>ERZ795043.5-NODE-5-length-408872-cov-26.920245_pt1 | contig 408872 bp, 400 predicted proteins | sample MGYA00375127_ERZ795043 | MGnify/ENA primary metagenome ERZ795043 (study PRJEB30172, sample SAMN05518447) | compost metagenome | isolation source: Feedstock adapted compost from Newby Island compost facility, Milpitas, CA | place: USA:Newby Island compost facility...
GCGTTTCCGCTGTTCCAGGCGTTTCCGCTGTTCCAGGCGTTTCCGCTGTTCCAGGCGTTTCCGCTGTTCCAGGTGTCTCATCCGTCCCGGCGGTTTCTCCTGTCTCGGCCGTTTCGTTCTGCCTGGACGAGGTCGACGACAATTGACGATCAGGACAAGGGGAAGTCCCCCGTGCGTCCGGGACAAGTGGGACAGTGAGACGCCCGGCGGTGCGATATACGCCGGCTGGAAACAATGACGCCCGCACGGGATCCCTAGACCCGGCGGGCGCATTTATCCGGCGCTAAGGATGGCATGGGTCGCGCCGTGCGTCAACCCCGGTCGGCCAACGCCGCGTTGTATCCGGCTGTTTACGGGAACGAGGTCGATTTAAACCCCACCGCTAAAGGAAGCAATCGCCGCACGGTGGAACATGCGGGGCCGCGCGCTTTCGCCGGCATGGTCCTGACGTTGAAAACGAACAAGGTGCACTACGTTTCATGTGCAGCGGTGACCGAGTGCGTGGCGGATCTGCCAAAGACAGCGCACGACCGGGAACGCCGCACGCGCGACCATCGGGCCGCCCAGCCAATCACGCCGCGGCAGACGGGCCAGCAAACCGAACGCGTCGCCGTCGCCAACGATGGCGTCGGCGATGGCGCGGCCGACGAATGTCGTCAGCGCAACACCGTGACCGTTGAAGCCCTGCGCATACCAGACGCCGTCCGCGGCGAGGCCCACATCCGGCAGCCGGTGGGGCGTGAGATCGACCACACCTTTCCATACGTAGTCGATGCGCGGGGAGCCGAGCTGCGGGAACACGTGCGCGATGCGCCGCGCGAGCCACGCGGTCGCACTTCGATCCGATGGTGCAATCAGGCGCGCAGCCCCACCGAACAGGAGGCGGTGATCGGCGGTCAGGCGGTAGTAATCGAGCGCCGGTTGCGTGTCGAAGACCGCCACGTCCTTGCGGATGAGCTGCGTCGCCATGACGTCGAGCGGCTCGGTCACGCCGATGAAGGTCACGACCGGCAGGATCCGTCGCGAAACGTCCGGCGCAAGCGCACCGAGGCTTGCGTTCGCGGCCAGCACCAGATGTCGCGCCTCGACGCGGCCTTGTTCGGTGTACGCCACATGGTTCGCGCGATCGATGCTGACGACCCGGCTGTTCTCGAAGATCTCCGCCCCAAGCGTCCGCGCCGCGCGCGCGAGGCCGCGCAGATAGCGCAGCGGATGAAGATGGGCGGCGCCGTGGTCCAGCAAGCCGCCAAAGTAAAGCGGCGAATCGACAATGGCGCGCGTCTGATCGCGGGTGAGGGGAACGGTGTCGCGGTATCCCAGTTCATCGAGCAGTCTGGCGAGCTGCACCAGCGCCGCAGCATCCGCACGCGAACTCGCGGCCGTGAGCGCTCCGCGCTTGAACTGGCATTCGATGCCGTACCGTGCGATCAGATCCTCGACGAGGCGTACCGCTGCGACAGACAGCGCCCAGAGGCGTTTTCCATCCGAGGCGCCGACCGTCGCGATCAGATCCGCGATGTCGGCGGCAAAGCCCGGCAGCACGAAGCCGCCATTGCGGCCCGACGCACCCGCGCCGATCCGGTCAGCTTCGAGCACCGTGACATCAAGGCCCCGCGCCGCGAGATGAAGGGCCGCCGACAGGCCGGTATAGCCGGCACCAACGATGCACACGTCGCAGCGCCGTGTTCCGGTCAGTGCGGGCATCCGCAACAGCGGTTCGGATGTGACCTCGTAATACGTCGATTGGGCATCCGCAGATACCGTCGCGCGCGCGTCGGGTGCCAGCGGCTGCGGCGTCGTTCGAGTCCAATTACGAAATGCAAACATGAAAGGTCCCCAATCCAGGCATGCTGCGGCACGGGACCGGCCGCAGCGTCATTCAGCGCCGGCGCAGCGGTGGATCGGGGGCTAGAGAGGCGGGGCGGGATACACAATCCTCGCGGCGCGCTCCGCAGCCGGGTCGGGGATGCGCTGGAAAATCATCTGCCTTGGCATGTACTGCCGCGGCGACATACATGCAGAAGATATGACACCAGGCAGGCACACGATCAATCCGGAGCTATGTCGTTGATTCCAGAAAAGACAAGGTTACCGCCCCGGCGTACCGCAAGCGAGCGGATGACCGGATCCCGCCTTCATATTAGAGTTGATTAATGTAACGGGGAAACGATCAAGCCCGGAGAGGCTCATGGAGCGACCGACCCGAAGCGAGACCGCGCCGAGTTCGGCCGCCAATCCCGAGATAACCGGGTTCTTCGACCAAGCGACGTCGACGATCTCGTATCTGGTCGTCGATCCGGCGACCGGCAAGGCCGCCATCATCGACCCGGTGCTGGATCTCGATCCCAGGTCGGGCCGCATCTTCACGGCGTCGGCCGACCGGCTGGTTGCCGCAGCGAAATCCTTCACGGTCGAATGGATTCTAGAGACCCACGCGCACGCGGACCATCTGTCGGCCGCCGGCTACCTCAAGGATCGAATCGGCGGTACCGTCGCGATCGGCGCGAACATCTGCGACGTTCAGCGCACGTGGGCCGAGATCTACAATCTCGGCCCCGACTTCGCGACCGACGGATCGCAGTTCGACCGTCTTCTGCATGAAGGCGAGCGATTTGCGATCGGTACGCTCGACGTCACGGTATGGAACACGCCCGGCCACACGCCGGCCTGTGTGTCGTATATCGTCGAGGGTGCCGCCGGCATCAAACACGTGTTCGTCGGCGATACGCTGTTCATGCCGGACTACGGTACGGCGCGCACCGATTTTCCTGGCGGCGATGCGCGCACGCTCTATCGCTCGATCCGCCGGCTGCTGTCGCTGCCGTCGGAGACCAGACTCTATATGTGTCACGACTACCCGCCGGACGGCCGGGGGCCGCAATGGGTGACCACGGTCGCCGAACAGCGGTTACAGAACATCCATATCAAGGACGGCGTCGGCGAAGACGAGTTCGTCGCCTTCCGCGAGGCGCGCGACAAGACGCTCACGGCACCAACGCTCATCCTGCCCGCGATTCAGGTCAATATCCGTGCCGGCCGTCTGCCGCCGCCGGAGAGCAACGGCACGGTCTATCTGAAGATGCCGCTGAACCGGGTATAGCCCCGCGCCCGGATTTCGCGGCGTGCCGCTACTTGAATCGGCCGGTTTCGTCCCCATCTCGTCATGTCCCCCGGCGACGGGGGAGACGCGGCTTGGCAATGGCGCGGCTTGGTAGGGCCGGCCCGCGGCGAGGAGCCGCATCGCCGGTTGCTTCCGACGCCCGCTGCGTCTCGGGCGGGGATGGCCAAGCGTCCCCGCCCGCTTATCTTGAGCCGGGCGGCGATGCCCGCCACAATCGCCACATGATTGATGAGCGAAAGCCGACGCTGACCGATCGAGCGCGCGCCGAGAAGGGCGACCGCGAGCGCCGTCTAGCGGCGGCACTCCGGGAAAACCTGCGGCGACGCAAGCTGCAGGCCCGCCTGCGCGCCGAACTGGCGGAAGGGGGCGATGCCACGCCGACGGCTCGGGCCGACAACGGCGGCATGGCGCGCCTGCGGGCGGTGCTCGACTTCTGGTTTCTGTCACCGGGCGATCCGGAATACGGCCGGATGCGCAAGGTGTGGTTCGCCAAGGATGCCGCCTTCGATGCGGAAATCCGCGCACGGTTCCTGGCGGATTACGAGGCGGCCGCACGAGGCGCCTACGATGTTCATGCCGGCACCGCCACCGGCGCGCTGGCACTGGTCATCCTGCTCGACCAGTTTCCGCGCAATCTGTTCCGCGACGATCCGCGCGCGTTTGCGACCGATGCCAAAGCCCGTGAGATCGCGAACACGGCCATCGCACGGGCTCTCGACCGGCAGCTTCGGCCGGTCGAGCGCATGTTTCTTTACCTGCCATTCGAGCACAGCGAGGATCTCGCCGACCAGGAACGCGCCGTGGCATTGATGGAGAGCCTGCCGGCGACGCCGGAATTTCCCGAAACGGTGCGGGCCGAGGTCGTCGACTATGCGCGCCGGCATCGCGACATCGTGGCCCGCTTCGGCCGGTTTCCCCACCGCAACGCGGCGCTGGGCCGGGTCTCGACGCCCGAGGAGACGGCTTTCCTGACCCAGCCGGGATCGGGTTTCTGACCGCACCGGTGGCGGCCGGGACCTGACCGATCCGCGGGAATCCGGTCCGAATCGAGATCCCTGTGCTTGTGGCGCGACAGGCGCTTCGCTACAAGAAGCGCCCGGTCTTCCCCAAGCTGCCGGAGTCGCCATTCATGCCGATAATGTCCGACAAGTGGATCCGCAAGATGGCCCTCGAACACGGCATGATCGAGCCGTTCGTCGAGAGCCAGCGGCGCGATGGCGTGATCTCGTACGGCCTGAGTTCCTATGGCTACGACGCCCGCGTGTCGGACGAGTTCAAGATCTTCACCAACGTCGACTCGGCGACGGTCGACCCCAAGGCGTTCTCGGAAAAGAGCTTCGTCGACCGCAAGGGGCCGGTCTGCATCATTCCGCCCAACAGCTTCGCGCTCGCGCGCACGGTCGAGTACTTCCGCATTCCGCGCGACGTGCTGGTGATCTGCCTTGGCAAGTCGACCTATGCGCGTTGTGGCATCATCGTCAACGTGACGCCGCTGGAGCCGGAATGGGAGGGACACGTCACGCTCGAGTTCTCCAACACCACGCCGCTGCCCGCCAAGATCTATGCGAACGAGGGCGCGTGCCAGTTCCTCTTCCTGCGGGGCGAGGATGTCTGCGAGGTCTCGTACAAGGACCGCAACGGCAAGTATCAGGGCCAGCGCGGCGTCACCCTGCCGCGGCTCTAGTCCCTCAACAGGCCAGCGACCAACGGCCAAGGTCGCCGGCGCTCCGCCCGTGGTCGAAATTCATCATACCCGACCGGGCCGGTCAGCTACTTCCAGAGGTTTCGGGTGCCCGTGCCCGTCCATTCCGATAAGGGGCGGACAGGGGCTTGGAATCCCTGGACTCACTCCCCAGTTTCTCAGTATCTGAGCCCCGGCCGGCCGAATGTGGCCAACGAGTTAGGCAAACAGAATGGACAAGATCCGCATTCGGGGCGGGGTTCCGTTGCACGGGACAATTGCGGTGAGCGGAGCGAAGAATGCTGCCCTGCCGCTGATGGCGGCGAGCCTGCTGACCGATGAGACGCTGCAGCTGTCCAATCTGCCGCATCTCGCGGACATCACGACGCTCGCCAATCTGCTGTCGCAGCTGGGCGTGTCGCTCAGCATGGACGGGCATGCGCCGAACGGCGGGCACGCGGGGCGCGTCATGTCCCTGACGGCGCGCCGGATCGTCAGCACCACCGCACCCTATGATCTGGTCCGCAAGATGCGTGCCTCGATTCTGGTGCTGGGGCCGCTGGTCGCACGCGAGGGCCATGCCCGCGTGTCGCTGCCCGGCGGTTGCGCCATCGGTACGCGCCCGGTCGACCTCCACCTCAAAGGGTTGCAGCAGCTCGGCGCCACGATCGAGCTGCGCGAGGGCTACATCGAGGCGGAGGCAAAGAACGGCCTGACCGGGGCGGAGATCGTCTTCCCGTTCGTCTCGGTCGGGGCCACGGAAAACCTGCTGATGGCCGCCTGCCTCGCCAAGGGCGAGACGATCCTGAAGAACGCGGCGCGCGAACCCGAGGTCACGGACCTTGCGCAGTGCCTCCAGGCAATGGGCGCGGATATCGAAGGGATTGGCACCGATACGCTGCGCATTCGCGGCGTCGACCGCCTTCACGGCGCCAAGCACGAGATCGTGCCCGACAGGATCGAGACCGGCACCTACGCCATGGCGGCGGCGATCACCGGTGGCGACATCTTCCTAAAAGGTGCGCGGCCCGACCTGATCGATGGGCCGATCGAGGTCCTGCGCAGTGCCGGCGTGACCATCACCGCGGTCGACGGCGGTCTGCGCGTGCAGCGGACCAACGGACCGCTGATCGGCGTCGACGTCATGACCGAACCCTATCCTGGATTTCCGACCGACCTGCAGGCACAGATGATGGCGTTGATGACGACCGCGCAGGGCGCGTCGATGATCACCGAAACCATCTTCGAAAACCGTTTCATGCATGTGCCAGAGCTGCGTCGCATGGGGGCCAACATCAATCTGCATGGCGGGTCCGCCATGGTGCGCGGCGTGCCGAAGCTGACCGGCGCGCCGGTCATGGCCACCGACCTGCGCGCCTCGGTAAGCCTCGTGCTGGCGGGGCTTGCGGCCGAGGGCGAGACCATCGTCAACCGTGTGTACCACTTGGATCGCGGCTACGAGCGGCTGGAGGAAAAGCTCGCCGCTTGTGGCGCGAATATCGAGCGAGTGAGGGAGGCTACGCCGTGAACCGAGCCCTTCGTCTCCGAGCCGAGGACAGCGAGGATCTGAAGATCGTCGCCGCCGTCCTGCAGGACGCTCTGGTCCCGATGAGCGAGATGGAGTTCCTCAATGGCGAGGGCTGCTTCGCCATGATCGCCAACCGCTTCAAGTGGGAAAACTGCGAAGAAACCTGGGACTCGCCCGTGACGGCGGTCACGGACGGTGCAGCGGAAGAGACGGCCGGCGACGTCGCCTTCGAGTGCCACAGCTACGAGCGCGTGAATTGCGGCGTCCGCTTCAATGGCGTCTCCCAGGTCCGGTGCAAGGGCATGGACCGGCGGGACCGCGGTCGCGTCCTCGAGCTGCTCACCATCACGGCCGAACCCGACGCGGTCATCCTGATGTTCGCCGGCGGCGCGGCCATCCGTCTCGAAGGCTCCTCGATCACCTGCCATATCGAAGATCTGGGCGAGCCCTGGCCGACCCGGTGGCGCCCCTACCATCCCGATGCCAATACCGTGTAAGCCGCTGACGGATAAGCTAAAAAGTCCTATTTTCGTCGTCGTCGGGTTTCGCGTAATCTCGCCCGCAACATTCAACCAAGCGGCCGGTTCCGACCGGCCTTCTTCAGGTACGGATCGGACATGCCGGCCAACGAGAAACTCGTATTGGCGCTTCCCAACGGGCGCATCCTGACCGAAGTCATGCCGCTGTTGCGGCGGGCCGGCATCGAGCCCGAACCGGAGTTCAACAACCCGGCGACGCGCCAGCTCCGGTTCACCACCAATCACCCGGAGCTCGACATCATCCGGACGCGCAGTTTCGACGTCGCGACCTTCGTCGCCTTCGGCGCGGCGCAGTTGGGGGTGGCGGGCAACGACGTGCTGATGGAATTCGAATACAGCGAGCTCTACGCGCCGCTCGATCTCAAGATCGGGAAATGCCGTGTCGCCGTGGCCGAACCCATCGACATGGCGGGCCGTGACGATCCGCGGACGTGGAGTCACGTCCGCGTCGCGACCAAGTATCCCAAGATCACGCGACGTCACTTCGCCGCGCGCGGCGTCCAGGCCGAGTGCATCAAGCTAAACGGCGCGGTGGAGCTGGCACCGGCCTTGGGCCTGTGCCAGCGCATCGTCGACCTGGTGTCGACCGGTGCGACGCTGAAGGCGAACGGGCTGGTCGAGGTGGAGCACATCGCCGACATCACCTCGCGGCTGATCGTCAACCGCGCCGCGCTGAAGACGCGTTATTCGCAGATCTCGCCCTGGATCGACCGGATCGCCGATGCCGCTTAAGCTGGACGCAAGGACGCGCGATTTCGAGGCGGCGTTCGCGGCATTGCTGGCGGCGAAACGCGAGGCCGCCGCCGACGTCAGTGCGGTCGTCGCCGCCATCATCGAGGACGTGCGGCGCCGGGGCGATGCGGCACTGATCGAATACACCGAGCGGTTCGATCGCATCCGGCTTCCGGTCGAGGGGCTGCGCGTCAGCGATGCCGAAATCGACGCCGCCGTGAAAAGCTGCGCGAAGGAAACGATCGCGGCCCTCGAGCTCGCGGCACGGCGCATCAGGGATTATCACCGCCGGCAACTGCCCAAGGATTTCACCTATCGCGACCGGGCAGGACTTACGCTGGGGGCGCGCTGGACCCCCATCGCGGCGGCGGGGCTTTATGTGCCCGGTGGGACGGCGGCGTATCCGAGCTCCGTCCTGATGAACGCGGTGCCCGCGAAGGTCGCCGGCGTCGAGCGGCTGGTGATGACGGTGCCGGCCCCCGACGGCAAGCTGAACCCGCTGGTGCTCGCGGCCGCGCGCATCGCGGGCGTCGACGAGATCTATCGCATCGGCGGGGCGCAGGCCGTCGCGGCACTTGCCTATGGCACGGCGACGATCCGGCCGGTCGACAAGATCACGGGGCCCGGCAACGCCTATGTCGCGGAGGCGAAGCGGCAGGTCTTCGGCATCGTCGGAATCGACATGATCGCGGGGCCGTCGGAGGTCGTCGTCGTCGCCGACCGCGCCAACGATCCGGACTGGATCGCGGCCGACCTGCTGGCGCAGGCCGAGCACGACACGGCGGCGCAATCGATCCTGATCACCGATGACGCCACGTTCGCCGACGACGTGATTGCGGCCGTCGATGCACGGCTTGCCAATCTGCCGCGGCGCGACATCGCCGGGGCGAGTTGGGCGAAGCATGGCGCGGTGATCCTGGTCGCGCGGCTGGCGGACGCGGTGCCGCTGATCGACCGGCTCGCGCCCGAGCACCTGCAGCTCGCGGTCGCGAAGCCGGAGGCCCTTGCGCGGCGCGTGCGCCACGCAGGCGCGATCTTCATCGGACGATTTGCGCCCGAGGCACTCGGCGACTATCTGGCGGGTCCGAACCACGTACTGCCGACCTCGCGCACGGCACGGTTTTCGTCGGGGCTCGGCGTTCTCGATTTCATGAAGCGCAGTTCGCTGATCGGATGCGACGCGGCGGGCCTCGGCCGGCTCGGTCCGGCTGCGGTGCGCCTGGCCGAGGCGGAAGGCCTCGGCGCCCACGCGCTGTCGATCGCCGTCCGGCTGCGGCCGCGCAAGGCGGCGCGATCGGGCCAGCGGCGAGGGTCGTAGGGGTGGAGAAGGCGCGCCAGCGCATCGTCAAGATCGATCTCGACGAGCGCACGGTGGTGCGACGCAACCCCGACGTTGAGCACGAGCGCGCGGTCGCGATCTTCGATCTGCTCGAGGAGAATTATTTCGCGCCGGCCGGCGGACTGAGCGGGCCCTATCATCTGCGGCTGTCGATCACCGAGAACCGGCTGGTGTTCGACATCCGCTCCGAGCAGGATGAGCCGCTCACCAAGGTCATTCTCTCGCTGACGCCGTTCCGTGCGGTCGTGAAGGATTACTTCACGGTGTGCGAGAGCTACTACGCGGCGATCAAGCGGGCGAGCCTGTCGCAGATCGAGGCGTTCGACATGGGCCGGCGCGCGGTCCACAACGAAGGCTCGGCGCTGCTGCGCGAACGGTTGGAGGGGAAGATCGAACTCGACCAGAACACCGCCCGCCGTCTGTTCACACTGATCTGCGTACTCCACATTCGCGGATAGGACCGGCAGGTGACGACTGCGCCGACGAGCGTTCTGTTCGCATGCACGATGAACGCCATCCGCTCGCCGATGGCGGAGGCGCTGCTCAAGCATTTCCACGGTCAGCGGATCTATTGCGATTCGGTCGGGGTGCGCGTGGCGCCGATCGATCCGCTGGCGATCGAGGTGATGCGCGAGATCGGCCTGGACGTGACGCGCCACCGGCCCAAGTCGTTCGACGATCTGGAAGACACGTCGTACGACCTGATCATCACGCTCTCGCCCGAAGCGCAGCACCGTGCCGTCGAGCTGACGCGGACGATGGCATGCGAGGTCGAGTACTGGCCCACGTTCGATCCGACGGCGGTCGAGGGCAGCCGCGAGACCCAGCTCGCCGCCTATCGGCAGGTGCGCGACGAGCTGAAACGGCGGATCCTGAAGCGGTTTCCGCTCGCCGGGGCAACGACGGATTGAGGCGGCTGTCTCGTTCACGAGGCGCGGGGCTTGGGACGCCCGCGAACGCCGATCGGCACGCGCGCGTTTTGAGGTGGTGACAAGTCCAGACGCCGTCGCGCAAGATCCGTACCCATGGCCCAGCTCAGCTTCTCGCCGTTCGCCGGCGGACCGGTCGATGCCGCGACCGTGGCGATCGACGGCCGTACCGAACTGGTCCGCGGATCCGCGTTCACGTTCGGCGCCGCGACGGGCGAGACCCGAACGGTCAGCTTCACGCAGATCGAGTTTCCGGGCACGACTGGGCGAAGCTTCCCGTTCGAGGACCGTGGCGTGGCGACGCTTCGGCTCGTGGACCAGCAGTTCGACGACGATGCGGGGGGTCTGTTCGACCGCGACGGCGACGGTCACGTCGAGAGCGTGACCTTGCGTCAGGAACTGCAGCCGGCGGCCATTCAACGCGTGGACGTGTCCACATTCGATGGCGACCTGCTGACGCTTGCGGATCTTCCGGAGGCCAACGTCGTGCTCGACGACCATCCCGCGGCGGGAGCACTCGCGATTCTCGGTGCACGCGGCGGCAGCGTCGTCGCCGGCGGCGCCGATGTCGTCACGGTCGCGACCGCCGACGACGGCACGGGTCATTTCACACTCCAGACCGCCGGTGGCGACAATACGGCGGAGCTCGACTCGGGCCCGTTCTTCCAGGGGCGCGCGCTGGCGGCACTCGGCGCCGGCAACGACACGCTGCAGGTGGCCGGGCCAGGTGGCTTCGCGCCGCCGATCCAGATTTTCGACCGGCCGGCGGTCATCGCCGCCGCGGACGTCACGGCGACCGGGGCACCTGCGGTCGACGCTGTGACGGGTGCCGGCACCGACGCCGCCGGGGGCATGAGCGGCACGGCGCCGGGCTCGATCGATACGGCGGACGCGTCCACGTCCGTCTTCCCGTCGCCTCTCGGGACGAGCGGGCGCCTCGATATGATCGCCGAGGGCGGCGGCGGGGGCGACCGGTTCGTCATGGTCGACGTCGATGCGACCCTTGCGGGCGGACCTGATGCCGACACAATTGATATCGGCACAGGTTCGTTCACCACCGTGGATCCGGGGCCGGGGGCGGATACGGTCATCCTCAGGCCCGGCGCCGCCGCGACGGTGACGATCGCCCGGGGGGGGGGGGGGGGGGAGACAGGAACGGCCCCGGACGATGCCGATACGCTGCGTTTCGAGGGCGCCTCACCCGGCAGTGCGACGGTCCGGCTCGATGGGTTTCCGGCAGGGACGACCGCCCATATCGATGTCGCGGCGCCAGGTAACGACGCGCAGCCCGGCGTCACCGAGGGGCGGCTGGTCATCAACAGTCCCGGCGACGCGGCCCCGGACATCATCAACCTCGTCGGGGTCGACAGCGGACCGCTCGACAGCCTGACGGTGATCTTCGGCTAGGGCATCGGAACCACGTGGCCGGGCCCCGATCCATCGCCCGTTCGGGCGGCGGCCCTGCCGGATGGGTTTCGGCAAAGCTCTTGACCGATCAAGGGTCAGGCATCACCTTCCTCAGCATCATGCAACCACTGAGGCGAGGGCAAATGGCAAAGGAGGATCTGATCGAGTTTTCAGGTACGGTGACCGAGCTTCTGCCGAACGCAATGTTCCGCGTGAAGCTGGACAACAATCACGAGGTTCTGGCCCATACCTCGGGCAAGATGCGCAAGAATCGCATCCGTGTGCTGGCAGGCGACCGCGTCAACGTCGAGATGACGCCGTATGACCTGACCAAGGGCCGCATCACGTTCCGCTACAAGTAATCGGCGTCGAATCGCAAGCGCGCCCGGAACCTGCATTCAGAGCAAAGCTGGCCGCCCGCGATGCCACGCCTGATCCTTGCTTCGGCATCGCCGCGCCGCCTCGACCTTCTCAAACAGATCGGGATCGTTCCCGACGCGATCGTCCCGGCCGATGTCGACGAGACGCCCCTGCCGCGCGAACTGCCGGCCCGGCTGGCCAAACGTCTAGCCGCCGCGAAGGCCGAAGCGGTCGCCGCCCGGGAAGGGGACGCTGTCGTGCTGGCCGCCGATACGGTGGTTGCGTGCGGCCGGCGCATCCTGCCGAAGGCGGAATCGCGGGATGAGGCCGAGCGCTGCCTGCGGCTCTTGTCCGGACGCCGCCACCGCGTGTACGGCGGCGTGGCGCTGGCCATTCCCGATGGACGTCGCGCGGTGCGCCTCGTGACCACGATCGTGTCGTTCAAGCGCCTGACACCGGCCGAGATCGGGGCCTACCTCGACAGCGGCGAGTGGCAGGGCAAGGCCGGCGGCTATGCGATCCAAGGACGCGCCGCAGCCTTCGTCAAGGCGATCAACGGGTCCTATACGAACGTGGTCGGCCTCGATCTCTTTACGGTCGCCGCCCTGCTTCACGGCGTCGGACTCGGCCGGCCATGACGGCGTCCGGGACGACGGAGGAGGCGCCCGAGGACGTGCTGGTCACGACCGAGGGTGCGCATTACCGCGCCGTCGCGCTCGCCGCCGGACGACCGACCGATGTCCTGACGGCGCCGGTCGAGACGCGAGGTGCCGTCGGCAGCATCTATGTCGGCCGCGTGGTGCGTCACATGCCCGGCCTGAAGGCCGCGTTCGTGGAAATCGGCCTCGACCGCCCGGCCTTCCTGAACCTGGACAAGACGACGCCGCCGGCGGGGAAGCCGGCGCTCGTCCAGATCGTCGAGCCGGCAGAGGGCGACAAGGCGCCGCGCCTGTCCCGGCGCATCGCGCTCATGGGGCGCTACCTGATCCTGCTGCCCTATGAGCGCGGCGTGGTCGTTTCGCGGCGACTCGACCAGAAAATCCAGGCGAACCTCGGCGGCTACATCCGCAAGCTCGTCCACGAGGGGGCGGTGATCGTCCGGGCCGCGGCCGCCCGCGCCGATGGCGACACGCTCGCCGGCGAATGCGTCGCGCTCCAGGCCCTATGGACGGAGGTCGCCGCGCGGACCGAGGCGACTCCGCCTGCGTGCGTGCACGTCGAGCATCCGCTGCGGCGTCTGCTGCGCGAGCTCGGGCGCGGACCCAAGACCTGCTTCATCTTCGACGATGCGGAGGCGGCCCGGATCGCGCGCGAGGTCGCGCCGACGCTTGGGCCCGATCTCGCCGCGCGCATCGAGACGGCGCCGGCAGGCACAGGCGTGCTCGACCGCGACGGCATCGCGGAGGCGCTCGCCGGCCTCGACGCGCGCGAGGTGCCGCTTGCGACGGGCGGACGCCTTACGATCGAGCGTACCGCGGCGCTGACGGCGATCGACGTCGATACCGGCCCCGGTTCGGCCGACCCGCGGGCCGTCGTCGAAACCAACCTGGAGGCCGCGCGCGAGACGGCGCGGCAGCTCCGCCTGCGCGATATCGGCGGCCTCGTCGTCATCGACTTCATCCGCATGCCGGGCAGAACCGACCGCAACCGCGTTCTAGCCACGCTGCAGCGCGCGGTTGACAGCGACCCGCGCCGGGTCCAAGTCCTGGGCTGGACCGCCGCCGGGCTTGTCGAACTGATCCGTTCACGGGCCGATGCCGGCGCGGAATGACGAGAAGGAGATCGCGACGGGAATCATGACCGACCGGGTGATCAACCTTTCCGACTCGGGGGGGCGCCGGCGGACGAGGAAATGTCCGATCTGCGGGCGGTCGCCGGAGCCGGCGCACGTGCCGTTCTGTTCACGGCGCTGTGCCGACGAGGACCTGCGGCGCTGGCTTTCCGGCGAATACCGCATCCCGAGCGAGGAGGCGCCCGATTCAGACAGTGGGGCGGGTTGAAACACTCCGGTCCGCCGTTCTGGACAGACGCGGGCGATTTCTCTATAAGCGGCCCGTCCGACTTCCCGGGACAAAGCCCAGGTAGCTCAGTTGGTAGAGCAGCGGACTGAAAATCCGCGTGTCGCTGGTTCGATTCCGGCCCTGGGCACCACCGCCGAATTTGTCCGGAATCACTGCCGTTTGCCTAAAGAATCGCTAAGAATTTCCAAGATTAGGAACGCGCATCCGCTAAGCCGCTGAAATTTCAGAGCCCTAGGAGAATAATCAAGTCTTGGACCGGGCGATTAAGATTCGGCTGGGGCAGACCGTCCGGGAATTCCGGAAACAGCGTGGGCTCACGCAGGCACAACTCGGCAGAGCTGCGGGCGTCACGGTCTCGCAGATCTCCAACATAGAGACCGGCCACACGCCACCCTCACTCGACACACGCGTGCGGATCGCACGCGCATTGCGCGTACCGCTACCCGACATGTTCAGCTTCGATCGTACGAATGGGAACGTGCGGCAGATCTCGGCCCGCGCAAAGCTCATGGCCGTGATGAACGAGACGACGCACGGGCCTGAATGGCCGCCGGCGCCGGATGTTCCGGGCCCGCAAGCATGGGAAGATCCTCAAGGCGCAAGGACTGATCTGTCCCGTTGCGACGTTATCCGCGGGCCGATGCTGCAGACCTTGTCCGCTCGATCTCCTGATAGGCGGCGCCGGACGCACCGGCATCGCTGCTTCCTGCAACCCTTACCGTTGGAAACGCGAATTTAATTCCATTGGCATCGAATGCCTTCTTGATGAGTGCGTACGCCTTTCTGCGGATAACGAACTGTTCGCCAGGCTTGGTCATCATCTTCATCCCGATTTGGACCGCGAAGTCCCCGAATTCCGCGACTCCCTGCATCTTGAGGGGCTCGATGATATGGGGGGCGAACGCCGGATCGGATGCGAGTTCCTGCCCGACCCGCTTGATGAGCTTCTTCGCCTTATCGATGTCAGAGTCGTAGGTTATTCCGACGACGAGCTTGTCGATGACCCAGTCGCGGCTCATGTTCTGGACCGCGCCGAGAACGCCGAACGGTACGGTGTAGAGCGATCCGCGGTGGTGCCGGAGCTTCACTGAACGGAGACTGAAGGACTCGACGGTGCCTTTGTAGCTTCCACTCTGTATGTACTCGCCCACCCTGAACGCATCGTCGAGCAGGTAGAACATTCCGCTTATCACGTCGCGGACGAACGTTTGCGCGCCGAAGCCGATCGCGACGCCGACGACGCCGGCGCCGGCGAGGAGGGGGCCGATCTGCACGCCCAATGCCGACAGGGCCATCATCGCGGTCATGGCCACGATGACGATGAAGGCGAGGTTCCGCAAGATCGGAAGAAACGTTCTCAACCGCGCCCGTCGCTGAGCATCTGCCGTGTCCGGTTTCTGTGATTCCTGGATCAGGTCGAGCTTACGATCGATCGTTGCCCTAATGGCATGCCATATGACATCTGCAAGGAGAACGAGAACGATTGCGCTGAAGATCGCGCGAATGATGCGCGTAAGCAACGTGTCGCTGACCGCCAGTGAAAGAAGATCGACGCGCCAGATGCGAGACAGCACGACGACGGCGCCAATAATGAGGAGCGCGCGGATTCCACGTTCCAGACACACCGCATAGACGCCAAGCCGGGTGGCATCGGCGGACGCCGGCGCGGAGGGTCGGACCAAGTGATGCACAATCCGCTCGGTCGTTCGGATCGCGGCGGGGAGTGCCAGGGCGACGACGGCCAGCCAGAACAGATTCCGGGCTTGCGCCACCCATAGCACCCAGATCAGCAGGAAATACGTCGAGAGCAGCGATGCTCTGACGATGTGACCGATCGGCCGGCGGGCGTGTGCTGGCGCGGTAACCGCGTTTTGCCCGGCGACAGGCGCGCGCCAGGCAATGTCGAGTCCGATGGCGAGCAGGCCCAGCCCAAGAACATAGGCGGTCAGCCGGACATGGGCCAATGGCATCTGCAAGGTGACAAGGAGGTTGACGGTGGTCCAGCCGAAGGCGAGCCATCCGATCAGCAGGGCGATGCGCCAATACCAAAACGAAGCTGCTTCATCGGGCATCGGAAGGATGCGAAGCCGCGAGGTTTCGTGTTCGTGATCGCCCCGCTTTGGAGGGGCGAGCAGGAATTGTGCGACCACAAGTCCACCTCGGAGCGCCAAGAACGCGACGAGATAACTCAGAACGATTTCGCGCAGTGTGGCTGGCCAAGCGTATGCGAGAAACGCACCGAGGCTGCCGACCGCGAAGACGACGAGGCGGCCCATCGCGAATGCGAGCGACAGCACGGCGGCCTGCGGCGGCCCGTGGTCTGTGTCCGCCCGTGACTCGTCTAGCCGTGTACGAAATCCGGACGTGAGGCGAGCGAACAGCCATTCACATCCGAATCCAAGAAAAATGAGAGTCCCGAAGAGTAGAAGGGCACTGGCAATGCCAAACTCCTGGAGCTCGTCGACCAGAGCCCGACGTATCCGTTCAAGCTCCAGGTGTAACGTGGGAAGAGCAGATGCAAGATCCTTGAAATGCTGCCGTATCGCGGCAAGGCGGTCCACCAGGAACTGAGATGCCGACTGTCCGACTGGAGCCATCGGCGAAACGTCGGGGCGGCTGTCATTCCGGCGCTGGGTCGCGAGCCATTCCCGGACAACCGGGTCATCGATGAGCTTGAGAAGCTCGACGACCTGCGGCGGCGGCTCTTGTGGCGATTCGGCGGTCTTTTCCGAGGTTAGGCCGGCAGCAGGGGCGGCGACGGTCGGGGCAGGTTCCGTCGCAAGATGAAGAGCGCCGAGAACGCCGGCGAGTAGCCAGAGAACGCGATGTCCTGGCCGCATGTAGGCTCTTCCGTTGAGATCGCCATCAGAGAATCTTCCATTGACCGTCGCCAGTGCGGCAGCGGTTCAAGACGAACTCGATCGGCTTCGCAACACCCTGGATCTCGAGCCTGTGACGGAGAGTCCGGCATGGCAGGCCCTGATGTTCCCGGACGCCGATAAGCGCGACGGTTCCGTGGTTGCCAGTGCTCGGGTTGTTCCAGGACTCGGATGCGCCAATCTGCGGTGCGGGCGCTTGATAAAGTTTGGCCGACGCCTGCTCGGCCAATTGCCTGTCTTCCGCTGTCAGTCGATCCACCGAGTGGTGGCCGAACGGGTTTATCTGTGCTGCCGCGGCGGAAGCGATGAAGACGAGACATGCAGTGATCACGTTCGTCTTGCGCATGGCCTGCTCCACCCGGATCTCGCGGTGCGACGAGATTCATCCTCGCGCTTCCGGCGTGGAATAACAAGGTCATCCTTTCGCTTTACGGGTTGGAATACGGAAAACGCCCAAGCCTTCTGAAATGAAGACAAGTACATCGGCACCGAGACCCCCTTGGGCAGCAGGGCTTCTATTTGACCGTATGCGGCTCAAGGTAGGGCCGCTTGCCGTCAGCCGGTCGTCATGCCGCTCGCAGACAGCAACCCGCACACGGCATGACGGTATGCCAGTGTCAGTGGCGTGAAGCACGTCCCGTCCCAGTCTCCTCCCAATGGCAGGCGCTGCCGTATCGGCGGCCAAGCCGATAATGGCCGGATGTACTGCGCGAAATGGTCTTCAAGACGCTCCGGATGTTCTCCAAACTCAGCTAAAGAGCGCGGCCGACTGCTGATACCCGTCACGCTCTTGTTCCCGACAGCGTCTTGCAAGTTTCCGCATTTGGACTCGGCCAAAATCGCCATGGTCGGCCGAAATCGTCAGTGCATTCACCTTGTCCACCCGCGCTGCACCCGGTAGCGTCGAATCGGCCGAGCAAGCTAGTTGCGATTGCGATCAGACAGACGCTAGGTGTGACGCCATATCGCAATCCGGGGAGGACGGGGCGATGAGCGTCGCCCTGATTGAGCCGGGTTGAGTCGACATTCTTGCGAAAGACGACCTCGGTCGCCCCGACGGCACTCGTTGCGATCGTGTACGACACTGGGACCCGGATTGCCTTCTCGATCGGGGCGTCGATATATGCCTTCGCCTCGTCCCGGTTATCGGACACAGGTCCGCTATGCCGCTTCATTTGCACGGCGACCCACGACTGGTCGCCCTGTATCACGGCCGCGTTTTCCGCGCTTGTCGTCGTCCAGTTCGGGACCGGCAGTCCGTGGCTGCAGTACAGCTTTTCTCTCCTTGGAACGGGAGCGCTACCGCAAAGCGTCGCAGCTGGAGGCCGCCAATGCGTTCACGACTTTATTGCCTAGCCCTCATCGTAATTACGCTCGTCGCGACGGCGGAAGATCCGCGTGCCCAGAGCGCGCCGGGACAGCCGTCGCCTGAGCGGACCGGTGCGGATCTCGCCAAGCAGTCGCAGAATCCCATCGCCAACCTGATCAGCCTGCCGATCCAGAACAACACGTACTTCGGCGTCGGCCCGGACGACAGGACGGCGAACGTCCTCAACATCCAGCCCGTCGTTCCTATCAAGCTTGGCGGGTGGAACGTGATCAACCGTGCGATTCTGCCCGTGATCCATGTCGAGGACCTGACCAGCGGCCTCGACGTGCTGCCGCAGGGCGCCGATGCCGGCTCGCGTTTCGGGCTGGGCGACATCAATTACACGGCGTTCTTCTCGCCACCCTCCAGCGGCGGGTTCACTTGGGGCATCGGCCCCTCGATCAACATTCCGACCGCGACGAACAGGGCGATCGGCACCGAGAAGTGGAGCCTGGGGCCGTCTGCCGTGGTTGTCTTCTCGCCCGGAAAGTGGGTTCTAGGCGGTCTGGTGCGCCAGCTCTGGTCATTCGCGGGCGACGACGACCGGCAGGACGTCAACCAGGCCATACTGCAGCCAATCATCAACTACAATCTGGAGGACGGCTGGGCCCTCGTGAGCTCGCCGATCATCGCTGCGAACTGGCAGGCCGACTCGGATGACCGCTGGACCATTCCGGTCGGCGGCGGCGTCAGCAAGCTGTTCACCGTCGGCGCGCAGCCCGTCACGGCGACGGCCCAGGTCTACTACAACGTCGAGCGGCCGGATTTCGCGCCGGACTGGCAGCTCCGCATCGGCATCTCCTTCCTGTTTCCGAAATGAGGGAGGGACGCGATGGTATATGCATGGCCCCGTGCAGACTGGCGGCGGCTCGTGCTCGCGTCGGCAATAGCGGGCGTCACCATGGGCGCCGGCAAGGCTGAGGCGCAGATCGAGACGAGTACGGGTCGGATTCTTCGGTTCCGCTTACCTGCACGTCGATCGAACGTGCGTTCCGTTGTCGCCAGCCTTCGGAAACCCGGTCGCATTCCTCTCGCAAATGCTCGCGAGCATGCCGAGCGCGATCGGGATCAGGAACTGCTGCCTGCGCATCTTCGTCAACGCGATGGATTCAAACCACGTTGGCAACTTTCGGTGGCGAGGCCGCTGCTGACATGAACCGACGGCGGCAGGTATCATGTCCCTCCGTCACCGAGGATTGGCAGGGACGTCTCATGAACAAGGAGCTCGTCTTCTACACGAATCCGCAGTCGCGCGGCGTCGTTGTGCATTGGATGCTCGAGGAGATCGGTTGTCCCTACACGCTCAAGGTGCTCGAGTACGGGACCACCATGAAGGCGCCGGACTATCTTTCCATCAACCCCATGGGGAAGGTGCCGGCGATCCGTCACGGCGACGACGTGGTGACCGAAACGGCCGCCATCTGCGCCTATCTTGCCGACGCGTTTCCTGAAGCCGGGCTTGCCCCGGAGCCCGCGCAGCGCGGCACCTAATTACCGTTGGCTGTTCTTCGCGGCGGGATGCATGGAACCGGCAATGAACAACCATGCCGTCGGCTGGGATCCCGCGCCCGACATGCAGGGGCGTTTCGGCTACGGCTCGTTCGAGCGTACCATCGACACGCTGGCGACGTGGCTCAAGGACCGCCGCTTCATTGCCGGCGACAAGTTCACCGCGGTCGACGTGTACGTGGCTTCGCTCCTCGGCTTCGGTATGAGATTCAACGTCATTCCCAAGCGGCCCGAATTCGAGGCTTATGTCGAGCCGCTGCTGGCCCGGCCCGCACGTCGGCGAGTCGAGGAGCAGACGCAGAAGCTTCTGGCACAGAAGGCATCCGCGGCAACGTAAGAGCCGCTTGCTTGTCAGATGCCAACGTAACGGCCGGGGCGGGCGGCTATTGTTCCGCGCAGCATACGGCCGACGTCGTGGGCGAAACGGCATGCGACAGGGTAGCTTCCGGGGCGCGTTGGCCGTGATCCGTATGATCACGGCCAGCGGGTCGTCCCACGTGAGCGGGGGTCAGCCCGGCAGCCCGTCGACGCGCGGGCGCGTCAGGATCGGCCAATAGATCACCGCGAACAGAGCGTAGCCGAGCGACCACAGCGCGCCGGCGACGATCAGCGCGGCACCGGACGGTACGAGGACGCGCAGGACGGCCCCGGCGATCACCAGTGCGTAGGCGAGCACGGTGCCGCGCGAGACCACGAGCGGAAGCCCGGCATGGCCGAGCGCCGCGCGCGAGGCGACCGCCAGGATCATGGTCCCGATCGCGCCGGCAGTGAGCGCGTGGAGCGCCGCGCCATGCGGAATCCAAGAGCCGAGATTGGCAATTCCCGTGAGGAGAAATCCGATCGGGACCCAGGCGTATCCGACGTGCAGGATCCAAACGATCGGCATGCCGAACGTCCGGAACGTCTGCCACCCGGCCATGCGGACCAGGAGGAGGGCACCGGCGACGAGTGCGGCGACGCCGGCTGCCGGCGAGCAGGGCAGAAAGAGCTCGGCCGCGACCACGAGGATCGCGGAGGGAACGGCCAGGACGTCGAGCCATCGCGGCGTCGTGCATCGGATGTCGTTGCGCAAGGCGAGGCGCAGCGCGTTCTGCGTGAACGCCGGCACGATACGGCCGCCGATGAGCGCGATGAGGGCGGCGATCAGATAGACCGCCGCGTGCAGTGCGGTGCCCGGATCACCGAAATGGTAGAACGCTTTGAGGCCGGCGAGTCCGAACAGCATCGCGGGAACCTGATAGTTCCGTGCGTTCCGAGCGCGCACGATGTCGACGAGAATGAACGAGGCGAAGACAGGCAGATACAGAAGGTCGATCCACGTCGCCACATCCGCCGCCATGGCGATGCGGCCGGCCAGCCAGAGCAGCAGCAATCCGGCAAGCAGCGGTCCGTGGATCACCGGGCCGCCGGTCCATTTCGGGACCGCCGCCATGAGGAAGCCCGAGATCGCGGCGACGGCGAAACCGAACACCATTTCGTGGCCATGCCATGCCGCGGTGAGCGGCAGCAGGCCGACATAGGCGCTGACCCACAAGGCCAACCCCAGGGCGGCGTAAAGGCCGGCTGCAAGAAAGAACGGCCTGTGTCCGGCGGCGAGCACGGCCGGTCCGCGATAGGGACGGGCGGGCTCGCGAATGTCGAGCACGATACGGCTCGTCATGAGCTGGATCTTTTCCTTACAGGATTTCGAACTTGAGCTTGCCGGCCGGCGGGTCACCCGTCTTTGCGCCGGCGCAAGCTCGTATTGCCGCGGCAGTACGCCGAACCCGGTCGCCGGCGCACCCCCAGGCACCGGACATCCTTGGTGTGCCTTTCCTGCGAGGGTTATTCCGGCAGATCCTCGGCGATCTTGACGAGCGCGTGCGGCGTCCGAATCACGACGTGCTGTCGTGCCGCGTCGACGATTCCCTCGTTTTCCCAGGCGCTCAGGATCCGGCTGACGGTGTAGAGCGTCGTGCCGGTCATCTCCGCGATGTCCTGGCGCGACAACGGGATGTCGATCGCGATGCCATGCTCCGTCCGCTTGCCGGCCTCGCGCGCGAGTCGCAGCAGCGTACGCGCCACGCGCCGTTCGACCCGTTCCGTCGCCATTTCGCGCAGACGCGCGTGCGCTTCCTGCACTCTGTCGCCCATCGTGCGCAGGACGCGCGCACCGAACTTGGGATGACGTTCGATCAGCTCGCTGGCGCGGTTCGCCTGCCAGGCGAGCACGACGCTGTCCACGACCGCGCTCGCCGTGCCGGGGTACGACGACTGACCGCTGACCGCGACGCAGCCGAACATCTCGCCGGGTCCGATGTAGCGAAGAGTGACCTGTTGTCCGTCGGCGGTCACCTGCGTGACTTTCAGACGTCCGTCCGCAAGCACGAAGAAGGCGCGCGCCGGGTCACCCTGTTCGAACAGGGCGGCACCTTTTTCCAGGTGGCGGATCTGTGCGACGTTGACCAGGTCGTCGACGTCTCCGGCCGGCAGGTCGACGAAGATCGCGAGTTCCTTGAGACGCGCACGGTCGAATTGCTCCCTAGCCATCGCCAAGCTCCTTTCGTCGGACGGAGACTAACAGAAGCCGGCACTTTCGGGGATGGCGTCCGTTGCACCAGCCGCGGCATCCCGTCGCACCCCACCGATTCCGCCGCATGTTTGCGCAGTCGCAAATTTCCCGCCGAGGGGCAGAGCTACATCCAAGGTGTGAGATTTGAGAAGGAGCCATCCATGCTCACGCGTAAACCCAACACCCTCCGCAAGGCCGTGATTGGTGGCGTCAGCGCCATCGCGCTCATCGCGTTCGCCGAACCGGGGTTCGCCATGGGCACGCACGATGCGCCGCCGCCGAGCGCGACCGATGCGGCCGTCAACAGCATCATCCGTCATCCCACGGATCTGCCGCCGCCGCTCGCAAAGCGTGGGCCGCAGCGGGTGCGCGTCGATCTTGAGACGGTGGAGGTCGAAGGCCAGCTCGACGATGGCACGACCTACAGGTACTGGACCTTCAACGGGAAGGTCCCGGGGCCGTTCGTGCGCGTGCGCGTCGGCGACACCGTCGAGGTGCGGCTCAAGAACCGCGAAGACAGCATGATGATGCACAACGTCGACTTTCATGCCGTCACCGGCCCCGGCGGCGGCGCAAAGGCGACGGAAGCAATGCCGGGCGAGCACAAGGGCTTCACCTTCAAGGCACTCAACCCGGGGCTCTATGTCTATCACTGCGCGACGGCGCCGGTGGCACAGCACATCGCCAACGGCATGTACGGCCTGATCCTGGTCGAGCCCGAGGACGGGCTGCCCAAGGTGGACCGCGAGTTCTATGTGATGCAGGGCGAGATCTACACCGAGGAGAAGATCGGCACGAAAGGCATGCTCACCGAGAGCTATGACAAGCTCATCGACGAGAAGCCCGAGTTCTTCGTCTTCAACGGCTCGGTGGCGGGACTGAGGGGTGACAACGCCCTCAAGGCCAATGTCGGCGAGACGGTGCGGATCTACTTCGGTGTGGGCGGACCGAACTTCACCTCTTCCTTCCACGTGATCGGCGAGATCTTCGACAAGGTCTATCCGATGGCCGCCACGTCCAAGCCGCTGGAGAACGTCCAGACCGTCACCGTGCCGCCCGGCGGAGCGGGGATCGTGGAATTCAAGCTCGAGGTGCCGGGCACGTACGTCCTGGTCGACCACGCGCTGTCCCGCCTCCACAAGGGCCTCGTCGGATACCTTCAGGTCGAAGGGCCGGAGAAGCCGAGGATCTTCAAGGACAGCATCGATCCGCAGACGGCGATGCGCTGACGCAAGAGAGGCCCCCGCGCCCGGCAGATCTTCCGCCGGGCGCGGGGCCCCGCCTCTTTGCGCTCGCGCAACGACGGATGCGGGCGTGACGCGCAGGCTTCAGTACGAGCCGGTGCACTTCGGCATGAGGGTAGCGATGGACGCGACGGAAATCCGCGAGGCATTGCGCGACGTGATCGATCCCGAAGTCGGGATCAACATCGTCGACCTCGGGCTGGTCTACGGCATCGAGGCGGCCGATGGCCGCATCCGGATCGAACTCACCATGACGACGCCGGCATGCCCGCTCGGCGACTACATCACGCGCGAGGTCAAGGGCGTGCTCCAGCGGATCGCGGGTTCCCGCGACGCGATCGACGTCGCGCTCGTCTGGGATCCGCCCTGGACGCCGGAAATGATGACCGACGCGGCCAAGCGAGCGCTCGGTTGGAAGACGGACGACGCCAGACCGCCGGCGCCGGCGGCGTGAAAGGCCGGTGCAACGTCAACCGAACAGGAGAGATTGCAACGATGAATGACTGCAGCTGTGGCAACCCGCACGAGATCGTGATCGACGTGCGCACGATCGTGCCGCGTGAACGCCATCCGCTCATCTTCCGGACCTTCGACGGCCTCGGCACCGGCGAAGGTTTTCTCATCGTGAACGACCACGATCCCAGGCCGCTCTATTACCAGTTCCAGGCCGAGCGTCCCGGCGCGTTCGCATGGGAGTATCTGGAGCAGGGCCCGGATGTCTGGCGCGTCCGCATCGCGCGCGTCGCCTGACTGCTGCGGTCCGCCGGAGGCGGCGCGGAGCCGGTCCTGGTTGCGTCTTCCGTTGCTCGCAGCCGCCGGTGCCGCGCTCGTGGTCGGAACCGCCACAGGCCTGCATCGCGTCGGCCTCGGCGGATCCGAAGCGCTCGCCGGCCTCGCCGAACTGCACGGCCCGTTGATGGTCTCCGGGTTCTTCGGCGCAGTCATCGGCCTCGAGCGCGCCGTGGCGACAGGCCGCCTCTGGGCATATCTCGGGCCGTTTGCCGCCGGCACCGGCACGGTGCTGGTACTTGTCGGTGCGCCCCTGTCGGCCGTCCACGCAGCCTGGATCGTCGCCGGGCTCGTCCTTGCCGCCGCGTCGACCGGGATCGCCCTGCGCCTGCCGGCGCTGTTCACCGGCACGCTCGCGTGTGGCGCGTTTGCTTGGCCGGTGGGCATGCTCGCCTGGGCCTCTGGCGCGCCGATGGCGGGTGTCGTGCTCTGGTGGACGGTGTTTCTCGTTCTCACCATTGCCGCGGAGCGTCTGGAGCTGAGTCGGCTCCTGCGCCTCGGCATGCACAGCAAGGTCGCGTTCGGCGCTTGCGTCGCGCTGCTGGCGATGGCCGGCGGGTTGGGCACGGTTGGCGCGGCGAGTACCTGGCCTGTTGCCGGCGTCGCACTGCTCGCGCTGACGGTCTGGCTTCTCGACCATGATGTCGCGCGTCGCACCGTCCGTATCGCCGGTCTGCCGCGCTATGCCGCACTTTGCCTCTTCGGCGGGTATGCGTGGCTGGGGATGGGCGGCGTCCTGATGCTCGCACTGCCCGTCGACACGGACCGCTTTGCCTATGACGCGGTTCTGCACGCGGTCTTCCTCGGTTTCACCTTCGCGATGGTGTTCGGTCATGCGCCGATCATCCTGCCTGCGGTCGCCCGGCTGCCGGTCGCCTTCGACAGCGGCTTCTACGGGCCGCTCGTGCTGCTGCATGTCTCGGTCGCGCTGCGGGTGGGAGCTGACCTCGCCGGTGCGTTCGAGATGCGCGCGCATGCCGGCCTCCTGACCGCCGTCGCATTCGTTCTCTTCGTTGCCGTCGTCGCGCGCGGGGCGCGGCGGGGCCACAAGGCGCGTCGCGGTACCCGCCCGCCGCATCGTCCTGCATCACACGGGCAATGCATCGCATGAGCGAGAGCACCCGACTTCATCGCGACCTGACCGTGCAGAAGGTCATCGACGCCTCACCCTCGGCCATCGGCGTTTTCCTGCGCCGCCGCATGGCCTGCGTTGGATGCGCGATGGCGCCCTTCGTGACCGTCGCCGAGGCGGCGGCTTCCTACGGCATTCCGGTCGATGAACTCGAAACCGAACTGCGCGAGGCGGCGGCACGGTCTACCGGCGGAGGCCCGGATGCGTAACCGCCGCGACGGAAGACGCGTACGGGATTTCCCCTACGGAATGCGCCGAATTGCCACGGGACCACCGCCCGTACGGCCTCCGGCAAATCCGAGGTCCCCGACAATCAACCCGAGCGTGGAAACCACAACATGAACTCCACAAGACGTCTCTGGTTCATCCTTGCCGTCGTAAGCTTTGCATCCTTTGCGGCGCTCGGCCTGATCGGCCGCGAGATCCATCGCGCGGCACCGCCGGTGCCGGTCAGGGTCGTCGCCGACGACGGCGACGTGCTCTTCACCGAGACCGACATCCAGACAGGACGCGCGGCATGGCAGTCGATGGGTGGCCAGCAGGTCGGCTCGATCTGGGGCCATGGCGGCTATCTCGCACCGGACTGGTCGGCCGACTGGCTTCATCGCGAGGCCGTGGGCCTGCGCGACGCGCTGGCCAAAAAGGTTTACGGCGTTCCGTACGAGGAACTGGTGCCGGAGGCGCAGGCCGCCGTTCTCGCGCGGGTCAAGCGCGAGATCCGCACGAACAGCTTCAACCCCGAGACCGGCGAGATCGTCGTCTCGCCGGAGCGCGCGGCGGTCATTCGCGACACGGCCCGGCACTACGTGGAGCTTTTCGGCGATGCGCCCGCGTACCGGCATCTGCGGGAGGCGTACGCGATTGCGGACAACGCGGTACCCGAACTCGAGCGCCGTCGGGCGATCGCCGCCTTCTTCTTCTGGGCGTCCTGGGCGGCCGGCACCGAGCGGCCCGGCTCGGATGCGACATTTACGAACAACTGGCCGGCCGAACCGCTCATCGGCAATGTCCCGACGACGGCGAACGTCGTCTGGTCGGTCGCGAGCGTCGTGCTGCTCATCGCCGGCATCGGTCTTCTCGTCTGGTATCACACGGCGACCGCGCGCCATGAACCGGCGCCGTCGCTTCCGGCCCAGGATCCGCTTCTCGGGGTGATGCCGACCCCATCCATGAAGGCGACGGGCAAGTACTTCGTGACGGTGATCGGGCTGTTCCTCGCGCAAGTGGGGCTGGGCGCGCTGACGGCGCACTATGCGGTGGAGGGGCACGAGTTCTTCGGCATTCCGCTGGCAGACGTGCTGCCCTACGCCGTCACCCGTACCTGGCACACGCAGCTCGCGATCTTCTGGATCGCGACCGCGTGGCTCGCGACGGGCCTCTACATTGCGCCCGCCATCTCGGGCTACGAGCCGCGCTTCCAGCGGCTGGGCGTCAACGTACTGTGGGCGGCGCTGGTCCTCGTCGTCGTCGGCTCGATGTCCGGCGAGTGGCTCGGCGTGCAGCAGGTGCTCGCGCTCGACGACAATTTCTGGTTCGGGCATCAGGGCTACGAGTACGTGGATCTCGGCCGTTTCTGGCAGATCCTGCTGTTCGTCGGGCTGATGCTGTGGCTCTTCCTGGTCGGGCGCGCGCTGTGGCCCGCGCTCAGGCGGCCATCGGAGAGCCGGCCGCTGCTCATGGTCCTGTTCCTCTCCACCATCGCCATCGGCCTGTTCTATGCCGCCGGCTTCATGTGGGGAAAGCACACGCACCTGTCGATGGTCGAGTACTGGCGTTGGTGGGTCGTTCACCTCTGGGTCGAAGGCTTCTTCGAGGTCTTCGCTACGGCGGTGATCGCCATCCTGTTCGTCCGGCTCGGGCTCGTGCGGGCGGCCACCGCCAATCAGGCAGTCCTGTTCTCGACGGTGATCTTCCTGTTGGGCGGCATCCTCGGCACGCTGCACCACCTGTACTTCAGCGGCACGCCGACCTCGGTCATCGCCGTTGGGGCGGTGTTCTCGGCGCTCGAGGTAGTGCCGCTCGCGCTGATCGGGTTCGAGGCCTACGAGAACTACCGGCACAGCCGCGCCAGCGGCTGGGTCGCGGCGTACAAGTGGCCGATCCTGTTCTTCGTCGCCGTGGCATTCTGGAACATGATCGGCGCGGGCGTGTTCGGCTTCATGATCAACCCGCCGATCTCGCTCTACTACGTCCAGGGCCTCAACACGACGGCGGTGCACGCCCACAGCGCGCTGTTCGGCGTCTACGGCATGCTCGGAATCGGCCTGATGTTGTTCTGCCTGCGCGGGCTGGGGGCTCGGCACGCCTGGAGCGACACGTTGCTCAAGACGACGTTCTGGGTCCTGAACGGTGGCCTTGCGATGATGGTGCTCATGTCGCTGCTTCCGATGGGCGCGATGCAGGCCTGGGCGGCCGTGACCCACGGCCTGTGGTACGCGCGCACGGCGGAGTTCATGCACCAGCCGCTGATGGAGCTGTTCGTCTGGCTGCGCGTGCCCGGCGACATCGTCTTCAGCCTGGGGCCGATCCTGCTGGCTGTGTTCGCCTTGCGGCTCTGGCTCGGCGGCCGCGGTCGCCCGGCCGAGGCATCGCTCGGCGTGCGGCCGATCCGTCCGAGCGCGGCAGAGTGACCTGCCTGCGATGAGGGGCGGTGCCGGTTGACGGCACTGCCCTTTTCATTTGCCGGCGCCCTTCGTGATGGGACGGACCGCGCGTTCGCGGCTTGACGGCGGTTACGATCCGGGACGCGTCATTTCGCGAACAGGCGCGCGAGCGAGTCCGGCAGTCCGACCATTTCGGTAGCGGGCGGTGAGGCGTAGCTTCCCGCACTCGGCTTCTTCAGCCCGAACCGGACGAGCAGTTCGGCCTGCCGCACGCCGCACGTGATCCCGTCCAGCAGCGGTACGGGCACGCGATGCTGCAGGCGGGAGGGGACGCCGGCCATCACCGCGCCCGTCAGGACGACAACATCCGCCCCGTCCGCATCGACGAGTTCGCGGGCGGCACCTGCCACGAGCTCGTCGGCCTCGGTCTGGTCGCCGTCCTGGTATGGTGCCGCGGACTCGATGGCGCGCCACCCGGCGATCCGTGCCGACAGGCCATATCCGTCGATCAGTTCGCGGTAGAGCGGCAGAGTCCGCCTGCCGACCACCACGACGCCGACCTTGCTGCCAAGCATGAGCGCTGTCAGGAGCGACGCTTCGGTCATGCCGACGGCGGGGATCGGCAGCAGCTCACGCGCCGCCGCGAGGGCTGTGTCGTAGGACACGGCGATGACGACGGCATCGCAGCCCTTGTGATGTTCAGCCAGCAGCAGGAGCATCGAATAGGTCGCGATCGCGTTCTGGCTGCGGGTTTTGATGATACGCGCCCCGAGCTTGCCCGTCGCGGTGACGATATCGACGCCCGGCGATGCGGCAGCACGCGCGGCGGCGCCGACTTTCTCCGTGACGAATGCAGAGGTATTGGAGTTGGCAATCAAGATCCGCATGGGTCACCCATTGCTGAAGAGGGGGCCGGTGCCCGCACGGCACGCACTGTCATGTGGCGGTCGTGCGCGACCGGCGGAGGGCCGAGACGGCGGTCATGGGGCGGCTATGGGCGGATGTACGGCAAGCCAATGGCGCGCGATCGCATCACGCCGTGCGATCCAGAATCCGCCGCGTTCGCAAATGAAGGCGAGAATCCGCTCCAGGGCTTTCATGCGGCCCGGCCGTCCGATCATCCGCAGGTGCAGGCCGATCGACATCATCTTCGGGTTCCGGCCACCCTCGCGCCATAGCCACTCGGCAGCATCGATCACGTACTGGGCGAATTCATCGGCAAGCGCAAAGCGCTGCTGGCCTTGATGGAAATGCATGTCGTTCGTATCGAAGGCGTAGGGCACGACTAGATGCGGCCGGCCGTCAACGTGCACATAGAAGGGAAGGTCGTCCGAATAGGCGTCGCTGTCGTAGATGAAGCTGCCATGTTCCACGAGAAGGCGGCGCGTGTTCGGCGATGCAGCCGAGCGAGTGTGCCATCCGACCGGCGGCACGCCCGCCGCCGCCTCGATCGCCGCCGAGGCCTGCGCAATGATGGCGCGTTCCTGGGATTCGGTCATCCGGGCATGGCTTTCCCAGCGCCAGCCGTGGCACATGATCTCGTGCCCGCGCGCAACGGCGTCGCGCGCAAGCCAGGGGGACCGCTCGATTGCGCGTCCGCACGCGTTCAGCGTGCATTTCACGCCGAACTGGTCGAGCAGATGAACGATGCGCCAATACGCGGCGCGCGTGCCATATTCGAAATGGGTCGCCATACAGGGATCAGGTACGCCGATCACCTCGTCGGTCACCTCGTAGGTTCGCTCGTTGCGCTCGTCGCCATCGGCGAGCGAAAGCTCGGCCCCCTCCTCGACGTTCACCACGATCGAGACGGCAACGCGCGCACCGCCGGGCCACTGAGGGTCGGGTGGGTTTTCGCCATAACCACGGAAGTCTCGAGAACTCATCGAATGGTTTGCATTTAAACCGAACTGCGAGATGCGGCATCGGCGGGCGGCAAGGTGCCCCGCGCGACGTATGCAATCACTACGCGATATATGCAATCGCCGTACCGTTACCGTCGCGAGACGGTGCGCAACGGCAAGCGGGAAGGTTCGATTTGTTCACAGAAATCCGTTTTGTATACAAAATAGGCAAAGTGTCCATCATCTGCGCACAAAAAGGGCAACACTGCGCAGCGGCGCGGTTCGATCGGCGATAACACCGCGAAAAATGAAGGGCCGGCCTGTTGGCACGACGAATGCTTGAATCCGGAGCGTCGTCGATGACCGTGAGCGATCACGACGACGTCGCTGGTATCGAATTCGGATTGCTGAGGATGAGTCGATGGCGGTGAACGGCGGTGGCTTGGAGATGCTGTCCCCTGACAGCCGCTGGGGTCCGGTCGAGATCAGGCAGGATAGCCTCGTGATCAGTGTCGGCAATCCGATGCAGCAATGAACCAACGACCGTTGGGTGTCCGCCTTGCATCCCGTCGTCAATCCGGTGGACGGTACGGGCTGGGGCGAGCGGCGTCTGTCGTTCGGGTTTTTCCGTCACCCGGGTTTCAACACGCTCGCCGAGTGTCCGCCGACATACCTCGACGACGGTGAGGCACCGAAAGGAGCCTCCGTCCTCGCCGGCGGCTACATGCGCAGAAAAATCATCACCGTGCGACATATCGATGCGGAAGCGGCGGCATGATGCCGAACAGGAAACCGATCACCCGGCCGCCAACGATGCAGTATCCAGAAACCGTAAGGTCTGAGCGCCCATGACCGAAATGGATCCAACGCCGAAGTCGTGCGACATCCTGGTCGCCGGAGCCGTGGTGATCACGGGGACCGGCGACGTCCATGGCGACGGCGCGGTCGCGATCGACCGGGATCGAATCGTGGCCGTCGGCCCGACACAGGAGATTGAGCGCCGCTACGTGCCCAAGCATCGTCTCGGCGCGCGCGGCCGGATCGCCATGCCGGGTTTCGTCAACACTCACAATCACACGCCGCTCATGATCGTGCGCGGCATGGTCGAGGATCTCGGGTTCGCGCCGGCATATACGCCGGGCATTCCGCAGGGCCACTGGCTTTCGGACGAGGAGACGTATCTGCTTGCCCGGCTCGGGGCGTGGGAGTTGCTGCGCTTCGGCTCGACGACGGTCGTGGACTACTACCGACGTCCGGAGGCGTGCGCGCGCGCCCTGGCGGAAAGCGGGTTGCGTGCCTTCGTCGGCGGCCGGATCCACGACGCGGACACGGCCGCCCTTGCCGAGGGGCGGTGGGTCTATGATCGCCGGATCGGCGAAGAGAGTCTGCGCGAGAGCCAGGACCTGATCGCACGCTGGGACGGCGCCGCAGACGGCCGGATCCGCTGTTTCCATGCACCTCATGCGCCGGACACGTGCTCGCGTGACCTGCTGGCCGAGGTGGCGCGGCTTGCCGCCGCCGATGGCCGACCCGTCCACACGCATCTTTGCCAGTCCGCGGCGGAGGTGGCGTGCGTGCGGTCGCGCGATGGCCTGAGCCCCGTCGAACTCCTGGACGAGCTGGGACTGCTCGGTCCCAATCTGGTTGCGGCCCACTGCATCTTCATGGATGAAGCAGAGATCGCACGGGCGGGGGCCACGGGCGTGCGCGTGGCACATGCACCGGTCGGAAATGCCGCGGCGGGCCACATCGCACCGATTGCGGCGTTGGCCGCTGCCGGCGCCACGATCACGATCTGCACCGACACGAAGACGGCCGACATGTTCGAGGCGATGCGGACAGCGCTCGCGCTCGCCCGCATACGGGGGGGCGGTTATGCGATCAAGGCCGCGGACGTGCTCGCCTGGGCAACGAGCGAAGGGGCCTCGGCCGTCGGAATGCCGGGCGAGCTCGGCATCCTCGCGCCGGGCGCCAAGGCGGACCTGATCCTGCTCGATGCGGACTTGCCGAATCTGCGGCCGGTCGTCGATGGCGTCGGAATAGTCGTGCACAGCGCCTGCGGTCCGGTCGTCACGACCGTTATCGTCGATGGCCGGATCATCATGGACGAAGGACGGCCCCTTTTGTTCGACGCGGAGGAGGTTGTGCGTGCCGCTCAATCCGTCGCGAACCGGCTATGGGCCCGCGCGGGCCGGAAGACCGTGCTCGACGCCGTGAACTGAGCGGGAAGATACGTCGAGCGTGCCGCTTCACATGTTGATGATCGGCAAAGCCGTGGCCACGCAGCGTGCCAGCGAAGGAGGTCCAATGGATACGGATCGTGTCGTGCTCCGGATCAGAGCTGCACTTGAACACACCTTCGGTAGATCGGCGCATGCGGTCTCACGGCGATCGCGATGCGCATACCATGGCATATGTTTTGCAAACTTTCGGTACGTCTTTTACGAGCACAATGGAGGGTGACCCATGCGCAAACGGGACATCAATGATGCGCGCCGTCGCGGTTTGTCCCTTTCGCGGCGCGATGCCTTGAAGCTCGGTATCGGCGCGGCGGCCGTTGCCGGTTTTCCGGCGATCGTGCAGGCCCAGCGGGTTCCCGAGATCGTCATCGGTGGAGCTGCCAGCCACAAGCCGTGGATGGACAAGGTCGTCATCCCCATGTTCGAGCGGAAGTACAACTGCAAGATCCTCTATGAGGGTACGCGCTCGACGATCAATCTCGAGAAGATGCGCGCCGCCAAGGACCGCCCGGTCATGTCGGTCGTCCAGATGGACGACCCGGTGATGATCCAGGCCGTCGAGGAAGACCTGATCGAGCCCATTTCCGTCGCGCAGGTTCCGAACCTCGCGAAGATCAAGCCGGGCGCCGTCCATATGGACGGCATGTGGGCCAACTATCAGCAGCCTTGGGCCGGGGTTGCCTACAACACGCAACACCTTCCGCAGGGTGTGCCGACCTGGGTATCGATGTGGGAGCCCCGCTTCAAGGGCAAGGTCGTGCTGCCGTCGCTGCAGAACACCGAGGGCCCCTGGGTGCTGTTCATGGCAGCACATCTCGAGACGGGCAAGCCGCTCAAGGAGGCCCAGTACGATATCGAGGCCGCCTTCAAACGGCTGCGTGCGCTCAAGCCGAACCTGCTTACGATCTACACGAATCTTCCGCAGGCCTTCAATTTGCTGGAGCAGGGAGAGGCGTGGCTCCAGGTGACGTTCTCGTCCTGGGCGCTGCTGCGCAAGCAGGAGGGATCGCCGGTGGATCTCGCGGCGCCGAAGGAGGGTATATTCGCGATGCCGTCCGGCATCTGCCTCGTCAAGGGGGCACCGCACCGAGACCTGGCGCTCGCCTACATCAACGAGATGCTGGGCGCCGAGCTGCAGACGCTGTTGACGCCGATCACGTTCTCACTGCCGACGCATGTCGACGTGCCGCTGTCGGCGGACATACCGCAAGACATCGAGGTCTTCACGCCGGATTGGGCCTGGTTCACCAAACACCGCGCACAGCTCGTCGAGCGTTGGGATCGCGAGATGGCCATCTGAAGTCAAGGGCGGGGCTGGAGACGTTTCTCCGGTCCGCCGATCGCCCGTGGCGCCGGTATGGACAACTATCTTCACGTCATCGACGTCTCGAAGAGATTTGGCGAGAGCACCGTGCTCGACAACCTGAGTCTGGTGGTGCGGCGCGGCGAATTCGTGTCCCTGCTCGGACCTTCCGGGTGCGGGAAGACGACGCTTCTGCGTCTCATCGCTGGACTGCTGCCAACGGACGGCGGACGCATCGTGCTCGACGGCAAGGATCTGACGCGGCTGCCGGCCCATCGCCGGAACGTGGGCGTCGTGTTTCAGAACTATGCCCTGTTTCCCCATTTGACGGTGGCGGAAAACGTGGCCTTCGGGCTGCGCGCGCGCGGCGTCGCCAAACAGGAGATCCCGGCCATCGTCGAGCGTTGCCTGGCGATGGTTCACCTGGCCGACTACGCCGACCGTTCGATCTTTGCCCTGTCCGGCGGCCAGCAGCAGCGTGTCGCCGTCGCGCGGGCGATAGCGATCCGGCCCGATCTCCTCCTGCTGGACGAACCTTTCAGCGCGCTGGATCGCAAGCTGCGCGAGGCGATGCAGATCGAGCTGCGCCAGCTCCTGCGCGAGCTCGGCATCACCGCGATCTTCGTCACCCACGATCAGGAGGAGGCGATGATCATGTCGGACCGGATCGCCGTGATGAACGCCGGGGTGATCGAGCAGTTCGCCGACCCGCGTACCGTCTATGAACGCCCGGCGACGGCCTTCGCCCTCGAGTTCGTGGGGACGTCGACCCGGCTTCCCGGCCGCGTGTCGGACTGGGACGGCGACACGGTGCTGGTCGATACTGCGGCCGGCCCGATCCGGGCCCGCGCCGGCTATGTCTCGGGAGCACCGGTCATGATCGGCATCCGTCCCGAGAAGATCATGCTCGCCGACGGCAACGAACACGGCATGAACGTCGTCCGTCTTCGTGTCCTGGACCGCGTCTATGTAGGCTCCAAGCTGTTGCTCCATTTCGACGCCGGCAGCGGGGGGCAGGCGCTTGCCGAACTCAATCCAGGCGATGCACCCGACGTAGCGCCCGGGGACATGATGAGCATCGCCTGGCGTGTCGAGGACACATTGATCTATCCCGCCGTGGGGCACGGGTGATGGGCGTCACGGCTGCTGCTGCTCCGGTCGGCGCCGCACGAACCCGTAAGCCGCGACGGCCGGTCGACCTTCTGGTGCTGCTGGCTCTGCCGGCGGTCGGGTATCTCGGGTTCTTCTTCGCATTGCCGTTAGTGGCGCTTCTGGCCAAGAGCGTCTGGACGAGTGCCGGCCCGAGCATCGAAAGCTATGCCCGCTTTTTCGGCGATCCATTCAGCTGGCAGGTCGTCGGCAATACGCTGAAGATTGCGACCCTCGTTACCCTGGTGACGCTCGTTCTGGGCTATCCGACAGCGTTCGCCATGGCACGCGCGCGCGGCATCTTTCAGATCCTGCTGCTCGTGGCGATGATTCTTCCGCTTTCGATCGGCGTGGTGGTCAAGGCGTTTTCCTGGCAGATCGTTCTGCGCCGCGACGGCGTCGTGAATCAGCTCCTCGTCTGGAGCGGATTGACGGACGAACCCGTGCGGTTTCTGTTCACCGAGACCGGTCTCGTTCTGGGCGCCGCCAACATTTTCCTGCCCTTCATGGTTCTGCCGATCTATTCCGTCGCCAAGATGATCGATCCGCGCCTGACCGAGGCGGCCGCGACGCTCGGCGCCGGGCCGATGTACCGGTTTTTTCGCGTCATCCTGCCGCTCAGCATGCCCGGGGTCGTCGCCGGTATCGCCTTCGTCTTTTCGATGGCGATCTCGATGTACGTAATCCCGACGCTGCTGATCGGTGACAGATACCAGACGTTGGCAACGATCACCGGCCGCTCGTTCCTCTTCCTGCGAAACGAGCAGCTCGGGGCAACGACGGCCGTCATCCTGCTGGTCATCGCCGTCGCCGTGGTCCTCGGCAGCGCGCGCCTCGCGCGCGGATTGCGGAGGACGGCATGATCACGGAACGGCTCTTCAACGTGCTGACGGCGACCGTCGCCGCCCTGGTCGTCGTCTTCCTGCTGACGCCCATCGTGGTCACGATCCTCGTCTCGTTCACGTCCTCGACCGTGTTCACGCTGCCGCCGGCCGAATGGTCGACCCGCTGGTACGCACGCATGACGACGCGGCCGGAGCTGTGGCCGTCGCTGATGCTCTCGGTCGAGATTGCCCTTATATCCACGGCCATTTCGCTCGTCCTGGGGACCCTGTGTGCCATCGCGGTGGTGCGCGGCCGCTTTCCCGGCCGGGAGGCGATCCAGACCTTCGTCGTCTCGCCGCTGATGATGCCGGGTCTTGTCATCGGCGTGGCCATGCTGCAGCTTTTTCGCGAAGTGGGACTTCGCGATGCCTATGCCAGCCTGCTGGTCGCCCATGTCGTCATCACCATGCCCTACGTGATGCGCACGGTAACGGCGAGTCTGTCGCTGTTCGATTTCTCCCTGATCGACGCGGCGCGTACACTCGGGTGTTCCTACCCGAAGGCACTGCTGAAGGTGATGGCGCCGGTTCTGGCCCCCGGCTTCCTGACCGGCGCCCTGTTCGCGTTTCTCGCGTCCATGGACAACTATCCGATCTCGATCTTCTTCACCGACGCGTGGACGAAGACGCTGCCGATCCAGATGCTGCAGTTCCTCGAGGAGCAGCCCGATCCGTCGATCGCGGCGATGTCGAGCTGTCTCATTCTGTTGACGGTCGCCGTGCTGTTCGTGGGGGACCGGCTGGTGGGGTTGCGGCGCCTCGCCGATTTCTGACCGGGAACGTGTCTCGGGCCGCCGGAATCTTTCTCTGCCGGCCTGCTCTCAGGCTGTGCGTGCAACGATCGCGGCGGGGCGCCTCTCCGGCGGTAGCCAGTGCACTGCGTCGCCGGGAACGAGGCAGGCGATGCAGCCGATCATCGAGGCGGGAAGCCTTCCATACGTCGTGTGTGGCGGTGCGTAGCCACGTCGTTGCCGATCACTACGACATGGCAAGGGCCAGGGACCTTTCCACCGATCGGGCTATTATTCTTCGATATCACCGCTGTGGTCCGGGCCGAGTCCCGTACGCGAGCTATTGCACACAATTTATGCAGATCGTGCACAATCCGCAGATGGCAAAAGGACGCTGGGCGACGAGGCGAGGCTGTGATACGCAGTGAAGTACGACTTAAGGATGTCTACGTATGCACGTGCCACCAGTCAGTCGGCCGGTCTTGTCCAATGCAGGCATGATCGTCGAGGCCGTACTTGACGCCGTCGCAGCGGGACGTCTGCCTGCCGGTTCGAAGCTCGGCGAGGATCAGCTCAGCCGGTTCTTCTCCGTCAGTCGGACGGTTGTTCGTGAAGCGCTGAAGGAGCTGAAGCACTTCGGGGTCGTCGATCTGTTCCCCAACCGTGGAGCGTTCGTCGCCTGTCCGACCCCCGAGGAGGTGCTTCATGTCTACGCGGCGCGCCGGATCATCGAGACGGCCATCGTCGAGGACGTCGCGCGCCATGTGACAGCGAATGACATACGGACGCTTCGCCGGCATGTTGCGTTACAGCACGCCGCGTACGAGCGAAGGAACCGGCGGGAATATATCCGCCTCATGGGAGAGTTCCACATCTTGATCGCGCGGTTGGCCGGTAACCCCGTTCTTGTCGGCATTCTCGAGAGGCTCATCGCCCAGACGTCGCTCATGACGGCGCTCTTCGAGGATCCGCATGACGGTTGCCCCATCGACGATCACAACCGCCTTATCCAGCGGCTCGTAGCCGGAGACGCCAAGGGCTGCGTGGCAATCATGGCCAAGCATCTCGACGGCAACCGACGACGTTTTCGAATCCCGATGAACCGTCCGCGAGTCGATCTCGCCAGGGCGCTGCGGCGTTCCGGATAGATCAGAAGCTTGGCATCTTGCGCGATCACAAGTCCGCCCGGCGACGGCCGGACCTTTGACGACCGCCAATGTCACCTCGGACATGTCGCACAGCCCGCATCCGGTGCTGCTTTCCGGGCTGTATCCGCGATGCTTCGAATCACCGACCTTTCCCCACGATCACCAGGTGAAATCGAGCTTCTTTCTTACCCGGTCAATCGCCGGACGTGAAATGCCGGTGGGGACTGATCGAGAGTGGCGTCGTCTGCCGGCGTCCACCTTACGTGGATAGGCCGACAAGAGCTTACATGGACCGGCCGACAAGAGAGGCCAGTGCGGGTGGCAGGCCGCGGCTCGGTTTTCGGGGCGGCGGTGCAAAGCTTCCGGCGCGTGCCGCGCCCGTTGACAGCCGGCAGAGCGTCTCGGCGTGGCGTATCGCGCTCGAGACGCCGTCGACCAGCGGCACCGGTATCTCGTCCTTCACCCGTCGCGCTAGGCCGGCGAGGGGAGCGCCGGCGAGAATGATGACGTCGGCACCGTCGTCGATGGCCAGGGCGCAGAGCGATTTCACGCGTTCGGCATGGTCGCGCTGAACGGCGCCGATGTCATCCAGTGGCTCGTCAAGGGCACGAATGCTTGCGAGCCGTGAGATCAGGCCGTTGTATTCGACGCATTCCCGATACCAGGCCGTTATGCGTCGCGAAATGGCGACGATCGAAAACCGCCGCCCCAGGAGGCACGCGCTCGTGAGGGCGGCCTCCGTAATGCCGATTACCGGAATGTCGAGCATTTCGCGGGCGGCGGGCACACCGGGATCACCGAATGCGGCGATGATTGCCGCATCATGCCCGGCATGGTGTTCGGCGAGGAGGGTCAGGGCGGCATAGGCACCGATCGCGGCCTCGGCCCGAGTCTCGATATACGCGACCCCGAACGGCGCCGTGAGAACGTGGACGGCCGTGCCCGGTGTGGCCGCCCGTTCCGCTTCCTGGCGGATCAAGTCGGACACACTGTCCGAGATATTCGGATTCACGACCAGGATCTTCATCGCGTCACCATCCCTACCTCGCGTCAACTACCCGGCAAACCGGCAAGTCACGCCGGACCCGAAGGCCACGTTCGGATCGATCATCGATCCGCCGGCCGTCACGCCATGCATCTGCAGTTGACGTGCCAGGGCATCGTTCATGCGCGTGATATCGGGGATCGGCCTTGAGCCGCGGGCGCGCCGGTCCGGCGCCCCAGGCCGAATGAACACGGCCATCCGACAGAGCGGGTCGCCCGGATTGCATACAAAAATGGCTGATTGAATACGAATCAGTCATTGCCGTCGGCGCGTGATTGGACCGGGACCGGAGGGGGCGACCTCAAGGCGAGTTCGGCAACGGACGGAAAGGATTTCCGAGCCGCAAGCGCGGCATGCCCGTTGCAAGAACGGATGTCGCCTCCCGCGACAGCGGGGGAAACCGCCGTTCAGGGAGCGTGCAAGGCGGTCGCATGCGGGCGTCGAGGCGTTGGCGATGCGGGCGCGACCGATGTCCCGCGTGAACCGGGGAGCTGGAGGCTTTGGAGCGACGGGTCGCGGATGACGTCAAAACGAACGCTTCTCGGCATGCTGACGCCGTCGTCGAACACCGTTCTGGAGCCCGTGACCGCTGCCATGCTGTCCGGTCTCCCGGACGTTACGGCGCATTTCGTCCGATTCCGTGTGATGGAGATCTCGCTGAGCGAGCGGGCGCTCGGACAATTCGACTTTGCGCCGCAGCTGGAGGCGGCGCGACTTCTCGCCGACGCGCGCGTGCATGCGATCACCTGGAACGGCACCTCCGGCAGTTGGCTGGGCTTTGACCAGGATCGCGCGCTGTGCGCGGCAATCACGCGGGAAACAGGTGTGCCGGCGACCTCGTCGGTGCTCGCCCTGGCAGAGATCTTCGGGCGCACGGGCGTTGCGCGCTATGGCCTCGTCTCGCCGTATCTTGACGAGGTGCAAGAGAAGATCATTGCCAATTTTCGACGCGAAGGGTTCGCGTGCGTGGCCGAACGCCATCTCGGCCGCTCCGACAATTTCTCGTTCGCGGACATCACGCCGGACACGATCGAAACCATGGTGCGCGAGGTCGCGAAGGCCAGACCGCAGGCCATCACCATTCTTTGCACGAACATGAACGGTGCATCGCTCGCTGAATCGCTCGAGCGCGAGCTCGGAATTCCGATCTACGACTCGATTGCAACCGCTCTGTGGGGCTCGTTGAAGGCGGCCGGTGTCGATCCCGCGCGCATAGAGGGCTGGGGTTCGTTGTTTCGGAACGTACGGTGAAGTGGTTGGAGCGGACGATGGAAGCATTGGATCTCGTGATCCGGGGCGGCACGGTGGCGACGGCGGCCGACGTATTCCGCGCCGATGTCGGGGTAAGGGCGGGACGCATCGTCGCATTGGCTCAGGATCTGCCGCGGGGCCGGGAGGAGATCGATGCCACCGGCAAGCTGGTGCTTCCTGGCGGCGTCGATGCCCACTGCCATTTCGATCAGCCGATGACCGATGGCTCGGTAATGGCCGACGATTTCCTCACCGGTACGCGTTCCGCCGCCTGCGGCGGGACGACCACCGTGATCCCGTTCGCCTGTCAGCAGAAGGGCCGGTCGCTTCGTGCCGCGGTGCATGACTATCACGCCCGGGCCGAGGGTAAGGCGGTCATCGACTATGCGTTTCACCTCATCGTGTCGGATCCGACCGAACAGGTGCTGGGCCAGGAGCTGCCCGCCCTCATTCGCGACGGGTACACGTCGTTCAAGATCTATATGACCTATGACGACCTCAAGCTGAACGACCGCCAGATCCTGGACGTCCTGGCGCTCGCGCGGCGCGAAGGGGCCATGGTCATGGTCCACGCCGAGAACACGGACTGCATCGGCTGGCTTACAGACCGGCTTCTGCTCGCCAGTCATACCGAACCCCGATTCCATGCAGCGTCGCGCCCGGCGATCGTCGAGCGCGAGGCGACCCATCGTGCCATTTCATTGGCCGAACTCGTCGACGTGCCGATTCTCATCGTTCACGTGTCGAGTCGCGAGGCGGTGGAGCAGATCCGCTGGGCACAGGGGCGGGGCCTGCGCATCTACGCGGAGACCTGCCCGCAATATCTGGTCCTGACGGAGGACGACCTCGCCAAGCCCGGATTCGAAGGGGCAAAATGCATCTGCAGCCCACCGCCGCGGGACAAGGCCAACCAGACGGCGATCTGGGACGGACTCGCTGGCGGCGTCTTTCAGGTCTTTTCGTCCGACCACGCGCCGTTCCGCTATGCCGATCCGAAGGGCAAGATGGTTCGCGGCCGCGACGCGGCGTTCCCTTATGTGCCCAACGGCGTACCCGGGGTGGAGACCCGCCTGCCGATTCTCTATTCCGAGGGCGTCGCCAAGGGCCGCATCTCCCTGTCGCGCTTCGTCGCCCTCACTGCGACCAATCCGGCCAAGATCTATGGGCTTTATCCGATGAAAGGCACGATTGCGGTCGGATCGGATGCGGATCTCGTCATCTTCGATCCCGCGCGGCGGGTGCGCATTACGAATGATGGGCTTCATCACGCCGCCGATTACACGCCCTACGAGGGGCTCGAAGTCACCGGCTGGCCGGCGATCACGGTGTCGCGCGGCGAGATCGTCTGGGCGGACGGCAAGTTCACGGGGACCCCGGGGCGCGGATGCTTCCTGCCCTGTCGCCTGCCCGACGCCGCACGTCCCAAGAGCGTGGCTGCGGCGCCGGTTTGATGATGCGGTTCCATATGGAAGGAGTGGGAAGCATGAGGTGGCAGGGTATCAAGGCGGGTGCGGCCATTCTGTGTCTGCTGGGGAGCGACGCGGCAATCTCGCTCGCGGCCGCGGAAGTCCCGATGCGCGTCGCAGGTAACTTTTCAGCCAATCGCAAGCACGTCGAAGAAGTGGAGCGTCCGTTCTTCGATTCGCTCGCACGGAGTACAGGCGTCGACATACGCGTCAACTACAACCCGATGGATGTCGTCGGCGTCCAGGCGCAGGACGCACTCCGCCTCATCCGGTCAGGGGCATTCGACATCATGTCGGTCCAGATCGGCCAGGCTTCCCGGGACGACCCCTTCTTCGAAGGGATCGACCTGATCGGCGTATCGACCGACATGGCGCAGTTGCGCAAAGCCGTGGATGCGTACCGCGATGCGTTCGACAAGCGCCTGCAGGCGAAGTTCAACGCCAAGGTTCTCACGCTCTGGCCGTTCGGACCTCAGGTCTTCTACTGCAACACCGAAATCAAGAGTCTCGACGACCTGAAAGGACTCAAGGTTCGCAGCTTCACGCCGTCCATGGCGGCGCTCATCCAGCACCTGGGCGCGACGCCCGTGACCCTGCAGTTCAGCGAGGTCTACCCGGCGCTGCAGCGCGGCGTCGCCAATTGCGGCGTGACGTCGCCGACCTCGGGCAATTCGGGCAAATGGCCGGAAGTCACGACGCATTTCCTGCCGCTTTCCGTCTCCGGATCGGTTCAGGGGCATTTCGTCAATCTCGATCACTGGAAGAAGTATTCGCCGGCCGACCAGAAGAAGCTCGAGGCTGCGTTCAGAACGCTTGAGGACCGTATGTGGGCCCTGGCCGAAAGCGCGAACGCGGACGCGACCAACTGCAATGTCGGCCGTGAACCCTGCAAGGAGAACATCAAGTACAATATGACGCTGGTCGAGGTCAGTCCGGAGGACGCCGCCAAGGTCAAGGCGGCCGTGACGGCGGTCGTTCTGCCCTTGTGGAAACAGGCCTGCAACCGCGTCGACCCGACCTGCACCCGGACCTGGAACGAAACGGTCGGCAAGGTCGCCGGCCTGTGGATCGATTGACGCCGTAGCCGAAGGGCGCCTCACCGGCGCCCTTCGGGTCGTCACTTCCTTTCGATGCGTTGCATGTCCCGCGACATCCTGCGACGGCTTCCATACGGACTTGCGCGCACGGGGGCGATCCTGTGCGGGTGGTGGTTGGCGATCTTCTCGCTGCTGACATGCGTCGAAATCGTTGGCCGAAAGCTTTTCGGATTCACGCTGCACGGCATCGACGAGATCGGCGGGTATACCCTCGCCATAACCTGTGCGGTGGGATTCTCGTACGCCCTGGTCCAGCGTAGCCATACGCGCGTCGACATCCTGTTGACGCGTTTGCCGCCACACGTGGCTGCCGTCCTGAACGCCGGCAGCATGGTCGTGCTGAGCATCGTCGTCGTATTCACGACATGGCGCGGCTTCGTCGAGCTACGGGAGAGCATCGAGTTCATGAGCGTCGCGAACTCGCCGTTGCAGACGCCCATGTGGCTTCCGCAGGGCTTTTGGTTCGTAGGCCTGGTCCTGTTTGCGGCCATCGCCACGATCTTCGCCATCGACGGCATGCGCCTTCTCCTGGTCGACTGGCGTCGTGTGAATCAACGTTACGGGCCGCCGTCGCTGGACGAGGAGATCACGGCGGAACTGCGTGCCGCATCGAAGCACGGAGACCGACGCCCATGATCGACGTCGGTGCCGCTGCCATCGGCTTCTGTCTGATGCTGGCGCTGATGGCGCTCGGCCTGCACGTCGCCGTGGCCATGTTCGGGATCGGTCTGCTCGGCGCCGGCCTGTACCTGGGGTCTGCGATCGTCGATTCGGTAGGTACCCAGTTCTGGGGTGCGACCGACAGTTTCGTCCTGCTGGCCATTCCGCTTTTCGTGCTGCTCGGCGAGCTTCTCGTCCGGTGCGGCGCCACGGAGCGCATGTACAGGGCGTTGGCGGATTGGCTGAGTCCGCTGCCGGGCGGACTCTTGCATACGAATATCGGTGCCTCGGCGATGTTCGCGGCCGTATCGGGATCATCCGTGGCGACGGCGGCGACGATCGCGACCGTCGCGCTCCCTGCGTTTCGCGGGCGCGAGTATGATGTGCGGCTCGTCCTGGGTTCCGTGGCCGCAGGAGCGACGCTCGGAATCCTGATTCCGCCCAGCATCAACATGATCATATACGGGGCAATGACCAACACCTCGGTCGGGCGCCTCTACGCCGCCGGCGTCGTCCCGGGTCTCGTCCTCACGGCCCTGTTCATGCTGGCGATCGTGGTGGCGTGCCGGCTGCGCCCGTCCTTCGCCGGAAAGCGGGAGGCCGTGGCGCCGCTGGCCGAACGGGTCCGCCGCCTCGCCGATCTGCTCCCGCCGGTTCTCATCTTCGGCATGGTCATGGGCAGCATCTATCTGGGGTGGGCGACCCCCACCGAGTCAGCGGCCGTCGGGGTGATGATGGCGTTCGGGCTCACGGCGGCGTATCGCTCGCTCAGCATCCGGATGCTGCACGAGTGCTTCGTTGCGACCGTGAACATCACGGCGATGATCGGTTTCATCGTCGCCGCGGCGTTCTATCTGAACTTCGTGATCGGAATTCTGGGAATTCCCCAGGCCCTTGCGAAGTTCGTCGCGGAAATCGGCGCCACGCCTACGCAGATGATGTGGGCGCTCTTCCTGTTCTACGTCGTTCTCGGCTGCTTTCTCGAGACGCTGTCGATGATGATCGGAACGATTCCGATCATCTTTCCGCTGGTCGTCGCGCTCGGCATCGACCCGGTATGGTTCGGGATATTTCTCGTCATCATGTGCGAGCTGGCCCTCATCACGCCGCCGGTCGGGATGAACCTGTATGTCGTCCAGGGTGTACGCCGGGAGGGTACGGTGACGGACGTGATCGTCGGGACATTGCCGTTCGTCCTGATGATGGTCCTGATCACCGTGCTGTTGATCTATGTCCCCGATCTGACCCTTTGGCTGCCGGGCGTCTTCTTCGACTGACGCGCCGCGACGGGATACGGAGTGCCGGTCGCCTTGGACATTCCGCCATACGCAAGGATGGCGCAGGAGCCAGTCCGCATCGCTGCGGATACGTCCGCTACGGGGTCAGCCGCCTCGTGGCGCGGATCTCAATGCCGCGGTCGCAGCCATGTCGACCTCGTTCTGCGGCGTAATCACGACGCCGTAATCGGTGCGAGCCTGTTCGACGGTGATGTATCCGTCGAGAACATCGTCGAGGACCTTCTGCGGATCGCGCGTGAACGGGTCGCCGTAGCCGCCGCCACCCGGTCCGATGGCGACGAATCGGTCGCCGGCCCGTGCCGGCATGTGCGGAAGCTTCGAGGGCAACGCCACCGGCTGGCCGTCCTTCGGCTCGAAGATCAACGCCGCAGTCGTGCCGTCGCGGCCGCCGGCGAAGCCCCAGGGCCGGAAGCGGTGGCCTTCGCCTTCGACCGAGACGCCCCCGTCTGCCAGCATCGTGAAGCTGCGGATGGACCCGACACCGCCGCGCCAGGCGCCGGGCGCGGCCGTACCGTCCCGGAGCTCGTAGCGATCGACGCGCAACGGCAGATGGGATTCGATGTCTTCGATCGGGTTGTTGCGCGTGTTCGCATAGAGCGTGTCGACCGCGTCCATGCCGTCCTTGCCATACCGGCCGCCGTAGCTGCCTTCGAATATCTCCATGTGCACCCAGTGGCGCTCGCCCTGCAGTCCGGAGAAGGCCATGACCTTGAGGTTGCCGATGCCGGCCGATACCTGTCGCGGCACGACCTGCGCCAGCGCCTTCATGACGGTGTCGGCGAGCTGGTTGCCGGGGCAGAACCGCGCGATGGTCGGCGCCGGGAAGATCGGATTGGCGAGGCAGCCTTTCGGCGCCACGATCCGGATCGGTCGCGTCAGGCCGCTGTTCTGCGGGATATGTCCGTAGATCGCGGAGTCGAGCAGGGCCGAGCGCAGCGTCAGCCAGATCGCACAGTCGACGGTCCCTTCGAAGGGCATGTTGATGGGGCGGTCGGGCACTTGCGGCGCGGTCCCGGTCAGATCGACGGTCATTTCGTCGCCGTCCACGATCAAAGTGACGACCAGCGGCAGTTCGCGTTTCGCGCGATCGTCGGAATCGAGGAAGCCGTCGATGTACCCGGTCGCGGTATAGCGGCCGTCTGGCAGACGCGCGATCGCTTCGCGCATCAGGCGCTCCGAATAGTCCATCAGCTCCTCGGCCGCGGCCTGCACGGTCTCGAGGCCGTAGCGGCGGATCAGGTCCAGATATCGTTCGGCGCCGATACGACATGCGGCGATCTGCGCCTCCATGTCGCCGACGACGAGATCTGGGGCACGGATATTGGCGCGCAAGATCTGCCAAACCGGCTCGATCCGGCGGCCGGCCTCGTACACCTTGATGGCCTTGAACTGCAGCCCCTCGGCGTAGGCGTCGATGGCGTTGACGATGCCGCAGCTGCCGGGGGTCAGCGCCCCGATGTCGAGGTGATGTGCGGTCGTGACCGAGTAGCCGACGATCCGGTCCTCGTGGAACACGGGCACGCAGAACGCGACGTCAGGCCCGTGGCTGGCGCCGGCATAGGCGTCGTTGTGCATGATGACGTCGCCCGGCTGCAGCGTTTCACCACGCGCGGCGAGCGCCGCCAGGATGCCGCGCACGTATCCCGGAATCGGGCCCGACTGCAGGGGCGTCGACTGCACGGATTCGCAGAGCTGCCGACCCTGCGCATCGATGATGGCGGCACCGAAATCCGCGGACTCGCGGATGATGCTGGAATAGGACATCCGCATCAGCTTGTAGCCCATCTCGACTGCAATGTTCTCGAGCGCGCCCTGGATGACGCTCGCCGTCACCGGGTCGATACGTCGTGCCGTTGCCGCGCGGGGCCAGACCATGCTCATGCTGCGCCTCCCAAACGGATGAGAAGATTGCCGGCCGCGTCAAGAACGGCGGTGGCGCCGGGCGGCACGACCGTCGTGCTGTCCATTTGCAGTACGATGGCGGGGCCGGTGATCGGTGCACCGACCGGCAATGCGTCCCGCCGGTAGAAGGCGGTGGGCAGGGACTTCAGCTCGTCGTCGACGCGGAACACGCCGCGGCCTGTGCGGACGAGTGCCGCTTCGACCGAAGTGCCGGACGGCGTCGCCGGTTTGTCGATCTTCGGAATGGAACCGATGCCCGTGAGGCGGATATTGACGATCTCGATCCTGCCCTCCGGGAAGCGGTGACCGTATTCCATCTCATGCTGGCGATGGAACGCCTCCCATATCGCCGCCAGTGAGGCCTCATCCAGATTACCCGCCGGAAATGCGACGCGAAGCTCGTATCCCTGGCCGACGTAGCGCAGGTCGCCGGCCCGCTCGAACCGGATCGTGCTGTCCGAAAGGCCGTCGGCGGCAAACTGGGCGCGCATGGCGCGTTCCATGGCAGCGAAATCCGCGTTGAGCTTGGCGAGGTCGATCGCCCCCTCGACCTGGAACTCGGTCTTGATCGCGTCGTATCGCAGATCGGTGGTCAGAAGCCCGACGGCCGACGTGATTCCCGGGTACGGCGGGACGATCACTTCGGGAATGCCGAGCATGGCAGCCACCTCGGCGCCATGCAGCGGGCCAGCGCCACCGAAGGCGACGAGTGTGTATTCCCGCGGGTCGATGCCCTTCTGTACGGTGCGCGAACGGATCGCGTTCGCCATGTTGGCATTCACGATGGTCAGAATGCCTTCCGCCGCTTCCAGCTCGGTCATGCCGAGCCGGGCGGCGAGCCCCGCGATCGCACGTCGCGCCGCGACTTCATCCAGGACCATGCCGCCGCCGAGGAAATTGTCCTTGTCGAGCCGTCCCAGAACGACGTTCGCGTCGGTCACGGTCGGCTCCGTTCCGCCGCGGCCATAGGCGGCGGGGCCGGGACGTGCGCCTGCACTGCGTGGCCCGACGCGGAAGGCGCCGCCGGCGTCGACATAGGCGATCGAGCCGCCGCCGGCGCCGATCGTGTGCACGTCGATCATCGGAACCAGCATCGGATAGCCGGCGATCCACGTGTCGCGTGCCGTCGCCTCGCTGAAACGGCCGTCCGTAACGATGCCGATATCGGCGCTCGTGCCGCCGACATCGAAGGTGATCAGCTTGCGCCGTCCGGAAAGGGCGCCTGTCCAGGCGCCGCCGAGCACGCCGGCCGCCGGCCCGGAGAGTAGCGTCAATACCGGCCGTTCCGATACCATGGCCGCGGTGGCGACGCCGCCGTTGGAGCCCATGATCCGAAGATTGGCCTTCAGGTCCGCGGACCGGATCCGGGTTTCGAGGTTGCTTACATAGTCGCGGACCTTCGGGCCGACGAAGGCGTTCATCGCCGTCGTGGTGAAGCGCTCGAATTCGCGGAACTGCGGTGAAACCGAGGCGGAAGTGGTCACGAAAGCTTCGGGGAACTCCTCCTGAACGATTTCACGGGCCCGCTCCTCGTGCGCGGGGTTGAGATACGAGAACAGGAAGCAGATCGAGACCGATTGGACGCCCTCCGCCTTGAGGGCACGCGCCGCGGCGCGGACCTGTTCTTCGTCCAGCGGCGTCAGCACGGCGCCCGTAGGCGGCACGCAGCGTTCGGAAACGGTCTTGCGATGGCGGCGACGCACCAGCGGACGGTCCTGCCAGGGGATCTCCTGCATGATGGAGTAGTTCTGGGGCCGCTGGTGCCGGCCGATATGGATGATGTCGCGATACCCGGCCGTCGTGATCATGCCGGTCGGCGAACCGTCGTACTCCAGCACGGCATTGGTGGCGATGGTCGTGCCGTGGAAAATGTAGTCGACCTTGTCCCGGGCGACGCCCTGCCGGTCGCACAGTTCGATCACCCCGCGGAGGATTCCTTGCGACGGATCGTCGGGCGTGGTCGGCACTTTGTGGGTCGCGGTGATGCCGCGACCGATATCGGTAAGAACGAGATCAGTGAATGTGCCGCCGACATCGACGCCGATGAGAATCATGGAGCAACTTGCGCGAACCGGGTTGGAGAGGGGGCAAACGCGGCAGAACGCCCGCGATAGGGCTTGGGCAGTGGCGCGGCATATCCGCCGACACGACTGGTCTTCAGGCCGAGGCCGACCAGGGATTCGGCTAGCTTGATCGCCGCGGCTACGCCGTCGATGACCGGAACGCCGGTCTCGCGCGTGAGCCAAGCCGCCAGATCCGCCATTCCGGCGCAGCCGAGAATCACGGCCTCCGCCCCATCCTCCGCCACGGCACGCTCGACTTCCGTGCGGACCCGTTGCGCGGCGGCACCGCCGGTCTCTTCAAGCGCGAGAACGGGAATATCGGCCGCGCGCACGCGTCGGCATTGCCGCTCCAGGCCGTAGCGAAGGGCGAGGTGCTCGATCACCGGGATCGAGCGGGCGAGGGTCGTCACGACCGAGAACCGACCGGCGACCATGGGGGCGAGACGCATGGCCGCCTCGCAAATGCCGATCACCGGGCCCGGCGCGATCGTCCGGGCCGCATCGAGGCCGGGATCGTCGAAGCAGGCGATGATCGTCGCGTCGACCCCCTGGTCCGCACCACGCCGCACCTCTTCCAGTAGACCGGGCAGGCAATGGGCTTCGTCATAGTAGCCTTCGATGCTGACCGGACCGTCCGCCGGATTGACGGCGATGATCGTCGTGCCCCGCGACGCGACCGCCCGCGCCGCCGCGGCGATCCGGTCGGTCATGCCGGACGTCGTATTGGGATTGACGACCAGGATCTTCATGGCTTCGGCCCCGCGGGCATGCGCCGGGCGCGACGGCGCTGGATGATGGTCGTTGCGGCAAGACAGCCGCCGACGACCAGAAACGAGAATGCGGTCGTGACCGTGCCGAGTGCGTAGAGGGCCGGCGATGTGATATTGGTCGTCATGCCGTAGATCTCGAGCGGCAGCGTGTTCCGCGTGCCCACCGCCAGCAGCGAGCGCGCGAACTCGTCATAAGACAAGGTGAAGCCGAACAGGCCGACGCCGACCAGGCTGGGCGCCACGATCGGGAGCACGACATGGCGGATGGTCTGCCAAGGCGTGGCGCCGAGATCCCGCGCCGCCTCCTCGTAGGACTTGTTGAAGCGGTTGAAGACCGCGAACATGATCAGGAGGCCGAAGGGCAGCGTCCATGTGAGGTGCGCGCCCAGACCCGAGCTCCACCACGTGGTCTCGATATCAAGAATGCGGAACAGAAGCCCCACGCCCAGGCTCACCAGGATCGACGGCACGATCAGGCTGGCAACGGCGAGATAGAAGATGAACGAGGCGCCGCGGAAGCGCTTTCGGAACGCAAGGCCCGCCGCGAAGGAGATCACGACGGTGAGCGCCATGACGATCAGGCCAAGCTTGAACGAGCGCAGGAACGAGCCTTTGAAGTCGCCGACCCGTTGCTGCTCGAACAGGGCCTGGAACCAGTGCGTCGACCACCCGATCATTGGGAAGGTCAGGCCGCCATCGGGCCCCTGGAATGACAGAAGGACGATGGCGGAGAGCGGACCGTAGAGGAACAGCACGAACAGGACGAAGAACGTGCCGAGCGCGTAGAAGCTGGCCGGTCGCCGCTCTTCCCGCACGTTACAGCTCCTTGCGGATGTCGACGATACGCATCATCGCCGCTACGATCAGAAGAACGACGGCGAGGAGAACGATCGCATTCGCAGCCGCGGCCGGATACTGGAGGTAGGCGAGCTGGTTCGCCATCATCAGACCGACCGACGTACTCTGCCCGCCGCTCATCAGGCGCACGGTGACGAAATCACCCATGACCAGCGTCACGACGAAAATGGAGCCGATGGCGATGCCGGGCTTCGACAGCGGCAAGACCACCTCGCGAACCACGCGCCATCCGCTTGCGCCGCAATCGACCGCCGCCTCGATGAGCGAGCGGTCGATCCGCATCATGGAGTTGAAGATCGGCACCACCATGAACAGGGCATAGAGGTGGACATAGGCGAGCACGGTCGAGAATTCAGAGAAGAGCAGGAACTCCAGAGGCTCCCGAATCACGCCCATGGCGATGAGCGTACTGTTGAGAATGCCGTTACGACCGAGAAACGGAATCCACGAGATCATGCGGATGATGTTCGATGTCCAGAACGGAATCGTGCAGACGAGGAACAGCGTCATCTGCCATTTGAGCGTCCGCACGTGAAACGCCAGGAAATAGGCGACGGTGAACCCGACGACGAGCGTAACGGCCCACGTGATGGCGGCGAACCTGAGCGTACTCAGATAGGTCTTGTACGTGACCACGGACGAGAAGAGTTCCCAGTAGTTCCGGAAAGTGAAATCCGGAATAAGGGCGTACTCTGTGTAATCCCAGAAGCTGACGACTGCGATCAGCGCGATGGGGAAGACCAGAAAGACACCAAGGACGGCGGCGAGCGGCGCCACTTGCAGATAGGGGGCGGCCGCCGCTACCCGGCTTCGGCCAACTCGCATTGAAAGAAGGTGGAGCCCGAGCCGGCCATGCGGCCAGCCCGGGTTCCGCTCCGCGGCTAGATCAGGCTGCAATGAACTCGTTCCACTTCTGGACCATGTAGCGGTTCTCGTCCATGACCGCATTCCAGCAGGCGACCGCCCCCATGCGCTGTTCGAAGGAGCCGCCGTCGCGTACCGCGCCGGGCTTTTCCATGACCCGGCCGAACGGATCCTTGATCTCGCCCTTTGCGGGCTTTCCTTCCATCCAGAAACCCCACTCGTCTTCCGTCATGAACTTCTTCGCGGTCGAAAGCACCGCCGAGTAATAGCCCTGGCGGTTGAGGAAGGCGCCGACCCACCCGGACAGATACCAGTTGATGTATTCGTAGGCGGCATCCCGCTCGAGCCCGGTGAGCGCCCGGCTGAGTCCCAACCCGCCGGCCCAGGCGCGATAACCCTCCTTGAGGGGTACGTATTCGCAGGGCACGCCCTTGGCACGCACGGCGGCGACCGCCGGCGACCACATCGACTGGATGACCACTTCGCCCGAGGTCATTAGGTTCACGGATTCGTCGAAGGTTTTCCAGAAGGCGCGGAACTGGCCGGCCTTCTTCGCCTCGATCAGAATCTTGATGGTCTTGTCGATTTCCTCCCTCGTCATGTTGCCCTTGTCGCCGTACTTCACTTCGCCCATGGCCTCGCAGACCATGGCGGCATCCATGATGCCGATGGAGGAGATGTTGAGGATGGAGGCCTTGCCCTTGAATTTCGGGTTCAGAAGTTCCTTCCACGAGTCGATCTTGCCGACAATGTCAGGGCGGATGCCGAGCGTATCGGCGTTGTAGATAGTCGGCACCAGCGTGAACCATTCCGTCGGTTCTTTCGCGAACTGCGTCGAATCCGGTCCAGTCAGGTACGCCACCTTGATTGGCGCGGTGCCCTGGGTGCCGACCTTCTTTCCGGGTGCGATCTCTCCTTTGGTGAAGATCGGAACGATTTCGTCGAACAGCTTGATCTTGCGCGTGTCCATCGGCTGCAGATTGCCGCTGGGCACGATCTTGGGAAGCATCCAGTATTCGCAGTCGATGACGTCGAAGGAGCGCGGCTGGGTGATGGCGCGCTGCACCACGGCGTCCGAGTCGAGGGCTGCCATCTCGATCGTGATACCGAGGTCCTCTTTGGCTTTCGCGGCGATCTCGTTGATGTTCGACACGCCGGTGCCGAACTGACGCAACCTCACGTTCTTGATGTTCTGCGCCCAAATTGTGGGAAAGCCCCGGATCGCGCCGGATCCGGCGGCGAGTCCGATGGCCGCAGCCGAACCCCGAAGCAGATTTCGGCGGGAGATTCCGGCATTTCCGACGGCAGCATCGTGTTTATTGCGACGTGGCATGTGAAGCTCCTGTTTCCCTTTGGTGGTTATGCAGCGTGGAGGAGGCGCGCATCCTTTGCGGCCCAGAACGCGGCGACCGCGTCGCCGATGCGCAGTTCCCCCTTGTCAAAGCGGTTTTCCGGCAGCGTGACGATGAAATCGTCGACGCCTTCGGCCTCGAGCCGGATCTGGAACGTCGCCCCGTGGTATTCGATGTTGGCGATCCGTCCGCGCAGAAGATTGACGTCGGGGTCGGCACCGGCAGTGAGCCGGACCTTGTCGGTGCGTATGGCGAAAGCGACCTGGGCGCCGACCGGCGCCGTGCCGGGCACGTGAAACTCTCCCGCCTCGGAGTGCAGCACTGTCACGTCGTCGGTCTGCGCGACGACGCGACCGGTCACGACGTTGTGGCCGCCGATGAACCTGGCCACGAACGGAGAGCGCGGTGCTTCGAAAATCTCCCGGGCCGGGCCGTACTGCTGTACGCGACCACCCTCCATGACGACGACCATGTCGGACAGCGCGAGCGCTTCTTCCTGGGAATGCGTGACGTGGATGAAGGTGATTCCAAGCTTGGTCTGAAGGCGCTTCAGCTCTTCACGCATGGTGACGCGGAGGAAGGGGTCGAGCGCCGAAAGAGGTTCGTCCAGCAGCAGGACGTTCGGCTCCGTGACCAAGGCACGGGCCAGTGCGACACGTTGCTGCTGGCCGCCCGAAAGCTGGGAGGGAAGGCGGTCGGCATAGGCCTCCATGCGTACGAGTTGCAGCAGGTCATACGCACGTTTGCGCCGCTCGGTCTTGCCGACGCCCCGCATCTTGAGGCTGAATGCGACGTTGTCGAGCGCGCTCAGGTGCGGGAACAACGCGTAGTTCTGAAACATCATCGCCGTCCGCCGGCGGGACGGCGGCAGATCATTGACGATCTCGCGCCCGATCAGGATGTCGCCGTCGGACACAGTTTCGTGGCCGGCGATCATGCGCAACGTGGTCGTCTTTCCGCATCCGCTCGGCCCGAGAAGGCAGCAATAGGTCCCGCCCGGAATCCTCAGGCTGACGTTATCGACGGCGATCGTCGTTTCGTATCGTTTGGTGACTGCTGCAAGCTCTACGGTCCGTTCGTCCGCCATGCTGCGATGCCCGCTCACCGTACATGCGATGACGGAGGCAACTCAGCAAAGGTTGTGCCAATCAGCGCGAGGGCAAATCGCGGCCGCAGCACAAATAATGGCCGGGCGGTTGCTCTAGCGTCGGACGGGCCGCCCGTTTTTCGGGCGAGTTGCACGCTTGGTAGGACATGCGGTCTTACGCGTCGGTCCGATGGCGCCGGCGCCAATCCGCGCGGAAAGGGCGGGTACTGCCACGCACACGGATAGGCCTGCCTGTCGAGGCAGCAATTTCCCCGAACGGGCATCGCGCGACCCCCTGGAAGGGACCATGTCGCAAGCCGATACGCGCCCGGAGAACGAATTCGCGACAACACGAGCTGATGCCGACGCCGAAGTATGACCGAATAGAGATTAAGATTCGGGCGCTGGCATCAGTTTTGCTGCGTCCCTGTATCCAGAACCGTCGTCTCCGGATATGCGCGAGGCGTGGGAGCACATGCCTTTTCTCATGAGAGGCGCACGTATGCACGTGCACTCGACATGGTGGAGCGCGTGCAGGTTATCGCGGCACGGTGACGTTTTTTCGGCTTACCTGTCCAAGATTTCCGGTGGCTTGCGACGGCTTGCTGTGATCGCCTTGATGCGTTCCCGCCGACCGGCATTGGCCTTGCCGGGGAACCGATCATGACCTGCGATGCGATGATGCGAACCGAGATTGCGGCAGCGACTTCCACGATCGCTGCACCGCCGTCGCGCGAAGCAGCGTCGTCACATGTCCATGCGTTCTTGCGGGAGGTCTGAATTGCTTCGGACGATCCCTTTGCAAAATCTCACGTCCGATGCGTTCCGGCCGTTCGGGACGCTGGTTGCGGTCCCCGACGGCGCGCCTTCCATGGCATCCGAGTTCAACGCGAGCTGGCGCCTGCCGTTCGCCTGCAGCGGTGCTGAGGAGATTGCCATCATACGATTTCCCTACAGGCCGATCCGCTTCAGCCTTTTCGAACGCCATCACCACGTTACGCAGACCTATGTTGCGCTGTCCGGACAGCCTTCGGTCTTCGTGGTGGCCGCGCCGACGCCCCGGCGCGATGCTCCGGACCCGGATTCGGTAACCGCCTTCCTGTTCAAGCCGGGCGATGCCGTGATCCTCAAAAGAGGAACCTGGCATACGCTCGGTCGCTTCCCGATCGCGTCCGAAGAGAGCACGGCGCTGATGATCACCGAACGGGAGACGACGGAAGACCTGATACACGCCACGGCCTTGAGCCGTCGTGCGCAGCGAAGCGACCTCGTCGATTTGAAAGCGGTCATCGGAATGGAGTTCGGCGTTACACTCGCCGTGGAGGACGCGAGCAGGGTGTCCTAGTGGCGCCCTGCGCGGCAAAGGAGACGGAGACCGAATGGCCAGAATCGTAACTGTCGGCGCCGCGCAGCTCGGGCCCATTGCCCGGAGCGACAGCCGTCGCGCCGTGGTCAAGCGGCTGCTGGCGCTTCTGCGCGAAGCCCATTCCATGCGCTGCGACGTCGTGGTCTTTCCGGAGCTGGCGCTGACCACCTTCTTTCCGCGCTGGTACATGGAGGACCAGGCGGAGATCGACAGCTTCTTCGAGAAGGAGATGCCCGGACCGGAAACCCGCCCTCTGTTCGAGGAGGCGGCCCGGCTCGGTACCGGCTTCTATCTCGGTTACGCCGAACTTGCGGTCGAGAACGGCGTGACACACCGCTACAACACCTCGATTCTGGTCGACAAGAGCGGCCGATTGGTCGGCAAGTACCGAAAAATTCATCTGCCCGGACATGCCGAATACGAGCCCTGGCGCCGCTTCCAGCATCTCGAGAAACGATATTTCGAGGTCGGCAATCTCGGTTGGGGCGTCTGGCGGGCTTTCGGCGGCCTCATGGGCATGTGCATCTGCAACGACCGCCGCTGGCCCGAAACCTACCGCGTCATGGGCTTGCAAGGCGCCGAAATGATCATGTTGGGCTACAACACGCCCGCGCACAACCCGCCCGCGCCTGAGCACGATCTGCTGTCGAACTTCCACAACCACCTCGTGATGCAGGCGGGAGCCTATCAGAACGGGACCTGGGTGGTGGGCGTGGCCAAGGCCGGACTGGAGGAGGGATGCGAGTTGATCGGCAACAGCGCCATCATCGCGCCCTCGGGCGAGATCGTTGCGGCCTGTTCCACGCTCGGCGACGAACTTGCCGTGGCCCGGTGCGATCTCGATTTGTGCCTGTCCTACAAGACCACCGTCTTCAATTTCGCCAAGCACCGGCGTCCGGAGCATTATCGCATGATCTGTGAGCGCACGGGCGCCATACCGCCCGATTAGGATGACGCGTCAGACCGTTTTTCCGGTGCGAAGCAAAACGATCCCGTTTGACGGCGACCCTGAACCGGTCAGGATGATCAGAACGTAGGCAGAAGCCGATCGCTTGCCCGCTCCGCCCCGTCGACGGAGACCATCGGCATGGCATGTGGCTTGCTATTGCAGGGGTCGTTGAACGGAAACGTATCCATTGCGCGCGGTGCAAGGATTCCGGGCGGCGCGGACGTTCGCCTTGGGACGAGCCGTGGTTTGAATATCGGAAGGAACCATGTTTTCGGACTTTCGAACGCGACCGATGACCGCCGCCGACATGACCCTGATCCTGGACTGGGCCGCGGCCGAGGGATGGAATCCGGGGCGGAACGATGGTGATTGCTTTCGCACCGTCGATCCGGACGGGTTCATCGTCGGCGAGCTCGATGGCGCTCCGGTCGCCTCGATCTCGGTCGTCAATTACGATGACCGTTTCGCCTTCCTCGGCTTTTACATCGTACGACCGGACATGCGTGGCCGCGGCTACGGCTGGCTTACATGGCAGGCTGGTTTGGCGCATGGCGGCGCCCGCAATATCGGCCTCGACGGCGTGGTGGCGCAGCAGGACAACTATCGAAAGTCGGGGTTCACGCTGGCCTACCGCAACATCCGCTTCGCCGGGCAGGCCGATGGCAGAGAGGCGCCGTCCAACCGACGGCTCGTGAATCTTGCCGACGTTCCGTTCGACGAGCTGGCGGCCTATGACCGCTCGCTGTTCCCGGCCCCGCGCGCCGGCTTTCTCCGCGCCTGGGTCGGGCATCCGGCGCATGTCGCGCTCGGCCTGGTCGAGTGTGATGCGCTCATCGGCTATGGCGTCCTTCGGCCGTGCCGGCAGGGCTACAAGATCGGTCCCCTCTTCGCAGACAGTGAAGAGGTGGCAAATATTCTGTTCGAAGCGCTGAGCGCACGGGCCGTTGGGCCGATCTATCTAGACGTGCCGGAAGTGAATCCGGCGGCCGTCGCCCTGGCCGAGCACCACGGGATGACGCCGGTGTTCGAGACGGCCCGCATGTACACGGGCCCAGCACCGGCAATCGATCTCGCCCGCGTGTTCGGCGTCACCAGCTTCGAACTCGGGTGAGGCGGAGCCCAGGTCTGGCCATCCCAGCCCGAAAGCCCGTCAGGGAAGACCTTGCCGTTGCCGTGTGGCGAAGCCCGAGTAGGACACGCCGGGCGACGTGCGCCGCATGCCGGATTTCGGCGACATGACATGGGCCGCTCTCGAATCACGAGACGGGCCTAAGGCGAATCAGTGCGCCAGCTCATCGGATCAGCGCCCATGCGCTCGCCCATGTCCGCAAGCGCGTTCATGACTTCCTTGTCGAACACATCGGGTTTGGGCGGTGTCCAGTCATCCGGGACGGCGATGTAGCGCACCTCGACTTCGTTGCCGTACTGGTAACGTGTAAGCGCTGACAAGGCGAAGAGGTGGCGCAGTGCGTTGATCGTGGCGCTGCGGCTTGCCGTGTCCAGGCTCCGCGGCACGACGGACTTCCACGTCGGCTGCACGACTTCGGGCGGCGGGCGGAGCTGGTTGTTGAAGATGACCCAGTACCGCGTTCTGGGCATGGGCGTACCCGGGTACAGGCGTCGCCAAGCCGCATTTGCGTTCTCGACCCCTGTCGAGCGGCCGCCATAGAGAATGTTTCCGGTCAATGCGCCGTCGACATACAGATTGCCGTCGATCATGCGTGGCGGAAACGCGCCCGGTATGGCGGAGGAGGCGAGAAGGATGTCATGAACGCGGTCCTTCTCGCCCGTCTCGAGCGCGTGCCTTGCTTCAGCCACCAGATCCCAGGCGCGCATCTCGCCGAAGTCGAGGTTCGACGTATTCACGGCCAGGAGCCGGCCGTCCTTGTCCGCCTCGACGATCCGCCGCAGCATGGTGTCGTCGAGCGCCTTGTGGATGTCCTGCTCCAGGCCGGGAATGTCGCCGTACGACGCGCCGCCCGTGATGAACGAGAGGATGTTGCGCGGCTGGAACCAGTCTTTCCGCGGATTGCGGTAGAGTTCCACCACATGGTCGATCGACTGCGCGTCGCCAAGGAAGGCGAACGGCGCGATCAGCGCGCCCGTGCTAACGCCCGTCACTGCATCGAATTGCGGGCGCGCCATCGGTCCGGACACGCGACCCCATCCCTTGAGGACACCGGCACCGAACGCACCCCAATCGCCGCCGCCCGAAATGACCAGCAGGTCGATGATCGGTTCGGGGCCGCGTCCCGCTTCATAGGCGTCGTAGTTTTCCTTGACTCGTGCGATACCGCGGAGCGCCACGTCGCGCCGGAACGCGGCGAACGCTGCCTCGCCCGATTCTCGCGCTTCGATCAGCTCGGTTTGTGAACGCGACGGCCGCGGCAGTTCGTCGCTCGTGCAGCCCGTCATGGTCACAGCAACTGCTGCGGCGAGAGAGGCCAGCGGGCGGGCAATTCCACTCCTGATCGAGCTTGCGTGAACGCGCATGGCGTCCCTTCCCGGCAAGAGGCGCAGCCGCTCTCATGAAATGCTAAGTCCCAGCGACCATGTCCGTAAAGGGCAGCAGTGAAGCCGCGATGCCGAACCGTACGACGATATCGCCGAGCTTGCTGCCATCGCATTTGCCGACCGAAACGCTTGGCGCCCGTGCCGAGGACGTTATCGCCGAAATGAGAAGGACGGTGTACCGAACGAGGAGATGATCCAACGACGTTCGGTGCACTACAGTTATCACCATCGTCGTCGTCGATTCTGCTCACTTCGAGCCGTTTCGGGTCGAATGCGTCCCGGCGGGGCCTGAAACACAGATCGTACACGGCGTCCGCGATTTGGCGTCCGGCTTTATCCCCGGATGACGGCGCCTCCCGGTATCGAGTTCAGCTACCGGACAGGACAGCGCATGGACGCCCGTTACACGACTTTCGACGATGGTTCCCGAGGGGTGGGAGAGTAATGCCGTCGACGTGAGCGGCGATGACCACGCGTTCCGCTCCAGCGTCTCGGCGGGCGCCTCCGGCATCTTCCTGCCAGGCGCGCATGAGTGATCGGGAACGAGATAGCGATCGCGGTGGGAAATCAGGAGAGCAGAGATGAAACCGAGCAATACGGAAGTCACCAGACGTGACTCGATGAAGCTTGCTGGTGCTGCGGTCGTCGGCATGGCTGCATTCAGCGGCGATGCATCCGCACAATCGGCCGGTATTGCGCCGGGAGCTGCAGTCGCAACGACGCGGAATTTTCCCTCCGGATTCTACTGGGGCACCGCCACTTCCGCGTATCAGATCGAGGGTGCGTGGAACGAGGACGGAAAGGGACCGTCGATCTGGGACACGTTCGCGCACACGCCGGGCAAGATCAAGAACGGCGATACTGGCGATGTCGCCAACGACCACTACCATCGCTACAAGGAAGACGTGGCGCTGATGAAGGACATCGGCGTGAATGCCTACCGGTTTTCCATCTGTTGGCCGCGGATCTTTCCGACGGGCATTGGGCAGCCGAACTTGAAGGGCCTCGATTTCTACGACCGCCTGGTCGATGAGCTGCAGGCTGCCGGTATCGAGCCGTTCGCCACCCTCTACCACTGGGATCTGCCTCAGGCGCTGCAGGACAAGGGCGGTTGGCAGAGCCGTGACATCCCAGAGGCGTTCGGCGACTACGCCGGCTACGTGGCCGAGAAGCTCAGCGACCGCATCCGCCATTTTTTCACCATCAACGAGTTCCGCTCGTTCACGGACGGCGGTTACCGTGGTGCCGAAGTCCAGACCGGGGCCGGCGTGATCCGCCTGGAGGCGGCGCCCGGCCTGCGGCTTGAACCGGCCAGACTCAATCAGGTTCGGCATCACGCGGTGCTCGGCCACGGGCTCGCGGTACAGGCCATTCGCGCCAGGGCGAAGGCCGGGACCAAGGTCGGTTTCGCCGAGGCGATCCATTGCGCCGTTCCGCTGATCGAGACGCCCGAGCACATCAAGGCGGCGCAAACGGCCACGCGCGAGGCGAACGCGCCATTCCTGACCGTCATGCTCGAAGGCAGGTACACCGACACATACCTGGAGCAGGCCGGCAAGGATGCGCCGCAGTTCACCGACCGGGACTTGAAGATCATCGCTTCGCCCACGGACTTTGTGGGGATCAACGTCTACAAGGCCGCCTTTTATGCGCTCGCCTCCGACAAGGCGCCGGGCTGGCGCCAAGTTTCCTTTGCCAGGTCGCACCCGACGATGTTCAATCGCTGGCTCTCGCTAAGCCCCGAGACGATCTACTGGGCGCCCAAGTTCGTGCAGTCGCTCTGGGGCGGACGGGAGATCTTCATCACCGAGAACGGCTGCGCCAGCGACGACGTGCTCACCGAAGGCGGCATGGTTTATGACACTGACCGTGTCATGTTCCTGCGCGCCTATCTGACGGCGCTGCAGCGGGCGGCAGCCGACGGCGTCCCGGTAAAGGGATATTTCCAGTGGAGCGCGATGGACAACTTCGAATGGGCCAACGGCTTCGGCGACCGCTTCGGGCTCGTGTACGTGGACTTCAGGACGCAGAAACGGATGCCAAAACTGAGCGCCGAGTGGTTCCGCGAGACGGCGCGTCGCAATGCCGTCGCATAAGGCGCTATGGATATGGCAGGATGTGACCTGCGTATCCCGAATGTTTCTTCACGCCCGTTCGGCGCTTGCATCGGTGCGTTTTCGTCGCCAGACGTCGATTCTGTCCGGCCGTTTGACGGAGACAGACCGCCGCTTCCGCTTGCACCGGCCGAGGACATGCGTCGTCAGGCGGACGATCGTCTTTATCCTCGGGCGTCCCGGGGTCGGCGAAGAGGCCAAGTTGCTATTCGCTCCGAATATGTAACCGGTCGGTCGCGGGCACGCGTTGCTTGGCCCAGGGCATCGAACGCCAGCCGACAGCGTCATGGCGAGATGCAAGGCGAGATCAACCGTTCGCGCCCGCAATGAACGGCAGATAGGAGGCCGCGCCGGCAGCGATCGCTACCGCGCTGACGATGCCGAGGATCGCGCCCATGCGGGGCGATCCGATCGCCACCGGCATCACGGCCTTGACCGCCGTGTTGATGCCGGCCGCGATGCCGATCGCCGTCGCGGCTGTCGCGACCGGGACCGAAGCCGGTGCCAGCCGCGCCATCGACAGGGTCAGCGCGTCGACATCCGCCAGGCCAGAGACGGCGGCAACGGCAAACACACCGGCATCGCCGATCGTGTCGCTGACGATTTTGGCCACGAGGCCGATGACGGCAATGAACAATGCGAGTTTCAATGCGGCGCCGAGATCGAACGGATTCCTGAGCTTCAATGGTGGGTTCTCCTCGGCTTTGCCGTCCCGCCGCCATACCAGCCAGAAGCCCGCTGCAAGCATGATCGTACCCGCGGCTAAGAGCGGGGGCACGAGAGGCGGCAGCAGTGCCGTGTTGAGCGCGGCCACGACGACGCCGATACGCACGAACATCACTGAACCCGCGAGGAGAGCGCCACCGGCCAGCAAAGCCGAGGCTTCGCGATGCTCGTGCGCCAGCCGCGCGAAGGTGAGCGTGGTTGCGGTCGATGAGGCAAGCCCGCCGGCGAGCGCAGCCAGTGCGATTCCGGCCTTGTCGCCCATCACCCGCACCGCGATATAGCCGACAAAGGAGAGTCCGGCGATGATGATCGCCAGGAGCCATATCTCGGCCGGGTTCAGCACGTTCCATGGATCGATCGGCCGGTCCGGCAGCACCGGCAACAGCAGGAAGGTCATTGCCAGAAGGATGAGGGTCGCGCGTACCTCGATCCAGGTGAGACGGCGGAGCCAGCCGTGCAGCGGCTGTTTCAGCGCCAGCAGCAGTGCCGCCGCCACCGCCGCCGCAATGGCGACTTCGAGCTCGCCCAGCACGGCGTAGGCGCCGAGTGCGAACGTCAGCATGCCGGCGACGAGACCCGTGACGCTGAAGGTCTTCTCGGCCTGCGCTTCGAGCCACGCGAAGGCGCCGAACGCACCGGTGAAGGTGATGAAGGCGAGGCCGAGCACGATCGGACCGGTGTGCGACGCGAGCACCGCCGCGATGCCACCGAGCAGGCCGCTCATCGCATAGGTGCGCAGGCCCGCAGTGCGTTGGCCTTCTTCCTCGTCGCGGGCCTGCCATCCCCGCTCGAGGCCGATCAACAGTCCGATCGCGAGCGCGACGCCGAGCCGGGGAAACAAATCTTCAGCGGGCATGAGTTCCATTCGTCACGTTGTCTAACCGTAATCGTCGGTGTCACGCAACGAAGCGGACGTTCGTACGTGGCCGAAATCGAAGCGGGCCCGTAGTCGTCGAGCCGGCAGGATGGGCCGGCTATTGACGAACCCGGCCCGGCGCCGCTGCGAGGGGCGTGACCCGCAGCCCGGATAGTGCTGTCGCGCAAGAGCGTGTGCCGGGCATCGGCCGTTCAGGCGGATACAATTCTATCCTTATCGCGTAGCGGTCATGCGTACAATGCGTCTTCACGGCATCGGGGCGAGGCGACGCTCGTCGTGGGGCGGCATCGTCGATTTCGATTGCACAAGGGAAAGGATCGGCGGCGACGCGCCATGCGGGTCGTTCGCTTAAGTTCACACCGGGCCGCGACCGGTGTGTGGTGTGTCGTCTTCTTGTGTAGGGGGTATGTCTTCGCGGTATGGCGCGCTTTGCGCGAGAAGGTATCGGGGCCAAGTCAGGTCAGATCGTGCATCCGGCGCATGTGGCCGGCGACCGGCTTCCCGGTGCTTCAGATCCCAGGTAGCGGTTTGTCGAGGGCGTGTGCGATCGCCATCAGAAGATCATCATCACGAAACGGCTTGTCGAGTACTGCCTGCACACCTGCTGCGAGCGCACGTTTCTTGGCATCCGGGTCGGCCCGCCCGCTGATGACGACCACGGGCATGCCGAGCCGCTGGGGCGGTGCCTGCTCCAACAGGTCGAGCCCGCTCATTCCCGGCATGTGGAGATCCAGCACAAGACAGGCGCGAACGGCTGGTTTCGCATCCGCGAGAAAAGCGAGCGCGGACTCATAGCCGCGCACGAGCAACCCGTGCGACTCAAGCAGGATGGTCAGGGAGTCGCGGACCGCCTCGTCGTCATCGACGAGATAGACGACTGGCGGAGAAGTCTCGGCGACGATCGAGGCCCGCTGTTCGGTTGGTGCCATTCGCGCAGACTATGTCGTGTGGCATCACACAAAAATACGAGATTCCCCTTATTCGATCCCGCGCGGCGTTCCCGCCGCCGGTAGTCGTGGGTGAACAGATACGAGAGCCGCGTCGCCGCCCGGCCGTCGTTGATCTGTATCAAGGCGAGGTCCCGGCAGACCGGAGCGGGAAGGATGGTCGCGAACTCAACCGAACCTGCCGGACTCAGGTCCAGGCACCGGGATCATTATACAACCCTTATTGCTCGGGATGCTGCCGACCCCAACCCCTGCGATTCCGGTTGTGGGTCGCCTGAACCTGGGGGTCGAAAATTGTGCCCGCCGGATGCATCGGCCAGTCGCCCTGAGGCATCTTTGATCCACGTCAAAGCACATCGCCTGTGCATGGCGATGATGGTCGTGTCAGCTGGGCGGTTGGCCGCAGAAGATCAGGGCTGCGGCCCGTCGCTAGGAAACATTCAAGGCGTGTCATGACGTTCCCTCTGCAAACCAGCTTCCACGGCATGGACAAGTCTCCAGCGCTCGAGCGACGCATTCGACAAAAGGCGGAGAAGCTCGGCGAATTCTATGATCGGATCATCAATTGCCATGTCGTGGTCGAGGCCCGCGTCCAACGCAGGCCGCTGGGCAAGCGATATCGTGTGCGGGTCGAGATCTCGATCCCCGGCGGGCGCATCATCGCCGGCAATACGGGCCGGCGTGCGGCCCATGAGGATGCTTATACCGCGGTTCGCGATGCGTTCGATGCGGCGGCGAGACAACTTCAAGACCGTGTGCGGATCATGCGACACCAGGTGAAAACGCACGAGCGCCGGGAAGACGGCGAGGTCGTGCAGTCGGCCAATGGTTGAGGGGACCGGACGCTCCCGCCGGTCGCACGCCCAAAAAGTTCGGCACGGCAGATCGGCCGGATCGGCGTTAGCGCATCGCGCGGGCGACGTCCGGCAAGGTACATGGCCCGCGGAAGGCGTGCCGGCGCGAGACGGGTGAGATCAGATGCAAGTTCGTGCGTCGGGCTCATTGCTCGAGCGCCCGAGATACTGATCCGAATCAATGCCTCGGTATCGGCCAAGGCTGATGCTGGACCACCTCTTTCGTCACGACATTCCGGAGAAGGCACATGGCGACAACAAGACAGTCGATCGAAGATCGCGAGGTGGAGAAGGTGAAATCGGTTCACGCGCTTCGACGAATTCTGGTGCATGTCAGTCGTGACGACCGGGCCCGGAGCCGAATCGAGCTGGCCTTTCAGCTGGCGATACGCTTTTCGGCCAAACTTACCGGAATCTACCTCATGACTACGGGGGTGCCGGCGGCCATTGCGGCAGCCGAGGTGCCGCCAAGCTTTTACGTCGAACTGGAAAAGCGCGTCGAGGAGGACGCTGAAACGGCAAGACGCCGTTACCTCGACCGGGCCGCGCAGGCGAACGTGACAAGCGCCTGGTGCTGTGAACGCGGCGGCATCGATTCGATGTTGCGCCTGGCCCGGTACATGGATGTGACGGTGGTCGGACAGATCGACCCCGAGGCGGCAGACGGGTCCGCGCTCGTATTGCCGGAGGATATCGCGCTTGGGAGTGGTCGGCCGGTTCTGGCCGTACCGTATATTGGCGCGCCAGCAGACACCGGAAGCCGGATCGTCATCGCATGGAACGCCAGCCGGGAAGCTGCACGCGCCGTAGCCGATGCGCTGCCATTCCTGCAGCAGGCCGAAGTCGTCAGCGTGGTGTCCATCGATGAGCGCCGAGGCGAATCCGAGGAGCGATCCAGGTCGGCAGCCGATCTATGCGGCTATCTGGAAGATCATGGAGTCGTGGCCAAGCCGCAGCTCCTGTATGCCGACACGCTTTCGGCGGCGGATGCGCTTCTGTCATATATCGCCGATGTCGGCGCGAACCTGCTCGTCATGGGATGCTACGGTCACACGCGTCTCCGCGAGTTCGTGTTGGGCGGCATGACGCGAGACATCCTGCGGCATATGACGGTTCCGGTTCTCCTTTCGCACTGAACGTCAGCCGTAACGGAAATTGGATCGGTTGCGCCCCTGCGTGCAGTGACGCTGTCAGAAGCGTCCACTGCACATGCAATCAGGCGCAATCCATGGAACCGCAGGGACGGCCATCTTGAACACCAGAGCGGTGCCGTGACATCGGCCGCCGATTTCATCAGGTGGATGAACACTTCTTGCGCCCGATCTGCATCAGGTTGACCTGGGTCAATGTCGTGGCCGCATTTGCAATGTCAGAATGCGGGCCATGCAGACGCAGAGAGCGAATCTCATGTCACTTCAGCGCGAAGCAATGCAGCTTCGGGGACGGGCGCTTCAATGCCGGCAGCTGGCGGCGGGCGATCTGCCGTCTTCGATTTCGGCAGAGCTCCTCATGCTCGCCAGACGATATGAGAGGGCGGCGGAGAGGATTGAAGCAGCGCTCGACGCGGCGAATTCGGATCTCCCGGTCGCGTAGCGACCGTCCGGGAGGCGTTGTGCACCACCCATATAATGGTCTAGATCGGGAGCCGGCTACCGACACCCGCTGAGCTCCGACATGCATCTCACATTTCTGGGCGGCGCTGGCACGGTCACCGGCTCGAAATACCTTCTGGAGGCGGCCGGCCGGCGCGTACTCGTTGACTGCGGCCTCTTCCAGGGCATCAAACAGCTGCGGCTCCGGAACTGGGATCCGTTTCCGGTGGATCCCGCACGCGTCGATGCGGTAGTCTTGACCCACGCTCATCTCGACCACTCGGGATACCTGCCGTTGCTGGCACGCAACGGATTCAAGGGGCCGGTCTACTGCACGCATCCGACGCGGGACTACTGCAGCATCCTGTTGCCCGATAGCGGCTTTCTTCAAGAGCGCGACGCCGAGTACGCGAACCGGCACGGCATCTCGAAGCATTCACCCGCCCTGCCGCTTTACACGCAGGCCGAGGCGGAGGCATGCCTTGATCTATTCGTGCCCAAGGCATTCGACGCGCCGTTTGAGATCGCTCCACGCCTCACGGTCTGTTTTCGGAGGGCCGGCCATATCTTGGGCGCGGCGATCGTCGAAATCAGCGTGCGCGGAACCAAGCTCGTATTTTCCGGAGATCTCGGCCGCCCCAACGATCCGATCATGGTCGCGCCAGCGGTGGTGCAGCATGCAGATGTCCTAATCGTCGAATCGACATACGGGAATCGCCGGCACGATTCGACCGACCCGGAGGATGCGCTAGCGGACATCATCGCACGGACCGCCGCGCGCGGGGGCGTGGTGATCATCCCGACCTTCGCCGTCGGGCGCGTTCAGACGATTCTCTACTACCTGTATCGGCTCAAGCGTTCACGTCGTATCCCGGACCTGCCGGTTTTTCTCGACAGCCCCATGGCGGTCGATGCGAGCACGATCTTTCGCGCTTACCGGTCGGAACACCGCCTTTCACCGGAGGAATGCCGGGCGCTCTGCGCGGTTGCACAGTACGTGCATGATGTCGAGGCTTCGAAAGCGCTCGATCACAACCGCGTCCCGAAGGTTATCCTGTCGGCCAGCGGCATGGCAACCGGTGGTCGGGTACTCCACCATCTCAAGGCATTCGCGCCGGATCCGCGCAATACGATCTTGTTTGCAGGGTTCCAGGCGGTGGGGACGCGCGGCGCAGCGATGGTCGCCGGGGCGCCGAGCGTGAAGATCCACGGCGAGTACGTACCGGTCCGGGCTGAAGTCAAGAATTTGAGCATGTTGTCCGCGCATGCCGATCGCGAGGAGATCCTCACTTGGCTCGGCCATTTTACAGAAGCCCCCGGGCTCACCTGCATTACGCATGGCGAACCCGAAGCCTCAGATGCGCTCCGCCTCGCGATCGAAGAACGTCTGCATTGGCGCGTGCGAGTCCCGGAACATCGTGAGCGGCTTGACCTGAAAAAGGCAGCCCGTCGATGAGCGTCCGGGGTGGAAGACGGATTCCCTAATCGGTATGCGATGTCTCATCACCGGTCTGCCGGATGCGCCGCGCAAAGGCGTCGGCCGGCGCGCGGCAAAGATGATGCCGCGCCCGATCCAGATGGCGTTGGACGATCGCAATCTTGCGTACCGGGCGCCGATCCTTCGGCCGCCGGCCGGCGGTCGTTCCGACACCTAGATCGCTGCACTGTGCCGGCCGCCGCTTCGCGAAAGGTATTGGTCGAAGACGGCGGCGATGAGTCGCAGGTACGGGCGCCCGGCCGCCGTCACGCGTATGCGTAAACCGTCGAGGTCCACAAGGCGCTCCGCGGCAAACTCCTGCAGCGCCGAAAGCTCGGATGAGAACGAGGCGTCGGCTGCGCAGGCATGTCGGCTTGCAATCGCCTCAAGGTCGACCTCGAAGTCGCACATGAGCCGCTCGATCACATCGGCGCGCAAACGGTCGTCAGGCGACAATTCGATACCGCGCACGATCGGCAGGCTTGCAGCGGCGAGCGCGTCGCGCCAGCCGCGGACACTCGTCGCTGCCTGGGCGTAACCTTGCGGCAGGCGGCTGATTCCCGAAGGGCCGAAGGCCAGCAACGTTTCGGACCGATCGGTCGTATAGCCCTGGAAATTGCGACGTAGCGAGCCGTTCGCAGCGGCGTGGGCGAGCGGACTGTCAGGTCGTGCGAAATGATCGAGGCCGATGGCAAGATATCCGTTGTCGATTAGTCGTTGGGCAGCGCTTTCGGCAAGGGCGCGACGCTGCAGCGATCCGGGCAGCGGATGACGCTCCAGTAAATGCTGATGTCGCTTCATCCATGGCACATGTGCATAGCCGAACAGGGCGATCCGATCAGGGCTGAGGGTCGATGCCTGATCGACGGTCGTCTTCAGACTCTCGACGCTTTGCAGAGGCAGGCCATAGATCAAATCGAAATTGAGGTCCGTGATACCTGCAGCGCGTAGCTGCGCCACCGCGGCTTCCACCAGTTCGTAAGGCTGAATGCGATTGATGGCCCGTTGGACGGATGGATCGAAGTCCTGGACGCCCAGGCTGGCGCGCGTGACTCCGATCGCAACCAGCGCTGCGACGGTTTCCGACGTGAGCGTGCGCGGATCGATCTCGACGGCGATCTCGGCATCATCCTCAATAAGGAAATGCTGATCCAGGAGGGCGCGCACGCGCTGGAGGTCGCCCGGCTTCAGGATGGTCGGCGTACCGCCGCCAAAATGAATATGCGCGACGCGCAAGCGGCCGGGCAGGGCATCAGCCGTGAGCGCGAGTTCACGTGCCAGCCCATCGAGGAACTCGTCCACCGGCGCATAGTGGGCCACAATACTCGTATTGCAGCCACAGTAGTAGCAGAGCTGGCGGCAGAACGGCACGTGCACGTAGACCGAAACCGGCATCTCCGAAGAGAGATCGGCCAACCAGCGCCGGTAGGTTTCGGAATCAATTCCTGAATGAAACTGAACCGCCGTCGGATAGCTGGTGTAACGGGGGACCGCCGCCGTCAGGTCGATTTTGCGTGTCGTTTCCATGACTTAACCATAGCGCCGCAACCGGGGGCGTCTTTGACATACGTCAAACCGCGCCGCGGACGAATCGGGCCATTTGATCTAGCGCAATGCGGATGCGAGCCATCGACGCCATAGTGACCGACAGGATCTGCAACCTCGATTGCGGTTACCAGGAGGAAAGGGGTGATGCTGGATATTGCCTCCGTCGAACGGCGCGCAAAGCTGATGGGCGCAATGCTGCGTCAGCTGAATATCGACGTGACGCGCGCATGCACCGAGGCACTCGGGACGACGATGCAACGCGTCGCGCGTACGTGCCTGCTCTGTCGGAACGTGGATACCTGTGCGCAGTGGCTTGCGGCGCCGATCGATCCGACGGGCTACCACCTCTTTTGCCCCAACGCGGAAACGCTGGACCGCCTGCCGCGGGAGCAGTTGGGATGCGGTCAACGTGTTCGAAGTGAACAAGTGTATGGCAATGGCAATGGATGCTGATGCCGGGCATGGCCTGATCGAGAGGCTATCGCAGTTCGGTTGCACGCTGGTCCGACGCGTTGTGGATGGCGTGCGCGAATGGTTGGAGCGCCGCCGGAGAATCCGGGAACTCGCCAGACTGGACAGGCGCGACTTGGATCGTGTCTTGGGCGAGATCGGCTGCAGTCGTGACGAACTCGCGATCCTCATCCGAAGCTCGGCGGCGCCTCGGCCGCTCCTGGGTCAAATGATCCTTCGTCTCGGCCTCGAGCGGGCCTTCATGCACGCCGGGCAACAGATGACCCGCGAAATCGAGCTGCGCTGCAGCCTCTGTTCCAATCATCGCCAGTGTGTTCATTGGTTGCGGACGCGTGGGGACGACGAGGGCTATCGGCGATTTTGTCCCAATGCGGGCAATTTCGACCTGCTTGCTCTGCAATCGTAGCTTGTCCTGCAATCGTAGCGCTGTGCAGCAGGCCTGACAGAGCGTCCGGAGGAAGGGATCTGCGTATCCGTCGGCGTGAATCCGGCGCGACCGCCGGTCCATGTGACGATACGGCAAGCGACCAGGCCGTCTATGTGCTTGATCCAGATTAACGCTTTTGTCCTCACCAGATGCGCAGATCGACGCCATGGATGCCGTCCACGTGCATGAACCTGCTCTTTCGCTGAGCTTCGAAGCGATCGACACCGTGTTCGGCGCGCTGGGCGTGCCGACGGCTGCGCTCATCGCCGGCCTTGCCGTGGGGGCCACACACTGCCCGGCCATGTGCGGTCCGTTCGTTCTGCCCCAAGTGCTGAGCCGACCCCAGGCAGATCCGACGACAGGACGTCTTGCGCGGCTGTTCCGGGCAACCCTTCCTCTCTACCATCTTGGCCGATTGACGACCTACACCGGCCTCGGCGTCGCCGCAGGCGGCCTTTCCGGGTTCGTCATCGACACGACGGAGTTCCATCTCGTCCTCTCGCTCTTTCTGCTCGTCGCGGCGGCCAGTCTTGCCCTGAAGCTTTGGACGGTCGTGGCGGGCTCTGTGTACCCGTCCGGTATCGCGAGGCCCGCCGCAACGGCGGCGTTCACGAGCTGGATCCATTGGATCGCCGGCCATACCGCACGGATGGGACCGTTTGGTCTGGGATTGGCGCTGGGCTTTCTTCCGTGCGGATTCGTGTACGCCGCCGTGGCTGCGGCTGCAGGAACCGGTAGCGCCCTGATTGGCGGCATCACGGTTGCCGCCTTCGGACTGGGAACCATGCCGGGTCTCATGGCCGTTGCCTACTTCGGGTCGTTGCTCACGCGGCGGTGGCAGCGGGCCGCTCAGCTCGCGACGATACCGCTCATCGCCTTGAACGTCGTCGTGCTGACGCTCATGGCCGTGCGAAATCTGGCCTGATCTATGCGACCAGATCGCGATAGGCGTGCCACGTGGCGTGGCCGACAAGTGGCAGCGCGATGACGAGCCCCAGATAGAAGATCACGATCCCGAGTCCGGTGAGGAAGACGATCAGCACCGCCCAGAGCGCCATCGGTTTCCAGTTCGCGGTGACCGCCGTCCAGCTCGTCGCGATCGCCGTGAACACGTTCACGTCCCGGTCGAGCAGCATAGGTATCGATACCGCGCTCAGCGCGAACACGGTGGCGGAGAAAACCGAACCGATCAATGTACCTGTGATCAGAAAGGGAAGACTGGCCTGCGAGAAGAGCAGGGCGTCGACAAGCGCCTCCGGACCCGGCGTCTGGTCGTGGAAGAAAAGGGCAAAGACAAGGGTCGCGATCCGGACCCAGAACAGGTGGGCAAGCAGTAAGACGAGGCCCATGAGGCCGATCTGAACCGGGTTGCGTCGCCACGCCCGAAGGGCGTCATCGAGCGACGCCGGTGCGCCGGACTCCAACCGGCGGCTGATTTCATACAGACCGGTCGCGAGCAGCGGCGCCACGAGGAAGAACCCCGCCGCCAGCGGCAGGATCAGGTAATAGAGGTTGGCGAGCGCCAGGCCAGCCGTCAGTATCATGCTGACGAGGGCGAGAACGGCACCGTAGGCGAGGCTGACGCTCGGTACCCGTGTGAGATCGGACCACCCCCGCTCGAGCCAGACCCAAGGACGGTCCAGCGGAATGCGATTTACCCGAGGACTCGGCTCGGAAAACACGGGAATGACATCAGTCATATCGGGCGTTCCTTACAGCGTTGAACCGCGATCGGGGATTCGTCCTGGAAGGCGTTTCCTCCGCTGCGGATGACGCGACCGATTGTCGCGGATCGTCCCCCCTCAACCTTGATCCAGATCAAAGATCGGCCCTGCGATCCAAAACAGCATGGCCGCCAAGGTCGGGGTCCGATCGACGATTCCGGAACTTCGGCCGTTCGCAGCAAGCGTAATCACAAGGGCCAAAATCGATGATGAAGGGCCAAGAGGCCGCCGCTGGATACGCGACAGCGGGGACGTTGCATGGCGAACCTTATGTCGAGGACGTCGTCCGGGCGTTCGTGATCGCCACGATATTCTGGGGCGTGGCGGCGTTCGCGGTCGGCGTCTACATCGCGCTGCAGCTCGCGTACCCTGTTCTGAATCTCGATCTCGAATGGACCACGTTCGGGCGTTTGCGGCCGCTCCATACCTCCGCGGCAATCTTCGCCTTCGGCGGCAACGCCTTGATCGGCACGTCCTTTTACGTCGTGCAACGGACCTGTCGGGTACGTCTGTGGGGCGGTTCGACGCCTGCCTGGTTCGTCTTCTGGGGCTATCAGTTCTTCATCGTGCTGGCGGCGCTCGGCTACGTCCTCGGCATCACGCAGAGCAAGGAGTATGCAGAGCCGGAGTGGTACGCCGATCTGTGGCTGGCCCTGGTCTGGGTCGTCTATTTCGCGATCTTCCTGGGCACGATTGTCAAACGGAAAGAGCCGCACATCTACGTCGCCAACTGGTTCTATCTCGCTTTCATCATCACGATCGCGATGCTGCATATCGTGAACAACATCGCGATGCCGGTGTCGCTGTTCGGGACGAAGAGTTATTCGGCTTATGCCGGCGTGCAGGATGCGATGATCCAGTGGTGGTACGGCCACAACGCGGTGGGCTTCTTCCTGACCGCCGGCTTCTTGGGCATGATGTACTATTTCATTCCCAAGCGCGCCGAGCGGCCGGTCTATTCGTACCGGTTGTCGATCATCCATTTTTGGGCGCTGATCTTCATCTATATCTGGGCCGGCCCGCATCATCTCCACTACACGGCGCTACCCGATTGGGCGCAGATGCTGGGAATGACGTTCTCGGTGATGCTGTGGATGCCGTCGTGGGGCGGCATGATCAACGGCATCATGACCTTGTCCGGCGCCTGGGACAAGCTGCGCACCGATCCGGGACTGCGCTTCTCGGTCACCGCAGTCGCGTTCTACGGCATGAGCACCTTCGAGGGTCCGGTGATGTCGATCCGCGCGGTCAACGGGTTGTCGCATTACACCGATTGGACCGTCGGTCACGTTCACTCGGGCGCCTTGGGCTGGGTCGCGTTCATTACCTTCGGTGCGATCTATTTCCTCGTGCCGGCGCTGTGGAAGCGTCGTGAGATGTATTCGACGCGCCTGATCTCCTGGCACTTCTGGATCTCGACGTTGGGCATCGTGCTCTACATCACCTCGATGTGGGTGTCGGGCATCATGCAGGGCCTCATGTGGCGTGCCTACGACTCCCTGGGCTTCCTCCAGTACTCGTTCGTCGAGACGGTCGCGGCCATGCACCCCTTCTATGTCGTCCGCGCGCTCGGCGGCCTCCTGTTTCTCTCCGGCGCGCTGATCATGGTCTACAACGTCTGGCGCACGGTACGCGGCAAGGTCGAGGCGGCGCCGGTGCGTGCCGCACCGGTCGCGGTCGGGGCCGCTGAATAGGAGCGAGTGATCAAAATGGCTTTCCGGCACGAAACGATCGAAAAGAACGTCGTCCTGCTGGCGGTGCTGACGCTGCTCACCGTTTCCATCGGCGGACTCGTGCAGATCATCCCGCTGTTCACGATCGAGACGACGATCGAGCGCGTGGAAGGCATGCGCCCGTACTCGCCGTTGGAGCTTATGGGGCGCAACATATATATCCGCGAGGGCTGCTATGTCTGCCACAGTCAGCAGATCCGGCCGTTCAAGGACGAAGTCGAGCGCTACGGCCACTACAGCCTGGCTGCAGAGAGCATGTTCGACCGCCCCTTCCAATGGGGCTCCAAGCGGACCGGCCCGGACCTGGCGCGCGTGGGTGGGAAGTATTCGAACGACTGGCATGTCGCGCACCTGATCGATCCGCGCGCCGTGGTGCCGGAATCGATCATGCCGTCCTACGCCTTCCTCGCGAATCGGCCGTTGCGCTACGACGACATCGTCGCCCATCTCGAAACCAATCGGGCGCTGGGCGTACCCTACACGGACGAGATGATCGCAAACGCGGTGGCCGATCTCCGGGCCCAGGCGAATCCCGACGCCGACACGACGGAACTTCTCAAACGATATCCGAAGGCCGTCGTGACGAACACGACCGGCGATCCGAACAACATCACGGAGATGGACGCGCTCGTCGCCTATCTTCAGATGCTCGGGACGCTGGTTCAGACCACGGACCTGCGACTCGAAGACTTGCGGCAGTGAGGAGGAATCTCCGTGAACGTCGTTGAACTCTATCCGCTGCTGAAAAGCGTATGGATCATCTTGGCGATGATGCTGTTCCTGGCGATCGTCGCCCGGACGCTCGCACCGTCTCGTAAAAAGATGTTCGAACAGCACGGTCGGATCCCGCTGCGGGACGATCGGGAGTAGAGGGCGTCATGCCGACAAAGGTCGAGAAGGACCAGATCACGGGTACCCGGACCACCGGCCATGAGTGGGACGGAATCAAGGAACTCGATACGCCGCTGCCGAAGTGGTGGCTCTACGTGTTCTATGCGACCATCGTGTGGTCGCTGGGGGTCTTCATCCTCTATCCGTCGTTGCCGACTCTGTCGACGTATTTCCCGGGTATCACCGGATACTGGAGCCGCGCCGAGCTGGCGGAGAACCTGAAAGCCCAGCAGGAGATCCGGGCGCCGTTCGTCAAGCGGATCCAGGCAGCTTCGCTCGAGGAGATCCGCGCCGATCCCGAACTCTTCGACTTCGCGGTCGCGGGCGGCCGCGTGATCTTCGCAGAGAACTGCGCTGCGTGCCATGGCGCCGGCGGCGCCGGTGCGAAGGGCTTCCCGAATCTCGCCGACGACGACTGGTTGTGGGGTGGCGATCTGGAAGCCATCCGTTACACCATCGCGCATGGCGTGCGCAATGCGAACGCGGAGTCGCGCAATTCGGCGATGCCGCGCTTCGGCGCGGACGGCATACTGACGCCCGCACAGATCGCGGACGTCGCCGAGTATGTCTTGTCGCTGTCGGGAACCGCGGGGGACCGCGAGGCAGCCGAGCGGGGCGCCGCACTGTTCTCGGAGAACTGTGCGAGCTGCCACGGCGAGGCCGGCGAGGGCAATGTCGAACTCGGCGCACCGCGCCTGTCCGACAAGATCTGGCTGTACGGCGGTGACAAGGCGTCCATTGTCCAGACCATCACCTATTCGCGCAATGGCACCATGCCAGCGTGGTCGGAGCGTCTGGACGAGGCGACGATCAAGATGCTGACGATCTACGTCCACGCCCTGGGTGGGGGCAAGTGACGGCGCCGGCCTGAGCAGAACAGAACCCATGCCCTTGGACGTAACGTCTCGACTGCAGGAAGCCGAGGGAAACGCGCCCGTCTCGACGCGCGTCCAGAAAGCGAGCGTTCCGCTCTATGCCAACCGGATCAAGGTCTACCCGAAGGCCGTCACGGGAAAGTTCCGGACGATCAAGTGGGTAATCCTCACGGTCTGTCTCAGCGTTTATTACCTGGTCCCGTGGCTGCGCTGGGACCGAGGGCCCGGTCAGCCGGATCAGGCCGTGCTGATCGACATGCCGGGCCGGCGTGCCTATTTCTTTGCGATCGAGATCTGGCCGCACGAAATCTACTTTCTTGCGGGGTTGCTCATCCTCGGCGCGGTCAGCCTCTTTCTGGTGACGAGCCTTCTGGGGCGGGTGTGGTGCGGCTATGCCTGCCCGCAGACGGTATGGACCGATCTGTTCATGTTGGTCGAGCGCTGGATCGAGGGCGACCGCAACGCGCGCATGAAGCTCGACCAGCAGCCGCTTTCGTGGTCGAAGGCGGCCAAGAAGGTGGCCAAACACGCGGCCTGGCTCGTCATTGCGGCAGGAACCGGCGGCGCCTGGGTCTTCTACTTCACAGACGCACCAACGGCGTTTGCCAACATCTTCACCGGGCAGGCCTCCGTCACGGTCTATTTCTTCGTCGGTCTCTTTACGACGACGACCTATCTGCTCGCGGGCTGGGCACGCGAGCAGGTATGCACCTATATGTGCCCATGGCCGCGTTTCCAAGCCGCGATGCTCGACGAGCATTCGTTGGTCGTCACGTACGAGAAGTGGCGCGGCGAGCCCCGCGGCAAGCACAAGGCCGGCACGAGCTGGGACGGGCGGGGCGACTGCATCGATTGCCGTCAGTGCGTGGCCGTATGCCCAACCGGCATCGACATCCGTGACGGTCAGCAACTGGAATGCATCGGTTGCGGCCTGTGCATCGACGCCTGCAACGCGGTGATGGAGAAGGTCGGCCGGCCGCAGGATCTCATCCGGTTTGACACGCTCCTCAACCAGCAGGCGCGCGCCCGCGGCGAACCCGCACGCTACAAGCTGCTCCGGCCGCGGACGATCCTCTACGCGCTGCTTCTGGCGACGATCGTCACCGTGATGCTCGTGGCCTTTCTCCTGCGTCCGACGGTGGAGGTGAGCGTGCTCCGGGATCGCGCGCCGCTCTTCGTGACCCTCTCGGATGGCGCAATCCGCAACGGCTATACGCTCAAGATTCTGAACAAGACGAATGCCGACCGCACCTATACGCTGAGCCTGACAGGCGTTCCCTCGGCCAAGGTGAACGTCATACGCGCCGGCGACGAGTCCGCGGACGAGCCGGTCGTGTTGTCGGCGAAGGCGGATTCGGTCGCGACGTATCGAATCTACGTCACTGCGCCGGCCCATGCCATCGAGGCCGAATCCACGCCGCTCGTCTTCACGTTGCGCGACCGGGACGGCAAGGGCAGCGCCGAATATCACTCCGTTTTCCTGGGGCCCGAACGATGAACGTCGTTCTGACGCGAACCGGTGCTCGAGCCCGCAAGGCAGGCGATCGCTGGATTCCCTGGATCTTCGTGGCCGGCATGCTCGTCGTGGTCGCCGTCAATGTCGGATTGGTCTACTTCGCCGTCGATTCCTGGACCGGTCTTGCCGTAGAGCGTCCGTATGAGCGCGGCCTTGCCTACAACAAGATTCTGGCCGCCGCCGCACGGCAGGAGGCGCTCGGCTGGCATCTCAATCTGTCGCTGCGCCGCCCGGATCACGCATCAGATGACGTGGTCATCATCGAGGCGCGCGATCGCGACGGACGGCCGCTGAACGGGCTTACGATCGAAGCCGAACTGACCCGTCCCCTCGAGCCGACGCCGCCGCAAATCTATGCGCTTCGCCCGGTCGGGGAGGGGCGCTATGCCGGCCGCATCGACGGTGAGCTCCGGCCCGGGCAATGGGACGTACGGCTCTCCGCCTTTCGTGGCGACGACGTGTTTCATGCGCGTCATAGGGCGTTCCTCCGATGACGGCGCTCGCCTACGACGACGGTACCGTATCGGGGGTTGGGGCGACTGAGGCCGCCTGCGCGCATTGCGGCACGCCGCTCGCGGCCGGGACCGCGGAGCGGTTCTGCTGTCCGGGTTGTGCGACGGCCTATCGGTTGATCCATGACCTCGGTCTGGATCAGTTCTATCGCCGCCGTGTGTTTGAAGCGGATGCGCGGCCATTGCGGCCGACGGATGCGGCCGAGGTCGACTACAGCCCCTATGTGATGGTCGATTCGCAGGGGCAGGCGACGCTCCATCTCATGGTCGATGGGCTTACGTGTGCAGCGTGCGTCTGGTTGATCGAGGCCGCTTTGGCAAGGGAGTCCGGCATACGGGAGGCACGCGTCAACATGAGTACCCGCCGGCTCACCATCCGTTGGCAAGGGCCGGCGCAGGACGCCGCGCGCTATGTGGGGCTCGTCACGCAGCTCGGCTTCCGCCTAGCTCCCTTCGACCCGGCACGGCTGCAGTCGACGGCGAGTACGGTCGAGCGGGAGCTTCTGCGTGCCATGGCCGTTGCCGGCTTCGCCATGGGTAACGTGATGCTGCTGTCCGTGTCGGTCTGGTCCGGTCACGTCTCGGGCATGGGCACGGCGACGCGTGACTTCCTGCACTGGGTCTCGGCCCTGATCGCGCTGCCGGCAATCCTCTATGCGGGCCGGCCGTTCTTCCGCTCGGCAGTCTCGGCCCTCAGTGCAGGCCGCACGAACATGGACGTGCCGATCTCCATCGGTGTCCTGCTCGCCACCGGCATCAGCCTGCTCGAGACCGCGACATCCGGCGCACATGCTTACTTTGACTCTGCAGTCGCGCTGCTGTTCTTCCTCCTGGTTGGTCGCTATCTCGATACCCGCGCGCGCGGTCGCGCGCGATCGGCCGTGGAGCATCTTCTGTCCCTCAGGGCCAGCGCTGTGACGCTGGTGCGCCCCGACGGCACGACGGTGTCGACCCCGCCGGGCGCCGTCCGGAGCGGGGATATTGTGATGGTCGCCGCGGGAGAGCGCATTCCGGTCGACGGTCGGATCGTGCTCGGCCGCTCCGACCTTGATTCGAGCCTCGTCACGGGCGAGAGCGTACCGGCGCCGGCAGCACCGGGGATGGCCGTATTCGCCGGTATGGTGAACTTGACGGCGCCGTTGCGAATCGAGGTCACGGCAACGGGCGAGCAGACGCTCCTGGCCGAGATCGTGCGGCTGATGGAGACGGCGGAGCAGGGCCGGGCACGCTATGTCGCGCTCGCCGACCGCGTCTCGCGCCTTTATGCGCCGGTCGTCCATACCCTGGGGGCCGCGACGTTTCTCGGCTGGTTCTTCATCGGCGGAATCGGTTGGCAGCCGGCCCTGCTCAACGCCGTCGCGGTACTGATCATCACCTGTCCTTGTGCGCTGGCGCTCGCCGTTCCTGTCGTTCAGGTGATCGCCACCGGACGCCTCTTGCGCCGCGGCATTCTCCTGAAGTCGGCGACCGCCCTGGAGCGGCTGGCCGAGGTCGACACGGTCGTTTTCGACAAGACAGGGACTCTCACGCTCGGCCGGCCGGAGCTGGTGCCAAGTCCTGACCATCGGGATGAGGACTTGCGGCTCGCTGCCGGTCTCGCGCAGGCCAGCCGCCATCCCCTCGCGCGCGCGCTCGTCCGTGCCTGTCCAGAGGCACCGGCCCTCGTTGGCGTGTCCGAGCATCTGGGTCGTGGTTTGTCGATGCCGACGGCGGATGGCGAAGTTCGTCTCGGCAGCCGCGCATTCTGCAACGTTCCGGATGCCCTGGCATCGGCGCAGGACGAGGGGCCGGAGCTGTGGTTGGCGCGACCTGGCGCTGCGCCGGTTCGCTTCGTGTTCGCGGACCGGTTGCGGCCCGATGCCGCGGAAGCGGTTGCGCGCCTGCGCGCCGCCGGTCTCGCGGTTGAACTCCTGTCCGGCGATCGCTCACCGGTGGTGGCCGCGGCGGCGGCAGCGTGCGGCATCGAGACTTGGCACGCCGCAGCGGACCCCGCCGCAAAATGCGCGCGGCTCGCTGCGCTCGAGGCGGCAGGACGCAAGGTGATGATGGTCGGTGACGGGCTCAACGACGCGCCGGCCCTGGCGGCTGCCCATGTGTCGGTGTCGCCCGCGACCGCCGCCGACATCAGCCAGGTCGCCGCCGACGCTGTTTTCCAGGGCGATCGGCTCGACGCGGTGGTCGAGCTGTATGTCGTCGCCCGCCGTAGCGAAAGACTGGTACGGGCCAACCTCGCCCTCGCGATACTCTACAATGTCTTGGCAGTACCGGTTGCGGTGGCGGGGTATGTAACACCGCTGATTGCGGCGCTGGCGATGTCGTCATCGTCCCTTCTCGTGATCGTCAACGCGCTGCGGCTCGGCCGTGTGAAGGTACGTGCAGCATGAACAGCCTTCTCATCCTGATTCCGATCGCAGTGTTTCTGGGGCTTCTCGGTCTCGTCGCGTTCATGTGGGCGCTGCAGAACGGCCAGTTCGATGACCTCGAAGGTGCGGCGTACCGCATCCTTTTCGATGCGCCCCACGACGACGGCGCGGTTCCTGTCCGTGCGGTACCGACACGCCGACGAGCCGTACCGTTTTCACCGGATTCGCAGGAGAAAGGTCATGGAGAACGCAGTTAGCTTCGTCATCGGCTTCTCAATGGGCGTGGCAGGCCTTCTTGGTTTGTTTCTTGCGTCACGCGCGCACGATCCGGGAATGCATCTGTTCGGCCTCGCCTTATTCATCTTCGCAGTCATGTTCGACTTCTGGATGATCAAGCGCCACTACGACGCGCAAGAGGTGCGTGTGACGCCGTAAGGCGAACGCGGGCCGTCACGACAATCGGTGGCAGTTCCTCGGCGCGCATTGTTGCCTCGGCTTCCGCCGTACGTCCGCGCTTCTCCGCGTGCAAATGCGGCCGGCTGCGAGGGGGCACCGCCATGCGCCGTGTGCATCGGAATGATGTCATTCCGAATGACGGCGTACATGCTGACAGGCATCTAGGAAGGCACTGCCATCCGACGAGGTCGTCGTAGCGGACACGCCGGATAGCTCAGTCTATCCCCGCGACGGAGGCGGCCGAAAGGCCAGGACGCTCGTCCGGTCGGACGAGGGCATCCGGTTCTGGCTCGACTGTTTGCCAAGTAGCGCCTAGTCCGCCCCCGTCGCGTATACCTGCAAATGACGGCTCGGGCACGGCGTAGGTCGTTGGTCGGCACAAGACGGCACGTGTCTCGGGGGGGCATCGGAGGCCGGCGGGACGGTCCTGCCAAGATCTTGGCACATCGCGCAAATTATGCGAATTGGAGCTCAAGACCTCTGAACAAATTGCGGCGCTCCATGCCTTCCGACCAGACCGACAGCCGGTTGCGGGCGATTATCGAGACCTCTGTCGATGGGATCGTGATCATCGACACGAAGGGTCTCATCCGGCTCTACAATCCGGCATGTGAGCGGCTGTTCGGCTATGCCGTCCATGAAGTGCTTGGCCGGAACGTCAGCATGCTCATGCCGGAGCCGTACTGCAGCGAGCACGACGGTTATATCCGGCGCTACCTGCACACCGGCGAGAAGCGCATGATCGGTATTGGGCGGGAGGTGCCGGGCCGGCGCAAGGACGGCACGGTCTTTCCCATGCATCTTTCCGTCGGTGAGGGCGAAGAGAACGGCGAACGCATCTTCGTCGGCATCGTCCGTGACCTCACGTCACAGCGGGAGATGAATACGGCCCTGCAGCAGCGCGAGGCGCATCTTCGGTCCATCATCGAAACCGCCCCGGACGCACTGATCGTCATTGACGAGCGGGGGTTGATCGACTCGTTCAGTCCCGCGGCGGAGCGGCTTTTCGGCTATTCGGCGGCCGAGGTTCTCGGCCGGAACGTCAGCATGCTCATGCCCTCGCCGCATCGCGAGTTGCACGACAGTTATATCCGCCGCTATCTGGAGACGGGTGAGAAGCGCATCATCGGAATCGGCCGGGTCGTCGTCGGGCTACGTAAGGATGGAACGACCTTCCCCATGGAGCTGGCGGTCGGGGAAGTGAACTCCGCTGGCCGCCGCCAGTTCACGGGATTCGTGCGCGATCTGACGGAGCATCAGAAAAGCCAGAAGAGGCTTCAGGAGCTACAGAACGAGCTGATCCATGTCGCGCGCCTGAGCGAATTGGGACAGATGGCCTCGGCGCTGGCGCATGAGCTCAATCAGCCGTTGACGGCGATCTCGAATTATCTTCAGGCTGGGCGACGCATCATGAGTATGTCGGGCGGCGACGTCGCGAAGCTGTCCGAAATCATGGAGAAGGCGACCGTACAGTCCAACCGTGCCGGCCAGATCATCCGGCGCCTACGCCAGTTCGTCGAGAAGGGCGAATCCGAGCGCCACGTCGAGAACCTCAACAAGGTCGTGGAGGAGGCGACGGCTCTTGCCCTCGTGGGCGCCAAGGAGCTCGGCGTGAAACCTTCGCTCGAGCTGGATCCGAGCTACCGTCGTGTCCTGATCGACAAGATTCAAGTTCAACAGGTCGTGTTGAATCTGGTCCGCAATGCGATCGAAGCGGTTGCGACGTGCGAGCGGCGCGAAGTGGTCGTCATCACCGGCGTCGAGGACGGCATGGCGATCGTTCGCGTCAGAGACACGGGGCCTGGCCTCGCCAAAGAAGTCCAGGATAACCTTTTCCAGCCATTTGTGACGACGAAACCGAAAGGGATGGGCCTCGGCCTGTCGATCTGCCGATCCATCGTCGAGGCGCAAGGCGGGCGTCTCTGGGCCACGCCAAATCCGGATCATGGCGTGACGTTTTCCTTCACGCTGCCGCTGGCGGAAAAGGAGGGGGATGACGGTGGATGACGCGACCGTGTTCGTGATCGACGACGACGAGGCCGTACGGGACTCCGTTTCGTTGTTGCTCGAGTCGGCCGGATACCGGGTTCGAACGTACGAGTCCGGACGCCTGTTCCTGGAGGAAGCGGCGTCGCTCCCCTTCGGTTGCGCCGTGATCGATGTCCGCATGCCCGACATCGACGGCCTCGAGCTTCAAGATGCGCTGCGCGCACGGGGCATTGATATCCCGATCGTTATCATGACGGGCCATGGCGACGTGCCGATGGCCGTTCGCGCGATGCGGGCCGGGGCGGTTGATTTCGTCGAGAAACCTTTTGCCGATCACGTCATCCTCGATAGCGTCAAGCGCGCGCTGGCGCTGGCCCGGGAGCGGCAACGTCAGGCCGCTCAGCTGGCCGCCATTCGGTGTCGGGTCGAGGCACTTACGCCGCGCGAACGCGAGGTCATGGATCAGCTCGTGCTCGGGCATCCGAACAAGGTCATCGCCGCTCGTCTCAACATCAGTCCGCGCACGGTCGAGATTCACCGGGCCCGTGTCATGGAAAAGATGCAGGCACGGAGTCTTTCCGAACTCGTGCGCATGGCGCTGGCGATCGGTGTCGTGCCGGAATAAGGCGGGGCATTCACCACGGGTTGATGTGAAAGGGCTGAAGCGCCGATCCGCGCGATTCGGGACGGTGACCCGGAAACGGGGCGGCACAAGGTCGCGATACGGCGGGGCCCCCGGCGAATCGGTTCCCGGGAACCCGCCACCCCGAAAAAGAACGTTGGCGCACCAGGGCCGCCACCCCCTCAGACCAACACCTTCCGCGAACGGGGTCCGGAGAGGCGGTAAGTGATTCGGCATACGTAGAATTCCTTACGTAATGAACCGAATTTCTGGATCGGGGCCTCCAGGGTACTGATCCGGGGTACGGAGATACATCGGGAAAGCGAGGGAAGCATGTTCCAAGCGAGTCTTCGTGCCCGCTCAGACCATACGAACGCCGTCGTGACCGCGACGGGCTCGATGCCGGAAGTTGCGGCGCTCGAGAAGATCGGGACGCGGATGACGCTGGAGCGTGGCAAGGCCCTGTTTCACGAAGGGGATCCGGCCGACCACGTTTACAAGGTCGTGAATGGCGCGATCCGCACCTCGCGGCTGATGTCGGACGGGCGCCGCTATGTCTTGGATTTTCTGTTTCCCGGCGATTTTGTCGGCATCAACGAGGACTCGGTCCGCACGATGACGGCCGAGGCGATCTGCGAGACGGTCTTGATGCGCTATCCGCGTCGGCTTTTCGAGGCGGTTGTCGAGGAGGACCGCGGGTTGGGGCGCTTGGTCTATGCGGCCCTGTGCGACGGCCTCGCCTCCGCCCAGGACCGAATGCTGCTTTTGGGCCGCAAGACGGCGATAGAGCGGATTGCAAGCTTCTTGCTCATGATGGCAGATCGCCGACCCGATGGCCGGGTAGAGTTGCCGATGACACGCGCGGACATCGCCGACTATCTGGGGCTTACGGTCGAGACGGTGAGCCGCATTCTCTCTCAGCTCAAAGCCGAAGGCGTGATCGCGATGCGGGAGCCGACGCGCATCGTCCTTGTTCGCCGCGCCAAGCTCGAATCCCTTGCGGACGGAGCCTGACCGTAAGGGCGGTACGAAACCCGGATGGGCTGGCCAAATCGGCCATCCGACCGGACGGATTGACGACGGCTGTTTCCGGTCGTCGCATGCGTGGAAGTAGCCGGCGGTAAGTGCCGGCGAACCAAGTCACTCGTCGTTCAATCAATTATTTGCAACCATCGCCCGCGTCGCCCTGGCGCTCGAGGGAACGGCGAGCGCGGAGCCTGCGCCAGCCCGTGAAAAAGTCAAGCTGGGGCCTGCCATACAAGCCCATCGGCCGTAATTCGGTTTGCGATGGATCAAAGCGCGGCGGGCCGCATTGTCGCAAATTATGATTGTTGAGCCGATCACGCTCGCCGGCATTCAGATGGCTGGTCGACGTTTATGCATCTCCATACTCCTCAGCCATGCGATCGTATTCTCGACGTATGCCGCGGGCGATCCGGTGGAAGGCCGGCGAATGTCAAAACGCTGGTGCGCTTCCTGCCATGCTGTGGGACCGGAGGGCCGGGGAAGCGACACGGCACCGAGTTTCGCCGCCATCGCGCAGCGACGCGACGTGACGTATCTGCAGGCGTTTCTATCGCGACCGCATCCGCCGATGCCACGTGTCCAACTCTCGCGCCAGGAGATCGATGACCTGATCGCCTATATCGAGGCGCAGCAGCTCCGGTAGCGATACTTCTTTGTCGCTGGTCCGTACCGGCCGTATCAGGGCGCCGGGTGCACGCTCACCCATATCCGCGCTTCGTGCATCTGGCGCACGCAAGTCGCCCGATCCTGTTTCGAGCATCTCGTAGACCCGCCCCGAAGAAAAGGGGGGCGATTGCCGCTTTTTCGACCGGGAGGACTCGGAACCGGGTTACATGGATGCGGTTTTCGTTGAATGCCACGCTGGTTCGCCGGACCGGCTAGCTGCCAAGCTCGACTTGCACTTGGTCCGATCGGCCCGATCCGAACTTGATCGAGTTCAGTGCATGTTCGACGCGCGGTCGGGAGAATTCGGCGTCGGGGGGTTCAATCGCTGCCGTGGAGGGTCGAGCCGTCATGCCGAAGATGAAAGCAGCCGTATTCGTCGAACCGGGTCGGATCGCGCTCGATGAGAGGCCGGTCCCCGATGTCGGTCCGCTGGATGCACTCTTACGCGTCACGACGACGACGATCTGCGGCACCGACGTACACATTCTCAAGGGCGAGTACCCGGTTCGCAAAGGATTGATCGTCGGCCACGAGCCCGTCGGCGTGATCGAGAAGCTTGGTTCAGCCGTAAAGGGCTATCGCGAAGGTCAGCGCGTCATCGGCGGTGCCATCACGCCGTCAGGATACAGCAACGCTTCGCTATGCGGCGACCACGCCCAGGACGGCGCCGACACGGCACATGGTTGGAAACCCATAGGCGGCTGGAAGTTCGGCAACACGATCGATGGTTGCCAGGCCGAGTACGTCCTTGTTCCGGACGCAATGGCGAACCTGAGTCCGATCCCCGACGGCCTCACGGACGAGGAGGTCCTGATGTGTCCGGACATCATGTCGACCGGCTTTGCCGGCGCCGAGAGTGGAAACGTGCGTATCGGTGACACGGTGGCGATCTTCGCGCAGGGACCGATCGGATTGTGCGCAACGCTCGGTGCCCGACTCATGGGGGCTACGACCATCATTGCCGTCGAAACGGTGCCCGAGCGGATTGCCATGGCCACACGCCTTGGGGCAGACCACGTCGTCGATTTCCGTAAAGTGGATGTCGTGGAAGAGATCCGCAAACTCACGGGCGGGCGTGGGGTCGATGTTGCGATCGAGGCCTTGGGGACACAGGCGACATTCGAGGCCGGCCTGCGGGTACTGCGCCCGGGCGGTACGCTCTCAAGCCTCGGTGTCTACTCGGGCAACCTGACCATTCCGATGGACGCATTCGCGGCGGGGCTCGGCGACCATAGGATCGTCACGACGCTGTGCCCCGGTGGCAAGGAGCGAATGCGACGCCTCATGAATGTCGTTGCCGCGGGACGTGCCGACCTGCGTTCACTCGTGACGCACCGCTTCAAACTCGACGACATCGAGACGGCATATGAGCTCTTCGCCAATCAGCGCGACGGCGTCCTCAAGGTCGCGATCACGCCCTGACGGCAGCAATCGGGGAGCCTGTCGTGCTTTTCTCATCTAAACCCCGCAAAGCGGTGCGGCCCACGCCGTATCCGGGATCTCCATCTTGATTGTCCCGCCAGGATCGGCGTGGGGTGGTGCGAAAGATCAGCTCATGGATCCTGTCAGAAGTCCGCTGCTTACCGACCTTTATCAGCTCAATATGCTGCAGGCCTATCTCGATCAGGGAAAGGTCGAGACGGCCGTGTTCGAGTTCTTTGTGCGCAAGCTTCCGGCGCGGCGCAATTTCCTGATCGCCGCAGGCCTCGAGCAGGCACTTTCGTTTCTGGAGGAGATGCGATTCACGGAAGAGGATCTCGCGTGGCTCGCGTCGACAGGGCGGTTTGGGCGCGATCTGCTGGATTATCTCCGTGACTTGCGCTTTACGGGCGACGTCGACGCCGTGCCCGAAGGCACGGTCGTCTTTCCAAACGAGCCGCTCCTGCGCGTAACGGCGCCGCTTCCGGTGGCACAGCTCGTCGAAACGCGGCTGGTTAATTTGCTTCATTTCCAGACGCTCATCGCGTCGAAGGCGGTGCGTATGGTTCTGGCGGCGCGGGGGCGGCGGCTGATCGACTTTGGGCTGCGACGCGCGCATGGGGCCGAGGCCGGCTTGCTTGCGGCGCGCGCCGCCTACATCGCCGGGTTCGACGGCACGGCGACGGCACTGGCCGAGCCGCTTTACGGGATTCCGATCTATGGCACGATGGCGCATTCCTTCGTACAGACCTTTGCCGACGAGACCGCAGCGTTCGAGGCATTCGCACTGTCACGGCCGGAAAATCTGGTACTGCTGATCGACACCTATGACACCGAAGCAGCAGCACGGAAGGTGGTGGAACTCGCCCCGCGGATCGAGGCCAGGCGCATCCGCATCCGCGGGGTGCGACTCGACAGCGGCGATCTGGGCGCGTTGTCGCGACGCGTGCGGCGCATCCTCGACGAAGGGAGCCTTCAGGACGTGACGATCTTTGCGAGCGGCGGGCTCGACGAGGACGAGATCGCGACGCTGGTTGCCACGGGGGCGCCGATCGACGGGTTCGGGGTGGGAACGAGTCTTACGACGTCGGCGGACGTCCCGGCGCTGGACTGTGCCTATAAGCTGCAGGAGTATGCCGGCATCGCGCGACGCAAGCGTTCCGCCGGAAAGGCGACCTGGCCCGGCCGCAAGCAGGTATGGCGACGCTGCGGACCCGACGGACGCATCGCGGGTGACGTCCTGACGATCGATGGCGATCCGCAAGCCGGCGAACCGCTGATCGTTCCGGTGATGCGGGCCGGTCGTCGCGTCGGGCCGACGCCCGGGCTGGACGACATCCGGAAGCGGGTCGCAGGTGCGCTCGCCGCGCTGCCGGAAGATCTGCGCGCGCTTGCACCCGGTGCAAGCTATCCCGTCGAAGTGGCGCCGGCACTGCAAGCGCTTGCAGAGGAGGTCGACCGTCGACTGGCGAACATGGCGTGACGCTGCACCGAGGTGCGGTAGTCAGTCGCCTCGCCCGGACGCATGTGCGGAACGTTATGGCAGGTGCCGATGTCGCCAAGATGCGACGAATCTTACTGGAGCGCCTGCGTTATCGGGGACCATCTACGTCGTCTTGATCCAACGCAATGCCGTAACGCAGCGCGTTCGTCTGAGATGATCAAATCCGGCCGCCATGCATCGTGAACGCGGTCGGGTTGCGTTTCATGCGGCGCGTAGCCATCGGCGGGCAGGACGATGGTCCGGGCACGACGCGTTTTTATGGTTGTCGGAGTGTCGATCGAGGCCGCCCCCACGTTGTGATGATGCGGTTCGAGATCTGTCGAAATTGGATATGTCCAGATGAAAACGAGCGCGAATACATTCCAGATGAAAACGAGCGCGAATACATGGTTGCCGAGGATCATTATCGTACTTGTAGCTCTCGGTATCGCATATTTCGCGTGGCAGAACTTCAGGCGGGACACGCTGCCGTCGGGTTTCGCCAAAAGCAATGGGCGGATCGAGGCGACGGAGATCAATGTCGCTACCAAGACGTCGGGCCGCATCAAGGATATTCTCGTCGACGAAGGCGACTTCGTCCAGGCCGGACAGGTTCTGGCCTACATGGATACGGCGGTGCTGGAAGCGCAGCTGAGAGAAGCGAAAGCGCATCTACAGCGCGCGATGATCGGCATCGAGACCGCTCAAAGCCTGGTGATGCAACGGGAGGCAGAGCGGGCCGCGGCCGAGGCAATAGTGGCCCAGCGCGAGGCCGAACGCGACGCCGCGGAAAAGCGATTGGCGCGTACCGAAGAGCTTGCGAGACGTGGCACGGCCGCTTTCCAGACGCTCGACGATGACCGCGCCGCTTTTCAGAGCGCGCGCGCGGCGGTGAGCGCGGCCAAGGCGCAGCTCGCTGCGGCGGATGCGGCGATCGGCGCAGCCAAGGCTCAGGTAATCGATGCGCAGTCGGCAGTCGAGGCGGCCCGGGCAACCATTGCGCGCATCCAGGCGGACATCGACGACAGCGTCCTGCGTGCGCCGCGGGAAGGACGCGTGCAATACCGGGTCGCCGAACCCGGCGAGGTGCTCGCGGCCGGCGGCACGGTAGTGAACTTGGTCGACCTTACCGACGTATACATGACCTTCTTCCTGCCGACGGCGGCGGCGGGGCGCGTGGCGCTCGGAAGCGAAGTGCGGCTGGTGCTCGACGCAGCACCTCAGTACGTCGTTCCCGCCAAGGCGACCTTCGTCGCCGACGTGGCTCAGTTCACGCCCAAGACGGTAGAGACCGAGGAAGAGCGCCAAAAACTGATGTTCCGGATCCGGGCGCAAATCCCCGCCGATCTGCTCCGAGCTCATATCACCCAGGTCAAGACCGGCCTGCCGGGCGTGGCTTATGTGCGGCTCGACCCGAATGCGGAGTGGCCGGCCAATCTGCAGATCAATGTGCCGTAATGACGTCCCGGATACTCGACGCTGCGCCGGCATCCTCGGGCGAGGCGACGTCGGTCGCGCAGCTGCGTGACGTTGGCTTGCATTATGGCGGGAAACCGGCCCTCGAAGCCGTAACGCTTGATGTACCGGCGGGCCGAATGGTTGGGCTGATTGGGCCCGACGGTGTCGGCAAGTCCAGTCTGCTCTCGCTGATCGCGGGCGCCCGCGCCGTCCAGACCGGAAGCGTCAAGGTGCTCGGCGGGGATATGGCCGTGGCCGATCATCGGCGGACGGTCGGCCCGCGCATTGCCTATGTGCCTCAGGGATTGGGCAAGAATCTTTATCCGACCCTCACGGTGTTCGAGAACATCGATTTCTTCGGCCGTCTGTTCGGTCATGACCGCACGGAGCGCGCACGTCGCATCGCGGCGCTCGTCGAAAGCACGGGCTTGGCGCCGTTCACGGCCAGGCCCGCGGGCAAACTTTCCGGCGGCATGAAGCAGAAGCTAAGTCTATGCTGCGCGCTCATTCACGACCCGGATCTGTTGATTCTCGATGAGCCGACCACGGGGGTCGATCCTTTGTCGCGCCGACAGTTCTGGGAATTGATCGCCCGCATCCGTGCCGAACAGCCGCACATGAGCGTGCTCGTCGCAACCGCCTACATGGAGGAGGCCGCGCGGTTCGATTGGCTGATCGCGATGGACGCCGGCCGGGTGCTCGCAACCGGTGCCCCGCGGGATCTGCTAGCGCGCACCGGCACCCGGTCGCTCGAGGCAGCGTTCATCGCGCTGCTGCCGGAAGAGAAGCGCCGCGGCTACCGGCCGGTCGACATCCCGCCGCGCGGCCTCGATGACGAGGACGACGTCGCAATCGAGGCACGGGATCTGACGCGGCGCTTCGGTGACTTTACGGCGGTCGATCATGTGAGCTTCCGAATCGGTCGCGGCGAAATCTTCGGGTTCCTCGGTTCGAACGGCTGCGGCAAGACCACTACGATGAAGATGCTGACCGGGTTGCTGCCGGCCAGCGAAGGGAAGGCTTGGTTATTCGGCCAGGAAGTCGACGCGACCGACCTCGAGATCCGGCGCCGGGTCGGTTACATGTCCCAGAGCTTTTCGCTCTACACCGAGCTGACGGTGCGGCAGAACCTCGAGCTGCACGCCCGACTGTTCCACGTGCCCGCCGACGAAGTTCCCCGGCGCGTCGAGGCGATGGCGGAACGATTCGAACTCGTTGAGATTGTGGACGCCCTGCCAGACGCGTTGCCCCTCGGCCAGCGTCAGCGCCTATCGCTGGCCGTGGCGATGATCCACGGCCCGGAGATACTGATTCTGGACGAGCCGACGTCGGGCGTCGATCCGGTTGCACGCGATGCTTTCTGGCGGATCCTGATTGAGCTCTCGCGCCGCGACAAGGTCACGATCTTCATCTCGACCCATTTCATGAACGAGGCTGAGCGCTGTGATCGTATCTCTCTGATGCATGCCGGCCGCGTGCTGGTCAGCGATGCACCGGAGGCTCTTATTCGGAAGCGCGGTGCGAAAACGCTCGAGGAGGCCTTCATCAGCTACCTGGAGGACGCAGCAGCCGAGCGCAAGACGCGCGACGAGCCGCCAGGGCCGGAGGCCGCGATACCGCGCGTGGCGGCCGAAGCGCCTGCATCCCACCACGGGACGTGGCACCGGACGCGCGGCTTCGATCCCCGTCGGATGATCAGCTACATGCGTCGCGAGGCGATGGAACTGCGGCGCGACCCGATCCGCGCGACCCTCGCGCTGCTCGGCAGCGTGATCCTGATGTTCATCATGAGCTACGGCCTCAGCATGGATGTGGAGGATCTGACCTTCGCCGTGCTGGACCGCGACCAGAGTACCATAAGTCAGAGCTACACGCTCAATATTTCAGGGTCCCGCTACTTCATCGAGAAGGCGCCGATCACCGATTATGACGAGCTGGACCGACGCATGCGGTCGGGCAGCCTGAGTCTGGCGATCGAGATTCCGGCGGGATTCGGCCGCGATTTCGCCCGCGGCCGGCCGGTACAGATCGGCGCCTGGATCGATGGGGCCATGCCGATGCGCGCGGAGACCATACGCGGCTACGTGGAAGGAATGCATTCGATGTGGCTCGCTCAGAAAGCCGCTGCGGCCGGCAGATCGAACCAGATCAGTCTGGTCAACATCGAAACCCGCTTCCGCTACAACCCCAATGTCGAGAGCCTGGTGGCGATGGCGCCGGCGGTCATCCCGGTGCTGTTGATCCTGATTCCAGCCATCCTCACAGCGCTCAGCGTGGTGCGCGAGAAGGAACTCGGTTCCATCATCAACTTTTACGTGACCCCGGTCACCCGGCTCGAGTTCCTGCTCGCCAAGCAGATTCCCTACGTAGCGCTGGGAATGCTCAACTTCCTACTGCTCGCACTGCTTGCGGTCACCGCGTTCGACGTGCCGTTTACGGGCAGCTTCGCAACATTGGCCGCAGCGACTTTCCTCTATGTCACCGCGGCAACCGCCATTGGGTTGCTCATCTCGACCTTCATGCGCAGCCAGATCGCAGCCCTCTTCGGCACGGCGGTCCTGACGATCGTGCCCGTCATACAGTTTTCAGGTCTGATCGACCCAGTATCGTCGCTCGAGGGGGCGGGGGCGCTGATCGGGCGTATCTTTCCCACCACCTATTATCTAATCATTTCCCGCGGCACCTTCTCCAAGGGGTTGGACTTCTCCGACCTGCAGATGTCGTTCGTTCCGCTGCTGATCGCCGGGCCAGCTCTGCTCGGGCTCAGCGTGGCGCTGCTGAAGAAACAAGAGACGTGAGCCATGCGAGCCAGCAATATCCTGAACCTCGGCATCAAGGAGCTGCGCAGTTTAGCCCGGGATCCGATGCTGCTGCTTCTGATCGTTTGGGCCTTCACCTTCTCGGTCTATACGGCGGCAACGGCCATGCCGGAGACGCTCAAAAAGGCCCCGATCGCGATCGTCGATGAAGATCGATCGCCACTCTCGGCACGCATCGTCGGGGCGTTCTATCCGCCTTATTTCACCCCACCGGAGATGATCACGACGGCCGAGATGGATGCCCGAATGGATGCCGGACTCGATACCTTCGCCATCAACATCCCGCCGGATTTCCAGCGCGACCTTCTGGCCGGGCGCACACCGGCGATTCAGCTCAATGTCGACGCAACCCGCATGAGCCAGGCCTTCACCGGCAACAGATACATTCAGACCATCATCACGGACGAAGTGCGTACCTTCGTCCAACGTCATGGTGGATCGGCAACGCCGCCGGCCGATCTCGCGCTACGGGTACGGTTCAACCAGGAGCTCAACAGATCCTGGTTCGGTGCCATCAACCAGGTCATCAATCAGGTCACGATGCTCTCGATCGTGCTCACCGGTGCCGCACTGATCCGCGAGCGCGAGCACGGAACGATCGAGCATCTTCTGGTCATGCCGGTTACGCCGTTCGAGATCATGACCAGCAAGATCTGGGCGATGGCGTTGGTCGTGATCGTCGCTTCCACCTTTTCCCTCGTCGCCGTCGTGCAGGGAATGCTGGGCGTGCCGACCGAAGGCTCCATCGCGCTGTTTCTCGCCGGGACTGCTCTGCATCTGTTCGCCACGACGTCAATGGGCATCTTTCTCGGCACGATCGCCCGTTCGATGCCCCGGTTCGGCCTGCTCATCATGCTGGTGCTGTTGCCGCTGCTGATACTCTCGGGCGGAACGACGCCGCGCGAAAGCATGCCCGAGTTCGTTCAGTTCGTGATGCTCGGCGCCCCGACGACGCATTTCGTGATCCTGGCGCAAGCCATCCTCTTCCGCGGCGCAGGTATCGAGGTCGTCTGGCCCCAGTTCATCGCGCTCGCCGCGATTGGAGCGATCTTGTTCGTCTATACGCTTGCACGCTTCCGTACCGACGTCAGCTCTCTGGCATGAGGGAGACCGGCGCCGGCGGGCTGGCGCATGCCTTGTCCCAAGCCTCATTGCCGTGAGGCGGGAGCGTAGGTCCGGCTTGCACGCGGCGTTGGACGGTGTTCGTCCTTTCAATAATCCCATCGGAAGGGCTTTGGGACAGTACCGCTTACGACGATCGATCTGCCGGTGTCATCGCAAGACTTACCTGCGGTCCCCGTGGAGATCGTGAGCATTTCGCTGTACGTGCCACCGCAGGCCGACCAGGGCGGGGCGCTGGCTATGACGGTCGATCCGTCCCGGTGCGCCTTTGCCGGTCCAGATCAGTTGCTCTTTGCCCAGGCCGAAGAAGGAAGCCGGTCGCTCGAGAATGTCCGAACCTTCCATCGGGCAAGCGAGATTGTGACGTCTTCGGGGCGGCGTGGTCCTGTTCCTCGCACGACCTGGTCGCCCGATACGGAGATGAGCCCGATCCCTCGGAACCCAGCCCGTCGCGGAGTGTTAGTGCTAAGGCGGCGGACCTTAGCGGCAATCGCTCCGTACGGAGAAGACAACGTCGCACCGGCGCCGTGATCCGGAGACCGGAATGCGCAGGCGGTCGCAACGACGGGCGTACTCGTCGCACGGGGAACATAGCCGCTATAGCCGTTGTGGTGCAGGACATCGGATTTGAAGACGTATCGCGCAAGAGCAAAGGGAGAATCCAACGATGATTGACCTGTCGGGGAACGTCGCGATCGTGACCGGTGGGGCGCGCGGAATCGGAAAGGCGATCGCGCAGGGCTTGGCAGATCTGAAAGCGACCGTGGTCGTCGCGGACCTTAGCGGAGAAGATGCCGAGACCGCGGCTCTTCACCTCGTCGAGCAGGGGCGATCGGCCAAGGGTGTCGCGGTCGACGTGGCGAATGGCGCAAGCGTCGCAGACATGGTCCGCACCGTCATCGACCAGCAAGGGCGGCTCGACATCCTGTGCAGCAACGCCGGCATCTTCCCGTCGGCGCGCATCGACACCATGAGCGAATCCGAATGGGATCGGGTCCAGGCCGTCAATCTCAAGGGGACGTTCCTGTGCGTACAGGCCTGCCTACCACATATGCGACGCCAGCGGCGGGGCCGGATCGTCGTGACCTCATCCATTACGGGACCGATCACCGGTTATCCCGGTTGGGCCCATTATGGGGCGAGCAAGGCCGGTCTGATGGGGTTCATTCGCTCGGCCGCGATTGAACTCGCACCCGACGGCATCACGATCAACGCCGTGTTGCCGGGAAACATCATGACCGAAGGCATGCAGAGCGTCGGCACGGAGTACATCCGTGAGACCGAACGCTCGATTCCCATGGGCAAGTTAGGTGAGCCTGCTGACGTCGCACATGCGGTCGCGTTCCTGGCCAGCGACGCCGCGAGATACATCACCGGACAGGGGCTAGTCATCGACGGCGGGCAGACCTTGCCGGAATCCCGACTCGCCGTGCGCTGAGGAACTAGCTCATGTTCATGAACGGAGGAGGCCGATGCCCTCCGATCTGAACGACGCAGTGGAGGCGGTGATTGCGCCCAACGACGTCGATGGAGTCGTATTCGATCTCGATGGTGTGCTCACGAACACCGCCGTCCTCCATGAGACCGCATGGAAGCGCGTCTTCGATGCCTATTTGAGGCGACGGGCAAAGAGCGATGGGCACCCCTTCGTTCCATTCAGTCACGATGATTATCGGCGGCACGTCGACGGACGGTCGCGCAAGGATGGGATCAGGACCTTTCTCAAAGCCCGCGGATACGTTCTTCCGGACGACGGTTCCGATCAAGACACGGTCCGGGCCTTAGGACGCCGGAAGAACGCGACCTTTCTCAACCTGATCAAGAATCGGGGCGTCGAAACATACCCGGACGCGGTGCTGCTCGTCGAGCGACTGCGCGGCGCCGGCATAAGGACTGCCGTCGTATCCGCCAGCAAGAATTGCACGGCGATTCTGCAGGCGGCCGGCATTGCCGATCTCTTCGATGTCAAGATTGACGGACTCGATCAGGCGGCACTTGGCCTGCGCGGCAAACCGGCGCCGGACACGTTCCTTGCGGCGGCCCGCCGGCTTGGCGCGGATCCGTCCCGGGTCGTGATCATCGAAGATGCATTGGCCGGCGTGACGGCCGGCCGCGCCGGTGGATTCGGATTCGTCATCGGCGTGAGCCGGGGCGGCGATCCGGAGTCCTTCAAGGCGTACGGAGCCGATGCTGTCGTGTCTGATCTGTCCGAAATTGTCGTGAAAGTGCCGGAGGAGGTTCGATTGCGTCGCCACGGGGCAGCCGAAGTGGTTCCCCCGGCCGGGTGGCCCGGTGCGCCCCTGCATCGGGCGGAGATCCCGATTCCGGAACCGGGCGGTCCGGGTGAAGAGCTTGCTTCGGGGCCTTGGACACTCTCGTACGAGGGCTTCGAGCCGGCCTTCGAGGGACGCCGCGAAGCTCTCTTCGCGCTGGGCAACGGCTATCTGGTCTCACGCGGCGCGGCGGCGGAGGCGGTTGCCGATGGTGTCCATTATCCCGGCACGTATCTGGCGGGTGGCTACAACAGGCTGGTTTCGGAGGTGGCTGGCCGCACGGTCGAGCATGAAGATCTGGTCAATTGGCCGAACTGGCTGCCGCTCGCGGTTCGGCTGGATGACGGAAGTTCCGGATGGCTGGGCGCCGGTGGCACGGCAGAACACCTTCAGTACCGCCAGGATCTCGATCTGCGCCGCGGACTGTATCGGCGCTGCGTCCGTGTTCGGGATGCCGCGGGACGGGTAACCCGGCTCGAGGAGTGCCGATTCGTCCACATGCGAGAACATCATGTGGCCGGAATTCGGCTCCGCATCACTGCCGAAAACTGGTCGGGCCGACTTTTGGTGAGATCCGCGCTGGACGGGCGCGTCACGAATGCAGGGGTGCTGCGGTACAGGCCCTTCAATGGGCGCCATCACGAAATCGTGGATGCTGTCCCGCTGGGACTCGACGGTATTCTTCTCGAGGTGCGGACGACCCAGTCCCGGCTTCACCTCGTCGAGGTGGCCCGTACACGGCTCTATCGGGGCGGCCAGCCGTTCGAACCCGAGCGCAGCGTCGTTTGTGAGCCCGGGTTGATCGGCCAGGATCTGACGTTCTTCATCGCTCAGGGTGGCAGCGTCGACGTTGAGAAGATCGTCACCTTCTACACATCCCGCGACCGAGCCATCGCGGACCCTCGCTCGGGGGCGGTGACGACTCTCGCGCGTGCCGGCCGTTTCATGGATCTGATGCGAAGTCATGCGCGCGCCTGGGTGCAGCTCTGGCGCCGCTGCGATCTCGGTTTCGCGAAAGTCGAAACCGATCCGGATGATCACACCCATCGCATTCTCCGGCTTCATATTTTTCACCTTTTGCAGACCGTTTCGCCGCACACGATCGATCTCGATGCCGGCGTTCCCGCACGCGGTTGGACGGGCGAAGCGTATCGGGGCCATGTCTTCTGGGACGAACTCTTCATCTTTCCGTTTCTGACCTACCGCCTTCCAAAGCTGACGCGATCGTTGCTGATGTATCGCTGGCGCCGTCTGGGTGAGGCGCGTTGGGCAGCCCGTGCGGCAGGCTATCGCGGCGCCATGTTTCCCTGGCAGAGCGGGAGCAACGGTCGAGAAGAGACCGACGCGATGTACCTCAATCCTCGATCTGGGCGCTGGATTCGCGACAACACGCACCTGCAGCGACACGTCAACGCGGCCATTGCGTTCAACATATGGCATTACTTCCACGCAACGGGCGATCGCGAGTTTCTGTACATCTACGGGGCGGAAATGATTCTTGAGATCGCGCGATTCTGGAGCAGCATCGCCCAATGGAATCCCGAGCGCGAACGCTACGAGATCCGCGGCATCATGGGGCCAGACGAGTTTCATGACGCTTATCCCGACTCGGACGTTCCGGGCGTGAACAACAACGCTTATACCAACGTCATGGCCGCGTGGTGCCTTGGGCATGCGCTGCGATTGTTCGACATTCTGCCGGACGAGCGCTGTCGCGAGCTTTGCGATGTCCTCGAATTGGACGATGCCGAACTTCAGCGGTGGGACGACATCAGCCGACGGATGTTCATCCCATTTCATGATGATGGGATCGTCAGCCAGTTCGAAGGCTACGAACGACTCGAAGAGTTCGATTTCGAGGCCTATCGCCGCCGGTACGGCAACATCATGCGTCTCGACCTCATCCTCGAGGCGGAGGGGGACACGCCGAACCGGTACAAGGTGTCCAAGCAGGCGGACGTCTTGATGCTGTTCTATCTGTTTTCGACCGAGGCGCTCAGCGACCTCTTCGCGCGGCTGGGATATGCGTTCGACAGCGGGATGATTCCGAAGAACATCGATTATTATCTGCGGCGGACCTCGCACGGTTCGACCTTGAGCGGTATCGTGCATGCCTGGGTGCTGTCGCGATCGTGCCGGCCCGCGTCGTGGGCTTTGTTCAAGCAGGCGCTGGAAAGCGACATCGGCGACATCCAGGGCGGTACGACGGCCGAAGGCATTCATCTCGGCGCCATGGCCGGGACGGTCGACCTGGTTCAGCGCTGCTACACCGGTCTCGAGCTGCGTGACGGGGAACTTTGGTTCAACCCGGTGCTGCCGGACGAGCTCTCGCGGCTCAGTTTCCGGCTGCGCCATCGGGGACACTCCCTCCGCGTCGATATCGCCGATGGCATGCTTCGCGTGTCGAGCGATTCGGCCGCAGTCGAACCAATCTCAATTCGATTCAAGACCGAGGCGTGTCGATTGGCGCCCGGGGAAACGGTGCAGTTTACACTTTCCCAGGCGGTACCGGCTTCGGCCCGGCGGACGGTCGGTTGAGCTGCGCGCGTATTTTTTATTGTAGCATTGTGCCGCAACCCAACCAAGCCATGAGTCCGTTGACCAAATCGGGTGAAGACGTATCGCGAGACCGATCGGCCTCGACTTCGCGAGGTTTTCAGATGAACACGACGCCAAAGCCACCTCGACCCGAACCTGGTCGGCCGACCGAGCCTGGGCGCGTGCCGGCGCCCGACCTGCCGATCAACACGCCGCCTGAGAAGGGACCGCAGAAGCCGGAACCGGTTCCGTCGGGCCCGATTCCGCCGACACCCACCGCAGGCGCGGGTCGAGGTGGTGCGGCATAGGCCGGGTCAAAGGTCGACCGCGTCCCATGTTCCGGGCATCCGGCGGAACGTGGATCTCGTACATGGCGTTGGCACATCGACCCGCTATGCTCCAGGAGAATGGTGGATGGGATGAAGGCTGTGCGTATGCATGCGTTCGGCGGGGCCGACGTTTTGGCGCTGGAAGATGCGCCGATGCCGACGCTCGAGCCGGGTGAGGTCCTGGTCAGGGTCCATGCGGCCGGCGTCAATCCGGTGGACTGGAAGATCCGTGAAGGAAAATTCAGGACCAAAGCGGCGCTTCCGCTGACGCTCGGGCGCGACGCGTCGGGTACGGTCGAGGCGGTCGGATCCGGCGTAACCGAATTCAAGGTCGGCGATGCCGTCTATGGGATGCTCTATTCGCACGGCGGCGGCTACGCCGAGTTTGCCGTGGCAAAGGTGGACGAGATTGCGCTGAAGCCGCGGTCGCTCGATCACGTCCACGCTGCGGCGGTGCCGCTCGCCGCGACGACAGCGTGGCAGGGGTTGATCGATCACGGCAAGGTCCGGTCGGGCCAGAAGGTTCTGGTACACGGCGCCGCGGGAGGTGTGGGGACCTTCGCGGTCCAGTTCGCGAAGGCGCGGGGCGCATATGTCTACGGCACAGCTTCCGGCGATCATTTGGCGCTCCTGCACGAACTCGGGGTCGACGAGGCGATCGATTACAGGGCGACGCGCTTCGAGGACGTCGTCCATGACGTCGATGTCGTCCTCGATCTCGTCGGCGGCGAGACCCAGGAGCGGTCCTGGAAGGTTCTGAAGAAGGGCGGGCTGCTGATCTCGACCGTATCCGAGCCGTCACAGGAGGCGGCAAACGCGCACGGCGTGCGCGCAATGGTGTACATGGCGAAGCCGAATGCGGCAGAGCTGGCCGAGATCGCGCGCATGATCGACGACGGAACCGTCAAGCCCGTGGTCGCAATGGTCCTTCCATTGGCCGAAGCCCGCAAGGCGCACGAAATCAGCCAGAGCGGCCACGCGACCGGCAAGATCGTTCTCGAAGTCGCCGCCTGACCAAGGGCGGCGTGCAAAGGCGTCATATGCCCGACGCCGAGGGGACGATGTGGAGCATCGTCCTTCGGCCGCCGAGCGCGGCCTTTTTCCGGAACGGGCATTTTCCCGCACCGTTGTGGTCCGTAAGCGTCGTTTGCGGGCGCTCGCAAGGCCGGATTGCGGGGCGGCGCCCGGCGTTCTCCGACACGGGTCCGGCGATCGTCCCGGTCCGGGCGATATGCTTGGCTCCCGCGTGCATCGACGGGACAGATCCGTCAAGAGGAAGAAATGTCGAAAACCCTGCTTTTCGCGGTCGCATTCACGCTCGCGGCGGTGCCTTGCGCGCGGGCGGCAAGCTGTGACGAGGAGATTGAACTCTTTGCGAAGCAGTACGATCTGCTCGCGGATCTGCCGCGTGCCGAGCCGCCCGCCGGTGCTCCGGCGCCGGAGCCCCCCGCAACGACAGAGTCGCGCGGCGTGCCGCCGGAGGCGCTGTCCCGGTCGGGCGGCGTCGTTGAACCACCCGAGCAAGGGCGAACCGTGACGATCGAGCCGCCGCCGACCGGCGATCCGATGCCGACCACACCGGAGGTCAAGCCGCATACGGCCGAGCGGCCCTCGCAGGGCACCGCGGAACTGGGCGCTGCGAAGCGGATGCAGATGCAAAGTCTGCTGAATGCGGCACGCGCGGCCGAGCGGCAGGGAAGGGAAGCCGAATGTTTCGAGCGGCTTGGGGAGGCTCGGGCCATTCCGGAGCCGGGATGACCGGGCCGGGAAGCCGATCCGCTTGTCTCGGCGCCAGGGGGGGGCGCTGCGGAAGTTTCGAGCAAGGATGTGCACGAGCCGATCAAGCGATGAACGCTTGATCGGCACACCGGCAAGGTCGCAATCGCGTGGAAAGCGACCGTTCGGCGGAACCCGCCGAACGGCTCGATAGCGGGCAAGACCGACCAGTCGTATTGCGGTCGTGCGTGGATATTCTGTTCTGTCTTAGATGCGTCGTTTTGGCGAAGGTGCTCTGTCGGAATCTCCCGAATTCGGCTCGCCTTTCGGTTCGATCAGGAGGACCTTGACCTCTTCCGCGGCTCGAGGACGATGCACAACGCCTTTCGGAACCACGAAAAGTTCACCGGCTCTGACCACCTGAGAAGGCTGCCCCTCGATATCCATGATCATTTCGCCTTCGAGGACGTAGAAGAAATCGTCCGTCGTGTCATGCTTATGGAAGGGATACTCGCCCTTGAATTTCACCACCATCACATCGTTGTCGTTGTAGTCGGACACCACATGAGGATCCCAATGACTCGAGAACAGGGCCAGCTTCTCGGAAAGATTGATCGGCTTCATCTAAGTGTTCCTGGGTTTTGGGCTATCTACATCCCCTTGATGGTTCAGGGTCAGCGCTTCGCAGACCAATTATAGATGATGCAAATAGGCTTGGGTCGATTCACGGGGGAAAACCTGTGCGGACTGTTCCATATAGTCTTTGCTCGCCGATATAAATCACTGACGTTGCTTCCCGGAATGCCCTTGGTTTGAACTGACTTCATTGGAAACCGGACCGCTTCGTTCGGCAACCCGGACGATAATTGGCAATGGGGTCGAAAATGCGCGCGGGCCTGCCGCATCAGCTGCTCGATCCGGCGAAGCCCGATTCACCTTTGCTGGAAGGGCGCGTGGATTCGCGATCGGTGCGCTGGCCAAGCCAGATGCTGCCAAGGACAAGACCGCAGCCGATCAGCTGAAACACCGTCAGCCGCTGATCCAGAAACACCCATCCCAGCAGCACCGCTGTAAGGGGACTAAGGAAAAGTAGCAGTGACACCGTTGCCGATCTGAGCCGCGCAACGCCTCGGAACCAGAGAACGTAAGTCAGCGCCGCGCCGATCAGTCCGAGCCAGGCGAGCCCCAGCAAGTTGCCCGCGCTGGGCACCGGAACGGGTGGTTCGAAAAGCAGAACGACCGGGACCAGAAGAACGCCGCCGGTGGTCAATTGCCACCCTGTCAGCGTAAGCGGTGACACCGGCGGCTGCCATTTGCGGGTCAGCACCGTACCGAGCGCCATGGAAGCGGCTCCGGCGAGACCTGCAGCGACGCCGAGTACGTCCAGCGCCGCATTGGGCGTCAACACCATCAGCGCCACACCCCCGACCCCTGCAAGGGCAGCGAGAATAGACAACCGCCGAAGTGGGCTGGCAAGCAGGACGGAGGCGAGGAAAACCACCATCAGCGGCTGAACCGACAGCACCGTCGCGGCGACTCCGCCCGGAAGCCGATAGGCCGCAACGAACAGCAAGCTCAGGAAGATGGCGATGTTGAGGGCGCCAAGGGCGAAAGCGCGCACCCACCAATGGCCTGTCGGCAATTGCCGCACGACCATAAGCAGGAGTAGCCCCGCAGGCAGGGCGCGAAGCATGGCGACCGTCATCGGGGAATATTCCGGCAGGAACTCGGTGGTGACGATGTAGGTGCTGCCCCATATGGCCGGCGCAATCGCCGTCAGCAGCAGGTCGGACGTGCGGGTGGTCATGAAAATTCCAAAACTTCTGCACGAGTGCGGTTACCTCCGGCGGCCTTGGCTTGATCATAAGCCAGCCGGCGCAACAGCGACTTTTGCTCCGGGTAGATCCGCAGGTTGTAGGCAGTCGGCGCGCATTGCGAGCCGAACCAGTTGCTCAATCTCGGCATCCGTCAATGTGTGAGAGGGATCGAAAAAGGTTGACCGATACGCGGCGCTCTATCAGGGAAATGATGGGGTTCATCATCTTGCCTTCCGGAAGGGTATCGCCGGAAGGGCATACGTATTCATCAAATCGGACCGACTCTCTATGCAGACTATCCATTCCGGCAGTACATCGCCTCGAAAATTCGCGCCTTCCTCGATTTTCTGATCGAGGACCTTTCAACGCCGCTGCGGAACATCTACGCATGAGCCATCGTCGCTGCCGTCCAAGAGTGACGCGCACCAATCGTCGGGCGGAGACACCTCTTGCGCTGCGACGTTTGTCCGGCTACGGGATCATCTGATGGTGGGATACCTGACTTTGGATCAGGAGGTTGGGGACGAAACCCTGCCTCGCAGCTGGCAGCAGCTGGGACCGAAGTGCCGCGAAGATTCCGACGGAGGGATAGCAGATCGCCTAAAGACAGCAGACCGTAAATCTGCGTGCGGAAATGAGTTGACCGGGGGAGAACAAAACGTGTACAAAACGGACGGGCAAGTGCGCCTGCGCGATGCTCTGCCGTATGATGTTTCTGGTCGGGACACGTAATCCGTGCAATTCTTTACGTTGTTCCACAACTAGAACAAGAATTGCGGCATGATCTTCGCGAACCTCACATTCAAGCGAATCACCATCCATGAGGTATTCCGGCGCAACGATGATCGGACTCCGGTACCTCCCGTTTATGGCACAAGTCTTATTCACCTTGGTGCGAAGGCGATCGAAGCTCTACGCAGCCGAGTGATCACCGCAATGGGTAGGGCGTCGCAAAGCGTCGAAATGGAGATACGGCAGACCGGAGCCGGTTCGATGTTCGCCCTGGTTCAGGATCTATTGAACACGACTAGCGATGACGATTACGTCAATAAGTCTGCCCGCGCTGCCGATCAGCTGACAACCGCACAGCTATCTCGGAAGGTGCCCGGTGGAATCCTTGTCGTATTCGATGGCGAGGTCGATCATCCGGCGAAGCGGCTCGTAGGAGTCATTAAGGCCGAACCTCAGAATGGCTTTACGCGCACCAATACTGCGGGAAGCCTTGGGCTGGAGTTCCTGGAAGATTTAATCCTCACGCCGCAGGCAAAGCTCTACAAGATTGGTGTGTTTGTCGAAATGGATGCCGCTATAGCTGCTGGGATCAATCCGGTAGCTGGCTTCCGAGCTTTTATCTATGACGATGGCATGACTATCAGCAACCGAGATGCCGCTGCACAGTACTTTTATGAAGGGTTTCTCGGATGTGGCTTCCCGCAATCGAGCGCACGCCTCACGAAGAAGTTTCACTCTCTAACCAAAGAATTCATTAGAGATCTAAGCATCCCGGAAGAACAGAAGGCTGATTTGTATACTAGTCTTTACACGTATTTGAAGGTTGATCAAGCGTCGACCGTGCAAGTGGATCAATTTGCGCGACAATATCTCGCAAATGACCATATGCGCGACGCTTACGAGCAATTTATGAAGGCACGTGATTTTCCCATGACTGCCGTTCCGAAAGATCTAGCTGAAGTTGCTCCGAATCTTCGTCTTCGCAAACTTCGGTTTAGATCGGATATACGCATTACGGGGCCAGCTGAGAAGTTTAACGAGTTGGTACAAATGAAGGTGATCGATGCCATTCCTGTCGATGGACAGCCTGGCTCCGACGACAAGTGGACGCAGATCGTCATTCGCGATCGCATCGTGTCACAAGAATGAGCGAGGTCGAGTTCATTAACCGCTGGAAAGCGGAAAAGCGCCTTTATGAGGCGTGGGGTAAGTACGTTACGGACGCGATCCTTTGCCGCCTTAGTGAACTAAAACTTCCAAAGCCCGTCGATGAGTTCATCAAGATTCCACCAGTGCCGCGTCTGAAAACGGACAGTTCGTTGCTAGAAAAGGCATTTTACCGAGTAGGCAAGTCATATACCGACCCGTATCGCCAGATCACTGACAAAGTTGGCGTGCGGTTCGTTGTGCTGTTGGAGCGCGATATAGACGTTGTGCGTAAAGCGGTTGAAGACCATCCAAAATGGATTTCTTCCCGTGATCGGGATTTCGACGTTGAGCGCGAGGATCATCCAGAAGTATTCGGCTATCAGTCCGTTCACTTCGTAGTAAAAGCCAGGACGGATATTCCTTGTGACGGAATTACGGTTCCTGCTGATACGCCGTGCGAAGTGCAGATCCGTACCCTATTACAGCATGCGCACAGTGAGCTAACACACGACACTATATATAAGCCGAAGACGAACGCATCCTCGCTTACGAAGCGATACTGTTCGCGCAGTATGGCCCTCATCGAGATCGCCGATGACTTTTTCGTCCGAGTCATGGAGCAGATCGATAAGGCCGGCGAGCCATTGAGGCAGGCCATGGAGCATCTTGCATCAACTTTTAGATCGGCCGTTGGAGTTGAGCCGGAAGCGTCCAGGCTGAACACGCTGATCCTTGATGCCTACGAGGACCGTCTATCTGATGTGCGTACAGACGAGTTCGCCGCGTTCTTGCGAGATCGCCCGTATATCGCCAAGCACATTGCCGAGAGAGCACCTAATCATTTGCTATTTCGGCAACCCGCCGTACTGTTGATCTATTATCTTGCCCAGGCCGCTCCACGGGAAACTAGAAGGCAGTGGCCTCTAACCCCTTCCGAGTTGCAGCTGATCTATGAGGACTTGGGGCAGCGGTTCGAAGCGTAAGTGATCTCATCCGCAGATGAGGTCATATGGTGACTAACACGTCAATCGCGGATGCACATTTCAAAGACAAGCCCATCGGATCGTTTCAAGGAGTGTGTTCTCGCGTTCGTCGATCACTCCAACCTATCAGTGGTCCATAAGGCTAACCACAATATCACCGCTCTCGACGCACAACTCGTGTACTACGGCGAACCTGCTGTCTTGAGATTCGACGGTGCGACGATCTTTTCCAGGAACGCGAAGAGAAGCTCGTCCGACCGCCTCGGGTTTCCTCGTCACGCAGCATCGCATAGCCGCGAGGCCTGGCGTTCAGAACCGTGAAAAGCAGCCGATTGAACTTGCGCGTGATCGGCAGGCCGGTTTTCTCGTCGTGCGGCATGCTGCGGCCGTCGATGCGGATGCGGCAGTCGCGCAGGGAAAAACATACGCGCTTCGGTTCGAGCGCGTTGCCATCCCATTGATGATACGCTTTCGCGAAGACGTGCAGTTCGACGGCCGAGCCGCCGCGCCGCAAGCCTTCTCCTGCGAGGCCGGCGTTGCGCCGGAGCGCCCCGGAACGGCCTGGCTTGTTACGATTGGGCGGCTGTGGCTGGGAAATGAGGGCGCATCGGGACGTCGCGATCATCCGGGCATCTGACGAGACACCCACGCGCGAGGCGGCATCGGTCGCATTTCCTGTACCGGCCTATCGGGAGGCCGGGACGAATCGACCGATCGGTCCGTGATGTCGGCCGCGACTCGCGCCGGCCGAGATCATCGACGACCGTCGATAGGTGTCCGCGGGGCGGTTCGTGATGCGCGAGCCGCGACACGTGCCGGGCGGGTGCGCGGCGGTTTTTCGGCGATTCCCCACCTATGCAAGCCGGATCGCGATCACGAGACGCGCATCCCGATCGCAGACCTCACGCGTCAAGGCGCCGGCCGTGCTGGATGAGGATGCGCCGAACCTCCTGCGTCGCCTGCACGATGTTGCCGCCCGGGTGACGCTCCAGCCAGGCCCAAGCCGCAAGGTTCACGGCGGTTCGTTCCGACGCACCGTGTCCACGGGCCTGATCGAAGCGGTCGAGCACCAATCTGTCGATACCGACATCCTCAACGACGTTTGAGGTTGGATTCTGACCCATCGGGGTATCCATACGTTTCAAGCAAGACGCGGAAATGCGACCGGTGCGCGCCGCGCCAAGCTGTCCAATCGTCCAGGCGTCCAACGGCGATCCATGGCGCTCGTTCCCGGCCGGCATCGGGCGTTGGTGGAACTGAACCTGCCCGGCGAGACGGTCATCCTTCTCGCGGTCGCGCCCTGTGCAGTCGACGCACGCCGGCCTCGCGACGCCTTTCTCGTTCATGCGCCCCAGGGAGCGTTCCGGTACCCCTGGGCAACGCTGGAGTGAAGGCCGGCTACCGGTCCCCGCCGTTTCCGGTAGCCGCTGTGTCGTCGTTGCTTCCGCCGGTTATCTGATCGACCTCAAGATCCTTTGGTCTTCACTTCGATCCGCTTGAAGTGCTGCTGGGCTTCTGGGGGGCGCGGCAGCATGACCCGCAGGACGCCGTTCTCGAAGGTCGCTTCGATCTTGTCTGGCTCGGGTTCGAACGGCAGCGCGAGCGTGCGCGCGAATACGCCGTAGGAGCGCTCCATGAGATGGTAGGTCCGGTCCTTCTGCTCCTGTTCCGCCTTGGTCTCGGCACGGATGCGGAGCATGTCGCCCTCTATCCGGACATCGAGGTCCTTCGCATCGACTCCAGGGAGGTCCGCCACGACCTCTATGCCCTGCTCGGTCTCGCACACGTCCACGCGCGGTCGCAACATTGCAGGCTCTGCGGAGACGGTCGTGCTCGGCCAGCGGAAAAAGTCGTCAAAGAGCCGATCCATCTGCTGCCGCAATGCGACGAACGGATCGAAGAACCGCGGCGCGGGTGAGGTGGAACGTTCTGAAGTCACGGGTACGCGCGAAGCCATTCTCTCGTCTCCTTGTCTGTGTGCAACATCGCCGCCAACGCGAGCGCAGGGCGTCGGACACGCATGTTAATTCGGCGCCCAGTCCTGGGTTCCTGCTACGGAACGGGCGTCAAGATGGCAGCTCGTTTGGGCAAGGGGACGGACAGAAAGGCTCCGCGATAGGACGACATGGTGCCGATCGGCGAATCCGATCGGCGAAGCCGACATCGCGACCGACTAGCGCGCCCGTACGACTCCCTCGGAGGCTATACGCTGTTTGGCGCCGCAGGCGAGGCGGCAGGCGCCATGGAACCGACCAGCAGTCTGGTCACCGAGATGCCGAGCGACTTCTTCCGGAATATCGACATCGTTATCGACCATAGACCGAAGGTCTCTGGGCAAAGCACGCCGAGACGTACTGGCGTCAGATTTCGTCTTCAGAGCACCAAGAAGCGCGAGGTGATCGGTCACCCGTCATGCCGGGCCAATTACGAGACCGCATACGGCTTTGAGACGACCCGTGTCATTAACACGACTGCAGCCGCTCGGGTGCTAACTGTGTCGGCACATGCCGGCCTTCTCGACCGCCCGGCACATTGCTGCACCGTGCAACCGACGTCAGGGGGAAACCATGCCAAGGGAGCCATCATGAGTGCACTCGTACCCGAGCGCGCGTGCCAATCAGGCGTCTGCCCTGAAAATAGGCACCTTGATGCCTCGTCATCCTCGTTCCCTGGTCGATCGATCTAACCAGCCGCGTGATGGCGTATCCGCTGATCATCTTCCGGGACTCAGTCTATCAATTTAACACAATTTGCATTCATCTACCCTTGGTTGCATCGGATTCGGTTGAAAGATCTGAAGAACTGGTATACCAGAAAAACCACATACCTACATGCGCCTGAGCGACCGAGCATATACCGAGCTGAAGCAGCTCATACTCTCCAAAGGGTTTGGGGAGGAGGTGCTGTCGGAACGCGCGCTTGCGGCTATCCTGAAAATGAGCCGCATGCCAGTTCGTGAGGCAGTCAAGGCATTAGAAAATGAAGGGCTTCTGATCGTTCTGCCCCGTCGGGGCATCTATGTTCGCCGTCTGAGTGTCGATCAGGTCCGTGAACTCTACGAGGTGCGACAGGCTATCGAGGGAATGGCGGCATACCTTTGCGCGACGGGTAAGCGTCGCGCAGAGATAGGGGCTTATCGCCGCCGTCTTGAGCAGCAGCTTCGCCGGAAGGGCAAAATCGATCTTGCCAAAATTCAGAAAGAAAGTTCGGCGTTCCATCGTGCCATATTTGAACTTTGTGGGAACGCCAGGTTGCTGGAGCTTTATCGGTCTATCGAGCCGCAGATCGACTTGAATCTCCGCCTCACGGCAGTCCATGCACCGAATCGGGTGAAGCAGGCGCTTTACGAACATCTGCAGATCGCAAAGGCGATCGAGGCAGGTGAAGGCGCGCGCGCCGAACGGCTGACGCGACAACATCTCGAGCATGGAAAGATCGCACGAATCCAGTTGCTGCGTCACAAGGACCCCGGCAAACGCAATTCGGGCGCAGCACCAAGATCCAGGAGAGCGAGATGAACCCGCACGGTGGATCTCCTACCGACGCCCTGGCCTCTTCGGGGGATACTTCTGACGCATTGCATGTTCTGCTGGCTCGCTTGGCGCTTGCCCACGCGATACTCGCGTCGAATGGTCACGACGATCTGACACTGGGGCATATGGCGTTACGCGATCCGCAGGGACGCGGCTTCTGGATGAAGCGATCCGGAACCGCCATGGACGAAATTTCGCCCGATCGGGATTTCCTGTTGATCGCATTCGATGGTCAGGTGGTCGAGGGCAACGGGCGGCGGCACGCGGAGTGGCCGATCCATGCGGAACTCATGCGTGCCCGGGCGGATGTTCTCGTCTCCGCACATACCCATCCGGAATATGCGACCCTGCTGTCAGCCTTCGGTGCATCCATCCGGCCCCTTACGACAGACGGCGGGTATCTTGGCGAGGTCCGCTGCGTTCATATCGCCGGCAGTCATATTGACACGCCTGCACGTGGCATGGAGGTCGCTCGCGCGCTGGGCGATCGGCGCGCCGTACTCCTGCGCAATCACGGAGCCGTCTTTTGCGGGCGTTCGATCGAGCAGGCGACGCTCATTGGGGTTTATCTCGAACGTGCGGCGCGGGCGGAACTGCGTGTCCGGAGCGTATCCGGCATACCGATTCCGGCCTCGCCGGAGGATGTGGCTGGCCGTGCCGAGATGATCGAGAGCGATCGCTGGCTGGTGGACAGTTTTGATTGTCTTGCGCGCCGAGCCGGCGCCGCGTCGTGTTTGCCGGGCGTACAGGGTAGGAGGTAAAGGACGGAAAACGTCAGATGAGCGTCAATTCGTATCCTTGGGATGACATACTCGACGAGCAGACAAGGGCGATGCTGGCACGGCGGCCGCAACGCTCTGCGCTGGGGGCGCGACCGGCGATCATTGCCGTCGACCTTTATGATCTTGTTTATGATGGCGGGCCGAGGCCGGTTGCCGAGCTGATGGAACTATATCCGGCCTCATGCGGCGAGTTTGCGTGGCGTGCTCTTCCCGGCACCATCGAACTCTACCGAGTCGCGCGTGAACACGGCGTGCCGATCATTCATGTAACATATGATACGCGGCTCGAGACGGATCCGCGTCAGATCCATCCGACGAACCGCAGGCGCCGGCAGCCCGATCTCAAACTTTACCGCATCAAGGAGGAGCTGGCGCCCAGAGATGGTGAACTCGTAGTTTACAAGAAGCGCGCCAGCGCGTTCTTCGGTACCCCCCTCTGCGCATTCCTGAACGAGCTCGACATCGACTCGTTGTTCGTAATCGGCGAGAGCACGAGCGGCTGCGTACGATCGAGCGTCGTCGAGGCTTGGTCGTACGGCTATCCCGTTACCGTCATCGCCGACTGCGTGTTCGATCGCTACGAGCTCAATCACAAGGTCAGTCTTCTCGACATGCATCTGAAGTACGCGACCGTGGTCGATCTCGACTCGGCCCTCAAGACAATTCGCGACCGTCCGGCCGCGAGGAAGGCGGGGTGAGCCATGCGCGACTTCGAAGACTATTGCTGGCGCGACCTGATGACCGACGAGATGCGGCGGATATTCGCCGCGTACCATCGTGAGCGCGGCATAGCGTCCCGACCGGCCGTCGTGGTCGTTCATCCCCATAGCGGATTTACGGCAACGGTTCAGGCGACGTGGCATCAGGAAGCCGATCGCCTCGTTCAGGAAGCACGGCGCCGACGGTTGCCCGTATTTCACTCCGTGCCACCAGTCGAATCGGCAACAATGAAGATCGCACCGGTCGCAGGAGAGCGGATCTGTACGCGCCCGTGTGAGAGTGCGTTTTTCTTTTCCGACCTCGAAGCGGCGCTTACTCGGGCCAACGCAAACGGGGTGATCATTTGTGGTGCGCCGACGAGCGGGGCGGTCCGCGCGACGGCCGTCGAAGCGAAGTCGTACGGATACAAAGTGGCGATTGCGGAGGACACGACCGGCGACGAGGCAGATCTGCTTCATAAGATGGCGCTGTTCGACGTGGCACATAAGTATGCCGACGTCATGACGCTCGATGAGTTGCTTGCAGCCCTGGCCAAGATGCCGGCGGCGGAGGCGTTGACATGAAGCCCACACGCTATGGGCCGTTCAAGTTCGTGCCGATTAACCGAAGGCCGCGGCTTACGTGGCCCGGTGGGGCGCGGGTCGCTCTTTGGGTCATCACCAACATCGAGTTTTTCGCGCTGGATCGGCCCATGCCCGGCGATTCCAACGAACGCCCGAAGGGCACGGAGGGGACGCCGATGGTCCGACATTGGGCGCAGCGCGATTACGGCAACCGCGTCGGCGTATACCGGATCATGGATGCCCTGAAACGGCACGGTATCCGGAGCACCGTCGCGCTCAACTCCGATGTATGCGACGTCCATCCCGAGATCGTCGAGGATTGTGTCCAGCTCGGCTGGGAATTCATGGGGCATTGCCGAACGAACACCGAGCGCGTGAACGAAGTGCCGCCGGATCAGGAGCGCGACCTGATCCGCTCGTCACTGGATCGAATCGCGAAGGCAACCGGACGGAGACCCGTGGGTTGGCTCGGTGCCGGACTTCAAGAGACGTGGAACACGCTTGACTATCTCGTGGCCGAAGGCTGCATCTACGTAGCTGACTGGGTAAACGACGACCAGCCTTACCTGATGAACGTCGACGGTAAGACGTTGGTCTCGGTGCCGTATTCCTATGAACTGAACGACGTTGCCGCAATCGTCAGGTCGAAGTACACGCCGGGCGAGTTCGAGCGGATGATCCGTGACCAGTTCGATGTGCTCTATGCCGAAGGCGCCACATCCGGCCGAGTCATGGCAATCTGTCTTCATCCGTTCATCATGGGGCATCCCCATCGCATCGGAGCGCTCGATCGTGCGCTTTCCTACATCGATGGTTTCGACGGCGTATGGAAAACAACGGGAGAGGAGATTGCCCGGTACTATCTGAATTGTGGTGCCACGTTCTAAGAGATCACTGTTCAAGTTCGAAGCGAGGAGAATTCGATGCTGAGTCGTTTGCGCTCTTTGTTCCCGCGTCGGTCATTGGCAGCAGCATTGGCGCTTGGTCTGCTGACTGTCTCGACATCCGCCGGAGCGCAACAGCCGCTTCCGACGGTTGTCGTCGGCATTCTCGGCGTCTCGTCATCGATCTGGCCCGCGCTCATAGCACAGGAAAAAGGCTTCTTCAGGGACGCGGGAATCAACGTCGAAATGGTTACCACCGGCCAGAGCGCCCGGTCAGCGCAGCAGGTGGCGGCCGGAGTCATAAACATCGGCAGCTCGTCGATGGTCGATGCCTTTCGCGCCATCGACGGCGGCGGTGAGCTCAAAGTATTCATGAACAGTCAGGCCGTAGGGACGCATAGCCTCATTGCCGCCAAGGGCATCAAGTCATTTGCCGATCTTAAAGGCAAGCGCGTCATGACCGGTGGGCAGAAAGACATCACGAACCTGTGGTGGCAAGCGGCTGCTCGTCACCATGGCCTTGATCCGGTGAATGACGTGCAGCTGCTCTTTTCGGGCTCAACCAGCAACCGACTCGCGGCATTGATGGCCGGCGGTATTGAGGCGTCTGTCATCTCTCCGCCGCAGAGCTTCAAGGCGGTGGAAGACGGCTATACGGATCTCGGTCCAGTGGCGCCCTACATGGGCGAGTTCCCGATGATGATCTGGCACGTCAATACCCGGTGGGCGCAGGAGAACGAGGACCTCGTCGTAGCCTTCGTCAAGGCACACAACCGCGCGACGCAATTCCTGATCGATCCGAGGAATCGCCCGGAATCGGTTGTCATCCTTGCGAAGGCGTCGAATTCCGGCGTCGCCGATGCCGACAAGACCTGGGAACTCAGCATGAAGGTCAAGGCTTACGTTCCCGACGGCAACATCTCGCCGCAGACGGTGCAGCGGGTCATCGATGTGCTGCAGGCCAACGGCGATCTTCGCACGCCGATCAAGCCCGCCAGTGCATTCTTCGACGATCGCTTCCTTCGTGCCGCCAAATGAGCCAGGAAACTTCGAAAGTTAGCGCCGACAGCGGGAGCTCGATGGCAGATAAACAAGGGGGCGACGATATACCTCGAAGGAAAAGTTCCTTCCTGGCGAAGAGGTCATCGTCAGCATCGGCTCTTTCGATCATCGGTGGACTGGCAATCTGGGAGTTCTGTGGTCGATTTCTCGTGAAGAACTCCCTGTTTCTCGCTACGCCGAGCCAGGTGGTCGAAGAGATCATCGAACTCGCACGTACCGGAGAATTGGGGATCCACGTATGGGCGAGTGCCCAGGAATTTGTCATCGGTCTTTCCATCGCGATTGTGCTGGGTATCGCCATCGGCTTCGTGATGGCGTCGAGCCGCATTGGTGAGCAGGTATTTGGGCCGTGGGTCACCGCCCTTTATGCGACGCCCACGGTCGCCATCTCGCCGCTCATCATTCTTTGGGCCGGGATCGGCGTCTGGTCCAAGGCAATCGTGGTGATCATCAACTCGATCTTCCCGATGATCATCAACACGGACGCCGGACTGAGGGCAACCGACAAACATCTGATCGACGCCGCCCGTTGCTTCGGCGCCAGCCGGCTTCAGATCTTCTGGAAGGTATCGTTGCCTTCCGCCATACCGTTTGTTCTCGCCGGTTTGAAGCTAGCCGTTGGACGAGGGCTTGTGGCAGTCGTCGTGGCGGAACTGTTCGGCTCGCGAGCCGGGCTCGGCTACCTTCTCGTACAGGCAGCCGAGGTATTTAACATGCCCCGGCTTTTTGCCGCCGTCGTCATTTTGGCAGTTACCGGAATCGTTCTGACTGCTCTCGTGGGGCGGTTGGAGCGTTTTCTGCTGCCCTGGCGATTCGTGGGGCAGGAGAGCAAGTGATGGCGAAACTCGAGATTGTCAACGTATCCAAGTCCTTCGGTTCGCTCGAGGTGCTGCGCGACATAAACCTGCGAATCGAAGACCATGAGTTCGTGGCAATCGTCGGCCCCTCAGGTTGCGGAAAGACGACATTGTTGCGAACGATCGCCGGCATCGAGACGCCGGACAGGGGAACTATTCTCGTCGACGGCCGTGCAATCGACAAACCCGGCGCGGATCGCGGCTTCGTGTTTCAGCAAGACAGTCTGTTTCCGTGGAGGACGGTCTGGCAGAACACCATTTTTGGCCTGGAGATCAGCGGCCGCATCGACGAAGAGACGAAGAAGCGCACACGCGAGCTGCTTCGACTCGTCGGTCTTGCCGGCTTCGAGAATTATTACCCGACGCAGCTGTCGGGAGGCATGCGGCAGCGCGTCAACATTGCGCGAGCGCTGGCGATCAATCCCGAAGTGCTCATCATGGACGAGCCGTTCTCGGCATTGGATGCCCAGACACGGGAGGTCATGCAACTCGAACTGTTACGGATCTGGTTGCAGGGACGAAAGACAGTTCTGTTCATTACGCATCAGATCGACGAGGCGGTGTTCCTGGCCGATCGCGTCGTGGTTCTGGGGCGCCGTCCCGGGCGTATCAAGGAGATCGTGCCGATCGATCTGCCGCGTCCTCGTGAATTCGGCATCAAGCGAGATCTGCAATTCATCGCTTATGTCGATAGGGTCTGGAGTCTGATCGAGAACGACGTGCACGACAGTGTACGTGAGGACGCTGTGGCCCTGAATTGAGGAAGTGTACGTGGCTAAGCTTACCGTCAGTCTGGCGTGCGGTGCATATGATCGGACGCGCCCGATCCTCGACGGCCGAGTCGGAATCGAGGGGTGCGAAGTCATTCCTTCGGCTCTCGAGCCTGAAGAGGCGTTTCATCGTGCGTACCGATATCAGGACTTCGATATAACGGAACTGTCTTTCAGCACGCATATACTTACAACGGCGCGCGGTGATAGTCCGTTTGTCGGCATCCCGGCGTTCCTGTCGCGTGTCTTTCGACATTCCGGGATCTACATCCGTACTGACCGCGGCATTACCCGGCCTGAAGATCTGAAAGGAAAAATCGTCGGCGTGCCCGAGTATCAGTTGACGGCCAATGTCTGGATACGCGGCATGCTTCACGACGAGTATGGAGTCAGGGCGTCCGACATCAAATGGCGAGGCGGCGGGATGGAGGAGGCCGGACGAACAGAACGCACGCCTATCGTGCTTCCACCGAACATCGAGTTCAAACGAGTGCCGCCGGACCGGACCCTTTCACAGATGTTGGAGGCGGGGGAGCTCGACGCCGTCATGGGGCCGCGTCCGCCTTCCTGCTTCGTGCGCGGTGCGCCCAACATAGCACGGTTGTTCCCGGACTATCGCCGCGCCGAGGAGGCATATTTTCGCAAGACGCGGCTGTTCCCCATCATGCACATTGTCGGGATACGTCGTGCACTTGTCGACCGATACCCCTGGCTTCCGGCAAACGTCTACAAAGCTTTCGTCAAGGCCAAGCAGATCGCAATGGACGAATTGGCCCAGATCGGCCGCCTTGCCGTCAGCTTGCCGTGGGTGGTTTCGGAGTACGAGGCGATGAAAGAACTCATGGGGCCGGATTACTGGAGCTATGGCGTCGAGGCGAACCGGCGGGAGATCGAGGCGCTTACGCGGTATATGGTTGAGCAAGGTCTCGCATACCGGGTCGTATCCATCGAAGAGCTGTTTGCTGCATCTACATTGGACAGCAGCCGAATGTGACGGCGCTTTTTGCCCCCCAACGACGGCTGCATTGCACCGAAAAACGCTACAGACGGTATCTTTGGCGCCATTTGGGAGCCGAACTCAGTCAGCCGTGGTACAGGCCAGCTGTATCACGCTCCAGATCTGCAGAGTTTTGCCGAGTTATTTCCACCAGCCGTCCGCAGCCCTACCCGATCCGGTTTTGACTGAGACGCGTAATACTTCCGAACGGTCGCCATCGCAGAACAGAAACGCCACGACCTTCGGGGGCGTGATTGGACACGGCGTCGAGGTGATGCGTCCCACGCCGCCCATGCGCGTACGGCACCGTGGCGTTCAGTTCATGTGACGAGAGCCATAATGGCATCGATGCCTAGCGCCGGTATGGCGCCGGCCGTAGGATGAGTGCAGAAGCCTACGTGCGGTCTCCGCACTCGACGTGCGGAGACCGCTGGCAAGTGATCACCCCGGAAGATCCGAGGCCATGAGTTCCGGCGTTATTCCCTTGGCTTCTTCATTCGAGAAGTTCAGCTCGATCTTCACGCCGTTCGGATCCATCAGGAAGAGCTGATAGAGTCCCTGAGCGTTGACCATGCGCTGGCGGAACTCGATCTTCTGCTCACGGAGATGTTCGATCATCTCGCGCAGGCCCGTGCAGCGGAAGGCGATATGGTCGATGACGCCGCTACCTTCGAGCGCTTCGGACTGCTGGCCGAGATAGCGCTTGCGATTTTCCGATGTGTTGGCGCCGCCCTGGGTTACATGCAGGACGTCACGGTCTCCGATGTACATCCATTGCACCGGAAACTTGAAGTCCGGCGTGTAGCCGCGCGTCAGGCCCAACACACGCTCGTACCAATCGCAGGTCTTCTCCACATCTGCGGTCTGAACCAGGAAGTGCTCAAGATAGGCGAGGGGCATTGGAGGCTCCATCGTGAGGGACCGGCCCGCGCCGGCCCGGGGATCAGATCACGCGGGTACGGATGGTGCCGACCCCTTCGACGCCGCCGGTCAGGACGTCGCCGCGCTGCACGGGACCGACTCCGGCCGGGGTACCTGTGAAGATCAGATCGCCCGGCTGAAGCGTGAACAGGGTCGAAAGAATCGCGATCATCTCGGGAATCTTCCAGATCAGGTCGCCGAGATCGCCCTGCTGCTTCACGGTGCCGTTTACCTTGAGCCAGATACGACCCTTGGTCGGGTGCCCGATATCGGCGGCGCGGCGCAGACGGGAGCAGGGGGCCGAATATTCGAAGCCCTTGCCGGTGTCCCAGGGGCGGCCGAGCTTCTTGGCCTCGCCCTGCAGGTCACGGCGCGTCATGTCGAGACCGACCGCGTAACCGTAGACGTGATCGAGCGCCTTGCTCGCGTCGATATTCGTGCCACCCTTCGCGAGCGCCACGACGAGCTCGATCTCGTGATGGACGTCCTTGCTCTGCGAAGGATACGGGAAGTCGCCGTCGTTCGTGACGATGGCATCAGCAGGCTTCATGAAGAAGAACGGCGGCTCGCGCGTCGGATCATGACCCATCTCGCGCGCGTGCTCGGCGTAGTTCCGGCCGACGCAGTAGATCCGGTGGATCGGAAAGCGGGCGCTGGTACCCTCGACTTCGAGGGTCGGAATCGTCGGGGCTTGGATCACGTATTCCATTTCATCCTTACTCCTGAACTGAAATGGTTTCTTGCAAGGGGACGCACCGCGTCATCGGGGCGTTGCATCGCCGCCTTCGACGATGACCAACTCGACCTCGCCCGCACCGGAGCGACGGAAGGCCGAGGCCTCCTGATACTCAGGTGACTGGTGGCAGGCGACGGCCTGTTCCAGCGACGGAAACTCGATGACCACGAAGCGGTGGAACTTCTCCGGACCCTCGAGGATCTTGTATCTGCCGCCGCGCGCCAGTATCCGGCCGCCATAACGTGCGACGATATCCGGCACGCGGTCCGTGTATTTCTTGTATTCAACCGGATCGTTGATCTTCGAACGAGCAACCCAGTAGGCAGGCATTCAGCTTCTCCGACGTGCTGGTGCGATTGATCGCTTCAAAGACGGGGGAGGAACGTCGCCACCTGGGGGAAGACGGCGATGCACAGAATCACCAGAAGCAGGATCCCCCAGTAGGGCGTCGATCCCCGGAATATGTCTCCGACCGTGACCTTCTCGTTGGGCAACGCGGCCTTGACCGTGAAGACGAGGATGCCGAAGGGGGGCGTCAGCAGGCCGGTCTCGATGGCAAGGATGCCGAGGATCGCGAAGGCGATGGGATCGAAGCCGAGGGTGGCCGCGATAGGCGCGAAGATCGGCACGGTCAGCAAGATGATGGAGATCGAGTCGATGACGCAGCCGAGAACGAACCAGATCAGCACCATCACGGCCAGAATGCCCCAGGATCCGAGTCCGGTCGCGAGCAGGAAATCCTGCGCCGCCTGGGTAAAGCCGGTCATCGACAGGACGCGCGAGTAGAGTTGCGCGCAGAACAACAGAAGAAGCAGCGGCCCCGACGTACGGCCGACGTTGAGGATGACTTCCCACGTCTGGCGCAGCGTCAGTCCACGAATCATGGCAAGGACGACCGATGCGACGGCGCCGACGCCGGCGCCTTCGGTCGGCGTGAAGAAACCGAGCCAGATGCCGCCGAGTACGCCCAGAACCAGAAGGATGACGAGGCCGGTGCCGAAGAACAGCTGCACTAGGCTCGCATCGTGCGTGCCCTCGGCTGCACCGTTGCCGACGCCCGTCACCCGGTCATGGTACAGCGCCTCGGACGCCGCGGCCTTGGCCTCTCCGACGACCGCTGGGTTGAGCCACGCCGCAAGCATCGCGTAGGCGACAAAAAGGATGGTCAGAAGAAATCCCGGAAGCACGCCGGCCAGAAAGAGCTGACCGATCGACAGCTCGGTCAGGACGCCCCAGACGATCATGAGCACGCTGGGCGGAATGAGCATGCCCAGACAGGCACTGCCCGCGATGCAGCCGAGGGCGAAACGGGGCTGATAGCCGTAGCGCTTCATCTCGGGGTAGGCGATTCGCGAGAAGGCGGCAGCGGCGGCGATGCTGACGCCAGTCACGAAGGCGAACAGCGCATTGCTGACGATGGTCGCCACGGCGAGGCGGGCGCGAACCCGCCGTGTCAGCCGGTTGACCAGCGCGTACATATCGCTCGCGGCACCACACTTGGCGAGAAAATCGCCCATCAGCATGAACAGCGGAATCACCGCGAACACGTAGTCGCGCAGTGCTTCATAGGCGGTGTTCGCGACGAAGGTCCGGACGACCTCGATGTCGCCGGTCAGCAGATAGACACCGAACGCACCCGTCACCCCAAGCGCGACGGCGAGATGGATGCCACTGAAGACGAGTGCGAGAAGCACCACGACAAGCAGGATCATCTCGCCGGCGCCAAACATGTGCTCAGTCCTTCTCGAAAAAATTGCGCCGCAAACGCGCGTAGGGTGTCGTCATTTGCCGCCTTCACGTCCCGCGCCGAACAGTTCGCGGAGATTGGCGGTAGCAAGGCCGAGATAGTTCAGAATGACGAGAATGGAGCCGACCATCACCGAGACCCGCGCCGGCCAGACCGGCACGCGCAAAGCCCCTTCGCCCTCGAACTCGTTGCTGGTCCACGCGTACAGGGTCGGCTCGTAGCTTCCCCACACGATAAGGGCAAAAAAGCCGGCACCCAGAAGCATGCCGATCGTGGACAGGACTAATTGGGTACGGCGACCCAGACTGGTGACGAGAAAGTCGACGTACAGCATCCCACCGCTCCGGACCGCATACGCGGACAGGAGGAAGCAGATGATCACGATCGACATCGAGACGATCTCGGGCGTACCCTGAACCGGACTATTGAAGACCACGCGCCCCGTCACGTCGGCAGTCACGAGGAAGCCGAGGAGAAACGCATGGAGTCCGGCCACGGCGAGCAGGCCGCGCGCGGTCCACTCGTTGAAGCTCGACAACATGCGTTCCTCCCCTTGCTTTCGTCAGTTGCGGTACGAACGGCCGCTCGCCACTACTTGATTTCGTAGCGCAGCGGCCATTTGTGGCCGAGCTTCTCGGCTTCCTCCAGGGCGAGCTTCAGCACCTGGCTCGCCGGAAGGCCCATCTTGTCGAGCTCGTCGGCCTTCTCCTGCGGCCATCCGGCAAGCGTCTTCGCCCACTCTTCGCGGACCGATTCGGGCAGCTGCCGGACCTTCGTCCCGTGCGCCTTCAGTTCCTCGAGCTGCTTCGGATAGTTCTCTTCGTTTACGGTTCCCGTCTTCGCCTCGTATTCGCGTCCGACCTCGGCGATGATGTCCTGAACTTCCTTGGGCAGCTTGTTCCAGCGTGCCTTGTTGATGGTCAGGCCATGCCAGGTAATCGAGCCGAAACCGATCTCCGTGTAGTAGGGGCCGACTTCATACAGCTTGAAGTTCACCCAGCCCGACGGGAACATGATCCAGCCGCTGTAAACGCCGGTCTGCATGGCCTGGTAGGCCTCCGGCAGCGACGACTGCACCGGCACGACGCCCGCGTGTTCCAGCCACTTCAGGTTAAGACCCGCGCCGGCGATCTTCTTGCCCTTGAGGTCGGCGAGCGTGTTCCACTCGAAAGCCGTGCCGAGGTTGTACCCGTTGTCGGCAATGAGGGCGAGGAGCTTCTGGTTGAACTTGTCCTCGAAGACCTGGCTCATGTACGGAACTTTGTCATACACCGCACGAGCGAGCGTCACGCTCTTGACCGGGCTCATCGTGCCGAATGGCAGCATTACCTGGAAGGCGTGCAGCGGCAGGTTCGACGGCTCGAAGCAGAAGCAGTAGCCGCCGATGTCGATGATGCCGGACTGAACGGCTTCCAGGGTGTCGGCGACCTTCACCATCGCGCCGCCGTAGCCTTCGACGAACTCAACCTTGTGCTTCGTGCGTTCGGCGACGCGCTTGGTCACCTCGGGCACGAAGAAGTTCTGCATCAGATTGACGTAGGTATTGACAGGCGGATGACCGGACGCAATCCGGAGCCGGATGTTCTCCTGCGCGGACGCCGTCGATACGCCGGCGACTGCCATGCACAACGCGACGGCTGAAGACAACAATCGGATTTTCATGGTTCCTCCCACATGACGCCGACCGGCCGGAATCGCCGATCCATAGAAAGGTGTTTTCAACTTTCCAGTGATATCTCACTGGCGCGGCGTCGGAGTCAATACGCCGATTCAACGGCGCAACGCAGCGGTGTGCTCAGGTTTCGGAGAACCACGTTCTCCAGGTAAACTTTTAACTATTGCCGACAGTGACGTCGACTGACATCGACGGCAACTCTTCCGGTCCCGAATTGTCTTGAAAGGAGCGGGGAGTGTGATATTTCACAACCATGCCGCGTCGGAAGACCGAAAAGTCAAACGGCTCGAGTGCCGCCCCACTCCTGCGTGAGGACGTCTACAAACGCCTCAAGGAGGCGATTCTTTCCTGCGCGCTGCAGCCGGGTTCGAAGATCTACGAGCAGGAACTCGCCCTTTACTACAAGGTCAGCAAGTCGCCGATTCGCGACGCATTGGTACGCCTGCAGGCCGAAGGTCTGGTCGAGGTGCTGCCGAGGAAGGGATATCGGGTCGCGCCGATATCGGTCACGGACGCGATCGAGCTATACGAGATGCGGCTGATACTGGAGCGCGCGTGCGTCGAGCGCGCCTGCCGCTTCGCCTCGGACTCGGATATCGAATCATTGGAACGCTTCCGGCGCGGACCGACCAGCAACGAGCGCACGGTTTGGCTCGAATACAATCGCGCCTTTCACATGGCGATCGCCGGCATCTGCGGCAGTCGCCGCCTGGCACGTGCGACCACCGACGTCATCCGGATCTTCGATCGGTTGACCTATGTGAGCGTCAGCCGGTTCGAGAGCGGTCAGGCGCTGCAGCGTTTCGTGCGCGAGCACTGCGCGCTGATCGATGCCATCAAGCGCCGCGACTCGCGCCGTGCATCGGCGCTTGTCCGGTCGCACATCGAAAGCTCACGCAAGCGCATGCTCGAAGCGATCTCATCGCTTGCGATTGTTCCGTGAGCTGACCTGCGATTGTTTACGCCTAGGGGAGAATAGGAAATGACGATCAAGGCGCGCGTGGTTCGCTTCCATCGGGCCGGAGAGCCGGGTGTGCTTCAGCTCGATACGATCGAACTCGGCGCTCCCGGACCAGGAGAGGTGCTGCTGCGCCAGACGGCGATCGGACTCAATTTCCAGGATATCTACCATCGTTCGGGCTTCTATCCGTTGCCGCTGCCGAGCGGCGTCGGGACCGAGGCGGCGGGCGTCGTGGAACAGATCGGGCCCGGCGTCACCGGGCTGGCCGTCGGCGACCGCGTTGCCTATGGCGGCGGTGCACCCGGCGCATATGCGGACTACCGGATCATGCCGGCGGACCGGCTCGTCAGAATCCCTGACGGGATATCCGACGAAGTCGCGGCCGCGGTCCTCATGAAGGGCATGACCGTCGAGTATCTGCTCAACCGGTGCTATCCGCTCAAGGCCGGCCAGTTCGCGCTCTTCTACGCGGCGGCCGGCGGCGTGGGCCTGCTCGCCGGGCAGTGGGGACGGCATCTCGGCGCCAAGATGATCGGCGTTGCCTCCGGGCCGGAGAAGTGCCGGCTGGCCCTCGACAACGGATATTTCGCTGTGATCGACCGCTCGAAGGAGAAGATCGTCGACCGAGTGAAGGAGATCACCGGCGGCGAGGGGGTGCCGGTCGTGTACGACTCGGTGGGGCGCGACAGCTTCGACGACTCGCTGAAATCGCTGGCGCCGCGCGGGTTCTTCGTCTCGTTCGGGACCACGACCGGCGCGCCGCCGCCGGTCGAGGCCGCATTGCTGCAGAAGAACGGGTCACTGTATTTCACGCGCCCGACGCTGGTGACCTATACGGCGAAGCGCGAGGATCTCGTCGCGTCGGCGACGGCCGTGTTCGATCTCGTCAGCAAAGGCGTGCTCAAGCCGACGATCAATCAACGTTTCAAGCTCGAGGATGCCGTCGCGGCGCATACGGCGCTCCAGGCGGGACGCACGAGCGGCTCGACGCTGCTGCTGCCGTGAGGCGTGTCGTTCCGCACACCCGTATCGCCATCGAGTGGTGAATGATGCCCGCGTGGACGCGTGGTCGACATGACAATGGGGCAATCGGATGGCTGAAGCGCAGCGCATAAAGGCGAATGGGATCGAGTTCCGCGTCCTCATCGAAGGACCCGAAGGGGCACCGTGGATCACGTTCCTGCATTCGTTGGCAACGAACCTGTCGTTGTGGGATGAGCAGGCTGCCGCCTTTCGCGACCGGTTCCGTATCCTGCGCTACGACGCACGAGGGCATGGTCAGACACAGGTGCCGACGGGACCATATACGATGGACGACTTCGTCGCCGACGCCGTCGCCCTCTGGGATGCGCTGGGGATTCAGCGCTCCCACGTCGTCGGGCTGTCGATGGGCGGTATGACCGGCTTCGGCCTTGCGCTGACGCATCGCGACCGGGTCGACAGTCTAGTCGCGGCGGATTGCCGCTCGGACGCGCCGGAATTCTTCCAGCGGATGTGGGACGAGCGCGAGCGTCTGGTCGCGCAGGGCGGACTTCCCGCGATCGAAGACATGACCCTGAAGACGTGGTTTACCGAAACCACCCGGTCGCGGCGTCCCGAGCTCGTCGAGCGCGTCCGGCGCATGATCGCGACGACGCCGCTCGAGGGATATCGCGGCACGGCCGCCGCGCTGCGCGGTCTGAGTTACAAGAGCCGTCTCAGCGAAATCGCCGTGCCCGCACTCCTGATCGTGGGAGCGCATGACGGGCCGCATCCGGCCGAAATGCGCGCGATGGCCGGGCTCATTCGCGGCGCGGGCTTCATCGAAGTTCCCGACGCGGCACATCTGAGCAATATCGAGCAACCCGAACTGTTCAACAGTGCCGTCACTGCCTTCCTTGCAAAGCTTGGGCGCGGCGGCAACGCATCTGAACAAAGGAGCAGCAAATGATCCGTGCGGCCGTGGCCGGCCTGGGCTGGTGGGGGAAGCATATCGTTCGTCGCCTGGCCGAATCGCAGAAGATCAAGGTCGTGGCGGCCGTCGAGCCGGCACTGGAAAAGCACGCGGAATTCGCCAAGCAGTACGGACTGCCGGTAAAACCCCGTCTGGAGGATGTCCTCGAGGACAAGAGCATCGACGCGGTAATCCTGGCGACCCCGCATTCGATGCACACGGCGCAGGTGACCGCCGCCGCCGCCGCCGGCAAGCATGTCTTCTGCGAGAAGCCACTGGCGTTGACCCGTGCGGATGCCGAGAAATCGGTGGCCGCCTGCAAGGCCGCCGGCGTCGTCCTGGGGATCGGGCACGAGCGGCGGTTCGAACCGGCGCTCAAGGAGGTCCGGCGGTTGGTTGCGAGCGGCGAACTGGGGACGATCATGCATGTCGAGGCGAATTTCAGCCACGACAAGCTCGCCAACGTGCCGCTGACCGATTGGCGCTCGTCGTCGAAGGATTCGCCGGCCGCAGGCATGACCGGCATGGGCATTCACCTGACCGATGCCTTTATTTCGATGTTTGGACCGATTACCGAGGTCTTCGCCTCGACCGCGCAGCGGGTGCGTCCGGCCGAGAACGGCGACGTGGTCTCGGTCGACGTGCGCTTTGCCTCGGGTGCCACGGGCTATCTCAACGCCATCCTGGTCACGCCGCTGTATCTGCGCTTTACGGTGTTCGGCTCGACGGCGTGGGTGGAGGTGCGCAACCACACCCATCCGGATACGCCTGGACCGTCGACGCTGACGCTGCAGCGCAGCGGTGCCGCGCCGGAGGTAAGGACCTACGAATGGACCGATTCGGTCCGTGAGAACCTCGAGGCGTTTGCCGACGCCTGCGAGGGACGTGGGACCTATCCGTTCACGGACGAGCAGAAGATCGGGAATATCGCCGTGCTTGAGGCAATCTGCCGGTCTGCGGCGACGAAAACTCTGGTAACGCTCAAGTAGTGAGGAACGCGCAATGGGCGGCAAAGTCGGTGTCATCGGCCTCGGCATCATGGGGTCGGCAATCGCGACCAATCTCGTCCGCGGCGGCTTTTCGGTCGCCGGGTACGACGTCGTGGCGGAGAGACGACAACTGGTTGCCGAGCGGGGCGTCACGCCGGCCGCAAGCGCGCGCGCCGTCGCGGAAGCATCCGATGTCGTCATCACGACGCTGCCGAGCGCTGCCGCCCTTCACGACACAGTGGAGGGCGCCGATGGCCTGGTCGCGTCGGGGCGCCGCGGTCTGATCGTGGTCGAATGCAGCACGCTGCCCATCCGCGACAAGGAGCGCGCGCGGGACGCGCTCGCGGCAGCGGAAATCGTGCTGCTGGATTGCCCGCTGAGCGGTACCGGCGCCCAGGCCGCGGTCAAGGATCTCGTCGTCTACGGCAGCGGCGACCGTGCGGCATATGATCGCTGCATTCCCGTCTTCGACGGGTTTTCCCGAAGCGCCTATTACCTCGGCGCGTTCGGCAACGGCAGCAAGATGAAGTTCGTCGCCAACCTGTTGGTTGCGATCCACAACGTTTCGGCCGCCGAGGCGTTCGTGCTGGGGATGAAGGCGGGTCTCGATCCGGAGACGATCTACAAGGTCGTCGGTGACGGCGCCGGCAGCTCGCGCATGTTCCAGGTCCGCGGGCCGATGATGGTCAAGGGGGACTATGCCGATGCCACGATGAAGATCGAGGTGTGGCAGAAGGACATGAAGATCATCGGCGAATTTGCCGCGGAGCTGGGCTGTCCGACGCCGCTGTTCTCGGCCAGCGCCTCGATCTATACCGCCGCCCTGGCCCAGGGGCACGGCAAGGAAGACACTGCCTCCGTCTGCGCCGTTCTCGAAAGACTCGCGGATCTCCATCGGCAGGCATGAGTTAAGGTCGCGGGCGCCGGCGGGCATGTTGGGGCGCGAAGAGGAGCGGACGGGAAATGGAATTACTCTCGCTGAACGTTGCATGCCTGATCGCCGACAAGGCGCTGGAAAAGGGGCGTGAACTGAAATTCGCCCCGTTGACCGTCGCCGTGCTCGATGCAGGCGGGCAGCTGAAGGTCCTGAAGCGAGAAGACGGCGCGAGCCTCCTCAGGCCCGAGATCGCCGTCGGCAAGGCCTGGGGCGTGCTCGGGATGGGGTTTGGCGGCCGTGAGCTTGCACGGCGCGCCGCCAAGATGCCGATGTTCTTCACGGCCCTCAACGCGATGTCCAACGGTCGGATGGTTCCGGTGCCGGGCGGCGTGCTCATCCGCAACACGTCGGGCCGGATCGTTGGTGCCGTCGGGATCAGCGGCGAAACCTCGGAGAACGACGAAATCTGCGCCGTGTACGGCATTCAGGCCGCCGGGCTCGTGGCGGATACGGGGGACGTACCGGCTTGAGCCGCGGCGATCGGCAGGCCAAAGATTGGTCAGCCTGCCTCCCCATGCATCCCATCTTCAATCAACGCCGACGTTCAACAAAAGAGCCGACGTTCAACAAAAGAATGGCTGCTCCTGCCGAGCCCGGGTCGAAGGATGTGTCGCGCTCGCTGATCGTGCTGAGCACCGCGACGTTCTGTTCGGGAGCAAACATGCGGGTGACCGACCCGCTGTTGCCGCAGATCGCCGAGGCGTTCGCGATACCGATCGGCGATGCGGCCATCGTCGCGACGGCGTTCACCATCGCGTACGGAATTTCCCAGGTCTTTTACGGCCTCCTCGGCGACCGCATCGGCAAGTACACGGTCGTGACGTTTGCCGTGCTCGTCTCCGGCCTCGGGACTGCCGCCGGTGCCTTTGCGGGCGACGTTCCGGTTCTGGCCGCCTTGCGGCTGCTGAGCGGCAGCACGGCCGGTGCGATCATTCCGCTCGGAATGGCCTATGTCGGCGACGTCGTGCCGTTCGAGCAGCGGCAGGCGGTGCTGGCCAAGTTCATTTCCGGGCAGATCATCGGCATGCTGGCCGGGCAGGCCTTGGGCGGCATCCTGGGGGAGTATGTCGGCTGGCGCGGTGCGTTGCTGTGCCTCGGCGCGCTGTTCATCCTCGTGTTCTTCATGCTTGCTGCCGAGCGCCGATCCGGCCGGGTGGTCGAGGTGACGACGGGTGGCAGTGCCAGCGTCCTGCGCCAGTACAAGACGCTTCTTCAATCCGGCCGGGTGCGCCTGATCACGGGGACCGCTTTCGTCGAAGGCATGCTGGCCTGGGGCGGGCTCACCTTCATCGGCGCATATCTTCGCCAAGCCTACGGCCTGGGATTCGATACCGTCGGTCTTCTGCTAGCAACGTTCGGCCTCGGCGGACTGGTGTACGTGACGACGGCGCGGCAATTCCTCGGCAAGCTGGGCGAGCGCCGCATGGTCAGGCTCGGCGGGGCGACGCTTGGCCTTGCCTTCCTGTGCATCGCCGCAGCGCCGCCCATCTGGATGTTCGTGCCCCTGATCATCGCGTCCGGCATGGGGTTCTACCTCATGCACAACACGCTGCAGACACACGCGACCCAGATGGCGCCCAAGTCACGCGGCCTCGGCGTCTCGTTCTTTGCCTCGTGCTTCTTTCTCGGCCAATCGCTCGGGATCACGCTTCTCGGCTGGACCGTCGACCATATCGGTTTCGAGCCAGCCTTCGTGTGGGTGGGGGTCCTGATCGCGGCGCTTGCCGCGTTTTTCGCGTGGCGACTGAGCCGGGACGCTGACGGAATGTCCTAGGCGACGACGATGCCGTCGGCGACGGCGGTCTCGCGCATTACGGCTTCCGGCGTTCGGTACCGTTCGGCCATCTCCCGTTCCTGCGCGGTCCGGATCTGCGCCTGCATATAGGCACCGAGGTGACGGGCATGCGCGACGATCGCCTTGCCGAAGCGCAGGCGCGCGTCCTCGAACGCGGCGAGGCCGGCGGCAATCGAGTCCGATTTCGCCAACGCCTCCGTCAGCACCAACGCGTCACTTCCGGCCTTGGTGACGCCCATGCCGCAGTGGGGACGGGCCACGAAGGCGGCATCGCCGATAATGACGATGCGCCCAAAGACGAGCTGCGGCGATTCGAGATCGTAGATCGGCTGAAAGAAAGGCTGCTCGGTTATCCGAACGACCTCGGCGAACTGCGGCGACAGCACCCGTTCGGCGGTGTCGCGAATATCGGCGATCACGCGGGCGCTGACCAAGTTGGGCGGAATGCCCTCCGGATGCAGGCGCCCCTCGTCGTCCGTCAGCAGGCGACGGAGTTCCACATGCTCATCTGCCGGGCGATACCAGACCCAGTTGTATCGGCGCCGGCCCGGCTCCGTCGTGTTTCCGGCGCCGGCCACCGGGTATCCCAGCATTTGTTCGCGCGGCGGCAGGCAGAAGGCGAACCGTTCGAACATCGCAGCATGGGTGGCGGCCGAGAACGCCCGTTCCTCGGCGAGGCCGCGCCAGGCGACGTAGCCGGCATAGACGGGGCGCACGTCCGGCAGGAAGAAACTGCGGACGGTGGAGCGAATGCCGTCGGCCCCAACGATGAGATCGCCCGTGACCCGTTCGCCGTCGGCAAAGATCGCCGTCGCCTGCCGATCGTCCTGCTCGATGGCCACGAGCGCCTTGCCGAGATGATAGAGGCCGGGCGGCAAGGCCTCCTTCAGCGCCCAGTAGAGCCGGCCCCAGGCCGTGAGGATCTGACGGCAGGGGCGTTCACCCACGACCTCGCCCGCGGGCCCGAACGTGACGCGCCCGGGCACCTCGACGCCGATCGTGCTGTCGATGGTGACCCCGGCCCGCTGCAGCACATCCATGAGTTCGGGATGCGTGACGATACCGGCGCCGCGGCCGGCCAGTTCCCTGGTCGATCGTTCATAGACCGAGACGTTCCAGCCGGACCGATACAGGAGATTTGCCGCGAACAGCCCGCCGAGCGACCCCCCGACGATGATGGCGCGGCGCGGAGCAGCAGAAGACGTCATGGACCTGTCTCCGTCAGACGGGGTCAGGCGCTGGCGGATACCTTGGACCTCGACTCGGAGATTTCCGATGCCGGATAGTTGAGCTCGATCGTGACGCCGTTCGGGTCCTCGAGAAAGATCTGGTGCAGATTCAGGTCGGGAACCGTGCGCTCGCGGAACGGGATGTCGTTTTCCTTCAGACGGGCTTGCATTGCCGCAAGCCCGGTTGCGGTGAACGCAATGTGATCGATGGTGCCCGTACCTTCGACGTCGTCGAGGTGCTTCTCGCCGAGATATTCGATCAGGCCCCGGGGATCGTTCTTATCGATGCCGACGATATGAACCACGGCGATTCCGTCGTTGTAGAGCCACAGGCCCGGAAACTTGAACGGAGGCCGGGGGCCGACCTCGAACCCCATGACGTCGACGTAAAACTTCCGGCACTCCTCAAGTTTCGTGGTGCGGATCGAGTAGTGATCGAGGCGCTGGATAGGCATGGCATGTCCTGTGGCGTCTGAAGCTCGGCCGGTCCAAAATTCTCAGGCCAACGTGATATCTGTCAAGCGAACGGGGCGCGGTTTGCGGATCCGGAATATCGTGCGGGAGTGCGGGTCATGATCCGCTACGCGAACCGTCCGTCGGGAACGATTCATCGGCGGCGCCGAGCGTCCATTCGACGATGCGCCGCATCACCGAGCCGAGCGCCTCGTCGAACGCAAGGACGATACTCTGAAGATCCGTGCCATCAGCGCGTACGGTCTGTTCCGCCGTGTACCCATTGACAGTTGCGCGATCGGGCATGCGGATGAGTCGCACGTTGATCCGGACCCGGACGAGGGGCGGACCGGATCCGTCATACTCTGCCTGAAATTCGCGCAGCTCCGGGCGAAGGATGAGGTCCGGCCGCAATGTCGCCGACTCCCGAGCCACCGAGACGATCTTTCCGGAGTTCTCGAAGGACTCGATCAGCAGCGTTTGAACCATCGCCGGTGCCGTATCGGTCCAGCTGGCATTGGCGTAATACTCCAGCGACACGGGCGAGCGCTGCAACGCGATTCGGCCGGTGCTGAGTCCGGCAGACGCGATCGGTCGTTCCACGACGAGCTGACGGTTCAACCCTGGCAGATCCGGCACGAAGGTGCTCTTCGGCGTCAGCGTGTAGAGGTTCGGCGGCTCGCCGCTGCCGGGCAGCTGGCAGGCACCGAGCAGCAACCCGACCATCAGAAGAAGCGGCAGAACGCGGCAGCGGGGAGAAACGGCGGTCATCGGGCCTCGAAACCTTTGTACTGGTCGCCGAAAAGAAACCGCGCCGGATCGCGTTCCAGCCGGTAGGCGATCTGCGAAAGAGTCGCGACCAGTGTCCGCGTCTCGGCGATGAGCTGTGACAGATCGTACAGACCCGAGTTCGTGAAATCGCGGATCGGGGGCCGGTTCTCCGCCACCAGCTGGTCGAAGTTGTGCCCGAGCCGCGCGAAGGAGCGGGCGGCCGCACGCATGTCGGTCATGGCCGCGTCTGCGTCGGCCACGATCCCGCCGACTTTGGGATCGATCTGCCGGACGAGGGCATCGAGTTCCCCGGCGAGGGATCTCACCGCGGCCGCCGTCGCCTGCAAATCGGCAGTCGTCGCCGAGATGTCGGCAACCGTCCGTTCGACGGCGCCCGACGAGCGGGCGAGGGCGTCGCTGAACGTCGCGAGATTGTCGAGAATTTTATTGATCCTCTGCTGGTTCTCGGCGTTCAACAGGTCGTTGGTGCGCATCGCGACGGCGGACAGACGCGCGAGGAGCTCCGGCGTGTTCTCGAAGACCTGCTCGATCGGCGACGGCTTCGACGGGATCACCGCGCGCAGCTTGCCGGGGCGCGGCTGCAGCAACGGGGCGGCCTGCGTGCCGCCGGAGAGCTGAACGAAGCTGAGGCCGGTGATCCCCTGCAGCTGCAGCGACGCGATCGTATCCGTCTTGATCGGCGTGCCGGGTCTCAGCGCAAGGGTCACTTCGATCAGCTCCACGTTCTCGGCATCGATCTCGATACTCGCGACGGTACCGACCGGGACGCCGCGATAGCGTACCGGCGAGCCGACGCTGAGGCCGGTCACGGAGCCGCGGAAGTACACGTAATAATAGGTGCTGTCGTCCTGGATCCGCGGGCGTGCGAGCCAGAAGGCGAATCCGATCATGCCGGTGAGGAGCGTCAGCACGAACATGCCGACCAGGAAATAACTTGCCCGCGTCTCCATCGATCAAGCTTCCATTTCTCGCGCGCGGAGCGCCGCCCGAGCCCGTGGCCCGTGAAAATACGCCTGAATCCAAGGGTGTGTTTCAGCCAGCAGATCCTGGAGCGTGCCGACGATGACACGCCCGTCGACCAGGACGGCGACGCGGTCTCCGATCGCGGCCAGCGTATCGAGATCGTGCGTGACGATTACGACCGTCAGATTCAGGCTTTGCTGGAGATCGCGGATGAGCCGGTCGAACTCCGTCGCCGCGATCGGGTCGAGCCCTGCCGTCGGCTCGTCGAGGAAAAGGACCTCGGGGTCAAGGGCCAGCGCGCGGGCGAGTGCCGCACGTTTGCGCATGCCGCCAGACAGCTCGCTCGGATACTTCGCCCCCGTATCCGGCGGCAATCCGACCATGCCGATCTTCACCCGGATCAGGTCGCCGACAAGCTTGGCGGGAAGGTGCGTATGCTCGTTGAAGGGAACGCGCACGTTCTGGGCAACCGTCATCGAGCTGAACAATGCCCCGTTCTGGAAGAGGACGCCCCAGCGACGTTCGATTTCGCGACGTGTCCGCTCGTCGGCCGACCACAGATCCTGCCCGAACACTTCGACAACGCCGGCGTCCGGCCGGCGCAGGCCGATCATCGTCCGCAGCAGGGCCGACTTGCCGGTTCCGGATCCGCCGACCAGCGCCAGGATCTCGCCTCGCCGAACATCCAGATCGAGTCCATCGTGCACGACCTGCGATCCGAACCGGGTGACGAGTCCGCGAACGCGAATGACGGGTGGGGCTTCCTGCATCGTGCGACGTCGCCCCCGCTAGATGCCGATCGACGAGAAGAAGATCGAGAAGAGAGCGTTGGCGACGATCACGAGAAAAATCGACTCGACGACGGCCTTGGTCGTCTGGCACCCCACGCCTTCCGCACCCCCCTCGACGCGGAGTCCCTCGTAGCAGCCTGCCATCCCGATGAGGAGGGCGAAGAACGGCGCCTTGATGATGCCGATCCAGAACATGGTCGTGCTGATCGCCGAGCTCAACTGCGTCAGAAACTGGCCGGTCGAAATGTTCAGGGCAACCAGCGACATCACGGCGCCGCCGATCAGCGCCATCATATCGGCGAAGAACACGAGCAGCGGCAATGCGATCATCATGGCAAGCAGCCGGGGCAGCACCAACACCTCGATCGGATCGAGCCCCATCGTGCGCATGGCGTCGATCTCCTCGTTCACCAGCATCGTGCCGATTTCGGCGGTGAAGGCGCTGCCCGAGCGGCCGGCGACCATGACGGCGGTCAGCAGCACGCCGAGCTCACGCAGGACGGAGATGCCGAGCAGATTGACCGTGAAGATTTCCGCGCCGTAGGCGCGCAATTGGTCGGCGCCCTGATAGGCGAGCACGATCCCGATCAGGAACGACAGCAGGCCGACGATCGGTATCGCGTCCAGACCGATCCGCTCGATGTGGCTCAGCAGGGAGATGAGTCGCAGACGCCTCGGCCGCACCAGCGTGCGCGTCAGCGCGACGGTGCACATGCCGCAGAACGTGACGAGGTTGCGCGCGCGGCGAAACACCGTGAACGTCGTGCTGCCGATACGTTCGACCATGGCGCGGATCGGCCACACGAGCGGCCGGGCGAGAGGCTGCCGCTCCTCCACCACGTGTTGCATCCGCGTGAGGAGGGCGGTGTGAGCCGGGCTCGCCCCGGACAGATCGATCTGGTGACCGTCATGCGTCAGCCGCCGGACCAGTCGGAACAGCAGCCAGGCACCCGCCGTATCGAGTGCGGTCAGCTGCGTGAAGTCGATACGTACCCTGCCGGCCGCCGGATTCAGCCCCGATATCGGCTGCACCAGAGATTCGATCGAAGAGAGCGTCCAGCGGCCACCAAGAATCAGCACGAACCAACCGTTCGCCGACGCCGTCCGGAACCAACCGGCTTTCTGAGGTTGCGTTGCGAGAGCCTGCGCTGCAGCCATGGGGGCCCGCCTCCGTACCGGTTTTACGATTCGGACAGTATCAAGGGGCGGAACGAAAGAGAGTTTCAGGAGAAATCTGGAGGTATCTTTGTGTGTCGGCGTGCGGGCGTGAAACAACGGCTTGCGCCCCGACCGGCGTGACCCGGCCAATACTTAGGCATCAGCCGATGTCGTGCCGGATGATTCCTTCGGACGATATCCCGAAGTTTGCAGACGCGAGCGGTACCCGCCGTTCGACCGACGGTCGAACCACGTTCAAAGAAGATCCGGGAGCTCGTCGACCGTGCTCTTGCGCCGGTAGTTCTGCGCCGCCATGCGTATCGGCGCGTTCGCGGCGCCGTACATGTCATAGGACCCGACGCGCTGCACGATCTCGATGAAAAACCGGTCGGCGAACGAGTCGGTGTAGACCTGGAAGTACTCGCCATCGGCAGACCGGTCGTAAAGAATGTTGTCGCCGCGGAGCCTTGCGACGAGATCGGCCGGAAGGTCGAAGCGCGCCATCAGGTCGTCATAATAGTTCGCCGGAATGCTCAGCAGTCGGACGCCATTGTCCCGCAGTCGACGTGCGGCTGCGAAGATGTCCGTCGTTCTGAAGGCGATGTGATGGACGCCGGCGCCGGCAAACGCCGATACGGAGCGGGCCGCGACCGTATTCCGGCTGTCGGAGGTGTTGAGCGGAAACCGGATCGCACGATTTCGGCTCGCGACGGCACGACTGCGGACGAGTCCGTAGGGGTCGGGCAGGACCCAGGTATCTTCCGGCTCCAGACCGAGGATGGAACGGTAGAAAAGAGTCCAGCTGTCGAGCTGACCTTCGGGGAGCGTTCGGGCGACGTGATCGATCGTCTGAAGGCCGATCCCGGTGTCGCCGCCGGAAGAAGTATCCTCGAGGACGAAGTCGGTCTCGAGCGGACCAGCGCCGGGGACCTTCTCCGCAACGAAGTAGATCAGGCTTCCGTCGAGTGATCGCACCGCGGGGATCGCCCACTCGTTGGGCCCCACCCGGCCATCGAAACGGGCGCATCCAAAGGCCTCGGCCCGGCTCAAGGCCTGCAGATCGTCGTCGGTCCGAAGACCGATGGCGCAGATCGAGGGACCGTGGACGAGGAAATAGGAATGTGCGAACGACCCGGGTTCGGCATTGAGGACGATGCTGATTTCGCCCTGCCGGTACAACGTGACGTTCTTGGTGCGGTGACGGCCGGCCCGGCGGAATCCCAGCTGGTCCAGCCACGTCGCAAGCGCAGTCTGCGTCGCATCGTCGACGGCGAATTCGACGAACGAGATGCCCCCGAGCACAGGCACCGGCGGCGGATCGAACAACTCGACCCGCCTGACCTGCGGCGGACGAGGAGTGGGCTCGGGCGCCGTGGCGTCGTCGGCCGACCGCAGCCGATGGCGTACCTGCTCCTCCAAATAAAGCAGCGACCGCATTCCGTCGCTGGCAGTGGGCCGCGTCGGCGAGGCACGGAATTCGTCGTTGAAGACTTCGAGCGAGATCGGCCCGGCATAGCCGGCACGCACGACCTGCGCGAGGAAGCCCGCCACGTCGAGATCGCCCTGGCCGGGGAAGCACCGGAAATGCCGGCTCCAGGACATCACGTCCATGCGCAGACGCGGGGCGTCGGCGAGCTGCACGAAGAATATCCGCGCCCCCGGTATGTCGGCGATTCTGGCGATGTCGTCGTCGAGCGCTAACGTGTGGAAGCTGTCGAGGATGAGGCCGAGATGCGGATGCGCGGCCCGCTCGACGATCCGCCAGGCATGTCCATAGGTGCGGACCCGCGTTCCCCAGGCGAGCGCCTCGTATCCGATCCTGAGGCCGTGTCGGGCGGCGCGGTCGGCCAGTTCATGGAGCTGCGCCGCCGCCCGTTCATCATCGTCGATGGCGCCCGGAGAGACGTTCGAGCACACGAGCATCAGCGGCGCCCCCAGTTCCTGCATGACCTCGAACTTGCGTTCGGCGCGAGCGAGATTTCGCCGGAACTGGTCATCGGGCACGCCTTCGAAATTGCGGAACGGCTGGTAGAGGGCGATCTTCAGACCAAGATCGGCGACGCACACACGGACATCGCGCGGGGACCCGTCAAAGCACAGGAGATCGTTCTCGAAGATTTCGACGGCGTCGAACCGCGCCGCAGCGGCCGCCTTGAGCTTTTCCTTCAACGTTCCACTGAGCGAAACCGTTGCGATCGAGCGCCGCATCCGATCCTCCCTGTATATAAAAATATGATATTACATATTTAATCAGACAAAAAGGACTCTCATCGGTTACAACCCTGAAAATCGGGGGTAGCGGTTTCCTTGCTGTAACGCGGTGAAACGGGCAAAAATCCCGCGTGCGGGGATTCCGCATGGGGTGGAGGTACGGCACGCACATGGAGGGTTTCCCGAGAGAGCCCGATCGCGCTGATCAGCCGGCGACGCTGACCGAGGCGATCTATGGCCGGATCCGCAACGACATCCTGCTAGGCGTCTACCGGCCCGGCGACAAGCTGAAGCTGGAGTCGCTGCGCCGGCATTACGACGCCAGCGTCAGCACGCTTCGCGAGACCCTGTCGCGTCTCGTATCGGAAGGCCTGGTCGCCAACGAGGGGCAGCGCGGCTTCATGGTCGTGCCGGCGTCGCTCGCCGATCTGCGGGACATCACGGAGGTACGCACTCTGCTGGAGTGTCATGCCGCGCGACTGTCGCTCCAGCGCGCCGATCTCGACTGGGAGTCGCGGTTGGTCGCGGCCTATCACAAGCTGTCGCGGATCGAGGAGGTCATCGAAAGCGACCCCCAGCGCTTCGGCCCGATGCTCGAGACGTACAACCGCGAATTCCACAGCGCGCTCGTTTCGGCCTGCGGCTCCCGCTGGCTGCTGACGTTTCGCAGCGCCATGTATGATCAAAGCCTGCGCTATCGCATGCTCGCCTTCCAGGTGCGCCATTTCCCGCGCGACCAGTCGCGGCGCGAGCATCGCGAGATTCTGGACGCCGCGCTCGCGCGCGATGCCGACCGGCTGGTCGCGGTGCTGTCCGCCCACATCACCAAGGGCGCCGAACTCTATGCGGAGGCGGATCTCACCCGCCGCTCGGAGCCGAAACGCCGCGGACCAAAGGGCCGCCGCGCGGCGCAGGGGAGGAAATAGTCGTTCGGGTATCGCGCCTGCCGATGACCGGAAGGCGCGTGCAAGCGAGGCGACCCGCCATGCCCGAAAATTGCCTCTGCGCTTAACGGCGCGCGGCTTGCGCGCCAGCTTCTGTGAACCGTTTTCAGCCGTCACGAATTAAGTGGATCACCAATGCGGACTTGAACCGCGAAGGGCATCGACGGACCTGCGCCGGGCTTGGTTTCTCGGTGGTTCAATCCTGATGTGAAGTCCTGTCCCGATGGTGGGACAGCCGGGCGACCAGAAGTCCGCCCGCAGACCCATTTGTGCGGCGGCTCCGTTCGGCATGCGGCGGTGTCCCGGGACAGTGTTCTGGGACACGCAGCCCACTGTTCTACTCGCCACATTCGCCAGGCCGGGACCGGCACGTCCCTAAATTACATCGACGTTTCAATGAGTTGTCAGGCGGCCGGCGCCCACATCCGTTTGCGGGACGAGTGGGGCTCTGGGACACCGGGAGGTTAGGACAGCAGGACACTGAGATACAGCTAGGACAGTAGGACTCTTGGGACAGTGGGACACTTGGGACAGCCGCGCGGGGGGGGGGGCCAAATGAAACGCCCGCCGGGCTTTCGGCCCGGCGGGCGCACTGATCCGGCCCCGAGGGCACCATAAACGGAGCCGCGCGTCAACCGCCCGGCTGTGGCCCTCTCGCTCGCGGATGTTCTTCCGTTCGTCGCGATCGCCGCCCGGTTCGACTCATCCGGCGCCGCCGTGTTCGACGCAGGCGAGACTGATATGGCGTGCCGCGCGGCGAAGTTCTGGCAGGAAGCGGGCGACCATGTCCGCCGCACTGATGCGAACGGCCTGTGCGCTCATGTTGATGGCAATGTTCGCGGCCGGCGTCCGGCCGGGGATCGCGACGGCGATCGACCGCAGGCCGAGCTCCAGTTCCTCCGACACCAGCGCGTAGCCGCGCGCCCGGACCTCCTCGATGCGCTGCCGCAACTCGCCCTTGGTCGTCAGCGTATGCGGGGTAAACCGGGTGAGGCGTGCAGTCGCAAGGTATTGGTCGAACTCGCGCGGCGGCAGCAGCGAGAGCAGGGCTTGCCCCATTGACGTGGCATGCGCCGGGAGACGCGTGCCGACGCTGAGGCCGATCGCGATGATGCGGTGCCGTGCCGGCGAGCGGGCCACGTAGATCACGTCGCCGGCATCGAGCATGCCGGCGGACGCCGACTCGTTGAAACGCGCGGTCAGGTCCTGGAGCACCTCGCGGACCAGCTCCAGCGACGAGAATCCGGTCAGAAACGATTGCCCGAGCTCGAGCACCGCCGGCGTCAGTTCGAAGTACTTGCCGTCCGTTCGGGCCAGGCCGGCGGCGCATAACGTGTGAAGGAACCGTCGGGCGGTTGCGCGCGTCAGGCCCGTCGCTGCGGCGACATCGGTGATGGTCTGTCTTTGGCGGCCGGCACCGAAGCTGCGGATCACCGACAAGCCCCGCATGAACGATGCGACCGTTTCGTCTCGTCGTGTCATGATGCTCGGTTTGTTCGGAATGCGAACAAATCGTGTGAATTCGCACAATCTCGTTGACCGGAAGAAAGGCCGCGGCCCAGACTTAATCAAGAACAATCTGAACGCTCATCGACATGGGACGGATACTGGCCTTATCTGACGCGGTGGCCGAGTTCATCCGCGACGGTGACAGCGTCGCGATGGAGGGATTCACGCACCTCATTCCCTTCGCCGCCGGCCATGAGATCGTGCGCCAGCGGCGCAAGCGGCTGACCTTGATCCGCATGACCCCCGACCTGATCTACGATCAGTTGATCGGCATGGGGTGCGTCGAGCGAATGATCTTTTCATGGGGCGGCAATCCCGGCGTGGGATCGCTGCATCGCTTCCGGGACGCCGTCGAGAAGGGCTGGCCCCATCCGCTCGAGATCGAGGAACGCAGCCACGCCGATCTGGCCAATGCCTATGTGGCCGGCGCCGCCAACCTTCCGTTCGCCGTGCTGCGCGGCTATGTCGGCTCGGACCTGCCCAAGTACAATGACCGCATCCGGTTCATCGAGTGCCCGTTCACGGGCGAGAAGCTCGCGGCGGTGCCGTCGGTCAGGCCCGACGTCGCCCTGATCCATGCCCAGAAGGCGGACCGCAAGGGAAACGTCCTGATCTGGGGCATTCTCGGCGTGCAGAAGGAGGCGGTGCTTGCAGCCAAACGCGCCATCGTCACGGTCGAGGAGATCGTCGACGAGCTCGATCCCTGGCCCAACGCCTGCGTTCTGCCGCACTGGGTGGTATCGGCCGTGTGCCACGTGCCGGGCGGTGCCTATCCCTCCTACGCGCAGGGCTATTACGAACGCGACAACCGGTTCTATCAGGCTTGGGACGAGATCGCGCGTTCGCGCGAGACGTTCCTCGCATGGATGGAGAAGCACGTGCTCGGCACCAGGGACTTCGCGGAATTCCGGCGCGTGCTTGCGACCACCATGGGACGGGAGGCGGCGTGATGTCGGAACTCGGTTTCACGCCCAGCGAGATCATGACCGTTGCTGCTGCCCGGATGCTGAAGAACGGGACGGTGTGCTTCGTCGGCATCGGTCTTCCTTCGACCGCCGCCAATCTCGCGCGGCTGACGCATGCACCCGACGTGGTGCTGATCTACGAGTCGGGACCAATCGGCGCCAAGCCGAGTGTGCTGCCGCTGTCGATCGGCGACGGCGAGCTGGCGCTGACCGCCGACACGGTCGTGAGTACGCCGGAAATCTTCCGCTACTGGCTGCAGGGCGGGCGAATCGACGTCGGATTTCTGGGCGCCGCACAGATCGATCGGTTCGCCAACATCAACACGACCGTGATCGGACCCTACGACAAGCCGAAGGTCCGTCTTCCCGGCGCGGGCGGCGCGCCCGAGATCGCGGCCATGGCGCGGGAGGTGCTCATCATCCTGCAGCATACGCCCCGGGCTTTCGTGCCGAAGCTCGACTTCATCACCTCCGCCGGCCATCTCGACGGGGGCGACGCGCGCGAGCGGGCGAAGCTTCCGGGCGAGGGGCCGACCGCCGTGATTACGGATCTCGGGATCCTGACGCCGGATCCAGTGACCAAGGAGCTCGTGCTGACGAGCATCCATCCGGGTGTGTCGGTCGAGCAGGTGAAGGCCGCCACAGGCTGGGACCTCAAGATTTCGAACGAACTTCGGACGACTCCTGCGCCGCAACCGCACGAGCTGAAGGCGCTGCGAGACCTGCAGCGGCGAACCGCCGAGGCGCATGCACGTTGAAGCGACGGCACGTCATGGCGGCATTCGGCTGAAACCCGGCGCGAGGGCCGTTCGGACAGCCTGAAGACGCGTGCGCCGGCACGCGGGATGGTGCGCCGGCCCGCGAACGGGAAAGATGCCGGGCACCTGGCTTGCGGCGCGCATCGTTCATAATATGAACGATTGAAGCGACGATGCCGCCGTCGACGTATTCTTCCTGTCCGGCATCCGCCGCCGCGCGCTGGACTTGGCGCGCTGGACTTCAACTCCCGGCTTCGGGAAAGTTGGGAGGCGGAAGAACGGGGAGGAAACGGGTATGGCTTTCGTGCGGGCCGCGGATCTTACGGTCCATTACGACCTCGTCGGACCATCCGATTGTCCGACCATCATGTTCGCGAACTCGCTGGGGACCAATTTTCACATTTGGGATCCCCAGGTGCGTTCGCTCGCGGATCGGTTCCGGATCCTGCGGTACGACATGCGCGGCCACGGTCTGACCGACTGCCCGCCGGTGCCGGAGGGGAGCAGCGGTTACACGATCGACCAGCTCGCCGGCGATGCCTTGGCCCTACTCGACTCGCTGGGAATCAGGCAGGTCCATTTCTGCGGTCTTTCGATCGGCGGTATGGTCGGCCAGCGCCTAGCGGCCAAGGCACCCGATCGTGTGATCTCGCTCGTGCTGTGCGATACGGCAAGCTGGATCGGTCCGCCGAGCCTGTGGGACGAGAGAATTTCCGGGATTCGCAAGAACGGCCTCGGCGGCATCGCGCAAGGGGTACTGGCGCGGTGGTTCACGCCGCGCTTCCTTGCGGATCGTGCCGAAGTGGCACGAGGGTTCGCCAACATGCTCACGCGGACCCCGGTCGACGGGTACATCGGCTGCTGCCTTGCCATCCGTGATGCCGACCTGCGGCAGGACGACGCGAAAATCAAATGCCCGACCCTGGTCGTAGTGGGCGATCAGGATGCGGCGACGCCACCGGACGCGGCGCGCGAACTCTGCACGGCAATCGCCGGCGCCCGCCTCGAGATCGTGCCGGGTGCCGCGCATATCCCGACGGCCGAGCAGCCTGAAAGGCTCAACGAGATTCTGAACGCGTTCTTCGCGACGGTCGCCGCGCAGTTGCCGGCGGCGTGAAGGGAGGGCAGACATGGGGCTGATTCAGAAACTTTTCGAGCGCGGCATGGCGATCCGGACGGAGGTTCTGGGACGTGCCCATGTCGAACGCGCGCGCAGTCGCACGACGCCCTTCACCGAAGACTTCCAAACCTACATCACCCAGTATGTCTGGGGCGACATCTGGAACCGTCCCGGCCTCGACCGCAGGATGCGCAGCATGCTAACCATCGCCATGCTCGCGGCGCTGGGCCGGGAAGACGAACTGAAGCTTCATATCCGCGCCACGCGCAATACCGGCGTGACCCGCGAGGAAGTAAAGGAGATCCTGCTGCAGGTCGGGGTCTATGCCGGTGTTCCGGCGGCGAATACCGCATTTCGGCTTGCGCAAGAGATCTTCGAAGAAATGGACAGGGAGGACGGAAAATGACATCGACGCAAGTGCGGCCCTATGCACGCCCAGCGCCAGGTGTGCATCCGAACTATCTGCATCCCGATTACGGCAGTACGGTGAAGCGTGCACCGACGCGGCCACCGATTCGCCTGAGCCAGACACTGTCGGAGATCACAGGTCCGACCTTCACCTCGGGATGGGCAGGTCCCAATGCGGCTGATCTGACCAAGCAGCACAAGGGCGAGCCGCTGGGCGAACGCATCATCGTCGCCGGACGGGTGCTCGACGAGGACGGCCGTCCGGTGCCGAATACGCTCATCGAATTGTGGCAGTGCAATTCGGCCGGCCGCTACCTGCACGAGCGCGATCAGCACGACGCGCCGCTTGACCCGAATTTCACCGGTTTCGGACAAGTCGTCACGAACGAGAACGGCGAGTGGCGGTTTCTGACCATCAAGCCGGGGGCCTATCCCTGGCGCAACACCTACAATGCGTGGCGGCCGGCGCACATCCATTTCTCGGTCTTCGGGTCCGCCTTCGCGACCCGGCTGATCACGCAGATGTATTTTCCGGGCGATCCCCTGCTGGCGCTCGATCCGATCTACAACAGCGTGCCGGATGCGAAGGCGCGTGAACGGCTCGTCTCGACCTATGATCCGAACCTGAGTGTCGCCGAGTATGCGCTCGGCTACCGTTGGGACATCGTTCTGCGCGGCCGGAACGCGACGCCGATGGAGAATTGACATGAAGCATGTTCTGACGGCTTCGCAGACGGTCGGGCCGTTCTTTCATTTTGCGCTGAATCGGCCCGAATGGAGCGATCTGACCGCCGGCGGTGCCAAAGGTGAGAAGATCCGCATCGAGGGGCAGGTGCTCGACGGCGACGGTGCGCCGGTGTTCGATGCCTTTCTCGAGATCTGGCAGGCCAACGCGGCAGGAAAATACAATCACGAGGAAGACAGGCAGGACAAGCCCGTCGATCCGAACTTCCGCGGGTTCGGCCGCGCCTGTACCGATGCCCAAGGCTATTTCCGGTTCACGACCATCAAGCCCGGCGCTGTCCCGGGGCCGGGCAACACGCTGCAGGCGCCGCACATCAACGTGTCGATATTTGCCCGCGGCCTGCTGAAACAGCTCGTCACACGCATCTATTTTGCCGACGAGGCGGCGGCCAACGAGATCGACCCGGTCCTGAGTTCGATCGAGAATCCGGCGGTTCGGCAGACGCTCATCGCCGAACGCGTGGGGTCGAACGGCGAGGCCGGCGGTATTACGACCTATCGCTTTAATATCGTTCTGCAGGGCAGAGGCGAGACCGCGTTCTTCGAACTCTGATCCTGCCGGCCCCGGATCCCGAACCGGGGCGGCGATCGACGACGACAAGAGGTCGCGTTGGCCGATGACCGTCAGCCCCGTTGATTCCGACATCGTCGGTGCCTTGTTCGGCACCGACGAAATGCGGGCGCTTTTCTCGGATCGGATGCGCCTGCAGCGCATGCTGGACGTGGAAGCGGCGCTTGCGCGTGTTCAGGCGCGGCTCGGCATCATCCCCGCCGCCGCGGCTGATGCGATATCGGCGGCGGCGCGCGTCGACCGGCTGTCGCTCGACGAGCTGGCGGCGAGTACCCGCGTCGTCGGCTATCCCGTCGTAGGCCTGGTGAAAGCGCTGGGGCGCGCCGCCGGCCCGGATGCCGCCCGCTATGTTCACTGGGGGGCCACGACGCAGGACATCATCGACACGGCGCTGGTGCTGCAGATCCGCGACGGCCTGCGCCACGTGCGGGAGGGCGTCGCCCGGATCGCACGCGCCCTGGTCGCGAAGGCACAGGCTCATCGCGGCGATCTGATGGCGGGTCGAACGCATCTGCAGCATGCCCTGCCGATCACCTTCGGATACAAGTGCGCGGTCTGGGCATCGCCGCTGCTCGACGACATCGCCCGGCTCGACGCGCTGGCCGGGCGCGTGCTCAGGGTACAGTTCGGCGGCGCCGTCGGAACGCTCGCCTCGCTGGGCGAGCAAGGACGTGCCGTCGCGGCGGCACTGGCGGCGGAACTCGGTCTCGCGGTTCCGGATGCGCCGTGGCATGTCGGGCGCGATGCACTCGCCGAGGCCGTATGCGTCCTGGGTATCATCTGCGGCAACCTCGCGAAGTTCGCAACCGACGTCGTCCTGTTGATGCAGACCGAGGTTGCCGAGGTCTTCGAGCCGCATCAGGCCGGGCGGGGCGGGTCGAGCACGATGCCGCAGAAGCGGAACCCGATCGCGAGCGAGTACGTTATCGCGGCTGCGCGCGGCGTCCATGCACTGGTGCCGCTGATGCTGGGGGCGATGGCGCAGGATCACGAGCGCGGGACCGGACCATGGCAGAGCGAGCAGCTCGCGCTACCGCAAATCTTCGTCCTGACCTCGGGCGCACTCGCCCATGCGTGCACGATCGCAGAGGGAATGACAGTCGACACCGCGCGGATGCGGCAGAACCTCGACGCCACGAACGGGCTGATCCTGTCGGAAGCGATCATGATCAGCCTTGCCAAGGCGATCGGCCGTGCCGCTGCGCATCATGCCGTCGAGCGCGCCTGCGACCGCGCGATCAACGAGCGGCGGCATCTGGTGGATGTGCTGAAGGAGGATCCCGAGGTGGCGCAGCACCTCGACCCGTCGGGGCTCGCGCAGCTTGCGGATCCCTCGGACTATACGGGCGAAGCCGCTGCCGTGGTCGATCGGGTCGTCGAGCGCGCATGTCGCGTACTGGGTGGGTAACCCCTCTGCGGCCTGAGCCGCGCGTGACATGGTCCGCGACGGGGGCCGTGCGTATGGCGTCATTCAGGCACGCCGCTACGGCGACAGATGACGGGACGCCTTACCGTATCCTGCGAAAGATCGGATGCGTCCGGACGTCACGACATCCGGACGCACCACGATGTCACCCGGCCGGTCTGATCGCGATCGCTTCGAGGCCCTTCCTGCCCTCGGCAATGTCAATGATGACCGGCTGTCCATCGGCAAGGTGGGACAGGCCGGCGCGCTGCAAGGCCGAGACATGGACGAAGACGTCGCGCTCGTGGCCTTCGGCGGCAATGAAGCCGAACCCCTTCTGGGCGTTGTACCACTTGACCGTTCCGGTCACGCCGACGCTCGACGCCGTCCGCGGCTCGCCCCGGTCTTCCCGGAAACGACCGAACGGCCGTTCGCTGCGCGACGGTCGTTCCGCAACCGCGGTGCTGTCGTCGATCTCCAAAATCTCAGAGACTTGTATGCCTTTGAGACCGGGCTGCGTGCGAATGCTCAGCGTCGTGCCGGGTGCCAGCGTGTCACGACCATTCCGTTGCAGCGTGCGCACGTGCAGGAACGCATCGCTGCCGCCGTCAATTGCCACGAAACCGAAGCCCTTTTCGGCGTTGAACCATTTTACCGTCGCGCGCATCGGCGGCTGATCCGGCGCGACAGGGGAGGCGCCGACATAAGCATTGTGCGGCGGCGGGAACCCTATCCCCCTGGGACCGCCGCGCTGCCGATCGAAACGGCGTGGCCTGTCGTCATCGAAATCGAAGTCGTCGCGGCGGGACTCCCGGAAATCTCTTCTTTTGCCCATGATCAACTCGGCTTCGGTCTGTCTTGCAGTCTCGATGTTACTGGTTCAGGTGCAAATATTCGAGTGGTTCGCGCTCAACGCCGACGGAACTGCGGTCTGCCCTGTGGACCCGGAGCGCTGCGTTCGTCCTTGTGCCGGAAATTGATGCGTCCCTTGGTGAGGTCGTACGGCGTCATTTCGACGGTGACGCGGTCGCCGACGAGGACCCGGATCCGATGCTTCTTCATCTTGCCCGACATGTATGCCAGGGTCTCGTGGCCGTTTTCGAGGCGCACACGATACCGTGCATCCGGCAGGAGTTCGAGCACCGTACCATCGAATTCGATTAAGTCTTCCTTCATTAAGTAATCCTTTTCGGGTTGAGGGTGTCTTGAACCTGCACGCCGTGCGTGCGCGACCGTTACCGGTCGCGGCCACCGCTGAAAGCCGCAACGAAATCCCTGAACTGCCCCGACGACCGGTCGCGCCGGCGTAGCCCCGCGTTGGCAGGACGGGACGATCCGTTCCGACGCTTTCCGGTCCTTTCCGACGGCGTGTCGCGACGTTCCGTGCGGGTTCGCGCTGGCTGCCGTGGCGGTCGGGCATCGGACGATGCGGCGATCGGACCGTCTGCAGTGGGATGTCCGATGACGGTGAGGCGCTTGCGTATGAGCTTTTCGATGTCGCGCAGATAGATCCGTTCATCCTGATCGCAGAACGAGAGTGCGACGCCGTCGGCGCCGGCCCGTGCCGTGCGTCCGACGCGGTGCACGTAGCTCTCGGGAACGTTCGGGAGCTCGTAATTCACGACATGCGACACGCCATCGACGTCGATACCGCGTGCGGCGATGTCCGTCGCGACGAGGACCCGCGTTTTTCCGTTCCGGAAGGCCTCCAGCGCTGCTTGGCGGGCACCCTGCGACTTGTTGCCGTGGATCGCGGCGACCGCGATGCCGGCTACTTCGAGGTGCCGTGCCACCTTGTCGGCGCCGCGCTTCGTGCGCGTGAAGACGATGACCTTGGTCATGGCCCGGTCGCCAAGAACATGGACGAGCAGGCGGCGCTTGTCCGCGCCGGCCACGAACATCACGCGCTGATCGACGCGGTCGACCGTGGTCGCCGCCGGTGCGACTTCGATCCGGACCGGGTCGCGGAGGAGCTGCGCCGCGAGATTGCTGATCTCCGGCGGCATCGTGGCCGAGAAGAACAGCGTCTGTCGTGTCTTCGGCAACTGTCCGGTGATGCGGCGCACATCGTGTATGAAGCCCATGTCCAGCATCCGGTCGGCTTCGTCGAGAACGAAGATCCCGATGCCGTCGAGCCGAACGTGGCGTTGATTCATGAGGTCCAGCAGGCGTCCCGGCGTCGCCACCAGCACATCGAGGCCGCGACGCAGGGCTTCGACCTGCGGACGCTGGCCGACCCCGCCGAAGATTACCGCGTGTCGCAACCGGAGCCCGGCGCCATAGGCCGTCAGGCTTTCACCGATCTGCAGCGCAAGTTCCCGGGTCGGGGTCAGGATCAGGGCACGCGGTCTGCCCGACTGGCCAACTGCCGGCGTTGCCGACAACCGTTGCAGGAGAGGCAGCGTGAACGCGGCTGTCTTTCCGGTTCCGGTCTGAGCCAAGCCGATGACGTCACGGCCTTCCAACGCGTGGGGAATGGCTTTGGCCTGAATTGGGGTAGGCGTTTCGTAGCCTTGAACGCGAAGCGCGGTTTGAAGCTCGTTGCGTAGAGAAAGTTCGGAAAATGAGATTGTCATTCGTCGTCACGCGACCGACGCATGAGCAGCTCTGTCGAGCGACGCGAGATCAGGGAAAATGTCCCGAGCCCGGCACATCCGGTCGGTGCGTCCTTATGTGCCCGGTTCGCGCGCGTGCCGGTCGGGCGATGTCGATGGAAAACGTCTCGAAATGCAGCGGGGCAGGGCCGGTCAGGCCCAAATTCCACCGTTCCGCGCGATCACGAAACGCGGGAGAGCATCCGATCGCGATGGACCGAATGCTTTCAGCTGCGACGTATATGGCCCCAATCTCCCTTTAGGTCAAGGACATTTCCCTTTCGGGTCATATCGGGGCCAACGCCGGCGTACTGCGTCATGGCGACGCGCATGAAGGCAAACGGGCGCAAATTTCGAGCGCGGCCACGTTTGCCGGCAGTCCTTGCGACTGCTTGAGGTGAATTTGATCAGGCGTTGAAAAGATCTCAATTGCCGCTGGTCCCCGGAATGTTCATGGTCGTTTCACAGTAAGCGCACCGATCATGCGCTAGGCCTGATCCCGCCTCGAAGGGATCTGCGGGGATTTGATCGAGCAGCTTGCACCGCATCACCAAATGCTAAAGCGCCACGACGGACGTCGTGGGCTCGAACAGCCGAGGAGACCGACGATGTCCTGTTTTCTCTCGAAACGACCTCCGAACCAAAGCCAAGGCAGCCTCGACCGGACGCTGAGGCGAAAACCGTGCGCATTGCGTTTCAGCGCATTCACGGGCGGATGCTGCAGCCGGTAGTCCCGAAACGGCTTCGGCTCCGCTCGCAACGCATGCACACGGCCTCGGCCGCAGTTAGCGGCCGACAACGGAGGTTCAAATCCATGTCAGGCGCTTTCATCATCGAGATTTCGGAAGAGACGGCCGGGCTCGCACTGCCCGCCGGTGATCACCAGTTTCGGTTTGCGGCAACCGACCCCCGGTATGCGTCGCTCGACGGTCGCATGTTCTCGAGCGTCGGGGCAATCGAACGGGCTGCAGAGCAGCTGCGCCGGAACCGGTGCAAGGAACAACGCTCACGCGCGGCCGCCTGCGACCGCGGCGGTTCCCGTCGCCGTGCCGCATGACGGTCGGAATGTGCCACAGCTCGCACGAGGGAGGATGAACAGATGACACGTTCCACGCTGCACCCCGAAACCCTGGCGCTTCATGCCGGTTATCGCGCCGACCCGACGACCGGAGCCGTCGCTGTGCCGATCTACCAGACCACCTCCTACCAGTTCGACAACACGGAGCGCGCCGCGAACCTGTTCGCCCTCAAGGAGCTGGGCAACATCTACACCCGGATCATGAATCCGACGACGGACGTGCTGGAGAAGCGGATCGCGGCAATCGAAGGCGGCGCTGCCGCTTTGGCGGTTGCGTCGGGGCAGGCGGCCTCGGCGTTCGCAATCCAGAACCTCGCCCATGCCGGCGACAATATCGTCAGTGCGACGGATCTCTACGGCGGCACGTGGAATCTTTTCGCCAATACGCTGCGCCAGCAGGGCATCGAGGTACGGTTCGTCGATCCATCCGACCCAGAGAATTTCCGGCGGGCGACGGACGCGCGCACGCGCGCGTATTACGGCGAAACGCTGCCGAATCCGAAGCTCACCGTGTTCCCGATCGCCGAGGTGGCGGCGATCGGTCGCGAGCTGGGAATTCCGCTGATCATCGACAACACAGCCGCCCCCGTGCTGGCGCGACCACTGGATCACGGGGCCGCCATCGTCGTGTATTCGACGACGAAGTATATCGGCGGCCATGGCACGTCGATCGGCGGCCTCATCGTCGACGGCGGGAATTTCGACTGGGCGGCGCATCCCGAGCGTCAGCCGGCGCTGAATACGCCCGATCCGAGCTATCACGGCGCGGTGTGGACGGAGGCGGTCAAGCCGCTGGGGCCGATCGCCTACATCATCAAGGCGCGGGTCACGCTGCTGCGCGATCTGGGGGCGGCGCTCAGCCCGTTCAATGCGTTCCAGATCATTCAGGGGCTCGAGACCCTGCCGTTGCGCATGCGCGAGCACAGCCGCAACGCGGCGCGCGTCGCCGAATATCTGCAGCGCCACCCGGCCGTGACGCGGGTCATCTATCCGGGGTTGCAGGACGGCGAGGCGCGCCGTCGCGCCGACAAATATCTGTCGGGCGGCTATGGCGGGCTGGTCGGGTTCGAGCTGAAGGGCGGTCGCGAGGCCGGACGGCGGTTCATCGACGCCCTCAGGCTCTTCTACCACGTCGCCAATATCGGCGATGCCCGCAGCCTCGCCATCCATCCGGCAACGACCACGCATTCCCAGCTCTCGCCGGAAGAGCAGCTCGCGGCCGGCGTCTCGGAAAGCTATGTGCGTCTGTCGATCGGCATCGAGCACATCGACGACATTCTGGCGGACCTGGAGCAGGCCCTGGCGGCGGCTGAGCTGCGCAGCGCTGCGTGAGGCGGCCCATGTCCAAGGTCTACGTCATTCACGAGAATGACGCGTGGGTCGAGCCGCTGCGGCGGGAATTCGAACGGCTCGGCACCCCGTACGAGGAATGGTTCCTGGACCAGGGGGGTCTCGATCTGCGCGAACCGCCGCCGGCGGGCGTGTTCTACAACCGCATGAGCGCGTCCTCCCACACGCGGAATCATCGCTACGCGGCGGAATACACGGCCGCCGTGCTCGAGTGGCTGGACCGGCATGGCCGGACGGTCGTCAACGACCGGCGTGCGCTCGCCCTCGAGATCAGCAAGGTCGCCCAGTATCAGGCGCTCAACCGCCACGGCATCCGCACGCCCGATACGATCGCGGTGGTCGGGCGCCGGAACATCGCCGACGCGGCGCAGCGCCTCGGTTTTCCGCTTATCCTCAAGCACAATCGCGGCGGAAAGGGTCTCGGCGTCCGGCTGTTCCTGAGTCGCGCGGGACTTGACGGGTATCTTGCCGGGCCGGACGAAAACCCGCCGGTGGACGGCATCTGGCTGGTCCAGCGTTATATTCAGGCGCCCGAGCCCTTCATTACCCGCGTCGAGTTCGTCGGCGGCGAGTTTCTCTATGCGGTCCGGGTGGATACCTCGGCGGGGTTCGAGCTGTGCCCGGCCGATCAGTGCCAGGGCGAGGTCGCGGAAGTGTGCCCGGCCGTGGCGCCGTCGGACCGTTTTCGGATCATCGAGGATTTCCGCAGCCCGTTGATCGGCAAGTACCGCGAATTCCTGCGGGCGAACGGTATCGGCATCGCCGGGATCGAGTTCATCGTCGATCGCGACGGGCAGGCGTATACCTACGATGTGAATACGAACACGAACTACAATCCCGACGCGGAAGCCCGCGCCGGTCGCTCGGGCATGCACAGTATCGCCGCTTTCCTCACGGATCTGCTTCGCCGCGAGGCCGCCGCCGACGGATGGCAGATCTGGTCGGCCGTGGCCGAAGCCGGTGCTTCCATCTGAGCGCGGCGATGCTGCCCTGACGCCGGCTTGCCGATGCGGAAGGCGCACTCCACCCGGACATGCCGATGACCCGATCCGCCACCGGACATGGCGATGTCGCGGTCGTAAGCTGCGGTCTGTCTCGAACGGGAGGACGGACGCATGACGAACTTTCAGGCAGTCCTGATCGGTGCAGCCATCATTGCCGCTGGGGCGCTGCTCGGAACCGGCACGAGCGAAGGGCAGGGGTTGCGCGGCATCTACGAGATCGAAGCGTTCGACGGTGTCGCCTGGCGCCTGAACACGATCACGGGCGAGGCCTCGGCCTGCATCGTCCGCGGCGAAGCGTCGCGCTGCACCGACTGGTCGAAATGACGCGCCGGCCAGCCGCCGTGCCGTCGTCGTTCCGTCGACCCGTCAGCCTTTGATGGCTCCGGCCGTCAGCCCGGCGACGATCCGGCGCTGGAACACGAGGACGAGGGCCACAAGGGGCGCGGTGACGATCACGGATGCGGCCATGATGCGGCCCCATGGCAGTTCGTATTGACTCGCGCCGCTCATGAGGGCGATCGCGACGGGTACGGTGCGCATTTCGTCTGAAAGCGTGAAGGTGAGTGCGAACAGGAACTCGTTCCAGGCGGCGATGAAGGCGAGCAGGCCGGTCGCGGCCATCGCCGGCGCGAGAAGGGGCAGAAACACGAAGACGATCGTCGCCAAAGGCGACGCGCCGTCCATGATGGCGGCCTCCTCCAGCTCTTTCGGCAGCTCGCCCATGAAGGCCGTCAGTACCCAGACGGTGAACGGCAGCGTGAAGACCAGATAGGACAGGATCAGTGCGCCGAGGTCGTTGTAGAGCCCCAGCCACTGGACGAGCTCGAACATGCCGGCGAGGATCGCGACCTGCGGAAACATCGAGGCGCTGAGCACGACGAGGAGAAGAAAGGATCGGCCGCGAAACGTGATGCGACCGAGCGCATACGCCGCCCCCAGCCCGAGCGTCAGCGAGATGGCCACGACGGCGGCCGCGACGACGACCGAGTTCAGGAGATTTCTCCCGAAAGGCTGGCCCTCGAAGACGGCAACGTAGTTGTCCAGCGTGGGGTTGCTCGGCAGCAGGTCGGCGTCGAACAGGGCGCTGCCGGTCTCGAACGACGAGACGATACCCCAATAGAAGGGGAACACCGTGTAAAGGACGATGCCGGCGACGAGAACGTAAAAGCCGGCGCGGGCGAGGGCACGGCGCATCGTCATCGGATCGGCTCCAGTCGCACGCGCCAGAACGTGACAAAGACTACCGTGAAAACCGCAACGACGATGAACACCAGAGTCGCGGCCGCCGAACCGTAGCCCATGTCCTGAAACTCCACGAGCTGTCGCCGCGCGAAGACCGACATCGACATCGTCTCCGCGGTATTGCCGGTCAGGACGTAGATGAGGTCGAAGACGCGAAACGCGTCCAGCATCCGAAATACGATCGCCACCATCAGGCCGGTACGTATGAGCGGCAGCGTCACCCGGAAGAAGGTCTGGATCGGTCCCGCACCGTCGACACGTGCCGCATCATAAAGCTCGCGCGGCAGGACCTGCAGCGCAGCAAGGATCAGCAACGTCATGAAGGGCGTCGCCTTCCATACGTCGACGGCGATGACGGCCGTGAGGGCGTAATCCGGATCGGCGATCCAGGCGACCGGAGCCGTCACCAGGCCGAGCCGGAGCAGTACCTCGTTCACCACGCCATAGACGTCATTGTACATCCAGGCCCACAGCTTGGCCGAGACGACCGTCGGAATCGCCCATGGAATGAGCACAGCGGCGCGCAGGAGGCCGCGTCCGCGAAAATGCGCATCGAGCGCAAGCGCGATGACGAGACCGAGCAGCGTCTCGATGCCGACCGATACGACGGCGAAGATGACGGTGTTGATGACGGACCGCCACCATTCCGGATCGCTGACGAGCCAGATGTAATTCTCCAGCCCGACGAAGTTTGCATCCGCGGGATCCGTAAGGGTTGCATCCGTCAGGCTGAGCCAGACGGTGCGAAGCAGCGGCCACCCGGCGACGATCCCGAGGGCCACGATGCTCGGCAGCAGGAAGAGCCACGCCGTCGTCGCGCGGCGGTGCGCCAATCCGGATGACGGCGGATTTCCCTCGGTGTGCGCCGTCATCTTCGGCCGCGCATGATCCGCCTCAGTTCGGCCTCGAGGGCCTCTAGGCGCTGTGCCGCGCCGCCTTTTCCGGCGAGCGTGTCGTGTACGGCGGTCCAGAACGCCGTCGATACCCGGTTGTACCTGCTGCCGGTCACCCGCGATGGACGCGCCGTCGCATTTGCGAAAATCGATCCGAGGCCGGCGAGGAACGGATTCGCCTGACGGATCTCGGGGTCGTCGTAGAGACGTGGAATGGTCGGGTGATACGCGCCCTCGATCGCGCGGCGCTTCTGCTCGTCGCCCCCGGCAAGATAGCGCACGAGATCCGCAGCCGGCTCCGGGTTCTTCGAGTATCGCGAAACCGCGAGCTGCCATCCGCCCAACGTCGCCGCCTGGCTCTGTCCGGGCTTGCCCACCGGCAATGCGGCGACCGCGACCTTGCCGGCGACGGGACTGTCTGCGTTGTTGGCGAGCGCCCAGGCATAGGGCCAGTTCCGCATGAATACGGCGTTGCCCGACTGAAAGACGCCGCGCGATTCCTCCTCGGTATAGTTGAGAACGCCGGGTGGGGCGATGCCGCGCGCGACCCAGGACGCCGCGAGATCGATGGCGGTCGCCGCATCCGGGTTGTCGATGGTGATCTTTCCGTCGGGGTCGATGATCGTGCCGCCGCCATGGGACGCGATCCATTCCAGCGCGTTGCAGGTGAGGCCCTCGTAAGCCTTGCCCTGGAACACCAATCCCCACATCCGTTCGTTGCCTGCCGCGCGTTCCGCCTTCTGGATCCGTTCCGCCGTCTCGGTCAGCTCGCGCCAGGTCTCCGGCGGTCGAGCGCCGTGCTTGGCGAGAAGGTCGGTACGGTAGTAGAGCAGGCCGGCGTCCATGAACCATGGAAGTGCGACCAGCCGCCCGTCGACTTCGTTGTTCTCGATCAGGACGGAAAAGTGCTGTGCGATCTCCGTTGCCGGCACATGCGGGCGCAGGTCGATGAGATGCTCGGCGAGCATGCCCGGCCAGATCACGTCGATCTGGAACACGTCGACGTCCGACGCCTTCGCGGCAAAGAGCTGCTGATAGAGTGCCAAGCGATCGTTCGTCGCACTCGGTCCCGATACCACGCGGACCTCGTGGCCGCTGCGCGCGGCCCAGGCTCGTGCGCCCTGCTCGCAGAATTCGAGCTCACGGCCGACGCCGCCGCAGGAGATCGTCACCGTCGCCGCCTGTGCGCCGGCTACGCCCGGCAGGACAAGCAGCGCCCACAACGCGATCACGAGGTCGAAAAGCTGAGACCGCCGCCTGTGCATCGGCTCCTCCGTGCGATCCTGTTCAACGTCGATAGGCTTTCGCCGCGAGCGGCGTACGTCGTGCTTATCCGGGATCGGCGGCGACCGGCGCGCGCCAGTGCATCATCAGCGGGCCCTGCGAACCGTAGACCGGATCGGCCGCTGGCCGCGGGGCCTTGGCGATGTCGCTTTCGGTGCAGGGAGGTTCGCCCTCCCGGGCCGGGCAGATGTCCCAGCTTCGGCCGTCAGGATAGGCGCCGACCACGAGCAGATCCGGGCTTGCACCTTCGTTCTTGTGACCGACACCGGCCGGAATCACGACGACATCGCCGGCCTGCAACACGATCGATCGGCCGTTGCGGCCGCCGAACCGCACTTTGGCATGGCCGCGGACGATGCCGAGCACCTCATGGGTCGTGGTGTGATAATGATGATAATCGTAGATGCCGTTGCGCCATGCGCCTTCCCAACGGTTCCGCGCAAAGAGCGCCTCGCAGCGGCCCGCCGGATCCGGCGCGCGTGTGTCCAGTACGCCACGATAGACGAGGAGCGGCAGCGCCGCGTTGTTCGGGACGTCTTCGCCTCGATCGAAGCGATGGAGCTCCGGGTCCCGGGGGCGAGGGAGATGGTCGTTCGGCATTCTCGTCTCCACGCAAGGTGCCGGTCCGAATGCGGCAGCGCCCGCTTCGAACCGTCATGTCCGTATTCAACGCCGGATGGCGCGCCGGGGTCCAGCCGGCTGATGTTCGCCGGCGCAATCGTGTCGCGGACGCCGATCCCGTCCGTGGCGATGGCGGGGGCGCGGGGGCCGGCGTCTAGCTTCGAAGCGTCAACAGGACAGGCTGATGATCCGAGGCGTGCGTGTGGGTGTCGACGGTTACGGCTTCGATCCGGTCGATGATTTCGGAGGAAACGAAAAAGAAATCCCGGGCGTGGGGACCCTCCGGCCATTGCGCGCGGTCATGGATGCCGCATGTCGGCGCGTGAGCCTTGTCCGGATGCGCGATCGTCCATGCGTCGCGGAAGGACGGGCAGTCGTGGTCGAACGGCGCCTGAAGCCGCGCGTATGACCGATCCTCGGGCGGGAAGTTGAAGTCGCCGCACAGGATCGTGCCGGCCATCGCGGGTTCCGGTTCATACGTGCCCGTCCCAGGTCGCGGCGGGGACCGTACGGCTGCCGTCCACTCGGCATGGAGATCGCGCAATCGTTCCACCTGCGCGGCGCGCTGAACCGGCGAATGGTACTCGAGATGCGTGGTCACGATGCGCACTGTTCCGAACGGCGTCTCCACGGTCGCCTCCAGGGCCTGACGCGACATATGGATGACGCTGGAGTCGGCGGGGCGCGGCAGCACGTGCGACGCGACGCTCAGGAGCGGCAGTCGCGACAGGATCATGTTGCCGAAACGACGACGCCTGGCTCCCGTCTTTGCCCGCAGATCCAGGGCCGGACGGAACGCTGCCTCGTGCGCCGGGAACATTTCGGCGAGGTACGCGGCCTGGTCTGCGCCGTTTCCCTTGTCGAGTTCCGGGAACGCCACCGCGACCTCCTGGAAGCACAGTACGTCGGGATCGCCCATGGCGCGCGCGACGCGTGCCGTCCGTGCGAGGTCGATCAAGCCGTCGGTGCCGAGACCGTACTGGATGTTCCAGGTGAGAATGCGGATCAACGGATGCCTGCTCGCAAGGACGACGGGACGGCCTGACGCCGGGAGACCGCAAATGCCGCCGGCAACCGGCGGATGGCGGCGGCCATGTGCGGCGATGTCATCGCCGCGATTGTAGCGACGTGGCCGCGCCGATGCATCCTCCGGTCGTCGCCGTCAACGGACCATCCCGGCGTACCGGAACCGAGTCGGTCGGTGCCGGCTGTCACCGAGGGAGCTTTGCCGCAATCCCGTGACCGGAGTCTCGTCGGGTTCGGCACGGCGCAGCCGGCGGACGTGCGGGCCATCCGGGCGACACGCAGGAGCAGGGAACTCCGGGCGCTGCAGAGAATTCTTTCCCATCATGCGACCAAGGAGAGGCGATGACCCGCATATTGATCATCGACGATCAGGATTCCGTCCGGCTTACGATGCGCCGTCTGCTCGAGAGCGGCGGGCACGTGGTCATCGAGGCGTCACGAGCCGAAGAGGGGCTGCGGCGGCTCGGTGATGCGCCCTTTCGACGCCGTCGTCGCGGATATCAGCCTGCCGGATAGGCCGGCCGGCGAGGTCATCGTCGAGCTTCGGCAAGCGGCGCCGGAGCTGCCGATTCTGGCCATTACCGGCGGCGGACATCTTGGCCGTCTGCGCGCGCCGAATGCCTTGCTGGATCTCGGTGCCGATGCGGTTCTGGTGAAGCCATTCGGACGCGATGTCCTGCTCGAGGCGGTGGACCGGCTGCTCGCCGCGGCCCGCCGCCGCGCCCTTGCCGACAAGATATAGCCGCAAAATAGCCGCAAAAAGAACCCGCTGGGGCCCAGCGGGTTCAAGATCATTGAGGCGTCTTCATTACAGCGGGCTCTGTACAGGGGGCTCTGTCGGCCCGTCATGAGGCTACGCCGTAACGAAAGAGGGCCAGTCGACGTAAGGAGTACGTGACCACCCAAAGGCCGAGGCGGTGAACCGAAATCGTCGTCCGTTCCCGGATGCGAAAGATGCGCAGCGGATGCATGTCTGATCCGATCAATCCGCCGTTCCGGGACGACAGGAGCGATCCCATTTTTCCATATCAGTCAGGGGTGATTTTGATGCGAAAGACAAAGCTCAAGGGCAATGTTTTCGTCGGCAATCTGCCGGAAAACTTCACCGATGGGCGGCTTGCCGAACTGTTCGATCCATATGGGATCGTCGTCGGAGCCTATCTGGCCCGCGACGTCAACACCGGCGAACTGCAGAACTACGGGCTCGTCGATCTTGCGCCGAAGAAGGCCGTGCAGACGGCCGTGCAGCAGCTGAACGGCGCATTGGTCGACGGGAATCGCATCGAGGTTCGCGCAACCGAAGTCGCGATCGCGCTGCCGAAGCCGCGTGCGCGCAGTCCGATCCCCATCTCGCGGCAGGCACCGAAGCGGGTCTTCCAGGTCGAGTACCGGTCCATTGCCCGCCGGATCTGATCGTCCGCGCGGCAGCCATGTCGCGCGCGACACACGCGATCTTCCTGCTGCATCGGGCGGCCGCTGAGTGGCGGCCCGGCCGGCACCGGAACTGCATGCGAAGCGTGTCCGTTCTGACAGAGGGTGTCCGCCGGACGATGTCCGTCCGGGGACGCCTGGAGCCGGACGGTCCGGCATCAGCCCGGAATGCAGATGCAACGTCAGGAAGCCGGCGGCAATGCCGCGAACGCCGAAGCACGCCCGAGCCAGCCGGACACGGGCATGCACCGGGTCCGCCATGACAGGCGGACGCCGTTGTGGATTCTTGCGGCACTCGCGGCCGTGGTCGCCATGTATCTGGCCCGCGATCTTCTCATTCCAATTGCGGTCGCCATCGTCGCCTATCTTCTGATCCATCCGGCCATGCGGCCGCTGGAGCGCGCCGGTCTGCCTCAAACCGCGGCAGCCGCCGTCGTGATCGTTGTCCTGGCGGGGTTGCTCGCGGCCGGTACCTACTATCTCACCGCTCCGGTCAGCGAATGGATCGAGCGCATCCCCACGATCGCCGACCAGGTGCAGGAAAAGCTCCGCGTCGTGCGAAGACCCGTGGAGCAGATGCAGCGGGCCTCCGAGCAGGTCGAGAAAGCGACGCGGGTGTCGGCCGAAAACGGCATGGCCGTCACGATCCGCCCACCAAGCCTGCTGGAGCGTCTGGTGGGCGGACTCCAGAGCACCATGGTCAAGGCCGGGATCGTGCTGGTCATCCTCTATTTCCTGCTGGCGACCGGTGATACCTTCAAACTGAAGGTCGTTCGCGTATTGCCGCGGCTCCAGGAGAAGAAGCGTGCCGTGGCCATCCTGGGCGACGTCGAGCGGCAGGTCTCGCGATTCCTCGTGACACAGACCGCCATCAACGCCGGTCTCGGCGTTGCGATCGCCGTCGCGCTGTGGCTGATCGGGGTCCCGAACGCGGCGCTGTGGGGACTCATCGCAGCCATCCTCAACTTCGTCCCGTTCTTCGGCTTCGTGATCGGGATCGGCACCGTCGGCACCGTTGCGCTGCTTTCGTTCGAGGCGATCACGCATGTGCTCGCCGCACCGGCCGCCTACGCCGCCATCAAGATGGTCGAAGGCAACTTCCTCAGCCCGCTCATTCTCGGCCACAGACTGACGCTCAATCCGCTCGTCCTCATTCTCAGCCTGCTGTTCTGGGGCTGGCTCTGGGGACCGGCAGGGGCGATCCTCGCCGTGCCCATTCTCGTCATCGTGAAGACGCTGTGCGATCACATCGAAGGCATGGCGACGCTCGGCGAGTTCATCGGCGACTGAGCGATTTCCGTGCCGTGGCAACCGTTCGATGGGCGTGATGCGGCCTTGCCTTTGCAATTGACGAAGCAGCGGCGGAACGGAACAATCCGCGCCGGCTGAAGCTCGCACCGCCTCACGATCCCCGTATCAGCTCATTACGCACCGGTGCGACGCGAGAATCGAGAGGACGACGCACATCATGGCGGACCAGATCGACGATCTTTCGTGCCTGCCGGACGACCCCGGCGCACTGCTCATCGGACGCGTGTGGGTGCCGGGCGATCGGGGTGGGCCCTGTGTCGTCGCCGTGCGCGGCGGCGATCTGGTCGATCTGACGCCGTCATATCCGACGGTCAGCGAGTTGGCCAATCGCCTGGTTCTGCAGCGGCTCAGGCACGACATCGGGAATGCCGCCGTGATCGGCCGCGTCGACGACATCGTACGCAACAGCGATCCGCAACGGCGGGATCCGACGCGGCCGTGGCTGCTTGCGCCCTGCGATCTCCAAGCCATCAAGGCGTCGGGGGTGACATTCGTCACCAGCCTGCTCGAGCGCGTCATCGAGGAAAGGGCGCGCGGCAACCCCGCTGCGGCAGAGGCGATCCGCGCCGAACTCGTGCGCGTGATCGGCCAGGATCTCGAGACCGTGATTCCCGGTTCGCCGGCGGCGATGCGGCTCAAGGACGAACTGGTCCGTAGCGGCATGTGGTCGCAGTACCTCGAGGTCGGTATCGGCCCGGACGCCGAGATCTTCACGAAGGCACAGCCGATGTCGGCTGTCGGCCACGGCGCCGATATCGGCATTCATCCGTCATCGACCTGGAACAACCCCGAGCCCGAGATCGTGCTGGTCGTGAACGCCGCGGGCGAAACGGTCGGTGCTACGCTCGGCAACGACGTCAATCTTCGCGATTTCGAGGGGCGCAGCGCGCTTCTGCTGGGCAAGGCCAAGGACAACAACGCGAGCTGCGCGATCGGGCCGTTCATCCGGCTTTTCGACGAGCGCTTCGGCATGGCGGAGGTGGCGGCAGCGGACGTCCGGCTCACCGTGACCGGCGACGACGGCTACCGGTTGGAAGGCGTCAGCTCGATGCGCAAAATCAGCCGAAAGCCGGAGGATCTCGTGCGCGCGACGATCGGGGCGCACCACCAGTACCCGGATGGATTCGTGCTCTTCCTCGGCACGATGTTCGCGCCGATCGAGGATCGCGACGAGCCGGGCAAGGGATTCACGCACAAGATCGGCGACCGGGTCGTCATTTCCACGCCAAGACTCGGCCGGCTCGTCAACCGGGTAAGGCTGTGCACCGAGATCGAGCCGTGGGAGTTCGGAACCGGCGCGCTGATGCGCAACCTGGCGGCGCGCGGCCTGCTGCGATAGTCGGATCGCCGCGGGGCTTCTGCCGAGATGGCCGGCTCGAGGCGACGCGATGCGAACCGTTTCTGCGACGCTGCGGAAACCGACCGGATGCCGAATATGACGTGGCATCGCGCCGGCATCGGAAAGGTCCGCCGGCACGATGCTGGCGCGGCGACACCATCCCGCGAGGATCTGTCGCGCATCTGCGGCATTGCCGCGGTCACGGCACTGTTTTCCCGCGGACCGGAGCGGATCGAACGCCTGTTCTTTACCGAAGCGATGCGCCGGCCGGCCGACAAGATCTGCCGGTATCTCGCACAGGCGCGTAAACCCTATCGTCAGGTGGATGCGGCGGAGCTCGCCCGCATTGCCGGTACGCCGATGCATGGCGGCATCGTGGCGATCGCGCGGCCGCGGCCCGTCCTGCCGTTCGATGCCGGTGAGGCGCGTGGCTGGGCGTCGCGCGTGCCGCTGCTGCTGATCCTCGACGGAGTCGGCAATCCGCACAACCTGGGCGCCATCGTACGCACGGCGGCGTTCTTCGGGCTCGATCGTCTCGTCATCTCGGACCACCCGGCGCAGGCCGGGCCGTCGGATGCGGCGCACCGGGTGGCGGAGGGCGGAATGGAGCATGTGCAGCTCTATCGCGCGACGCGGCTGCCGACAGCCCTGCGTCGGCTGAGCGGCGCCTACCGGGTCGTGGCGACGGCGCTCGGCCGCGGCCGAACCCTTGAAACGATACCGCGCGATCGGCCCGTCGCGCTGGTCCTCGGCAACGAGGAAGACGGGCTCTCGCGCGAGACCATCGCAAGCTGCGACGAGATCGCCACGATCCCCGGCGCGGGCCTGATCCAGTCGCTGAACGTCTCCGCGGCCGCTGCCATCCTGATTCATTCGCTGGTCCGGAACCGCACTGCGGGTCGCGACACGATGCCTGGCGCCGGCCGGCGCGCCGGTTGACTTGCGGCAGCAGCGGCTCCAGCCTTGCGCGCCGAGACGTCTCCCGCGCATGCGCCTTTGGAACGAAAGGTCTTTTGCCCTAATGACCAAACGCGTCGGCCTCGTCGCCCATGACCGTCAGAAACCGGCGATCGTCGCCTGGGCCAAACGGCACGAGCCGCTGCTGCGCCGGCACATCCTGTATGCCACCGGCACGACCGGCAACCTCATTCTGGAGGCGTGCCCGCAATTGTCGATCACGCGGCTGAAAAGCGGGCCGCTCGGCGGCGATCAGCAGCTCGGCGCGCTGATCGCGGAAGGCAAGCTCGACTGCCTGATCTTCTTCACCGATCCGCTCACGGCATTGCCGCATGACGTCGACGTGAAAGCACTCATCCGTCTTTCCACCGTCTACAACATTCCGGTGGCGTGCAACGAGGCGACGGCGGAGATCATCGCGACGTGGCTCGACGCGGCGGACGCGGCCGGCGATGGGGCCGTCGGGGCGGCACGTTCGGACGCACGATGATCGTTCTTTTCACGGATTTCGGCATCGCGGGGCCGTATATCGGGCAGGTCAAGGCCGTCCTCCATCGCGAGGCGCCGAACGTTCCGGTGATCGATCTGTGCGCGGATGCGCCGACATGCGATCCGAAGGCAAGCGCCTATCTGCTTGCGGCGCTGGTCGACTGGTTTCCGGCTGGTGCGACGTTCGTCGCCGTCGTCGATCCCGGCGTCGGCGGTCCGCGTGCGCCGCTGGCGTTGGAGGCCGACGGCCGCAACTTCGTCGGCCCCGACAACGGGCTTTTCGAGCTCGTGATGCGACGGGCGAGCCGCTTTCAGGTGCAGGAGATCGCGTGGCGACCGCCCGCGCTGTCGCACAGTTTTCATGGACGCGATCTTTTCGCACCGATTGCCGCGCGCATCGCCGCCCGCACCCTGTGGCCCGGCATGCTCAGACCAGTGGAACCGACCCGCATGCCGGAATGGCCGGATGATCTTGCCGAGATCATCTACATCGACCACTACGGCAACGCGATGACCGGAATCCGGGCGGATCGCCTGCCGGCAACGGCACGGCTGGTCGTTGCCGGCAAGGTGCTTCCGCATGCGCGCACGTTCGTCGACGTCGAGGCGGGCCGGGCGTTCTGGTACGAGAATTCGAACGGCCTGGTGGAGATCGCCGTCAACCGGGGACGCGCCGACACGACGCTCGGGCTTGCGGTCGGCACGCCGGTCTCGGTCCAGACATAGAAGCAGGTGCCATCGCTGTCGCCTGCGGCCGTGACGGGGAGGGCTGCGTGCGCGGCCATGGCCGAAATGCATTTTATGACAAAGGCTTAGGATGGTGCCGGCCGGGCAGGGGACAGGCCCTCTTGAAACCGCGACGGACGGTTCCCAATACCAAATCCGGTAGAGGGGCGATTTCGCCTTCCGAGATCTGTCCCGGAGAGCAAGAGACACGCATGCAACCCGCTGTCGCACGCGTCGTGGAACTTGCTGTGACTCAGGCTCGCGCCCGGACGACGCGGGCGGCCGTCGCAAGCGCCATCGTCGCGGCCCTGCGGCGGATCCACCAGACGGTCAATGAACAGGCCGGCTACGCCGCCGCCACGATACTCGACGACTTCATCCGCGCCCATATCAGGGCCGAAGCCGACAAGGGCGGTCTGCCGCTGCGCGAGTTGCCGGCGGACACCGTCCACGACGCGCGCGCCGAGGCGATTCTGGACGATTGCGTGAGTACGTGCATCGCGCTCAACGCCTTCACGCCGGCCAACGGCGCGCTGATCACGGCGGTCAGCACATTGCTCGACCATCTCTTCCGGCAGATCGAGGGGGCACCGGATCCCGACGAACTGTTCGCCCGGCTGCGGTCGCCGGAACGGATGGAGGCCGATCTCGGTCCCCGGATCGCGATGGTCCACTGAGCCCGCGCTCCGACGGCACCGGCAACGACCCCGCGCCACCGGTGCGCGAGGCGCCGGCCGATGCGGCAGTCTGACGATGCAATCCGTTTTCCTTTTGCCGGGGACGTCTCCATAATCGGCGCCGCATCTTCCTTCGAACGCCGTAGCAGACGTCCATGCGTCAGAAACCGCAGCCTGCATCGCCAATCGTGAATACGCCGAACAAGTGGCGGCGCCTGCCTCCGCTGAACGCACTGCGGTGCTTCGAGGCGGCGGCACGCCACATGAACTTCACCAAGGCCGCGGCCGAGCTCAGCGTGACGCCGGCGGCCGTCAGTCACCAGATCAAGACGCTCGAGGATTTCCTGGGCGTCAGTCTCTTCCGACGGACTCCACAGGGCCTTTTCCTAACCGATGCGGGACAGGCGTGCCTGCCCGGGATTCGCGACGGCTTCGACCAGTTGCTGATGGCGGTCGATCAGCTCAGGACGGTCGGGGAGACCGGCATCCTGACCGTCAGCGTCGCCCCATCATTCGCGGCGAAGTGGCTGCTGCCGCGGCTCGACCGGTTTCAGACGGCGCATCCGGAGATCGACGTCCGGGTCTCGGCGTCGATGGCGTTGGTCGACTTCTCGAGCGGCGACGTCGATCTTGCCATCCGCTACGGCTCCGGCGCGTATCCGGGCCTGGAAGTGGAACTGCTCGTGCGCGATACCGTCTATCCGGTCTGCAGCCCGGCGCTGCTCGAAGGACCGCACGGCCTGCGTTCGCCCGATCAGCTGCGCCATCATACGCTGCTGCACGACGACAGTCCGGACGGCGACGAGAGCTGTCCCACTTGGCCCATGTGGATCCGCGCCGCCGGGATCGAAGGGGTCGATGCGACGCGCGGGCCGCGCTTCAACCAGTCGAGCCTCGTGCTCGAGGCCGCCCTTCTCGGACGCGGCGTCGCACTGGCGAAGTCGACTCTCGCCGATGCCGATGTCGCGGCGGGCCGCCTCGTGAAGCCGTTCGATATCAGTTTCCCGGTGCGCTTCGCCTATTACATCGTTCACCCACGGTCCAAGGCGACGCTCACCAAGGTCGCCCTGTTCAAGGCGTGGCTCAAGGACGAAGTCGCCCGGGCGGAGGCCGGCTGACGCTCGACCGGGCGTTGCCCGCTTCTCGCCGCGGCTGTCGGAATCGGGCGGGTCATCGGCGCTTTCCAAGGGGCAATGGAAATCTGAGCGCGACCGGGACGTGCCCCGCATCGGTTGCGCGTCGCCGGGCGGATTCGTCCCCGTTGCAGAACAACGTATCGGTGCCCGGCGGCAAGTCGCGGCGACCACCGGTCTGCATCTCCAAGGCAACGATTGCAATTTGCACGAGCCCGGATTCGGCGTCTGCGGATCAATCGTCAGGCTCGAACCACGCGCATCGTTTCGCGTTGAACGGGTCTCGGGCGAACCGATGGAGAGGAAGACATGGTCGGGAAACGACGCAAGCCGGCGGCGCGAACGACGCGCAGGGGCGGCCTGTCGGATCTGATGGTCGCCGATCCGGGCGAAACGAAGAAGAATGCGCAGAAACAGGGGCCCTACCCGCAAGGGGCCGGCGGGGTCGACCCGGCCGAGAATGCCGGCACCGAGGAACGCGAACAGACGAAGCGCAGGCTGCGGCGCGTGCTGCGGTAAGCGTGAGAGGTTGCATGCGGGTGTGGGGCGCATCCGCACCGAGAGACCAGCGGCGGGATGCGTGCAAGGCGCGGTCGCGCGGTGCCGGCTTCAGCGCGCGAGCCTGGCACTCCGAAGGCGGCGGCGCGTCGGATCAGAGGGCGCTGCGACCGCGCTGCTCGCGCTCGGCGGCGCGGTACGCGACGATGCGATCCGGGGGAAAGGTGATCGTGACGGTGGTGCCGACGCCGAGTTCGCTTTCGATGCTGAGCGTACCGCCGTGCATCTTCGCCATTTCCCGCGTCAGCGCGAGACCGAGCCCGGTTCCCTCCGTCCGGCGCTGAAAGCTGCCGTCGACCTGGAAGAATGGCGTTCCGACCTTGGTCAGGTCGCTCGGGCTGATGCCGATGCCCGTGTCGCGCACGCTGATCGTCGCGGCACCGGCGTCATTGAGCGCGCAGCGGACGGTGATCGACCCGCCCGCACCGGTGAACTTGACCGCGTTGGACAGCAGGTTGAGCAGCATCTGCCGGACCTGTCGCACATCGGCACGGATGAGGGGGAAGGGAGGATCGACCTCGATCGTGACGCGCAGTCGCTTCGATTCCGCCTTCGGGCGCACGACCCGAAGCTGCTCTTCGGCCAGATCGGGCAGAAACACGTCGCTTTCGATCAGCGGCATCTTGCCCGCCTCGACCTTCGACAGGTCGAGGATGTCGTTGATCAGCTGCAGAAGGTGTTCGCCGCTCCGCTGAATGTCCTCGACATATTCGAGATATTTCGGGTTGCCGATCGGGCCGAACACGCCCTGGCGCATCATGCTGGCAAAGCCGATGATGGCATTGAGCGGCGTCCTGAGCTCGTGGCTCATGTTGGCGAGGAAGATCGACTTTGCACGGCTTGCGGTCTCGGCGGCGTTGCAGGCCTCGATCAGCTTGCGTTCGACCAGCACCTCTTCCGTGATCTCGCGAGCGCTGCCGCGATAGCCTTTGAATTGCCCCTTTTCGTCGAAGAACGGCTTGCCGCTCACCGTGATGTAGCGCGGCGCCTCGCCGGGCACGTGCATGTGATAACGGAAGTCCCGGAACGGCTCATGGGCGTTGAGTGTGCGCATGTGCGCCTCCCATTTCGCCTTGTCCTGCCTGTCCTTTTCCGAAGCGAGCGCCATGCGGGACTGGCCGATGCGGCTCTCGGGGTCGATGCCGAACTTGCGGAGGCTTTCGCTGATGTAGGTGAAGCGATGATCCGGCCCGGTTTCCCAGAACCAGTCCGATGCCGTCTCGGCGAAGTCGCGGAACCGGGCCTCGCTGTCGGCACGCGCGGCGAGCGCCTCGCGCTCGGCGGTGATGTCCAAAATCATGATCAGGACGTGACCGTCCGGGTACAGGTACTCCTTGACCCGCGCCCAGCGGCCATCTGCACGACGATGATCGACCGGTGGTGCGCCGGAACGATGGCGGCGAAGACGGCGGCGCAGCGCCTCTTCGATATCGTTGCGGGTATCGACGTAGATGCCGGCCTCGCCGATGAGGCGGGCCGCCTCGGCATAGGTGATGCCGGGAACGATGCGGTCGGCCCACGGTCCGGCAAGCTGGCGATAGCGCTCGTTGCAATAGATCAGCCGATCGGATGGATCGAGAAAGGCATAGGCCTCGTCGACGCCGTCGAGGACACGCGCCAGCGTGGCATGGTCGATTGGTCCGGTCACCATCTTCCTCGCTCGCGAATCAGAGGACACAAGCCTGCAACTAAATCATAGGTCACGGACGTTAATATCCTCGTAATGACAGCACCGGCGAGCCGAACCGGGCCGACGTCCGGGGATCGGTCCCGTACGCACCGGTCGTTTCCTTCGCCGGTTGCCGGCTGCCGGTTCGGCGATGTCGGGGCGAGGTTCATCCGCGACACGCCGTTCGAGCATATTGAATCGGACGGAGGATTGTCGCTTTCTATTGCACAGCCGCGCAAAAAAGGTGGCGTTTATCGAAGGGGAGCGTGCGATGATTCAAACTCCGAAGCCGTCGTCGGAAGCGGACGGTGCAACACAGGGCGCCCCGACGACTCCAGGCAGCATCGCCCAGAACGTAGTCGAAACGGCCGCGGACGCTGCGGCAAAAGCAGCCGAAATGACCGCTGCCGGCATCGGTGCCGTCGCGCAGGCCGGCGCTGCCGCTGCACGGACCGCTATCAAGGGGATGGCGCGCCAAGCGTCGAAACCGGCGCGCAAGAAGACTACAAAGCGCCAGGCCAAAGCGGCTGCACGTGCACCGACGGCGGCAACGAAGCGGGCCGCATCGAAGCGTGTTGCACTCAAGCGTGCGGCGCCCAAGCGTGCCAGTGTCAAGACGGCTGCGAAGCGGGCGGCGAAGAAGGCGGCCGGAAAGCATGCTGCCAGGAAGACGACCGGCAAACGCACCCCGCGCCGTCGCTGAGATTGGATCGGCCGCCCCCTAGATCGGGTCGTCCGGGCCGATATCGCAGATGAAACTGTCCGCCGCCATCCAGAGATCATCCAGGAGGCGGGCCAGGTGCCGTGTCTCGGGCGGCCCGAACCTTCGCTCGATGCGTCCGATGGCATCGGCCTGACGCTTGGCGTCGTCGCGAAGCTGTCGTGCGAGCGGCAGCAGCCGGCGCGCCGCAGCGAGCGTCAGATCTTCCAACCGATCAGGCTGGGAACTCAGGGCCGGGGCGGGAGCATCCATCCGTCACCGGCAGGGGCATGGGGCAGCATGATCGCCGATGCTTGCACGGGCATGTGCAGTTTGCAAGCACAAATGCATATGAATGCAAACAACACCCACCACCCGGCGCCGGTGCGGTCGAGGGATGGGAGCGCTCGCGGCGTGAACGGCAGCGGGCCTACGTCCGGACCTTCAGCACCGCGACGATCAGATGAACGGCGCGTACCGTGTCGGCGGGGATGTCGATCGACCGGGCGGGATTGAACTGCTCGAGTACGAGCTTCTTCTCGGTGCGCCGGACGAGACGCTTCACCAGTCCCTGGCCATCGGCGAGCTGCACGACGACGTCGTCGCCCGGCGCGGGCGGTATGGTCGGCGACACGTACACGAGCTGGCCGTGTCTGAGCACCGGGTCCATGCTGCTGTCGTTGACGTAGACTGCATAGGCGTTCGGTTCGCCAAGCAGGAACCACGGACGTTCGACATAGGACTGCACCATGCCGTTTTCGAAGAAATACCCTTCCTGGCCGCCGCGCGCATGTCCCAGAACCGGAAGGTCCCGTGCGCCCGGAGGCGGAATCGCGGCACCTTGCAAATTCGCCATCGGCACGCCTGCAACAGACGGCGTCGCGGGTCCGCGGGCGACGGATGCGGGCGCCCCGCCGAGGCTCGGCGGCAGCGGGATACCCGTCGCGTCGCTCAGTTTCTTGAGCGTCCGTGCGCTCAGGCTGTTGGTGTAGGTGGGATTGTTGTGAAAGCGCGTCAGCGTCGTCGCCGACAGTCCGGCGCGACGGGCGAGGTTGGTGAGGTCGAGGCCGGTCTCTTCGACCAGGGTCTTCAGATAGGCGAGCGCGGCCTCGCGGTGCAGGTCGGCCATGGCCTCGGGCTCCTTGGGTCTCGTTCGTTTACTGCCATATGCAATCCTGAAAGTACAGTTGCACAAATGCACATGACCGGTTAGGCTCGTAGCCGGGCTCGGAAGTCATGGCCGGCGGTCCGGAGCGCCCCGTTCGGGCCAACCCGGCCGGGCCGGTCCGTCCGTCGGCTTGCATCAAACAGAAGGAGCAGGGCAGTGCGCGCCAAACCGCAGGTCATCCGTTCGGAAATCGTCAACAATGGTCGGGACCGCGCCGACGTCGTTCGGGCGGCCGGGCCCGACGGTACGGTCGCCGTGTTCGCGATCAACCGGACACAGCGAATGGTCGACCGTCTGTTCGACCGCGGCGCCATCGACGGGCGTCAGTACGGTGCGGCGACCCGGCTGCGCGATCTGTGGGAGCGGGCGCGACTCGTGACGGCCGATCTCGGCGCGCATGACCTGTACCGAATATCGGGCGGCGAGCGGGAATGGGTCGGCGACGAGGCGGCGTTCCGCCGCTACATGCTCGCGATGCGCCAGATGGGGCGCGACGGTCGTCGGATTCTGTCGGACGTCGTCATCGGCGACATGGCGCCCGAGGCCTGGGGGCGACGCTATCGTTGCGACGGGCTGCTCATGCTTCGCGGTCAGCTCGATCGTCTCGCCAAATGGTGGGGCATGTAACGTGCCGGTTCGAAGATCGGTGCCGCGCCGACAAGAAAGTGGGTTGACGCGCCGGCCGATCTTTCATCTAATCAGCGCCGGACAAATGCGCCCGCACGGTCCCAACGATCGGCGGGCGCATTGCTTTTCGGGTCTTTGCTCGTTGCGTCGGCATGATACGAGTCGACGCGCCCGCCGATGCTTCGATCGGCCGCATGCGGTGCGTCGGGTGCGAATCTCGGCGCGTCGTGTCAGCACGTTGCGAGAAATCTGCCGCCGGTTGCAGAAACCGGGTTGACGCGTCCGATGGCTTTTCGTTGAATTGGGGCCGGATAAATGCGCCCGCGCGGTTCTTGCGACCGGCGGGCGTTTTGATTCGCGGGGCTTCGCTTCGCGCCATTCCAGGGAAAAACCGTCATGCGCAGCCAACCACGCCAGCAGAGCGCCGGTGCGGCGACGAACGTCGTGCCGATTCCGAATGCTACCGACGGGGTGGCCGATGCCGCGGCGGATGATGCGGCCAGCACGCCGGCGCCGAGGCCGCCACGCGAGCGGCCGTCGACGCAGCCGGCGAGTCTCGCCCGCGCGAGTCTGTCCGATTCGGCCATGTCCGTGCTTGCACACGATTTCCGCGAGCACGGACATGAGGTCGTCGCCGCGCTTCGCGCCAAGGATCCGGCCGGCTACGTCCGTGCCGTTCTGTCGCTCCTGCCCAAGGAATTCGCGCCACATGACGTGACGGAAGGAATCAGCGATGAACGATTCCACGCCATGCTTGAACTGCTTGGCGCATGTCTCGACGCCCGAAATGAAGGCGGTCGACACCAGGATCCGCCATGTCCTGACGACGCGCGAACGTCACGACCGGCTGAGCCGCTATGCACCGTACCCGAAGCAGAAGGCGTTTCATGCGGCGGGGCTGCGCCATCGTGAGCGTCTGTTCCTGGCAGGCAATCAAGTCGGCAAGACGCTCGCCGGTTCGTTCGAGATGGCGATCCATCTTACCGGTCGCTATCCGGACTGGTGGGATGGCCGGCGCTGGACCCGGCCGATCGTCGCCTGGGCGGCGGGCATCACGGGTGAAAGCACGCGCGACAATCCGCAGCGCCTGCTGCTGGGGCGGCCGGGCGAGTGGGGCACCGGTGCCATTCCGCACAAGACACTCGGTGAAGTTTCGCGCGCGCCGGCGATCCGCGATCTCGCCGATACGGTCCGTGTCCGGCACGTGAGCGGCGGCTACTCGATCCTCGCCTTCAAGGCCTACGAAAAGGGGCGCGACAAGTGGCAGGGGGAAACGCTGGATCTGGTCTGGTTCGACGAGGAACCGCCGCCCGACATCTATCTCGAAGGATTGACGCGGACGAATGCGACGGGCGGCTGCGTGTATCTCACCTGCACGCCGCTGCTCGGCATGACGCACGTGGTCGGCCGCTTCATGCAGGAGCGCGCGCCCGACCGCCACATGACGCAGATGACGATCGACGAGGCGGCGCATTTCTCCCCGGAGATGCGCGCCCGCATCATCGCGAGCTATCCGGCGTTCGAGCGCGACGCGCGCACCAAGGGCGTGCCGATGCTGGGTGCGGGTCGCGTCTTTCCGGTGCACGAGGAGGCCATCACGGTCGATCCGTTCGCGATTCCGCCGCACTGGTCGCAGATCGGCGGCATGGATTTCGGCTGGGACCATCCCTTTGCGGCCGTGCGCCTTGCCTGGGACCGCGACGCCGACTGTCTCTACGTGACCGACGTCTACAAGGCGACGCAGACGACGCCTGTCGTGCATGCCGAACGGCTGAAATCCTGGGGCGCTTGGCTGCCCTGGGCGTGGCCGCATGACGGCCTGCAGCACGAGAAGGGCTCCGGCGCGCCGCTCGCCGAACTCTATCGCAGCGCGGGACTCAACCTTCTGCCCATGCATGCGCAGTTCGCGACGACGCCCGACGGGAAGGGAGGCGGCACCAGCGTGGAGGCCGGGTTGATGGAGATGCTCCAGCGCATGCAGTCCGGCCGTCTCAAGGTGTTTCGCGGGCTCGAGGACTGGTTCCGGGAGTTTCGCGTCTACCACCGCAAGGACGGTTTGGTCGTGAAGGTCAACGACGACCTGCTCTGTGCGACGCGCTATGCGCTGATGATGCGTGAATACGGCAAGCCGGCGGCGACGGCGCAGGGCTTCGGACGCCGGCTCCATTATCCACCAAGCGGCGTGGCCTGAGGGAGCGAAGCCTCATCCTGAGCCCGTCGAAGGATGAGGCTTCGATGCTGCAAAAAGAACTGAGGCTTCCCCCTTGTCGGCGCCGGTGACCGGCCTCGTCCTTCGACAGGCTCAGGACGAGGCCGCTTCTGTGACCGTGTCCAGTCGTTTACGCGTCATCTTGAGCTTGTCGAGGAACGAGCCTGTCGAAGCGTCATCCTGAATTTATCGAAGCCTCATCCTGAGTTTGTCGAAGGATGAGGCTTTGTCTCTTGTCAGCGCCGCAGCTGATCTCATCCTTCGACAGGCTCACCCTTTGACACGCTCAAGGCGAAGCCGCTCTTGTGACCACATCCCGTCGCCCGCGCCGTATGGGGCGCGGCCTCACATTGCAAACGAGAAGGTGCTTCCGATGGACGAGACCGAGCTCAAGGCAGTGCTCGCGGCCGAGCGCGCCGCGGCGCTGGGCGGCATGGCGGGGGCCGAGCTCGCCGCAGAGCGCGCCCGTGCGATGGACTACTACCTCGGCGACATGGACGCCGACATGCCGGCGGCCGAGGGACGATCGCGCGCCGTGTCGACCGACGTCGCCGACACGGTCGACGGCATCATGCCGTCGCTGATGGACATCTTCACGGGCTCGGACGAGATCGTACGCTTTGCCCCTATGGGGCCGGAGGACGAGGCCGCCGCGCAGCAGGAGACCGACTACGTCAACCACATCTTCTTCCACGAGAACGACGGGTTCGTCGTCCTGCACGGAATGATCAAGGACGCCCTCATCCAGAAGAACGGCATCGTGAAGTTCTGGTGGGAGGAGGGTCGGGACGGGGAGCGCGAAACCTATACCGACCTGACCGACGACGCCTTCGCTGCGATCGCGCTGGAGGCGAGCCGCGGCCTGGTCGAGATCGTTGCGTATACCGCGCGCGAGGTGCCGCCGGCCGACCAGGCGGGCGAGGCGCGGCCGACGACGAAGCTGCACGACGTCGTCGTCATCCGCGGCCGGTCCCACGGGCGCGTGCGCGTCATGGCGGTGCCGCCGGAAGAGTTCCTGATCTCCGCCCGCGCGCGCTCGATCGCCGACGCGCCCTATTGCGCGCATGTCGTGAAGCGGACAGTGTCGGAACTGATCGCGGCCGGCTACCCGCGCGAGGTGATCGAGCGGCTGCCGAGCGGGACCGCGTCGGCCGGCGACGAGGCCGCCGCGCGCGCCACCGTGGGCGACGACGACTCCCAGGGCGAGGCGGTCGCGAACGCGGCGATGCGCCTGATCGCGGTGACCGAGCATTACATCCGCGTCGACTGGGATGGCGACGGCATCGCCGAGCTGCGCAAGATCACGACCGCCGGGCCGGGCGACGAGATCCTCGACAACGTGCCGTACGATCGCATGCCGTTCGCCGGCATCACGCCGATCCTGATGAGCCACCGGTTCTGGGGACGATCCCTCGCCGATCTCGTCGTCGACGTGCAGCGGATCAAGACGGCGCTGCTGCGCGCGCTGCTCGACAACGCCTATTTCGCCAACAACCAGCGGCTGGAGGTCGCCGAAACGCACGCATCCGACTATACACTCGACGACCTGCTGACCAACCGGCCGGGCGGTATCGTGCGGACGCGCATGCCGGGCGGATTGACGCCGATCCCGAGCAATCCGATCGGTCCGCACGTATTTCCGGTGCTGGAGTACATGGATGCGACGCGCGAGGTCCGTACCGGGGTGCAGCGCTTTGCGGTCGGTCCCGACGCCAATGCGCTCAACCCGTACAACGCGACGGCGACGGGCGCGAACATCCTGGCGAGCGCGGCGCAGCAGCGCATCCGCCTGATAGCTCGCACCTTTGCCGAGACGGGCATCAAGGACCTGTTCCTCGGCATCCATGCCCTCGTCCTCAAGCATGGCGTCGGCGCACGTACCGTGAAGCTACGCAATGCGTGGGTCACGGTCGATCCCCGGCAGTGGAAGACGCGCAAGGACATGACCGTGCTGGTCGGCCTCGGTACCGGGACGCGCGATCAGATCCAAGCCTATCTGAGCCAGATCCTGGCGATGCAGGTACGTGCGATCGAGATGCAGGGCGGGCCGAGTGGCCCGCTGGTCACGCTGGCGAACGTCTACAATACGCTGCGAAGGCTCGTCGAGAATGCCGGGTTCCGCACCGCCGATGCCTTCTTCACCGCGCCGGCCGAAGGTGACGGCGCATCGCCGCCGGCCCCGGATCCGCGCCACGCCGCGGCCGCGCAGAAGCTCGAGCTCGAACGCGAGAAGGCGGCTCTCGATGCGCAACTCGCGAAATACCGGGCCGACCTCGACGCCGAGGTCGCGCTCTACAAGGCGCGGCTCGGCGCCGAGGTGAAGCAGCGCATCGCCGCGCTCGAGGCCGAGGTCGCGCTGACGAAGCCCGGCGTGCGCCCCGGCGGCGTCGTCGGATGACATCGGATCGAACTGGGAAGACGTGAAGGGGATTGCGGTGCGAGGCCGCAACGAGGGGGGCTGCATGACCGATGAAGAAGGAAAGCTGCGCGACGAGATCGCGGCCGCGATGGAGGCCGAGAACGCGCTGACCCTGCTGGGCAGTGCCTTTGCGACGCTGGAGGCCGAGTACGTGAAGGCCTGGAAGAATACGCCGGCGCGCGACGCCGAAGCGCGCGAGCGCCTGTGGCAGGCGGTGCAGATCGTCGGGAAGGTGGAATCGCATCTGCGCGCCATCGCGGCCAACCGCAGGATCGCCGGGCGTCAGCTCGCCGATATCGCGCGGCTGGGGGAACGGAAGCGGCTGCTGGGGATCGTGTGAACCGGGACGACCCGGCTCATCCGCGATTCGGCGCACACGAATATTCGGGACAGCACCCGCGAGAACGGATGCCCAGCGGCCACGCATGCGCGAGGGGCGCAGCATCACGGTCAAAATCACGGCGGGGGCGGCAGCAGAAAATGTGACGCTGCCGGGCGCGCGGGCCGCTTCGCCCGCAAATGAAGGCCAAAGACATGGAAGGACAGATCGACAATCCGCCGCCGGCGGGAACGGCACCGCTCACCCTCGAGGCGGCGCGCGGACTCCTCACGATCATGGAGGATGCTGCCGCACCCGCTGCAGATGCAGGCGAGGGCGCGCCCGTTTCGACGGCCGCGGCGGTACTAGGACAACCGGCCGATGAGGCCGACGCCGCAGCGCCCGGCGACGATGCCGCGGCGCCCAGCGACGGGAACGAGGATGCGGACGGGGGCGAACCGGATGAGCCGGCCATTGCGCCGCCCGCGTCCTGGCGGGCCTCGGAGAAAGAGGCGTTCAAACGTTTGCCCCGCGAGATCCAGGCCGTGGTGGCCGGGCGGGAGCGCGACCGCGAACGCGCGATCAACGAGGCGATGAGAGGCGCGGCAGAGACGCGCAAGGCCGCTGAGGCCGAGCGCGCCGCCTATGAGACCGAGCGGCGGCGGCTCCAACAGCAGATCGCCGCCATCATGCCCGCGCTCGAGCAGCAGATCGGGATCGAGTTCGCCGACGTCCGCACGCCCGCCGACGTCGTGGCGCTCGCGGAGAGCGATCCGGCCCGCTACGCGCTCTGGCGCGCCAAGCAGGACGCGCTGCAATTCGCGCAGCGCGAACAAAGCCGATTGTCGCAGGAAGCGGCACAGGAAGAGGCCGCCGCGATCCGCGATCTCGCCCGGCGCGAGATCGCGGCGCTTCTCGACAAGCGGCCGGAGCTCAAGGACCGGGACGCACGCGCCCGATTCAACCGCGAGCTTCGCGACTATGCGCTGTCGATCGGCTATTCGCCGGCGCAGTACGACGGCAACCTCTCGCACCTGAACCTTCTGGTTCTCGAGAAGGCCATGCTGTACGACCGTGCGCAGAAGGCGAAGGCCGAGGCGCTGGCGCGGCCCGTGCCCAGGGTCGAGCGACCCGGCACGGCGGGCACGAAGGCGGAACGGGCCGCCGAGGAGCGGGCCCAGAAACTGAAACGCCTGGAGAGGTCGGGCCGCATCGAGGACGCGGTCGGGCTTCTCCGCAACTAGGAGAACAGCGCACATGGCACAGCCGACCAACACCTACGACACTTACGCGGCCGCGGGGCTGCGCGAAGACCTGTCCGACGTGATCTATCGCATCGACCCGACCGACGTGCCGTTCACCTCCAACATCGGCCGGTCCAAGGCGAGCGCGAAATATCACGAGTGGCAGATCCAGAACCTCGCCGCCGCGCGCGACGACAACGCCCGTATCGAGGGCGACGATGCGACCAACACCCAGGTCACGCCGGCGATCCGCGTCGGCAACCGCACACAGATCTCCGACAAGGTCGCCCAGGTCACCGGCACGCTCGAGGCGGTGGACAAGGCGGGCCGCGACAGCGAGATGGAGTACCAGGTTCTGCTCAAGGGCCTCGAGCTCAAGCGTGACGTCGAGAAGCAGATGCTGTCGAACAAGCCGTCGGTGGCCGGCAGCAGCACGACCGCGTCGCAGTCGGCCGGATTCGAGTCGTGGCTGACCTCGAACGTCTCGCGCGGCACCGGCGGTCTCTCGGGCGGGTTCTCGGGCGGCGTCGTCAACGCGCCGACCGACGGTACCGCCCGGACCTTTACCGAGACGCTGCTGAAGAGTGTGCTCGCCTCGTGCTTCAGCAACGGCGGCAAGCCGACGATGCTGATGCTGGGGCCGAGCCAGAAGCAGGTCTTCTCCGGTTTCACCGGCATCGCCGTCAACCGGCGCGAGGTGAAGGGCAAGGACCAGGGCGTGATCATCGGCGCGGCCGACGTCTACGTGTCGGATTTCGGCACGCTCAACGTCGTCCCCAACATCTTCCAGCGCAATCGCTCGGCCCTCGTGGTCGATCCGCGCATGGTCAAGATGGCGACGCTTCGCCCGATGCGAAACTGGGCATTGGCCAAGACCGGCGATACCGAGCGTCGTCAGGTCCTGATCGAGTACACGCTCGAGGTCTGCAACGAAGCTGCCCACGGCATCGTCGCCGACCTGACCTGATCGGGCGTCGCGGCGGCGGAGGCGTCCCCATGGGCCGCCTTCGCCGGCCGCGCGTTCAGCGGTCGAGCGGGATCATCACCTCGGGCCCGGTGTTGCCGGTATGTCCGGGCGGACGGCGCACGGGCAGCAGCAGCCCGAGGATCATGTCGACGGTCCTGCCGTCGCGCGCGAGCGGCAGGCCCAGGCGTTTCACGCGGATGAATTCGCTGTCGGCAGCCGTGACCGGGGTTTCCAGATAGACGGGATGTCCTTCGGCGACCACGGTCTCCATCGCCCTGCGGACGGAGGCGGTGGTGTACGCGGTCACAGCCTCTTCGTAGCGGGCGCCGGTGACCTCCCGGCCGAAGTACGGGAAGAGGGCGGTGCCCACGAGGCGGAAACGGAAGCGCGGCGCGTGGCCGTGCCGCTCCACGTCGAGCAGGACGATGTTCGGCAGAAGACGTGCCGGAAGTTCGATCGGATCGACGTGCTGTCGGCCCGGCAGGCCGTCGGGTGGTGCCTTGCGGCGCCAATAGGTCAGCAGCTCGATGAATTCTCGATCCAGCGAATCTTCCGATGGAACCGGCGGGATCATCCGCGTCCTCGGGATCGGTGGTGAGTCGTTCGACAATCCTACCTTCAGGATACAACGTTTGGTGCTCCCCCGGAATGAGGATGCCGCCATCACCCATGTTCTGCAAACACATGATCGTTCTTTCCGGTGAATGGAGGAGACCTTGCTTTCACGCCTGTTGAACCGCCGGGCAGGTCTCGAGATCTGGTACCACGAGCAGCCCAACGGAACCTTCGTGATCGAGACGCGCCAGGACGTGGCGCCCATTCTCGATCGCAACAAGGCCCTGCAGACGCATAACGACGGCTTCAATCGCGCGCGCGATCTTGCCCGCGTCGCCTCGATTCCGGTCGTCGTCCAGTATGAGTGGCTGAAGCGCTACGGCGTGAACCTTTACGATCCCGACCATGCGCCGCGCGTGAAGCGGCTGCTGAACGATCCGGAATGGCGCTACCTGCGTACCTCCGCAATTCATCTTTGAACCGCGTCATCTTTGAGTGACGTCGCGCGGCGCGGATTGCGGGACGGCGCGACGAATTCATGTCAGGCGCGGACCCGGTCCGCGCATCCGGGCTGCGGCCGGCCGTGCGGCGCCGGCAGCCATCGATCGCCGGGGCGCGCCCGGCGACGGCCGGGAAAAAGCTCCAGGCACATCGGAACTGCGGTCGAGAGGAGCCACAGCAACATGTCCATCACGACCTATGCCGAGCTGCGGGCGGCGATCGCCGACTGGCTCGCCAGGCCCGGCGATGCGACGATCGCCGGCATCGCGCCGGACCTGATTCGCCTCGCCGAGGCGCGTATCAATCATGGCGCGGCGCATCCGCCCTTCGTGTCGGCGCCGCTGCGCGCGCCGCAGATGGAGACGCGCGTCGTCCTGCCGCTCGACGGCGGGAACGCGGCCTTGCCGGCGGATTGTCTCGAGATCCGCGCCCTCACCCTGCAAGGCGCATCGCCGCGCGCGCTCGCCTATGTGACGCCGCAGCACTTCGCGTCGCTGCCGCAGGACGGCGCGGGAATGCCGCGATTTTTTACGATCATGGGCGATACGTTGCGCCTCGCACCGGCCGCCGCCGCGGGACTGACGGCGGAGCTGCTTTACGTCGCCGCGGTTCCCGCCCTGTCCGACGCCAATCCGACCAACTGGCTGCTCGCCGCCAGTCCGGGCATCTATCTGTACGGCGCGCTGCTCGAGGCGCAGCCCTACATCGGCAACGACGACCGCATCGCGCAGTGGGCCGCGATGTTCGGCGCCGCCCTCGACGCGCTGCAGGCGGCGGCGCGCCGGGCGCGTGCCGGTACGGCGCCGCTGATCATGCGGCCGGCCGGGGAGGCACCGTAATGGCCGTGATTCCGTTCGGCGAGTGGCTTCCCGACATGCCGGCCCATGGCAATCCAGGACTCGTCGTGTGCCGGAACGTCATTTCGCGCACGCCCGACAGCTATGGGCCGTTCGCTTCGCTGGCGGCCTATTCGGGTGCGCTCGGCGCGCGCTGTCAGGGCGCGTTCGCGGCGCGCGATGCCGACGGCAACGTCACGCTGTTCGCGGGCGACGCCGCCAGGCTCTACCGGCTGACCTCGGCCTCGACGGCGTGGAGCGACGTATCGCGCGCCGGCGGCTATGCCGTACCCGCCGACGACCGCATCGGCTTCGTTCAGTACGGATCGCGCCTGATCGCGGCGATGGGACTTTCCGATCCGCTTCAGAGCTTCGTTCTGGGCGCGTCCGGCAGCTTTGCCGACCTTGCGCCGACGGCGCCGCGCGCCCGTCACATCGCGGTGGTGCGCGACTTCGTCGTCGTGGCGAACACCTATGACGCCGTCGACGGCAACCAGCCGCAGCGCGTGTGGTGGTCGGCGATCGACAATCCGACCGGCTGGCCCACGCCCGGCACGAGCGCCGCGGCGACCGTGCAGTCGGATTACCAGGACCTGGCCGGCGACGGCGGCTGGAACCAAGGCATCGTCGGCGCGCTCAACACGGCGGACGGGGTCGCGTTCCAGGAGCGCGGCATCTGGCGGATGACCTATGTCGGCGCGCCCCTGATCTTCCAGTTCGATCGCGTCGAGGGCGCGCGCGGAACGCCGGCGCCGGGCTCGATCGTGCAGCTCGGCGGCACGGTCGCCTATCTCGGCGAGGACGGTTTCTACCTGTTCGACGGGTCGCGCTCGATCCCGATCGGGGCCAACAAGATCGACAAGACCTTCTTCGCGGACCTGGACCAGACCTATTTCGCGCGCATCTCGGCGGCGGTCGATCCGATCAACAAGATCTTCTACTGGGCCTATCCCGGCGCCGGGAACGTGTCGGGACATCCGAACCGGCTGCTCGCGTACAACTGGAGCACGGCGCGCTGGTCGCTGATCGCGCTCGACATGGCGCTGATCTTCCGGGCGGGGTCGTTCGGCTACAACCTCGACGGCGCCGACGCGCTGGGCCTCACGGTCGACGATGCGCCGTTCGGGCCGGACTCCCGGTTCTGGACCGGCGGGCGCGCGCTTCTCGCCGCGTTCGACGTCGAGCACCGGCTCAACTTCTTCACCGGTCCCAATCTCGGCGCGACGTTCGAGACGGGGGATTTGGATCTCGGCGCCGGGCGCCGCGTGTTCGTGTCGGGCCTGCGCCCGATCGTCGACGGCGGCGCGGTGACGGCGTGCGTCGGCCATCGCGACGCGCCGGATGCGAACGTCAGCTACACGGCCGCGACGGAAGCCGCCGCCGACGGATTCTGTCCGCAGCGGATCGCGACGCGCTTCGCGCGCGCGAGGATCGAGATCGCGCCCGCCGGCGCCTGGAGTCACGCCAAGGGCGTGGAGCCGCGGCTGATGCCGGAAGGCACGCGCTGACGGCGTGAAGCGATAACCGGCTGTTACGGATTGCGACCTGCGGCGATGCGGGACACATCGCTTCCGGTGCAGACCGCCGGCGCATAGGCCCGGCAGCGGCGGAACCGGGGCGGGGCGCAGAAAAAGTACAGGGCAATCGCAATCGAGGGCAGGCATGTCCGGCTACAAGGGCATCGAGAACTATCTGCCGGATCATGCCGAGTGGATCCGGCGCGCCGCGCGGGTCATCAACGGCCTGCTGGTGGGACGGCTCAACGTCACGGGCCTGGTGACGCTCGCGCCGGACGCGACGGCGACGACGATCGTCGATGCGCGCATCGCGTTCGACAGCGCGATCCTGCTCGTGCCGACGACGGCGAGTGCCGCCGCAGCACTCGGCACCACCTGGATTCCGGAGACGGGGCGGACGAACGGCGCGGTCTCGATCGCGCATGCGGCGAGCCCGGCGACGGATCGCACGTTCCGTTACGTCGTCCTCGGCTGACGCCGCGGACGCATTCCGCCGATGACGCAAGGAGGACAGCTCGTGAGCACGACGCTGAACGCGATTCCGTCGCGCCATGTCGCGACCGTATGGCCGTTGGTGGAGAAGCCGATCGCCGCGGCGCTCGCCTATTCGGGCGAGCGCTACGGGCCCGACGACATCCGCCGCGCCCTGATCGACGGGCGCATGCAGCTTTGGATCGCGTGGGACGCCGGCGCCAAGGCGGTCCGCGCCTGCGCCGTCACGATGCTGATCCCGTATCCCAGGCTGAACGTGTGCGCCGTCGTGCTGCTGACGGGAAGCGGACGGCGGACCTGGCAGCACCATCTCGATGCGCTGAGACGCTGGGCCAGGGCGCAGGGCTGCGGCGCGTTCGAGGCGTGGGCGCGGCCGGGGTGGGAACGCGTCTTCAAGGGGAAGCTGCGGCGCACGCACGTGCTTCTCGAATGCAGATTGTAGGAGGGCAACCATGGGCAGCAGAGCGCCAAGCACCACGACCACGATCCAACGCGACGATCCGCCGGCGTATCTTCAACCGTATCTGACCGACATCGCCCGGCAGGCGCAGCGCCTCGCCGGCACGCCGCGGACCTTCTATCCCGGCCGGACCTTCGCCGACCTGTCGCCCGAGACGGCGACCGCGCTCGTCCGCCAGGCGCAGCGCGCGAGCGAAGGTTCGCCGCTTACGCGCGCGGCGGGCGCCGAGCTGACGCGCACGCTCGCCGGCGCGTATCTGGACGGCGGCAATCCGCATTTCGCGCGCATGATGGACCGCGTCGCGGGCGAGATCCGGCCGCGCCTCGACGCGCAGTTCGCCGCATCCGGCCGTTACGGGTCGGGCGCGCACGCGAACGCCGTGGCCAGCGCGCTGGCCGAGACGGCGGGGCAGCTCGCCTACCAGGACTACGGACGCGAGCGCGAGAACATGATGCGCGCCATGCTCTTCGCGCCCGAGCTCGCGCGCGAGGACTACGCGGACCTCGCGAAGCTCGCCGAGGTGGGCGGCGTGCGCGAGGATTTCGCGCAGCAGGCCATCGACGAAGCGATCGCCCGTCACGACTTCGCCCAGGCCGAGCCGTGGCAGCGCCTGGCGCAGTACGCCGGAATCATCCAGGGCCAGAACACGGGCGGCGTTTCCACCACGACCCGGATCGGCCCGCGACGCAGTCTCGGCGCCGGGCTGCTCGGCGGCGCCATGACCGGCGCGGGCCTCGCGACCTTGCTCGCGGGCGGCAGTCCATGGCTCGCGGCGGCCGGCCTCGACGGCGGCCTGCTCGGCGGGCTGTGGGACTGACGATCGCCACGACCGTTCGGGAGGGAAGATTGCGATGCGACCGTTCGATTCATCGTCGCGCCCGATGCCGCGCGATCTGGACGACGCCCCCGCCGCATGGCGCGCGCGCGACATCGGCAGCCTGCTGACGCTCGTCGGCGCCAGCATTCTCGCGGCCAACAGGCCGGGTATGAGCTTCGGCGAGGCCGTCGGCCGGGGCGTGATCGGCGGCCTCGACGCCCACGCGCGCCTGCGCGAGCGCCGGCAGGACGCGCGGCCGCGCGCGCGGCAGATCGAGGCGATGCGACGGCGCCGGGGCGAGGCGCCGCCGGCCGGGCCTTCGGCAGCGCCCGCAGCGGCCGCGAGCCCGCCCCGCGACTTGTCCGCACCCCTGCCGCTGCCGATGCGCGGGGAACGCATCGATCGTGCGGCGCTTCGGCGCGGGGCGATCTACGGTGGCCCGGGGGGCGCGCCCTATCGCTGGGACGGCATGGTCTTCTGGCCGGTGTGAGGGACCATGCGACCGCGAGATCCTCGCAACGCGGCGCCGCGACGGGTGTGGCTTTCCGTCGACGAGCTGGCGCGGCTGATGACGTCGGCTGACGACGGAAAGGCCCGCCGCGACACCGCGCCGCCGGCCGCAGCCGCAGCAGCGGCAAGGATGCCTGAAACCCCGCCGGCATCGCCGGACGGGACGGCCTGACCGGCGCGCGTCCGCGGCCTTCCGGCCGGACCGGCGCCGCCGGCGACCGCCCGTTCACCGGTTTTCCGATCAATGGCCGCCCGCGTTCACCGGCGGCCGTCTTCGTTTCACGGGAGACGAGCCAGATGACCGACATCAGTCAATCGAACTGGTCCGAGACCGATGCGTCGAACAGCGCGGCGGCACCGAACGGCTTTCCCGAGGGGATGCCGTTTTCCGGCGTCAACGACTCCGCGCGTGCCGTCATGGGTGCCGTCAAGCGGTTCTGGAACCGCATCAACGGCAGGTACGCATCGGGCGGCGCCGGGAACGCCTATACCCTGACCCCCGACGTGGCGCTTGCCGCCTATGCCATCGGCGAGCGGTATTCCTTCCGCGCCAGCTTCGCCAACACCGGCGCGGCGACCCTGGACATCTCTGCCCTCGGCGCAAAAGCGATCAGGAAGATGACGTCCTCGGGCAAGGCGGACCTGGCGCCGGGCGACATCCAGCAGGGGCAGTCCGTCACGGTGGAATACGACGGGACCGACATGGTGATGGTGACGCCGGTTGCGCCCGCAGGGGCGCCGGTTGCCGCCCCGCGCACGATCGCGGCCGGCGCCGGCCTTGCGGGCGGCGGCGACCTGTCGGCCGATCGCACGCTGTCCGTCATCGTTCCGTTGGGGCAATGCCGCCTGACCAAGAGCGGCGATGACCTGCACCTGAGCCGCCATAACGGGCGCTTTCTGTTCATCGGCGGCGCGCTGCACGAGATCCCGGCGGAAGGCGTCACGCTCGCGCCGTCGGGGCTCGACGCCAACACGGTGTATTACATCTACGCCTGCATCGACGACGGCGACATGAAATTGGAGGCATCGACCACGCCGCCGACGGTCGCATCGGCCTACGGCAACATGGTGAAGGGGACGGCAGGCGGCGAACAGTACTCGCTCGTCGGCATGGCTCGCGTCGTCGCCGGACCGGCGTGGGCCGACAGCGACGCGCAGCGATTCGTGTTGAGCTACTACAACCGCCGTACCCTGCCGGTCGTCGGCGCGAACACGAACGGCGTGACGAGCACATCGACCAGCGCAGTCGAGCTGACGACCGCGGCACGCGCCGAGTTCCTGACATGGGGCGACGAGGCCGTGTCGATCGGGTTGGCAGGATATGCCTCTAACAACAACGCCGGGTTCAGTGTGTTCGCCAACGTCGGTTTGGATGGCTCGGCTGTCGGAACAGGTGATATAGCCCAGTCACCCAATAACAACGGCTCTGAGTCTCACAATGCTCGGCATACCGCCTTGCTGTCCGAGGGCTATCACTACGTCACGCCGATGGGCCGAGTGAGCGGCAACACTGGCACATTCAATCTGCAGGTGCACGCTACGATTCAGGGATGATCGGCCACGTTGGCGAGAAGCTCCATCCATTGCCGCGCGAGTGCGGCGGGATCGAATTTCTCGCGCACCAGCACGGCCCCCTCGCGGCCCATGTGCGTGTTGGTGTCGCGGTCGTCGAGCAATCGGGTAACGCTTTCGGTCATGCCACGGATGTCTCCGATGTCATGGACGAAGCCGGTTCGTCCGTGCTCGATAGCATCTTCGGCGCCGCTGACGCGCGTGGCGATGCACGGAACCTCATGGAGTTGTGCCTCGACAAGCACCCGAGCCAATCCCTCATAACCGGAGGTCAAGAGAAACACGGCGGCGCGGCGGTAGAAATCGGGTAAACGTTCGTAGGGTACGAAGCCGTGAAACCGGACGCGGTCGGCGATGCCGAGCGAGCGGGCAAGATCCTCCAGATCGGCACGGTCGGCGCCGTCGCCCACGATGTCGAACGCGGTTTCCGGCCGCCGCTCGAGGACGGCGACGGCCACGTGGAGCCAGTCGCGCATCCGTTTCTGAGGGTCCAGTCTTCCGACGTAAAGAACACGCGAGGGGTTCGCGTCCCGTTCCTTCGGTGTCATGGTCACGGGGACCGGGATCACGCTGACGGCATGGTGCAGACCTCGATCCAGGATCGCGCGCTTGATGCCATTGCCGACGCAGCGGATCGCGGTGAAGTGCCTGAGCGACCGGATGCCGAGCGCGGTTCTGGCGCGGCTCAGAAGCGGGAAGCTTCCGCCGCGCGCGGCGAACGGGGAGAAGATGTCGAAGTGGATCTGGGCGACGGTCGGTATGCGATACGCCTTGCCGAAGGCGAGCGTCGCCCATCCGTCCTCGAACGGGGACTGGGACGACACGACGTTGATCGGCTGCCGGCGATGGATTGTGGCAAGCGCGCGGATCAATGCGATCGGCTGGGCGAGCCTGCCGCCAGGCACAGGGACGAAGCGGACGTTCTCGCGCTGAAATGCCCTGGCGCCCCGGTTCCGCGAGAACGCGAGGAACGTCATCTGCGCGCCCGGACGCAGCTCCGCGAGCACGCGGCCGTAGTCGAGCTGTCTCTTGAGCGTGTCGGACGGCGCGCCGACGCGAAACACGCTGTCATCGTATCCGAGCTGAACGACGTGCATTGCAAAACCTTAACCGAGGTTCCGCGACTCCGTCACGTACCGTCGCAGCCGTTTTAGCCGCCGCAGGTGCGACGCTCGTCGTCGGGAAAATCGTACCCTAGAGCTTTGTTCCGATCGCCGTCCAACTGTACTCGTGTCGATGGTGAAGACGGATGTCAGAGAACCCTGCGTCAGCGAGCAGTTGTTCGACTTCCTCGCGCCTATAATATTTTGCCCAAGCCGGGTTCAACTGGTCATAGATGATCAGGCGCCGGACATCGGCCGGCATCTGCATGAAGACGCGGCGGAAGTAATTGGCCATCGGGAGCGGGAGGCGCTCGGCGACACAGCCGTAAGCCGAAGCGATGCCGCCGAGCAACCAGCACAGGCCGGACAAGACGCAATGGGGTAGGCGGGTCGTCACAGCCCGCAGCGGACCGAAAATCGACAGATACAGACCGTTCCCTTCGCGACCATAGACCCAGATCAGGACGCGACCGCCCGGACGCAAGGAATTGAAGATCGCGCGCATCGTAGGAAGCGGATCGGGGATGTGGTGAATCACGCCAAACGAGGTCACGAGGTCGAACCCGTCAGCGGGTATTTCCTCGCCTCGCAGGCGAAGACAACGAATATCCAGGCCGGCGGTATTGCGCTGGAGCACGTCGAACGCGCTGGACGGTTCGATGGCCGTTACCTTTGCACCTCGTCGCGCCAGCATGACCGCGGTTCGTCCCGAGCCCGAACCGACATCAGCGACGGACAGCCCCCGCAACTCCGCAGGATCAAGCAGCGGCGCGCAAAGATCGGCCAGCATGTCGTCGCTTGCATAGATGCCGACGTTTTCGGGGTACCGCGTCCATTGCTCGCCAAAGTCGGCGATGGTGCGCCGCTCGACGGCATTCATGGGTAAAACTCATCTTATCAGTACTTGTACAGCCATAACGTGAAAGCAACAGAATGATCAAAGCACACTACGCCAACACCGAAAACACGGCCGTTGCCGTTACGGCAGGGCCGCCCGGCGCTGCTCGCGCTTTCAAAACAGCGTCTTGGAAGCGGCCGGAGGAACCCGCCATACACTCGGAACAGCGCACCGGCGCTTGAAGCCACTTTGGGTAGATACTAAAGTCCGGCGTCCGGCGCGCTCCCCGCAAATCGAAGTGTCCATTTTGCGTTCACACCGTCAGTCGAAACGATTGTCCATTCACGGAAAGGGCGGGGCACCAGCCAGGCCGATTCAGGTCGCGCCTTTGGGTCGGGATTACATCCGCGTTGTCGGTGACAGCGGCCAATCCGCGAGACGTTTGTGCGTCCATATCTTCGAAGAAGAGTTCGTGTGCGGACGACCCTCGCGTCTCGCAAGATCGCTGGCCAACGCCCATTGGCATTGAGGGGATGTCATTGCACGAACGTTCAAGTACGACCCAGAATCCTGTCCGCTCGACCGAAGATCGGGAGCCCGCGGTGCGCTATGCGCCCGCCGCGGGGTCTGAAGTTGTCCGGACCGCGGTTCTTTCGGTGCTCGGGTACGCGACGGCCGCTCTCGTCGCTTTCGCGGCGTTCAAGTTCTTCAAAGCGTACGGCATAGAAAGAATCATCTCCGCACCGGCCGGGTCGGTGTCGGCGGTTGCTTTACTTCTCGCCGTGGGGATATCTCTCCGCACGAGGGACCTGACGAGGCCGGAGCGAATCGTCTACTTCACGACGGTTTTCGTAGTTGGCCTGGCGACCCTTGCCGGTCCTGTGAGCCTGCCCACCGCCGTCTTCGATCGGCTGTGGTCGGACGATCCGCTTTCTTACGTGCTGCTGTATTACGGGCGGCTGTTCACGCTCGCCGCACTGGTTTTGTGCGTGTTTCGGCCCGTCTTCGGCGTGCTTCCGTTCCTGATCTATTTCGGCCAGAAGCGGGCCTTCGGTGAGATTACGGGCATTTCACTGTCTTTGACGGATTGGGTCGTCGTCGCCGATCTGGGAATCCTCCTGCTGATTTACGTGCTCTGTGTCCGGTGGGCGGGCCGCCTGCTCAAGTCGCCGGTCGGGGCGCCGGTGGCTCGTCGTCTTGGGCACGAGGCGGACCACGGCATTCGGGATTTCGGCGTTCTCGCGGTCCTGGCGCTGCACTTCGGAAACTATTTTTATGCCGGTCTCGCGAAAACGGGGCTGGATCGCGGGCAGGTCATCGCCGGCGTGGACCCGTGGACCTGGCTGCTTGAAAACCCCACACACGCACTTATTCAGGTCGCACAGTATTCCGGAACGTTGCCGCTTGCACACTGGCCGGATCTGGCGCGCATCGCGTACGAGTGGTCGGCCGATCTCGTCCTGCTGCTCAATCTCTTCGTCATCGGGTTTCAGCTGATATCGGTCGTGGCCATCGTATCGAAGCGCGCTTCCCGTACGCTGTCGGTACTTTTCGACGTTCAGCACGTCGGGATCTTCGTGCTGACCGGCATCTTCTTCTGGAAGTGGATCTTTCTGAATGCCGCCTTCGTCGCGGCGTTGCGACATGTTCGAATGCCCCATATTCCGATCGGGGCGCGGCTGGTGCTTCCGCTGTTCGTCCTGCTGTCTCCCAGCATCGTGACCGTCGTGAAGCTGGGGTGGTTGGACACGCCGGCGGTCAATAGGATCTATTTTCTGGCGGTCGATGACGAGGGGACCGAGCACGAGGTGCCGAGCAACTATTTCCTGACCGCTTCGATAAGTTTTGCGCAGCAACGCGTCGCGCGTCCCACCTCGGGGATTTATCCCACGCGCACCTGGGGAGCGACGTTCGATCTCGACGTGGCGGAAAAGGCGTGGAGCTGCTCGGTCCCGATTGTTACGCCCGCCAAACCGCTCGACCCCGACAGGGCGGAGGCCGTCGCCCGTTTTCTGCGGATGCATCACGACTATATCCTGGAGAACTTGGACGAAGAGGGCCGCATCAGGTACGACCTTTTTCCTCACCATATTTGGTCGAATCCGTTCCTGTTCCGCAGCTTCGACGAGCTTGATAAGCGACGGATCCGGTCCTATGTCCTGGTGATCGAGAGTGCCTGCGTCCTGCCTCTCGCCGAGGGGCGCCCGCCGGTCGTCGAACGCCGTTCGCGCTATGAAATCGCCATCAGACCCGATGCTTGAGATCATCTACGACGGCGATTGCCCCTTCTGCTCGAATTACGTCCGACTGGTCCGTTTGCGCGAAGCATTCGGTTCCGTCGAGCTGATCGATGCGCGCAAAAGGCCCGATCTGGTGGATGCCTTATCGGCGGCTGGCATCGATCTGAACGAAGGCATGGTGGTGCGTCACCGGGGCAGGACCTATCACGGCCATGCCGCGATCCATTTTCTGGCAAGGGCAAGCGGGGATGGCAATCTCTTCACGCGCGTGACCCGGGCGATGTTCGCGTCGGAACGCGTGGCGAGGCTCGTCTATCCTCTGCTGAGGTTTGGGCGGAACACGACCTTGCGCCTGCTGCGTCGCGCGCCCATCGCCCAGCCGCGCCTTCCGACGAACCAAAGCGGGCGGCGCCATTTCCCGCCGGCGAAGTGATCGCCGGGCGCAACGACGCTTCGGAACTTCACAAGATCCGCGCATAGCGACAGCCGGCCCGTCCGGCTTTCCTGACCGGCCGGCGCGCGCCGCCGACCGCGGCTGCGACCGCCGGCCGAGCGCGTTTCCACGACCCTGCCGATGGCAAGGTCGGATTCGGATCGCGCCGTCACGCCCGGTCGTGGCCGCGCTGATGCTGTCGATTCGTGTTCGATGAAGAGAGAAGGAGTCTCCAATGACGAAGTCCTACCGCCCCCGCCAGGGGGCATTTTTGTTTGTGCCGCGCCGCGCGGGGGGAAGGGTGGCATGACGGACATCCCCAAGGAACCGCACGACATCGTCCGCCGTGTCCCGATCGCCCTGATCGCGACGGTGCTCATGCAGATCGCCGCATCGGTCTGGTGGGCGTCGGCCTTTTCGACGGAGACGCGCACGCGGCTGGACGGGCAGGCGCGTCGACTCGACCGGCTCGAGACCGCCGACACGCGCATGACCGAGATGCAGCAGCAGATCGTCGAGCGTCTGGCCCGGCTCGAGGAAAAGGCGGGGGCGCAGCTCGACACGCTGCGCCGTATCGAGGCGCGGCTCGGGTCGCGGCCATGACCATCGGGGGTGATCCATGACGTTTACACCGGACGAGCCGCGCCTGCCGCGCGGCATCCGCAACAACAATCCCGGCAACATCCGCGCAACGCCTACGGCATGGCGCGGCGAACGGGTGGGGGCCGATCCAGCCTTCGAGGTCTTCGCCACACCGGAGGACGGGCTACGGGCACTGGCGCGGCTGCTGCTGACCTATTGGCGGCGCCTGGGCCTGCGCACGGTGGGCGCCATCGTGTCGCGGTTTGCGCCGCCGCGCGAGAACGACACCCAGGCGTACATCCGCCATGTCGCCGGCGCGATGGGGGTTCGGCCCGACACGCCCCTGGCGCTCGAGGATCCGGCCGTGCTCGCACGGCTCGTCAAGGCCATCGTGCGGCACGAGAACGGGCTGCGCGCCGATGGCACGCCCTGGTACGACGACGCGACGATCGAGCGCGCCGTCGATTCCGCAATGGAGAGCTAGATGCCGGCGTGGCTGATTCCACTTCTGCCGAAGCTGATCGGCGTTCTGACGCCGCTCATTCCCGACCCCGGCGCGCGCGACCGGGCGGTGCAGGCGATCCTGGCCCTGATTCAGGAGGCCGACCGGAGCCAGATCGACGTCAACCGGGCGGAGGCGCAGCACGCGTCGGTCTTCGTCGCCGGCTGGCGTCCGGCCGTGGGCTGGATCTGCGCCGCGGCGCTCGCCTATCAGTTCGTGCTGTCGCCGATCGCCCTGTGGGTCGGATTCCTGGTGGGCTATCCGCTGCCGAAACCGCCGTCGCTCGACGAGCATCTGTGGGAGCTGATCTTCGGCATGCTGGGCCTGGGCGCGCTGCGTTCGATCGAGAAGATCAAGAACGCGGTGCGCTGAGCGCATGCCGATTTTTCGCCCCAGGACGAGGGATCCGATCAACTCGACCCGGCCGGCCCAACCGCGCCTGTTGGCTAGAGACGGGTGATCCGGTCAGGCTCACGGCCGAGCGCACCGCGGCAGAAAGCGATCGCGTCCTGCTCGCTGGCCTCGCCCGTGCCGTAGGGACCGCCCATTTCGACCCGACGGCCGTCGCGCCAGACGGACCACCGGAACGTCACTCCATCCGGTCCGCTCCAACGCTCGATGATGACCTCGATCATTCGGTCCCTGTCCATCTCGGGAAACCTGCGATGCCGCAGCACCGCCACCGTCCGGAACGTCGGCCAGGTACGGGTCGATCACTCCAGGCGGCTCCCCATTTGTTCGCGCCAAAGTCCAAAGCAGAGCAATGTCCAAAGAAGATAGCCGTGGTTGATCTCGCCTCTTTCATGGGACTGCCAGATGCGCCGTACTGCGGACGGCGAGAGCCAGGGCGCAAAGCAGTGCGGCGTATCGGACAAAAGCCGCTTCGCAACGCGCTTCAGTCCGGTCCGCAGCATGCGGTTGAGCGGCGTATTGAAGCCCGTCTTTGGGCGCGAAACGATCGCCTGCGGGCCGCCAAGATCCGCGACGGCCTGCCGGAGCAGGAGCTTCCCCTGGCCAAAAGGCGACAGCAGGAGAGAGCGGTCCAGGCTGCCGGCGAAATCCATGATCCGCCGGTCGAGAAACGGAACGCGCACCTCGAGGCTGTGCGCCATGCTCATGCGGTCGGTCTTCATGAGCAGGTCCGCGGGAAGATAGAATTGCTGATCGGCCAGAAGCGCCCGGTCGAACGGCGTCCCCGCCGCATTCCGATAGGCTGCGGCATAGAGGGAGAGGGGATCTTCCTCGAGGCAGTCCCGTAGCTCGCCCATGCAGAGCATTCGGGCTTCCCGCGGGTAAAGATACTGGCGCCATGCCGTATGAGGCACGGAGGCGCCAAGCCCCAGGAGAAAGCGCATGAGCTTTTCCTCGAGCGGAACGCGCCTCTCCGAAACGCCGGCAAATCGCCGCGCGGCGTACCCCAACTCGGCCCAAACTGCGCCCGGCAGAAGCGCCTTCAGAGCGCCGGCAATACCCGCCACGCCATAGGTCTGGTATCCCGCGAAGAACTCGTCGCCGCCATCGCCGCTCAATGCGACGCGGGCCGACTTGCTGACGGCCTGATACACGAGCCAGCTCGGAAACGTGCTCGAGTCCGCCAGTTGCCCATCGCTGTATCGGACAATGTTCCGCAGGACATCTTCGGCATCGTCCACGTCCGCCGAGACGACGTTCAGCGGCCGACCCGATACCGCCGCAACCATTGCGGCCTCGGCCCGTTCATCGTGGCTCTTCTCGTTGAAGCTTACGCAGTATAGCGGCGCCTTTGCGGTTCGGGGCAACGACAGACTTATGAGCGTGCTGTCGATCCCACCACTCTGAAGGACGCCGATCGGCACGTCGCTGATCAACTGCTCCTCGACCACGCGCGCGAACAGCCTCCTGAATTCCTCGCGCGCCGTCTTGCGGTCGCGTACGGTGCCGGAGCGGCTGGGGCGCCAGAACGTGTGCGTGTCGATGGCGGATGACGTGAAAACGACCGCGCTGCCCGGCGGGACCTGGCGTACGCCGGCGAGAAGGCTGCGCGTCGGCGCCGGATATCCAAGCGTCAGATAATGGGCCAGATCCGAAACGCTCAGACGACAGGGCTGCGTCGGATCCGACAGCAATGCCTTGATTTCGCTTCCGAAGCGCACGACGTTCCCGTCGGCGAAGTAGTACAGGGGCTTGATGCCGACGCCATCGCGCGCAAGAACGAGCCTTTGCCGGGCCTTGTCCCATAACGCGATCGCGAACATGCCCTCGAGACGGTTGAAAAGCTCGAGGCCCCAGGCCTGATACCCGGCCGGCAGAACTTCCGTGTCGCTTTGCGAGCGGAAAACGGTTCCGAACTCGCGCGTCAGCTCCGCCTTCAATGCGCGGTCGTTGTAAATCTCGCCGTTGAAGACAACGACCACCTGGCCATCGGGGCTTGCCATCGGTTGCGCCCCGAGTTGCGACAGTTCGCGTATCGCAAGACGCCGATGGCCGAGACCGACGTTGTTTTCGGTCCAGCAACCTTCACCGTCCGGTCCGCGATGGGCGAGGGCGCGCGTCATCCGCTCGAGGACGAGCGAATCGACCGGCCGGCCGTCGCGCCAGAAAATCCCCGCCAAGCCGCACATGGAGTCCGTTCAGGGTGCCCGTGCCGTCCGCCAGAGGTCATCGCGGCGGTCGACATTCAGCGTCAACATCTGGCCAAGCGCATAGTAGGTCAAGGCTTCGCTGAATACGAAGCCTTCGGGTACCAGCACATCCTTCCGGTCGGGTAGATGGCCCGATAAAGCGATCTCAAGCCTTTGGGCCTCCTGCGCGAACGAATCCCACAGCGGCGACCTCGAGCGATTCTGGTGAACGAAGCCCAGGCTCCATACCAGCGCCAGAACCGCGCCAATCATGGTCCAGCGGCAAGCCGGGAATCGTGTCACCAGATACATGGCGGTGCCGAAGAAAAATACGGGCTGCAACAGCCCGATGGCTCGGCCGTGAAGCTGACGCCAGAAATAGATGTTCTGCAGATCGCTCATGAACAGGCTGATGAGCGCAACCGGCAGAAATGACGCTGCCCAGAACGCGGCGATCAGAAGCAGGTCGCCGCCCCATGGCGATCTTTGGGATAGCCATTTGCCGGATAAATCCAGCCATTGCGATGCGCGCGGCGAAAGACCGCGAATCCAGCCGAGCGGATGCTGCGACCAAATCGCGAAGGCCAGCAGGGCAAAGAAGGCGGCAAGCGCTGTCTGGATGAAAACGGAACCGGCAACCGTCGGCCACAACGTTTCGCGCCAGAGGCCATAACCGAAACCGGCGGCGATGAGCAGAAGAACGATGGGATCCCGCAATACCGCGCGTCGGCGAAACAGATCGAGCGCGACGAGGTGAACGAGCAACAGCAGCGTCAAACTGGAATGCACCCCGAACATCGGCAGCAAAAGCAGGTACAGCCATCGCGCCCCGACGCCCGACCATCGCAAGGCGAACAGGGCGACCACCAGAACGGAGAGATAATTGCGGGGCGTAAAGCTGAAGACGCTGAAAGCGTGTCTAGGATTGAAAATAAAAAAAACGAGGTTTTCGAGCGCATCCAATGGCTTCGTTACCCCGCTCATCAGCACCATCGATGGCACTTCATTCGGCATCAAGGACAGAAGCGCGACCACACCCAGTCCCAGCGCGGCTGCGGCGACAAAGCGCCGGTCGCCCAGAAACACCAGCACAACCAGAAGCATCAACCAGGCGACGCCGGCCGTCGCCGCGAACATCAATGTGACGGTGGTTCCCAGGTATGTGGGATAATCCGCCGTGTTCTTTGGCGGGGAAACGAAGTTCTGCAGCCGGTTCCATGCGATCACGGGAAGGGCGTAGTTGAGCCCGTAATCGCGCCGCTGCTCGAGCCTTGCGATACTGTGCTCCACGGCGTTGCGCGTTTGCGCGAACGATATCACGGCTTCTTCCAGGTCGCGTCCCTTCGCGGGTTCGGCGATTTTGCGCGACAGGAAGTAAAGCCACAGATTGTCATCGTCCGGATACAGGCCCGACTGGCCCTGGTGCCAAAATCCCGTTGCCGCAAACAGGCACAGGCAGAGGGCAAAGAAGATGGTCGACCAGCCGGTTCGCAGGTGTGCGGCAGCGGGCATCACTTCATTATCCTTCGGGAGACAGTGGCGCCTTGAGAATCGAGAACAGGGTGAACACGCCGGGCAGGCTTCCGATCAGGAAGCAGCCGCCAAGCCCGAGGCTGAGCGCGACGGCGCTTTCCGGCGTGACCGGTGCAAAGAGCGGGAGCCCGATGGCGAAAACGGTTTCGCGAGCACCCAACCCGGCGTAAGTGAACGGAACGACAGTCGCAAGCAGAGCGGCCGGCGCGAATGCGATTGACGTCAGCAGAGACAAGTCTGCACCTAGCGCACGGGCCAGAAGCCACAGCATCGCGCCGACGGCGAGCACGATGGAACTCTGCAGGGCCACCTGGCGCCCCAGCAGACGACGGTCCATGACACTACGCGCAAAAAACGATAGCGGCGTTCTGAGCCATGCCGGCCAGAATTTTGCGTGGGCCAGCAGCCACCCGACGGTCAACCCAAGCAATAGAAGCACAAAGCCGCCGAGCGCCAATGGCGTACCCGGTGCAAAGGGAAGGAGCAGGAAGAGCCCCCACGCCAGCAGCCAGGTGCTTAGAAGCCGGTCGGCAATGCTTGCGCTGATCGAGACACTGAGCGCCATCCCGTATCGGCGCATCAAATAGCGGATCCGGATCGTGTCGCTCAAAATCCCCAACGCATGGGTTGCAAGAGCGAGCGCAAAATTAAGGCGGATGGCGTCATAGGGGCCGACCCGCGCCACGCGTTCGACAAAGCTGGCGAAGCGAAAGCCGCCGGCTATGTAAACCAGGCCCGTCAGAACAAGCGCAGGCGCAAGGGATGTCGCCGGCAGCATCCGAAGCATTGCCGCGCTTTCCCGAAAGTCGATGACGCACGCAAGCAGCGCCAGGACAAGTGCGGAGAGCAGCAGTGCGAGAGCCGATCGCAGAACGGGCAGACGCATCTCAATTCGGCTTGTGCGCGATGTATAGGCAGTTAAGGCCGTAAACAAAGCGCTTCAACGCGATATCGGCAAACCCCGCCTTGCGCAACAAGTATTCGATCTCGCGGGGGTTCATCCCCATGAGCTCGTCATGATGTACGTCCCTGTGCTTGTCTTCGCTGTACCACCATATGGCGTGCCCGATGGTTCCAATGAGACGTCCGATCATGGTGATAAGGACGCGGCCGCCCGGTCGAAGCACGCGGATCGCCTCCCGCAAGGCCTCGTCGCGCTCCGGAATGTGATTGATGCATGCGACGAAAGACACCGTATCGAAGCTCGAATCCGGGAACGGGAGGGTACGGCAGTCCGGCACGATGATGCAGCCGCCGCCCCAATCCATGACGTCCAGCCCGACGCTTTGGTCCGCCAATGCCGCTTCCGGGCTGCCGGCTTTGCATTCGCCATACAGTCTGATCAACATGTTGTCGCCGGCACCGATGTCGAGGCAGCGTCCGCGCAGCTCGGGCAACACGACGGCCAGCCGTTCGGCGCGCAATGACGTCAGGTGCAGCCGCTCGTTCACATGGTCGGGGAGCAGCGCCAGGCGAAGCGGCGCGCCGATGAAATCCCAAACGTGCTGCAGAACGGACTTTGGCCGGATCAGGCTCCACGCCGGGGGACGGCCGACGAACATCCGATGCGCGCTTTCGTCCGAATTGGTGCTGGGGTGTGACTTGTTCATTCTTCTTCCAGCCGGACGAAGTTCGCCTCGGGTAACTGGCCCAGGCGCAATTGGCTTATCTGGTCCGCGATCAGGCCCAGCATGATCGAGAGCAGGCCCGTGATGATCAGCAGCACGCCCGCGGCCGGCAGCCCTTGGCCCATGAACAGGGCCAACATCGCGCTGTAAACGCCGCCCGCTGCAACCATGAACAGACCAGAGGGCAGGAAAATCCGCATCGGCGCAAACAGCATGACGGCACGCAGCAACCATAGAATGGCTTCGAAGCCGTCGCGCAGCTTCACCGTGCTTTGTCCGATCCGCGGGCTTGTTTTCACCGGCTCAAAGGCAATCGGGTAGCGTTGCTCCACGAGGATCAGCGTGGTTATGAGGCTCGCGCTGAAACGATCCGGTATCAGGGTTCGATACCGCATTATCACGTCGCGGCGGAACACGCGCAGGCCGCAATTCAGATCGGAGCCGGCTTTGATGTTGAGGCCGCGTCCGATGAGGCGGATCAGCCACTTACCGCCGCCGCGGATCAAATTTGCGGATGGCGTCACGCGCTGGCCAATTACCGCCGCGAGCCTCTCGGATCGAATGCGCTCATAAAGCCGCAACAGATCTGCCGTTCGATGCTCGTTGTCTGCATCGAACCACGCGACGAAGGCTCTGGTCGCTGCCTCCATGCCCGTCTTGAGCGCGCCGCCCTGACCGCGATTGAATTTGTGGCGGATCAGCCTGACGCCCGGATATGCGGACACGATTTCGGCGGTCCTGTCCTTGCTGCAGTCGTCGACGACGATGACCTCTGCTTCGGGGAAGGCTTGCAGCACGCTCTCCAGCGTGGGGCCGATGCCCGCTTCCTCGTTGTACGCAGGGATCACGATTGACAGGTCCGAGCTCACGACATGCCTCTCATTGTCGAGCGCGCCTGACGAAAAGCGTGAACCTTTTAACACAGACGCTGACGACTGGTACCCGCAATCTGAAGTAGGCTTCCCGGCAGGCGTCCGAAAGCCGAGGCGCCTGCGGGCGACCGCTTCCGACGGAAGGCGGGGTCGCGTCCGTTGGCACTCGGCGGCAAGGGGGGGGGACATGAAGAGTAGGGCATACGCGAGTAGCATCGATCCTCCACCTCGATGCCGGATTGTCGGTCCGGCCCCGATCGGGTTTCCGCCGATCTGCGCGGCTTGCTATGTTCGGGCGGCAGGAGGTGTCCATGAGCAGCCGGACGCGATTGATCGATCATCCGCTTATCCAGCACAAGCTGACGCACATGCGGCGCAAGGAGACGCCGCCGGCGGATTTCCGGCGGCTGCTGCGCGAAATCGCGATGCTGATGGCCTATGAAGTCACGCGCGAGCAGCCGCTGCGCACGGTCGAGATCGCCACGCCGCTCACCTCCATGCAGGCGCCCGTGCTCGCCGGGCGGCTCTGCTTCGTTTCGATCCTGCGCGCGGGCAACGGGCTGCTCGACGGCATGCTCGACGTCGTGCCCGATGCCGGCGTCGGACATATCGGCATCTATCGGGATCCCCAAACGCTCGCGGCCGTCGAATACTATTGCAAGCTGCCGCAGGACATCGCGACGCGCGAGGTCTATCTGCTGGACCCGATGCTCGCCACCGGGCATTCGGCCGTCGCGGCGATCGCGCGCCTGAAGGCGGCGGGAGTCGGGCTGATACGCTTCGTCTGCCTGCTCGCAGCACCCGAGGGGCTCGATGCCGTCTACGCGAACCATCCCGACGTCACGGTGTTCACCGCGGCCGTCGACGCCCATCTCGACGACCATGGCTATATCGTTCCCGGTCTCGGCGATGCCGGCGACCGCCTGTTCGGGACCAAGTGAGCCGGTCGTGTCAATTGTTGCGCCGGCGCAAAACTGCTAGGTAGATGGGCAGACCGTCCGACCAGGGGATGCGCCATCATGACCAGGCTGCTCGATGAGACCGCGCGCGGCGTCTACATCATTTCGGCGACGCCGTTCACCGACACGGGCGAACTCGATCTCGACAGCACCGATCGCCTGATCGACTTCTACCTGGAGCACGGGGTCGACGGGATCACCATCCTGGGCGTGATGGGCGAGGCGCCGAAGCTGTCGGCCCAGGAATCGCTCACGTTCGCCGAACGCGTGCTGAAGCGGGTCCGGGACCGCGTCCCGGTCATCGTCGGCGCCAGCAATCCGGGCAACCGGAACCTCAAGAGCTTCGTCGGCAAGGTCATGGACCTGGGGGCCGCCGGGGTCATGGTCGCGCCGGTCGCCGGGCTGAAGACCGAAGAGCAGATCGAAGGCTACATGGCCGGCGTCGTGCGCGAACTGGGCGACGACGTGCCGATCGTCCTGCAGGACTATCCGCAGCTCACCAACGTCTACATGTCCGCGTCGCTCATCGACCGGATGTTCGCGCAGTGGCCGAGCCTCAAGGTGCTCAAGCACGAAGAGAGCCCCGGCCTGCGCAAGATTTCCCGGCTGCGGGCGAGCGAGGCGAAGGGGACACGCCGCCGGATCAGCATTCTCGTCGGCAACAGCGCGATGCATCTGCCGCAGGAACTTCGCCGCGGCGTCGACGGCGCCAACACCGGCGTCGCCTATCCCGAGATGCTCGTCGAGGTGTGCCGCCGCTTCTTCGCCGGCGATGCCGAAGGCGCCGAGGATCTTTACGACATCTATCTTCCCATCATCCGCCACGAGCAGCAGCCGGGCATCGGGCTTGCGATCCGCAAGGAGATCCTGCGCCGGCGCGGCGTCATCAAGTCGGCGTGTCTGCGCGCGCCCGGCGCGGTGCTCGACGCGGACGATCACAAGGAACTGGACGGCCTGATGGCCCGGCTCGAACGCAAGCTCGCGGCGTTCGGCGGGGCCGGGGCCGATCGGGTGCGCCGGCGGTCCGCGGGCTGACGCGCGGGCCCGTCCGCCGTCCGGGGCGGGAAGGGCAATGACGCCGGGATTGTGCCGCGACTGTCTCGTCTGGCTCGATGACGCGACAACGGTCGATCGCTGCCCGGCCTGCCGTTCGCGGCGGATCGTGGCCCATCCCGAACTCGGGTCGCTGACGCTGGCGCATATCGATTGCGACGCGTTCTACGCGACCGTCGAGAAGCGCGACGATCCGTCGATCAGGGACCGCCCGGTGATCGTCGGCGGCGGCCGGCGCGGCGTCGTCAGCGCGGCCTGCTACATCGCGCGCCGGTACGGCGTCCATTCGGCGATGCCGATGTTCAAGGCGCTTCAGCTCTGTCCCGAGGCGGTCGTCATCCGGCCCAACATGGAGAAATATGCGGCCGTCAGCCGCCAGGTCCGGGCGATCTTCCTCGCCGCCACGCCGCTGGTCGAGCCGATCGCGCTCGACGAGGCCTTTCTCGATCTCGCGGGCACGGAACAGGTTCACCGCCGCCCGGCGGCCGCGACGCTCGCCGATATCGCCCGGCGGGTCGAGCACGAGATCGGCATCACCGTTTCCATCGGCCTCAGCCATACCAAGTTTCTTGCCAAACTCGCCTCCGAGATCGACAAGCCCCGCGGCTTCGGCGTGATCGGACGCGCGGAGGCGCGCGGCTTCCTCGCAAGCCGGTCCGTGCGCGTCATTCCAGGGGTGGGGCCGAAGACGGCGGCGCGACTGAGCGCCGACGGCATCGAGCGCATCGCCGATCTGCAGGCGCTCGGAGCCGTCGAGCTCGAACGGCGCTACGGCGAGATCGGCCGACGGCTTGCCGAGCTGTCGGAAGGGCGCGACGCGCGCGAGGTCGTTCCCGACCGCGACGCCAAGGGGATTTCGGCCGAGACCACGTTCGAGATGGACCTCGCCGGCGCTGCCGCGCTGAAGAAGGAACTCTGGCCTCTCTGCGAGCGCGTCGCCGATCGCCTGAAGGCCGCCGGGCTCAGCGGTCCGACCGTCGTCCTGAAGCTGAAGACGGCCGATTTCCGGCTGATTACTCGCCGGACCACGCTCTCGTCGCCGACGCAGCTCGCGGAGACGATCTGGCGCGCCGCCGTGCCGATGCTCGAAGCAACGATCGGCAACCGGCGGTTTCGGCTGTTGGGCGTCGGCGTGACCGGGCTCGTCGCGGCCGGCCCGTCGACCCTCGAGCTGTTCGGCGACGATACGGCGCGGATCGAACGGGTGGAGCGCACCATCGACCGCATACGGGCGAAGTTCGGCCGCGAGGCCATCGGCAAGGGGCGGGGGTTGACCAGGGCGGTGTCCCGGCGGCCGGCGACCACGGGCGGCCCGCCGCCGCGCGGGCGGGACCGGACCTAGGCACCTTGCCCCGCCATCGAGCCTGCCTTGCCCCACGCCATCCGATTGCGTATCGTCGGTCAAACCTCTTCGCCAGCGTCGACCGTCAGGGGCCGTCTGTTCCGCCAGCGCATTTGCTGATCCCCTGCATGACCCAAATGACACCCCAGGAGATTCTCACGGTCCTGGCCAATCACGAACGCTGGTTGGCGCAGAAGCCGGGCGGCGTACGGGCCAACCTGACGCTTCTCGACCTTCAGGGCGTGAACCTTTCACGCGCCAATCTTCGGGCGGCAAAGCTGTCCGGCGCCAATCTGTCGCGGGCCATCCTGGTCGGCACCGATCTGGCCGAGGCGGACCTGTTCGCCGCCAATCTGGATCGCGCCGATCTGACCAACGCGAACGTCGCCCGCGCTGATCTGCGCGGGGCGTATCTGCGTAGCGCGAAGCTGAAGGGCGTCAACCTGCGCGAGGCGGATCTGCGCGGCGGAACCCTGCTCAACGCGCACGGGCAGGACGGAATGCGGGTCGTCGCCTCCGATCTGCAGGAGGCCGAGATGGAGGGCGCGGTCCTGGCCAAGGCCAACGTCTCCGGCGCCGATCTTTCCAACGCAATCCTGAACGAGGCCGACTGTTTCGGCGCGCACATGATCGGCTGCAACCTGAGCGGGGCAAGCCTCGCCAAGGCGAATCTGTGCAATGCCGATCTAAAGGGCGTCAATCTGACCGGTGCCGACCTGTCGGGCGCGAATCTCCGCAGCGCCAACCTGACCGGGGCAGTCGTCGACGGCGCGAATCTGCAGGGCGCCGATCTTCTGGGGGCGACTCTGGACGGCGTCGATTTCGGCAAGGCCGACGTCACGGGGGCGAATATCGCACGTCCGGCCGAGAGTTTCTCGACCTCCATCCAGAAGCTGCTGCGGGATCATCAGGAATGGATCCGTACCGATGGGCGGTCGGGCGCCCGCGCCGATGCGACCAATGCCGACCTCGATCACATCGACCTCAGCAACGTCAACCTCAGCGGCGCGAGTCTGCGCGGCGCGAAGCTGACGGGCGCACGACTGACCGGCACCTGGCTGATCATGGCCGACCTCTCGGGGGCCGATCTGCGCGGGGCCGATCTGTCGAATGCCAATCTCGACGGGGTCAATCTGTCGAATGCTGACCTGACGGGGGCGGTGCTGCGCGCGGCCAGCCTGAACGCCGTGGACATGAAGGGACCGGATGGGAAGTCGACCGGCCGGCTGTGGCCGGCGAACCTGTCGAACTGCAACCTCACCGGCACCGATCTGTCCGGCGCCCATCTGCGTCACGCCAATCTGACCGACGCCAATCTCACGAAGGCGATTCTGCTCGACGCCATTCTTGACAACGCCAAGCTCGACGGCGCGATCCTGGACCGGGCGACGATGCCGCGTTCATGACCGGGATTCGTGACGGCCGGCCGGCGTTCACGGAACGTTAACCCGGATTTCCGCACACAGATTCCCGTGCCGTTCGCGATCCTGAAAAAGGAGCGCGCACAGGCATTCGGGTTGACGGTCAGTACATCACGCTTACGTCGCACTTGGCATCATGCAGATGAGGTCAGGCGAGGTCGGCAGGGTGCGGGCCCGCGCCCAGGCGAACGAGGAACTACACAAATTTCTCAGGAAAGAGATCATCGGCGCCATCGAGTTGCTGGAGCCGCTTCTGAAACGGGCCAGCAACGACGCACAGTTGAAGACCTACGCGGAGATCGACCTTCGGGCGCTTACGACCATTCGTACCCGCCTCGAGACGTGCGGGCCCGAGCGAATGCGCGAGCTGATATTGTGGCTCGTGCAGATTGCGATGCATTGGCAGATCCGCACGCGCAGCAGCGAAAGGGTGATTCGCCAGATCATCGACCTCAAACGCCGCCTGGCGAGCTGATCCAGGCGCGGTCACGATATCTGTCGATCATGCGAGGTGACGCCGGTCGGGACTGACCGGACGGCAGTTCACCGGTCCCGTATCGCCGTTGCGGCACGGGATGGTTGGGGCTATAGCGGTCTTCGCCAGAACATCCGGAGGACGCCCGGCCCCATGGCCCTCATCACGTATCTCACGCGCATCCAGTTCGACTTCGGAGCGGTCAGCCTGCTTCCCGAGGAACTCGGTCTCCTCGGCGTGCGGCGCCCGCTGATCGTCACGGACAAAGGCGTCGTCCGCGCGGGCCTCGTCGACCGTGTACGGGAGGCGATGCGAATGCCGGCCGCGGCGATTTACGACGAAACTCCGGCGAACCCGACCGAGGCGGCAGCCGAAGCGGCACTCGTTCTCTATCGCGAGAGCGGGGCGGACGGCATCGTCGCCGTCGGGGGCGGCTCATCGATGGACCTGGCCAAGGCACTCGCGCTGCTGGCAACCCATGCGCCACCCTTGCGCCAGTACGCGATGGTCGAAGGAGGTGTGGCGCGCATCAAGCCGAACGTGGCGCCATTGGTGGCGATCCCCACCACGGCGGGCACGGGCAGCGAGGTCGGGCGCGGCGCGATCATCGTATTCAAGGATCATCGCAAGCTCGGCGTCATCTCGCCCTATCTGATTCCACGGGTGGCGATCTGCGATCCGGAGCTCACGCTGGGTCTTCCGCCCGGCATCACGGCGGCGACCGGGCTGGATGCGCTCGCCCATTGCATCGAGACGTTCCTGTCGCCGGCGATCAACCCCCCGGCGGACGCCATCGCACTCGACGGCGGAGCGCGGGTCGTTCGATATCTCGAGCGGGCGGTTGCAAATGGCGGCGACCGCGAGGCCCGCTGGAACATGATGATGGCGGCGATGGAAGGGGCGATGGCGTTCCAGAAGGGACTCGGCGCCGTTCACGCGATGTCGCACCCGCTGGGAGCGATTCCCGGGCTTAACCTGCATCACGGCACGCTCAATGCGGTCGTCATGCCGACCGTGCTTCGCTTCAACGAGCATCATGTCGGCGACAAATACGATCGGCTGCGCGCCGCCCTCGGCCTGAAGCCGGGGACCGATCTCGCCGCGTTCATCGAAGAATTCAACCACCGCCTCGGCCTGCCGCCGAACCTCGGCGCAATGGGGGTCAGGCGCGAGCATATTCCGGATCTGGTCACGGCGGCATTGGCGGACCATTGCGCGGCAACGAATCCGCGCAAGATGACGGCGGAGGACACCGAAGCCCTATTCCTCGCAGCGCTCGGGTAAGGGCGGGCCTCAACGGGGCCAAGCGGCGACAGACGCCGTACGGCGGGAACGCATCCGCCCGCCGACCGATGATTCGCTGACCGATGACACGGCCGACGAAAGCGCCGTAAGAATGAGGACCCTCTACCGCAATCTGGTCGAGGCGGTCGTCGCGCCGGTGCGCGCGATGCGCCTGCGCTATCTGCCGCTGCTGATGGTCTACTTCGCCTATGGCGCGAGCGGATTCTCGGCCGTCGCGGAATCCTTCTGGGTGAAGGAGAAGCTCGCGCTTTCGGCCGAGGCGTTGGTGGCGCTGAGCGTGTGGCTGACGGTACCCTGGACGATCAAGGTCGTCTTCGGGCAACTGGTGGACAGCGTACCGTTGTTCGGCTCGCGTCGGCGCGCCTACATCTTTCTCGGCGCCGGACTGATGGCGGGCGCCAATCTGATGCTCGCCGGCGCCGCCGGCGGATGGATCGGGCCGTTGCGCCCCGAGGCGGTCTATGTCGCGGCCGCGCTGATCGCCGTCCTCGGGCTCGTCATCCAGGACGTGGTCGCGGACGCGATGTCGACCGAGGTCGTCGACCGCAACGATGCGCATGGCCGGCCGCGCCCCGAACACGAGGTCAACGCGGATCTCGGCATGGTCCAGGTGCTCGGCCGAATCGCGTTGATGCTCGGCGTGTTCGCCGTCGCCGGCCTCGGCGGCTGGCTCGCCGACATACTGCCGTACGAGGACATATTCCTTCTGGCTCTGGCCGTGCCCGCCATATCGGTGGCTGGCTCGCTGCTGGTTCGGCTCGAGACGGTCGAACACAAGCCGCTCGACTGGCGAATCCTCGGCGGCGGATCCGTCTTCGGACTCGTCACGATCGCGATCGGCATCGGCACGGTTCCCCTCGGGCAGGAGCTGATCTTCGCCGTGTCGATGGTCACGATGACGATCCTGCTGTGGCTGACGATCGCCGACATCGACGCGGAGGCGCGGCGTTCGATCATCTATGCGGCGGTCGTGATCTTCGTCTTTCGCGCCATGCCGACGTTCGGTCCCGGCGCGCAATGGTGGCAGATCGACGTCCTTGGCTTCGATCCCGGTTTCTTCGGCACGCTCGGCCAGATCGGTGCGGGGATCGCCATCGTCGCAACATGGCTGTTCAGCCGGACCGTGACGGAACGGCCCGTGACGGTCGTCCTGGCCTGGCTGACGGTCCTGGGGGCTTTGCTGTCACTGCCGACGATCGGCATGTATTACGGCCTGCACGAATGGACGGAACGGGTCTTCGGTTTCGGCGCCCGCGGAATCGCGCTCGTCGATACGTCGCTCGCCTCGCCCTTCGCGCAGCTGTCGATGGTGCCGATGCTGACACTCATCGCCGTTCACGCGCCGCCGGGCCGGCGCGCCACATGGTTTGCGCTGATGGCGTCCCTGATGAATCTGGCGCTTCAGGCGGGCACGCTCGGGACCAAGTACCTGAACCAGATCTTCGTCGTCGAGCGCGGCGCCTACGGCGAGCTTGGGCATCTGATGATCACGGCCACCGCGATCGGCCTCGTCGTCCCGTTGCTGACGATCGTCCTCGTCGGGCCGCGCCTACGGGCCGGATCATCCGCGGTAGCACAGAAAGAGGCAATCGCACCCTAAGCGTGTGGCGCCGCCGGCGCCTGGTACGAGGCCGGCGCGCGACCGCTTGCCCCTATGGTAACCCTCGGACTAGATTGAGAAAATTCTCCGGGAGAACAGATTCTGATGGACGGAACGGAAAGCAACGGTCGCGGCCGGCGCCCCCTACGATCACCGATCACGACCCGCGGGCTCGATCGTGCGCCGCATCGCGCCTTTCTTCGCGGCATGGGGCTGTCGGATGAGGATATCGGCAGGCCATTCATCGGCGTGGTGAGCACGCATGGCGAGGTCACCCCATGCTCGATGACGCTTGGCCCGCAGGCGCAGGAGGCCAAGATCGGAATCCGCGCCGCGGGCGGCGTTCCGCGCGAGTTCACGACGATATCCGTATCCGACGGCCTGTCGATGAACCATCTCGGCATGCGGTTCAGTCTGGTCTCGCGCGAAATCATCGCCGACTCGATCGAGGCCGTCGTCCGCGCGCATGCCTATGACGGCCTGGTCGGCTTCGGCGGATGCGACAAGACGCTGCCCGGCGTCATGATGGGGATCGTCCGCTGCAACGTGCCGTCGGTCTTCATGTATGGCGGCAGCGCTCTGCCCGGCCGCTGGCGGGGCAGGGACGTAACCGTCCTCGATGCCTACGAGGCCGTCGGGGCGGTCATGACCGGGCAGATGACGGCGGCCGAACTCGACGAACTCGAGCACGCATGCCTGCCGACGATCGGCTCCTGCGCCGGCCAGTTCACGGCGAATACGATGGCAATGGTGTCCGAAGCGCTCGGCCTGGCGCTGCCCGGTTCGGCGATGATGCCCGGCGTCTATGCCGAGCGCATGGCCCTTGCCCGCCAGGCCGGCGAGACCGTCATGCGCATCCTGAAGGATGGAGGGCCGTTGCCGCGTGATCTGATCACCCGCAAGAGCCTCGAGAATGCCGCGGCCGTGGTTGCCGCGACGGGCGGCTCCACCAATGCGGCGCTTCATCTGCCGGCGATCGCACATGAGGCCGGAATTCGATTCACGCTCGACGACGTCGCCGCGGTGTTCGACCGCATCCCGCTCATCGGCGACCTGCGTCCCGGCGGCAAGTTCGTTGCCAAGGACGTGCACGAGATCGGCGGAACCCAGGTGATCCTGCGCGCCCTGCTCGAAGGCGGATACATCCATGGCGACTGCCTGACGGTCACCGGGCGGACGATCGCGGAGCTGGCCAGCGCCGCACCTCCGCCCGACGGCCGCGTCGTCCGGCCGACGTCCGAGGCGATTTCGCCGACAGGGGGCGTGGTTGTGCTCAAGGGCAATCTTTGCCCGGACGGCGCGCTCCTCAAGGTCGCCGGGCTGCGGCAACTCGTGTTCGAAGGACCGGTCCGCGTCTTCGAAAACGAGGAGGAGTGCATGGCCGTCGTGCGCGCGCGCAGCTACGCGCCGGGCAGCGTCCTCGTGATCCGCAACGAGGGGCCGAAAGGAGGGCCCGGGATGCGCGAGATGCTCGGCGTCACCGCGCTCATCTACGGGCAGGGGATGGGCGAGCAGGTCGCGCTGCTGACCGACGGTCGTTTTTCCGGTGCGACACGCGGCATGTGCATCGGCTACGCGAGTCCCGAGGCGGCGGTCGGCGGGCCGATCGCGCTTCTTCGCGACGGCGATCGCGTTCGCATCGACGCGACGCAACGCTCGATCACCGTTGCGCTGTCCGACGCGGAACTTGCCGAGCGGCGCCGCCAATGGCAACCGCGCCCGAAGGCGCTCAGCGGATTGCTGGAGAAATACGCCGCGACCGTCGGCCCTGCAAATCTTGGCGCCGTGACGCATTCCGGCAACGTCGACTGGCCGGTCGAGTCACCGGCATGAGATGTGCAGGTTATTGATTCCGCGAAAAAGGGGAGAGAGACAATGAAAAGCCGAATGTTCGTTACAGGCGTCGTGGCCGCGCTTTCGCTCCTCGGCGTCGCGTGGTCGGCGCCGTCTGCGGCGCAGCAGACGACGACGCTGCGTGTCGGCAACTGGCTGCCCAACCACCATCTGATCGTCCGGGGCATCATCGTGCCTTGGGCGCGCGCCATCGAGCGCGAGACGAACGGCACGCTCAAGTTCGACGTCATGACATCGTCCATCGGCCGGCCGCCGGAGTTCTTCGACTTTGTGAAGAACGGCGTCATCGATGTCGGCTACGGGGTGTCCGGACACAATCCCGGACGCTTCACGATGACCCAGGTCATGGATCTGCCTTTCATGTCGCCGGATCCGTGGTCCGGCGCGGCCGCGGCGTGGGCGACGTACCAGCGCTATGGCGAGCGCTACAAGGAACATGCCGGCGTCAAGATCGTCGGGCTCTGGGTCCACTCGACGCCGGGTATTCACATGCGTGGCGAGCCGATCCGGACGATCGAGGATCTCAAGGGCAAGAAGATCCGTGTCGGCGGCAACGTGACGGGACGGATCATGGCCGCGCTCGGGGGCACGCCCGTGCAGCTTCCGCCAACCGAGGCGCAGCAGGCAATGCAGTCCGGCGTCGCCGACGGAATCACGTTCCCGATCGAGTCGATCGAGTTCTTCAAGATCACGCCGGTGATCAAGGCGACGACCGAGATTCCGGGCGGTCTCTATACCGACACGTTCTGGCTGGGCATTAACGAAGCCCGGTGGAATTCGCTGACGCCGGAGCACAAGGCCGCGATCGAGAAGCATTCCGGGATGGCCGTGGCGATGAACGCGGGCTGGGCCTGGACCAACGGCGACGAGGTCGGGCGCGCAGCCTTGAGGAAGAACAACGTCAACTTCGTCACACTGCCGCCGGCCGAGGTCGAGAAGGCGAAGGCGGCCCTCAAGGAACTCGAGGAAGAGTGGCTCGTCGAGGCCAAGAAGCGGAACCTGCCGGGCGAGGAGATCATCGCCTACGCCCGCGCCATGGTCGACGTCTATCGCGCCGAGAAGCGCGTCAACGTCCCGTGACGGGCTTGCAGGACGTCAGGGAAGGGGGCACGGTCGCCGCCGCCCCGGCCGCCGAACTCGGTCGGCCGGGGCGGATCCTTTCCGTGACTGTCGGCGGCATGATCCTGGTCATGATGGTCTTGACGGCGATCGACGTGGCCGGGCGCTACTTCCTCAACGCGCCGCTGTTCGGCGCGTTCGAAATGACGGAAATCCTCATGGGTCTGGTGGTGTTCGCCGGCATGCCGCTCACCACGGCCGCGCGTGAACACATCGTCGTCAACTTCCTCGAGAACGTCCTGTCGGCGCGGGTCCGGTTGATCCAGGCCGCGATCGGCGACGCCGTCTCGGCCGTTGTCACCGGGATCATGACGTGGCGGATCTTCGTCCGCGGACAGGGCCTGATCGAGGTCGGCGAGACGACGCTGCTGCTCGGGGTCGGCAGGGGCTATATCGCGATCGCCATGGCGGTGCTGCTGGGCGTGACGACGCTCGTCTTCCTCTACGCGGCGGTCCTGGCGCTGCGAGCGGCGCGGACATGATCGGCGCCTGGGAACTTGCGCTCTACGCGTTCGGGGCGCTGACCCTTCTTCTGCTGGCCGGCGTGCCGATCGCCTTCGCCATGACTCTCGTCGGCGTCGGTGGCATCGTCTCGCTCATCGGCTGGACCCCTGCGCTGGCACTGCTCGGCCAGATCCCGGTATCGAACACGATGAGCTACGAGCTCTCGGTCGTGCCGATGTTCATCCTGATGGGGACGTTCATCGCGCGGTCGGGAATCTCGGCGGACCTCTATGCCGCGTGCAACGCTTTCGTCGGGCACCGGCGCGGCGGCCTTGCGATCGCGACGATCCTGGCCTGCGGCGCGTTCGCCGCGGTCTGCGGGTCGGCCATCGCGACCGCGGCGACCTTCTCGAAGGTCTCGTATCCCTCGATGCGGCGATACGGCTATCACGAGGGGCTGGCCAGTGCGGCCATCTGTGCCGGCGGCACGCTCGGCATCTTGATTCCGCCCTCGGTGATCATGGTGATCTACGGCATCATGACGGGGACGGACATTGCGAAGCTGTTCATCGCCGGTATCGTGCCGGGGTTGATCGCGATCGGTTTTTATGCCGTCACCGTGCAGTATCTGGTCTGGCGCAATCCTGCCGCCGGGCCGCGGGGCGAGCGGGTCGCGTGGCCCGAGCGCTGGCGGCTGCTCGGCCGTGTCGGACCTGTGGTGGCGCTCTTTGCCTTGATCATGGGTGGGCTCTATTTCGGTGCGTTCACGGCGACCGAAGCGGCTGGCGTGGGCGCTTTCGGCGCATTCTGCTTTGCGGCATGGCGTCGTACGCTGTCGGCGCGCGATTTCCTGGACTGTGCCGTCGAAACGGCACGCATCACCGCGGCGCTGTTCGCGATCCTGATCGGCGCGCTGCTGTTCTCGCAACTGATGAACTTCGGCAGTTTGCCGCGTGCCCTGCAGGACTTCGTAACGGGTTTCGGTGTCGAGCCGTATCTTGTGATCGTCGCGATCTGCGTACTGTATATCGTGCTCGGTACCTTCTTCGAGGAGCTGTCGATGATCCTCCTCACGGTACCGATCTTCTTCCCGCTGGTCACGGGGCTTGGCTTCGATCCGATCTGGTTCGGCGTCCTCATCGTGATGGTCGTCGAGATGGGCCTGATCAGCCCGCCGGTCGGCATGAACCTGTTCGTGGTGCAATCGATCCTCAAGATTCCGATTGGCACGCTGTATCGCTGGATCACGCCCTTCGTTCTCGCCGATATCCTCCGGCTTGTCCTCGTCGTCGCGGTGCCGGGGCTCGTCTTGCTGCTGCCGCGGCTCTCGGGATGAAGGGGCTATCGCAGCGTGCCTGGGTCCGGCTGGCGTCGGGGCGTCGTATCGATCTTCTCAATCCGTCGCCGCTGGATTTCGAGGACGAGGATCTCGCCATCGGCTTGTCGCGCACGCCGCGCTGGGGCGGGCATTCGGTCTGGGAATGGCCGATGTCGGTGGCTCAGCATTCGCTGCTGGTGCTGGAGATCGCCAAGGCGGAACACCGGCAGGGGCTTTCGGAAAGGCTGCAGCTTGCAGCATTGCTTCACGATGCCTCGGAGGGCCTGATGGCCTTCGACCCGATCTCGCCGGTCAAGCCTTTCCTCGGCGACGGTTACAGGTTCCTCGATACCCGGCTGCAGACCATCGTCCATCTGCGTTATGGATTGCCGGCGCAGCTTCCGGCGGACTGGACCGCCTTGATCAAGAACGCCGACCGCGCCGCTGCGGCGGCCGAAGCACGGCACGTCGCCGGCTGGACCCCGAAGGAGATTCGTCAAGCGCTCGGCATAACCAGCCGGGCACCAAAGACAGATCCGCTTGTACGACGCTATGGCGGGACGCCGTGGGAGCCCTGGCCTGCCCGGGTCGCCGCGGAAAGGTTCTGCGCCGCTCTGGCGGCGTTGAAAGACCGCTGATCGTCGCTCGATCGCTGGCCGTGCACGATCGCTGGTCCGTGCAGGCCGACGTCAATCCATCATCGACGGCAGGACCAGCGTGATCCACGGGAAGGTGACGAGAATGGCGAGCCGGATGATGTCGGCCACGACGAACGGTATGACGCCGCGCATCACGGTGATCTGCGGCACGTCACGTGCGACGCTCTGGACGACGAACAGGTTCATGCCGACCGGTGGGCTGATCAGGCCGATCTCGACGATGGTGACGATCAGGACACCGAACCAGATCGGATCGAAACCCAGCGACTTGATCAGCGGAAACACGAACGGGATGGTAAGGAGGATCATCGACAGCTCTTCGAAGAAGGTGCCGAGGACCACGTAGAAGGCAAGAATGATGATAAGCACGACGTAGGGATGAAGGCCCGACTCGTCGACCGTGGCGACCAGAAGCTGCGGCAGGTTCGAAACGTCCATGAAGTAGTTGAAGACGTTCGCGCCGATCAGGATGAGGAAGATCATCCCGGTCGTCGACGCTGTTTCGGCGACGCAGTCCCGCACCACCGTCTTGTTCAGGCGTTTGCGGGCAAACGCGAACACGAAGGCGCCGAACGCGCCGACGGCGCCAGCTTCCGTCGGTGCGAACCAGCCGAAATAGATGCCGCCGATCACGACGGCGAACAGCAGGATGACGTCCCAGATCCGACGCAGAGCGGCAAGCGTTTGTCGCCAGTCATAGCGCGGCCCGGCGGGACCCAGCTTCGGATCGCGCCACGTCACGAAGGCGATCGCCGACATATAAAGGGCCGTGGCAAGAAGGCCCGGCAGGACGCCGGCGATGAACAGCTTGCCGATCGACGTTTCCGTCAGCAGCCCATAGATCACCATGATGATGCTCGGCGGGATCATGATGCCGAGCGTGCCGCCGGCTGCGATCGCGCCGGTCGCGAGCGAATCGGCATAGCCGCGCCGGCGCATCTCTGGCAGCGCCACCCGACACATGGTCGCGGCCGTGGCGATCGATGAACCGCAGATCGCGCCAAACCCGGCGCAGGCGCCGACCGTCGCCATGGCAAGCCCGCCCCGCAGGTGACCGAAGAATGCATAGAAGCCTTCGTACAGATTGCGCGACAGGCCGGCATGCGTTGCGAAAACGCCCATCAGGACGAAGAGCGGAATGACCGACAGCGTATACGGGAAGACCGCCTGGAACGGCGCCGAGCCCATGACGAAGCCCAGCGCATCGAATCCGTTGATAAGCCCGAAGCCGATCGCGCCGACGCTGCCCATCGCGATGGCAACGGGAACCCGGAGCGCGATCAGTACGAGAAGGGCGACGATGCCGAGGAGGCCGATGGTTGAAGCATCCATAAGGACGATTACCTGACAGGATCCTCGCCGCTTACGGCAATGATCGCCTGGCGCAGGGCGATCAGGCCCGCGGCGGCGATCGAAAGGGCCGAGCCGGCCAGAAGCGGGATCCAGTAGAGCAGGATCGGGATGCCGATGGTTTGCGAGCGATCGCCGTAGCCGTGCTGTTGAATGGCCTGGACCCATCCGTAGCGCAGGACCGCAGCCATGAACGCGATCGTGATCAACGCCGCAGCGAACTTCAGCGCGGCGATGCTACGCCGCGGCAGACGGTCCGTGACCAGCTCGATGACGATGTGGCTCTCGGTGAAGAAGGCGAAGGGGATGGCCATAAACACCGCGCCCATCACAAGTAACTGGGTAATGTCGACCATGCCGATGATCGCGACGTTTACCGTCCGCCGCAGTGCGACGTCGACGACGGTCGCGAGCATGGTCACGATCAACATGAAGACACCGAGGGAGGCGAACCCTCGGGTCATGATGGCAAGGCCACGATATATGGTCTGAAACATCAGGCCGACTCAGGGATAATCGCCGGGCGGCTGCACGACGGCAGCCGCCCGGCGGTCGGCGTCAGGACTTCTTTTCGAACTGCGCGACGAGGCGGAGCGCCTCGTCGTAGATCTCGCGCACGTTCTTCACGCCCTGGTCCTCGATCGACTTGAGGTACGACTCGGTCATCGGCGTCAGCGCCTCGCGCCAGCGCTGGCGCTCCTCATCGGACAGGCGGACGATCACGTTCCCCCGGGCCTTGGCCTGATCCAGGCCGGCCTGGTCCCACTTGTTCCACCACGGACCGAACTTCGGAATCAGCGCGTCGCCCGAGATGTCATCGATGGCCTGCTTCACGTCGGGCGGAAGACCATCGTATTTGCGCTGGTTCATGACGAAGAAGAACGACACCGTGTAGGTGCGCGCGTCGAGGTGATACTTGAGAACCTCGGCAAGCTTGAAGGACGAGACCGGATCCCACGGGAACACGGCGCCATCGATCGCACCCTTCTGCAGATTCTCGTAGACCTGACCCGGCGGCAGGCCGACCGGTGTCGCGCCGAGATACTCGAGCATCATCTGCACGGCCGGCGACGGTGCCCGGATGCGAAGCCCCTTGAGGTCGGCGAGTTGGGTGATCTGTTTTTCGCGGGTATGGATCAGGCCGCCGTTGTGCGCATGCAGCGCCAGCACCTTCACACCCCGATATTCATCCTTGAGGTACTTTGGATAAAGCGCCCACAACGTGCGGGTCGCGACGTCGGCGTTCTCGGTCAGAAAGGGAAGATCGATGACCGACGTGCGCGGAAAACGCCCGCGCGGGATTCCATGCAGGCCGTGGGCAATGTCGATCACGCCGGCCGTGACCTGATCGTACTGCCGCGCGACGTCGCCGAAGGACGATCCGCCCGGGAAAATAGTGACCTTTACCTTGTTGTTCGTCCGGCGTTCCAGCTCCCGCGCCCACGGTTCGATGAAGTCGGTATGGATGCCATGGACCGCCGGCAGGTAATGACTGACCTTGAGTTCGATCGTCTGTTGCGCGTCAGCCTGGTGGCCGACCAGCATCGCGCCAACGGCAATCAACGAGGCGGACAAAATCTTGAACCAACGCATCTGTCCTCCCTACACAGGTAAAGGCCCGAAATGGCCCGTTCTTGCCTGAACGCAACGGCCTGACACAGTCAGGCTGTTCGAACGGCATGCAGTATTGCGACCCGGGTTTACTAGTTTCACCTGAAACCGATGTCAACCGCAGGTCACCGACCGAACATTGCAGCGCTCCGATCGCGACACGATGTTACGGTTGCGCCCGACTGGCCGCCTATGCGGCCGCCTTTTGCGCCAGGCGCTGGCGGACGCGCGGCATGACCTCTTCGGCCATCAGGCGCATGGAGTTGTGCACCAATTTCTCCGGCATCATGCCGAAGTTCTGCAACGCCATGACGTGCCGGATCCCCATCTCGTAGAGACGCACCATCTTGTCGACGACCGTGTCGACCGAGCCGAACAGGCCGAGACCGGAACGCATGATGTCGTCGTAGACCTGCCGCTTCGCGTAGAGCCGGGTGGCGACATACAGGTCGAAAGCGTCGGCGGCTTCGCGGCGGCAAGCCTCGTCGCTCTCGGCGACGTGGGTATGGAAGGCGAACACGTTGTCATCGTCGCTGGGCGGGAGGCCGGACTCAGCGCGGCCGCGCCGGAACTCGGCGAGCATCGGGCCGATTTCTTCGAAGCGGTCGACCGATGCATACGGCACGCACATGATGTTGTTGCCCTGGCGCCCGACGTGATACGCGCCCTCCTTCTTCAGGATGGCGACATAGATCGGGATCGACGGCTGAACGGGCAGAACGTTGATCTGCACCGCCTCGAGCGTATTGAACTTCCCCTTGTAGGTTATCCGCTCGCCGGCCAGGGCGCGCTTGAGGATCGCGAGGTTCTCGTCGAAGCGCTCGCGCTTTTCGGCGGGATCGATGTGATAGCCCTCGAATTCGTGCTTGAGATAACCGGAGCCGACGCCGAGCACCATGCGCCCGCCGGAGAGCACGTCGACCATCGCGTAACTCTCCGCGACCGTCAGCGGATGATGGAACGTCAAGATGGAGATCGCCGAGCCCAGGCGCAGACGCGTCGTGCGCTGCGCGAGGGTCGAGAGCATGACGGCCGGGTTCGGAACCGCCCCGTACTCATGGAAATGGTGCTCGGCCACGAAGAACGTGTCGTACCCGAGACGATCGGCAAGTTCCGCCTGCGCAATCACCTCGCGATAGAGCTGCGGCAGGGACCGCTCTCGGGTCGGATAGTGGTCCTGCACCGAGAAGATCGACAGGCGCATTTCGCCTGAATGTCCCGTCGCCCCTTCCTGAGGTGTGCTGACGTGCGGGGGTGCCGTCATCGTTGTCCTCCCTGTTGCTAAATAGTAAATTAATTTCATATTCTTGAATCACGTATTCCGAGTCAAGGGTGCACGGGGGTCGGAGATGGGCACGAAACGCAGCCGCCGCGGCACCGGCGTTCCACCGGAACGGCAAGGTATCCAGTCGGTGGAGTTCGGCGCGCGGTTGTTGCGAGCGCTGGCCGAGGCACCGGCTGCGTTGGGATTGAAGGACGTGGCAGGTCGCGCCGGCATGTCGGCGAGCAAAGCGCACCGGTATCTCGTCAGCCTCATCAGGGTCGGTCTGGTCGAGCAGGACGCGATGACCGGACGCTACGATCTCGGCGTGCTTGCGCTCACGGTCGGTCTCGCGGCGCTCGGACGGCTCGACCCCGTAAAGGTCGGCAGATGGGCCGCAGCGGCATTTCGGACGCGTGTTGACGAGACGGTGCTGATCGCCGTTTGGGGCAATCGCGGACCGACCGTCGTCGGCTGGGAAGAGAGCAGCAAGCCCGTCACGGTGAACGTCAGGGTCGGTTCGGTAATGCCCGTGCTGTCATCGGCCACCGGCCGGGTTTTTCTGGCGTATGCGCCCGCTGAGCATACGCGGGCGCTCGTCGAGGCCGAGCTCGCGGATCTTCGTGCACGCCGGCCCGACGACCTCGACGCACTAACGCCGGACCGCCTTGCCGCCGACGTGCGGCGCTACGGGTTGGGCCGGGTCGACGGCGATCTGCTGCCCGGCATCAGCGCACTTGCGGCGCCTATCTTCGACCACGCCGGGCGGCTCAGCCTGGTACTCACGGCGCTCGGTCATCACGGCGTGTTCGACTGCCGATGGGATGGAGTCGTCGCGACGACGCTGAAGGAAATCGCGGCTGCGGCAAGTCGCCGCCTTGGCGCAGGCGTCGCTACCGGAACGGCAGCGTAGCGCCGGCAGGGTCGCCGCTTCAGTGTCGCTGCCGCCCGTACGGAACCGTTACGATGCACTCGGAGCCGTTCCATCGGAACTGACCGCCCATCATCCGCGACAGCGTTTGCGAAAACCGGGCGCCCAGCCCACCGCTTCGACTTGGATCGAAGTCGGGCGGCAGGCCCGGACCCTGATCTACGACCGACAGGCGCAGGATTCCATCGCCGGCAGCAAAGTCGACCCGTATGGGACCCAGGCCATGTTTGATCGCATTGGTGACGAGTTCAGTCGCGATCAGGCCGAGCGACGTCGCGACGCGAATCGGGATCTTCGCCCGTTGCGTGCGCACGTCGAGCCGGCGCCCCGCCGGCAGGATCGACTTTGCCAGTTCGTCGCACAACGCTCGCAGGTAGCTGCCGAACTCGATGACGTCGAATTCCTTCGTCCGGTACAGCTGATCGTGGACGCGACCGATGGCCATGACGCGCCGGATCATGGCATCGATGCGCCGCTGCGCCTCGGGCGAAGCCGCCGTGCGCCTCTCCATGCGAAGCACCGCGGTAATTGCCTGCACGCTGTTCTTGACGCGATGGTGGACCTCGCTCAGCAGCAGCTTGGCCCGTGAAAGGGCGAGACTAAGTTCTTCCTCGGTCTGCTTGCGTTCGGTGATGTCCTGGGCAATTCCGCCGACGCGTTGCACCTTTCCGGTCGCATCCGTGATCGGGAAGGCGCTGTCGCGAATCCAACGAACGGCTCCGTCCGGTCGCACGATCCGGTATTCAAAGTCACGTTTTTCACCTGCAAGGATTCCCGGCAGTACGGCGCGGACCGCATCGCGATCCTCGATGTGGATCGAATCGAGCCAGTTCACGGCGTTTCGCATGATTGCTTCGCGGCTTTGCCCCCAGATTCGCTCGTAGCTCGCACTGACGTACTCGAGACGATTTTCATCGATATTGAAGATCCACGACACGTCCTGGGAGCTATCGGAGAATTGCCGGAAGCGCTGCTCGCTTTCGCGCAAGGCGTGCTCGGCACGACGGTGGTCACTCACATCGGTGAGGAGTCCGAGTATCTGCCGGACGCGACCGTCGCCATGTCGCGCAAAAACGACCTCGCGGTTGTGGAACCAGCGCCAACGGCCATCGGCATGCCGCAGCCTTAACTCGCGTTCGATCGTCTCATCGTCCGAGACCCTGGCGAACACGAGCCGCTTGCCGAGGAGCTGGTGCAGGTCGTCACGGTGAATGAGCGCCCTTATCGCCTGGCCACGCAGTTGACGAATTTCGACCTCGGAGTAGCCGAGGACCGTCTTGATCCAGCCGTTGGTGTAGACGTTGCGATGCTCGACGAGGTCGTAGATGTAGACGATGTCCGGCGTGGCTTCAGCAATGCGGTGGAACAATCGGTCGCTGTCGCGCAGCGCCATTTCCGTCCGCTTGCTGTCCGTGATGTCGGACGTGACGCCGATCAGGCGATACGGCTTGCCGTTTCCGTCCCGAAGCACGCGGCCCGACAATGCGAACCAGCGTCTACCGCGATGACGGTAGTTGATCCGGAATTCGATGCGGAAATCGTGGCCGGACTGGATATGATCATGAAGGGTGCGTGCCACGTCCGCGCGATCTTCCGGCACGATCGAAGCGAGCCAGTTCTCGTACGAACGCGGTGTCGATCTCTCCAGCCCAAGCAGTTCGCTGAATTCGACCGACTAGAAACATTCATCCGTGGCAATATTCCACTGCCACGTCACGGCTCTGGCGTACTCGAGCGCTAAGTGCAGGAATTGCGCGAGTTCGTCGGTGCTATGGCCAGCTCTGCCGACTGGGAGTTCGGCCCCGGTCGCCCGTGGAGCCATAATATCCCCCTCCGCCGACATTAGAACTCGGCCGGACAATGATGCCAAGCAGCTCGGAGGCCTATCCCTCAATTGGGCTAGTCAGGTCGTATGAGATCCCGCAAGATCGGATGGACCACCGACGAGCTAGGTCGTGGTTAAGAGGTTCGCGCTGGCTTGGTCAAGGGCAATCATTGGTGGTCAGCAGGTGATTTCCTGCGGGAAACCGGCTCCATGGACTTTGAGCTGAGCCAAGACCAGAAGGACATTCGCGCCGCCGTGCAGAAGCTCTGTGCGGCGTTCGGGCTTGACTATTGGCTGCAACGCGACTGCACGGTGGCTTTCCAGAGGAGTTCCATGCTGCGCTGGCGCGGGACGGATGGCTTGGCATTGCCATGCCGGATCACTGCGGGGGCGCCGGACTCGGCATAACCGAGGCGGCCATCCTCATGCAGACGATCAGCCAGTCAGGCGCGGGATTTTCAGGGGCCTCTGCCGTCCACATGAACATCTTCGGGCTGCAGCCCGTGGTGAAGTTCGGTACGCCTGAACAGCAGGCGCGGATGCTGTCGCCTCTCATTCGCGGCGAGGACCGTGCCTGCTTTGCGGTGACGGAACCGGATGCCGGTCTCAAGAACCGGATGCCGGTCTCAATACGCTCCGGATAAAGACATGCGCCGAGCGCGACGGCGATCATTATGTGGTCCATGGTCAAAAGATCTGGATCTCGACAGCCCAGGTGGCAAACAAGGTTCTTCTTCTGGCGCGGACCACGCCGATCGAGTATGTGACCGAGCCGACGGGCGGGCTGAGCCTGTTCTACACGGATCTCGATCGGCGCTTCGTGGAGATCCGAGAAATCGAGAAGATGGGCCGCAAGGCGGTCGATTCGAATCAGGTGTTCTTCGACGGGTTGCGCGTGCCGGTCGCCGATCGTATCGGGGGCGAGGGCAAGGGATTTACCTACATTCTTCACGGCCTCAATCCCAAGCGCATTCTCATCGCTGCCGAAGCGGTCGGCCGCGGCCGGGCTGCGTTCGAACGCGCCGCGCAATATGCCGGCGAACGGATCGTCTTCGACCGGCCGATCGGTCAGAATCAGGCGATTCAGCATCCGTTGGCCCGCTGCTGGATGGAGCTCGAGGCCGCGGATCTGATGGTCTTCAAGGCGGCGACGCTCTACGACCGCGGTCAGCCCTGCGGGGCCGAGGCAAACGCCGCGAAGTATCTGGCGGCGGAGGCGTGTTTCCGAGCCTGCGAAACCGCCATTTTGACACTTGGCGGCATGGGCTACGCGAAGGAGTATCACGTGGAGCGATTCCTTCGCGAGGCGTGGATTCCGCGGTTGGCGCCCGTCAGCCCGCACCTGATCCTCTGCTATATCGCAAAGAAGGTGCTGGGGGTGCCGAAATCGTACTAGCCGATCCCCGGCCAGCCACTGTAACGCCGATGCCTGGAATGCATCGGCGCCAGGGGAGGGGGCCGCGAATGCGGCCTCCCTTCAGCGCTGCTTGATATAACCCTGAATGAACTGCGGCAGGGCGAAGGCGCCACGATGGACTTCCGGCGTGTAGTACTTGGTCTTGAGCCGGGCCGCCTTGAAGCGCTTCGTCAGTGTGGCGAGCGTCGTCTCGCGCAGCTTTTTGTTGTTGGTCGCCCAGCCAAGGGTCATGAACCCGCCATAGTAGCTCGGCACGGCAGCGAGGTAGAAGCCGACATCCTTGAACGACTTCTTGCGCCGCCAGTACGTCATCGCCACCTCGTCCGGCTGCATGAACGGGACACCATTCTGGTTCACCAGAATGCCGCCGTCTGTCAGGCAGCGACGGCAGTTCCGGTAGAACTCCTCGGTGAACAGGACTTCACCCGGACCGATGGGATCGGTCGAGTCGACGATGATGACGTCGTACCGGTCCTTCGTCTCCGCGACGAATTTCGCCCCATCGGCGATGACGAGGTCGGTCCGCTTGTCGTCGAAGGCCTTCTGCGGGATCGACGGCATGTACCGAAGGCACATGTCGACGACGCTGCGGTCGATCTCGACCATCGTGACCTTCTGGATACTCTTGTGGCGCAGCGTTTCGCGCAGAATGCCGCCGTCGCCGCCGCCGATGATGAGCACCCTGCGCGCCTTGCCGTGGGCAAGGATCGGCACGTGCGTCATCATCTCGTGATAGACGAACTCGTCCTTTTCCGTGACCTGGATGACGTCATCCAGTGCCAGCACCCGACCATAAGCCGGCGTCTCGAAGATCACCAGATCCTGGTGCTCGGTCCGCTCGCGGTAAATGATCTGCGTGATCTGGAACGTCTGCCGTACGTGCGGGAACAGCTTTTCCTGGAACCAGCCGCCGGCACCGTCACCGTTCGGCTGGTTCACGCGATCACTCCGCGCTTCTGTTCGGAGATCTGGACGGAAGCCGGCTCGAACGCGCGGCGGATCACCGGGATCGCCTTGTACGGATCGCAGGCGCCACACATGAAGATGTCGATCGCCGCGTAGCCGCGCTCCGGCCAGGTGTGGATTGAGATGTGGCTCTCCGCCAGCACGGCCACGCCCGACAGGCCGGCATTCGGGCCGAAGTGGTGGAGGTGGACGTGCAGCAGAGTCGCACCGGCAGCGCTCGTCGATTCGCGCAGCATGGCATCGGTGGTTGCGAGATCGCCAAGATTCTTGGCACCCCAGAGCTCCACGAGCAGGTGGGTGCCGGCGAACTTCACACCGTTGCGCTCGACAAAGTAATCCTTCGCGGGACTCGGCTCGGCCTGCGCCGGAGTCTGAGCAACCGCCAGTGGCTGCGCCGACGAAACATTCGCCTGCGCCTTCATCGCTGCGGCGCTGCCACGCCGCCCACCCGTCACCACTCCCAACTTATGGACCGACGCCTTCGCCATCTCTTTCCATCATCCTCCTGTCCCGAAAGAGATAAGGATTACAAGGATCGCTATTTGGGACCAAACCCCCCCTGATGCAAGAAAAAACTAAGCGCCGACCGTAAATTTTTCCCCGCCGGCAGGCAGTATCACGCTCGGTGCGGGCTCTTTCCGGGGATTCTCGGCGGCGGCGCGTTCCGGAACGAACGGTCGCGTCAGAACTGATCTTCAGCGACTCGGAGGATGCTGTCGGCGCCGCGCGTGACAGGATGAAGCAGCATGGGCGCCTGGCTGAGGAAATGGTCGGCGTAGAAACGCGCCGTGGCGATCTTGGTTTCGCAGAACGCCCGGTCGCTCGCGTTGCCGTCCGCAATGGCCCGCTGGGCCGCGAACGCCGCCTTTGCCATCAGGTAGCCGCCGGCGACGGTGCCGAACAGCCGCAGATACGGCACCGCCCCCGCCGCGACCGCGCGCGGCTCTTGCCGCTGGGTCGCGACGATCCAGTCGGTTGCGTCGCGGAGCGTCGACACGCCGGCGACGAGCTGAGCGCCGATCCTGGCGAGATCCTCGCCCGGGGCGCTGGCCAGTTTCGCCTCGAGGGCCCCCACCTCGTCGAGGAAGGCTTTCGCGGCGGCGCCTTCGTCACGGCCGATCTTTCGAAAGACGAGGTCGTTTGCCTGGATGCCGTTGGTACCCTCGTAGATCGGGGCGATTCGCGCATCCCGCAGATGCTGGGCGGCGCCGGTCTCCTCGATGAAGCCGACGCCGCCATGCACCTGAATGCCGGTCGACGCGACTTCGACGCCGAGATCCGTGCACCACGCCTTCGCCACCGGGGTCAGCAGGTCGGCGAGCGCCTGCTGACGGGCGCGTTCCCCGGCATCCGGGTGACGCTTGGCGAGGTCGAGAGCGGCGAACGCGTAATAGGTGAGGGCACGCGCCGCTTCCGTCGCCGCCCGCATGGTCAGCAGCATGCGGCGGACGTCTGGATGATTGATGATGGCGACGGCGTCGGAGGTACGGCCGCCGAGGCCCCGCCCCTGAATCCGGGTCTTGGCATAGTCGCGCGCCTGCTGGTACGCGCGCTCGGCAATCGCGACCCCCTGAAGCCCGACGTTGAGGCGGGCATTGTTCATCATCGTGAACATGTACTCGAGGCCGCGGTTCTCCTCGCCGACGAGAAACCCGATGGCGCCTTCAGTGTCGCCGTAAGCCATGACGGCGGTGGGCGAGGCCTTGATCCCAAGCTTGTGTTCCAGCGAGACGCACCGGAGGTCATTGCGGCCCTGCAGCCGGCCGTCCGGTCCGACCAGGATCTTCGGCACGATGAACAGCGAGATGCCGCGCGTTCCGGCCGGAGCGCCCGGGGTTCGGGCGAGAACCATATGGATGATGTTGTCGGCGAGATCGTGATCGCCGTAGGTGATGAAGATTTTCTGACCGGTTATCCGGTAATGGCCGTCGGCCGGCACGGCCCGCGTGCGCAGCGCGCCGACGTCGGAGCCCGCCTGCGGCTCGGTCAGATTCATCGTTCCGGTCCATTCGCCGGAAACCATCTTCGGCAGGAACAGGCGCTTCTGCTCCGGCGAACCATGTGCCTGCAGCAGTTCCACGGCACCCTGGTTAAGGAGTGGACAGAGGCCGAACGACATGTTGGCGGACTGCCACATTTCCTGGATGGCCGCGGCGATCACCCATGGAAAGCCTTGTCCGCCATACTCGGGATCGAAGGGGACGCTGTTCCAACCGCCATCGACATATTTGCGGTAGGCGTCGCGCCAGCCCGGCGGCGTGCGGACCACGCCGTTCTCGAGCACCGAACCGCTACGGTCGCCCGGCGCATTCAGCGGCGCCAGCTCTTCCTCCGCCAGTTTGGCGGCCTGTTCGAGCACCTGGGCGACGAGCTCAGGCTCCGCCACTTCACCTCCCGGCAGTGCGGCGATGCGATCAAGTCCGGCGACCTCGCGCAGGACGAACTGCATGTCCTTGAGCGGCGCAACGTAGGTCATTCGATTACCTTGCCCGGATTCATGATGCCTTTCGGATCGAGTGCGCGCTTGAGCGTTCGCATCACCTCGATGGCGACTGGCGACTTGTAGCGGACGAGCTCGTCGCGCTTGAGTCGACCGATTCCGTGCTCGGCCGAAATGCTGCCGCCGAGATCCGCGACGATATCGTGGACGATCCGGTTGAACTCCGCCCAGCGGGCCAGATAGGCATCTCGGTCGGCGCCGATGGGTTGGCTCAGGTTGAAGTGGATGTTGCCGTCGCCGACGTGCCCGAAGGCAACCACCCGGATGCCGGGCAGGGCCGCCTCGCAGGCGCTGGTGGCGCGCGCGATGAACTCCGGCACTTTCGATACCGGTACCGACACGTCGTGCTTGATGCTGCCGCCTTCCGGCTTCTGTGCCTCCGGCAGTGTCTCGCGCAGCCGCCAGAGCGCCCGTGCCTGCTCGCCGGAGGCGGCGATGGTCGCATCGCGCACCAGACCGGCCTCGGCAGCCTCGGCCAGAACGGTTTCGACGTTGGTGCGCAGGCCGCCAGTCGCCTCTCCGGACGACGCTTCCATGAGAACGTACCAGGGATGCCGGTCGGCGAGCGGATCGGTCGTCCCGGGAATATGCCGCAACACCATCTCGAGCCCGGTCCGCGAGATCAATTCGAAGGCCGTGACGCAGTCGCCCGTTCCGGCGCGCATCCGGGCGAGCAGCTCGATCGCGGCTGCCGGGTCGGGAACGCCGATGAAAGCGGTTTCGACGCTGCGCGGCCGCGGGAACAGCTTGAGGACGGTGGCCGTGATGATGCCGAGCGTTCCCTCCGCGCCGATGAAGAGATGCTTCAGGTCGTAGCCGGTATTGTCCTTGCGCAGGCCTGTGAGTCCGTCCCAGATCCGTCCGTCGGGCAGGACGACCTCCAGACCGAGGACGAGGTCACGGGCCACGCCGTAGCGCAGGACCCCGATTCCGCCCGCGTTGGTCGACAGATTGCCGCCGATCTGGCACGTGCCCTCGGCGCCGAGGCTCAAGGGAAACAGCCGGTCGGCCTGCTCGGCCGCCCGCTGTACGTCGGCAAGGATGCAGCCCGCCTCGACCGTAATCGTATGGTTAAGCGGATCGACGGCCCGGACGCGGTTCATCCGCGACAGGTTCAGGACGATCTCGTCACCTTGCTCGTGCGGCACGCCGCCGCCGACGAGGCCCGTATTGCCGCCCTGCGGCACGATCGGGAGCTCGGCCTCGGCACAGATCCGGACGATATCGGCCACCTGCTGCGTCGAGGCGGGGCGAACGACCATCAGCGCACGTCCGCGATAGAGGCCGCGCTCCTCGACCAGATGCGGCGCCATTTCATCCGGATCAGTGGTCCAGCCGGCCGGTCCCACGACGGCCCGGATTCGGTCGAGCGCTTCTGCCAAGACGATTTCACGCACCGAGGGAAGCATCGTCATGCTCACTTCATTACACGGCCTGTCCGGGCGGGCCAAGGCGGGTGTCCGCGAGCTGCCGCCGTCCGGGCCGATCCGGCCGCCCGAGGCGCCCTCGGCTGCCACCGGATCTGCCGCGCCGGAACCCGATCATCATGTAGGGGTACGGACAGCCCGTAAACGGTCCGCCGGAGCAGGAATCGCTCGGCAGGTCGCGCCGACTCCAACGGCCGTGAAGGCCCCGTCACGACGATTTGGTCCGATCGAAGAGGATGCGACGATGGTCGCTCCAGCGGCGAGGGAGCCGCGGCGCGAGGAGATCGGCAAGCGGCGCGGCATAGCCAAGGTCTTGGCGGACGGCTGCGGCATCGGCAGGCCATGTCGAATGCGTGGCACGCGGGACCGCCGCCGGTTCCGTGCTTCCCGATGTGCGGTATTGTCTGCAATATCCCGCCGGCGAGTCCGGGGTGAGGCGTCATGGAGGGTTTCGCATGCGATACAGTTGGTTGACCGGGCTGGCGGCATTGCTCATGCTTTCGCCGGTCCACGCGCAGCAATCCGCACCGGTCCATGTGGGCATCCCGGTCCTGGTGCCGATCACCGGGTTCCTGTCGCTGGAAGGCACCAGCCAGCGTAATGGCGCCGTGCTTGCGATCCGGAATGCCCCGCCGAATCTTCGCGTCCAGTACGACGTCGTCGATACCAGCGTCTCGCCCGAAGGGGCCGTCAATGCGCTGGAACGGGCGCTGGATCGGGGTTCCGTGAGTGCCGTTGTCGCATCGATGCTCGGAACCCAGATGCTGGCGATGCTTCCCATCGCGCTGGAGCGAAAGGTGCCGTTGATTACGGTCTCGGGTACGGCCCAGATCACCGAGATGGGCAATCCCTACGTTTTCCGGTTCTTTCCGGGCGACGACGTCACGAAAGTCGCCCATGTGCGCTACGCGGTCGAAGAGCTCGGCCTGCGCCGGCTGGCGCTCGTCTACCAGACGACTGCTTACGGCCAGAGCGGCCGGCGCCATATCGTCGAGAATCTCGCGAAACACGGTCTTTCGCCCGTGTTCGAGGAGGCGCTCGAGGTACAGGTTCGGGACATGCTGCCGGTTCTGAGCAAGGCGATGGCCGCCAATCCCGACGGCATTCTCATCCACCTGCATTCGGGTCCGACCGCCTTGTTCATCCGGCAGGCCGCAGCCATGGGGGTGGGGATTCCGATTATTGCGGGTTCGGCGATGCATCAGCCGCCGACGGCCGCGTTGCTCGAGCCCGAAGAGCTGCGCGGCGTCTGCGCCGAGGCCAATGCGTCCCCGGTTTCGGGCGGGACGCCCGAGATGGAGCGCTTTCTGCAGCAGTATCGGGAGATGTTCAGCGTTGAACCCGATGGCTTCGCGCTCGGTCAATATGACGGCACGATGATGGTCCTCGAGGCCGTCTCGAAGGGTGCCCGCACGGCCGCCGAGGTGGCACGTGCGCTGGCCGATATGCGCTACGAGGGCATCGCCATGACGTACAAGTCGGACGGGCGCGGCAACATGGCGCATTCGGCCGTCATCATGTGCTTCGATGGTCGGACGCGCGTACCCAAGGTCGTCAAGCGCTACGACAACATCACCGGTGCACTGACGCCGTGAGGATCGTGCAACGTCGCGGCCACGGGCGGGAAGCTCCGGAAGGGCGATTGCGCCCGCTGCGGCTTTGGGCCTGATCGGCACGTCCGGATGCTGACCCTGCAGCTCCTCGTCAACGGCATCGCGTTAGGCGCGGCCTATGCCCTTTGTGCGCTCGGCTTCGTTCTGGTGCTGAACGCGACCGGGGCGGTCAACTTTGCACAGGGCGACATGGTGATGGCCGGCGGCTTCGTCGCGATCGCATTGGTCAGCCTTTGGCCGGTACCGGGGCTCGTGCTCCTGCCGGCCGTCGTGCTGATTACCGGGCTGCTCGGGTTGGTCTTTTCCGCGATCGGGTACTTTCCATTGAAGTCCCGTCCGCCGGTTTCCGTCTTCATCAGTACGATTGCACTCGGGGTCATCTTCCAGAACGTCGCGATGGTGACGTTCGGGCCTGAGCCGCGCGCTACGCCGCCGCTCCTCGTGGCAGGCAACGTCGATGTCGGTGGTCTCACGGTCAGCATTCAGGCCATCGCGGTGATCTTGATCGCCGCGCTTCTTGTCGGCGGTCAGCATGTCCTGCTCATGCGGACGCGCCTTGGGCAGAGTCTGCGCGCGACGGCCCAGGATCGCGAGATGGCGGCCGCGCTCGGCATCCGTGTCAACCTGATGATCGCACTTACGTTCGCCCTCTCGACCGCGCTTGCCGGGGTTGCGGGATTGCTGCTCGCCAATACCTATTTCGTCACGCCGACCGACGGTACCAACTACATCCTCAAAGCCTACATCGCGGCAACCATCGGGGGATGGGGCAGGCTGCATGGCGCGATCGCGGGGGCCATGCTCATCGCGGTGTTCGAGGTCATGTTCCCGGCATTGCCGCTACTGATCCCGGTTCTGCCGGTTGCAGTACATGGGATGTTCTCCCAGACATCCGCATCCATCGTTCTCTACCTCGCCCTGCTTGCCGTGCTGTTTCTTCGTCCGCAGGGCCTGTTCGGCGAGATCGCGCAGCGTCGCGCATGAGCAGACGTGCGCTCATCTCCGGACTGATGCCGTTCGCCGGCCTGGCATGTCTGGTTGCGTGGCCGCTCGTCTTCAATTCGCCCTATGACTTGCGCGTGTTCACGCTGGTCGGGATCTACTCGATCCTGGTTCTCGGCTACCAGTTCATCTTCGGTCACGCCGGAGCACTGGCTTTGACGCAAGGCGCTTTCTTCGGCATCGCTGCGTACGTCACCGGAATTCTCGGTGCAAAGTTCGGGTGGAGCTTTCCGGTAACGTTCCCGCTCTCGATCGTCGCTCCGGTTCTCGTCGCGGTCGTCGTAGCCATCCCGGTTCTTCGCCTCGAATCGCATTACTTCGCGCTTGCGACGCTGGGAATCGCCCAAGTCGCGCTGCTGATTGCCATCAAATGGGAATCGGTGACCGGTGGCGCCAATGGCTTGGCAGGGGTGCCGGGAATCGGCGCCTTCGGGCTGGTACTGCCGCGCGGCTATCCGACGCTGGCATTCGTATGGGGAATTGCCGGGGTATGCGCGCTCGTCGCGTGGTGGTTGATGCGCAGCCTCCGCGGCCGCGCCTTCCAGCTCATGCGGACGAGCGAGCTTGCGGCAATGTCGATCGGCCTCGACACCGCACGCCTGCGATTTTTGGCGTTCCTGCTGAGCGCCGCGTTCGCGGGCATTGCAGGGGCGCTTCATGCCCACACGCTGCGGGTCGTCTCGCCCGAGGTTCTCGAGTTCCATGTCATGGTCACGTGCTTGACCATGGCGGTGATCGGCGGCAGGACGCGCGTGGTCGGTGCGTTCCTGGGGGCGTTCCTGCTGGTGCAGTTGCCGGAATGGTTCCGGTTTCTCGAGCACTATTACTTGATCGCCTATGGCGGCGCATTGCTGGCGATGATCATCGTCGCGCCGGACGGCCTCGTCGGATTGCTTGACCGGATCGGTGCCCGGTTGGGGCTCAGGCCCCGGCACACGTTGCCGGCACCAGTGCCGCTCCCAAGCGCTGCACCGGAGGACGTCACGGCGGAGGTGCCGTTGCTGTCGGTCAACGGTCTGACCAAACGCTTCGGCGGCGTGGCGGCGCTCGAAGATGTCTCGTTCCAGGTCGACCGGGGCGAGATCGTCGGCCTGATCGGGCCGAACGGTTCGGGAAAGACGACGCTCGTCAACATCGTGACTGGATTGACGCCTGCGGACGCGGGTGAGGTTCGGCTGATGGGGCAGGACATTACGCACGATCCGGCCTTCCGGATCGTGCAGCGCGGCGTTGCGCGAACGTTTCAGCTGATCGAACTCGTCGACGATATGACGTGCCTGGAGAACGTGGCGGTCGCGCGACTGACGAAACTGGGGGCTGGATTCGGTCGGTCGAGGAGCCCGACGGAAGTCGATGCCCCGTTCGGGCTAGCCAAGCGTCAGGCGGCGCATCTGCTTGAACGCCTCGGCATGCTCGAGGCCGCATTCGAGCCGGCCGGCAATCTCGCCCAAGGACTGCGGCGTCGGCTGGAGATCGCCCGCGCGCTTGCGCTCGAGCCGCGATTGCTTCTTCTCGACGAACCGGCTGCCGGGCTCAACGAGATAGAGCAGCAGGACCTGGCGATCCGGCTCAAAGGTCTCCGGACGTCCGGTCTTGCGCTGGTCGTGATCGAGCACAACGTGCCGTTCCTGATGGCTATTGCAGACCGTCTCGTCTGTCTGAACGCCGGGCGCGTAATCGCCGTCGGCAAACCGTCGGATGTCCGGGCCGATCCCAACGTCGTCGCCGCCTACTTCGGCGCACAGCCGGCGGATGGATTGCCGTGACGGTGCCGCTCCTTCATCTGGATGGCATCACGGTCCACTACGGACGTATGCTCGCGCTGTGCGACGTGTCCGTGACGGTACGTCCGGGTGAGATCGTCGCTTTGGTCGGCAATAATGGCGCCGGCAAATCGACACTGCTGAAAGCCGTTATCGGTCTGGTCCGTCCCTCCGCCGGGCGGATCATGTTCTCCGGTACATCGCTTGACGAACTCGATACCGCAACTCGGATCCGGCAGGGGATCGGGTACAGCCCTGAAGGGCGTCGCATCTTCCCCGGCATGACGGTTCGCGAAAACCTGGAGGTCGCATGGCGGGGAGAGCGTGCTGCCGCGCGCATACGGCTTGCCGAGGTGTATCAGCTCTTTCCGGCTCTCGAGGTCAACGCGGATGTGCCGGGCTGGCAGCTTTCGGGTGGCCAGCAGCAGATGCTGGCGATCGGCCGGGCGCTCGTGTCGGGTAGTAGGCTGATCCTGCTCGATGAGCCCTCGCTCGGGCTGGCGCCGGCATTGACGCGGGACGTATTCGCCCGGATCCGCAACATCGCCTCGACCGGCCGGGCGGTGTTGATGGCCGACCAGAACATTGCGACCGCCCTTGCGGTGGCGCACCGAATCTGCGTGCTCCGCGCCGGACGGCTGGTTGCGGAAGGGCCGGCGAGGTCATTTCGCGGCCGGGAGGAGATTGCCGCCGCCTTGCTCACCGGGGAGCCGAACGCCGCTCGACTGGGCTAGCCGGTTGGCGGCTGCTGCGGAAGATCGGGGTGAGGGGTCGGCGGTGGCGGGATTTCGGGCTGAGGCGGCGGGGGGCCCGGCGTCGGGACCGGCGACGGCGGCTGGATTTCCGGCTGAGGATCCGGCGTCGGCTGCGGGTTTGGCTGCGGCGGCACAGGCGGCGTCGGCGGAAACGGAGTTGCTGGCATGAATCGCGTTAGGAGTAATCCAAGCGTATCGGATTACCCATTGGGCGCATCCGCCAAGTGAAAGGGCCGCACCATGCGGCCCTTTTGGAGAAAATCATTCGGCTAATGTGACTCGACCTTTTCGGTATCTGCAGGCGTGTGTTCCCGATTCTCCATGCCGCCAGCGTCGTGGGTACCGCTCGGACGTGCGCCCGGGGCCCGACCTGGACCGGTTGCGCCTGCGGCCGGTGCGACATTCGGTGCCGTGGTCGCAGCCTGGCCGGTATCGATCTGCTCTCGCTTCCGCCCGCCTCCATGACTGCTCTGGCCGCCCTTCCGACCGGCCTCGGCAGCAAGCCGCCGATCCTGTGAAAAGCTACGCTTCGCCGCAGGAACACTCTGGCCGCCTTTGCTGGCGATTTCCCGCTGCTTGGCCTTATCCATCGAGGCGAACCCGCGATTTGAGGTCCCAGTGCCTTGGGATTTTTGAGCCATTACTAAGCTCCTCACGTTTCGGGTTTCCTGAAAACGGGGGCTTTTGTGAAAGGTTCCGATAATATCCGCGCGAGTCTTCACCCTTTACTTTTTACTTTGTCTGGCCTGCTTACTTTCACCTGCTTACTTTCAAACGCCTGCACGACTCTGGCGTCCCTGACCACGGCGCACCCGGCACAACGCGCATGTGCGGATCGTCGCCGACTGCCGAACAGGATTATGCCGCCGGTTCGAGCTGCTGCTTCTTGATCGACTGGAAGCGCTCGCCAAGTTCTTGGATCTGCTTGCGGTCGAGAACCTTGCGGGCAAGGCGGAACATCTCGCTTTCCTCTTCCTTGATGTGATGTTCCACGAGCTCCCGCAGTACCTTGCACTTCGCCGACCAGCGCTCCGGATCGACATCCATGTTGCTGAGATCGGCGAGCAGTCGGTCCACGATCTCGTGTTCGACTTCGGCTTCAAGCGCCATATCCGCGGTTTCATCGTAGTCTTCGAGCGTCCGATAGAAAACCTGCTGCTCGGCCCGGGTGTGCGCGACCAGCGCCTCCTTCAGAGCCCCGAAGAGTTTCTGACGGGTCTTCATCCCGCCGGTTTCCGTGATCTTCTGCAGCATCTTCTTGACTTCAGCGTGATCGCTTTTCAGCAACTGAAAAATCTGCATTGGAAACCTCGTTCTTTGCAGAGTCGAACGGGTCAGGCGTGACATATCTCAGGTCCTGTGCTGTCCGGGGGCAGACTGGGTTTGTCGTGGTGCCGGTAGGGTCTGAGACGTCACCGACGTCGGGCTGCGTCATGCCAGCCGTTCATGTGCCGACGCCCGAGGGCAGGTTGAAGTGACGTCGCAACTGTTCGCTCCACGTCGGATTGGCCATATCGGGCCAATCGTTCTCGTCGAACCCCGGGGCGTTCTGCAGCGTGTCCTTGTCGACGTCGATGACGTAGGCGCCCTGCGCCTCGTTGTAGTTCAGCACCTCCCAGGGCAGTGCGAAAAGCTTGTCGCCCATACCAAGAAAGCCGCCGAACGACAGCACCGCGTAGCGGACCGTACCGTCAAGCTTGTCAATGACAACGTCTTCGATCTCGCCAAGATTCTCGCCTTGCGGATTAGTGACCGGCGTGCCTTGCACCTTTTTCGCCGCAATAACATTGGACGGCATCGTTACCTCCCTAAGTCGGTGACTTAGCAACGCGGCCGATTCCTTCCGGTTCCGGTCCAGCATTCGCCGGCACTTGCAAGATGCAGGCGTACGACTGGAACGGCCGCAGATTGATCACGTCCGACAAGCCGTTATGGGCACTGGCGACGATGCCCGTCGCGGACACCGGTCGACGCAGGAGGAGGACGGTCATGGCCTTCGAGCTTCCGCTGCTACCTTACGACGACGATGCCCTCGCGCCTTTTTCATCTCGGCCGACACGTTACGCTCTCATCACGACAAGCATCACAAGGGGTATCTCGACAAGTTGAGCGCGCTGATTGCGGGATCCGATTTCGAGAAAACACCGCTCGAACAGATCATCTGGCAGACCGCCCGCCAGTTGCAGCACCAGCAGATCCTCAACAATGCGAGCCAGGTGTAGAATCACACCGTTCAAGGGAACTGCATGAAGGGAACTGCTTGAAGCCGGATGGAGGGCGCGCCGCCCCGAAACATCGCCACGCGAATTACACGGGCATTCGGCGACTTCGACAGATTCAAAAGAGGTTCAAGGAAGCTGCGGTCGACCGTTTCGGCAGCGGCTACGCGCCGGTGAGGGACGCCGGCAGGCTCGAGGTAATGTCGACGCAGAATGCCAATCCGCCACTCGCCGACGGTAAGGAAATCCTACTCGTCTGCGACGTTTGGAGGCACGCCGATTATCTCGACTATCGGAACCGGCATGGCGACTACGTCGACGCCTTTCCGGATCATGTCGTGAACTGGGCGTACGTGCAGGAACGGATGCGTGAGCCGATGGCGGCAGTGCGCGAGTTCGCCTGGCGGCAGGTGCTGGGACCGATTCTCCGTTCGTCCGAGCCGGGACGCCGAGAAGATCCTGACACCGCAACCGATGGCCGGGCTTTTTGCTCGGGTGTTGGTTGCCTATGCGGCTGGCGGTGGACGGTTTGCCGTCAGTTGCGCGCAGCGTGCGTGTGGGCAGGCGGGTTCAGCGACAGCGCCTGACCAATGGCCACCTTGAGCGTCTCGGGGTCGAATGGCTTGGTGATCAGGAACGCGGGCTCGACATGCTCACCGGTGAGAAGCCTTTCCGGAAAACCGGTGACGAAAATCACGGGTACATCGATCGACGTCAGGATTTCCTGCACCGTCGCGATGCCGCTGTCGCCGTCCTTGAGCTGAATATCCGCAAGGACCAATCCCGGCCGATGTTCCTCGGCCAGCATGACAGCCTTGTCCTTGGTTGCGGCTACGCCAACGACGGTATGGCCGATCGAGCGCACGATCGCCGCGATATCCATGGCGATCACCGGTTCGTCCTCGACGATCAATACGCGCGCACCCGTCTGCCGTTGGATCTCCGCGCGCGCTTCGGTGAGTCTTTCCGCGACCTCCTCTTCGCCGAGGTCCAGGATCCGTCCTGTTTCCGCGACCGAGAAACCTTCGAGGGAAATCAGGAGAAGGACCTGCCGATTGACCGGGGGCAGAGCGGCGAGTTGCTGGCGAAGCCGGTTCTCCGGCGTCACGCCGTCATCCCTTGATTCCGGGATCGCAGATTCGACGACACGCCAGACATCGTGGAATACGGCGAACAGCTGGAGCTTCAGATCACCACTCGGCTTCAGCCGGTGCGGCTCCTGGAGCAGTGTCTCGAGGCAGACCCGGACATACTGGTCCCCGCGCTGCTGCGAGCCGGTCAGAGCTCGCGCGTAACGCCGGAGATACGGGATCCATTTGACCAGCTCCTGTGACACGCGATCCATGGCGGCACCCCTGTCTAGTCGAACGGAGAGTGCACGAGAAGGCGCCATAAGACAAGCATGCAGATTAGCCATAATAACCGAAGGCAATGATTGGCTTATCGGGGCTCGGTCATTTGCGTGCTCGAACGCAGCCCATGACGACATGTCCATGCGTTTTTGCATCAGATTTGCATCAGATTTGCATCAGATGTTTCGAGGGCGGCGGAGCACAATCGACGATAGGCGGGTCGTGCCGAGGGGACCCGTGTTCTAACCAGGCCGCCGGGCGGCCCCGGGAAGCGCTACCTTGCGCCCGTTCGCCCAGGGCCCCTCGGAACTTTTGGGATTCGCTCGACGTTTTATTCGGATGCCGTCGCGGCCCGGTGAAGCGACGAGGCTACCGGCATGTGCAGTTGCACAGTAGGAGCAGCAGGAGTGATCTTGATGAAACTCGATCAGTCTGGTCGCCGAGGCAAGGCGGACATGTCGGCGAACGCCCGTGCCGCTTCGGCCAAGACGGAGACCAGCGGCGGGACGGGGGGCGCGGCGGATCCTCCCGATTCATTCGATGAATGGCTCGATCGGCGCCTGCACCTGCTCTATCGGGCCGTTATCAACGAACCTATCCCACCGGAGATGCTGGAGCTCCTGAAAAATCCCAACAGAACAAAATAAACGGGCAGGTCGGTTCCGGCTCAACTATTGGCGTCACGGCCAAGGATCAGAAGTTCGGCTTCTCGGGACTGCTTCCCGCCCGAACAAATACATGGGAGTGGCAGGCCCCAGGTGATAACCTATACGTCCAGTACGTCTGGGCGTCGTCGGGTTTCGCTGGCGACGTAATCGAAATCGAACCGAGGCGGTCGTACAACGAAGGAGCCTGAATGGACGGCAGCAGTGATTTTCGGGCACAGATCGTAGAATGCTTGCCACAGCTGCGCGCATTCGCGCGCGTGCTGACCCGGAACAAGGAGCGGGCCGACGATCTCGTGCACGACACCCTGGTTCGCGCTCTCGCGGCCGAAGACAAGTTCCAGAAGGGCACCAATATCAAGGCGTGGCTTCTCACCATTCTGCGCAACCAGCACATCAGCGATCTCCGTCGGCGGAAGGTCGAGGTCGAACCCGTCGATGATCTCGTCGATGCGGCGCTGCCGACGCCACCGGGCCAGCTTTCGGCGGTCGAGTTCGGGGAGCTGCGGAAAGCGCTGATGAAGATGTCAGTCCAGCACCGCGAGGTGCTGATCTTGGTGGCCGCTGCGGGGCTGAGCTACGAGGATACGGCCGAGGTCTGCAAGTGCGCGGTGGGCACGGTCAAGTCGCGGCTCAACCGCGCCCGTGTGGAGTTGCGGCGTCTGTTGTCCGAGCAGGGGCTATCGCCCAAGACCGACGACAGCAAGGTCGAGGACGAGTTCGCCGCGGCGGACTGACGTCGTCGCACCTCGGCTCCGCGACGGGCAGAGGCGCGGCGGGCGGTGCCGGCTGCACCGCGACCAGAACCCGACAAAGTTATGGCCGAAGTTGGCCAGATGCAGGAACGAACGCAGCTAGGCCGCGTTCCTTTGGGAGTTCCGTGTATCCGCCTGTTTTTTCGTACTCTTTTCTGTGCTTTTTCTATGACCGTCGTCCTTGTTTCGAACCGCGTTGCGCTTGCGACTCACAAGGGGGGAGTGCAAGGCGGACTGGCCGTTGCCTTGTCGCGCGCTGTCGAGAAGCGCGGGGCCGTATGGCTGGGATGGAGCGGCAATCTTTCCCGTACCGAGACCGGTCCGCTGCTGCCGTCGCTGTCGACGGCGGTGGCAGGCGCGGTCGCCACGGTGGATCTCCCGGAGCGGCATTTCGGCGGCTACTACAACGGCATGGCCAATGGCGCCCTGTGGCCGATTCTGCACAACCGCATCGACCTGCTCCGGTACGACGGCGATGCCTTCGCCAGCTACAAGACGATCAACGAATTCATGGCTCGGGCGATCATGCGCGTGACCGACGGCGGCGCAATGGTGTGGGTGCACGACTATCATTTCATCATGGTCGGAGAGTTCCTGCGGCGTTTCGGATTCGACGGTCCATTGGGCTTTTTTCTGCACACGCCGTTTCCGGGCCGGAGCGTCGTTGCCTGTCTGCCGCACCATGATGAACTATTCCGTACGCTGCTTGCCTATGACGTCGTCGGCTTCCAGACGGTCGACGACCAGTGCTTTTTCCTGGACTACGCGGAACACGAGCTGGGGGCGATTCCGGAGTCCGGAGAGACGCTGCGGTTCGGGCGCCGTACCGTGCGTCTTGGCGCATTTCCCGTCGGCGTCGATGTGGAACAGTTTGCCCAGATGGCCGCGGGAGCCGTCCATGCCCCATCGGCGGTCCAGCTGCGGAACAGCCTGAAGGGCGCAAAGGTCGTGATCGGCGTCGACCGGCTCGACTACAGCAAGGGGCTGTTTCAGCGGCTGGAGGCCTACCGGCGGTTCTTCGAATTCTATCCGGACGAACAGAGGCGCGTGACGTTCCTTCAGATCACGCCGATGACCCGTACCGACGTCCACGCCTATCAGCAGGTTCAGCACCAGCTTGCGAGGCTGGTCGGCGAGATCAACGGGCGCTTCAGCGATCTCGAGTGGAGTGCCGTCCGTTACATTAATCGGAGTTTCGCGCCGCGAACCCTTGCAAGCCTCTATCGGATGAGCCCGGTTGCGTGCGTTACGCCCCTGCGCGACGGAATGAACCTCGTCGCCAAGGAATATGTCGCGGCACAAGACCCCGAAAACCCCGGTGTTCTGGTGCTGTCGACGCTTGCGGGGGCAGCACGAGAACTCGACGCCGCGCTACTGGTCAATCCATACGATATCGACGAGCTCGGGCGAAGTATCGAGAAGGCGCTTTCCATGCCTCTTGCCGCACGTCGCGAGCGCTGGGGGGCGATGATCAGTGCACTTCGCGCAAACGACATCGAGAAGTGGTATGATCGCTTCGTCACCGAACTGGCGCAGAGGGGCGCGGACGCACATCTGCCGCTGGCTGCAGGGGCATGACCGACGTCGGACGGTCCGGACGAACGGCATCGTATCCGCAACCCGACATCGACCGGAAGTAGCTTGAAAGGCGGTGGCGTGACATGACGACCGGCACGCGGAGCAACGAAAGAAAAAACGCCCGGAAAGGGGGCTCGCGTGCAAAGGGCCCGCAGGCGCACCCGATGTGGTCGCCGACGGCGCGCATCATCATCGAAGATATCTATCCGGAACTCGATTGCGGGCGTTTCCCGGTGAAACGGGTGGTGGGCGACCGTTTCGATGTCTGGGCCGACATCTTCCGCGATGGTCATGACGTGATCGGTGCGACCATCCGGTTTCGTGCGGTTGATGACGGCGTCCGGCACGAGGCGCCGATGCACCACCACGACAACGACCGCTGGACGGGTTCGTTCGTGCTCGAACGTAACACGCGGTATCTTTACACGGTCGAGGCGTGGACCGACGTCTTTGCCTCGTGGCGCCAGGACGTCGTGAAGAAGATCGATGCCGGACAGAACGTCGATATCGACCTGATCGAGGGACGCGAAATCGTCGCCGCCGCAGCGGAGGTCGCCGACCGGCAGGACCGTCAGGTCCTCGAGGACGCGATCCGCGGATTCAATCGCACGGCCGAGACGTCCGACCGCGCATCGATTCTATTGTCGAAGGAGATGCAAAGGCTCATGGCGCGCTGGGGTCCACGCGAGGATCGCACCACCTTCGATCGCGAACTCGAGGTCGTGGTCGATCGCGCGGCAGCCCGTTTCGCGTCCTGGTACGAGATGTTCCCGCGTTCGCAGGGTATCGTACCCGGCCGCAGCGCCACCTTCGAGGATTGCATCGCGCGTTTGCCCGCCATCCGCGATATGGGGTTCGACGTCGTCTACCTGGTGCCGATCCACCCCATCGGCCGGACCAATCGCAAGGGGCCGAACAACACGTTGCATGCCGGGCCCGATGATCCCGGAAGTCCTTACGCGATCGGGGGGAAGGAGGGTGGCCACACGGCGGTGCATCCCGATCTCGGGACGCTGGAGGATTTCAGGCGCTTTGTCGGCGCCTGCCGCAACCATGGCATGGAAGTGGCGCTGGATTTCGCGATCCAGTGCTCGCCGGACCATCCGTGGATCGCGGACCATCCCGAGTGGTTCACCTTCCGTCCGGACGGCACGATCAAGCACGCGGAGAATCCGCCGAAGAAGTACCAGGATATCGTGAACGTAAACTTTTACGGGCCCAACGCGAAAGGCTTGTGGGAAGAATTACGCGACGTCGTCTTGTTCTGGATCAGGCAGGGAGTCAAGACGTTCCGCGTCGACAACCCCCATACGAAGCCGGTCCCGTTCTGGGAATGGATGATCCGGCAGATCCAACTCGAGCGCCCGGACGTCATTTTCCTGTCCGAGGCATTCACGCGTCCGAAGATGATGCGCCGGCTGGCGAAGGTCGGCTTCACACAATCCTACACCTATTTTACCTGGCGCAACACCAAGCCGGAACTGATCGAGTATCTGACGGAGCTCACCCAGACAGAGATGCGGGAGTATTTCCGGCCGAACTTCTTCACCAACACGCCGGACATTCTGCCACCGTTTCTGCAGACGGGCGGACGCCCGGCCTTCATCATCAGACTGGTTCTGGCCGCGACGCTGTCGAGTGTCTACGGGATCTACAACGGTTTCGAGCTGTGCGAGAATCGGGCGATTCCCGGAACGGAGGAATACGCAGACTCGGAAAAGTATCAGTACAAGGTCTGGGACTGGGACCGCCCGGGCAACATCAAGGACGTGATTCGCACCGTGAACACGATCCGCCGCGACAATGCGGCATTGCAGGAGTTCCTGAATCTGCGTTTCTACCCGGCCGACGACGACGACATCATATTTTATGGAAAGATCAGCAAGGACGGCTCCAATCGGATTTTCACCGCCGTGAATCTCGACCCGTTCGCGACTCATGCCGCCACGGTCAGTCTTCCGTTGGACAGGCTCGGGATCGAGGCGGATCGAGAGTTCGAGGTCGAGGAACTGCTCGTCGGCTCCCGTCACCGCTGGCGCGGCCCACAGCAGCGCGTTGAACTGGACCCGACCAAGGTGCCGGCGGCAATATTTCGGATCGGTGCGTAATCAAGAACTGTCCGAGCGGAGCGCTCGATGCTCGCCGACGACCCACTTTGGTACAAGGACGCCATCATCTACGAGGTTCACGTCAAGGCCTTTTACGACTCGAACGGAGATGGCCTTGGAGACTTCGTCGGTCTGACGGAAAAGCTCGATTATCTGCAGGACCTCGGCATCACGGCCATCTGGCTGCTGCCGTTCTATCCATCGCCGCTGCGCGACGACGGTTATGACATTTCCGACTATACGGCCGTCAACCCGGCCTACGGAACGATGCGGGACTTCTCGCGGTTCGTGCGGGAGGCGCATCGCCGGAACATCCGCGTGATCACCGAGCTGGTGATCAACCACACGTCGGATCAGCATCCGTGGTTTCAGCGGGCGCGCCGTGCCCGGCCAGGAAGTTCGTACCGGAACTGGTACGTCTGGAGCGACACGGATCAGCGTTACGCCGGGACGCGCATCATTTTCCGCGACACGGAAACGTCCAACTGGGCATGGGATCCGGTCGCGAAGCAGTATTACTGGCATCGCTTCTTCTCGCATCAGCCGGATCTCAATTTCGACAATCCTCAGGTCGTGCGCGCGGTCATCAATGTGATGCGTTTCTGGCTCGATCTGGGCGTCGACGGGTTGAGGCTCGATGCGATCCCGTATCTCTGTGAGCGCGAAGGGACCAACAACGAGAACCTGCCCGAGACGCACGAGGTGATCCGCAAACTCCGCCATGCACTGGATGAGCGCCACAAGAACCGGATGTTCATTGCCGAGGCGAATCAGTGGCCCGAGGATGTGCAGCAGTATTTCGGCGACGGGGACGAGTGCCACATGGCCTATCACTTCCCGTTGATGCCGCGCATGTACATGGCGATCGCGCAGGAAGACCGGCATGCAATCACCGATATTCTGCGCCAGACGCCCGAGATTCCGGAGACTTGTCAGTGGGGAATCTTCCTGCGGAACCATGACGAGCTGACGCTCGAGATGGTGACGGATTCTGAGCGGGACTATCTCTGGAACACGTACGCGGCGGATCCACGGGCGCGGCTGAATCTCGGGATCCGGCGCCGGCTGGCGCCGCTGATGGAGAACGATCGCCGCAAGATCGAGCTGATGAACAGTCTGCTGCTGTCGATGCCTGGCACGCCGATCCTGTACTACGGCGACGAAATCGGCATGGGTGACAACATTTTCCTGGGCGACCGCAACGGCGTCAGAACGCCGATGCAGTGGACGCCGGACAGGAACGGCGGATTCTCGCGTGCGGATCCGGCCCAGCTATATCTGCCGCCGCTGATGGACCCCGTCTATGGCTACCAGGCGATAAATGTCGAGGCGCAGAGCCGGAGCCCGTCTTCGCTCCTCAACTGGACCAAGCGCATGATCGCCGTGCGGCAGGCGCGCAAGGTGTTCGGCCGCGGCAGCCTCAAGCTGATCTACCCAAAGAACCGGCGCATCCTTGCCTACTTGCGGGAATACGACGACGAGACGGTCCTGTGCGTGGCGAACCTGTCGCGCTATCCGCAGCCGGTCGAGCTCGACCTTTCGCACTATCGCGGGCAGGTGCCCGTGGAACTGACCGGACGCGTGCTTTTTTCGCAGATCGGCGCGGGACCTTATGTGCTGACCTGCCCGGGTTATGCGTTCTATTGGTTTCTGCTGGCCGATCCGGCCAAGCTGCGGGACGATTTCATGGCGGCGCCCGATACCGTCGTAATGCCGGAGTACGTGACCATCATCTGGTCGCGCGGATGGAGCGACGTGGTCGAGGGGCGCGGAAAAGCGATGATCGAGCGCGATGTGCTTCCGGCGTACTTGCTACAGCAGCGCTGGTTTTCGGGGAAGGATGTCGTGCTGCAAAGCTGCGTGGTCGCGACGACGAGCACGCCGGCAGCCGATCGGAACTGGCTGCTCACGCTCGTCGAGGCCAGACTGTCGGAGCCCGGTTCGACCCAGCGGTATTTTCTGCCGCTTGCCGCCCAGTGGAAGGCGGTGAACTCCGTCACGCCGTCCTGCCAGCCTTACATAATTGCCAAACTGCGCCAGGGGCCAAGGGAGGGGGTCCTTCTGGATGCGGCCTCCGTCGACGAGTTCATCGTCGATCTCCTCGACCATATCGGTGCGGCGCGCATGATTCCGGCGACAAACGGGACCTTCAAGTTCACGCCGACGCGCGCCTTCGACCGATCTTTCCGCCCCGAACAGCCCACCGTCCGCCTCGTCGGTCGCGAGCAGACGAATACGTCGATTCTGGTCGAGGACTATGTCGTTGTTAAGCTCTATCGCGCGGTGCACCCCGGCATCCAGCCCGAGATCGAGATGGGCCGGTTTCTCACCGACGACGCCCAGTTCGCGAACACGCCGCCCGTCCTCGGAACGGTGGAGCATGTAGGCGACGACGGTACGCCGACGGCGCTGGCCATCGTTCATGGCTTCGTCCGGAATCAGGGCGATGGGTGGTCACAGGCGATGACCTATCTTGGCCAGTTCCTCGACGAATGTGCGTTGCTGCCGGTCGAAGAGGTCGAGGCGCGTCCCGACCGGCATGCGCTTTACCTTACAGGGATGCACCAGCTCGGCCGCCGGACCGCCGAGATGCACCGGGCCCTTGCCATCGATACGGAAGACCCTGCATTCCGGCCCGAGCCGGTGACGGCTCAGGATATCGATCAGTGGCGCGCGGCCGCGCACGAGGAAGCCGAAAGGGCCTTGGCGGCCCTTGCGCCACGTCTCGCCAGCCTCGATCCGGACGCACGGCGCGACGCGGAGTTTCTCATCGCCCATCGCGATCAGATTTTCGCCCGCATCGACGATCAGATACCCGATCGTGTCGCCGCGACGAAAACGCGCATCCATGGCGACTTCCATCTGGGGCAGGTCCTCGTCGTGCAGCAGGATTTCTTCATCATCGATTTCGAGGGCGAACCGCATAAAGCCTTCGAGCAGCGTCGGGTGAAGCATTCGCCGCTTAGGGACGTCGCCGGCCTCCTGCGCTCATTCGACTACGCTGCCTGGGCGGCCCTGTCGCGCGTCGTCCAGGATCATCCGCACCGCCGTGAGCTTTTCGAGCGTCAGGCCATGATCTGGCGCGATCAGGCCAGTGCCGCGTTCCTGAGGGGCTATGCGGAAGCATGCCAGGGATGCCGAAGCGTGCCGGCCGACGAGGGGACGGTTCACAAGCTTCTCGTTCTCTTCATGCTCGAGAAGATCTTCTACGAGCTGCGCTACGAGCTTGCCAACCGGCCGAACTGGATCGGCATCCCCCTGTCCGGCGCGATGAAGTTCCTTTTCCCCGAGTCCTTGGGGGCTGGGCATGCTCCATGAAGAACTCGACCAGGCGTATCTGATTGCCACAGCCGATCATCCGGATCCGTTCGCCTATCTCGGCATCCACCGCCAGGACGACGGCGTCGTCGTGCGGACGTTTCAGCCGGGCGGACGCCATGTCACGGTGATCGACGCCATGACCGGCAAGCCGGCCGCGGAACTCAGCCGCATTCACGATGAGGGCGTGTTCGCCGGCGTGATCGCCCACCGGAGCCCATTCCCATATCGGTTGAGAGTCGATGACGGATCCTCGGTCGTCGAGCTGGAGGATCCGTACCGGTTCCCGCCCATACTGGGCGAACTCGACGTCTATCTGCTGGCGGAGGGCACGCATACCCGTTCGTTCGAACGTCTCGGCGCGCATCCGATGACGATCGAAGGCATAGCCGGGGTCGGTTTCGCCGTGTGGGCGCCGAACGCGTGCCGTGTCAGCGTCGTGGGCGAGTTCAACGGCTGGGACGGCCGCCGGCATTCGATGCGGCTGCGTCATGAATGCGGCGTGTGGGAAATCTTCATTCCGGAGATCGGCGTCGGCGCCTTGTACAAGTACGAGATCAAGGCGCGAAACGGGGCGTTGCTGCCGCTCAAGGCCGATCCGGTCGCATTCTACGCCGAGCGCCCGCCGGCTACCGCATCCATCGTTTACGATCTGAGCCGGTACGAATGGAACGACGATACATGGATGAAGACGCGTGACGCCGCCAGCGCTCTCGCCGCACCGATGTCGATCTACGAAGTGCATCTCGGATCATGGCGACGGAAGATCGAGCAGGGCGGGCGATCCCTGACCTACGGCGAACTTGCTGCGGAACTCGTTCCGTACGTTCAGGACATGGGGTTCACCCATGTCGAGTTCATGCCGGTCACCGAGCATCCGTTCGACGGATCTTGGGGCTATCAGCCGACCGGAATGTTCGCGGTAACCAGCCGATACGGAACCCCCGACGAGTTTCGGACCCTCATCGATACGTTTCACCAGGCCGGAATTGGCGTCATCCTCGACTGGGTTCCGGGCCACTTTCCCGATGATCCTCATGGCCTTTGCTTTTTCGACGGCACATATCTCTACGAGCACGCCAATCCGGAGGAAGGCCGGCACGTCGACTGGAACACGCTCATCTACAACTACGGCCGGAACGAGGTCGCGAACTTCCTGTTGTCGAGCGCGCTGTTCTGGCTCGACCAGTATCACGTCGATGGCTTGCGCGTGGACGCGGTGGCCTCGATGCTTTATCGCGATTACAGCCGACAACCCGGCCAATGGATCCCGAACAAATATGGCGGCCGCGAAAACCTCGAGGCGATCGATTTTCTGCAACGGCTGAACCGGCTGGTCTACGGACAGTATTCCGGCGCCATAACCGTCGCCGAGGAGTCGACCGCATGGCCGAACGTTTCACGGCCGGTCGACACGGGTGGGCTCGGCTTCGGTTACAAGTGGAATCTTGGCTGGATGCACGACACGCTGTCGTATCTCGGCCGCGACCCCGTGTATCGCCGTTACCATCACAACGAGCTTACGTTCAGCTTTGCCTATGCGTTCAGCGAGAACTTCGTCCTGACGCTGTCGCATGACGAGGTCGTCCACGGCAAGGGATCGCTGCTGGCAAAGATGGCCGGTGATCGTTGGCAGAAGTTCGCCAACCTGCGCGCCTATTACGTGTTCATGTATGCCCATCCGGGAAAGAAGCTCCTGTTCATGGGAAACGAGTTCGCGCAGGAGCGGGAATGGAGTCACCAGACATCTCTCGACTGGCATCTGCTCAACGACCCGTTTCATGCAGGCGTGCAGCGGCTGGTTTGGGATCTCAATCGCCTCTACCGGTCGGTTCCGGCTCTGCACGCGCGCGACTGTCAACAGGAAGGTTTCGAGTGGATAGACGGCGCCGACGAGGCTTCGAGCGTGGTCGCGTTCATGCGCCGCGGTGCCGATCCTCGAGACTACGTCGTCGTCGTATGCCACTTCACGCCGGCAGTGCGGACCGAGTATCGCATCGGCGTCCCCGAAGGATGCGCCTATGTCGAGCTCATCAATTCGGATTCGGGCGCATATGGCGGCAGCAACGCCGGAAACATGGGGCGCATACAGGCTGATCCCATTCCCTGGCAAGGACGGCCGTTCTCTCTCAGTCTCGTGCTGCCGCCACTCGGCGTGCTGATTCTGCGGCCCGTCCGCGATGCCTGATGCGCCGAAGATGTGGTCAGCGCGGCAGCGTGTGGAGCCGGGCCGGCCATATCCGCTCGGTGCGACGTGGGATGGCAAGGGCGCCAACTTCGCCCTGTTTTCAGCGACCGCTGAGCGCGTCGAGCTTTCGATCTTCGATGCCGCCGGGACGCGCGAGATCGGCCGGGTCCGCTTCATGGAACGGACCGACGAGGTCTGGCACGCGTATCTCCCCGATGCGCGGCCGGGGATGCTCTACGGATATCGCGTCTACGGGCCCTACGACCCGGCACATGGGCACCGATTCAATCATCACAAGCTTCTGCTCGACCCGTACGCGAAGGCTCTGTCCGGGCACATTCGCTGGTCGGATGCGCATTTCGGCTATCGGGTCGGCAGCCCGCGGCAGGATCTCTCCTTCGATCGGCGCGACAACGCCCGAGGCATGCCGAAATGCGTTCTTCTGGACACGGCATTCTCCTGGAACGGTGACCGGCGACCGGAAACACCATGGGCCAATACGGTCATATATGAGCTGCACGTGCGCGGTTTCACGATGCAACGACGCGACATCGCTCCCGTCATTCGCGGGACCTTTGCGGCCCTTTGCGCACCCGAAACAACTGAGTACCTGACCCGGCTTGGCATCACGGCTGTCGAGCTGCTGCCGGTTCATGCGTTCGTCGACGATCGGTACCTGCTCGGGAAGAATCTACGCAATTTCTGGGGATACAACTCGATCGGCTTCTTCGCGCCGGAGCCGCGATATCTTTCCGGTCAGGACGTCAACGAGTTCAAGACCATGGTATCCCGGCTTCACGCCGCTGGAATCGAGGTCATTCTCGACGTCGTCTATAACCACACCGCCGAGGGCAACCATCTCGGCCCCACCCTGGGCTTCAGGGGAATCGACAACGCCAGCTATTACCGACTCGTCCCAGGCGACCGGCGTTACTACGAGGACTTCACCGGGTGCGGCAATGTCCTCAACCTCGAGCACCCGCGTGTTCTGCAGCTGGTCATGGACTCGCTGCGATATTGGGTCGAGGAAATGCGCATCGACGGCTTCCGATTCGACCTTGCGACGACGCTCGCACGGGGGCCTGCCGGATATGACGAGCATGCACCGTTTCTGCAGGCGGTGCGCCAAGATCCCGTTCTGTCTCGGGTCAAACTGATCGCAGAGCCGTGGGACATCGGACCCGGCGGCTATCAGGTGGGACACTTCCCGCCTGGCTGGTCCGAATGGAATGACCGCTATCGCGACACGATACGGCGTTTCTGGCGTGGCGACGGCGGACTGATCGGCGAGGTGGCGAAGCGTATCACCGGGTCGGCCGACCTCTATGATCGCCGGGCGCGCCGGCCGTGGGCGACCATCAATTTCGTCACGTGCCATGACGGGTTCACGTTGCAGGATCTCGTGAGCTACAACCGAAAGCACAACGAGGCGAACGGCGAGCATAATCGGGATGGCATCTCGGAAAACTACAGCTGGAACTGTGGTGTGGAGGGCGAAACGGACGATGAGCAGATCCTCCAACTGCGCGAACGACAGAAACGGAACATGTTGGCGACGTTGCTGCTGTCGCTGGGCGTGCCGATGATTCTCGCCGGCGACGAGTTCGGTAACAGTCAGAAGGGAAACAACAATCCGTACTGTCAGGATAACCCGATCGGCTGGGTTACGTGGTCGACCTGCGACGATCACGGGAGATGGGAGCTGTTCCATTTCCTCCGCAGGCTGATCGCCTTTTGCAGGAAGTACAAGTGGCCGCGGGGCGGCAAGTTTCTGAGGGGCACGCCGGTACGGCACGGTAGGCAAAAAGACGTCACTTGGCTGAGGCCCGACGGCGGTGAGATGACACCGGCGGATTGGCTTTTCCCGGAAGCGCGCTTTCTCGCGCTGATGCTGTGGGGCGAACTCTCGCAGGATCACGGGTTGACCGATACGGAGATCGATAACGAGGCGCCGGTCATTCTCGTCCTCAATGCGCACCACGAGGACATGCGGTTCAAGATGCCCGACGTCGCCGCCGTCGCGCACTGGTCGGTCGTTTTCGATACCGCCGCGGCCAAGGGGATCGGCCGGAAAAAAGAAGTTTTCGGCGGGGAACATACGTTCGTGAAGGGCCGTTCGGTCGTCGTCATGGTGGGAACGGGCAAACGTGCCGTGTACGGCTCAGCTCCCTAGCAGCTTCCGATGAAACGTCGCCACGACATGCCGTTCGGCGCGTCTGTCCTGGACGATGGCGGCGTCCGCTTCCGGCTCTGGGCTCCGTCAGCCAGGCGTGTCGGCCTCAAGCTCAATACGGGTGGGCCAGGCTGCGTTCTGCCGATGCAAGCCAAGGGCGAGGGATGGTTCGAGCTCACGACGGACGCGGCACGACCCGGAAGCCGCTACATGTATGTCGTCGACGAGAACATGCAGGTTCCCGATCCCGCCTCGCGGGATCAGGCCGGGGACGTTCACGGCTGGAGCACCGTCGTCGATCCGACGGCGTTCGACTGGAAGGACGACGGCTGGCGCGGGCGCCCGTGGGACGAGACGATTCTGTATGAGCTTCATGTCGGCACGTTCAGTCGCAGCGGCTCTTATGCCGGCATCGCCGAACACTTCGATCATCTGGTCGGACTCGGCATTACGGCCATCGAACTCATGCCGCTGGCCGAGGCGCCCGGACGGCACAACTGGGGATACGACGGCGTCTATCTCTTCGCGCCCGATGGCACATACGGTCGTCCGAACGACCTCAAGCTTCTCGTCGAAGCGGCACACCGGCGAGGGTTGATGGTGTTTCTCGATGTCGTCTACAACCATTTCGGCCCGGAAGGAAACTATCTTGGCGCTTATGCGAAGCCGTTCTTTTCCGAGCGGCACCACACCCCATGGGGGGCGGCAATCAACTATGACGGCGAGCACAGTCGCGTCGTGCGCGACTTCATGATCCACAACGCACTCTACTGGCTCGAGGAGTACAACATCGACGGTCTGCGGCTCGATGCGGTCCACGCCATCATCGACGAGAGTCGACCGAACGTGCTCGTCGAGATGGCCGACACGGTCCGACGCCATTTTTCGGATCGGCACGTGCATCTCGTGCTCGAGAACGACAACAACGCCGTCACACTTCTGCAACCCGCATCACGGCGACGCGACCTCTATGATGCGCAATGGAACGACGACGTTCATCACGCGCTGCATGTCGCGATTACCGGCGTCCGCGACGGGTACTATGCCGATTATGCGGAACGGCCGGTACGATGGCTCGGGCGTGCGCTGGCCGAAGGTTTCGGCTACCAGGGCGAACCGTCCGAGCATCGTGGCGGGAAGCGGCGTGGAGAGCCAAGCGGGCAACTTCTCCCGACGGCATTCGTTTCGTTTCTGCAGAACCACGATCAGGTCGGCAACACGGCCTTTGGGGCCCGAATAACGCAGATCGCATCGCCGGAGGCCGTGCGTGCGGCCGCGGCCATTTATCTCCTGGCGCCGTCGCCGCCGCTCCTGTTCATGGGCGAGGAATGGGCCGCTTCCACGCCGTTTGCGTTCTTCTGCGATTTCGGCCCCGAGCTTGCCGCGAAGGTGCGGGAGGGACGGCGGCTCGAGTTCGCACGCTTCAAGGAGTTTCAGGATCCGGACGCGCGCGATCGTATTCCCGATCCCACAGCCGTGGCCACGTTCCTGTCGGCGCGACTGAACTGGGCGGAGCTGGAACAATCGCCGCATAAGGTGATGCTGGCATACTACCGACGGCTGCTCGATCTGCGCCGGCGGGAGATCGTGCCGCGCCTCAAGGACATTGCGGGGGGCGCCGCCACCTACGATGTCCGCAACGGCGGGACGCTCCGTGTACGATGGCAGATGGTCGATGGCGATGGTCTTGAACTTGTCGCGCAGCTGATCGATGAGGCCGGTCCGCCGGTGACCGATCTTTCGCAGGGACGCCTCGTTTTCGCAACGCATCCGGATATCCGGGGCGCAAGCACCACGGCCTGGCTGCCGCCATGGTCGGTTGCCTGGTTCATGACCGGCAAAGGCGTACGGCAGTGACAACCAATCCGATCGACGCTCTGGCAGAGAGGCTCGGGATCGGACATGCGTACCGGGACCAGCAAGGGGTTTGCCGGACCGTTCCTGATCAGACAAAGCGCGCGCTGCTGTCGGTGTTCGGTATTCGCGTCGACAGCCAGGAAGATGCCGAGCGCGCTCTCGTGGAACTGGATCGCAGAGCCGTTGCATCGATCGTCGATCCGGTGGTCGTTCTGCGTGAAGACGCGCCGAAGTTCGTCGCCATCACCCTCTCCCAAGAGGATGCGACCGGGCGGATCCGGTGGATATTGACAGAGGAGGGCGGATCTCGGCACGCGGCAGATACGGCCATCGCTCGGCTCGCGTCGTCGGTCGGCGTGGCTGTGGGCGAGAAGGCTTATGAGCGCCGCCGGCTCGATTTGCCGCAGCATCTTTCGCCGGGTTATCACGCACTCGATTTGGTTCTCGAGGGGCCGCACGGTCGTTTGACGGGCAGAACGACGGTCATTGTGACCCCGGCCCGTGCATTCTGCCCGCCGATATTCGAACATGGCGGCCGGATATGGGGTATTGTGGTTCAACTCTACGGCCTCAGGTCGTCGCGAAGCTGGGGTATTGGTGATTTCTCCGACTTGCGTGAGCTCGTGTCGTGGGCGGCCGGCGCCGGCGCGTCGGCGGTCGGGGTCAATCCCCTTCACGCCTTGTTCCTGGACGACCCGGATCATATAAGCCCGTACTCGCCTTCGAGCCGGATCTTCCTCAGTCCGCTCTATCTCGACGTCGAGGCGGTAGATGATTTCGCCGCGTGTGACGAGGCTCAACGCTTGGTCACGTCTCCGGCATTCCAGGCGGAGCTCGCCCGCCTCCGTGAGGCGCCGCTCGTCGACTATCGGGGCGTGACGGCGCTTAAACGCCAGATTCTGGAGTTGCTCCATCGCTCGTTTCGCCGATGCGAACCGGCCGATGGCATCCGTCGCAGAGCTTTCGATGAATACAGAGCGTCGCGCAACCCGGCGTTGGAGCGGTTTGCGGTATTTCAGGCGTTGCGGGAGTCGTTCGGCGAACGTGATACCTGGTTGCGCGACTGGCGCCAGTGGCCACCGGAATATCGTTGGCCGGATTCGGTCGATGTCGCGGCGTTTGCCCGCGAGAAGGCCGAGAAAGTCGAATTCTTCATCTATCTGCAATGGCAGGCCGAACTTCAGCTCGCGCGTTGCGTCGAGGCGGGGCGGACGGGCGGCATGCCGATCGGGCTCTACCTGGATCTGGCCGTCGGAACCGATGCGGCAGGGGCCGATGCGTGGGCGGCGCCGGAGCTCGTCGCGGTCGGCGCCACGATCGGTGCGCCCCCTGATCTGTGGAACCGTAACGGGCAGAACTGGGGATTGCCGCCGCTGAATGCGGCGGCCTTGCGTCAGCAGGCCTTCGCCCCGTTCGCCGAACTGTTGCGCGCAAACATGCGATGGGCCGGCGCGCTGCGCATCGACCATGTTCTCGGTTTGATGCGGCTATTCCTGATTCCCGAAGGGAGAAGCCCGTCGGAAGGCGCGTACGTTGCCTATCCTTTCGACGAGATGATCGGCGTCGTGGCGCTCGAGAGCTGGCGGAACCGATGCCTCGTCATCGGCGAGGATCTCGGCACTTTGCCGGAAGGGTTTCAACCGGCCATGCGCCGTGCCGGCCTGCTGTCCTATTGCTTGCTGTACTTCGAGCGCGATTCGCAAGGGCGGTTTCGCCCGCCAAACGATTATCCCCCCGATGCGCTCGTTTCCATTACGACACATGACCTTCCGACGGTCTGGGGCTATTGGGGCGGGACCGATATCGAGGAGCGGGTGCGCCTCAACGCATACCCGACTTCGGAGGCGGCCGAGGGCGAACGGCAGGTGCGGCGCCGTGACCGTACGGCGCTCGTCGAAGCTCTCCGCCGCGTGGGATTGATCGATGAGTCTTACGATTGTGACGAGGTGCCGTTCGAGGCCATTTTGCGCTTCATCGCACGTACGCCCTGTCGGATGCTGATGGTGGGACTCGAGGATCTTCTTGGCGTGAAGGAGCAGGCCAATCTGCCGGGCACGCTCCACGAGCATCCGAACTGGCGGCGGCGTCTGCCGGTGGACATCGATGGAATCAGGCAGGATTCGAGAGTAAGGCGTGCCGTGCGGATACTGACCGAGGAGCGGCCGTTGCCGCACCAATGGTAGGTGGAGGCATGGGGACACCTTCGCGAATTCCGCTCGCGACGTACCGGTTGCAGTTCAACCGGGAGTTCACGTTCGATCATGCGACCGCCCTCGTCCCGTACTTGGCGGCACTCGGGGTGACGCACGTCTACGCGTCGTCATATCTCAAGGCACGCCCCGGCAGCTCGCACGGATACGACATAATCGACCACAACGCGCTCAATCCCGAGATCGGTTCACCGGAGAGCTTCTCGAAATTCTGCCGGGCGCTGCGCGCCCATGGTATGGGGCAGATCCTCGATTTTGTACCGAACCATATGGGCGTGGGAAAGACGGACAATGCATGGTGGCTCGACGTCCTCGAATGGGGCGAGTCTTCGCCTTATGCCGATTATTTCGATATCGACTGGAGCGCACCGCGACGAAGCTTTCCAGGGAAAGTGCTACTTCCGGTACTCGGTGATCAGTACGGCGCCGTACTGGAGCGCGGCGAACTGCGACTCAAATTCGACGTCGAGTACGGTGGATTCAGCATCTGGTATTTCGAGAACCGGTTTCCGATCCGGCCGCGCGACTATGCGTCGATCATCCGCCGACGCTTGAGTGAAGCACGTCTCGGTCCTGCCGGACCGATCGGAGAGACTCTCGAGCGGTTTGCCGGGGAGTTCGCGTCTTTCTCCGCGACGCCACGCTCCCGCATCCGGAGGGGAGAGGCCCGCGATCGGGCGCAACGTCTCAAGTCCGATTTGTCTCGTCTGGCGTCGGCGCAGCCTGATGCCAAGCGGTTGCTGGTCGAGGCCGCTGACCTCTACAACGGTGAGCCCGGTCGCCCGGAAACGTTCGTGCGCCTGCACAGTTTGATCGAGCGTCAGTTCTATCGCGTCTCCTACTGGCGCACCGCGGCGGATGAAATCAATTATCGTCGTTTCTTCGAGATCAACGACCTCGCAGGAATCCGCCCGGAGAATCCGAGATTGTTTGCCGAGATGCACCGGTTGGTCGGCCGTCTAGTCGCGGAAGGCCTCATACACGGGTTGCGTCTCGATCATATCGACGGTCTCTTCGACCCCGCGGCCTATTGCGCGGCTTTGCAAGCGCTTGTTCGGCGGGTGACGCCGCAACCGGTTTCGGACGGCGGTCAATCAGGCGCGACGTCGTCACGGGCCAAGCTGTTCTATGTCATCGTCGAGAAGATTCTCGCGCGTCACGAGCGGCTGCGTGATTCATGGCCGGTCCAGGGGACAACAGGCTATGAGTTCCTGAACCTCGTCAACGGCGTCCTCGTCGACCCGGGAGGCGAACGGCCGATGACCGAGGCATATCACGGTTTCGTCAGGCGGCGTCTCGATTTCGACGAAATCCTCTATAAGGCGAAGAAACTGATCATCGACACGGCCCTCGCAAGCGAGCTTGCCGTTCTCGCGAACCAGCTCGACCGACTGGCGGACGCGTGATTTCACACGCTTCCGTCTGCGGGATGCTCTCAAGGAGATCGTCGCCTGTTTTCCGGTCTACCGTACCTACGTGACCGAACAAGGCGTGATGCCCGAGGATCTGCGCGACATCGATTGGGCGATAAGCCAGGCAAAGAAGCGCTGGCGTGCACCCGGCCCCGAGATCTTCGACTTCATCCGTCAGGTGCTGGTTGCCGAGCACAAGGGATTGCTGGGCCTGCCGCGACGCGCCGAGTTGCTGCGCTTTGCCATGAAGTTCCAGCAGTATACCGGCCCGGTAACGGCGAAGTCGCTGGAAGACACCGCATTCTACCGCTACCACCGGCTGATCTCGCTCAACGAGGTCGGCGGGGACTCCCGCCAGTTCGGCATCTCGGTCGCGGCCTTCCATAGGACAAATGAAGAGCGCGCGAGGACCTGGCCGCATTCCATGCTGGCGACGGCGACCCATGACACGAAGCGCGGCGAGGATGCACGAGCGCGCATCAATGTGCTCTCGGAAAAACACGGCGCGTGGGCGGAAAGAGTTGCACGCTGGTCGGTTCTCAACCGGTCCAGGCGATCGGAGATCGACGGCCGACGGGCACCGTCGCGGAACGATGAGTACTTATTCTACCAGGTTCTGGTCGGCGCCTGGCCGGCCGAATGGCTGTCGCGGAAGCCGGCGCCCGGACCCGCGCTGGAAACGTTTCAGGACCGCCTGCGCCGGTATACGGTGAAGGCGCTGCGCGAAGCCAAGACCCGCTCGAGCTGGAGTCGCCCGAACGAACCGTACGAGGCCGCCTGTGCCCGTTTCATGGCCGATCTCGTGGATACAAGCCGGCCGAACCTGTTTCTCGACGACTTTCTACCGTTCGCGGCGCGGGTCGCCTTCTTCGGAATGCTGAACAGTCTCGTTCAGACGACGCTGAAGCTGACGTGTCCCGGCGTCCCGGACCTGTATCGCGGAAGCGAACTCTGGGATCTTTCACTTGTGGATCCCGACAATCGCCGGCCAGTGGATTTCGACGGCTGCGTGTCATTGTTGGCGGCGCTGGAAACGGTTCGCGATTGGCAGCCGCTTCTCGAGCATTGGGCGGATGGACACATCAAGCTGGCTCTGATTCGCCGTCTCCTCGCAATCCGCCACGATCGGCCTCAGCTGTTCACGTACGGAACCTATATCCCCATCGAGGTTCGAGGACCGGCGGCCGAACACACGATCGCCTTCGCGCGAAGCGATGGCGCCCAGGTAGCCGTGATCGTAGTGGGCCGGCTTTTCGCCAGGTTATGGGGCGATGCGGACACGATATTTGACGGTGGACATCGCTGGGCCGAGACGGAGATCGCTATTGACGATGTCGGGGCGCAGTGCCGGCACGATGCGGTAACAGGGCATGCCGTCGACACACGAAATGGAAGGCTGGCAGTCGGCGAGCTGTTCGCACAGCTGCCCGTCGCCGTTCTGATGTGAACGCCTTGGCGGCGGCCGATTATCGACGCATCAGGTGGGCTAACACGAAGCCGGTCACCATGGCAATCGCCAAGCTTGCGAAAGGCCGCTCCTGGACGTGCTGTCGAATCGCTTCGGTCGTCTCGCTACCGTATGCGCGCGCTTCGGCGGCAAGTTCATCGAGCCGTGCGCGGAGTTGCTCCATTTGGGCCTGAGCCTGGCTCATCGCCTCGGTTGCAGCAGACGCGCTGAGTTCGTTTACGGTGCGGGCAGCGGATTCGAGGTCGTGCCGAAGCGAACGCAGGTCCGATTTGAGCTTTTCAATCGCAATATCCCGCTGCGACTCGTTAGTGCCATCGCCGGTACCTTCGGCACCCATGTTCGGCTTTTCATTGGCAGGCATGTCGCCTCCTGTCGAGTTCATGTCGGCACGGATGACCGAACTAAGGTCGCCCGCGCCGTACGAGCCCGACGATCAGGGCGACGACAAAGAAGACAAGGAACAGGAAAAACAGAATCTGTGCAATGCTGACTGCGGTCGAGGCAACGCCGCCAAAGCCGAACAGACCGGCCACCAGCGCGATGATCAAGAACACCACTGCCCAGTAAAGCATGATGCACCTCTTGGAATAGGGTCATCTCCGTCGGGCACGCCTTTGCAATAAACGCAACCGTGGCCGCAGGGTTCCTCGGAACTCTGCCGGGCGATAGGCACCAGGCCCACCGCCCGGCTTCCACATCATCTGACCTTGTACTCGGGCTGCTGCTTGAGGGCATCCTTCGTGGTGTTGTAGGTCACCTGACGGCCATCGGGCTGAATCTGAAGCTCGCTGAACGGCACCTGGACGTGTCTCTCACCGACGCCGAGGAAGCCGCCGACAGACACGATCGCATACGACACCTTTCCGTCCTTGCCGATCAAGATATCGTCGATCTCGCCGACGTTCTCGCCTTGAGCATTTCTGACGTCCATGCCGATCAGATTGCTCACCTGAACCTCACCGCTGGGGGTAAAGACGGACCCACGTTCAGTTGCCATTCCCGAACGGTCTTGCGTCGTCATGCCAGGCGCGCCGGACGGCGCCGGTCGTGCAGGCGAAGGTCCACCGCCTGGTCCGGGCTGGTTGGTAGTCTGTGCAAGGGCGGCGCCGGAAACCGCCAGAGCCATGCCGAGTGCGCCGGGAAAAAGAAACTTGCGCATATGTCTGCAACTCCTGTGTTGGTTTTGAGTCTCCGATGCGCGACTAAACGCCGCCTTTGACGTTTGGTTGCACGAAACAGACTCGTCCGTTTGCATCTCGTGTTGCCGCGGTCGGGCCGGACAGTTCACCTTGGAACCGAAAACGGCCTCGGTCGTTGGGGCGTGCATGACCGGAATGAAATCGATGCTCGGAGATCGCAGGAGGGGGCACAAAGTCCGCAAGGCAAGTTCGCTCGGCGGCTATCGTGCCAAACGTAACTTCGAAAAGACGACCGAGCCACGCGGGAGTGCTGTGCGATCCGGCGGCAGCTTGTTCGTCGTGCAGAAACATGCGGCGCGACGGTTGCACTACGATTTCCGGCTCGAACTCAACGGCGTGCTGAAGAGTTGGGCTGTTGCCCGTGGGCCAAGTCTGGATCCAGCCGATCGCCGTCTCACGGTACATGTCGAGGATCATCCGCTTGAGTACGGGGATTTCGAGGGTGCGATTCCGGCCGGCGAGTATGGCGGCGGAGCCGTGATGGTGTGGGATCGTGGTACGTGGCTTCCGGACGGCGATCCGGCCGAAGAATACGCCAAGGGGCGCCTGCGGTTCAGTCTGGAAGGCAAGAAGCTGAAAGGTAGATGGTTCTTGGCCCGGATGCGTGGGCGTGGGGGCGAGAAGAGGGAAAACTGGCTCCTGATCAAGAGCGACGACGAATTCGCGCGACCAGGGGCAGGCGACAGTCTGCTGGATGAAGAACCTCTCAGCGTCGTTTCAGGACGCAGTCTCGATGCGATCGCCGCAGATGCCGCCCCGGTCCGGAAGCCGCGCCGCAGGAACCCGGCGCGGACGATACCGCTACGCATTTGCGCCGCTGTCCGGTCGACGCGACTGATCGAATGAAAGAGGGCAACGGAAACAACGGGAAGGGACGTCGAGCCCGTCGCCGTGCCGCGACCGGATTGACGGCTGAGATGTAGGCGGAAGCTGTGGCTTGACTAGGGACACCGGGCCCGAGCGCCGTTTAGGTTGATTCCGGTGCCGGCCGCAAGAGCGCGTGGTGGATTGAACCGCTCTTGGCCACCGTGAACGCGTATGCAGGTTGGACAGGAGTTGGCCTTTTGCGATATCCGTGGTTTCGTGGACTCCGGCCCGACAAAACATTGGAGATGCGACAAAGGAGGCACCGATGGTGGCCGGACGTTCTCCTATCGCTGGGCGTTCGCGCGCGGGTTCCGTCGAGGTGGCCGGAATCGAACTGACGCATCCCGATCGGATCCTGTTTGCCGATCAGGGGCTCACCAAGCGCGATCTTGCGACCTATTACGTGCAGGTGGCCGAGGCGATGCTGCCTCATGTGGTCGGGCGTCCGATTACGATCGTCCGGTGTCCGTCAGGACGGAAGAACAAGTGCTTCTATCAGAAGCACCCCGGTTCTGCGGTTCCGGAGACGCTGAAGCGGGTCACCATCGAGGAGAAGTCCGGAACGCATGATTACCTCCTCGTCAGCAACGTACGAGATCTGGTCTCGCTTGTTCAGATCGGGATGCTTGAGATCCATCTTTGGGGGGCGCGCGCCGATGATCTGGACCATCCCGACCGTATCGTGTTCGATGTCGATTCGGGACCGGGCGTGGCGTGGAAAAAGGTGACCGAGGCAGCTGCCGAGCTGAGGGAGCGTTTGCGCCAGATGCGTCTCGAAAGCTTCCTCAAGACAACGGGAGGGAAAGGACTTCACGTCGTCGTGCCGGTCGCGCCGATTGACGACTGGTCGACACTGAAGGCATTTGCAAAGGCGATCGCCGTCGCGATGGAGCAGGATGCGCCCGATACGTACACCACGGCGCTGCCCAAGGCGGCGCGTGCCGGTCGCATTTTCATCGATTATCTCCGCAACGATCGCGGTGCCACAGCTGTGGCGCCTTTCTCGACACGGGCGCGAGCAGGTGCTCCGGTTGCAACGCCGCTCGCATGGACCGAACTCGGCCCGCAGCTACGTTCGGGTGACCTCAACGTTGTGACGGTTCCGGAACGTCTGCGGACCCTCGACGCCGACCCGTGGAAAGGTTTACTTCGCCTGCATCAGAAGATTACAGCGAAAGCGCGCGCCGAGCTGGCGCTTCCGTAGCGACTTAGCGGTCCTGGATCTGTTTTGGTGTCTCACCGGGAGACGATTTCGGCTGTGCGTCGGCACCCGCTTCCGGTACGCGAAGAGGGATGTCACAGGCCGCAAGGACGAAGACGGATCCTAGAACGAGCGCGGCCCAAAGCAATCTTCCATGCCGAGGCGACTTGATCATCTGTTCGCGGCGCATGGGCGGGATTACGAGCCGATCCAGTCGCCGCCATTCGGATGCAGCGTCTCACCGGTCATGTAGGACGAGTCCTCGGACGCGAGAAACACGAAACAGGAGGCGATTTCGTCCGGCTGACCGACGCGGCCGAGTGGTGTGCCGCCGCCAAACTTTTCGACGTGCTTTTCGTCGAACGTCGAGGGGAGGAGCGGCGTCCAGATTGGGCCCGGTGCAACGGCGTTGACGCGAATACCCTTTTCGGCAACGGCCCGTGACAGCGATCGCGTGAAGGCGACGATCGCGCCCTTCGTCGAAGCATAGTCGAGCAGCTGCGGATTGCCCCGAAATGCCGTCACCGACGCCGTGTTGACGATCGCGGCACCGGGCTTCAGGTGCGGCATTGCCGCCTTGGTCAGATAGAACATCGCAAAGATGTTCGTTCGAAACGTGCGCTCGAGCTGCTCGCGGCTGATGTCCTCGATGCTCTCCTGGGGATGCTGCTCGCCGGCGTTGTTGACGAGAATGTCGAGCCGCCCGAAGGTTCTTACGGTCCGGTCAACAGCCTGTCGGCAGAACTCCTCATCGCCGATATCGCCGGCGAGGGTAAGACAACGAACCCCTTCATCCTCGACCAACCGCTTGGTCTCTGCAGCGTCCTGGTGTTCGTTCAGGTAGACGATCGCGACGTCCGCCCCCTCCTTGGCGAAGGCAAGTGCCGTTGCACGTCCAATTCCGCTGTCTCCGCCGGTAATGAGCGCCGCCTTGCCGCGGAGCTTGTCTGCGGCCCGGTACTGCCGGGCCGTGCTTTCCGGTCGTGGGGACATTTCGGACTCGAGGCCGGGCTGTCGATCCTGACGCTGGGCGGGCGGCGTCTTCAGCTCGGGCATGGCGGGGCCCCTTTGTATGAAATGAAGCGCATAGCGCACTCGGAACGCGTTCCCGAAAGGCGCGGTTCCGGGCCAAGATACGGGCGAACGAAGGGCGGGCGGCAGGTATCCGGCAGATCCGTTACGAACCGTAAGGGGAAGTGAGGGAGATCAGCGGAGTGGCGCCGAGAGGCATGGTGGTTCTTCACGTCAGCGTCTCTCGGGGCCTTCATCTACGGGCCCCCGGTCATTGTGGCGCCGGACTCCGATTTTCCGGTGCGGAGGGGGCACCCGACGACGTTTCCGGTGCAGCCCCGGGCGTCTGTGACGGTGGCCCGCCGCTGACCGGCCGATTTTCTTCGATCTGGTCGATCCGTTTCGCGAGGGCATCGAGCCGATTGACGATCTGGGCCATCGGTTCCCGGTTTGCCTCGCGCGCCTGGGCGAGCTCGCCTCTCATGTCCTGAATGTCCTTGGCAAGCGCGTCGAGACGTGTCGACATGATGCCCGCGGTGTCGTGCGGCTCCACGGAGGTATCGCGCGCTGCGACCTCCCAGTACGGCTCGACACCGAAATAGGTGAAGATGGAAGTCGCCCAGTCGGTCCGCGCGACATCGTTCCATGCGTCGATATCGAAGCGCGGTGCGGTTTCAAGCCGCGCACGCGATATCGACAACGTCAAGTTCTGATCTTCGTCCGCCGTTCGAGTGACCGTCTGCCAGGGTACGGCGTATTCGTTGGCGCCGATCCCGAGAAAGCCGCCCATCCGTACGATGGCGAAGGCGATCTGGCCGCCTGTGATGTCGACGATCAGGCCGCGGATCGATCCGATCCTCTGACCTCTGGCGTCGACGACATTGCGCCCGACCAGTTCCTGTGTGGCTGCGAGTTCGACGGCACCGATGCGGCGCCAAAGCGCCAGGCCCTGCTGCGCCATACGCGTGCATCCGACGATGTCGTTGTTCGACTGGAGCCTCTGTGCCGCCTCGCGCAGATTGCGAAGTTCGGCGGCAGCACGCCCGCTCTGCGAAGCTTGCCCGCTTTCGAGGATTGCGGTCAGCTCGTTGAGATCCTGCGGGCAATCGGCGTCCGCGGTCCCGGTGAATGCCGCGGCCAGGAGACTGCCGACGATGGCGAGATGGATGACCCGCATGGTGTTTGCAGAACGGCCAACGTTCAGGACGCGGCAGAGGTTCCGGGCATTTTGCCGTCGCTGTCCGACAGAGGATGAAGTCCTTTCTGCACAGTTACAGGGTATGGCCGGCCAGCCGAACGTATGTGCCAGGTATCGGACCTTTTTCGCCGTCGAGGCAGCGGATTGCTGTTGGGCTTCACGGTGTTTGGGTGAAGGCAGTGATCAGGATCCGGTCCGGCATCTCCACCGGCCTAGCCCTGATCGGGCCATTTTATCGTTTCGAGAGCAGGCAGTGCAGTTGCACAACTAGAAATAGAGATCGGACATGGCGGCATCGTGCCCAATCCTTGTCGACGGGGCCGCCAAATGGGCTTCGGATACGAAGTTTTACAGATTTCTATGGAAGCACTTAACTTATGTTAAATGCCGGCGACCGGAAAGTTGGCGTGTTACGACGGAATCACAGTGGACTTTGCACCGTCCGGTTGATAATTAACGGCCTGCCCTGCGTCTTACGGGCGGTCGAACGCGGGCAAGCTGCGCCAATCCGGTGACATGGTATCGAGGAATAGTCGTGGAACGGGCCAACGCACGCAAACGCAAGCCAGCGGCAAGAGAGACGCCCGCGATCGAATCCGATCCAGCCTTTGACGAATGGCTCGATCACCGGCTTAAGGCGATGTACGAATCGGCGTTGCATGAACCGATCCCCGAAGACATGCTTCGGCTCCTCCGGGAGGATCGCCCGAAGCGTTGATCTGCGATTGGGCAGCACCGGGCTGCGACGCGTCGGCTGGATGCGTCATCGAAGTTCAGCTCGAAGGTCGCGCTACATCCGAAGGTAATCTTGATCGACTTGGCGTTAGATCCGGTTGACTATACTCGGTGGTAGGCCATCGTCTGCCGTTTCTCGTTGGAGCGGTCTGCCGGGTGGGCTGTCTTCCTGAGCACTGCGCGCCGGCATGGGGGTAGATCCATCCTTATGCCCCTTAATAGACGGATTCACCAGCGAAATCATGGAACCGGCGTTCAGTACGTCGAGTTTGTTGCTGTGCCAGTAGAGTACAGGAGGGCAACAAACATGGCTCGACAAGAACGCCATCGAGAAAGGGAAACGCGAGGAACGGCCGAGCACGAGACATCGGCTCGGCATCGCATGAGCAGCGAGAACGGGCCGAACGGTGAGCAGGCCGTCCGGATGGCCGAACGTATGGGGGAACGAGTGCAAAGCGTCGGACGCGAAGCCCAAGCGGGACTGCAGGAAGGCGCGCGTGAGTTTGCCGCCATGAGCGAGCGGGCGTTCGAAGCGTGGATGCGTTCGAGCAACGAGGCGATGCGTCGCGTTCTCGAGATGAACATGGAGCTCGCGACATGGGGGCGCGAGCAGCTCGATGACAGCATCAATGCGGTCCGTTCACTGGCCCAGTGTCGCACCGTCGGGGACGCGTACGGGGTTCAAATCGGGCTGATGCGTTCGAGCATGGAAAAGTCGCTTCGACATGCGACGAACGTGTTCAATATGGCGACGCGCGCCATGATCGGCGGTATGCAGGCGCCGCAGCACACATCGAGCTCCGCCGCTCAAGAGGTGCGGCAGGCTGACTGAGAGCAAAGCCGGCACTCAATTCGACGGTATTCTGCTCGAGTTGTCGCCGGATGACGGCGGAACGGAGGTAAGCCGTTCCGCCGCATGCATTCCTTTCATTCCTTATTTTTGGCAACGGCGCGCCGCCGACAGTGGCGGGGCTGTCATACAGAGCTTGACCGTTGGCGCTGGTGCACGTTTCGCTTAATACTCCGCTGCACACGGGCGGGAGGTTAAGCGATGGAATTCGGTCTTGAACAGGCGCAAGCGGTTCTGCGGGAAAACTTTGCGCCATGGGTTCTCGATATGGGCTTGACTGTCGAGAGCGTCAATGGCCCGGCTGCCCACCTTCGCCTTGCCTTCAGCGAACGCCTGACCAGAATTGGCGGAATGATCTGCGGGCAGGCGCTGATGTCGCTGGCCGACACGGCGATGGTGCTTGCCATCTCGTCGGCATCCGGCGGCTTTCGTCCGATGACGACCGTCGGTCAGACGATCAGCTTCCTGCGTCCCACATCGAATTCGGATGTACTGGCAGACGCCCGGGTCCTCAAGCTTGGGAAGACGTTGGCGTTTGGTGAGGTGACGATGCGTGCGGCGTCTGGCACCGACCTGATCGCACATGTCACCACGACCTATGCCATACTCGGGCCCGTGCCCGGCAAGCCGGCAGATTGAAACCGGATCGTCAAGTCACCAAACTGCCCAGGCAGACATAGATCGGGGGAACGCACGTGAACATCGCCCAGCACCTTCACCGCGCCGCAATGATCCATCCAGACCGTCCGGCACTTGCGATCGCCGACCGGGTGGTCGCGACATGGTCGCAGATGTACGGCCAGGCGGCGCGCATCGCAGCAGGTCTGGGACGGTTCCCATATTCGTTATCGCCCGGTGACCGGGTGGCGCTGATCATGGCGAACGGGCCAGCATACGCGACGCTTCTCTACGGGTGCTGGCATGGCGGATTCGCGGCGGTTCCCGCGAATTCCAAGCTGCATCCGAAGGAACTCGCCTACATCATCGATCACGCGCAGGCAAAGCTCGTCTTCGTGACCCCTGATCTGGCCGAGACTGCCGCGATTGCCCTGCGCGAAGCGGGCATTTCGTTGCCGGTTGTCGACGTCGAATCTCCCGAATTCGCCCGGCTGAGCGAGGGTGACCCGGCGCCGATGGTCGAAACGGCCGCCGACGATCTCGCTTGGCTCTTCTACACGAGCGGCACGACCGGGCGCCCGAAGGGCGCGATGCTGTCGCATCGGAACCTGCTGGCAATGACGACGAGCTACTTCATCGATATCGATCCGCCGTCTCCCGGCGGTTCGATCATTCATGCCGCGCCCATGTCCCATGGCTCGGGTCTGTACATGCTCCCGCATGTCGTGCAGGCGAACACGCAAGTGATCCCGGCGAGCGGGCATTTCGATCCGGCGGAAATTCTGGACCTCGTGGGCAAGTGGCCGCAGGTCAGCATGTTCGCGGCGCCGACCATGGTGAAGCGGCTGGTCGAGCATCCCGCCGCCGCGCGTGCCGATACGGCAAATCTTCGCGCCATCATCTTCGGTGGGGCACCGATGTACGTGGCGGATCTCAAGGCCGCCATCAACCGGTTCGGCTTCAAGTTCGCACAGCTCTACGGACAAGGTGAATCGCCGATGACGATCACGGGCATGACCCGTGCCATGATCGAGCAGGCCTATCGCGAAGGACGCGATGACCGTCTGGGGTCGGCCGGCGTGCCGCAGAGCGTCGTACAGGTGCGCGTCGCCGACGCGGAGGATCGCGCGTTGCCGGTCGGCGAAGTCGGTGAAGTTCTCGTCCGCGGCGATTCGGTCATGAAGGGTTACTGGCGCAACCCCGAGGCGAGTGCGCAGACGCTGCGCGGCGGTTGGTTGCACACCGGGGACATGGGCGCGTTCGACGAGGCCGGGTTCCTGACGCTCAAGGACCGTTCAAAGGATCTGATCATTTCGGGCGGCAGCAACATTTATCCACGCGAGATCGAAGAGGTCCTGCTGACCCATCCGGCCGTGGCCGAGGTCTCGGTCATCGGTGTTCCGGACCCGGAGTGGGGCGAGCGTGTCGTGGCCTTTGTCGTGGCGCGCGCAGGCGGACCCGGCGTCGATGCGGCGGCACTCGACCAGCTCTGTCTCGCGAACATCGCGCGCTTCAAGCGTCCGAAGGAATATCACTTCGTTTCCGCGCTACCGAAGAACAACTACGGCAAGATCCTGAAGACCGAACTCCGTGAATGGGCGAAACGGCCGCCGAGTGCGGCATAGGAGCGATAAAAAGGGGAGGCAATGGCCCGGCGTTTGGAGAGGAAGGCCGCGGTCGTTACGGGCGCCGGGTCGATAGCTCCCGGCTGGGGAACGGCAAGGCGACCGCCGTGCTGTTTGCGCGGGAAGGAGCCCGCGTTTTTGCCGTCGATGTGAACGGCAAGGCTGCCGCTGAAACAAAGTCGATCATCGACCGCGAGGGAGGTATCTGCGAGATCTACACCGCGGATGTCTCGAACGGGGGAGGAGGTCAGGGCGGTGGTCCGGCGGTGCCTGGATGTCTTCGGTCGCATCGACATCCTGCATAATAACGTCGGCATTCTCGACTCCGGGGGGCCTGTCGAGGAGAGCGAGGAGACCCGGGATAGAATCGTCCGCGTCAACCTCAAGAGCATGTTCCTTACATGCAAGAATGTCCTGCCACAAATGGTTCGCCAGTTTGAGGTGGAGGGCCGGGGTGGAGCCATCGTCAATATCGGGTTGATCGCCGACGTCCGGTGGACCGGCCTGCCATATATCGGCATATCGGCTACTCGACGACGAAGGGGGCGGTGATACCGTTCACGCGGACGATCACCCTGAAGTATGCGGCCAAGGGCATTCGGTGCAACTGCATTCTTCCCGGTTTGATGAACACGCCCATGGTCCACTAGGGGGTTGCCGGCGCTTACGGTGACGGTGACGTGGACCGGATGATTGCCGTACGTAATGCACAATGCCTGACCGGCAAGATGGGTGGCGCATGGGACGTCGCCTATGCCGCGCTGTTCCTCGCATCGGACGAAGCAAAGTACATCACCGGCGTCAGCCTTCCGGTCGATGGTGGCAGCACGTTGAAATACGCCTAGGGCGGGCACCGTCGCCACAGATCGAACGGGTACGTGCCGGGTGTGCCTTCTGTTCGAGGCACAGGCGCCGGCGTTACGGTGCGTATCTCGGACAACTATACCCGTGCGTCGAACTGTCGCGGCAGGACGGCGTGGATCAGGTCGACGGTTGGCGAACGTCCGGTCGCGGCGATTTCTTCCTTATGGCCAAGGCAGACGGCGATGAGGTGACGGTCAAGAACACCGTCGCATGGCCGTCCGTCTGAATCGTGCGCTCACCGCGGTTGGCGGACTGGCCTGGGCACCAGCCGCAGTGCGACAGCGGCCGTACTCGGGAAAGGAGGGCCATCCCCATTTGAGCGGTTGTGCGCCTGGCGACGGGGCGCCGCGACCGATGAGGAGTGGGTATCGAACCGGGAGCTCAGCAGACTCCGGGAGCCGATGACGGGCGTCTGCGTCGCCTCGAGTGCAAACTGGACCTTTGCGGCGTTTCATCCGTTGCACACGCTCGCCGCTTTATGGCGTCGCAGACGGCTTTCACCGTCGCCCGTTCCGCCTGACGTGACCGGGAGCGTGGTCGGGCCTGGCGGTGGGGGCGACAAGCCTGGCTATCTTGAATGGGTGTTTCGGAAGACCAAATACGAAAATACAGCGTTCCCTTGGTCGAAAGTGCAGCGCTGCCCGCGGCCGTCGACCGTCGATGATCGGGCCCCGCAAACCGGATGGATTCTGCTGATGCGACACGGTGACCCCCGCGCCTGGATGTGGGCTGAAGCCTGCGAGCTTCTCGAGCAGGCGGATCGGCTACAGCGCCGATTCTTCCAGCTTGGTGGTGCCGCGAGCCGACCAGCCTGGGAGCCGCCGGTGGACGTGTACGAGACGGACGAGACTTTGTGGATTCTGGTCGCGCTTCCCGGTGTCGCGCCCGATCATGTCAAGATCGTCGTCGCGGACGGTACGCTGATCGTTACCGGTGACCGGCCGCTGCCGGCCGAGGCGCGCATCGGCGTCATTCACCGGGTCGAAATTCCGCACGGCCGGTTCGAGCGTCGAATCAGGCTTCCGGCCGGTCGCTTTGAGCTCGACGGCCATGCATTGGCCAACGGATGCCTGATGCTGAGCCTGCGGAAGCTCCTCTAGCAAATGGTCACGACATGATTGCGCACGAGACACGCGACCAACCAGACGACAGCGGGACCACGCGTGCCGCGGTTCCACCGCAACCGACGTCGGAGCGCAAAGCGCTGCCGCCGCTGCGGGATGACGCGCTCATCATCATTCCGGTCCGCAACATGGTCCTGTTCCCAGGGGTGGTGCTGCCCGTATCACTTGGGCGTGAGCGTTCGGTCGCGGCGGCGCAGGAGGCGGCGCGCAACGAAAGGCCGGTCGGATTGCTGCTTCAGCGCAACCCCGACGTGGCCGAACCCAAGCCGTCGGACCTCCACGAGATGGGCACCTCTGCGGTTATTCTGCGTTATCTGACCGCGCCGGACGGTACGCACCATGTCGTCTGTCAAGGACAGCAGCGGTTCCGCGTGCGCGAGTTTCTCGATGGCTATCCGTTTCTCGCCGCGCGTGTCGAGTTTATCGAAGATCGCGACGTGGTGAACGCGGAAATCGAGGCTCGCGTGCACCAGTTGAAGCAACGCGCGATCGAGGCGATCAATCTGCTGCCGAACGCTCCATCGGAGTTGGCCCAGGCAGTCCAGTCGATTACGTCGGCATCCGGGCTTGCCGATCTTGTCGCGAGCTTCATGGATCTGAAGCCCAGCGAGAAGCAGGAAGTCCTGGAGACGCTCGATATCCGCACGCGACTGGACCGGGTGCTTTGGCTGCTCGCCTACCGGATCGAGGTTCTGCGCCTTTCGCGCGATATCGGTCAGCAGACGCGCGATGCCATGGAAGCGCGTCAGCGCGAGTATCTGCTTCGGGAGCAGCTCAAGGCAATTCAGAAGGAGCTTGGCGAAACCGACGACAAGTCCGCCGAGATTACCGATCTGTCGAAGGCGATTGCCGATGCCAAGATGCCGCAGGAGGTCGAGCAGCAGGCACGAAAGGAGCTGTCGCGGCTGGAACGTATGCCCGAGGCAGCCGCCGAGTACTCGATGATCCGCACGTATCTCGACTGGCTGATTGCGCTGCCCTGGTCGGTCCTCAGCGAAGAAGATATCGACATCGCCGAGGCACGACACATCCTTGACGAGGACCATTACGGGCTGGAGAAGATCAAGCGCCGCATCCTCGAATTCCTGGCGATCCGCAAGCTCAATCCGAACGGCAAGAGTCCGATCCTGTGTTTCGTCGGACCGCCGGGCGTCGGAAAGACGTCGCTGGGGCAGAGTATTGCGCGGGCAACCGGCCGGAAGTTCGTTCGGGTCAGCCTGGGTGGCGTCCACGACGAGGCGGAGATCCGCGGCCACCGGCGCACCTACATCGGTTCGCTGCCTGGGAACATTATCCAGGCGATCCGCAAGGCGGGTACGCGCAATCCGGTCATGATGCTGGACGAGATCGACAAGCTTGGCGCCGGCGGTTTCCATGGCGATCCGGCTTCGGCACTTCTCGAAGTCCTGGATCCGGAGCAGAACAACACGTTCCGCGACAACTATCTCGGCGTACCGTTCGACCTCAGCAAGACGATGTTCATCGCCACGGCCAACATGCTGGACACGATTCCCGGACCGCTTCGGGACCGCATGGAGGTCATTCAGCTGACGGGCTATACCGAGGAGGAAAAAGTCCAGATCGCGCGCCGCTATCTCGTGCGCCGGCAGCTGGAGGCGAACGGCCTCTCCGCCGATCAGTGCGAGATCACGGATGACGCCTTGCGGGCGATCATTCGCGATTACACGCGCGAGGCCGGGGTCCGGAACCTCGAACGCGAGATCGGCGCGGTTTTCCGCCACGTCGCAATGCGTATCGCCGAGGGGCATACGGGAAAGACCGTCATCGGGCCAGACGATCTTGGCAGAATTCTCGGCCCGCGCCGGTTCGAAAGCGAGCTTGCCATGCGGACCAGTGTTCCCGGCGTGGCCACCGGGCTCGCATGGACGCCGGTCGGCGGCGATATTCTGTTCATCGAGGCCACGCGGATCCCAGGCAACGGCCGACTGACCCTTACCGGTCATCTCGGCGACGTGATGAAGGAAAGCGCCCAGATCGCGCTGAGCCTGATCAAGTCGCGCATTGGCGACCTTGGGGTGCCGGCCGACTTCTTCGAGAAACACGACATTCACGTGCACGTACCGGCGGGTGCAATTCCGAAGGACGGGCCTAGTGCCGGCATCGCGATGTTCGTGGCGCTTGCGTCACTGATATCGGGCCGGACAGTGCGCAGCGATGTCGCGATGACCGGGGAAATCAGCTTGCGGGGGCTCGTGCTGCCGGTCGGCGGGATCAAGGAAAAGGTCGTTGCAGCCGCTCGCGCAGGAATCACGACCGTCCTGCTGCCATCGCGGAACAAGAAGGATCTGGACGATATTCCGGACGAAGTTCGCCGCGGGGTGCACTTCATTTGGATAGAACGGGTCGAAGAGGCTGTCCGGGCGGCGATTGGCGAGGGTGTGCTGAAGGAACGTGTCAAACCCGAGCAATCGCTCGCTCCGGCCGAGTGAGGCATCACTCGGCAACGGTTGCAGGGCAACTGAGCCCCACGGCCTCGTAGAGTTGCGGCTTGTGCCGTTCCCAGTTTTCGATGATGCACGCCGTGGCGGGTCGGCCATAGTACGTCCAAGGCAAGGAGTGGGCATTGAGTCCCACGAAATGCGCGCCGCTTTTGAGTTCCTGAATCGCGCGTGGTCCATCGTCGCGTTTTGAGCACGGCATATCCTGCAAGGAACCAGGCATTGGCTTGGCCGTTCTGGGGAAGACAGTACGGGAGTCTCGTCTTTCGATTGCGACGCAAGACGATGGACCGTCGCACAGCATCGAGACGCGTCGCGCTTCCGGACATGGCGATGTGGACGGACATCGCGCGCTAGGGGAGATGGTATCGGGAAAGGCTCAGGTAGCGGTCGTCGGGGTCGGAAACTGCGCGTCGGCGCTGGTACAGGACATCCAGGTCTATGGCAATGCCGACGAGGCCGATTTCATTTCCGGCCCGATGCATGCGGATCTTGTCGGATATCACGTCCGAGATATCGGATTTTCCGCGGCTTTCGACGTCAATGTCACCAAGGTCGGCGAGGATTCGTCCGAAGCTGTGTTCGCTGTACCGAACAATACCTGCAGGTTCGCCGACGTGCCTCATCTGTGCGTTCTGGTTCATCGCGGCGTAATGCAAGAGGGAGTCGGAAAGTGCCTGCGCGATGAGATTCGAGAGGCGGAAGGGCAGCCGGTCGACTGTGGCGGCGGGGTTGAGGGAAACACAGACGGAGATCGTTGTTTCGTATCTGCCGGTCGGATCGGAGAAGGCGACCGGGTTGTACGCCGAGCAGGCGCTTTTCGCGTGCGTCGTGATCGATGCCATCCGCCGCGCCAAGCTTGCGCTCGACCGTGGCATCGGCGGCGCGCTTGATGGGCCGTGCGGCTACTTCATGAAGTCGCCGCCGCGTCAGCTTACGGATGGAGAGGTGCAGCTGCGCACGGAGGCATTCATCCGTGGTGAGGCGTGACCACCTTTCTCCTCGTCCGGCACGCCAAGCACGCCGCATTCGGCGAGCGTATTCTCGGTCGCATGTCGGGGATCCATCTGAGCGCGGAAGGACTGGCGCAGGCGAAGCGTCTGGCCGAATGCCTGTGTCGGCGGCCCATAGACCGCATATTCAGCAGTCCGCTCGATCGGGCGCGGGAAACGGCGGAACCGATTGCACAGCGGCTCGAGCTTCCGATCGACATTGCCGAAGCCATCAGCGAGATCGACTACGGCCTGTGGGCCGGTCGCAGTGTCGATGATCTGCGGCAAGACGAGCTTTGGGCGTCCTCCAACTCGTTTCGGAGCGGCATCCGGATTCCCGATGGGGAACTGATGGTCGAGGCGCAACTCCGGGTCGTCGAGTTTCTCGATGAGGTCCGGCACAAGTGGCCCGATGGCCATATTCTGGCCGTCAGTCACGGTGACGTGATCCGGGCCGCTCTTGCGTACTGCCTCGGTCTGCCTCTCGATCTCCTGCAGCGTCTGCAGATCGACCTGGCATCCGTGAGCACGCTATCGGTCGACTCGTACGGGCCGAAGGTCATTCGCATCAACGAGATATTCGATGACTGAGTGGGACGCCGACCGGATCGCGCCGTCGATCCGCCAGACCCAATGACGTCCGCGGCGTTATCGGCCGGACATTGGGGCCAACCAACACCCATCGCTCGGCGGGCCTTTCGGGACGATGGCCGCGGAACAGGCCGACCGGCAGGTTGCATTGGACCACGATGGTCATCTGATCGCGCCGGCTTGAAGACGCATCGCTCGATCGAGCCCCCGAGCCGGCGCAAAGGGGGGCCCTACCTCGTCAATCGTCCGGGAGATGGGCATTCGATCCTGAATTGCGCCGTTGACAGCGTGTGGTGGCGAGAGAAAAAGGCGGCTAATGAGGTATCAGGATATGCGCTGACGAATTGGCGGATGCGGAAGCTCGATCATTCGCCTGCGAAGGAGAGCGGCCACATTTTGCGGCCCCTCGAACCAGAGTTCTGCGAATGCCTTGCGTTCACGGACTGAGACGCGACGGACAGGCCGAGGGGCTAGCGGGGTATCAGCGAGACGATCAAATCGGCAAGCTGCTGCCCGGCGTGTTCGAGCGCGCCTGAATTGTCGATCGTGACCAGGTTCGGGTGAGTGATTTTGAGTGAGGCGCCACGATTTAGACGTTCCGCTACCGCCTGATCGTTCTCACGACCGCGGGCGGAAAGCCGGCGTGCCAGCGTGGCCGTATCGGTCGTGATGAGTACCGGCACCACGTCGCAGGCGGTCGCCAGGTTTCCCAGGAAATGCTCGCGTGATCCGCTGACGACGACAACCAATCCGGCCTGTTGCCACTGCTCGATTTCGATGCCGATGCCATAAAGCAGGCCGTGCGCCTTCCACCACATGGCGAAAAGCCCGCGGGCCCGGCGCAGTTCGAACTCGGCGACGGTTAGGGCGACGTGATTCTCGTCGCCGGCGGTCGGCGGCCGGGTGATGTAGCGATGCGTAAAGGCGACCGGATGGCGCCCGTCGATGCGGCTTCTCGCCTCGCGCAGGACCGAGTCCTTGCCGGCGCCGGAAGGTCCCATGACGTAGACGAGCCTGCCTTTTTCAGATGCCATCTCCAATTCCCCCATCCGCCGCATCTGAAATCCGCGCGATATTACCGGCTACCGGTACCGTCCCCAGGGACGCACGCTCGCTTGACTTCGCCGCACGGCCCCAGTACGTGAGCCCCGCTTACCACTATGGGATTATGCCGCCAATGGCACGCGCATTCACATTTCCGGGTCAAGGGTCGCAGGCCGTCGGGATGGGGCGCGACCTTGCCGCGGCGTTCGCGCCGGCACGCGAGGTCTTCGAAGAAGTCGATGATGCGTTGAAGCAGCGGCTCTCGAAATTGATGTTCGAAGGTCCCGAGTCCGACCTGACGCTGACGGCGAACGCGCAACCGGCCCTGATGGCCGTAAGCATTGCCGTTCTGCGTGTCCTTGAGCGCGAGGGGGGGCTGGATCTGCCGAAGGTCGCCTCGTTCGTCGCGGGACATTCGCTTGGTGAATACACGGCGCTCGCCGCCGCCGGCGCCATTCCGCTCGCCGATGCCGCACGGCTTCTGCGACGGCGTGGCGAGGCGATGCAGCAGGCGGTTCCGGTCGGTGAGGGGGCGATGGCGGCTCTGCTCGGGTTGGATCTCGAGACGGCTATGGCGGTGGCCGAAGAGGCACGGCAGGGCGACGTCTGCGATGCGGCAAACGACAATGCGCCGGGACAGGTGGTGGTCAGCGGGACGCGTGCCGCGGTTGAACGGGCGGTGGAAATTGCCAAAGCGAAAGGCGGCAAGCGTGCGATCATGCTGCCCGTGAGCGCACCGTTCCATTGCGCCTTGATGAAACCCGCTGCGGATGTCATGGCAGAGGCGCTGGCCGGGATCACCATCGCGCCACCGCGTGTGCCGCTCGTCGCGAACGTGACCGCGTCGGCCGTCAGCGACCCGGAGACGATACGCAAGCTGCTCGTTCAGCAGGTTACTGGCCTCGTTCGCTGGCGCGAGAGCGTCATCTACATGAAGGGACAGGGAGTCTCGACCTTGGTCGAAATCGGGGCCGGCAAGGTGTTGACCGGCCTCGTGCGCCGAATCGATCCCGAACTCACGGGAATCTCCGTCCAGGGGCCGACCGATATCGAGGCCTTCCTCAAGACGATTTGACCGTTTCGGGAACGTCGTCAACCGGACGCGACGCCGATAACACTGTTGCAACGTGGGGGACCACATGTTCGATCTGACCGGGAAGCATGCGCTCGTGACCGGAGCGTCGGGCGGTATAGGCAGCGCAATTGCCCGCGCGTTGCACAAGGCGGGGGCCAAGGTCGTACTCTCAGGCCGTCGTACCGACTCGCTGGAGGCGTTGGCCCGCGAGCTCGGTGAGCGAACCGCCGTCGTTCCGGGCGATCTCGGGCAGCTGGATCGTATCGATACGTTGTTCAAGGATGCCGAGGCGGCGTTCGGCCAGATCGATATTCTCGTCAACAATGCCGGGCTTACGCGCGACGGCCTAGCGATTCGGATGAAGGACGAGGATTGGCAGACCGTTCTTGACGTCAATCTCACGGCTGCGTTCCGGCTGGCACGGGCCTCCCTCCGCGGCATGATGAAGCGCCGCTGGGGGCGGGTGATCGGTATCACCTCGATCGTCGGCGTGACGGGAAATCCGGGGCAGGCCAACTATGCGGCGGCCAAGGCCGGGATGATCGGGATGTCGAAGGCACTCGCCCAGGAAGTTGCGTCGCGCGGAATTACCGTGAATTGCGTTGCGCCCGGGTTCATTACGACGGCTATGACCGATGTGCTGCCGGCGGAACAGGTCGAGCGCCTCAAGGCGGCGATCCCGGCAGGCCGCCTGGGAGAACCGGCCGATATCGCGGGGGCCGTTGTCTACCTTGCCAGCGAAGCTGCCGCCTACGTGACGGGCCAGACCTTGCACGTCAACGGCGGGATGGCCATGATATGATTGTTTTTGCTGGATGATCCGGTGTCCGCCGTGCCCCCTCGCGACGCTGGCCAAGGCACCTCGTTTGTGTTACCAAACCGCGCCTCGCGCCGTCCGGCCGACCTCGCCGGGCTTGAGGCGGACAACCAAACTCAAAACTCTACAGCCGCAAAGAGCGAAAGGTGAAAGGCGATGAGCGACGTCGCAGAGCGGGTTAAGAAAATCGTAGTCGAGCATCTGGGGGTAGATGAGTCGAAGGTTACGGAGAACGCAAGCTTTGTCGATGACCTGGGGGCCGACAGCCTCGATACGGTCGAGCTTGTGATGGCATTCGAGGAAGAGTTCGGCTGCGAGATCCCTGACGACGCCGCCGAAAAGATCACGACCGTCAAGGACGCGATCAACTATATCGAGCAGCACAAATAGAGGGACCCGGCGCGTGAGTGCCGCAGCTCGATACGGTGGATCCCCGAAGGCATGAGCCTTCGCGACGGAGAGCGATGATGAGACGGGTTGTCGTCACGGGGCTTGGATTGGTCACGCCGCTCGGTTGCGGCGTCGAAGTCACCTGGAAGCGGTTGATCGCTGGCGAATCGGGATTGCGCGGAATTCAATCCTTCGACGTCTCCGATCTGCCTGCGAAGGTTGCCGGACAGGTGCCGCGAGGCGACACGGCATCGGGGCTGTTCAACGCGGACGATTGGGTGCCGCCTAAGGAACAGCGCAAGATGGACGAGTTCATCATCTTTGCGATGTCCGCCGCAGCCCAGGCCATCGAGGATTCCGGCTGGAAGCCCGAGACGGAAGAAGACTGCGAACGCACCGGCGTGATGATCGGCTCGGGCATCGGCGGTCTGCCGTCGATCTACGAAGGTTCGATCACCCTGAAGGAGAAGGGACCGCGCCGCATCAGTCCCTTCTTCATTCCTTCGGCACTCATCAATCTTGCGTCCGGTCACGTCTCGATCAAGTACGGCTTCAAGGGGCCGAACCACTCCGTCGTGACGGCGTGCTCGACGGGTGCCCATGCGATCGGCGACGCGGCACGATTGATTCAGCTCGGCGATGCGGACGTCATGATCGCCGGCGGGGCGGAGGCGGCTGTTTGCCGGCTGGGCATCGCCGGTTTCGCCGCCGCACGTGCGCTGTCGACGAACTTCAACGACGACCCGCCGCGCGCATCGCGTCCCTGGGATAGGGATCGGGACGGATTCGTGATGGGCGAGGGGGCTGGCGTAGTGGTGCTCGAGGAGTACGAGCACGCGAAGAAGCGCGGCGCGAAGATCTATGCCGAGGTCGTCGGTTACGGGCTCTCCGGTGATGCGTACCACATCACGGCGCCGGCGGAAAACGGTGACGGCGCGTACCGTGCGATGAGGAACGCCCTCAGGCGCGCCAAGCTCAACCCGGAAGCGATCGACTACATCAATGCGCATGGCACCTCGACGCCGCTGGGCGACGAAATCGAGCTCGGTGCCGTAAAGCGGTTGTTCGGCGATCATGCCAACAAGCTGTCGATGTCGTCGACGAAATCGGCGATCGGTCACCTTTTGGGCGCAGCCGGGAGCGTGGAAGCGATTTTCTCCATCCTCGCGATCCGTGATCAGGTCGTGCCGCCGACGCGCAATCTCGACAATCCTTCGCCAGGCTGCGACATCGATCTGGTGCCGCATCAGGCCAAGGAGCGTCCGGTTCGCTATGCGCTGTCGAACTCGTTCGGCTTCGGCGGAACCAACGCCTCGCTCATTTTCTCGGCGGTGAACTGATTCGGGCCTTACGTCTCGCCGCAATCGCCGCGCTGGTGCTGGCCGTCGTCGGCGGCGGCGCCATCGGTTGGACATGGTACCGCTATCAGGTTCCGGGGCCGCTCGTCGCACCGGTCAATGTCGTGATTCCACGCGGTGCCGGCACCGACCAAATCGCGCGGCTGCTGACCGAACGTGGGGTAATCGCGGGGCCGATCCCCTTCAGCGTGGGAAGCCGCCTGGACGGCACCTGGCGGGAGCTTAAGGCCGGTGAGTACGCCTTTCCGGCGGCCGTTTCGCCTCGTGCCGCCGCCGGACTGATCGCGAGTGGCCGGACGGTCGTGCGCCGGTTGACTTTGCCCGAAGGCTTCACGACCAGACAGGCGATCGCCCTGCTCGAATCGGCAGAGGGCCTCCATGGCCAGATCGGATCGATACCCGGCGAAGGAGAGTTGCTGCCGGATACCTACTTCTACAGCTGGGGCGATTCACGCGAACGGATGCTCGAACGTCAGCGCCGCGCCATGCGCGAGACGCTTGCCGAACTCTGGGCCAATCGCGCCCCGGGCCTTCCCTTTGCCACGCCTGAGCAGGCCGTCATTCTCGCTTCGATCGTCGAGAAGGAAACGGCGGTACCCGAGGAACGCCCGCGAATCGCCGCCGTATTCATCAACCGCCTGCGACGGGGGATGCGCCTTCAGGCCGATCCGACCGTCATCTACGGCCTCACGAACGGGCAGGGGGCGCTCGATCGCCCGCTGACGCGAGCAGACCTTGAGACGCAGCATCCGTGGAACACGTACGTCATTCCGGGGCTGCCGCCCACGCCGATTGCGAACCCGGGGCGTGCCGCGCTGGCGGCCGTGCTCAATCCGCTTCAGACCGACGAACTCTACTTCGTCGCGGACGGCTCGGGCCGGCACCTGTTTGCGCGCACGTTGGCGGAACACAATCGTAACGTCCGGCTCTTTCGAGAAGCGGAGAGGCAGCGGGCACCTGATCTGAAGTAGCCGGCCGGTTCTACGCCTTCGTACCGGCCATTTCCGCCTCTGGCATGCGCGCCGGATGGATTCCCGGCATTGGCTTTGTCGCCTTCACGGTCGAGATCATCTCGATCAGCGGATCGTCATACGTGAAGTCGTCCGGGTCGAGATCCTCGACGGCGAAGCCGTGCAGAAAGGCGGTGACCGTGAGCAGATTGCCGTAACTCCTGACCTTCACGTTGTCGTCGCCGAACACATCCGCGAACATGCGGCGGGCCGCTTTGGATGTGTACCGCCAGTGCTCTCCCCATAGCTGGTGATCCTTGCCGCTGAACGCAGAGATGAAGGGGAGGGTCGCAAGCACTGTGCCGCCGGGCTTGAGTATCCGGTGCAGCGTTCGCACGGCGGCATGGTGATCGTAAATGTACTGCAGGACCTGCGTCAGGATGATGCAGTCGAAGCTTTGGTCGGGAATGTTACGGGCGTCGCACAGATCGGCGACGATCGTCGCGCCGGGGTGGCCTAGTGTCGGGAACAGAACGTCTGACTGCGTGACGCGCGTTCCGCCGAAGCGTCGCGTATAATTGTCGTCGCCGATCTCGAGAACGCGTCCCCGGATCGCTGCGGCCTCAGCCTCGATGAACCGGTCGATATAGTATCGGTCGATCGGGCGTCCGCGCTCGCTGCCGAAAGCACGGCTGAACGGCTTGAAGCGGTTCCGTCGCCCGACCGCCCGCTTGAATATCCGCCACTGCCAAGCTGGAAACTTCAAGGAAAATCCTTTTTCTCTGCTCTGAGGGGCCTCGCGTTGCCATACATCGAGCCCGATGTCTGAATGAATTCGCACGGGAGGACTAATTCGCAATGCTGCGACGAACGGCACAGCTTCGGTCGTCCGCAACTGCGGTTGCGACGTTTGCTTTATTCGACGTAGTCGAAGGCATCCCCGTATGATTCTCATATACTGGCGTAGGGACGGGGCATGATCTGGACCTGTTCGACTTGACCGGAGCATACCCGGAGCCCGCAACGTTCTCTGCCGATGCGGTACTTCCAGCACGGAAGGACTCGGAATTCGGAGGGCGGGCATGGAGTTCGACGCGCTGTTCCTGTCGCGGCTGCAGTTCGCATTCGTGGTCGCATTTCACATTCTGTTTCCAGCCTTCACCATAGGCCTCGCCTCGTTCATTGCCGTTCTCGAGATCCAGTGGCTGCGCACCAGACGCGCGGTCTATCGAAACCTGTCGCAATTCTGGACCAAGATATTTGCAGTGTCGTTCGGCATGGGGGTCGTGTCGGGAATCGTCATGTCGTACCAGTTCGGTACGAACTGGAGCCGTTTCTCCGACATGACTGCCAATGTCCTCGGTCCGCTGCTCAGTTACGAGGTGCTGACGGCATTTTTTCTCGAGGCGACGTTCCTGGGCGTCATGCTGTTCGGTCGAAACCTCGTGCCGCCGGTCGCGCACGTGCTGTCCACCGTCATGGTTGCGCTCGGCACATTGGTGTCGGCGTTCTGGATTCTTTCCGCGAACAGCTGGATGAATACGCCGGCGGGATTCGAATTGCGTGACGGGATATTCTACGTCACCAGCTGGTACGAGGCGATTTTCAACCCGTCGTTTCCGTATCGGTTTTTGCACATGGTGGTGGCCGCGTACCTGACCACGGCGTTCGTCGTGATCGGCGTCGCTGCGCTGTACCTCCGCCGCGGCCGGTATCCGGACGAAACCCGTACGATGTTTTCGATGACCTTATGGCTGATCACGATCCTTGCGCCGGTACAGATTGTTCTCGGCGATCTCCACGGACTCAATACGTTCGAGCATCAGCCGGCGAAGGTCGCGGCGATCGAGGCGCATTGGGAGACCCAAGCCGGGGCGCCATTGATTCTGTTCGCCTGGCCGGACATGGATACGGAGCAGAACCGCGCCGAAATCGCCATCCCGAAGCTCGGTAGTTTCATCCTGACCCACGACGTCGATGGTGTGGTCCGCGGTCTCCGCGAATGGCCGCCCGAGGAGCGATCTTACGTGCCGATCGTCTTTTGGGCGTTTCGCCTCATGGTCGGACTCGGACTCGTGATGCTCTTCGTGGCGCTAGCCGGCCTGTGGCTACGGGCGCGAGCCAGACTTTACGAGGCCACCTGGTTTCATCGACTGTGTGTCGCATGTATGCCGATCGGCTTCGTTGCCGTTCTTGCGGGCTGGACAGTAACCGAAGTCGGTCGTCAGCCCTGGGTCGTGTACGGCCTGCTCCGAACCGCCGATGCCGACTCACCGGCCGTCACGGCGCTCGGCGTGCTGTCGTCGTTTGTCGTCTATGCGCTGGTCTATGCGGTCATATTTGGGGCTGGAATCTATTACATGGGCCGTTTGGTTCAACGTGGCCCCGAGCCGGCGGTGGTGCCGGAACACGAACGTATCGGCAAGAGCAGCAAGCGACCGCTTTCCGTGCCGGATGCGAGCCTGGACCGTGGAGGTTGATATGTCCGTCGATCTCACACTGATCTGGGCTGGGATCATCGCCTTCGGCGTCTTCATGTATGTGCTGATGGACGGCTTTGACCTTGGGGTCGGCATCCTGTTCCCGTTCGCCCCGGACGACGATTCACGGGACCTGATGATGAACTCGGTGGCCCCGATCTGGGACGGGAACGAAACGTGGCTCGTTCTGGGCGGCGCCGGCCTGCTTGCAGCGTTTCCGCTCGCTTATGCCGTCCTGCTGCCGGCGCTTTACTTTCCCGTGCTGCTCATGCTGGTCGCGCTCATCTTCCGGGGGGTTGCCTTCGAATTCCGCTTTAAGGCACGAACCAGCCGCCACTTGTGGGACAAGGCGTTCCATTGGGGATCGCTGCTCGCGACTTTCGCGCAGGGCGTCATCCTCGGCGGATTCATCGGGGGCTTTCAGGTCGAGGGGCGGCACTTTGCCGGCGGCATGTTCGACTGGCTGAAGCCATTCGCCATCATGACCGGGCTGGGCCTGATCACCGGCTACGCGCTGCTCGGCGCGACGTGGCTGATCATGAAGACCGAGGACGCCTTGCAGCGTTGGGCGTATGACCGCGCCCGCCAGCTCCTGTTTGCAGTCCTGGCGTTCATTCTGCTCGTCAGCTTGTGGACTCCGTTGACCGATGCGGCGATCGCAGAGCGCTGGTTCTCGTGGCCGAATATCGCGTTGCTGTCACCGGTGCCGCTGCTGACCGCACTCCTCGCATTCGGCCTGTGGCAGAGCATCGAGCAGCGGCGGGAGGTCCTGCCGTTTGTCTGCACGATGGGGCTTTTTCTGCTGTCCTATAGCGGGCTGGCGATCAGCCTGTGGCCGTTCGTCATCCCGCGGACCGTGACGATCTGGGAGGCGGCATCGGCGCCCGGTAGTCAAGCGTTTCTGCTGGTCGGCGTCGCCCTCATGCTGCCGGCGACGCTTGCGTACACCGCGTATTCCTACTGGGTCTTTCGTGGCAAGGTACGGCGCGAGGTCGGCTATCATTAAGGGCACCCGCGAGGCCGAAGGGGCGCCAATGGCCCGATTCGCGCCAGCTTGGACATCCAATCCCCGGGGCACGGCCAGGGAGTTCCGGGCGGTCCTTACGTCCGGTCGGCCGTCGTGCTTCCTTTGCGCGGCAGGCGCGTGAGGAGCGGGTCCGTCAGGCCGGCCGGGAGCGCCGCAACGAGTCGCGTCAGCATGTAGAGACGCCATGGAAAGCTGATGCGCGCCTTGTTGCGTTCGAGGCCGCGCTTGATGATCGCGGCCGCACGCGCCGCCGGCATGAGCAGCGGCATGTGGAATTTGTTGTTTGCCGTCATGCGGCTGACCACGAAGCCGGGGCAGATCACCGTGACCGCGACGCCGTGGCGGGCGAGGTCGGGGCGCAGTGCCTCGCCCCAGACGCGTATGGCGGCCTTTGAGGCACAATAGGCGGGCGCGCCCGGAAAGCCGCGAAACGAGGCAAGCGAGGCCATCAGTGCGATCTGACCGCGCCCTCGTGCGACCATGCGGGGAATGACCGGCAGCACCGTATTGAAGACCCCGTTGACATTGACCTCGAAGATGCGCCGGGTCTGTGCCGCAGTTTCACCGTCGCCGCCGGTCCCGGCGGAAATACCGGCATTGGCGATGACCAGGTCCAGCGGGCTCTCGTCATCGACCGAGCCGATCCAGGCGGCGAGGCCATCGGCGTCGGTCACATCCACCGTCGTCATGACGACGCGCGCACCGGCGGCGCGGCAGGCGTTGGCGACGGCTTCGAGGCGGTATGCGTCCCGGCCGGTCAATGCAAGCAGGACGCCTGCGCGGGCATAGAGACGCGCAAGTGCCTCGCCGATTCCGCTTGAGGCGCCGGTGATCAGGATTGTGCGGGGCTGGTCCACGGATCGGGCTGGAGTCGTTGTTCGTGACGGATGAAATGAATATAGTCCCGGTCGATTCGGCGGGCCACCAGATCTGGGGTCTGAACTGTACGGGGGATCAGTGGCTATCTCCAGCATGACGGGCTTCGCGCGCGCTGCGGGTTCGGACGATCTCTATGCCTGGATATGGGAAGCGCGGAGCGTGAACGGCCGGGGTCTCGATCTTCGTTGTCGCGTTCCACCTGGTTTTGATCAGATCGAGATTGCGGCAAGGGCGGCTGTGGCCAAACGGTTCAGCCGCGGTTCGATCAACCTCACTCTGGTGGTCGAACGCAAGGCAGGGACGGGCCGTGTCACGGTCAACCGCGATGTGCTGGAGCAGGTCCTCGGCATCGTACGCGAACTTGAGGGACGCGTGAACGCGGCGCCGCCGCGACTTGACGGTTTGCTCGCGCTGCGTGGCGTCATCGAGACCGATGAGCGCGACGTCGAGCCCGACGAGGCGCGTGCGGCCCGGGACGCAGCTATTCTGGCGACGCTTGATGAGGCGCTGAGGCAGCTTCAGGCGGCACGCGAGTCGGAAGGGCGGACGATCGCGGCGGCTTTGAGCATGCATCTCGACGAAATCGAGACGCTAACCCGCCGCGCTGCCGAACATGCGGCGGCGCAGCCGGCAGCCATCCGGGCGCGACTCGAGGCGCAGCTTGCCGAGCTGCTCGGGAGCCAGCCGCCGGTTCCGCCCGAGCGTCTCGCGCAGGAGGTTGCGCTGTTGGCAACGCGCGCCGACGTGCGCGAGGAGCTTGATCGGCTTGGCGCCCATATCGCCGCTGCACGTGAATTGTTGTCGGAACCGGCTGCGGTCGGCCGGCGCCTGGAGTTTCTGGCCCAGGAGTTCAACCGCGAGGCCAATACCCTTTGCTCGAAATCCGCGGATATTGAGCTCACGCGTATGGGGCTTGCACTGAAGGCCGCCATCGACCGTCTGCGTGAGCAATCTGCCAATGTCGAGTGAAACCAATGGACCAGGAGATTACGCGCCGCGGCTTGATGCTCGTCCTGTCGTCACCGTCGGGGGCGGGAAAGACGACTATTTCACGTGCGCTTCTGAAGCGGGATCCGAACCTTTCGATGTCGATCTCGGTGACGACGCGCGACAAGCGGCCTGGCGAGGTGCAGGGCGTCGATTACTACTTTCTCGATCCCACCGAATTCAACTTGATGGTCAACCGCGGCGAATTGCTGGAGTACGCCAAGGTATTCGGAAACTACTACGGGACGCCCAGGGCACCGGTCGAGGAGGCACTCAAGAGCGGCCGGGACGTTCTCTTCGATATCGACTGGCAGGGGACGCAGCAACTCAGGGATCTGGCGCGTGCCGATCTCGTCAGCGTCTTCATTCTGCCGCCGTCGACCATGGAGCTGGAGCGCCGCCTCAAGGCCCGGGCGCAAGACTCGGACAAGGTCGTCGCCGAACGCATGGCCAAGGCCGCCGACGAGATGAGCCATTGGGCGGAATACGACTACATCATCGTCAATCACGACGTCGAAGAAAGCGTCGCGCGCGTACAGGCGATCCTTACCGCGGAAAGAGCGCGCCGGGATCGGCAGATCGGCCTGGCGGACTTCGTGAAGCGCCTGCGCGAAGGGCGATGATCAGTTCCGGCCGGTTCCACTCCGTGCCTGTCGATAGGCGGAGGCCAGTCGGCAAAACGCTTCGATGGCCAGCTCCTCCGCCCGCTGCGTCGGATCGACGCCAGCCGCGGCGAGAAGCGGCATCGGATCCACCCCGAGCGACTTGAGGCTGGTTCGGAGCATCTTGCGCCGCTGCCCGAAGGCCGCGGCCGTGACACGTTCGAGGGCGTCCGGATCAGCCGGCGCGAGCGGCTCGGAGCGGGGCGTAAGCTCGACGACGGTCGACACCACCTTCGGCGGCGGCGTGAAGGCACTGGGGGCGATGTCGAACAGGCGTCGCACGACGCAGCGCCATTGCGCGGCGACGGCGAGTCGACCGTAGGCCGGCTCACCGGGCGCTGCAGTCAGCCGATTTGCGACCTCTTTCTGGAACATCAACGTCATGCGCGTAAACGCCTCGGCATGCGAGAGCCACTGCATCAGCAGGGCAGTGCCGATGTTGTAGGGCAGGTTCGCAACGATGCGGCGGGGCGGATCGCCCAGCACGTGAACGTCGGTCTTGAGCGCATCGGCCTCGATGACCTGGAGCCGGCCGGGATAGGCGGTCACCAGATCACCAAGCGCCGCGACGCAGCGTGCGTCGCGCTCGATGGCGATGACGTGCGCACCGGCTGCGAGCAGAGCGCGCGTCAATCCGCCCGGGCCGGGGCCGATCTCGATTGTCGTACCGGTCGTTAGGTCGCCTGCTGCGCGTGCGATCCGGCCGGTCAGGTTGAGGTCCAGAAGGAAATGCTGGCCAAGCGACCGGCGGGCGGCCAGGTTGTGGCGCCGGATCACTTCCCGCAGGGGCGGCAGCGGTATTTCGGTCGGATCGGTCAGGCGACGTCCTGCTCAAGATAGCGCGCACGCTGGCTCGCCATGGCATCGGCCAGGATAAGCGCGGCAATCAGACTGTCCGGGTTCGCCGTGCCCGTGCCGGCGATGTTCAACGCCGTACCGTGATCCGGCGAGGTGCGGACGAAAGGCAGCCCGAGCGTCACGTTGACGCCGGTATCGAAGGCCAGCGTCTTCAACGGGATCAGCGCCTGGTCGTGATACATGCAGATCGCGGCGTCATAGCGGGCGCGCGCGGCGCCATGGAACATCGTGTCGGGCGACAGGGGGCCGATCGCCTCGATTCCGGCGTCCCGCAGATCCGAAACCGCCGGTGCGATGATCTCGATCTCTTCGCAGCCGAGGGCGCCGTCTTCGCCGGCGTGCGGGTTCAATCCGGCAATGCCGAGGCGAGGGTGTGGGATGCCGAAGTCCGTTTTCAGGCAGCGGGCGACGATCCTGGCCTGCGTCACGATCGCCTGACGGGACAGCGATACGATGGCCTCCTTGAGGGGAACGTGGATGGTGACCGGAACCACCCGCAGACCGCCACCGACCAGCATCATTACCGGCTCGGCATTGCCGCCGGCCAATGCGGCAAGATACTCGGTGTGACCCGGATAGCGGAAACCGGCGTCATACAACGTCTTCTTGTGAATCGGGTTGGTCACAATCGCGGCGGCACGTCCGGCACGCGTCAAGGCGACCGCCTTGTCGATCGCATCCATCACTGCGCGTCCATTGGCAGGATCCGGGCGGCCCGGGGCCGCCGGCCGCGGCAACGTCACAGCAAGGACAGGCAGCGCCTTTGGGAAAAGGGCCAGGGCCTCCTCCGGCTGCTCGATCGCGGCGACGGCGACGTCCAAGCCGATGGTCCGTGCAAGTGCTGCAAGCCGCGACGGATCGTCGAGGACGAAGAACGGGGCGAGCCTCTCCTGGTGGCGACGGCACCAGGCCTTGAGCGTGATCTCGCCGCCAATCCCGGCGGGCTCGCCCATCGTGAGGGCGATGGGCGCGCGTCGGTTCGGGGACTTCGCCGGGTCAGACACGGACATCGATGAAGGCGGCGCGCCTGAGGTCGCGCAGGTACCGGCGTGCGAGCAGATCCAGGCGCTGCCGCATCAGGCCTTCGGCGATCTGGTCGCGGGTCGGCATGTTCCCCGCCGCCTCTTCGCGCTGGCAGAGCATCAATATCAGCACCCCTTGGTCCACGTCGATCGGCCCGCTGACCTCACCCACCTTCAGATTGACCACGATCTCGCGGATACGAGGCGCAAGATCACCGACGCGCAGACGTTGCGGATCGGGCGGCGGCGGCACGCCCAGCTCGTTCGCGACGCGGCCGAAATCGGCGCAGCTCAAGACGCTGTTGCGTACGGTTTCGACAAGCTCGTTCCGGCGGCCGGTTGCATTGGCATCGCCGTCGACCGGGATCAGGAGCTGGCTCAGGACGACGTGCGCGTCATTTGGCGAAGCGGCGACCACCATCCGCTTTTGGCGGACGCCGTAGATGTAATATCCGCCGACCGACCGTATGGGGTCTGTGACCTGTCCGATCGGCGTGCTGTCGATGATGGCCTCGACATTCGGCTCCAGCGTCCCCTTCTGGATCCAGCCGATGTCGCCGCCGGTGGCTGCCGATGCACTCTGCGAAAACTGCCGGGCGATCTCGGGTAAGGGCGCGCCGCGGCGGATCTGCTCGACGAGGCCGATGGCTGCTTGCCGGATCTCCTCCTCGTTCTCGGGGGAGTCCACCGCAAGGAAGATCTCCGATAGCTGATATTCCGTGCGCCCATGTGCTTCGCGCAATCGCTCGAGCTGTTCGTCGATCTCATCCTCGCTGACTTGTGCGCTGGCGCGCAGACGGCGTGCGACCAGCTTCTGCCACAGCAGACCATTGCGGATCTGCGTCATCACGGCGTTGCGGTCGAGACCGTTCTGTTGGATGAACGTCTCGAGTCCGCCACGCGGCATCCTGTTTGCCTGCTCGATGAGCGCGACGGCCTCTGCAAGTTCGGCGTCGCTTACGGTGATATTCTGCCGGATCGCCTCTTGTGCCTGGATCTTTTCGTCGATCAGCGCGCGCAGGACCTGCGGCTGGATCCGGCGGCGAATCTCGGGCGTGTCCGGAAGGCCTGAGGAAACGATCGCGAGGCGTGTCCGCGTTGCCAGATCGTAGAACGAAATCGCCTCGTCGTTGACCACGGCGGCGATGCGCTGGACCTCCTGGGGCCAGGCAGGTGGTGCACTGGGCAGGCTGATGCCGGCCAGCAGCAGGGCGGCGAGGCTCAATCGAAACACGAATCGGCGCATGGCGGCGTGACTGTTTCCCGGGGAGAAAGGTTGGTCGGATATATACGCCCGGCCACCGGGGGCTGCAATGAACGGTCCGGCGGCTGGGTTATCCGTCTTCAAGGTGGAGTAGCAGAGTCACGGCCAGGAGCGTGCTGACCCCGGCGGGGGTCCAGGCCGCCAGCGCCACCGGGATACGGGCGCCCTGGCCGAGCGCCGCCACCAGATTGCTCAGGAAGTACAGCATGAACCCGGCAAGGATTCCGGCGACGACCAGCAGGGCCGCACCGCCTCGCCGCGGCGGGCGGAGCGAGAATGTGGCTGCAAGAAGGACCATGGCCGCAAGCAGCAGCGGCCCGGACAGCAGGCGGTGCCAGTGCAGCCGATGCTGTACGGCCGAGAAACCGGCGTTCTCGAGGAGACGGATGAAGTCCGGAAGCTCCCAAAAGGAGATCGTTTCAGGCGAGGCGAAGCTTTCCCGGATCCGTTCGATCGTCATATCCGTCGGCAGATGGTAGACCTTCTCGAACCGCGACGGCTGCTCGGGGATCGAGATCCACGCGTCGTTCAGGACCCAGGCGCCGGGTTCGAGGCGTGCCGATGCCGCATCGATGCGGCTGACGAATCGGTCGGTGCCCTCGAAGTTGAAGATGATGACGTCGTAAAGCTCCATATGCTGCGAGGCGAGCCGCTGGGCGTGAATCACGGCATTGCCCTGTCCGTCGGTCTGACGCAGCCAGAATCCGGACTGCGATACCGCAAGCAGGCTCGTGCGGCCGCGCAGGAGCTTCGCCTCCGCTTGCTCGAACGTCGAGTAGAGCACCGCGCCGACCGGGTTGAGCACCGCCAGCCTGAGGACACCGATCGCAAGCACGATCACCAGCGCCGGCAGCAGAAATTGCCACACGGATATGCCGGCAGCCCTGATCACCGCGAGCTCCGAGTTACGGCTGAGACGCCAGAGAGTCAGCATCGTCGCGAACAGTACGACGAACGGGATCATCTCCTGGATCAGATACGGCAGCTTCAGCAGGGACAGCTGAACGATCATGCCGACCGTCACGTCGGGACGAGTCGAGGCGCGACGCAGGAGCTCGATCAGGTCGAGGAGGAATACGATCGCCGTCAGTGCGAGCAGCACGGCGCCGAACCGGAATGCGAACAGGCGCCCGATATAGGTCGATAGCGTGAAGGAAAGGCGCATCTTCGGGCCTAGCTGGCGGCGTTCGGCAGGGGCTCACGGCGGACGGGCGCGCCCGTGCGCATCATCCACCATAGGCTGATGCCGGCGATCGCGACGATATTGATGTAGGCGAGCGGCGTGAGAATCGGCCATCGCACGATGAGATTGGTTAGTGCGATCGTCGCCGCCTGAAGGATGGCGGCGATGACGATGGCCGCAAGCACGCGACGTGACTGGCCACGTCGGTTGAACTCGCCAGAAAGCAGCGCCGCCAGGCTGAGCAGCGTGAAGGCAAAGGCGAGCAGCGGCGTCGTCAGGCGGCTGTGCCCTTCGGCATGGAGGCGGTTGAGGGCCATCCGATCGGCGGGCTGCTGCTCCGGCGGCAGGAACAGCTCGTGCAGATAGCGCTCGCTCGGGTCGCGCCATCGCTGCGTCTGCTTCTGCGTCATGGCGCCCAGGTCCACGCTGTAACGTTCGAAATAAAGTATCGACAGTTTGCCTTCCTTGCGATCGACCTGTTGACGGTTGCCGTTGACGAGGATCACGCGCGGACCTTCGTCGGTCATGGCAAGTCTGCCGCGTTCCGCCATCAGGGTGATTATGTTGTCTTTATCGCGCGTATCGTGCAACATGATGCCGCGCAGCTCGCCGTCCGCCTCGCGGGAGCGGACATAGACGGTGATGCCATCGCCGATATCGTTGAACGAGCCTTCGCGCAGTAGCAGCGAGGAATAGTCGCTGCGCGCGTCGAACTCCATATCCTTGAACTCGCGGTAGGACAGCGGCAGGAAGTAGAGCGACAGCGAGTACTCGATTACGACGACGATGACGGCCAGTATCAGCGCGGGCCGTGCCAGCTGGAGCGGGGCGAGCCCCGCCGAGCGCAGTACGACGAGCTCGCCGTCGGTGATCAGCTTGTTGTACGTGAACAGCACGGCCGTGAACACCGCGATCGGCAGAATCAGGTAGAAGAACCGCGGCAGAAGCAGCAGTGTGAGGTAGAGGTAGGAGTCCAGCGACAGGCCGCGATTGACGATGAGTTCGACAAAACGCAGGGACTGGGTCAGCCAAACCGCCACAGCGAGCGTTAGCGTGACGAGCACCGTCACGCCGCCGACCTGGCGAAGCATGTAGCGGTCAATGATTCGCATCGGCCAAAATTAGGCCAAGTCCCTCGGGAAAAGGGAGGAAAAACGGGCAATGGCGACGGGGGCCGTGTCACGGCCGAGCTTCCAGCCGCGGCGTGTCGGCCACGCGCCGGAACGTTTCCCGGCCCATGTCCGCCAAGTGAACAAACCGTGCACGGATGTCAGTATTCGCTTCATTTTGAACCCAAGTTGGCTACAGTTCGTCCGCCCGCAGCTGCGCTATGGAGCTGCTTGACCGACCAAGGATGCAGGGTGCGAGACAACCTCCCATGAAGATCGCTTTTACGAAGCCGGAACAGCCGAACGCCGGGACCTATATCGTCGGCATTCTAGACGACCGCAAGCTTACGCCGGCTGCTGCGGCGCTTGACAAGAAGACGGGTGGGCTCGTCACTCGGGCGATGGGATCAAGCCGCTTCAAGGGGCACAAGAACGATATCCTGGATATCGTTGCCCCGAGAGGATTGCCGGTCGCGCGGGTATTGTTGGTCGGGCTCGGCAAGACCGAGCAGATCGACGCGCTGCAGCTCCAGAATCTGGGAGGGAATATCGTCGCTTTTCTGAACCGGGTTGGAGAGACCACGGCGACGTTTCCGGTCGAGAATCTGGCCGGTGTTTTGCTCCAGGCACCGGACATGGCGGCCAATATCGCTTATGGCGCGCGGCTGCGGGCGTACCGTTTTGACAAGTATCGCACGCGGGAAAAGGAAGAGCAGAAGCCGACGCTCAAGGCGTTCAATCTGCTGGTTACCGACGTTGCGGCGGCGCGCAAGGCGTTCGCGCCGCTCGAGCATGTCGCCAACGCCATCTATACGACGCGCGATCTCGTGTCGGAGCCGCCGAACGTGATCTATCCCGAGTCGATGGCGGAGCGCTGCAAGCGTCTGTCGGCCTTCGGGGTGAAGGTCGAGATCCTGGACGAAAAGCAGCTCAAAAAGCTGGGCATGGGCGCGCTCCTGGGCGTGGCGCAGGGCAGTGCGCGCCCGCCGCGTGTGGTGGTGATGCGATGGGACGGAGCACCCCGCGCCAAGGACAAACGGCCGATCGCTTTCGTCGGCAAGGGCGTCACGTTCGACACGGGTGGCATCTCGATCAAGCCATCGGCCGGCATGGAGGACATGAAATGGGACATGGCCGGCGCGGCGGCGGTCGTCGGCGTCATGGAGGCGCTCGCGGCGCGCCGGGCGCGCGTCAATGCGGTCGGACTTATCGGTCTCGTCGAGAACATGCCGAGCGGCATGGCCCAGCGCCCCTCCGATATCGTACGGTCGATGTCTGGGCGCACGATCGAGGTTCTGAATACCGACGCGGAAGGGCGGCTCGTGCTGGCCGATGTCTGCTGGTATGCCCAGGACCGGTTCAAGCCGCAGGTGATGATCGATCTGGCGACGCTCACGGGGGCGATCATCGTCGCGCTCGGGCACGAATATGCCGGTCTGTTCTCGAACAACGACGACCTTGCGACGCGTCTCATGAACGCTGGAAAGGCGGTCGGTGAACCCCTGTGGCGCCTGCCGCTTGGGGAAGCCTACGACAAGGACATCGATTCCGACGCCGCCGACGTGAAGAACATCGGCTCGAATCGCGCCGCTGGCTCGATCATCGGCGCGCAGTTCATCCAGCGCTTCGTCAACGGCGTGCCGTGGGCGCACATCGACATTGCCGGCGTCGCCTGGTCGAAGAAGGATGCGCCGACCGTCCCGCGGGGGGCAACCGCTTTCGGTGTGCGTCTGCTCGATCGTTTCGTCGCCGATTACTACGAGCAGCGCGAGGGTTGATCACCGGGAACGCCGGGGGGAGGCGACTCTGACCGAGATTCGCTTCTATCACCTGCGGACCACCACGCTGGAACGCGCGTTGCCGCAGATTCTCGAGAAGGCGCTCGCGGCCGGCGAACGCATCGTGGTCGTCGCCGGCTCGCCAGAACGCGTCGAATCGCTCAACGCGGCGTTGTGGACCTACAACGACCGGTCGTTCCTGCCTCACGGGTCCGTCAAGGACGGGTTTGCCGAGGATCAGCCCATCTGGCTGACGACGAAGGAGGAGAACCCGAACGGGGCCACCATGCTCGTGCTGACCGACGGCGCGACGTCGTCCGACGTGAGCAGCTGGCGGTCGGTCATCGAGATCTTCGACAGCGGCAGCGAAGCGACCGTCGCGGCCGCACGTGAACGCTGGAAGGTCTACCGGGCCGCCGGGCACAGCCTCACCTACTGGAAGCAGAACGACCAGGGACGTTGGGAGAAAGGGTAGGCCATTGACGGCACCGGGCACCGCGCCGGCACGCATTGCCCTGGACCTGCGATCATCCAGCCGCTATAAGCCGCGCCGATTTCATACTGGTGTCCACAGAGAAGGGTCTTTCCCCATGGCCGTCGAGCGCACGCTGTCGATCATCAAACCGGATGCCACGCGCCGCAATCTCACGGGCAAGATCAACGCCCGTTTCGAGGAGGCGGGGCTGCGAATCGTCGCTCAGAAGCGTATTCGGCTCACGCGCGACCAGGCCGAGCGGTTCTACGCCGTGCATCGCGAGCGACCGTTCTTCAACAGTCTTTGCGAGTTCATGACGTCGGGCCCCGTCGTCGTCCAGGTGCTGGAAGGCGAGAATGCCGTGGCGCGCAACCGCGAGATCATGGGCGCGACGGATCCGGCCAAGGCGGCGCCCGGCACGATCCGCAAGGATTTCGCCGAGTCGATCGAGGCGAATTCGGTGCACGGTTCCGATAGCGTCGAGAATGCGGCGCGCGAGGTGGCGTTCTTCTTCAGCGACCTTGAAATCGTTGGTTGATCGGTCCGGATCGCAATCGCGGCCGGACGAGGGCTGAGCTCAAACGAAAGGCGCGCCTGCCATGCGGCAGGCGCGCCTTTTGTATCGTACGGCGTCGAAGCCGGAGCGGCGGATCAGACGCCCGACGTCGGATTGTCCCCCGTCAGGAAAATCGCCATCAGCACCAACGTGATGACCGAAAGGGCGATCATCCACTTGGTGATCCGCATGAACATGTTCCAGGCCTCGAGGCTCTGAGTCATGTCGAACTTGTCGCGTCCTTCGCTTCGCTGCGTCGCCATTTCCGTCTCCGCTGACTAACGTGCGGTGCTTTATACCGAAAGCGGCAGTACCTTGAAAGTCTGCCGATACGAGGTCATGGCAGGGGGTTGAACAACGGGGCTGCCGGGGAGCTGGCTCCGTCGATTACGACCTGCTCGCCGACCACCCGGGCCCGGCCGCTCGCGATCATGCGCAGGGCGAACGGATAGATTTGATGCTCGGCCGCCAGGACGCGCGCGGCAAGGGTCGGTTCATCGTCCCCCGGCAGGACCGGTACGGCCGCCTGGATGATGATCGGACCTTCATCCATGGTTGGTCGGACGAAATGCACGGTACATCCTGTGAAACGCACGCCGGCGGCAAGGGCGCGCGCGTGCGTGTTCAGGCCGGGAAAGGCAGGGAGGAGCGAAGGGTGAATGTTGATGAGACGGTCGCGCCAGGCCTCGACGAACTTGGCGGTCAGCAGCCGCATGAATCCGGCGAGGCAGACGAGTTCGACACCGTCGGCAAGGAGTGCGCGATGCAGCGCGTCGTCGAAGGCGGCACGGTCAGAAAAGCCGCGATGATCGATCACGGTCGTCGGAATGCCGGCCGCTTCGGCGCGTTTGAGACCGGCCGCCGTCGGCACATTGGAAATCACCCGGACGATACGGGCCGGATAATCCGGGGCAGCCGCGGCATCGATTAGTGCCTGCAGATTGCTGCCGCGACCCGAGATCAGAACAGCCGTTGTGCGACGACTCACGTTCAGCTCCACGCCCGGTCAAGTCCGGTCACCACGCAGCCGGCCATATCCTCCGTACGCGGAACGACACGCCCGATCTCATGAACCTGTTCGCCGGCACGCGTCAAAAGGTCGCACGCGGCGGCGACCGTGGTTTGATCGACGATGATGACCATGCCGATGCCGCAGTTGAAGACCCGGTGCATCTCCGCCGGATGTACGCGGCCCTGCTTGGCGAGCCACCGGAACACCGGGGGTATGGGCCAGCGTGTCGCGTCGATCTCGACCGTCACGTCCGCGGGAACGACGCGCGGCACGTTTTCGATCAGGCCGCCACCCGTAATGTGGGCCATGGCCTTGGCGTGGCCCGCGCGGGCCAGCGCCAGACAGCTCTTTACGTAGATCCGGGTCGGTTTCAGCAGGGCTTCCGCGAGCGTTATGTCGGCTGCGAAAGGGGCCGGCGCGTTCCAGGCGATGTCCGCCTCGGCGACGATGTGGCGGACCAGCGAATAACCGTTCGAGTGCAGACCGGACGATGCAAGCCCGAGCACGACGTCGCCCGGCCGCACGCCGGCACCTGTGATCAGCCGATCGCGTTCAACGGCGCCGACGGCGAATCCGGCCAGGTCATAATCGCCCTTGGCATACATGCCCGGCATCTCCGCGGTCTCGCCGCCGATCAGCGCGCAACCCGCCTCCGCGCAGCCGCGCGCGATACCGGCGATGATCGCGCGGCCCACGGCGACATCCAGACGGCCGGTGGCGTAGTAATCCAGAAAGAACAGCGGTTCGGCGCCCTGGACCACGAGGTCGTTCACGCACATTGCGACCAGGTCGATGCCGACGTCGTCGTGCCGGCCCGACTCGATGGCGATCTTCAGCTTGGTGCCGACGCCGTCCGTCGTCGCCACCAGCAGCGGATCGCGATATCCCGCCGCTCGGAGGTCGAACAGCGCCCCGAATCCTCCAAGCTGCGCGTCGGCGCCCGGTCGGCGCGTACCTTGTGCCAGCGGCTTGATCGCATCGACCAGGGCCTCACCGGCATCGATGTCGACCCCCGACTCTCGGTAGCGGTTGCTGGTAATGGTGTCCTCGTGCGAAATTGGCGTATACCTCCAGACCGGGCGGGAACATACTTCATCCGGACCCGTTTTCAATGGCCGAACCAGACATGGCGGTATCGATCGCGCGAAGGGCCACTTTCCTTGCGCTGGCGGTAGTTGTCGGACTCTTGCCGACGATTCGCGTGACAAGGGCTGATGCCCCGGCATTCGTCGTCGAGGGCGTCGAGGTCGACCAAACCGCGGCGAGCGCGACACTGGCCCGCGAGGCCGCGCTTGCCGAGGGACAGAAGAAGGCGTTCCGGCGTCTTCTTGAGCGGTTGACATTACGGGCCGACCACCCGCGTTTACCAGAGCTGCCGGTAGCCAGGATCGCCGATCTCATCGAGAATTTCGAGGTTCAGGCCGAACGGAGCTCCTCCGTGCGCTACATCGCCACGCTGACGTTCCGGTTCAATCCCGAAGGGGTCCGTACGGTGCTGCGGGGCGCCGGTATACCGTTCGCCGAAACGCGTGCACGACCGATGGTGGTCCTGCCGGTGTTTCGCCGGGGTGACAGTGTGGTTCTGTGGGATGCTCCCAATCCGTGGTTCGATGCCTGGCGAGACATGCCGGCGCGGGACGGACTTCAGCCGCTTGTGATCCCGCTGGGCGATCTGGCAGACATTGGTGCGATCGATGCCGAGCAGGCAATGCAGGGGGCGACCGATCGGATCGAGGCGATTGCGAGACGGTATGACGCAGGTGGAGCGATCGTGGCGGAAGCGTTTCTCGACGGGTCTGCCGGCCGGCGCGCCACGGTACAGGTCGCAATGACCCGTTTCGACGGCGCTACGGCGGAGCAGACGGTGGTCGAAAGCTACGTTGCTCGTCCGGACGAGGATGAAGCCGCGTTGCTCACGCGCGCGGCGGTTGAAACGGCGCTTCTCATCGAGGAGCGATGGAAGTCGGATGTCGCACTCCAGTTCGGGAAACAGGCCGTGCTCACAGCCGATGTTTCGTTTGCCGGGGTCGAAGACTGGGTAATGCTGCGGCGTCGGCTTGCCGAGGCGGCCGTCGTCCGCAAGGCCGACATCCTGAGTCTTTCCCGGGGTCGTGCCCGGATTGAGCTGCATTACGTTGGAACCGAGTCGGGATTGCGTCTCGCGCTCGCCCAGAAGGACCTGCTGCTCGAGCGGGGAGGGACTGGCTGGGAATTGCGTCTGCGACCGACCGGTGGGGAGGGGCAAACGCTCTCGCGTCCGTGATCAGTCTTCCGAACGTCGTCAGCTTCGGCCGGCTGCTGTCCGTGCCGCTCGCCATCTGGCTCATGCTCGACAAGAACATGATGGCCGCCTTCTGGATATTTGTTGCCGCCGGCGTTTCGGACGCCGTGGACGGATTCCTGGCGAAGCGCTTTAACGCACGGACGGAGTTCGGCGCCTACCTCGACCCTCTCGCCGACAAGGCGCTGCTCGTGGCGACCTATGTCGCGCTCGGCTGGATGGGACACCTACCGGTGTGGCTCGTCATCCTGGTCGTGTTCCGCGATATCCTGATCATCGGCGGCGCCCTGGTCGTTCAGGCGCTCACCCAGTCCTTCAAGTCGCGTCCGATGATGATCAGCAAGGTCAACACGGCGTTTCAGATCGCGCTCGTCACCTTCGTTCTCGCTCATCTCGGTTTTGGCTTCGATGACCTGGGGATCAGCCGGGCTTTGATCGTGGTGGTCGCGTTGACGACGATCTGGTCGGGTGGGGCGTACCTGTTCCATTGGGGCCGTAAGCTTGCCCGCCTTGAAGACACCCGCTGAAAACTCGCCGGGCGGCCTTTCGGGCCGCCGTCGTGCCATGTTGTGGGCGACGATCTTCGTTGCCTTCGTCGTGGCGATATGGCTCCTCAGCCCCGTTCTGTTTCCGTTCCTGGTCGGTCTCGCGATCGCCTACGTGCTCGATCCCGCCGTCGACCGCGTCGAGCGCGGGGGCGTAAGCCGGACGCTTGCCACCGTCGTCGTCATGACGCTGTTCTTCCTGTTCATGGCGGTGTGCATCCTGCTGCTCGCACCGGTGTTCTACGAACAGGTTCAGGGACTATCCCGTCGTCTCGCGGAGGCGGTGGCCGATCTGTACGGCCGTCTTCAGCCCCACATCGATCGGATGCTGCAGCAGGACGGATCGGCATCCGGTTCCGGTGGTGACGGCGTCAATCTCGCAACACAGGCGATCGGCTGGCTCGGGGGCATCGCCATGCAGGTCTGGAGCGGCGGGGTTGCACTATTCAACATTCTGTCGCTCCTGTTCATTACGCCGGTCGTCGTCTTCTATCTGCTCCGTGATTGGGATCGCATCGTCGCTACCGTCGATTTCTGGCTTCCGCGTGATTACGCACCCGTGATCCGGCAGCAGTTGCGGGAAATCGATCGTCGCCTGTCGGGGTTTCTTCGCGGACAGGCGCTCGTGTGCTTGTTCCTGGGGCTGTTCTATGCCGTGGGCCTGACGCTTGTCGGGCTCCATTACGGGCTGGTGATCGGGTTGGTCACCGGTCTCGTCTCGTTCGTCCCGTATCTCGGCATGCTGATTGGCGCCGGGATCGGTCTTCTCGTCGCGTTCTTCCAGTTCGACAGCTGGTGGATGATCGCGGCCGTCGCGGCCGTGTTCCTGGTCGGGCAGTTCATCGAAGGCAACTTTGTCAGCCCCATTCTCGTCGGAGATCGTGTCGGTCTGCATCCGGTCTGGGTGATGCTCGCCATACTCGCCGGCGGTGCGTTGTTCGGGATCGTGGGGGTTTTGATCTCGGTACCGGTCGCGGCAGCGATTGCCGTTCTCTTGCGTTTCGCACTTGACCGCTACCTGCAATCGCCGCTTTACCGCGGCACGGACGATGCGGTCGAGTCCCCGCCGGCCGGCAAGGAACCGCTCTGATGCGTCAGCTCGCCCTCGAGCTCGGGCACCGGGCTGCCCTTGGTCGTGAGGATTTCCTGGTGAGCGAGAGCAACAAGGATGCGGTTGCCTGGGTCGATCTGTGGCCCGATTGGCCGGGACCCGGCTTGGTCATTTTCGGGCCGCCGGCGTGCGGCAAGACGCACCTGGCGGAGGTTTGGCGGACACGTTCGGGGGCGTTGCGACTCTCGGCGGCGGACCTTGTCGAGCCCGAGGCCTTGCCACGGTTTTCTGCGGCGCGCGCCATCGTTTTCGAGGACGCCGATCGCGGCTTCGACGAGACGGCACTTTTCCATCTGTACAATGCGCTCGCCGGGCATCGGGGGCATCTGCTGCTGACCGCCCGTGAGCCGCCCGTCCGCTGGTCCTTGCGTCTGGCCGATCTGCGTTCCCGGCTTGCCGCGCTGCCCGCGGTCGAAATTCGTTCACCCGACGACGCATTGATGCAGGCAGTGCTGGTGAAGCTCTTCGCGGACCGCCAGTTGCGTATCGAGCCGGATCTCGTCATGTATCTTGCGGCCCGCCTGGATCGCTCATTCGAGACCGCCGCCGCGGCGGTCGCCACGCTCGACCGCGCAGCACTCGCCGCGCGACGGCCGCTGACGATCCCGTTGGCGCGCGAAGTCCTGCGGCAGACCGGTTTTCTGAACTGACGTTCGAAACGAAGGGAAGGGGATGGCGATGGACCTCGGTATTGCCGGCAAGCGTGCGCTCGTGTGTGCGGCAAGCAAAGGCCTGGGCAAGGGATGCGCCTTCGCGCTTGCGCGGGAAGGCGTGAACGTGACCATCGTTGCGCGCGGCAAGGATGCCCTTGAGGCAACGGCCGAGGAGATCCGCGCAGCGACCGGTGTTGAGGTAAAGACCGTCGCTGCGGACATCACCACGCCCGAGGGACGCGCGGCGGCGCTCGCCGCCTGCCCGGAGCCCGACATCCTGGTGAACAACGCTGGTGGTCCGCCGCCGGGCGATTTCCGCGAGTGGAGCGAGGCGGACTGGCAGGCGGCGTTGAACGCCAACATGATCTCGCCCATCATGCTGATAAAGTCCGTGGTGGACGGAATGATCGCGCGTCGCTTTGGCCGGATCGTCAATATCACCTCGACGTCAGTGAAATCGCCGATACCCATACTCGGCCTGTCGAATGGAGCACGTGCCGGGCTCACCGGATTCGTTGCCGGCCTGGCGCGGCAAGTCGCGCGGCATAACGTGACGATCAACAATCTGTTGCCGGGCCCGTTTGAAACCGACCGGCTTGCGGCGACGCTCGCGGCCGCCGCGAAGGCGTCGGGTCACTCGGTCGAGGATGTCCGCCAGGAGCGGCTGCGCCAAAACCCGGCAGGCCGTTTCGGCACGCCGGAGGAGTTCGGCCAGTTCTGCGCCTTCATCTGCAGCGCCCAGGCCAGCTATTTCACCGCCCAGAACGTCGTTCTCGACGGCGGCGCTTATCCCGGGACCCTCTAGCACCCCACCAGGGCTTTCGTATCGATACGTGTGCGTCCGCTCCGGTCCGGCGTCATGGGCGTGCGGCCGACCGTTGCGGGGTGCCATGCTGGGGCGATGCCACGGGGGCGTTGCGCAATGTTGTGCCGGTCGCGTCGAGGAGAACAAACTTGCCGAGGAAGCGTGACGTGCGCTGAGCGCGAACGGTTCGCTACCAGCGGACACTCCGGTCGGCCGGAAGAGCCTGTCCGGGATCACCGAGCCGGTCGCAAGCGCTCGGCACAGGAATTGCGGCATCTGGTGCGCCGCGTCATCGAATTACGTGACGCAGTGAGGACATGCGGTGCCGGCGTCGGTGGTGCCGGCTCCCGACTCGGGTGACATCGGTCCAATGAAGACACGCCACGGACACGTGGCCGGAACGAGGGGAGGAAATGTATGATGACGCGCATATCGCGATCCTTCATTTCCCGCTGTTCGGTCAGAGAGGCGGCATGCGGTGCCAGATGCGGGCCGGTCAGTTCGACATGAAGATGATTCACGTTCGCCGTGCCGGCGGTACCGATCCAATCAGTGAACGTGCGGTATGACGCCGGGTGGGCTTCCGCGTTCTCCGGCCGCCGCGACGCCGTGTGCCCCTCAAAACAAGGGAGCTCTTTGATGCGTATCTGCCGTTTCGACAACAATCGCCTCGGCGTGGTGGAAGGAGACGAGATCCTCGACGTCACCGACGCAATCAAGGTTCTGCCACCGGTCCGGTGGCCGCTGCCGATCGGCGACTTGCTGATTGCCAATTTACCGCGCGTCGTCGAGGAGATCGGCAGACTGCGCGGCAGTGCCCGGCGCATGCCCCTGACGTCGGTGACGCTGCTCAGCCCCGTCGCCAATCCCTCCAAGATCGCGGCAGCGCCCGTCAACTACTTGAAACATTTCCAGGAGGCCGAGGCCGATCCGGCCACCTTCGCTCGTCACCACGTCAAGAGGATCGAGGAAGTCGGCATCTTCCTGAAGGCGGTCAGTTCGCTCGTCGGTCCCGGCGAGGGGGTCAAGATCCGCTTCCCTGACCGGCGCAATGACCACGAGATCGAGCTGGCGGTCATCATCGGCCGCACCTGCAACAAGGTGTCGCGCGAGGATGCGCTGAAGTACGTCGCCGGCTACGCCATCGGCTTGGATATGACGCTCCGCGGCCCGGAGGAACGGTCGATGCGCAAGTCTATCGACAGCTACACGGTGCTTGGCCCGTGGCTGGTGACGGCCGACGAGATTCCGGATCCGACCCGGCTGTCGTTCGAGCTGACGGTCAACGGCGAGGTGAGGCAGAGCGCGAATACGCGCGATCTCGTCATCGGTATCCCGCAGCTCATCGAGTGGTGTTCCTCCTACTACACGCTGCATCCGGGCGATGTGCTGCTGACCGGCACGCCCGAAGGCGTCGGGCCGGTCGTACCGGGCGACCGCATGGCCGCCCGCTTCGACGGCATCGGCGAGATGGAGATCGCCGTCAGTCTCGCCGCTTGAGCGTTGAGCGATTTCGTCTTTGGGGGCCTGACGGTCACGTTTTCGGGGGGCTCGAACTTGACTTGGTTCCTTTGACCAGACGTCACCGCCGCACTTGACGAAGGCCGCTGTTTTGTCGAGCGTGTCCGCGTTGCTTCCAAAGCGGTACTTTGGATGGGTGGCTCGTGCGGCAGAGGCGCGACATCCGGGGTGAGAACGATCGGTCCAACTTCGGATCATCTGTAGGCAGAAGGTCTCATGCCCGTACGTTGTCGGTACCCGGCTCTCTTGGCTAGAGTCGGTAAGCTGCCGTACGGAGCGCGGATCGAATTGGGGGCGCGATGTTGGCGAGACCTGGCACATGACCGACGTCGGCGATCCCATGGAGATCGAGCTTACGCTCCGGCTCGACCCGGTGGTGGCAAAGCGTTTGCTGCGCGATCCCCTGTTGTGCAAGTTCAGGCAGGGACGACGTACGACCCAGCGCCTCCTGTCGACCTATTTCGATACGCCCGATTTTCGTCTGCGGCGGCAACGTGCGGCCCTGTGCGTACGTCAGATCGGCGCGCGGTGCATTCAGACGGTGAAACTGGTGGCCAATGCCGAGCGGAGCATTCTCGCGCGCCACGAATGGGAACGCGAGCTTGATGGAACGGCCCCGGATCTACGCGACATTGACGATCGGCACGTCCGCCGGATCGTGAAAGGTAACATCGGCGACCGGCTAGCGCCGATTTTCGTCACCGAGATTACGCGATCGGTGACGCCACTCGAGGTCGACGGCAGCGTGATCGAACTGGCGGTCGATATCGGCGAGATCCATACCAGCCACGGTCGTGTTCCGGTGTGCGAAGCGGAACTCGAGCTCAAGTCCGGACAGGTCGCGAGCGTGTACAAGCTCGCACAGGAGCTGAACCGGCGCGTTCCCTTGTCGATCGAGCCGTTGAGCAGGGCGGAGCGTGGTTACGCGCTTGCCGCCAATGTGCATCCGCCGCCCCGCAAGGCCGATCCGGTCCGGCTTGACCCGGCTATGACGGCTGGGCAGGCGTTTCAGAGCATTGCACGCAATTGCCTGCTGCATCTGCGCACGAACGAAGCGAGCGTCCGGGCTGAACCAACTGTCGAAGGCGTGCATCAGCTCCGGGTCGCGATTCGCCGTTTCCGTTCGGCCCTGTCGGTGTTCGGCCCGATGCTGCCGGCGGGCGAGCGCCGGCGCATCGGGCAAAGGTTGCGATGGATTGCGCGGCAATGTGCCCGTGCCCGCGAACTCGACGTGATTCTCGAGGACACCCTGTATCCCATGCGTGCACATCTTCCGGGGAATGCTGGGTTGGCGGCGTTCGTCTCTGTCGTCGAGGACGCCCGCACGGCGGCGCGCAACGCCGTGGTGACGACCCTGAACAGCCGAGAATACACGGACACACTTCTCATGATCGAGGCATGGATCGAGGGCCGGGATTGGCTGACGGCATCGGATGGTATTGCCGGGCAGTCGGTTCGGGGCTTCGCGCGCACCGTTCTCAAGCGCCTGCATCGCAAACTGCGCAAGGCTGGACGCGATCTCGAGAATCTCGATGAGGCCGGACTTCACGCGCTGCGCATCCGTGCCAAGAAGCTGCGCTATGCGGGGGAATTCTTCCGCGGCGTATTTCGTGCCAAGGTGGCGCGCAGCTACCTGGCGTCGCTTGTCGAGATCCAGGACTGTCTTGGCGCGCTCAATGACGGTGCGGTGGCCCACAGGCTCGTGGCTGATCTCGAACGCGGGGGCCGCTCGGAGCCGGCCCCGGCCCGCTTCGCTCGCGCCGCGGGAGCGGTGCTTGGCTGGAGTGCCTGCCAGACGGCCGCCGGTCTCGAGCGCCTGCCGGACGCTTGGGATGCTTTCCGGGCGGCCAGACCGCTCTGGAAGTAGGTTGCCAGGCCGGTTTTGAGAAACCTATTCCGGCAGATCGGCCGGTGTGATGAATGCGACGAGTTCCCCATTCTCGGGGCGCAGTGCGCTCCATCGTGAGGTGTTCAGGCGAAACCAGGCGAGTGCAGCGGTAGGAAACTTCTCGGCAAGGCGCACGCGCTCGGGCTTTTTCTCATCCGATGCCAACGTGATGGCCAGTTCCTGCAGGCCGGGATTGTGGCCGATGAGCAGGACGCAGCCCACATCCGTATCGACCTCCCGTAGCCGGTGCAGCAGATCTTCTGCCTCCGCCAGGTACAGCCTGCCTTCGTACCGGACAGTGATGTCGGTTCCCAAGGCCGGCTGGATCAGGGATAAGGTCTCGCGTGTACGCGTCGCCGGGGAACACAGGACGAGCCCGGGCCGAACCTGGCGTTCGGCAAGCCACTCGGCCATACGAAGAGCAGCCCTGCGGCCGCGCTTGGCCAGCGGCCGATTGAAGTCGTCCAGGGCAGGGTCGTCCCAGCTCGACTTCGCGTGCCGCAATAGCAGCAAGTCCTTCTTGCCTTTCGGAGGCACGGCGCGGCTCGCCAGGCGATACGGTACCCGGGCCTAATAGCACGGTAACGGTTGCTGTGCTATATGGGCGCGTATCGAATTCCGGTGGTCGCGCGGTGCTTGACCCGGCTTGCGGCCCGGAAAGGAAGCGACGGTGGCGACGCAGATTTTCCCATCCACGCCGATCGGGAGCGACGTTCGTCCCGAGGTGCGTTTCATCAATCGTGAGCTGTCGTGGCTCGCATTCAACGAGCGTGTCCTGGAAGAGGCGTACAACGAAAGACATCCGCTGCTGGAACGCCTCCGCTTCCTGTCGATTTCGGCCAGCAATCTTGACGAGTTCTACATGGTGCGGGTCGCGGGGCTGAAGAGCCAGGTCGCGGCCGGCGTGTCGACGCCGAGCCAGGACGGCCTGACGCCGGCCCAGCAGCTCGCCGAAATCAACCGGCGTGCGGGCAGACTCATGGCCGCCCAGCAGCTCTGCTGGAATCAGCTCAAGGCGGAGCTGCGCAAGGCCGGCGTGGCGGTTGTCGCCCCGGACGAACTCACCGAAGACGACCGGCGCTGGCTTGAAGGTCGGTTCCTGGATACCGTGTTTCTGGTGCTGACGCCGCTCGCGATCGATCCGGCGCATCCGTTTCCGTTCATCCCGAACAAGGGGTTTGCGCTTGCGCTTCAACTGGTCCGCCGGTCGGATGGCAAGCCGTTGCGCGCACTTCTGCCGCTGCCGCATCAAATCGACCGGTTCATCCGGTTGCCGGGCGCAGCGATCCGTTTCCTGCCGCTCGAGGATCTGATCAGCCTTTATCTCGACCGGTTGTTTCCGGGTTTCGACGTTCGAGGGCAGGGGCGTTTTCGTATCGTCCGCGACAGCGAGGTCGAGATCGAGGAAGAGGCCGAGGATCTCGTGCGTCACTTCGAGACGGCGCTCAAGCGCCGGCGGCGCGGTTCGGTCATCCGGCTGAAGGTCAACGTGCAGATGCCCGAGGATCTGCTGGCGTTCGTCATCGATCAGCTGAACGTGAGTCCGGACGACGTGTTTCGCCTCGATGGCCTGCTCGGATTGGCGGATACCCAGCAACTGATCATCGACGAGCGGCCGGACCTCGTTTTTCCGCCCTACAATCCGCGTTTTCCGGAACGCATCCGAGACTACGGCGGCGACTGTTTCGCGGCGATCCGTCAGAAGGACATCGTCGTCCACCATCCCTATGAGAGCTTCGACGTCGTCGTGCAGTTCATTCGTCAGGCTGCCCGCGATCCGGCCGTGGTGGCGATCAAGCAGACGCTGTATCGCACGTCGGAGAACTCACCGATCGTTCGCGCGCTGATCGAGGCCGCCGAGGCGGGTAAGTCCGTAACGGCGATGGTGGAGCTCAAGGCGCGGTTCGATGAGGAGGCGAATATCCGCTGGGCGCGCGATCTGGAACGCGCCGGCGCACAGGTCGTTTACGGGTTCATCGAGCTGAAGACTCACGCCAAGATCTCTCTGGTGGTCCGGCGCGAGGGCGGTGCGCTGCGCTCGTATGTCCACTATGGCACTGGGAACTACCATCCGGTCACGGCGCGTGTGTACACGGATCTCTCGTTTTTCTCGTCCGATCCGGCCCTGTGTCACGATGCGGCCCGGCTCTTCAATTTCATGACCGGCTACGCGCGCCCCGACGAAATGGAGAAGATCGCCTATGCGCCGGTGACGTTGCGGCGGCGCCTCATGGAGTTGATCGAAGACGAGATCGCCCATGCGAAGGCCGGCCGGCCGGCTGCAATCTGGGCCAAGATGAACGCCCTGGTGGACCCCACCATCATCGAGGCTCTGTATCGGGCAAGCCAGGCCGGGGTATCGATCGATCTCATCGTTCGCGGCATCTGCTGCCTGCGGCCCGGTGTGCCGGGTCTTTCCGAGAATATCCGGGTGAAGAGCATTGTCGGCCGGTTTCTCGAACACGGCCGGATTGCCTGTTTTGGTGCCGGGCACGGCCTGCCGAGCCCGCAGTCGAAGGTGTTCATCTCCTCGGCGGACTGGATGCCCCGCAATCTCGACTGGCGTGTCGAGACCTTCGTGCCGATCGAAAATCCGACGGTGCATCAGCAGATCCAGGACCAGATCATGGTCGCGAATCTGCGCGACGTCGCCAATTCCTGGATCCTCGGTCCCGATGGCAGCTACACGCGCATGCGCGCCGAGGCCGACAGTTTCAGCGCGCACAAGTTCTTCATGACCAATCCCAGTCTGTCCGGTCGCGGCAAGGCCCTCCGCAAGGCCGACGCGGCCTCGCCGAAGCATCTGTTCAAGACGTAACGCATGCCGCGCCAGAGCCGGGCGAAGATCGCGGCGCGACCCGATAACGGGCATCGCATCGGCGTCATCGATATCGGGTCGAACTCCATTCGCCTGGTCGTTTTCGACGGTCTGTCGCGTATTCCGCACCCGCTCTTCAACGAAAAGGTGCTCTGCGGGCTCGGACGCGGGTTGGAGCAGACCGGCATGCTCAATCCGGCCGGTGCGGAGCTTGCCTTGCACAATCTCGCACGCTTCGCCGCGCTCGCGGAATCCATGGGCGTCAGGCGTCTCAAGGTCGTCGGGACGGCGGCCTTGCGCGACGCCAGGGATGGGCCTGCCTTCGTGAAGGAGGTGCGGCGCCATACCGGGCTCAAGGTTACCGTCCTGGACGGCGCGGAGGAGGCGCGTCTCGCCGCACTCGGCGTCATTTCCGGCATTCCGGATGCCGACGGTATGGCAGGCGACCTCGGCGGCGGCAGCCTCGAGATCGTGCGTCTGGATCGGGGGGAACCGCGCGAGCACGATACGCTGCCGTTCGGTCCGCTGCGGCTGCGCGAACTGGCGGAGCGTGGACGGGGCAAGCTCCGTGAGCATATCGACAGCCATCTCGATCAAATCAGGTGGCTCAGCCGGGTCCAGGGCCGCCGCTTCTATGCGGTTGGCGGCGCATGGCGGGCAATCGCGCGCGTCCACATGGCGCATGAGGGATATCCGCTCCGCGTCATCCACCATTACACGGTGAAGCGTGCCGAGGCGGAGGATTTCCTCGACCTGATCGCCGGGTTGAGCCGCGAGTCGCTCGAACGGCTGACCAATGCCCCGCGCAAGCGCCTCGAGGCGCTACCGCTGGCGGCCCTGGTGCTCGCCCGGCTGTTGCGCCGCGCCCGGCCGAGTGAACTCGTGTTCTCGGCGATGGGGTTGCGTGAGGGGTGTTTGTTTGATGAGCTGAGGCCGACCCTGCGGCACCTCGATCCGTTGATCGCCGCGTGCCGTGAGATCGCGAAGGCCAACGCGCGTTTCCCGATCGACGGGGAATTGCTGTGCGATTGGGTCGAACCTATCCTGAAGCCGGCGGACGCAGCTCGTCGCCGTTTGCGATTCGCGGCGTCTTTGGTCAGCGACATTGCCTGGAACGAGCATCCCGACTACCGCGCCGAAATCGCGTTTCTGCGTGTCCTGCGCATGCCGCTTACCGGCATCGATCATCCGGGCCGCGCGTTTCTTGCCCTGGCGGTGTACACGCGATACGAGGGGGCGGCCGAAGGGGCGGTGACGCGCCCGGCCTGGCACCTCCTGGACGAGGAGCAAGCGCGCGAGGCCTATCTCCTCGGCCTCGGTCTCCGCTTTGCTCATACGCTGTCGGCAGGCAGCAGCGTTGTGCTGCGGCAGATCCGGCTCAAGCCGGAAGGCGGTATGCTCAGTCTCCATGTGCCGGCCCGCCATCGCGCCCTGATTGGCGAGGCGGTGGAGCGGCGCTTCGACGCGCTCGCCCGGGCGCTCGACAAAAAATCGGCCATCAAGCTCGTAAGATCGTGACCGTCCGGATCCGGACGAGAGATCCGGGCGTTCGGCGGCAAACGGTGCGTCAGGCGCGGACCAGCTTGGGGCCGACCGTATCGTTCTGGTCGAGGCGCATCAGCACGATCCGCTTGCCCTTCATGGTGAGGGCAAGGCGTCCCTGCTTGAGGGCCAGCGCATCCTCGCCGAACAGCTCGCGCCGCCAGCCCTGCAGCGCCGGAACCGGCGCATGATCGTCGGCCGCGATGTGCTCGAGATCCGCGGTCGAGGCAACCAGCTTCTGTGCCACCTGCTGGCGCTCGCATTTCATTTTCAGCAGCACTTTCAGCAGTTCGACGACGGGGCCGAGGCCGCCCGGAAGCTCGACAGGCGGGGGCACGACAGGCGCCTGGTCCTCCGGCACGGCGAGTCCGCGGGCGACCGCAGCCAGAATCTCCTGGCCCATGCGGCCCTCGGCAAGGCTTTTCGAGAGGCCGCGCAGGCGCGACAGCTCCTCAACCGTGGTCGGGGCATGCGCGGCGATGTCCATCACCGATTCGTCGCGCAGCAGGCGATTGCGCGGGATGTCGCGCCGTTGCGCCTCGCGTTCCCGCCAGCTCGCCACCTCGCGCAGAACCGCCAGGAGGCGCGGATTGCTCGATTTCGGCTTCAGGCGGCGCCATGCCTCGTCGGGCTCGAGGCGGTAGGTGTTAGGATCGAGCAGGGTTTCCATCTCTTCCTGCAGCCAGTGCGCCCGCCCGGAGCTGATCAGGCGTTTGGCCAGGACGAGATAGACCTTGCGCAGATGCGTGACGTCGGCCAGCGCATAGGCGATCTGACGATCGGTCAGTGGACGCGCCGACCAGTCGGTGAAGCGGACGGACTTGTCGATCCGGGCGCCCGCAAGCTGGGCTGCTAGCGTCTCGTACGACACCGAGTCGCCGAAGCCGCACACCATTGCCGCGACCTGCGTATCGAACAGCGGCTTGGGGATGCGCCCGGTCAGGTGGAAGAAGATCTCGATGTCCTGCCGTCCGGCGTGAAAGACCTTGAGCAGGCGCTCGTTCGTGAGCAGGGCAAACAAGGGGGACAGATCGATGCCGGGGGCGAGCGGGTCGATGGCGGCGGCCTCGTCGGGTCCTGCAACCTGGACGAGACAGAGCTGCGGCCAATAGGTCCGCTCCCGCATGAACTCGGTATCGACGGTGATGAAATCGGCCTTTGCGACCCGGTCGCAGAAGGCGGCGAGCTGGGCGGAATCGACGATCAGGGACATCGGCGGCGTGTTCTACAGGGACTCGGGCTTCGGAACCAAGAGCCGGCGTCGGGCGGCAGCATGGGGACGCGAACGCGCCTTGACAAGCGGCGATTTCATGTGCTTTTGCCGGCCGTTCCAGCCGGCTTTATAGAGGCATCGTTCATGCACCCTTATCGGACCCATACCTGTGGCGAACTCCGCCTCGGCCATGTCGGCCAGAACGTCCGTCTTTCCGGCTGGGTCCATCGCAAGCGCGACCATGGCAACCTGCTGTTCGTCGACCTGCGGGATCATTACGGCATCACACAGTGCGTGATCGACACCTCGAACCCGCTGTTCAAGGAGATCGAATCGGTCCGGCCGGAGAGCGTCATTACCGTTACCGGCCCGGTCGTGGCGCGCGATAAGGAAACCGTCAACCCGAAGCTCGCGACCGGCGAGATCGAGGTGCAGATCCGCGAGTTCCGCCTGCTCTCGGCGGCCGACGTCCTGCCGATCCTCGTCGCCCAGGACGGCGATTTCCCGGAGGATCTGCGCCTTCGCTATCGATTCCTCGACCTGCGTCGCGAGAAGATGCACCGGAACATCGTCCTGCGCTCGCAGGTCATCGCCTCGATCCGGCGCCGCATGATGGAGCAGGGCTTCCTCGAGTTTCAGACGCCGATTCTGACATCGTCGAGTCCGGAAGGCGCTCGCGACTACCTCGTGCCCAGCCGCGTTCATCCCGGCAAGTTCTACGCCCTCCCGCAGGCGCCGCAGCAGTTCAAGCAGCTTCTGATGGTGGCCGGCTTCGACCGGTACTTTCAGATCGCCCCATGCTTCCGTGACGAGGATGCACGGGCGGACCGTAGTCCGGGCGAATTCTACCAACTCGACTTCGAGATGTCCTTCGTGACCCAGGAGGACGTCTTCGCCGCAATCGAACCGGTGCTTGCCGGCGTGTTCGAGGAGTTCGGCGGCGGCCGCGCGGTCACCAAGCCGCCGTTCCCGCGCATTCCGTTCGACGAGGCGATGCTCAAGTACGGTACCGATAAGCCGGACCTGCGCAATCCCATCGTCATCGCCGACGTCAGCGAGGTGTTCCGCGACTCTGCCTTCAACGTGTTCGCGAAGGCGGTTGCGGCCGGCGGCGTGGTCCGCGCAATTCCTGCGCCGGCGGCGGCAACGCGGCCCCGCAGCTTCTTCGATCGGCTCAACGACTGGGCGCGTGGCGAGGGGGCGCCGGGGCTCGGCTATGTCGTGTTCGAGGGCGGGGCGGCAAAGGGACCGATCGCGAAGTTCCTGGACGAGCCGCGGCTCGCGAAGCTGCGCGAGCTCGCCGCCGTCGGTGACGGCGATGCGGTGTTCTTCGTCTGCGACAAGAAGGCCAAGGCCGAGAAGTTCGCCGGCACCGTGCGCAAGAAGCTCGGCGAGGAGTTGGGGCTGATTGCGCCCAACGAGTTCCGTTTCTGCTGGATCGTCGATTTCCCGATGTACGAGCTGAACGAGGAGACGGGAAAGATCGAGTTTAGCCACAATCCGTTCTCGATGCCGCAGGGCGGGCTCGAGGCTTTGCTGACGAAGGATCCGCTCGAGATCAAGGCCTATCAGTACGACATCGTCTGCAACGGCGTGGAGCTGTCCTCGGGGGCGATCCGCAACCACCTGCCCGAGATCATGTACAAGGCATTCGAGATTGCCGGGTACAGCAAGGAGGAGGTCGAGAGCCGCTTCGGTGGCATGCTGACCGCGTTCAAGTTCGGCGCACCGCCGCATGGCGGCTCGGCGCCGGGTATTGACCGTATCGTCATGCTGCTGGCCGACGAGCCCAACATCCGCCAGGTCGTCGCCTTCCCGATGAACCAACAGGCGCAAGATCTGCTGATGCAGGCGCCGAGCCCGGTCGATCCGGCGCGTCTCAAGGAGCTTCACATCAAGCTCGACCTGCCGCCCGAGAAAAAGGAGAAAACGTCCCGCTGAGTCCGCAGGAATGGCTTCGCGCGCCTGATGCCGTGTTCGGCGGCGTGGCGGGGCCGCGCCGGGGCAGATGTCGGGTTTTCCTATCCTTTCGGGCTCTGACTGACCGCGCCGGGCGAACGGGAGGCACCCGCGACCGCCCGCTCGCCGGATACGGCTGCCGGGTCGAAACGCGGGGGCAGGCGGCTGTCGCGGGGCCGGTGCGAGGAAACTTCGCGGCTGTCCCCGGGGTTTAGAAAGCCGGTATCGCACTGTCACCGTTGGTGTCATAATACCGTCAAGTTCTTGATTCAGGGTCGTGATTCGATCCCACACGGAGTTCCGAATGCGCCTGCCCCACGTCGCCTGGCTCATGTTCCTGGTGGTTGCTGCCTGGAATGTGCCGGCGGCAGCAGAGATCGCCTCCCATCGTGCCGCCTACACGCTGAGCCTGGGCTCCGCCAAGGGCAGCGGCATAGGTGCGGTTGACGGCGCCATGTACATCGACTGGCACGAGGCCTGCGACGGCTGGACGATCAATCAACGCATGCGATTCCAGATCTATGACGAAAGCGGCCAGGCGATCGACAATGACATCTCGTTCTCGAGTTGGGAGGCCAAGAACGGCCTGAGCTACCGCTTCACGCTGCGCTCCATACGCAACGGCGAGATCAACGAGGAGCTGCGTGGCCATGCCGAACTCGACGGGCCGGGCAAGGGAGGCCGGGCGGTCTTCACCCTGCCCGAGCATCAGGTCATGGAACTTCCGGCGGGTACCCTGTTCCCGACCGAACATACCATCCAGCTGCTGCAGAAGGCGAAGGCCGGCGAGAAGATATTTGCGCGTCCGGTCTTCGATGGCGCGACGCTCGATGGCGCGCTGCTGATCAACGCGCTCATTCTTCAGCAGGTGCCACCGGAGGCTGCAAAGGATCCGAAGGTCGACGCCACACTCCTCAACCGTCCGTCGTGGCGCGTGCGCATGGCCTTCTTCAAGCTCGAGGACGGTTCGGCCGAGCCCGAATACGAGACCGGGTTGCGGTTACTCGACAACGGCATCGGCACCGACTTCCTGTTCGACTACACGGACTTCTCGATCCGCGCCCAATTGCAGCAGCTCGAGCCGTTGCCCAAACCGCGCTGCTGATCGGCGTCGCCCCACGGACTGTTCCGGCCGCCCGCTTGTCCGTCATCTACCTGGCAGGGCGGCCCCGCGTTGATCGGGGACGGGGGGCTGCCGCCCGTGCGAGCCTGTCGTTGATGGCAGCTCCCAACCCGTGCCGCGGAATCGGGGCGACGGCGATGCGCTTGAAGCGCCGGCGATCCAGCGCGCGCAGCATCGCAAACAGGTTGGCCGCGGCTTCGGCCAGATCGCGCGACGGGCTCAGATTCTTGACGGCTTCGGCGTCGATGCCCGGCGGCACAGCCCCGAATGCGAGATAGGCTTCGCCGCGCCGTGGTCGGGATGCCTCCAGGCGCAGCGGCAGACGCGGCGCATAGTGGCTCTTGAGTTGCCCGGGGGACTTGGCGGGGCCGTGCGTGTCAGCGGCTGCGAGACGGCCGATCAGTTTCTCGATCGCTTCGCGCGGAATTCCGCCGGGCCGAAGTAGTCTGGCCCGACGGCCGGAAAGGTCGACGACCGTCGACTCCACGCCGACGCGGCACGGCCCGCCATCGAGGATGATGGCGAGAGCGGTGCGGCGGCGGCGGAATGCCCCGGCGACATGCTCGGCGGCCGTGGGGCTGATGCGTCCCGATGGATTGGCGCTGGGCGCGGCAATCGGGCGCCGGCTGCGCCGCAACAGGGCTTGCGCGACGGGATCGTCGGGGACCCGCACCGCGACCGTGTCGAGACCCGCCGTGGCGAGCCACGAAATGCCGCTTGCCGCCCGTCGGCGCAGGACGAGCGTCAGCGGGCCGGGCCAGAACGCGCGGGCGAGCTTTCTGGCGCGTGCGTCGAAGACCGCCAGCTTTTCGGCATCCCGTAGGCTGGCCGTGTGGACGATCAGGGGATTGAACCAGGGGCGCGCCTTCGCGGCGTAGATCGCGGCGACGGCTTTATCCGACGTCGCATCGCCACCCAGCCCGTAGACGGTCTCGGTCGGAAACGCCACGAGCGCGCCAGCGCGAATGGCGCGCGCGGCGCGTGCTAGGTTTTCTTTCGTCGGTTTGACCGGGGTGATGCCGCCGGCAGCCGGGGCGCGTGACATGGCGCTTCCCGGTAGCACAAACAGCAAAGAGCCGCCACGCCTGGTGACGGCTCTGAATTGAACGGCGCCCGGCCCCCCGCGGATGGGACAGGATATACGCCAGTCGCTGCACTGGCTTGCAGCGGCTATGTCGTGGCCGCAATCTGCGACCACGACTCGATGCTGGTTATTGGTCGCACGGTCGTCAAGTGGGAAATCGAAGAGAATTGCGGCTACGTCAGAAAATTCTGACGTTTTTATTGTGCCCACGCTCGACGGTCCGACTTCGCTGGAGCTTCCACCCGATCCGGCGTGCGGGGCCGTGTCAGATTTTCCGGTCGATGCTCCACCCGAAAAGGGGGGCCAATCGTCACGGCCGCAAGGATCGGCGCCGAACCTGCGACGGCCGTGGCCGGCTACGGCTCGTCACCCCTTGCGACAAAATCGGGATTCTCGAATCCCGGCTTGCCGTAGAGGAGTGGGGCGCCGCTCAGCGTCGTGACGTGTCCGTGCGCGCCTTCGAGGATGGCCTGCCCGGCGCAAGTATCCCATTCCATCGTGGGGCCGAGGCGCGGATAGAGATCCGCTACGCCTTCCGCGATCAGGCAGAACTTGAGCGCGCTCCCCATCAGCCGCTTCTCGGCCACCTTGAATTGCTCAAGATAGGCTGCCGTCGCCGCCTTGCTGCCATGGCTTCGGCTGGCGACGACGACCACGCCGTCCGGCGGCGGTTTGCGGGCGCGGATCGGCTGTGGTGCCGCTTCACCACGCTGCACGGTGGCCGTCCCCGGGCCGCAGGCGGCATAGGTCGTGTTTGAGATGGGCACGTGCAGGACGCCGAGAACCGGGCGGCGGTCGTGGACGAGGCCGATGTTGACCGTGAACTCGCCGTTGCGCGCGACGAACTCCTTGGTGCCGTCGATTGGATCCACGAGCCAGAACCACGTGGGCAGGGCCGCCGCGTCGGTTGCGGTCTCGCCGCGTGCAACCGCTTCCTCGGAGATCGTCGGTATGTCCGGGGTAAGCTTCCGCAGGCCTTCCAGTATGATCGTCTCCGCCGCGTCGTCGGCTTCGGTGACCGGCGACGCGTCCCGTTTGCGGCGAACGGCCATATCGCCCGTATAGAAGCGTAGCGCCGCTGCACCCGCCGATCGTGCGATCGCGACGAGCTCGGGCACGAGCCGTTCGAGCGTGTGTGTCACTTGGCCGCCTGCCTTTCCCGTCCGCCGTTGATCGCGCGCCAGATTTTCTCCGGCGTCGCCGGCATGTCGATGTGCCGGATTCCGTACGGCGCCAATGCGTCGACGATGGCGTTGATCACGGCCGGGGGCGCGCCGATCGCGCCGGCCTCGCCGGCGCCCTTGACGCCCAGCGGATTGGCCGGGGTCGGGATCTCGTTGTAGCGGAAGGTGAAGGCAGGCACGTCGTTGGCGCGCGGCAGGCAGTAATCCATCAGTGAGCCGGTAACGAGCTGGCCCGAATCGGAATCGTAGACGACGCGCTCGTAGAGCGCCTGTCCGATGCCCTGGACCGTGCCGCCATGCACCTGTCCCTCGAGCAGCAGCGGGTTGATCACCTTTCCGAAGTCGTCGACGATGGTGTAGCGGACGATCCGCGGCACGCCTGTGGCGATGTCGATCTCGACTTCGGCGATATGACAGCCGTTGGGGTAGGTGAAGGCGGGCGGGGCGAAGGTCGCGCTTTCGTCCAATCCTGCCGACATGCCCGGCGGCAGCTTGCCGGGCGTATGACATAGTCGCGCGACCTCGAAGATCGACAGCCGCCTGTCAGTGCCGGTGATGACGAATGTCCCGTCTTTGAACTCGATGTCCGCTTCCGCCGCCTCCAGGAAGTGCGCGGCAAGTGCCTTGCCCTTGTTGATGATCCGGTCCGCGGCGGCATGTACCGCCGAGCCGCCGACCGCGACGGCGCGGCTGCCGCCCGTGCCCGTGCCATAGACGATCTGGTCGGTGTCGCCCTGGACGACGCGGATCGTCTCGATCGGCACGCCCAGGCGCTCGGCGACGATCTGCGCGTACGCGGTTTCGTGCCCTTGACCGTTGGTCTGGCTGCCGATGAGGACCGTGACGCTGCCGCCCGGGTCGAAGCGGACTTGCGCCATTTCGTCGCTGCCGCCGCCGCAGACTTCGATGTAATAGGCCATGCCGATGCCGCGCAGCGCGCCCCGGCGTGCCGCGTCCTCTCGGCGTGCGGCGAAACCGTGCCAGTCCGCCGCGCGCATGGCGTCTTCCATGTTGCGCGCGAAGTCGCCGCTGTCGTAGGTCGCGTCCAGGGCGGTGGTGTACGGCATCGCCGACGGCGGGATGAAGTTCCGGCGGCGGATTTCGTCGGGGGAAAGGTTCATCTCGCGCGCCGCGGTGTCGACCAGGCGCTCGATCAGATAGGCGGCCTCGGGCCGGCCGGCGCCGCGATAGGCGTCGACGGGTGCGGTGTTGGTGTAGACGCCCTTGACTTCGACGAAGGCGGCCGGAATCGCATAAACACCGGTCAGCATGCTCGAGCCGGCCATGGTCGGGATGAACGGCCCGTAGTGCGACAGATACGCGCCCAGATTGGCGATCGTCTTCACGTGCAGCGCGAGGAAGCGGCCGTCCTTGTCGAGCGCGAGCTCGGCATGACTCACGTGGTCGCGGCCGTGCGTGTCGCCCAGGAAGGCCTCGGCGCGTTCGCCCGTCCACTTGACCGGACGGCCGAAGGCCCGGGCGGCGAACAGCACGGCGGCATATTCCGGATAGACGAAGATCTTCATCCCGAAGCCCCCGCCGACGTCTCCGGTAACGATACGGAACTTGTGCTCGGGCATTTTGAAGACGTAGTCAGCCAGGACCTTCCGGAGTCCATGCCCGCCCTGGCTCGACACGTAGAGCGTGAAGCGTTCGTCGCCGGCCGACCACGCACCGATTGCCATGCGCGGCTCCAACGACGTGGCGACGACGCGATTGTTGATCAGGTCTATCCTGGCGACCTTGTGCGCGTTCTTGAATGCCGCCTTGACCTTCGCCTCGTCGCCCAACGTCCAGTCGAAGGCAATGTTGTTCCGGGCGAAGTCCCAGATCTGCGGCGCACCGTCCGCGAGCGCGCCGGCCGTGTCGGTCACCGACGGCAGCACCTCGTACTCGATGTCGATCAGTTCGGCGGCGTCCTTTGCCTGTGCGAGCGTCTCGGCGACGACGAGCGCGACGATGTCGCCGACGAATCGCACGCGCTCGACCGCGATCGCGGGGCGGGGCGGCACCGTCATTTTGCTGCGGTCGCGGTTCCGCAGCGGCACCATGCAGGGAATGGGGCCGAGCCCCGCGGCTGCTAGATCCGCGCCCGTGACGATTCCGACGACGCCCGGGGCCTGTCGCGCCGCGCTCGTGTCGAGGCGGACGATGCGTGCATGGGCGTGCGGCGATCGTACGAAATAGGCGTAGCTCTGCCGCGGCAGGTTGATGTCGTCCGTGTAGCGTCCCGTGCCCGTGAGCAGACGCTGGTCCTCGATACGGCGGACTGGCTGGCCGACTCCGAACTTCATGTGCTGGACTCCTCGCTCCCGCAGGGCGATTTAAGTATGCACGCCGACCGCGCGCAAGCGAGCTGCCATATCGGGCTCACATGGTCGTGACGCGCCCATTGCATGAGAACAAGCGGGGCGGTGACGGTTGAATGCCCCCGCTACTCGCGTTACGAGTATGGAATGGCGCTTCCGATCGAGGATTACGGTTTCATCAGCAATATGCGCACGGGCGCACTGGTCGGGCGCGACGGCTCCATCGACTGGTTGTGCCTGCCGCGGTTCGATTCCGGTGCATGTTTCGCGGCGCTGCTCGGTGGCCCTCAGAACGGGCGCTGGCTGATCGCCCCGAAGAACGGCGCGCGTCGGGTCACGCGATGTTATCGCGGCGACACCATGATCCTCGAGACGACGTTCGAGACCGGCGAAGGGACGGTCACGCTCATCGACTTTCTCTGCGTGTCCGAGGAGGACGAGTATGTCGAGCTGGTTCGCCTTGTCCGCGGCGATCGCGGCAAGGTCAGGATGGCGACGGAGCTGATCATCCGCTTCGACTACGGCCACATCGTGCCGTGGGTTCGCCGGGAGCCGGACGGAATGCGAGCGGTCGCCGGGCCCGATGCCATCCATGTGCGCACGCCCGTTCCGCTACACGGGAAGGATTTCGCGACCGTGGGCGAGTTCGACGTGGCGGAGGGGCAGATCGTCCCCTTCGTCCTGGACTGGTACCCTTCCCATACCAGGGAGGCCGACATTCTCGACTACGCCGCGGCGCTGGCCAAGACCGAGAGCTGGTGGCGGAACTGGTGCGCACGCTGCACGGTCCAGGGGCCTTGGCGCGAGCCGGTCCTGCGCTCGCTGCTCACGCTCAAGGCGCTGACCTACAATCCGACCGGCGGCATCATCGCTGCCGCGACGACGTCGCTGCCGGAGCAAATCGGCGGCCCGCGCAACTGGGACTACCGCTTCTGCTGGATACGGGACGCGACGTTCACGCTCTATGCGTTTCTGACGTCCGGCTATGTGGAGGAGGCGCGGGCCTGGCGCGACTGGCTCCTCCGTGCGGCGGCGGGCCGGCCGTCGGAGCTGCAGATCATGTATGGAATTGCCGGGGAACGGCGGCTGCCGGAACTCGAGCTGCCATGGCTGGACGGCTATGAGGGCAGCCGGCCGGTGCGCGTGGGCAACGCCGCCCACGGACAGCTGCAGCTCGACGTCTATGGCGAGCTGATGGACGTGATGCATGTGGTGCGCAGGTTCCAGGGGCACACCTCGGACGACGCCTGGAAGCTTCAGACGACGCTGATGCAAGAACTGGAGCGGATCTGGGAACTTCCCGACGAGGGTATCTGGGAGGTGCGGGGTCCGCGGCGACACTTCACGCATTCGAAGGTCATGGCCTGGGTTGCGTTCGATCGCGCGGTGAAGGCGGTCGAGACGTTCGGCCTCGACGGACCGGTCGAACGGTGGCGTGCGCTGCGGCAGCGCATTCACGACGACGTCTGCAGCAAGGGTTTCAATTCGACGCGCAACACCTTCGTCCAGTACTACGGCGGGGAGACTGTCGATGCGGCGCTGCTGATGATGGCGCCAGTCGGCTTCCTGCCCGCATCGGATCCCCGCATCGTCGGCACCGTCGCGGCGATCGAACGGGAGCTGATGTCCGACGGCCTTGTTCGCCGCTACCGCCCGGATCCGGGCCTCGACGGCTTGGCGGGGGGCGAGGGCACCTTCATCGCCTGCAGCTTCTGGCTGGCCGACAATTACGTCATGATGGGAAGGCATCGCGATGCGCAAGCGTTGTTTGAACGCTTGCTGGCGTTGCGCAACGACCTCGGCCTGCTGGCCGAGGAATATGACCCTGTGGCCCGCCGTCAGCTTGGCAACTTTCCCCAGGCTTTCTCGCACGTCGCGCTCGTCAACACGGCGCAGAACCTGATGCGCGTCATCGGACCGGCCGTCAGCCGCGCCGAGCAATCCGCCGCCTGACGCGCACGCGCGTCGGCGGTAGAGCAAGACGTAACATGTCGCCACGGGACATGGCCTGTCGCGGCACGCCGGGAAAGGCCGCTGCGCAACCGGAAGAGGCACTGTCCCGCACGCAGGCCGCGTCGCTCCGCTGTGCTTTCATGCGTCTGTCTGCTTGTGAGGAGAGGGTGGTGGCGACATACTCGCAGGCGGCATGTGCGGTCGCTATACGATCACCACGCCCGTAGAGGCGCTGCGCGAACTGTTCGGCTTCGAGGGGCCGGGGGTCAATCTCCGCCCGCGCTGGAACGTCGCGCCGACCCAGGAGGCGCCGGTCGTGCGCCTCGGCAGCGATGGACGGCGGGAACTCGCGATGTTCCGTTGGGGGCTCGTCCCGTTCTGGGCCAAGAACCCGTCGATCGGCAGCCGGATGATCAACGCCCGGGCGGAAACCGTGGCCGACAAGCCGGCGTTTCGCCAGGCGTTCAGGGCGCGCCGCTGTCTCGTTCCGGCCGACGGCTTCTACGAGTGGGCGAAGGGGGCGGGCGGCCGCAAGCAGCCGTATCTCTTTCGCACGGGCAATGGCGCGCCGTTTGCTTTAGCCGGCCTGTGGGAGCGCTGGCAGTCCGGGGATGCGGCACCGCTCCATACCTTCACCATCATCGTGACGGCTGCGAATCGGATGATGGCGCAGTATCACGACCGTATGCCGGTCGTGCTCGCGCCCGAGAATTACGCCGCCTGGCTCGATCCCGACACCGACGCGCGTCCGCTGCTGGCGGCTCCGCCGGCAGACCTGTTCGTCGCGACGCCGGTCGGAACCCATGTGAACAATCCGCACAACGACGACCCACGATGCGTCGAGCCGCTTGCCACGGTGCCCGCGCCGGCGTTGGCGCCGAAACGTGAAAAGGGAAAACGGTCGACCGATGGACGGCAGAGACGTCTGTTGTGACCGGTGGGAGGACGATGGGGACGATGACGAACGACAACCTGCCGCGTGTGACCTACTCGAACATCGGCGTCGATTTCGCGCCGCTGCACGACATGCTCGACCGTGCGATACCGGAGTTCCGCCGGAGCCTCGGCCGCACGCATCCGAACCGCATCGCCGGCCGGACGGACGACGAGGGACAGGTCTATGACGTCTGCAGCCCGATCGATGATCGCGTCCTCATCGGCCGTTTCGTCGAGGCGACGCCGGCGGCGGTCGACCGCGCCGTCGTGGCCGCCCGATCGGCGTTCCCGAAATGGTCCGGAACGCCGTGGCTGGCGCGCGTCGAGGTCCTCCGCCGCGCGCGCGATATTCTGCAGCGCCGGAAATACGACCTCGGAATCGCGTGCCTGATCGAGGTCGGCAAGTCCCGTCTGGAATCGATGGGCGAGGCCGAGGAGGTGCTGGACCTCATCGGCTACTACTGTGATGAGATGGAGGCCAATCGCGGCTTCACGCGCGATATGCGGCGTGCCTTTCCCCAGGAGGTCACGTCGGTGACGCTGCGTCCTGTCGGCGTGTTCGGCGTGATCGCGCCGTTCAATTTCCCGGCGGCTCTGTCGATCGGCATGATGACGGGAGCACTCCTGGGCGGGAACACGGTCGTCTACAAGCCGTCGCCGCAGGCCGGGCTTACTGGGGTTATGCTGGTCGATGCGCTGATGGAGGCGGGGCTGCCCGAGGGCGCGGTGAATCTGCTCTGCGGCGAGGAGGTGGGATCGCACCTCGTCGACCATCCCGGTCTCGACGGCATCGCGTTTACCGGCAGCCACGCGGTCGGGATGGAGATCTTTCGCAAGATGGCGCAGCGCCCGCATGCACGCCCCGTCATCGCCGAGATGGGTGGAAAGAATCCGGCCTATGTGACGGCGAGCGCCGATCTCGATGTCGCGGCCGAGGGCGTAATGCGCTCCGCCTTCGGACTTTCGGGGCAGAAATGCAGTGCCTGCTCCATCGCCTATGTCGAGCGCAGCGTGTACGACCGGTTCGTCGACCTGCTGAGGGAGAAGACAGCGGGTCTGAAGATCGGGAATCCCGAGCAGCGCGACGTCTACATGGGGCCGGTGATCAACGCTGAAGCGGGGGAGCGGTTCGAGCGCGCGGTCAGCGCCGCGAAGAGGGACGGCAACGTGGTCTTCGGCGGCCGTCGTCTGACGGGCGACCTGTTCGACCACGGTGTATATGTCGAGCCAACGATCGTCACCGGCCTGCCGTATGGGCATCCGCTCGTACGCGATGAGCTGTTCCTGCCGTTCCTCGCCGTGCTGCCGTGCGACGACCTCGCCGCCGGCATCGCCGAGGGAAACAAGGTGCTCTATGGCCTCACGGCGGGCATCTATGCCCGGGACCAGCGCGAGCTCGACCTGTTCTTCGAACGCGCCGAGGCCGGCGTGCTCTATGCCAACCGGCGTTCAGGCGCCACCACCGGCGCGTGGCCCGGTATTCAGACCTTCTGCGGCTGGAAAGGATCGGGTGTCACCAACAAGGGCGGGCTCGGCCCGTTCTACGTGCCCCAATTCATGCGGGAGCAGAGCCGCACGGTGATGACGGCATAGGACGGGAGCGGACGTCGTCCGCGCGCCGGTCGCCTCACGTCTCGCACCATTTGCGCAGCAGGTTCGCGTAGCTCTTGGTGATCAGGTCGAACTCGCGCGTCTTGCCGTACTGTTCGAAAATGGTGCGCCGGGCGGTATCGAGGTCGAACAGGATCTCGCGGTCTTCCGCCGACCGGACCATGCTCTGGATCCACGTGACCGCCACCAGGCGCGTGCCGCGCGTCACAGGCTCCACCCGGTGCAGCGTCGTGGACGGATAGGCGATGGCGCTGCCGATCGGCAGCTTGTACGCCTCTTCGCCGCCGGTCGTCTCGATCACCAGTTCGCCGCCGTCATAGGACTCCGGCTCGCTGAGAAAGACGGTTACTGACACGTCCGACCGCACCGGGTGCGTACGTCCCATGATGGCATCATCGACGTGCGGCCCGTAGGTCATCCTTTCCGTGTAGCGACTGAACAGGAACGGGCGGATGCTCCGTGGCAGGACGGCCGCACGGAACACAGGGTGACGGTTGAGTGCGGCATTGACGATCTCGCCGGCTTTTCGCGCCGCGTCCGACGTCGTCGCGACCTGTTCGTTGCGCTTCACCGTACGCGCATGCCAACCGGCCGTTGCGCGGCCATCGACGAAGGCGCCGTCGGCGAGTACCGCCTCGATGGCCTTCAGTTCGGCATGAGAGAGGACGTTCGCAAGACAGAGGATCATGGTGCGGAACCTAACCAGGGACGGGGCCGGAAAGCGGGGCGTCGTGACCAGTTGCATTTGCAACTGCGAATAATTCGCATTATAGTCGCCGCCCCTTGCGGAAGGAAGAGGAGTAGCGCGATGGCGTCGGAACGCCGAATCAAGATGTGGGTGGGAATGGGGGCATGGCTGCTGGCAAGCACCAGCCCGGTTGCGCTGACGGCGGACGAAGCTGCCGCACAATCCGTGCAGTCGTCCCCGCCGGTCAAGCTGGCCCAGACGAACCATGCGTACGGCGCCACGGGCGGGCATGCCGCGCACGGCATGCATGGCAGTGAAGGCGGCGAGGGGGGCGAAGGCGGCGAAGGCGGCGAGGGCGGTGAGGCCGGTGCATTCGCCGGTACGTCTCCTGACGCGGCTTTTGCCGGTCGCCTGTTGTTGATGCGCGCGCATCTCGACGTCGGTCGGGAACTCTACGAGGCAGGTCGCCCCGACGATGCGTTGCCTCACTATCTGCATCCGGTGGAGGAGGTGTACGAGGACATCGAGCCGGAGCTTGCCGAACGCGGCGTGAAGCCGTTCGAGGCCGACCTCAAGGCGTTGGCCGATGCCGTCAAGGCCAAGCGGCCCAAGGCCGACATCGCCAAGGAGCACGACCGCGTCATCGGAATCATCGACGGCGCACTGGCCAAGGCCAACCTGGCTGCGCAACCGCAAGTGGCGGCCTCGGTGGCGCTGATACTCCTGCGGACGGCGGCGGACGAGTACGACGCCTCCATCGAAGACGGACGTTTCGCCAACGTGGTCGAATACCAGGACAGCCGCGGCTTCGTGACCGTCGCGAGCCGGATTCTGAAACAGTATGAGAAGGCCCTGCACGCCAAGGATGCAGGGGCCTATGAGGCGATGATGAAGGCTGTCGACGGGCTCGCGGCCGCCTATCCGTCGGTGGTGCCGCCGGAGAAGCCGCTTCTGTCGGCGGGCGAATTCTCGGCCGGCGTCTCACGGGCGGAGCTGCAGGCGAGCCGCTTCGAGTAAGGCGGGACGGGGGCGATGGGTACGCGCGCGCGAATCTGGTTGTGCATCATCGGCGTACTCATCGCCCTGCCGTTCGCGGCCGCGACGGCGGCATCCGCATCGGACCTGGATGCACTCAAGGCGCTCTATCGTCGGCCGGCGGAGCCGCCGCCGATACCGCCCGACAACCCGTCGTCGTATGCGAAGGTGCGGTTGGGCTGGACCCTGTTCCAGGACCGGCGCCTGTCGATCGATGAGTCGCGGGCCTGCATCGACTGTCATCAGCCCGAACTGGACTGGCAGGACGGCCTGCCTCGTGCCCTCGGCATGGGCGGCATCGAGCTGCGGCGGCGGACGCCATCGCTTTACGATGTGGCCTGGGGTGAGACGTTTTTCTGGGACGGTCGCGCATCCAGCCTCGAGGCCCAGGCGCTCGTGCCGATCGAGGCGCCGGACGAGATGAACATGCCGCTCGACGAACTCGTCCGGCGGCTTGAGGGCATCGCGTTCTATCGAGACCTCTTCGCCGAGGCATTTCCTGATGATCCGGCGATTACGCCGGCGAAGATCGGCCAGGCCATCGCCGCTTTCGAACGGACCATCGTATCCGGCACGATGCCGTTCGATCGCTGGATCGAGGGCGACGAGACGGCGATCGGGCCGGCAGCGCGGCGCGGCTTCCTGTTGTTCAACGGCAAGGCCAACTGCGCGATCTGCCACTCCGGATGGCGGTTGACCGACGAGGGGTTCCATGACATCGGCCTGCCGACCGCCGATCCCGGGCGCGGGCCGGTTATCGGCGTGCCGCAGCTCGACCATGCGTTCAAGACGCCCAGCCTGCGCAACGTCGCCCGGCGTTCGCATTTCATGCATGACGGCTCGTTGTCCAGCTTGCGCGCCGTCGTCGATCACTATGCCGACGGCATCGTTTCGCGCCCGACGCTGTCGGACGATCTCAAACCCATCGCGCTGACCGAGGCCGAGCGCGACGACCTCGTGGCCTTTTTGGAGACGTTGAAGGATGAGGGGCCACCGGATGCGCGTTGGTCGCCGTATCGTTGAGTGCTGCCGCCGCGGCGGCACATTGGCGTTGGCCTTTGGTGTGGGCCTGCTGGCCGGAACCGTTTGGGCGGCCGGTGCGGTCGTGACGCAAAAGGACAAGGCATTTTCGGTCGCGCACGTACACCTCCGCGTCGGTGAGGTGCTGGTCATCCGCAACGACGACACGCGCGCGCACAATATCCAGGTCAATCACCCGGCTCTCATGTACAATAGCGGGCTTCAGGAGCCCGGCGAGGACGTGCGACTGACGTTCCCGGCAGCGGGCGAGTATCTCATCTTCTGCGGCATCCATCCGAAGATGAAACTCCGCGCCCGGGTCGAATAACGGCACGGCGTTCGGCCGCGAAGAGAAACCGGGCAATATGGGCGTGAGGGGCGGGGCGTGCCCCGATCCGGGCGGACCGGCGTCAGCCTTCCTTCGCTTCGGACTGGAGCTGGATGTAGTTCTGGATGCCGATTTTGTCGATCAGACCGAGCTGGGTCTCGATGAAGTCGACGTGATCCTCCTCGCTCGCAAGGATGTCCGACAGGAGGTCGCGGGTGACGTAGTCGCGGACCTGCTCGCAATAGCCGATTGCCTCGCGCAGCAGCGGCATTGCTGCCTGCTCGAGCTGCAGGTCGCATTCGAGCACTTCGCGCACGTTTTCGCCGATCAGAAGCTTGTCGAGATCCTGGAGATTGGGCAGGCCCTCCAGGAACAGGATCCGCTCGATCAACCGATCGGCGTGCTTCATCTCGTCGATCGATTCCTTGTACTCGTACTCGCCCAGCTTCGTGACGCCCCAATGGCGCAGCATCCGGGCGTGCAGGAAATACTGGTTGATTGCGGTCAGCTCGTTCTTGAGGACGCGATTCAGGTACTCGACGACACGCGGATCGGTTCGCATCGGCTGACTCTCCGATCGACGATGACGCCCGAGGCGGACCGTCGAAGGGTAACGGGCGGGCCGGCGCGAAACAATAACAAGTTGCCGTACCGCTCGCGAGGGCGGGAAATCCGGCGCGTCCGGGAGCGTCCTAGTCGCCGGCGCTCTCGGCCAGGGCCTCGGCCCTGCCCACGGCATCGCGGTAAAGCCGTGCGATCATCCCGACGCATTTGCCGCAGCGGGGCATGGCGCCAAGGCAGCGGAAGATTTCGGATACGGTGCCGCAAGTCCGGGCGGTGTCGCGAACTTGGCGATCGGTATAGCCGTTGCAGAGGCAGACGTACATGCGTCGCTAGGCACCCGAATGGAAGGCGCGGCGGCGGAGGAGGCGGAGCAGAACGGCGGCGATCGTCATCGGGCGCAAGGATCTCCAGATCACCATCGTCCTGTCTCCGGCTGCGTCGTCGTGCCTGCACGATACCACGAATGCGAACTGTTCGCAATTGCATAAACGGAGGCCGGTGGCCCGGAACGTCTAGGGGGTACGTCCGTATGTCGCCACCGGGGTGGTACCACCGGCACCGGGCGCCTATCATGGCGTCATGCCGGTGGTTGACCTCAAGGCGCTGATCGCGCCAATTCGATCCGGGACCCTCGTCGCGATTCCGCCGACTACAGCGGCGTGTCGATGGCCGCGATTCGCGCCCTCATCGCCCGCGGCGTCGGTGGCTTGCGCCTTCTTGCCGTGCCGACCAGCGGTCTTCAGGCCGACCTGCTGATCGGCGCCGGCCGAGTCACCGAGCTCGAGGCCGCTGCCGTTTTCCTGGGAAAGTTGGGCCCGGCGCCGCGCTTCGCCGCCGCCGTGACGTCCGGCCGGCTCAAAATGCGCGATACCACGTGTCCTGCCGTCCACGCAGCACTCCAGGCGGCAGAGAAGGGGATTCCCTTCATGCCCCTGCGCGGCCTGATCGGCAGCGACGTGCAACGAAACCGTCCCGATTAGCGGGTGATCGAGAACCCGTTCGGTGCGAACGACCCGATCGTGCTGTTGCCTGTCATCCGGCCGGATGTCGCCCTGTTCCACGCGGCCAAGGCCGATCGCGAAGGAAACGTGTGGATCGGCCGCCGGCGCGAGCTCGCCACCATGGCGCATGCGGCACGACAGACCATCGTGACGGTGGAGGAGATCGTCGAGGACTCGCTGCTGTCCGACGAGATGACGGCAGCCGGTGTTCTGCCGTCGATCTACGTCTCGGCGGTTGCGGTGGCGAAGAATGGCGCTTGGCCTTATGGGCTCCAGGACCTCTACGTCACCGACGACGCCGAGATTGCGCGCTATGCGCGGGCGGCGCGCACCGAAGACGGATTCCGCGAATGGCTTGCCGGCTTCATGGACGGCCGGCGTGCTGCGGCATGAATGCGACCGACAGGGTAAGAACCGAGCTTCTGATCGGCGCCGTCTTTCGGCTGCTCGCAGGCCGCCGCACCATCGCCGTCGGCAACTCGTCGCCGATCCCGGGCGCGGCGGCACTGTTGTTGCGTGCAAAGAATCGCGATACGCGCGTACTGATGCTCGGCAGCCGCAGGCACAATGCCTTCACCGATGGCGGGCGCGAGCTGTTCGACTGTGCCGCACGGGGTCGCATCGACGCATTCTTCCTGGGCGGTGGCCAGATCGACGGCGAGGGAAACATCAATCTCGTCGGCCTCGGGCCGTATCCGAACATCACGCATCGCTTTCCGGGCTCGTTCGGCTCGACGTATCTCCATTTTCTGGTGCCGCGCGTCATCCTGTTCCGGGAGGAGCACACGCCCCGCGTGATGGCGCCCAGGGTGGATTTCATCAGTGCGCCGGGACTGAGTGCGCCGGAGATCCATCGGCCCGGCGGGCCCTATGCACTCGTCACCGGTCGTTGCGTCTTCGCGTTCGACAGGACCTTGCGCCGCTTTCGTCTCGAATCCGTTCACCCCGGTGAAAGCGTCGAAAGCGAGCGCGCCAATACCGGCTTCGACTTCGATGTCGTCGATCAGGTCGTCGAGACGCCGGCGCTTCCGCCCGAGGATATTGCGCTGCTGCGCGGCCGCGTCGCCGACGAGATCGCCGAGACGTATCCGCGTTTTGCGCGGAATTTATTCAATTACGAGATGCCGGCCGCTTAGAGAGTCTTAACCTGATCTGCCAGACATTCCTGACCCACCGTTTTCGCCCAACCCGATCACGCCGTGATCACGGCTTGATCCGTCGTCCGCCCGCGCGGAATGCCGTAGAGAGGCGGGGTCCATGCTTCGGCATCAGGAATCCACACGTGGTTTCTCGTTAGGGTTGTTGTCCACCGCACGCCGTTTCACGGCGGCGGCCGCGTGCCTGATGCTGGCATTCGCTCTTGCGGCATGCGGCAGCGTTGAATTGCCGCCTCCGTTGCCGTCGGCGCCGCCGCCGGTCGTGTACGAGCCACCGTCGCCAGTGCCGCAACAGCTGCCGCCGCAGCCGTACTTCGATCAGGTCGGTATCGCTTCGTGGTACGGCTCGCGTCATCATGGACGGCGCACGGCCAGCGGCGAGCGCTTCGACATGCAGGCGATGACCGCGGCGCACCGTACACTGCCGATGGATACGGTGGTGCGGGTCACGAATCTCGAGAACAATCGAACGGTGATGGTCCGCATCAATGATCGTGGACCGTATGTACCGGGTCGCGTGATCGATCTCTCGTCCGAAGCAGCGCGCGCGCTCGGCATGCATCGCAAGGGGCTCGCGCGGGTGCGGATCGAAGCGTTCGAGGCCGATCAGATCTGGGCAAAGGTACCCCCGTCGGCGGAACCGGCCGACGCCGGCCTCATGGCCGAGACGTCCCGATAGAAGGGATAGATCCTCCGTTGCGGCCCTCTGTGCGAGGCATGGGGCGGTCGCAGTTACGCCGGCTTCCGATCGCTGTTCGTTGCAACCGCGAAAGGACGGTCTGCGGTGCCGATTCTCCCTTGCGGGAACGATGTCAGCCCGGAACTATACGTACCGGCTAAATCGGTGGGGTTCGGATGACACGGCAACAGACGAACAGCGGCGCCCTCGATGGCATTCGTGTAATCGACCTCACGCGCGTGCTGGGCGGGCCGTACTGTACACAGATCCTCGGCGACCACGGCGCCGACGTGATCAAGATCGAGCCGCCGCAGGGCGACGAGGTTCGCGACTGGGGACCGCCGTTCCGCGACGGGACCGCGTCCTATTTCGTCGGGGTCAACCGCAACAAGCGCGCGCTGGCACTGGATCTGACGAAGGCGGAGGCGCGTGAGGTGTTGCTGCGCCTGCTCGAGGGCGCCGACGTGATGATCCACAACTTCAAGCCCGGCACGCTCGAAAAATGGGGGCTGGGTTATGCCGACGTGCTGTCGGTGAGGTTTCCGCGCCTCATCTATTGCCACATTACCGGCTTCGGGTCCGATGGGCCCATGGGCGGACTGCCGGGCTACGATGCGGCAGTGCAGGCCGTCTCGGGTCTCATGAGTATCAACGGCACGATGGAGTCAGGGCCGCTCCGCATGGGCACGCCGATCGTCGATCTCGGTACCGGCCTGAATGCGACCATCGGCGCCTCCTCGCGCTGCATGACCGGGCGCGCACGGGAAAAGGACAGGCGATCGACATCACGCTGTACGACAGCGCCATCGCACTCTTGCATCCGCATGCGGCGAACTACCTCATGTCGGGCAAGCCACCACGGCGCATCGGCAACGCACATCCGAACATCTCGCCCTACGACGCGTTCAAGACCGGCACCAAGTCGATCTTCCTTGCCGTGGGCAACGATCGGCAGTTCGAGCGGCTCTGCGCGGAGCTCGGCGCGCCGGATCTGCCGAAGGATCCGCGCTTCCGTTCGAACGCCGACCGCGTCGTCAACCGCGACGCACTGCGGATCGAGCTCGAACGCCTGCTTTTGAACCATGACGGCGTGCGTCTCGCCGACCGTCTGATGCGTCTCGGCGTGCCGGCGGGCGCGGTGCTCGACATTCCCGATGTTTTGAACTCCCCGCATGCCCGGCACCGCCAGATGGTGCTTGCAGACGGCGACTATCAGGGCACCGGCATTCCGATCAAGATGAGCCAGAGCAGGGCTCGGCTCCGTTTCCGCCCGCCTGCCTTCAATCAGGATGGGGCCGACATTCTGCGCGAGATCGGTTATACGCCGGCCGACATCGAGGCGCTCCGGAAAGCGGGGGCGTTCGTGACCGAGCGCCGCAAAGGCGGTGTGGAGTGAACGGGAGGCCGCCGATGGCCGAGATCGTCAATCTTCGCCGTGTCCGCAAGGCCCGTGCGCGTGAGGATGCGGCGAAGGAGGCCGAAGCCAATCGTCTCAAATTCGGCCGTACCAAGGCCGAACGGAAATTGTCCGAGGCCGAATCCGCGCGTGCCGCGCGGGAGCACGAAGGCCGGAAGCTCGACCGGTAACGACGCGCGGATCACCGGTCTCGGGTTTGGCCGGGACCAGCTGCCCTGGGATGGTCAGTGCGGTCTGTCGTCGCGTTTCGATGCTCCGTCGGCATCGGCCGGTTGTCGGCGCGACCCGCGCCATGCCTCCCATCTCGCCTCGAGCCAGGTGAGCATTCGGGCCATCGGCCGGCGCAGAAACGGCACGTCCTGTGCGATCAGCAACAGACCGAGCGGGATCATCCAAAAGCCGAGAATCGGCAGGAATCCGACGAATCCGGCGGCGATCAGGATGATTGCCGCCGGAATGCGAAACCAGCGGAACGACGGCTGCCGGACCCGTCGGATGAGCCGCGCAGCGCCGTCCGGCAATCGCTTCTCGAAGCGGTCGAACACCCGGTCAAGATCGGATTGCTTGGACATGCTCGTGCCTGTTGACGTGCCTACAGGGTTACGTTGCCGGTGACCGACAGCCCGAACGGGCGGTTCGGCGAACAGAACATATCTCGGGCAAACGTCCTTGATCGACCGAAGGACGCGTATCCGCCGTAATGGATCGCAGGTGGGTGATGCCTGTTCCCTCGGCGAAACAGACGATGGGTCTCGCAGGTTCCTCCGGGTTCGCGCCGGGCCGACGGGAGTCGCGCCGCCGTGCACGTCCGGATGGGGCCGGGCCAGGGTACGGCAGGCGATACGCAGGGCCGGTGAAGGCCTTGAGCGCGGAGACGAAACAGGAAGGCGCGGTGCACCTGCTTGTCTCGTGCCGAGGGAACCACATCTCCGGTGGCTCAATCGGCCGGTTCGGGCTTTCGGGCCGGATACCGCTTCAACCGCTCGCGCGTGCGCTGCAGGACGACGTAGAGCATCGGAATCACGAACAGGCCCAGGCTCGAGGCGGCGATCATACCGCCGAACACCGCAGTCGAGACCGAGCGGCGGCTGGCAGCGGCGGCACCTTCGGCAATCACCAGCGGCACGAGGCCGAAGATGAACGCAAGGCTCGTCATCATCACGGCGCGGAAGCGCAGGCGGGCGCCCGCACGCGCCGCGATTTCGATCGGTATGCCGCTTTCGCGCTGTTCCTTCGCAAACTCGACGATCAGGATCGCGTTCTTGCTGGCAAGCGCGATCAGCACGATGATGCCGATCTGGGCATAGACGTTGTTGGCGAGCCCGGTCAGCCATAGTGCGATCATCGCGCCCAGCAGGCCGATCGAGACGGAAAGCAGTACGGCGACCGGGATGCTCCAGCTCTCGTAAAGCGCGACCAGGAACAGATAGGCAAACAGGACCGCGAGCGCGAGGATGATGGGCGTCTGTCCCGCCGCCTCGATCTCCTGCAGCGAGATGCCCGACCATTCGAAGCCATAGCCGGACGGCAAGGTCTCTGCCGCGACGGCCTCCATCGCCGCAATCGCTTCGCCGGAGCTCCGCCCCGGCGCCGGCGATCCGTTGATCGTGGCGCTGCGGACGTTGTTGTAGCGTGTGATCGACTGTGGCCCGATGTCGAGCCGGACCGAGGCGAGGCTACGCAGTGGCACCATTTCGCCGTCCCGGTTGCGCACGTGGAGGCGCCAGACATCCTCGATGGCGTCGCGATCGACCGCCTCGGCCTCCACGTTCACCTGCCAGGTTCGTCCGAACAGATTGAAGTCGTTCACGTAGAGACCGCCCAGCGCGGTCTGCAGGGTGGTATAGACCTCGCTTGGTGACACGCCGAGTGCCTGCGCCTTGTCACGGTCGAGGTCGATATAGAGGCGAGGCGTGGCGACCTCGAACGTCGTGAAAACCCGTGTCAGCGCCGGATGCTGGTTGGCGGCGAAGATCAGGCCGCCGGCGGCCGACGCCAGTTCGGCCGGCGAGGCACCGCTCAGGGATTGCAGGCGAAAATCGAAGCCGGCGGTATCGCCGATACCCGAGATCGGCGGCACGTTGAAGGCAAGCACGTTCGCCTCGGCTACGCCGGTGACCCGCCGCCTGGCCTCGTCGAGCACGTCGAACGCCGTGATGCCCTCGTCGATGCGTTCGCTGAAAGGCGCGAGCAGCAGTACCATGAATGCGGTATTGCCGGCCTGCAGCCCTTGAAGAAGGCTGAATCCCGCGACCGACGTGACGCTGCGGACGCCGGGGATGTCCCTCACCAGATTCTCGACCTCGGCGACGACCCGCTGCGTGCGATTGAGCGAGGCATTCTGCGGCAGCGAGATGTCCATGAACAGCGCTCCCTGGTCTTCCTCCGGCAGGAACCCGGTCGGAATGGTTCGCGACAGGCCCCAATATCCGGCGAAGGCCAGAGCGACCGCTACCAGCGACAGTGCCGAAATCCGCACCAGCCGCGTGACGATGGCGGTATAGCCGTTGCGTATGCCCTCGATGCGGCGCGATACCCAGGCCATCGGTCCGCGGCGCCGTTCCCACGGCCGCAGTAGGAGCGCACAGAGTGCGGGGCTGAGCGTCAGCGCGTTGACCGCCGACAGCAGCATTGCCGTGGAGACGGTCAGCGCGAACTGGCTGTAGAGCGCCCCCGTGATGCCGGGAATGAATCCTACCGGCACGAAGACCGAAAGCAGGACGAGCGTGATGGCGATTATCGCCGGCGTGATCTGGGCCATGGCCCTTCGCGCGGCCTCGCGCGGCGGCAGGTCTTCTTCCTCCATCACTCGTTCGACGTTCTCGACGACGACGATGGCATCATCAACCACGATACCGATCGAGAGCACGAGCGCGAACAGCGAGATGGTATTGGCCGACTGACCGAACAGCAGCAGGACGCCGAATGTACCGATCAGCGAGACCGGCACCGCGATCATCGGGATAATCGTCGCCCGCCAGCTGCCCAGGAACAGGAATACGACGACCAGCACGAGCGCGAACGCCTCGACTAGGGTTTGGATCACCTCCTCGATCGAAGCGGTCACGAACACCGTCGTGTCGTAGGTCACCTCGTAGCTGACCCCCTCGGGAAAGCGTTGGGCCAGCCGGTCCAGCGCCTCGTGCACCGCCGCCGCCGTCGTCACGGCATTGGCCCCGGGCGCTTGGTAGATGCCGATGACGGCGGCCGGCCGTCCATCGGAATAGCCGAGGGCGTTGTAGGATTGGGCCGCGAGTTCGACGCGCGCGACGTCACTCACGCGCAGGACGGAGCCGTCTGGGGTGGCCCGCACGATGATATTTTCGAACTGTTCGACGTCGGACAGACGCCCCTGCGCCTGCAGCGGGATCTCGATCTGCTGGTTGTCTGGCATGGGCGGCGCGCCGATGCGCCCGACGGCGGCCTGTACGTTCTGGGTGCGGATGGCGTTGACGATGTCAATCGGCGCGAGGTCGAGACTGGTGAGCCGGTCGATGTTTAGCCAGATCCGCATGCTGTAGATGTATTGGCTGAACAGCCGCGCATCGCCGACGCCTGGCACGCGCTGCAGCGTATCGAGTATGTTGATCCGCGCATAGTTGGTCAGGAACAGATGGTCGTAGCGGTCGGCCTCCGAAATCAGGCTGATGAGCTGGAGAAAGCCGGACGACTGTTGACGCACCGTGATGCCCAGGCGCCGCACTTCTTCCGGCACTTGCGATTCGGCCAGGCGAAGACGGTTTTGCACGTTGACGGTGTTGATGGCGGGGTCGGAGCCGACCGCGAACGTGACGGTCAGCCTGTAGCTGCCGTCGTTGCCGCTGGTCGAGCTCATGTAGATCATGTTCTCGACGCCGTTGATCTGTGCTTCCAGCGGCTGGGCGACCGTCGCTTCCACCGTTTCGGCGTTGGCGCCGGGGTAGGTGGCGCTGACACTCACCTGCGGCGGTACGATGTCCGGAAACTGCGCCACTGGAATGCGCATCAGCGCAAGAAGACCGGCCAGTGTGATGACGATCGAGATCACGAGGGCAAGGCGCGGCCGATCGATGAACAGGAACGAGATCATCGCTTACAGTCCGTCGGTCACCGGCTCGACCGGCCGCGCGTCGACAGGGGTGCCGGGGCGTACCCGCTGGAGGCCCTGGACGACGACCCGGTCGCCGGCGTTGAGCCCGGCGCGCACGGTCACGCGTCCGCGCTCCAACGTGTCGCCGGTCTCGACCCGGCGGACGTCGATCCGGTTTTCCGGGGTAACGACGAGAACGAAGGCCCCCTGACGGTCGGCTTGAACGGCGCTTTGCGGCACGACCAGGGCCGTTTCCGGCTGTGCCGATTCGATCGTGACCTGCACGAACTGGCCGTCGCGCAGCAAGCCTTGCGGATTCGGCAGCACGGCGCGGATGTCGACCGTGTCCGTGCTGCGTTGGACGGTGCTGCTGATGAAGTCGATGCGGCCGGGATGCGGATACCGGCTGCCGTTCGAGAAGCGCAGATAAACGACGAAGTCTTCGGTATGAAGGCCTTTCTCACCCGCTTGCTTCTGGGCTTCGAGCAATCGGCGCTGGCTGACGGGAAATACGACGTAGACCGGGTCGTCGCTGACGATCTCGACCAGCGGGCCGCTCTCCGGACCGACGAGTGCACCGACGTCGAAATTGGCTCGGCCCGTTCGACCGGCGATCGGCGCTGTGATGTCGGTATAACCCAGGTTGATCTCGGCCTGACGGAGCTCGGCTTGCGCCTGGAGCACGGCGGCATGACTGGAGCGCGCGGCAGCCTGCCGCTCGTCGACGGTTGCTTGGGCGATATTGTCGCGACGCGACAGCTCTTGGGCGCGCCGTAGTTGCAAGTCCGCGTTCTCCGCCTGTGCTTCGGCAGCGGCGAGGTCGGCGCGGCGCTGCGCGACGATCGCCTCGTAGGTGTCGCGTTCGATGCGGAACAGCTTCTGGCCGCGCGTGACGGTCTGGCCCTCATTGAAGAGTCGCGCTTCGATGAAGCCGCTGACCCGGCTGCGGACTTCGACTTTCTGGTTTGCCGCGATACGGCCGATGAACGTTTCGCCGATCGTGACCGCCTCGGGCTGGATCTCGACGATGCCCACCGGCACCGGCTGCTGTGACGCGGTCTGGTCGGGCTGAGCCGTCTGATTCTCGCTGCTGTCGTCGCAGCCAAAAAGAACGATGGCGACAGGGATTGTGAGCGCAACGGCTCGGGAAATGAACGAGAGCGGCATTGCGTGGCCTCGTTGGACGGGCGCGCTTGCAGTCGCGCTTGCAGCCGTTTGTCTCTCAACGCGGCGCGGTTGGTTCGGGTCCACGCCCTTTGGCAGGGCGGAGGCGGCCTGTCTGAAGCCTGAAGAAGTGGGTTGACGTGGCCCAGCAAACCGGGACAATCGGGGCCGGATACGTGCGCCCGCGCGGTCGCAGCCGCAGCGGGCGTTTTGGTTCTGGCGGGAACTGGTGTCCCAGGACTCACGACCCGGCCCGGAACTATCCAGAAGTATTAGAAGTTTCGGATCGGGTGTCGGCGGATATCTTCGTCCGCACTGGCGATGTTCGCGGCGGGAAAGTGCGCCCGACCTCGTATTGTCGTCGCAGGGTATTGTTTTCCCAGGTGGCCGTGTAACGATGGCGTTTCCCGAGGCGGCTGTCTTAGGCCTCGGCCAAATCTACGATTTCGACCCGTCAATTGGGCGGAGGATCATGGACAAGACCGGTTCCTGCACGGCCGGCCGTCTTCTGTTTCCGCGGGCGTCCGAATAGCCGGACGCTTCAGGCCGGGGCGGTGAGACCCATGAGATTGGTAAGGCGGGCGAGATTCGTGAGACAGGCGAGACTCGTGAGATTGGTGAGACTCGTAAGACGGGTGAGACGGATGAAACTGGTGAGACGGATGAGATGCCCGGGACAGGTGGGACATCCTGGTATTGCCAGAAATCCCAATGGTTTCAGGTAACTACGGTAGTCTGCCCCACGTGTTCCGCGGTGTGTCTCTTTTGTGACGGCTGGCCGTCGTTATCGCGTCTCCCGACGGTCGTTCGATGCTGATACGGTGAGCAGCACGATATGCGATCGTTGCCGGCCGGAACGGCGGCCTACATACTGATCTGGCAGAGGAGGCGACAAGGAGGAGACGAACATGGCCATTCGAATCGGCGATACGGCACCGAACTTCCAGGCTGAGACGACGCAGGGCCCCATTGATTTCCACCAGTGGATCGGCGATGGGTGGGCGATCCTGTTCTCGCACCCCAAGGACTTCACGCCGGTGTGCACCACCGAACTCGGCTACATGGCGCGCCTGAAGCACGAGTTTGACAAGCGCAACTGCAAGATCATCGGCCTCAGCGTCGATCCGGTCAGCAACCACGAAAAATGGGCCAAGGACATCGAGGAAACGCAGGGACACGCAGTCAACTATCCCCTGATCGGCGACCCCGAGCTGAAGGTCGCGAAGCTTTACGACATGCTCCCCGCTGACGCCGGCGACACGGCGGAGGGTCGGACACCGGCCGACAATGCCACCGTGCGATCGGTGTTCGTGATCGGCCCCGACAAGAAGATCAAGGCGATGCTGGTCTATCCGATGAGCACCGGCCGCAACTTCGACGAGGTGCTGCGCGTCCTCGACTCCTGCCAATTGACGGCCAAATACCAGGTGGCGACACCGGTAAACTGGCAGCAGGGTGACGATGTCATCATCGTGCCGTCGCTCAGCGACGAGGAGGCGAAGAAGAAGTTCCCGGGCGGCTGGACGGCGCTGAAGCCTTACCTGCGGATCGTACCGCAGCCGCGCACCTGACGCGTGTCGCTGCTGCGGCCGAAAAGACGAAAAGCCCTCGCCGCGTCGCGGCGAGGGCTTTCTCATTTACGGTGGCCGCCCGTGATGCTCAGAGCGGCTTCTTCAGGTACCGGCCGAGTTCGCCGATGACGCCGCGGCGGAAGGCGAGCACGCAGACGACGAAGATCAGGCCCTGGATGATCGTCACCCACTGGCCGAACTGGGCCAGGTAGTTCTGCATGGCGATGATGATGAAGGCGCCGGCGACGGGCCCGAAGATGGTGCCGAGGCCGCCCAGCAGCGTCATCAGCACGACCTCGCCCGACATCGTCCAATGCACGTCGGTGAGGGAGGCAAGCTGGAAGACGATCGCCTTGGTCGCGCCCGCGAGGCCCGACAGCGCCGCCGACAGCACGAAGGCGATCAGCTTGTAGTGGTCGGTCTTGTAGCCGAGCGACGTCGCGCGCTGTTCGTTTTCGCGGATCGCCTTCAGAACCTGGCCGAACGGCGAGTGGACGATGCGGTAGATGAGGAGAAAGCCGAACAGGAAGATCGCCAGCACGACCCAGTAGAGGGTCATCTGGTTCGACAGGTCGAGGAAGCCGAACATGATCCCGCGCGGCACGGCCTGGATGCCGTCCTCGCCGCCGGTGAACGGCGCCTGCAGCGCGAAGAAGTAGATCATCTGCGCGAGCGCCAGCGTGATCATGGCAAAATAGATGCCCTGGCGCCGGATGGCGAGCGCGCCGGCCAGGACGCCGAGCAGCGCAGACGCGGCGGTGCCGGTCAGGATCGCGAGCTCCGGTGGAAAGCCCCAGACCTTCGCCGCGTGCGCGCTGATATAGCCGGCCGTACCCAGGAACATGGCATGGCCAAACGACAGCAGGCCGACATAGCCGATCAGCAGGTTGAAGGCGCAGGCGAACAGCGCGAAGCATAGTGCCTGCATCAGGAAAACGGGATAGATGAATATCGGCGCGACGACGAAGAACGCCGTCATGATGCCGAAGGCGACGTACTGGTGCGTGAGCGTGGTCGTCTTGGCGGGCGCGTCGATCTGGTAGGCCGCAGTCGTCATGTCAAGCGGTCCGTCCGAAGAGGCCTGCCGGCTTGAGCAGCAGGACGATGGCCATGATGACGAAGATGACCGTGTTCGAGGCTTCGGGATAGAACACCTTGGTTAAGCCCTCGATGATGCCGAGCGCGAATCCGGTGACGACCGAGCCCAGGATCGATCCCATGCCGCCGATGACGACCACGGCGAACACGACGATGATGAGGTCGGCCCCCATCAGCGGGTTGACGCGATAGATCGGCGCCGCCAGCACGCCGGCCAGCGCCGCGAGACCGACGCCGAAGCCATAGGTGAGGGTGATCATGCGCGGGACGTTGATGCCGAAGGCTTGCACCAGCGTCGGGTTTTCCGTCGCGGCGCGCAGGTACGAGCCGAGCTTGGTCCGCTCGATCAGGTACCAGGTGACGAGGCATACAACGAGCGAGAAGACGATCACCCAGGCCCGGTAATTGGGCAGGAACATGAAGCCGAGATTCTGTCCGCCCTGGAGGGACGGCGGGATCGGGTAAGGCAGGCCGGACGACCCGAACTCGTTGAGGAAGAAACCCTGGAGAATGAGCGCGATGCCGAAGGTCAGCAGCAAGCCATAGAGGTGGTCGAGCTTGTACAACCGCTGCAGCATCGTGCGCTCGAGAACGATACCGAACGCGCCGACAACGATCGGGGCGATCAACAGCGACCACCAGTAGTTCAATCCGAAATACTGCAGCGCATACCACGCCACGAACGCGCCGATCATGTACTGGGCGCCGTGGGTGAAATTGATGATGTTCAGCATCCCGAAGATCACCGCCAGGCCGAGGCTGAGCATGGCGTAGAACGAGCCGTTGATCAGCCCGATCAGGAGCTGCCCGAACAGGGCCTGGGGCGAAATGCCGAGAAGTTCGAACATGGAGATGCCTGGGTTTCTTTGCCGCCCTCGTTCCCGTCCCTCTCCGGCGCCGGAGAGGGACGGGAGGACGGCGATGCGTTAGCCCTTCTTGACGAGTGGGCAGTTGCCCTGGTCGAGCGGCCGGAACGCTTCCTCGGCGGGAATGGTCCGGATCAACTTGTAGTAATCCCACGGGCCCTTCGACTCGGACGGCGCCTTTGCCTCGAACAGGTACATCGGATGGACGTGACGGCCGTCGGCACGGACCTGACCCTTGCCGAACACGGGATCTTCGGTCGGGATCTCCTTCATCTTCGCCACAACCTTGGCCCCGTCATCCGACTTCAGGGCCTCGACCGCCTTCAGATAGTGGAGAACCGCGCCATACACGCCGGCGTGAACCATGGTCGGCTTCTTGCCGCCGTGACGCTGTGCGAATCTCTCGCTCCAGGCGCGGGTGCTGTCGTTGAGGTCCCAGTAGAACGCCTCGGTGAACTGCAGGCCCTGTGCGACGTCGAGGCTGAGTGCATGGATGTCGGTCAGGAAGATGAGGAGACCGGCGAGCTTCTGTCCGCCGCGGACGATGCCGAACTCGGCCGCCTGCTTGATCGAGTTGATCGTGTCGCCGCCGGCATTCGCGAGGCCGATGATCTGCGCGCCCGACGACTGGGCTTGCAGCAGGAACGACGAGAAGTCGGCGGTGTTGAGCGGGTGCCGCACCGCGCCGAGCACCTTACCGCCGGAATTCTCGACCACGATCGAGACCTGCTTCTCGAGGTCGTGCCCGAACGCATAGTCGGCCGTCAGGAAGTACCAGTTCTTGCCGCCGGCCTGCACGATCGCGCGCGCCGTGCCGTTGGCGAGCGCCCAGTTGTCATAGGTCCAGTGGACCGTGTTGGGCGAACATTTCGGTCCGGTCAGGTCCGAGCTCGCTGCACCGGAGTTGAGGAATGCGGCACGTGAGCCGCGCACGACCTCGTTCACGGCAAGGGCGACCGCCGAATTGGGGGTATCCACGATCACGTCGACGCCGTCGCGGTCGATCCACTGCCGGGTAACGCTCGATCCGACGTCCGGCTTGTTCTGGTGGTCGGCGAAGACGACCTCGACCTTGATGCCCTTCTGTTCGGCGCCGAAATCCTCGGCGGCCATGCGCGCGGCGACGACCGAGCCCTGACCGGAGAGGTCGGCATAGAGGCCGGACTGGTCATTCAGCACGCCGATCTTGACAACGTTGTCGGATATCTGGGCACTTGCCGTTCCTGCCGCGAAGGCGGTCACGGCGGCAAGGCCAAGGACGCGGCTCAATTTCATCGTATCCTCCACTGTTGATTGTTTTCGGCTCTAGACACCGAGGTAGTCGTGCAGCTTGTCCATGTTGGCCGCAAGATGAGCGTTCGGGATCATGTCGATGATCCGGCCGTGCTCCATCACGTAATGGCGATCCGCCAGCGTCGAGGCGAAGCGGAAATTCTGCTCGACCAGCAGGATCGTGAAGCCGCGCTCCTTCAGGCGGCGGATCGTCGCACCGATCTGCTGAATGATGACCGGTGCCAGGCCTTCCGTCGGTTCGTCGAGCAGCAGAAGCTGCGCGCCGGTGCGCAGGATGCGGGCGATGGCCAGCATCTGCTGCTCGCCACCTGACAGTTTAGTGCCCTGGCTCCGGAGCCGTTCCTTGAGGTTGGGGAACAGCTCGAAGATCTGATCGACGGTCAGGCCGCCGTTCTTTACCTGCGGTGGCAGCAGCAGGTTCTCTTCGACGTCGAGGCTCGCGAAGATGCCGCGCTCCTCGGGGCAGAAGGCGATGCCGAGCCGTGCAATGCGGTTCGACGGCAGATCGATCAGCTCGGTGCCTTCGAAGATGATCGAGCCCGTCCTTTTCGGGACGATGCCCATGATCGACTTGAGCGTGGTCGTCTTGCCGGCGCCGTTGCGCCCGAGCAGCGTAACGACCTCCCCTGGGTAGATCTCGAACTCTGCGCCGTGGAGGATGTGCGACTCGCCGTACCAGGCGTGTAGGTTCTTGACCGAAAGCAGCGGCTGTCCGACGGCCGTCTCACGCATCGCCCGACCCCATGTAGGCCTGCTGCACCTCGGGATTCTTCGAGATGCTTGCATAATCGCCCTCGGCCAGGACCTGGCCGCGCGTCAGCACCGTGATGGTGTCCGACAGGTTGGCGACGACGCTCAGGTTGTGTTCGACCATTAGTACCGTGCGGTTGACAGAAACTTTCTTGATCAGGGCGGCGATGCGGTCGATGTCCTCGTGCCCCATGCCGGCCATCGGCTCGTCGAGCAGCATCATTTCGGGGTCGAGCGCCAGCGTCGTCGCGATCTCCAGCGCGCGCTTGCGGCCATAGGGCAGTTCCACCGCGACGGCGTGCACGTAATCGCTCAGACCGACCGCGTCGATCAGCTCGATCGCCCGCTCGTTGAAGCTGTCGAGCACCCGCTCCGATCGCCAGAAGTCGAACGAGGCGCCGCGCTTGCGCTGGAGTGCGATGCGCACGTTCTCGAGCACCGTGAGGTGCGGAAAGACGGCCGAGATCTGGAACGAGCGGACCAGCCCCATGCGCGCGATGTCGGCCGGCTTCGCATGGGTGATGTCGTGTCCGTTGAACGTGATGCGGCCGCGCGTCGGCGTCAGAAACTTGGTCAGGAGGTTGAAGCACGTCGTCTTGCCCGCGCCGTTCGGGCCGATCAGGGCATGGATGGTGCCGCGGCGTACCTGGAGATCGACGTCCTTGACGGCGACGAAACCCCGGAACTCCTTCGTCAGCCCCTTGGCTTCCAGAATGACGTCGCCCGCCATGCGAGCCTTGCCTCCTCGCGTAATGCTGCCCTGTTCGTTCACTTGGCTCGCCTCAGGGCGAGGCGGCCGGCGTGACTGTTTCGTGGTCGGATTCGTGTTGGGGATATGGTGGGCGCTGCTGGGATTGAACCAGCGACCCCTGCCGTGTGAAAGCAGTGCTCTCCCGCTGAGCTAAGCGCCCGCCTCGCCGGATCCGACGGATGGCCCATATAAGGGGCGGCTTGCGGCAGTGTCAAGGAACGGGGCGGGGCGGGCGGCGTTACATTCAAGGTAAGTGGCAACCGCTTATCGCCCAAACGATAAAGCTGTAAAAATAACGGAACGGCTGGACGGGGAGGATCCCAGGGCGGACGGGCCATGGCGAAGCGTCCAGACTGGCGGCGACTCCTGACGGCGGGCATCCTGCTCGCAGGCGGCATGGCGTCTGTTGACGCCCGGACGATTTACCCCGAGCCCGGCTCGCTCCAGCTCTCCTACGATGTGTACAAGGGCGGCTTTCACATGCTCGCCGCCGATCTCGACGTCGAATTTGGCGCCGGGCACTACGACATTACGGCACAGATCCGTGCCCAGGGAGCCTTCGCCTGGTGGACGAATTGGCGACAGGTCGTGCGCGTGACCGGGCGGTTCACGCCCTGGGGGCCGACGCCGAATGCGTATCGAAGCGAGGCCTACGTCTCCGGTACGCAACGTCAGGTGGCGATCGACTACGTCGACGGACAGGTCGCCGACGTGCGCCGCTTGCCGCTGCAGGACGAACCGGATCGCGACAACGTTCCGGTATCGGTGCATCGCCACACGATCGATCCCGTTTCCGCCATTCTGGCCGGAGTCTGGTCGATGGCCGAAGGGTTCGGCTGCGGCGGCCGCTTCGCGGTCTTCGACGGGCGCCGTCGCTACGACGTCGTTCTGGCCGACCGCGGTGAACACGTACTGGCCGATCGGCCTCATTTCGTGTCGGCCGCTACGGCACGACGCTGCGATGCCACGTTCGAGCCGGTCGCGGGCTTCATGACGGAAGGCGCCGAACACGGCCGCCATCTGAAGGGCGCGCGCGCCTGGCTTGCCTCGGTGATCGACGGCGCGCCGCTCGTTCCGGTGCGCATCGAACTCGACGGCGACTGGGGGCTGACGGTGCTCCATCTTCGCGTGGCCCACCGCAACGCTGCCGATAGCGCCGGCTTGGGCGCGGACGAGCGCCGCTAGACGCCGACGAAATCCTGAAGCTCGCTGAAGCTGCCGAGTACGAGGTCGGCACCGAGATCGGCCGGCGGGATCACCGTGTAGCCGAACGGAACCACGACCACCTTGATGCCGGCGCCCCGTGCCGCGACCACGTCGTTCTTCGAGTCGCCGACCATGAGGGTCGCGTTCGGCTCGGCGCCGAGCTGATCCATGACCATCCGGACATGGCGCGGATCTGGCTTGCGCGCCGGCACGTCGCCGCCCACTAGGCAGTCGAAGAGGGGCAAGAGCTTGAGTGCATCGAGCAGTTGGCGCGAGAGTCCGGTCGGCTTGTTGGTGCAGACGCCAAGCCGGACGCCGGCTCCCTTCAGTCGGGACAGCGTCTCGGTCACGCCCGGGAAGGGGCGTGTGAGCTTGGCCACGCGTGTCGCATAGATCTCGATGAAGCGCTTGGTGAGATCCGGCAGCGGTGCAGGCAGTCCACCGGTCGCACCGAAGCCGCGCTCGATCAGCTTGGCCGCACCGTCGCCAACCATCTTGCGGATGTCCTGTAGGTCGAGCTGGGGACGCCCATGCTCGGCCAGCATGTGGTTGATGACGCCGCACAGGTCCGGCGCGCTGTCGACGAGTGTGCCGTCGAGGTCGAAGATCACGGCCGAGAAACGGGGTGTTGCTGCGTGCGCGGCGTCGGTCCGGCTGGACATGCTAGGATCGAGTGGTGTTGGGTCGTGGCTGCAATGCTATATGCCACGGATCGGCCGCCGGCGCGACGGACGATCGAACGTCCGATCGTCCGGGCGGGAGTGGATCGGGCCCGGCCCGGGCCCTATAGTTGACACAGGTTCGCTCGCTTAGTGCGTGGAAGGAGGAAGTCGCCATGCAGGACGTTGCCACCAAGCCGAAGTCCGGGACCGGTGTCGCGCTCAAGGACGCGAAGCTGTTCCGCCAGCAATGCTACATCGACGGGGCCTGGGTGGATGCGGACCGCGGCGGCACGATCGAGGTGATCAATCCGGCGACCGGCGAGGTGATTGGCACGGTGCCGCGCATGGGCGCGGCCGAGACGCGCCGCGCGATCGAGGCGGCCGAGCGCGCCTGGCCGGCGTGGCGCAACAAGACGGCGAAGGAACGTGCGGCGGTGATGCGCCGCTGGTTCGACCTGATGATGCAGCACCAGGACGACCTCGCCCTGCTGATGACGACGGAGCAGGGCAAGCCGCTCGCCGAAGCGAAGGGCGAGGTGGCCTATGCGGCCTCGTTCCTGGAGTGGTTCGGCGAGGAGGCCAAGCGCGTCTACGGCGACACTATTCCACAGCACCAGCCCGACAAACGCATCGTCGTGATCAAGCAGCCCGTCGGGGTCGTCGCCTGCATCACGCCCTGGAACTTCCCGGCGGCGATGATCACGCGCAAGGCGGGACCGGCGATCGCCGCCGGTTGTCCGGTGGTTATCAAGCCGGCGACCCAGACTCCGTATTCGGCCCTTGCGCTGGCGGAATTGGCCGAACGCGCCGGCGTGCCGAAGGGGATCATCAACGTTGTCACCGGCCCGGCGGGCGAGATCGGCGGCGAGCTCACCAGCAATCCGATCGTGCGCAAGCTGTCCTTCACCGGCTCGACCGAGGTCGGCAAGATCCTGATGGCGCAGTGCGCCGGCACGGTGAAGAAACTGTCGCTTGAGCTCGGCGGCAACGCGCCGTTCATCGTCTTCGATGACGCCGATCTCGACGCCGCCGTCGAAGGTGCGATCGCGTCCAAGTACCGCAACACCGGCCAGACCTGCGTCTGCGCCAACCGCTTCCTTGTTCAGGACAAGGTCTACGACGCCTTCGCCGAGAAGCTCGTGGCCGCTGTCAGGAAGCTCAAGGTCGGTCGCGGCACCGAAGAAGGCGTGAACCAAGGACCACTGATCGACGCCAAGGCCGTAGAAAAGGTCGAGAGCCACATCAAGGACGCCGTCTCGAAGGGGGCGAAGATCGCGATCGGCGGCAAGCGACATGCGCTCGGCGGCACGTTCTTCGAGCCTACGGTGCTGATCGACGTGAACACGCAGATGGCCGTCGCGCGCGAGGAGACGTTCGGGCCGGTGGCGCCGCTGTTCCGCTTCACGACCGAGCAGCAAGCGATCGAACTCGCCAATGCCACCGAATTCGGCCTCGCGGCGTATTTCTATGGCCGCGACATCGGCCGGGTGTGGCGCGTCGCCGAGGCGCTCGAGTATGGCATGGTCGGCATCAATACTGGGCTGATTTCGACCGAGGTCGCACCGTTCGGCGGCGTCAAGGAGTCCGGCCTCGGCCGCGAAGGCTCGAAATACGGCATCGAGGAGTTCCTCGAGGTCAAGTACCTGTGCATGGGGCTGTGACGCCGCACGCGGAGGCCACGTGAACGGCGACCTGACGGCATGCCCGCGGACGAAGGATTAGTGCGCATGCCCTGGTCGCTGGGATTCACTTGGCAGGACGTCGTCGCGCTCGCATGGTTCCTGGGCTGCTGGATCGGCTACACGCTGTTCGCCGACCATCGCTACGCAGCGTTCGGGTTGATGCGTGCGACGGCGCGCCACCGCTTCGGCTGGATGAAGCGGATGCTGGATCGCGAAAACCGGATCGTCGACACGACGATCGTCGGTACCATGAGCAACAGCGTCTCGTTCTTCGCGCAGACCTCGATCTTCATCCTGGGCGGCCTGATCGCGATCCTGGGCGCGCAGGAGCAGGTCCGCGACGTCATCGCCGACGTGCCGTTCGCAGCCGTGGCGACGGGCGCATCGTGGGAGGCGAAGATCGCGCTGCTGATCGTGATCTTCGTCTACGCGTTCTTCAAATTCACGTGGTCATTAAGGCAATTCAACTATCAGCTCGTCCTGATCGGCGCGGCACCGCTTCCGGGCACCGTCGATGCGGCGACTGCTGACGATTTCGTGCGCCGGGCCGCGCGGATGGGCGATCTCGCTGTGAGTCATTTCAATGTCGGCATCCGTGCCTATTATTTCGGCCTAGCGGCGCTCGCCTGGTTCATCAATTCTTGGCTTTTCGTCGCCGCTTCGGCCTGGGTTGTTCTCGTCCTCTGGCGTCGCGAGTTCCGGTCGAATACGCTGGCGGCCCTGAAGGATTGAGAGCGACCGGACAATGGCTGATTACGATTTCGATCTTTTCACCATCGGCGCGGGTTCGGGCGGTGTGGCGGCGTCGCGCCGCGCCGCCGCCTACGGCGCACGCGTCGCCATCGCGGAATCAGTGCGCGTCGGCGGGACGTGCGTGCTGCGCGGCTGCGTGCCCAAGAAGCTTCTCATCTACGGCGTGCATTTCGCCGAGGAGCTGGCGGATGCGGCTGGCTACGGCTGGACCGTCGAGGGCGCTCGGCTCGACTGGGCGAAGCTGATCGCGGCCAAGGATCGGGAGCTCGACCGGCTCAATGGCATCTACGTCAAGATGCTGAACGATGCGGGCGTACGGATTCTGGAGGGGCATGCGCAGCTCATCGATGCGCATACGGTCGAAATAGGCGGTCGGCGCTACACCGCAAAGCATATCCTGATCGCCACCGGCGGCCGGCCCGAACTGCCGGCCATTCCCGGCGTCGAGCACGTCATCACGTCGGACGAGGCGCTCAATCTCAAGACCTTGCCCAGGCGCATCGTCATCGTCGGCGGTGGTTACATCGCCGTCGAGTTCGCGGGAATCTTCCATGCGGCCGGCGTCGATGTGCGTCTCGTGATCCGCGCGCCGATGATCCTGCGGGGCTTCGACGACGATTTGCGGGCGCATCTGACCGGCGAACTCACGAAGAAGGGGATCGCGATCCACGCCGAGACGCGGGTCGAGCGTATCGACCGCGTCGGCGAGGGCTTCCATCTCGTGACCGACAGAGGGGAGCGGATCGAGACCGATCTCGTCATGTACGCGACTGGCCGTCGTCCCAACACCGAGGGGCTCGGGCTCGAGCGCGTCGGCATTCACGTCAACAAGCGTGGTGCGATCGCGGTCGACGAGTGGCAGCAGACGACGGTGCCGGGCATCTATGCGATCGGCGACTGCACCGACCGGCTCAATCTGACGCCGGTCGCCATCGCCGAGGGACGGGCGCTCGCCGAGACGCTGTTCAATCGTAACCCCACCAAGATGGACCACACCAACGTGCCGAGCGCGGTATTCAGTCAGCCGCCGATCGGGACCGTGGGGCTCAGCGAGGCGTCGGCGCGTGCGCTCGGCGATATCGACGTCTACCGCACCGTGTTTCGACCAATGAAGCACACGATCTCGGGCCGCGACGAGCGCACGCTGATGAAGCTCATCGTTGATCGGACGAGCGGACGCGTCCTGGGCGCGCACATGGTCGGCCCCGATGCTCCGGAGATCATCCAGGGGATAGCCATTGCCGTGAAGGCCGGTCTCACCAAGCAGGACTTCGACCGCACCGTCGCCATTCACCCGACTTCGGCCGAGGAATTCGTGCTGATGCGCGAGCCGGTGAAACCGCCGACGGCGAAGGCGGCGGAATGACGGCCGCTGCGGCTTAGCCGTCCAGCGCCTGCTCCAGGTCGGCGATCAGGTCGCCGACCGCCTCCAGACCGATCGACAGGCGCAGCAGATCCGGCGGGCAGGGCGTATCCGGCCCCTCGACGCTGGCGCGATGTTCGACCAGGCTCTCGACGCCGCCCAGCGACGTCGCGCGTTTGAAGACGCGGAGCCGCGCCGCGACGTCCATGGCCGCCGCTTCGCCGCCCTTGACACGGATCGAGAGCATGCCGCCGAAGCCGCCGCGCATCTGTCGTCTGGCGATTTCATGCCCCGGATGCGTGGGAAGTCCGGGATAGAGCACCGCGACCGTGCGCGGATGTGCGGCCATCCGCTCGGCGATGGTCTGGGCGCTGCGGCAGGCGATCTCGACGCGGGCGAACAGCGTGCGCATGCCACGCAGTAGCAGCCAGGCCTCGACGGGGCCGAGGATGGCGCCGTTCGTGGCGCGCACGTAACGGATCCGTTGCCAGAAATCGTCGTCACGCGCCGCGATCAGCGCGCCGGCAACCACGTCGGAATGGCCGTTCAGGTACTTCGTGGCCGAATGCATGACGATGTCGGCGCCCAGTTCGATGGGGCGCATCAGCACCGGTGTGGCCACGGTCGCGTCGATCGCGAGCCGCGCACCGGCCGCATGCGCGATTTCGACTGCGGCGGCGACATCGGTGATCGCCCAGGTGGGATTGGCCGGCGTCTCGAGCCAGACGAGCTTCGTGGCACCGGGCCGGACCAGACTCCGCAGCTCGTCGAGTTGCGCCGGACTTTCGTTGTCGAAGAAATCGACGGCCAGCCCCCAGGGACGCGCAAACTCGAGCAGCCATTTGCGTAGCCCCCAGTACATGACGCGCGGGGCGACGACATGGTCGCCGGGCGACAGCGCCTGGAACACGGCCGTGGCCGCCGCCATGCCGGAGCTGAACACGGCGGCCGCGGCGCCGCCTTCCAGATCGCGCAGCACCGCCTCGACCTGATCATAGGTCGGGTTGCCGTCGCGCGCGTAGGTTCGGCCCGGAAAGCTGCCGTCGGCGGCACGCTCATAGGTGGTTGACAGGTGGATCGGCGGGACGATCTCCGCATAGGGCGGTGCGATTCGGCCAAGCGCCTGGGCCGTGCGCGTCGCCGGTGCATGAGTGCTGTGTCTGGTATCGTGCCCGTCGGTCATGGACGTCATTCCTCAGGGGGTGGGGCGTGGGAACAGCGTGTCGATGTGACCGAGCGCGTAATACACGACCAGCCCGAGCCACTCGTGCACGGCGATCTGGAGTGACCTGAGACCGCCTTCGAACCGGAAGTCGAGTCGTTTGCGGCCCCGGGCGGTCCGGTAATCGACCGGATAGGGGATCAGTCGCACGCCGCCATCCATCCAACCCGCGCGGCGAAAACAGCCCATTGCGCGCGGCATATGATAGGCCGACGTGACGAGCACCCAGGTTTCGCCGGCGGCCGGCTGCGCGATCGGCAGGGCCATCGTCGCGTTCTCGAACGTGTTGCGGGAATTGTCCTCGAAGCGGACGCGCGACAGCGGGATGCCCGCCATGTGCAGAATGTCGGCGCCGCCGATTGCATCCTTTGCCTGGGGATTCAGCAGATTGCCCGATCCGCCGGTGAAGACGAGCCGCGCGTCCGGGTAGCGGCGCGCGAGGTCGGCGAATGCGAGGACGCGCCCGGCGCTGGACTCGCCGAGCGAGGCGCGGCCGCGATAGGCCATCAGCACGGAGTCGAAGTCGCCGCCGAGGACGATGATGCCGTCGACCCGGTCAGGCAATTCGACGGGCGGGAAGCGCTCTTCGAGCGGGGTGAGAGCCATGTCGCCGACCGGAACCACGGTCAGGAACACGGTAAGGACGACGACCGCCGTCACCACGATTCGGCCAAGGCGCTTCGCCCGCGTCCACAGGAGCAGCGTGCCGGCGATCAGGACAAGGAAGGCAAGGACGCGCGGATCGGCGAACGGCGCCAGGATTTTGGACAGGGTGAACATTCGCTCGCTTGATAAAGCGAGTTTGTCCGGCTGGCAATTCCGGCAGCCTGACGTCTTGCGCGCATTTCGTATCTCATGCGCACGCGCAACGGAAAGGATGCGGCCTGGACCCGTCGGCGCAGGGCAGGACGATTCTTGGCAGCGGGTCCTGGGGCTGCGCCTGCGGCTATGGCAACGATGCCGCTATATCAAACCCCGAGCGACGAGAAATCTCCGCAAGCCCCTCAGGCCTGTATGAAGGCCGCGGTTCCGGAGATCTCTGCGCACGTACTCGAACCATTCCGGACGAAGATCCTCCAACGTGGCCAGGATCTTGGCGTAACTGATAATGCCCCGATAACAAAGGTCCTTCTTGACGAACGGGCATCCCAGCAACTTGTAGAACAGCAATCCGCAATGGTGAATCTGGCTGTGATGTTCGGCCTCGGAAAGAAAGCCTTGTCGGATCCCTGACAGGCCGGCGCTTGTCGGGGACTGCGCTGTCGCGGCGCCGCCTGTGATGAGGGAATACAGCAATGTCCGCTCGGAGGCCAGAAAGTTGTCCGGCAGGAGTTGTATCAGGTCCTCAATGTGACAACCGGCCCATGCCGTCCTCACGTCTTCCAGCGAGTATACGGCCTTAGGTTGAAACCCCGCCGCCGTCAGCGTCTTGAAAAGGGCGAGTTCCCCGTTCTTTATCGAATGCCGCCGGTCCGACAGGGGACGATACTCGCGCCAGAAACGACGAAACGCCGGATGGTTGAGGACATCGGCCGAGAACGACAGGCAGTAGGATTGCAGATGATAGAAAGGCTCCAGTGACCACGTCGTCCCCATGAACGGGTAATCCGTTTCATTGAGCGCAGTGAGAAACTCGCCGACCTTGTCGCAATTTACGTAAACCGAATCATTGCAGAGCATCACGCGCCTGAAGCTCGGTCTGCCCGGCGTGAGCAAATAAGCAAGTCCGTCCTTGTAGGCACCGAAGTCGCGGCCGATATTCGTGCGTTCGATGACGGCACTTGCAAAGCCGAGAAGCCGAGCGCGGCTTTGCTCGTCGAACCGGGCATTGTTGACTACCACGACGTCATAGCCGAGCACGGCCATGCGATGCACGAAGGCCTCGCTCATTCCCGGCAGTGTCTTCGGCGCGAAGCAGGCGAAGACACAGGCCACGTTGCCTTTCATCGGTCGTCCGGGCGAGATCAGCGGCGGACGGCCGACCAAGCGATACTTCGCGAGTTCGACGTAAGCACGTGCCAGCAGGAATCCGTGAATGGTGGCGTCAAGGGCGGCCATCATCACTTTTTCTGGAAGCGCCATTGGCGTGCATCCGTCGTTGTGGAGCCCCTGCGCTGCAGACGCGAGATCAAGAGATGCGTCTCGCCAACGCCCCTTGCCTTGTCTAATGCGCCTTCGCGTATGACCTTAGAACCGCGTCTATCGGGCCATCCTCGCGGATCCATCCCTGATCGAGCCATATTGCCCGCGTGCACCACTGTCGCAATATGTCCGCGTTATGCGACGTAATGACGAGAATGCGTGCGCGCTGCACGAAGTCATTCAGGCGCGTCTGGGCCTTCCGCATGAAGTCCTGGTCGCCGGCGGAGAACCACTCGTCCATGAGCAGAATGCTCGGCTGAAACGCCGTCGCGACCGCGAAGGCGAGCCGCAAACTCATGCCGGAAGAATAAGTCTTGAACGGAAGGTGCAGGAATTCGCCAAGCTCCGTGAACTCGCCGATCTCGGCGGCGGCCTCGCGCATTTCCGCGATGGTCCGGCCGAGATAGAGCCCGCGCAGCACGATGTTCTCGTAACCGGTCGCCTCGGGATCGAAACCGAGCATGATGTCGAGAATGGCACTTACATCCCCGTCCACGTACACGTGTCCGCGTACGGGTTCGTAAACGCCGGCCATGACGCGCAGAAGGGTCGTCTTTCCGGCCCCGTTGCTGCCGATCAAGGCAACCCGCTCGTTGTCGCCCACCTCCAGTGTGAGACGCCGCAAGGCATGAACTACGACGCGTCCGGCGTCAGCGGCAATCCGGCTGGATGCCATGGCCAGCAGGCATTTCTTCAAGGACCGGCTGCCGCTTTGGTAGAGCGGAAAGTCGACGTCGACGTCCTGGAGCGTGATATGGGCCATGGCCTTAGATCCAGTAGGCGATGCGGCGGCGGAAACGGACGAACACGGCCAGCGTGACGGCCGAACCGGCCACGGCGGCGACGACGGCAATCGTCCAGGAGGTCGGCTGGGGCGTCATCCCCATGAGTGGAGAACGGACTAGGTCGATCAGGGCGAAAATCGGGTTCAGTTCGGCAATCCATGCATGCTGCCCAAGCAGATCAGGGGGCCACATGATCGGTGTGATGAAGAAGACAAGCTGCACGACGCTCGTCACTATTTGCGTCACGTCGCGAAAGCGCGTGCACACAATACCGAGAAGCAGACATGCCCAGATGAGGTTTGCGACCAGTAGGAGAAGTCCCGGGATTGCAAGCCACGCGACTGCGGTCGGTGCTATTGCGAACAGCAACAGCGCAGCCAGCCCGATTGGCACGTTGTGGCAGAAAACAATGAGATTGCGGGTCAGTACGCGCAGCAGATGCACCGAGTACGGCATTCTCACTTGCCGCACGATTCCTTCGGCCGCAACGAAGGTATTGCATCCTTCGATGAGACTGGTCGCGATTAGCGTCCAAACGACCAATCCGAGCGCCAGGTAGGGAATGTAGGTCTCGTCAGGCACCTTGAACAGCGTGCTGTACAAGACGCCAAGCGCCGCCGTATGGATTCCCATGCTTAGCGTCACCCAGAACGGGCCCAGTACGGAGCCGCGGTAGCGCTGCTTGATGTCTTGCCACGCCATGACCCGCCAGACCTGGCTTCGGCGAAGACCGAAATAGAGGTCTTCCAGCGCGAGCCGCAGCGACGTCTTGGGCCGCGGCATATGATGGGCGGGAGGCCTGCCGCTGCCGTGAGTGCGCGGAGGAGGTCTGGATTTTCTTACGGCCTGCGGATGCAAGGAGCCATTTCTCCAGCGATCATGCCAGGCCGGCCCGTTGCTGATGGAAGGGGGCAAGCGAGTTCAGGACGGTATCGGCGTATCCGCTCTTGTAGAAGGGTGCCAGTATCCTCTCGAGTTGATTCTGGTCGATCCAGCCATTGCGAAAGGCGATTTCTTCCGGGCTTGCTATCTTCATCCCCTGGCGATGCTCCAACGTCTGAATGAAATTGCTCGCCTCGAGCAGCGTGTCGAACGTGCCGGCGTCGAACCATGCATAGCCTCGACTCAACTGCTCGACGCATAGGCGGCGCGCCTTGAGATAGACGTTGTTGACGTCGGTGATCTCCAGTTCACCGCGTGCCGACGGTCGAACCGACGCGGCGATATCGACCACGTCGGAGTCGTAGAAATACAGTCCGGTTACGGCCCAGTTTGCTTTTGGTACCGGCGGCTTTTCTTCGATCGCCGTTGCCATTCCGTCGGCATCGAAAGAGACCACGCCGTACCGCTCGGGATCCCTGACCCGGTATGCGAAAATGGTGGCGCCTTGCGCGCGGTCGCCGACCCGCCGGAGCAAGGACGCAAAGTCATGGCCGAAAAAGATGTTGTCTCCCAGAACGAGGGCCACCGGATCATTTCCCACGAAAGCTCGTCCGATGATGAAGGCCTGGGCAAGTCCTTCGGGGCGCGGCTGCACGGCATAGCTGAAATGCAGCCCCCATTGGGATCCGTCGCCGAGAAGAAGGCGGAATCGTTCCTGGTCTGCCGGCGTCGTGATCACGAGGATATCGCGAATGCCGGCCAGCATGAGTGTCGTGAGCGGGTAGTAGATGAGCGGCTTGTCGTAGATGGGCAACAGCTGCTTGCACACGGCCAGGCTTGCCGGGTAAAGCCGTGTGGCGGTCCCGCCCGCAAGAATGATCCCTTTGCGCGTCGCCATCGCGGCTACTCCCGGCTTGTCAGACCGACATCACCTCGAGGTGCCCTTTCGCCCTCAGGTATCGTTCGAGCGCGTCCTGCCAGAAAGCAATGGGCCCGACGGCATTCGCGATTTTGGTATTGTCCAGTACGCTGTATCGCGGGCGCGCCGCGCGCGCCGGATACTCATCCGATGTACATGGCAAGACTTCGGCTCGTATGCCTACGCGGCGGATGATCGTCTCGGCGAAACTGAACCACGTCGCAGCGCCCGAGTTTACGGCATGGAAGATGCCGGAAGGCAGACCGGCGTCGATCAGGTCGAAAATCATCTCCGCGACGTCCGCCGTTGCAGTTGGCGACATGGTCTGGTCGTCGACCACGGTGATCCGTCCGCGCTCGCGGGCGAGGCGGATCATGGTCTCGACGAAGTTTCCGCCCTTGCCGCTGGCTCCGGCAACGCCGAACAGGGAGGCGACGCGCAGCACCGTGACGCCGTCGAACGCGAGTTGTGCGAGGGTTTCGCCCATCGCTTTGGAGGCGCCGTACACGTTCACGGGGGCGGTGCGATCATCTTCGGTCAAAGGCGTCCCTCGCGTCACGTCGCCACCGAAGACGTAGTCGGTGCTCACATGCAGAAACTTCGCGCCCTTGCGTGCGCACGCCCGTGCCATTTCGCGGACGGCATGGGCGTTCACGGTGAAGGCCAGGTCGGCATTTCCCTCCACTTCGTCGGTCTTGTGGTAGCTCGTGCAGTTCACGAGAAGATGGAAGTCGGCGTCGTTGAGTTTGGTTGCCAGGCTGTCCAAGGCGCTGACGTCGATGTCGCCTCGTCCTGCCGGGACCAGGTCGTGTCCGCGGCTTCGCTGCGCATGCGCAATCCGGACATCCGAACCAAGCTGACCGTAGGCGCCGAGGAGCAGGATCTTCATATGTCGATGATGCCGCCGTAGAGCTCGGTTTCCTTTACGATCTTGTGCCACTGCACGAGATTCTTGTACCACTCGAGGGTAATGGTCTCGGTCGTGCGGTCGATCGCACCGGCCTCGAGACGCTCGCAGATCTCTTCCACTCCGTCCGCCGCAGTCCAGCGCGCGTGCCAGCCGAGGCGCTCGATCTTGTCGAAGCCCACGCGGTAGGAGCGGTGATCGGGATCGCCATACCATTCGATCGTGACGTCGCGCGGCACCGACTTGGCGACGATGTCACCGAGGGTGGCAATCTGATAGACGTTGCTTGCGGAACCGACATTGAAGATCTGGCCGTTTACAGCTGTCAGGTCGGCCGAAAGCATGAAGATCTGTGCATCGGCTGCATCGCGCACATGCACCATCGGACGCCACTGGGTGCCATCGCGCATCAGCGGCAGTTTGCCGGTTTTCCAGGCGCCATAGGTCATGCCATTGATGGCGAGATCGAAGCGCATGCGCGGGCTGTAGCCGTAGACAGTCGCCTGGCGGAGGACGACGACGCAGAATCGGTCATCCGCCATGGGCAGAATGTCCTGTTCGGCGCGCTCGTTTGCCTTCGCGTATGTGGTCAGTGGATTGGTTGCAGACGTTTCAGTGGCAATGACATCGTGCTTCTGAAATCCGTAAATGCTGCAGGAAGACGGAAGGATGTAGCGCTGGACACCCGCTTGCTTGGCCAACGTCGCCGTACGAACGCGGGCTTTCCAGTTTATCTGCCACGTTGCCTCCTGGAACAGCTCACCTGACGGATCATTCGAGATCGCGACGAGGTCGATGACGGCGTCGACGCCTTCGAGCAACTTCGGGTCGAGCCGTCGCGTATCTTCCTTGTAGATGGTAAGCCGCGGGTGTCCGGAGGGAAGATGGCAGCCGAAGAAGAAGCGATCGACGGCGCGCACGGTGTAACCGCGCTCGAGCAACATTGGCACCAGGGTCGTACCGATATAGCCTCCCGCGCCGGTGACCAGGATTCGCTCTATCGTCGGCTCCAGCATCGGCATTCAGGGCTCGTATGTGAACGGACTGTATATGTCGCGTAGCCGAGGCTGATTGCGGTCCTTTTCCGAAAGCGTGACGTCGGTTGTATCAATCGGCCACGCGATTCCTATGTCAGGATCATTCCACAGCACGCCATGGTCGTGCTGCGGCGCATAATAATTGGTGACCTTGTAGACGACCTCCGTGTCCGGCTCGAGCGTAACAAAACCGTGCGCGAAGCCGACCGGCACGAGAATCTGATTCCATTCTTCCGCACTGAGAATCGCGGAGACCCATTTTCCGAATGTCGGGGAGCCATTCCGGATGTCGACCGCGACGTCGAAGATGCGGCCGCGCACGACACGCACCAGTTTGGCCTGGGCGAAGGGCGGCGACTGGTAGTGCAGGCCGCGCAGAACACCTCGGGTTCGAGACAATGAATGATTGTCTTGTACGAAGTCGAGCTCGATGCCGGCGGATGTCAGCGCCTTCTTGTTGTAAGTTTCGGAAAAGAAACCTCTGTGATCCTTGAACACCGGAGGCATCAAAATTTTGACGTCGGGGATCTCCAGCGAGAGAACACGGAGGGGCGCGCTTGTCGCCGGCGACGTGGCCGAACGAGGATCGGTCGCCGGCAAGAAATGCATTCGATGGGCGCGGTAAGGGACTGTCATCATCAACCTTGCTGGGCATTCCAGTGCGAAGACTTTAGCGAAGCTCGATGGAGTGCGTGGAACTCGTTGGGGGTAGACCAACCCGACGAGCCACGAAACGAAATCTTTTGCCCAGCACCCAATCTCGACATCTCCGCCACGGCCAAACTCGTTGTTGACTACGCTCCGCGCAATGCCGGGCTCGGCGCAGAGCGAGATGTCGGGGGTCGTCGGTCGTCAATACTGCCAAGGCCCAGCTACGCGCAGAACGGCCGGAGCCAATCAGGATGCTGAAGGAGCATGCCGAACAGCGGTTCCGTTTCGAACAGAAACCGGCGGCTGACGGCAGACACGTGCAGTTGCCAGCAGTCAACGTTCTGATGTCGACCTACAACGGCGACCGATATCTCGCTGCGCAGATCGACAGCATCCTGAGCCAGGAAGGAGTCGACGTCCGGCTGCACATTCGTGACGATGGATCCGAAGATGCAACGGCAGAGATCCTCCGGACGTACGAGGTCGATCCCCGACTGCGGATTACGTTCGGGACGCATATGGGGGTTGTGGGAAGTTTCTTCGCGCTTCTGCAGGCGGCGGACCGTTCATGCGAGGTATTCGCCTTTGCCGATCAGGACGACGTCTGGTTTCCTGACAAGCTCCGCCGGGCGGTGCGCGGCCTGGCGCCTTTTGCTGACAAGCCCGCGATTTACACGACGCGTCTCGTCGTCACGGACTCGGCCCTAGGGCCGCGTGGGATCACGCCGAAGTGGCCACGACCGCCTTGCTTTTCGAACGCCTTGGTCGAAAACATCGTGACGGGATGCGCCGCGGCGCTGAACCGGGCTGCCTTGGACTTGCTGCTGACGCCAGGCGAAGTTCCCAGGCAGGCTTTCGTACACGACTGGTGGGCATATATCGTCGTCAGTGCCTTCGGCACCGTCGTTTTTGATCCGGTACCCAGCCTTTACAACCGTCAACACGGGCATAATGCAACCGGCGTCGGCGCGACGCCGCTTCAGCGCCTATTCCGTAAGATCAGGCGCCAGATCGGCGGTGGAGCACGCGGCGTCATACCGGCGCAAGCGACCGAGTTCCGACGCCTGTATCGAGATCGGCTGACCGCCGCGCACTACATGGCTCTGGAACGGATCTGTGCGATCGACACGATTCGTGGCCGCATCCGAACGACGCTAGCGCCATGGCGCTGGCGACAGACTCTGCTGGATGATGTCGCCTTTCGCGCCCTATGTCTGCTTGGGCGGATTTGACCGATCCGGGCGAGGCCGCCTCCCATGCCTGGTATCTCGCTTGCCGTCAGCCGCGGAGCAAACGCGCGCCGGCGCGCGTGGCAAGAGACGTAAGTGCGCGGATCGCTATTGCCGTCATTGGTAGGGCGCGCTGGTCCGCCATCAGGGACGCCATCTCGTCTTCGAACCGGCGGCGCAGTGTCTCGGGCGGTGAGGAGGTATCCGTGGCAGCCACAACGCCGAGACCGTAAGGAATTTCATGCCGAAGATTGTGGACCAAAGCCTGACGGAAGTGGAAATCGGCCAACGGAAGGATGGATGCTGCTTCTTGCGAGAGCAGGGGGGCGATCGCGATCTCGTGGCGCAGCATACGCGCCGAGGCTTCGAAAAGGCGAAGCTTTGCACGCAAATCGGCGCGGAGATTTGCCGCGACGATGCCGGCGTAATACAGGGCGCAACCAAACCAGGCCGGGAACCGTGCATTGTGCTCATCGAACGTTTTTGTGGCGATGGCGCGACCGAGACTCGGTTCAGCTACGCTCAACCCGTACCCTTCGGTTGCCACGGCTTCGAGTTCGGCGAACACCGCACTGGCTTCTTCGAGATTTCCAGCATTCACGAGTTCCTTGAAGAGCCGGTAGAGGGCACCTCCGCGGACATGCAAGTCGGTGTTTGCCGTGAGCGTGTGCAAGTACCCGAGATAATGCGATAGCGGCATCGCATTCAGGTCCGGTTTCGGAATGGCGCGCCCGCTTGCCCAGGCCAGGAGCCGCTCGTTGCGCTCGATGACATGTACATACGGGAATCCTGCTTCCGCCAAGAGTGTCTCGAGCGCTGCCTTGGATATGAGAAAGTAATGGAGACCCGGCGCGAGGGCACTCCGTAGCATGGAGCGTGCATGGTCGCCGGCCGCTTCCTGAGCCGGCGAGACAAAGTCCGCGGAGGGGGTGGTCAGAATCAGGACGCCGTCGGGTTTCAGGACCGACTTCAGTTCTGCAACGAATTCGGACGGATTTTTGACGTGCTCTATGACTTCGGAGCTGAGGATGACGTCGAATTTCTCTCTCTTTACGGCCGCGCATGTCGCCAGATACTCGTGGTACATTTCGACACCGAGCAGTTGGCGGCCGATTTTTCCGTATCCGGCTACTTCAAGACCAACCGCGCGGCCTCCGCGCATGCGCGACCAATAATCGACGGCGTACCCAAACCCGCAGCCGACTTCGAGCATCGAGGCACCCGCAGGAACGGGAATGGCATGTAGCGGGCGGATCATGAAGTCGATGCCGGCACCGATCTGGACGTAGTGCTTCCAGTCGGAGTTTTCGGTTTCGTCGGTTGAGTATCCGATGACCGTATTCTCGCCCTCGTAGAACAGAGACCGGCAGGAGGAGCAACGGTTCAGACGCAGTTTCCCGGGCGGTTCTGGCGATACGTCGACTTCCAGAACTCGAATCGACTGCGTTCCGCCGCATACGTGGCAGCGTCCGCGCCCCGGTACCAACTCGCTTTTCTCGAATTCAACTCGAATTGCCATCGGTCATCGCCTTCTCCGGATGGGAAAAGCGGGTTCGTGCCGCGTTCGCGACGCGTTCCGGCCGGTTTTGCGGCATATGCGCTCTGTTGCGTGGTCGGTAAAATCGGCGCGACGGCACGGCGGGCTGATTGCGGCGAACGAACGAAGGATGCCCGCCCGTGAGGTCAAGCTTTGCGCCAGGCTCGAGCTTACGATGTCTTATGCCTCTTCTAACCCTGACATTGATACTGCCATGCGCAGATCGACAGGATCAATCGTGCCTGGGCGCGGTAAACGCGATTACACCAATGACTTTACGATGCCGAGGTCTGCCCTGAATGGAGTGTGCGGATGGAGCCTTGCTGCTTCTGGACAGGCCGTCATGGCGAGTTGTGCGCAAAGCGTCGCCGTCAGTGATCCGGCAGTGCCCTTGAAGGTCCAAGGGGTAAGCTGGCCATGACGCCAAGCGGGAGATGAGGGGGCATCCGGCGGTGCCGGATGTCGGCAGCGTCTTGCCTTCTGTCGGGTAGTATTCATTTCTTGGGCGGATGTTTGCCGGGAGCGGCCACACCGATGTGTGCGGGCGGGCGCCTTGTCCGTAACCAATCGCGGTCGAGATCGGGCACAGCACCCCTGATCGTGTCGGATTCGTCGTCAGTCAAGGGCGGAATGGCGTTCCTTACACCTCGAGTGGTCCGAACAAGCCGCGCGCAGAGCGGGGCCGCCACCAACTCTATCCGCGCCATCGTCGCCCGCCTCGTCCGGCCCCGTTCCCGGCCTGTCGGGTTCCGAACCGGTCGAAGCACAAGTCCTGGCACCGTGCCCGTTGCGGGGGGTACATCGGCCGAGGTATTTTAAAACCTTGTCTCTCCGGGGACTTATGAATGGCTGCCAGGACCATGACTCGTTGGACGCCGGACAGTTGGCGTACCAAACCGATCCGGCAAATGCCGGAATATCCCGACCCCGCCGCGCTTGCCGCCGTCGAGGCCAAGCTGCGCGGATTTCCGCCGCTCGTCTTTGCCGGCGAGGCGCGGGCGCTCAAGGCTGCGCTCGCCAAGGTCGCGGAGGGCAAGGCCGTCCTGCTTCAGGGCGGGGATTGCGCCGAGAGCTTTGCGGAGTTCAGCGCGAACACGATCCGAGACACCTTCAAGGTGCTGCTGCAGATGACCGTCGTGCTGATGTACGCGGGCGGGCTGCCGGTGGTGAAGGTTGGCCGGATGGCGGGGCAGTTCGCCAAGCCCCGCTCGTCCGAGACGGAGACGATCGGCGACGTGACCCTGCCGGCCTATCGCGGCGACATCATCAACGGCATCGAGTTTACGGCCGAGGCGCGCCGGCCCGATCCGAACCGCATGATCCAGGTCTACGGCCAGGCGGCGGCGACGCTGAATCTGCTGCGCGCCTTCTCGCGTGGCGGCTACGCCGACCTGCATCGCGTTCACGGCTGGACGCTGGGCTTCGTCGAGCGGAGCCCGGCCGGCGAGCGCTTCCGCGAGCTGGCCGACCGTATCACCGAGGCTCTCGTGTTCATGGAGGCGTGCGGCATCACGGCAGAGATGACGCCGCAGATCCGCGAGGCGGAGTTCTATACCTCGCACGAGGCGCTGCTCCTGCCGTACGAGGAGGCGCTGACCCGCATCGATTCGACGACGGGCGATTGGTACGACTGCTCGGCCCACATGTTGTGGATCGGCGATCGCACGCGCCAGCCGGATGGCGCGCATGTGGAATTCTGCCGTGGTATCAAGAACCCGCTCGGCTTGAAATGCGGGCCGACGATGGATCATGACGAGCTCATCCGGCTGATCGATATTCTCAACCCCGACAACGAGCCCGGACGGTTGACGCTGATCACGCGCATGGGGGCGGACAAGGTCGCGGCGAAACTTCCCGGCCTCATCCGCCGGGTAAAGCGCGAGGGTCGCAACGTCGTATGGTCGTGCGATCCCATGCACGGCAATACCATCAAGTCGTCGACCGGGTACAAGACGCGCCCGTTCGACCGTATCCTGTCGGAGGTGCGCACGTTCTTCGAGGTGCACCGCGCCGAGGGCACGCATGCGGGCGGGGTACATTTCGAGATGACGGGCCAGAACGTCACGGAATGTACGGGCGGCGCGCAGGAAATCACCGAAATGTGCCTCGCCGACCGCTACCATACGCATTGCGATCCACGTCTGAACGCGAGCCAGTCGCTCGAACTCGCTTTCCTGATCGCAGAGGGGCTGAAGGCGAGCCGCACCGACATCGAGGCGCGCCGGGTCGCCGGGGCATCCGACTGAGATACGGGGTTACGCGTGGACGACAGTCGACAGAAGGCGATGGGGACGGCAAAGGCGCCGAGCCCAGCGGTCGAGGACATTCCGCGTCTGACCGATCATTACTTCCTGCGGACCAAGGAAACGGTCAGGCGGTTCGGCGACAAGACGGTCACCTATGCCATCTTCATGCGACGGCCCGTCATCTGCACGCCGCGGCTCGCGATAGAATGGCTGCAGGCGGTCGCCGCCGCGCGCGGCGTCAAGTTCGATATCGACCTGCGCTACAAGGAAGGCGACTGGGTCGGCGCCGGCGAGCCGATGATGTACATCACCGGGTCGCTCTATCACCTCGTCGACCTCGAGACGCTCTACCTGCAGAAACTCGGACCGGCCTGCGTTGCCGCCTATAACGCGTACACGATGTGCGTTGACCTGCCGCACGTCGCGTTCCTCGCCATGGATGCGCGCCATTGCGCGGGCACCGAGATGGCGGAGATGATGGCCTACGCGGCATCCGTCGGCTCCGCGGCCGCACGGCGCGACGTCAATGCGGTGGGTTTCGTCGGCAACGCGACGGATGCGACGGCGCATTATTTCGGCCAGACCAAGGGCAAGGGCACGATGCCGCACGCGCTCATCGGTTATGCGGGGTCGACCGTGCGTGCCGCCGAGATGATGTACGAGACGTTCCCGTCCGACGACCTGACCGTTCTCGTCGATTATTATGGGCGTGAGATCACCGATGCGCTCGAAGTCTGCCGGCGGTTCCCGGACCTTGCCGAGAGCGGACGGCTCGCCGTGCGCCTCGATACCCATGGCGGCCGTTACGTGGAAGGACTTGACCTGCAGAAATCCTATGCCGTGCTGGAGCGCAACGCGCCGAGCGCCATCCGTGGCTATCGGACGGAGGCGGAACTCCGCTATCTGGTCGGCACCGGCGTGTCGGCAGCGGCGATCTGGCACATGCGCGAACAGCTCGACGCCGCGGGGTTCCCGCGCGTGCGCATTGTCGCGTCGTCGGGTTTCACGCCGGCGAAGTGCAAGACGATGGCGGTCGCCGACGTGCCCGTGAACGTGATCGGAACCGGCTCCTTCCTGCCCGAGATCTGGACCGAAACCTACGCCACGGCCGATATCGTCGAGTACGACGGCAAACCGTCGGTCAAGGTCGGTCGCGAGTTCCTCCTGCGGCATCGCGAGGGCGGGCGGGATCGCTCGGAATCGTCGACGCAGAGTTGAGCGCTGCGCTCGCCCATCGCTTCGCGCGGAATGTCATGCGGGCTGAGGATGGCGACCCGGACGGGTTGCTGAATTCAGGTCATTGCCGAGATGTGTTTCGATATCCGACCGCCGCTCGCACTTGGACCTGGGCGGTCGAGGGGCATCCCCGGCCGGAAAAACGACAACTTCAGATAGATACAAGGTGCAAGTTTCTGCTACTGTCGGTGGTGGGACTGGCTTTCGGAACGGGCAACAAGGGGGGGGCATATCGTGGTGAATTGGAGCAATCTGCGGCAGCGTATCCGGCATCGGCATGTCACCGAGCAGCGGGCGAATTGGGCGAGCCTGGTGGAGCAGGTCCGAAAGAACCTCGAGGATCAGCGGAACGCACCCGGTGAGGAAGAGGAAGCGGTGCGTGACAAAATGGTCGAAGAGCTCGAGGCGAGGTACGGCAAGCCAAAGATCGTGCTCAGCTTTGGCGCGCGGGACGGTGGCGCCTTGTTTGCGCAGTGGTTGCGCGAGGAACTGCGCCGGAGGAAGGGCTACGCAGCAGCGCAGAACGCGGTCTACCTCGACACCATCGCGCTGCAGAACACCGTTGGCACGAAACTGACGATGCGCACGATTGTAGAGACGCCGATGCGGACTTCGCGGCTGTGGAACTCCCACTCCATGGTGCCGACAGCCGGCGGTCTCGCGTCTATGAACCAGGCCTGGAGATGGTACTACAAATACGCAGTCAAAAACGCTCACACGATGATCTTTATGGTCACCAAGGCTTGGAGTGAGTCGAGCTATTGCCGGGACGAGCTCGATATATTCAAGGAGGAGAACGAGAGACGCGGGAAGAAAGGACGGGACCTGTTGAAAGGGATCTGTCTGAAGTTCGAGGACGGGCTTGCCTTGGCCGCACCGAACATGCAGGTGATCGAAGCCAGAAAAGTGTATGTGGTCAGTGACCAGAACGTGCGCAATGGCCTGACCGGCAATTACAGGGATCTTTGGATCCTTAACGACGAGGCCATGACAAAGCTGATGGCATCGATTCCGCCCTACGCGAGCTGAGCGCGGTGATGCGCAACGCCGGCGCGCCGTGCGGACCGGGTTGGCAGTGGACCGCCGGCGCGCTTGTTGCTAACTCACTGGCATGGCTGACTCTCTTGTCTTGGCACTTGCGCAGGTCAATCCTACCGTCGGCGATTTGGCCGGCAATGCCGCTAAGATCCGGACGGCGCGGGCCGAGGCGGCGCGGGGCGGGGCCGACCTCGTCGTGTTTCCCGAACTGGTTCTGTGCGGCTACCCGCCCGAGGACCTAGTCCTCAAGCCGGCCTTCCAAGAGGCCGTTGCGCGGTCGGTCGAGGCACTAGCGGCCGAGACGGCCGACGGCGGACCGGCGCTGCTGGTCGGCGCGCCATGGACCTATGACGGGAAGCTGTACAATGCGGCTCTGCTGCTCGACGGCGGCCGCGTCGCAAGCTTCCGTTTCAAGCACGATCTGCCGAACTATGGCGTGTTCGACGAGAAACGCGTATTCGCGTCCGGACCGTTTCCGGGGCCGATCGTCTTCCGCGGCGTGCGCCTGGGCGTGATGATCTGCGAGGACATGTGGACGGCCGACTGCGCGGAATGCTTGAGCGAGTCCGGCGCCGAGATCCTCGTCGTACCCAACGGCAGCCCCTACGAGACCGACAAGGCGGACGAGCGCCTCAATCTTGCGGTCGCGCGGGTGACGGAGAACAGGCTGCCGATCGTCTACGTCAATCTGGTCGGCGGCCAGGACGAGATCGTGTTCGACGGCGCCTCGTTCGTGCTCAATGCCGACTGCAGCATCGCGGCGCAGCTTCCGTCGTGGCGGGAGACGGTCGCACTCACGCGCTGGCGGCGCGCGGCGGACGGCAGATGGCGTTGCGCCCCGGGCGAAATCAATCGGCCGCCGGAGCGGCTCGAGGAGATCTATCGCGCGCTGGTGACGGGCCTGCGCGACTACGTCACTAAGAACCGTTTTCCCGGCGTGATCCTCGGGCTCTCGGGCGGCATCGATTCCGCGCTGACTGCGGCGATTGCCGTCGACGCGCTCGGTGCGGCCAAGGTGCGCACGCTGATGATGCCGTCACCCTATACGTCGCGCGAAAGCATCGAGGACGCGGAGGCCGTCGCGCGCCTGCTCGGCGTGCAGCTCGACACGGTGCCGATCGGGCCGGCGATGACGGCGTTCGCCGACATGCTGCGCGAGCCGTTCAAGGGCACGAATGTCGATATTACCGAGGAGAACATCCAGTCGCGTTGCCGCGGCATCACGCTGATGGCGATGTCGAACAAGTTCGGCCACATGGTCGTGTCCACCGGCAACAAGTCCGAAATGTCGGTGGGCTATGCGACACTCTACGGCGACATGTGTGGCGGGTTCGCCGTGCTGAAGGACGTCTACAAGACGACGGTGTTCGAATTGTCCCGCTGGCGCAACCAGGCGGCATTGGACGATTTGCTGGGACCCAGGGGACCGGTGATGCCGGAGCGCGTCATCACCAAGCCGCCCACGGCCGAGCTCAAGCCCGACCAGACCGACGAGGCGGCGCTCGGCCCCTATGCGAAGCTCGACGACATCCTTTACTGTCTGATCGAGCGGGAGATGACTCTCCCGCAGATCGTCGCGCGCGGGCACGACGCGGACTATGTTGCGCGGGTCTGGCGGATGCTCGATCTCGCCGAATATAAGCGGCGGCAGGCGCCGCCTGGCGTCAAGATCACGCGCCGGGCCTTCGGGCGCGACCGGCGCTATCCGATCACGAACGGTTTCCGCCCGATCGCATGATCCGTGCGCCGGGGCCTGGTCCGGCGGCCTCGCTTGACCCGGCAAGGACGTTCTGGCCTAGTGCGCCGCCTGAAGTCACGCCGGACACCGTCAGGCGGCAGGGTGCCGGCTGCGGAGCCGGCCGGATGACGATCATTCAGGATTGACCGACGTCTCATGACGATCACAGTTCGCTTCGCGCCGAGCCCGACAGGCCGGCTTCACCTGGGCAACGCGCGGGGCGCCGTCATCAACTGGCTGTTTGCCCGCCGCCATGGCGGTCGCCTGATCCTGCGCCTCGACGATACTGATCGCGAGCGCTCGACCGAGGCGTTTGCGCGCGGCATCGAAGAGGATCTGCTCTGGCTGGGGTTGAACTGGGACCTGTTCGCACGCCAGTCTGACCGGCTCGCGCGTTATGCCCACGCGGTCGAGCGGCTCAAGGCCGCAGGCCGTCTTTATCCATGCTACGAGACACCCGAGGAACTCGAACGGCGACGTTTTCGCCAAGTCGCGGGCGGCGGTGTGCAGGTTTATGATCGCGCGGCGCTGCGCCTTTCCGAGGCGCAGAAGAGGGCCTACGAGGCCGAGGGGCGGAAGCCGTACTGGCGCTTCCTGCTTGAGACGACCGAAATTACGTGGACCGACGCGATCCGCGGCCTGGTGTCATTTCACGGCGCCAAGCTGTCGGACCCGGTGCTGGTGCGGGCCGACGGCACGCCGCTCTATACGCTGTCTTCGGTCGTCGACGACATCGAGATGGGTGTCACGCACATCATCCGCGGCGAGGACCACGTGACGAACACGGCGGTGCAGATCCAGCTTTTCGCCGCCCTGGGCCACGATCCGCGGCAGGTCACGTTCGCGCATTTTCCGCTGTTCACGGACGTTGGCGGCCATAACCTGTCGAAACGCCTGGGCAGCCTTTCGATCGCGGCCCTCCGCGAGGAGGGGATCGAGCCGATGGCGATCAACAGCCTCGTCGCGCGCCTCGGCACCTCGGACCCGATCGAGCCGAAGCTGCGCCTTCAGGATCTGGTCGAAGGATTCGACCTGTCGAAGTTCAGCCGCGCTTCGCCCAAGCTCGACCCGATGGAGCTGCGCCGGCTGAATGCGCGCCTGCTGCACGAGATGCCGTTCGAAATGGTGCGCGACCGTCTCGCCGGGATGGGGTTGGGCGGGGTCGACGAGGCGTTCTGGCTGGCTGTACGGCCGAACATCACGACGTTGGGCGAGGTGCGGGAATGGTGGAACGTCTGTCGCGGCGACGTCAGCCCGGTCATCACCGATCCCGATTTCGTCCGCGGCGCGGCCGAATTGCTGCCGGCCGAACCGTGGGACGAGGGAACGTGGGGCACCTGGACGAAAGCGGTTGGCGCCGTGACGGGACGGAAGGGACGCGACCTGTTCATGCCATTGCGCCTGGCGCTGACCGCGCGTGAACATGGACCCGAAATGAAAACCCTGCTACCGATGATCGGCCGTGCGCGTGCCATCGCCCGGTTGACGGGCAAGACGGCCTGACCGCCGGCCCGGTAGATCTTTCCGACGGACGACGACAGTGGCGCTTCAGCTCTACAACTCGCTCACGCGACGCAAAGAGGTTTTCGAGCCGATCGATCCGACGCATGTCCGCATGTATGTATGCGGACCGACGGTCTACGACCTTGCGCATATCGGCAATGCGCGGCCGGTGGTCGTCTTTGACGTGCTGTATCGGCTGTTGAAGCGCCTTTATCCGAAAGTTACCTACGTCCGCAACATCACGGACGTCGACGACAAGATCATCGACGCAGCCCGTCGTACGGGTGAGCCGATCGACCAGATCACCGCGCGGACGACCCGTGCGTTTCATGAAGACATGGCGGCGCTGGGCGCGTTGCCGCCCGACGTGGAACCGCGCGCGACCCAGCATATCGGGCAGATGATCCGCATGATCGAGACGCTGATCGCGCGGGGACATGCCTATGTCGCCGAGGGGCACGTGCTGTTCAGCGTGCCGAGCATGCCGGACTATGGCAAGCTGTCGGGCCGTTCACGTGACGAGCTGATTGCCGGCGCCAGGGTCGAGGTCGCGCCCTACAAGAAGGACCCGGCAGATTTCGTGCTGTGGAAGCCGAGCACGGTGGATCAGCCGGGGTGGGACAGCCCGTGGGGGCGCGGCCGGCCGGGCTGGCACATCGAATGTTCGGCGATGTCGGAGACCCACCTCGGCGAGACGTTCGACATTCACGGCGGCGGGCACGACCTGATCTTTCCGCACCACGAGAACGAGATCGCCCAGAGCGAGTGCGCGCATGGCGGCAAGCCGTTCGTGAAGTACTGGGTGCACAACGGTTATCTCGTCGTGAACGGCGAAAAGATGTCGAAGAGCCTCGGCAACTTCTTCACCGTGCGCGAACTGCTGGCCAAGGCGCCGGGCGAGGCGATCCGGCTGTTGCTGCTGAAGACGCATTACCGCGGTCCGCTCGATTTCACCGAGGACGGCCTGCGCCAGGCGAAAGGGGAACTCGACCGGTTCTACACGGCGCTCCGCAACGCGGCGGACGTGATTCCCGAAGGCGGCGATCTGCCGACGGGGATCATGGATGCGCTCGAGGACGACCTGAACACGCCGCTGGCGATCGCCTATCTGCACGAGATGGCACGCGACCTGAACGCAGAGCGCGATCCGAAGCGGCGGGCGCGATTCAAGGCGAATCTGCTGCATGGGGGTCATCTGCTGGGACTGCTCAATGCCGCGCCCGAGCAGTGGTTCCGGTGGCAGCCTGAAGGCGCCGAGACGATCAGCGAAGACGAGATCGAGCGCCTGATCGCCGCACGCGTCGCCGCGCGCAAGGCCAGGAACTTCAAGGAGGCGGACCGGATCCGCGATGACCTCAAGGCACGCGGCATCATCCTGGAGGATACCCCGCAGGGGACGATCTGGAAGCGAGCGTCATAAGACCTTTCCCGCCTCGTGCCTGATCTCAGCGGTTACGGGGCCATCGATGCGGCGCCGAACGTCGTGGCCCGTCTCTGCGGCGAAAGCCGAAGGTCGTGAGGCCGGCCGCGTACGGTCAATCCACTGGTCCAACCGGTACGCCGGCGCTTCGGGGCGAAGGCGCGGTGCGGCGGGGAATGGTTGAAAGTTTCGGGATCGCGTGCGAAATCTGCCCCTGGTCGCCGGCCGCCCGGGGCTCGGCGCCGCGCTTCAAGGGCCGAAGGCAAGGCGAAAATCCGTATGTCTGATCGCGTTTACCTTTATGACTCCACACTGCGCGACGGCGCGCAGACGCAGGGCGTCGATTTCGGCGTATCGGACAAGATCGCGATCGCGACGGCGCTCGACCGGCTCGGCATCGATTACATCGAGGGCGGCTGGCCCGGTGCGAACCCGACCGACGACGCGTTTTTCGCCTCGGCGCCGAAGCTCGCGCATGCGCGCCTGACGGCCTTCGGAATGACGCGGCGTCCCGGCCGCAGTGCCGCGAACGATCCGGGGCTTGCCGCCGTGCTCGGCGCGCCGGCATCGGTCGTGTGCCTCGTGGGCAAGACCTGGGATTTCCATGTCGATCTGGCGCTTGGCGTGTCGCGCAGCGAGAACATCGACATGATCGGCGAGAGCATCGCGCATGCCAGGTCGAAGAAGGCCGAAGTCATCTTCGATGCCGAGCATTTCTTTGACGGCTACAAGGCCAACCCAGGCTATGCGCTCGACTGCCTCAAGGCGGCATTTGCGGCGGGGGCGCGGTGGCTGGTGCTGTGCGACACCAATGGTGGCACGCTGCCGCACGAAATCGAGCGCATCGTCGGCGAGGTCGTCGCCAAGATTCCGGGCGACCATATCGGCATCCACTGCCACAACGATACGGACAACGCGGTCGCCAATTCGCTGGCCGCGGTGCACGCCGGCGCGCGGCAGGTCCAGGGCACGCTCAACGGCTTGGGCGAGCGTTGCGGCAATGCCAATCTCGTCTCGATCATCCCCAACCTGATGCTGAAGATGGGTTACTCGACCGGCATCTCGGAAGAGCAGCTCATGCAGCTCACGCACGTATCGCGGCTCCTCGACGAGCATCTCAACCGCGCACCCGCGCGCAACGCGCCCTATGTCGGCGAGAGCGCGTTCGCACACAAAGGAGGCCTGCACGTCTCGGCCGTGACGAAGGACCCGCGGACCTACGAGCACATTGCGCCGGAGAAGGTCGGAAACCAGCGCAACATCATCGTCTCGGACCAGGCGGGGCGCGCCAACATCCTGGCCCGCCTCAAGGAGATCGGCCTGACCGTCGATCCGGACGACGCGCGTCTGCCGCGCCTGATCGAGACCGTGAAGTCGCTCGAGCACGACGGATTTGCCTTCGACGGCGCCGAGGCGAGCTTCGAGCTGCTGGCACGGCGCGCACTCGGCGACGTACCGGAGTTCTTCGTCCTCAACTCGTTCCGGGTCCTGACCGAGCGCCGGCTCAACGCCAAGGGGCAGCTCGTTACCGTATCGGAGGCGACGATCAAGGCGCAGATCGGCGACCAGCACGCGATGACCGTTGCCGAAGGCAACGGCCCGGTCGATGCGCTCGACGGTGCGCTGCGCAAGGCCCTCACGCCCGTGTTTCCCCAACTCGGCGATATGCGCCTCGTCGACTACAAGGTGCGCATTCTGACGCCGGAGGCGGGTACCAAGGCAGTGACGCGTGTGATGATCGAAAGCGCCGACGGGCAGGGGCGTCGCTGGTCCACGGTCGGCGTTTCAGCGAACGTGATCGACGCGTCCTACAATGCCCTCCACGACGCGATCACGTGGAAGCTGTTCCACGACGGTGCACCCGCGCGGCAATGAACCTCCTGGCCCCCGCGGTCATTCTGGTCGGCACGCAGCTTGCCGAGAACATCGGCATGACGGCTCGCGCAATGCTCAACTGTGGGCTTACCGATCTGCGCCTCGTCCGCCCGCGGCCGGCGTGGCCCAATGACAAGGCCCGCGCCGCCGCCGCCGGCGCGGACGCGGTCATCGACGGCGCCCGTATATTCGAGTCGACGGCGGACGCAATCGCCGATCTGCACCACGTCTATGCGACCACGGCCCGCCTGCGGGAGGTCGTCAAGCCGGTGGTGACGGCGCGCGAGGCCGCCATCGAGGTCCATACGCGCGCGGGACGGACCGAACGCTCAGGCTTCATGTTCGGGCCGGAACGCACAGGCCTCGAGAACGACGACATCGCGCTTGCTCATACTATCGTGCACGTGCCGCTCAATCCCGCGTACGCGTCGCTCAACATCGCGCAGGCGGTGCTGCTGGTCGCCTATGAATGGTTCCAGGCCGGCAGCCACAGTCCCGCCCGCTTCATGGGTGGCAAAGGCGAGGCGGCGACCGCCGGCGAAATCAACCAGTTCCTGGACCGTCTGGAGGCGGAACTCGTCGATGCCGGGTTCCTGCGGAATCCCGAGATGCGGCCGACGATGGTGCGCAATATCCGGGCGATCTTCATGCGGGCGGGCCTGATGGCGCACGAGATCCGCACGCTGCACGGGATCGTGACCGCGCTTACCCGTCGGCCCCATGCCGGTTCGGCGCCGCCCCGCGGCTCGGCCGGGCGGCGGACCCGGCCGAAGATCGAAAATGACGGCGAGAACGGGGGGTAGGGCAGAGGAGCGCGCCGGTCAAAGGGGTTTGACAAGCAGTCGGCCCTAAGTATAGTACCGCGGCTCTGGCGGGACGGGCCCTGGACGGCATGGCGGGCACGGCCGCCTGTTATTTTTTGCGACAATCGAGATTGGCTCGGACGCGATGACGAAGCGTGCAGAATCGAAGTACAAGATCGACCGGCGACTCGGCGTGAACCTGTGGGGCCGGTCGAAGAGCCCCATCAACAAGCGCGAGTACGGTCCCGGCCAGCACGGCCAGCGCCGCAAGAAGCCGTCCGAGTACGGTCTCCAGCTGCAGGCCAAGCAGCGCCTGAAGGGCTATTACGGCAACATCACGGAGCGTCAGTTCCGCCGCATCTATGCGGAAGCCGTCCGCCGCAAGGGCGATACCGGCGAGAACCTGATCGGTCTGCTCGAGCGCCGGCTCGACGCTGTCGTCTACCGCCTGAAGTTCGCGGTGACGCCGTTCGCGGCGCGGCAGCTGATCAACCACGGCCATGTCCGGGTGAACGGCAAGAAGGTCAACATTCCCTCCTATCTCGTCAAAGAAGGGGACGTGATCGAGCTCAAGCCGAAATCGAAGGAAATGGCGTCGGTCCTCGCTGCCATCCAGTCGCCCGAGCGCAGCGTGCCGGATTACCTGACGCTGAACGAAAGCGAAATGAAGGGCACGTTCGTCCGCACGCCGAAGCTCTCCGACGTGCCGTATCCGGTGCAGATGGAGCCAAACCTCGTCATCGAGTTCTACTCGCGCTGATACGCGACAGGGTGCAACGGAAAAGCCGCCCGTTCGGGCGGCTTTTTTGTTGCGGGCGAGAACAATCGGGGGCGTTCACGGCGTGACGAGAATGTAAACAACGAGCATGCCGATGATGGCCGCCGCGATCGCCGTGTACATGACATAGCGCACGAAACCCTGCGGTGCGCCCTGGCGGGCCTCGTTGGGCGTCAGCACCTGCGGATTGGGACGCTGGGCGCGATCCTGCTCGTCGTTCCGGTCCGGCATCGCCCGTGGAAACGGTGCGGCGATGCGACGGTTCCGAACAACGTGACAGGCTAGGCGACAGCCTCTGTCTTCGGCTCCGCCGGGCGATCGAGCTTGCTCGCATCTTCAGCGTGCCAGCTTCTTGCGATGGCGTCGAGACGGTCGAGCACCTCGGTGAGTTCAACGCCGCGCGGCGCCAGGGTATAGGTCACCTGCGGTGGGATCGCGGGCTCGTAATGGCGCCGGATCACTTCGGCCTGTTCGAGCATTCGCAGTCGCTGTGTGAGGACCTTTGCCGATATGCCTTCGACGCGGCGCTTCAGCTCGCCGAAACGCGTCGGCCCGTTCGTGCGCAGCACCCACAGGATGTAAGTCGTCCACGGCCCCATCAGGAGGCGCAGGATCGCGTCCATCGGGCAGCCCATCGGGCTACAGGGCAGGGTCATCGCGACATTCCTTTCGCAAGTCGGCGAAACGCAAGACGGCCAAACAGGTGCCGTCCGTTACATTAGTTACTAAAAGGTACCTACTTTACAAAGGAAATTCAAGTGCACACATTCGTTTGTAAAAGTTACCAAAAGATACTTTGAAGCTTAATGTAACAAATTTCCTTAAGGTAACAACATGTCGCAAACCCAGCTCACGGCGCACGATTCCACCCGGGTCGCAGAAGCGGCATCGCAATGGAACGAACTGGGCACCGGTCGCGCCACGCGCGCGGCGCACGTCGTGCGTCGCTCAGGCGGCCCGACGGGTGACGGCCCATGATCGATCTCTGCGCCGCCGCCATGCCGAACGGCCGCATGATCTCGATCGCGCTCAAGGAACTCGGCCTCGACGACCGGGTCCGCAAGGTCGATCCCGGCAGCGGTGAACAGTTCGCGCCCAAATTCCTGACGGTCAGCCCGAACAACAAGACTCGGGCAATCGTCGGCGCGCAGGAACCCGATGGCGCGCCACTCGCGCCGTTCGATTCCGACCTATCGCGCCGGCGACTACTCGATCGCCGATATCACGGTGTTTCCGTGGGAGAGCGGCAACCCGCGGGGCGTCGCACGTGAGGACTTTCCCAATTTGGTGTACCGGCACGATGCGGTGGCCGCGCGGCCGGCCGTACGGCGCGGCATGCGTGTGCCGGGCTGAGGCGCCGATCGTCAAACGAAGCAAGAGGGACCCGAACATGACCGCGTGGATCATGCTGTTGACGGCGGGGCTGCTCGAGATCGCCTGGGCGATCAGTCTCAAGGAGGCGGGCGGCTGGACTAGGTTCTGGCCGAGCGTTTTCGCTGCCGGCAGCGCAATCCTGAGCTTCGTCATGCTGTCCTATGCGCTCAAGACGCTGCCGGTCGGCACGGCCTATGCGATCTGGGTCGGCATCGGCGCAGCGGGTGTCGCGTTGATGGGTATCGTCCTGTTCGACGAAAACGCATCGCTGCCACGGCTCCTCTGCATCGGCCTGATCGTCGCGGGTGTCGTCGGATTGAAACTCAACGAGGCGTAGACGGTTGAAGACGGTCATGATGCCGACGCTCTTCGTTTCCCATGGTGCGCCGACCCTGCCGCTCGAAGGAGGGCCGGCCCGCGACTTCTTCAACGAACTGGGCACCACCTTCGGGAAGCCGGCGGCGATCCTTGCCGTTTCGGCGCATTGGGAGACGCACGTGCCGACGGTCGGCACGGCGGAGCGCCCGGCGACGATCCACGATTTCTACGGCTTTCCGCGCGCGCTCTATGAGATGACGTATCCAGCGCCGGGCGCACCCGAGGTCGCGCGCCGTGCGGCCGCATGTATTCGCGCGGCCGGCCTCGATGTCGAGGAGAACGTGTCGCGCGGGCTCGATCACGGCGCCTGGGTGCCCTTGATGATGATGTATCCGGCGGCGGACGTGCCGGTGATGCAGCTCTCGATCCAGCCCGCGCTGGGGCCGGCCCATCATGCGGAACTCGGACGGGCGCTTGCGCCTCTCAGGGACGACGGCGTGCTCATCCTGGCGAGCGGCAGCGCCGTCCATAATCTGTCGACGCTCGTGTGGGGACAGCACGGCGCGCCGCCGGCATGGGTCAAGGCCTTCGATGACTGGCTCGAGGCACGTATCGCCGAAGGCGCTCACGACGAACTGATCGCCTATCGCGACCAGGCACCGGCCGCCGCCGCGGCGCATCCCAGCGACGAGCATCTGCTGCCGCTGTTCGTCGCGATGGGTGCAGCGGGACCGCGGGCGAAGGGCACGCGCCTGCATTCGAGCTTCATGCACGGCAGCCTCAGCATGGCTGCCTTCAGCTTTTCGTGATCCAGACCGATTGAACCCGGAACGTGGAGAGACGATGGCAAGCTTGCGAAACTTCGTCGGAAAGCTGGCTGCGCGGCTGAAGGACCGGGAACTGGTCGCCGGCTGGCTGCTCGTCTTCGTCATTTTGGCCGTCATCGGTCTTGCATCGTTCGGTGATGCGAAGCCGGGCGCGCCCGCGGGCGTGGTCGACGTATCGACACCCCGTTTCGAGGTCGACCGTGCGGGACAGAACAACCTTGGTCTTCCGGTGGCGCCGCGGGAGACGCAGGATTTCGATTGGGACTTGTGGCAATACGAGGAAATGCGCGCACGCTGGAGCGAACCGTAGGATGCCGGATGTCACGCGGCTCTGGCGGGCCGTCCGGTCGGAACGGCGCCGATCCGGCCGAGTTGAACCGACGAGGCCGCCCGTTCGGCCGACCAATGAAGCGGCCGACCAATGAAGCAGGGGGCTACGAGAGGAAGGCGCATGATGCACATCCCGTTCAGGCCGAGCCGCCGTCGCTTTGTGCTGGGCGCAGCCGTCGCTGGCGGCGTGTTCGCGCTGCAATCGGCCGCGGCACTGGCAGCGCTGCAGCCGACGCCGCAGTCGACCGGTCCGTTCTATCCGCGTGAGCTTCCGCTCGATCGCGACAACGATCTGGCGCGGGTCGACGGCGCATCCGCTCCGGCACGCGGTCGCATTACCCACGTGTTCGGAAGGGTGCTCGATGCGACCGGGCGCCCGATTGCCGGAGCGCGCGTCGAGATCTGGCAATGCAACGCGTTCGGCCGCTATCACCACGTCAACGATACGCGGGACGCACCGCTCGATCCCGGCTTTCAGGGGTACGGCCAGACCGTCACGGCCGACGACGGCACTTACCGGTTCCGGACGATCCGGCCGGTGCCGTATCCGGGCCGCACGCCGCATATCCATTTCGCGATCACCGCACCCGGCGGCGGGCGACTTGTCACGCAAATGTACGTTGCGGGCGAGTCGCGCAACGCAACCGACTTCCTGCTCAACAGCATCCGCGATCCGATGGCGCGTGAGACTCTGATCGTGCCGCTTCTGCCGGCACCGGAGCTCGAGCCCGGCGCGCTTGCCGGGACGTTCGACGTTGTGCTTGCCCGCGACGGCCGCTTCGGCTAGGCCAAAAGCAAGAAGGCGGCCCTTGTCGGGCCGCCCTCCATCGTTCGGAATGAAAGAAGGCTGTCGCTCAGGCCGCCTTCATGGCGATTCCCTTGCTGCGCAGCATCTCCTGCAGTTCGCCGGTCTGGAACATCTCGCGGACGATGTCACAGCCGCCGATGAACTCGCCCTTCACGTAGAGCTGCGGGATCGTCGGCCAGTTCGAGAAGTCCTTGATGCCTTGACGGATCGACGGATCGGAGAGCACGTCGATGCTTTTGAACTTCACGCCGAGATGCGTGAGAATCTGAACGACCGCGGCGGAAAACCCGCATTGCGGGAACACCGGGCTGCCCTTCATGTAGAGGACGACGTCATTATTCTGAATGTCGTCCCTGATGCGCTGTTCGACGGTCGAATCCATCGTCGGATCTCCTGGAAGAAAGGGCGTGTCGTGCGCCCGAGATTCAGGCGCCTTCGGGGACGGAGGTCTGCAGCGCCATCGCGTGCAACTCTCCACCCATCCGGCCCTTCAGGGCCTGATAAACCATCTGGTGCTGCTGCACCCGCGTCTTGCCTTTGAACGTCGCCGAGACGACATGCGCGGCATAGTGGTCGCCGTCACCGCGCAGATCCTCGATCGTTACCTGTGCATCGGGGATCGCCTCGCGGATCAGTCGCTCGATCTCGGTCGCCGACATCGGCATGGGGCGTTCTCAGCTCCGGCCTTTACGGTGCCGCCATGAAGGCCGGCAGCCAGCTCTCATGCGCGGCACGCAACTCCTCGACCGATATAAGGACGGCCCCATTGAGTGTCAATCGAGGCTCGGCCGTCGTCCGGCCCAGTACCGTGGCGGGAACGCCGGCCGCACGGGCGCGGTCGAGCACGGTATCGGCATCGGCCGACGTGACCACGTAGCGGCCCTGGTCCTCCCCGAACAGGAAGGCGTGCAGCGGCACCGCGTCCGCAATGTCGATCGCGAAACCGAAGCCGCCGGCCAGCGCCATCTCGGCGAGACCGACCAGCAGGCCGCCATCCGACAGATCATGGCATGCGGACACCATCCCGGCGCCGATCAGGGCCCGGACGAGGTCACCGTTGCGGCGCTCGGCGGCGAGGTCGACCGGCGGCGGCGCCCAGACCTCGCGCGCGACCGCATGGTCCCGGCACAGCTCGCGAAAGTAGAGCGACTGGCCCAGCCAGCCCCTGGTCTCGCCGATCAGGATGATGGTATCGCCCGGGCGCTGGAAGGCGAGACCCATCGTCTTCGTCACGTCGTCGACCACACCGACACCGCCGATCGTCGGGGTGGGCAGAATGGCTTGGCCCTGGGTCTCGTTGTAGAGCGACACGTTGCCGGACACGACCGGATAGTCGAGCGCGAGGCAGGCCTTGCGCATGCCCTCGATGCAGCCGACGAACTGGCCCATGATCTCGGGCCGTTCCGGGTTGCCGAAGTTCATGTTGTCGGTAATGGCGAGGGGACGCGCCCCCACGGCTGTCAGGTTGCGCCATGTCTCGGCGACGGCCTGCGCGCCGCCCGTCTCGGGGTCGGCATAGCAGTAGCGTGGCGTGCAGTCGGTGGTGATGGCCAGGCCCTTGTGCGTGCCGGGGACGCGGACGACCGCAGCGTCGCCGCCCGGCCGCTGCACGGTGTGGCCACGGACGAGGTAATCGTACTGTTCCCAGATCCAGCGCCGGCTGCACAGATCGGGCGACGCCATGAGGGTCTTGAGCGCCTGGCCCGGGTCGTGGGCGGGAACCGCGTCCGCTTCGAGCACCGGACGCGCGGGGGTGCGTACCCACGGACGGTCGTACTCGGGCGACTGCGTGACCATCGGCCCGACGGGCATGTCGGCTTCGACCTTGCCGTTCTTCTTCACGACCAGGCGTCCGGTCGTGGTCACCTTGCCGATCACGGCGCAGTCGAGCTCGTACTTCGCGAAGATCCGCGCCGCGACGTCCTCGCGGCCCGGCTTCAGGATCATCAGCATGCGCTCCTGACTCTCGGAGAGCATGATCTCGTAGGCGGTCATGCCGGCTTCGCGCGTGGGCACGCGGTCAAGGTCGAGCTCGATGCCGAGCCCGCCCTTACCGGCCATCTCGACGGACGAGGAGGTGAGACCCGCCGCACCCATGTCCTGGATCGCGACGATGGCGTCCGTCGCCATCAGCTCGAGGCACGCTTCGATCAGGAGCTTCTCGGTGAAGGGGTCGCCGACCTGCACGGTCGGGCGCTTTTCCTCGGACTTCTCGTCGAACTCGGCCGAGGCCATGGTCGCGCCGTGAATGCCGTCGCGTCCGGTCTTGGCACCGACATAGACAACCGGATTTCCCGGTCCGGCAGCGGCCGAATAGAAGATCCGGTCGGCCGGGGCGATGCCGACGGTCATGGCGTTGACCAGGCAGTTGCCGTTGTAGGACGGGTCGAAATTCGTCTCGCCGCCCACGGTCGGCACGCCGACGCAGTTACCGTAGCCGCCGATGCCGGCGACGACGCCGGCGACAAGATGGCGCGTCTTGGGATGACTCGGGTCGCCGAAGCGCAGCGCATTCATGTTGGCGATGGGTCTTGCGCCCATCGTGAACACGTCGCGCAGGATGCCGCCCACGCCCGTCGCCGCACCCTGGTACGGCTCGATGAACGAAGGGTGGTTGTGGCTTTCCATCTTGAAGACGGCGGCGAGACCGTCGCCGATGTCGATGACGCCTGCGTTCTCTCCGGGTCCGCAGATGACCCACGGTGCCTTGGTGGGCAGCTGCTTCAGCCATTTCTTCGATGACTTGTAGGAGCAGTGCTCGCTCCACATCACCGAGAAGATTCCGAGCTCGGTCAGCGTCGGTTCGCGGCCGAGGATCGCGATCGCGCGGTCGTACTCCTCGGGCGTCAGGCCCATCAGGTCGTCGGGGCGCCTGGCCTTGGGCGTGGGACTCGTCCGGCTCATGCCATGGCCTCGGCAAGCGCGTCGAACAGCGGCCGGCCGTCGACCGAGCCGAGCACGGGATCGGTCGCGTCCTCGGGGTGCGGCATCAGGCCGAGCACATTCTTGGTTTCGTTGAACACGCCGGCGATGTTGCGCGCCGAACCGTTGCAGTTTGCCTCGGGCGTGACGTTGCCGTCGGGGTCGCAGTAGCGGAAGGCGATCTGGCCGCGCTGCTCCATCCGGTCGAGAGTGGCGTCGTCGGCGAAATAGTTGCCGTCGTGATGGGCGACGGGAACGCGGATCACCTGTCCGGTTGCGTAGCGGTTCGTGAACAGGCTCTGGCTCGTCTCGACCCTCAGGTACACGTCCTTGCAGATGAACTTGAGGCTCGCGTTAGGCAGCAGCACGCCCGGCAGCAGACCGGCCTCGCACAGGATCTGGAACCCGTTGCAGATGCCGATCACCGGCGTGCCGCGCTCGGCCCGCCGCCGGATCTCGTTCATGATGGGCGAGCGCGCGGCGATGGCGCCGGTGCGCAGGTAGTCGCCATACGAGAAGCCGCCCGGAAGCACGATCAGGTCGACGTCGGGAAGCTCCGTCTCGCGATGCCAGACGATCGCCGGCTTGCGGCCGGTCGAGCGTTCGATGGCGTCGACGACGTCGGGTTCACGGTTCGATCCGGGAAAGAGGATGACGGCGGATTTCATGGCGAACTAGCGGGCCTCACCTTGAGCCTGTCGAAGGTTGGCGTCCATTGACGGTATGTCCTCATGCCTCAACAGGCTCGACATGAGGGGCCTCGATCATTCCACCAGCTCGATCGCGTAGTTCTCGATCACGGTGTTGGCGAGCAGCTTCTCGCACATCTGCTTCACGGCTTCGTGCGCCTTGGCACGATCCGTTTCGGCGAGATCGAGCTCGATGTACTTGCCCTGGCGCACCTCGTTAACACCGGTAAAGCCGAGATTGCCGAGCGCGTGCGCGATCGCCTTGCCCTGCGGGTCGAGAACGCCGTTCTTCAGCGTGACGTGGACCTTGGCCTTCATGCGTTCAAACGCTCCCCCGCGCGCTCACTGCATCGTCTTGGGACCCTGGAGGTCCTGCGGCCCACCCTCGGGCAGAATGCCGAGCCGGCGCGCGACCTCGCGATAGGCCTCCTCGACGTTGCCGAGGTCGCGGCGGAAGCGGTCCTTGTCGAGCCTCTCGCCAGTCTTGACGTCCCACAGCCTGCACGTGTCCGGGCTGATCTCGTCGGCGAGGATGATGCGCATTTCTTCGTCGGTCCAGTGGCGGCCGAACTCGACCTTGAAGTCGACGAGACGCAAGCCGACGCCGAGGAAGAGTCCCGACAGGAAGTCGTTGATGCGCAGCGCCAGCGCCATCATATCGTCAATGTCCTGGGTCGAAGCCCAGCCGAACGCCGTGATGTGCTCCTCGGTGATCATCGGGTCGCCGAGCTCGTCGCTCTTGTAATAGAACTCGACGACGGAGCGGGGAAGGTGCTGGCCCTCCTTGACACCGAAGCGCTGCGCGAAGCTGCCAGCCGCGATGTTGCGCACGACCACTTCGATCGGAATGATCTCCACCTCGCGCACCAGCTGTTCGCGCATGTTGAGGCGGCGCATGAAATGCGTCGGCACACCGATCTCCTCGAGCCGCAGCATCAGATATTCCGAGATGCGGTTGTTGAGGACACCTTTGCCGGTGATTATGCCCTTCTTCTTGGCGTTGAACGCGGTCGCATCGTCCTTGAAATACTGGACGATCGTGCCCGGCTCGGGGCCTTCGAAGAGAATCTTGGCCTTGCCTTCGTAGATCTGTCTGCGTCGGGACATCTGGGCTGTTCGGGAAACGGCCGACCTTCCGGCCGGTATGACGGAATCGATCACGGGCGCGCCCGTGTGCGACTTCTTATATACCCCTTGAATGCCGTGCCGCAATGCTACCAATTCGCGGCCTTGATCAAAGAGTTACGTCCTCGTACCGGATCGAATCGGGGTGGCCGCGGCCGAACTTCCAGACGGGTTTTACCTTAGGTGCGGCGGCAACGCTCGGCAGCGCGATCAGGGACGAGGACGTCGTACCGAACCCTTCGGGCGTCACCACGGTCATGGCCGATCGGGGGCCGCAGCCGGCCTCCGTCGCGCGGCTTGCAAGCAGCGCCTGCCACGCCGACCAGTCGTTCCGATTCGGATCGGGCACGGCAGCGGCGCGGAACCGCGGCAGATAGTAGCGGATCCGCGCCGAGGTCGTATCGTTCAGGTCGTGGGCCGTCAGCATCGACAGGCCCTCGGGCACTTCATGCACCGTGATCGCATCAGGTGCGTCACCACCGAGCGAGCGGATCCAGAATGCGTCGCGGTTATCCGCTACGAACATGTTGAACGGCCGCCAAGCGCGGGCGTCGAGCCGGGCAAGCGCCGCTACCGCCGCTACCGCATCGGCGTGATCGAGTGCCTCGAGCGGAAGTTCGCCGCGCGAGCGCAGGCCCGCTGCGGGCCCGAGCGTACCGGGGCGGTTGAGGACGCCGGCGACGACGCCATGGTTGTTAATGCCGAGCCATGTGCCGCCGGCAAGCTCGTCGAGCCCGGCGACGATGTCGCGGTCCGGCCAGTGGCGTGCGGGCGGGCGCCAGGGCCGCTCGACCCGCTCGTCGCGATTGGCGGCGATGATCAACGGCCAGTCGTGGCCGGGCCGGCGCAGGAAGACGACAGTGCACATGGCAGCTTGGGCGGACGGCGCGATTGCCGCTGGTCCGTGCCACTTGTATAAGACCGCCGGCGCATCCTAACGTGGATGCCGCGGATTTCAGGTTTCCGGTAGGGAGACAGTACGGGCATGACGACCTTCGACGACCGCGAAAAGGGCTTCGAACAGAAGTACAAGCACGACCAGGAACTTCAGTTCAAGGTCAATGCCCGGCGCAACCGGCTGCTCGGGCTGTGGGCGGCGGAGCGCATGGGGTTGAGCGGCGCGGCTGCCGACGATTACGCAAAAACGGTCGTGCAGGCCGATTTCGAGCGGCCTGGCGACTCCGATGTCGTCGAGAAGGTACTCAAGGACCTGAACGACAAGGGTGTAAGCGTCACCGAGGTACAGGTGCGCAAGGAAATGGAACGCCTGCTCGCGGTCGCGAAAGAGCAGATCATGAATCAGTCATGAGGCCGCCGGCCTCACGACCGACGGCCGAAACCGGCCGGTTCGGCGGCGCGACGTGACTGCCGCGCGCGGCTGCGTTTATCCGAACGGAAATATGTGATGCGCGCTCGATATGAGCGCGCGTTTGTGACGCAATCGGCATTGCCGTAACGCGAGCCGTCTTGCACGCGCCTCGCCATACAAGATGCTGCCCTCATGTCGGGCCGAGGCGCTGCATGTCGTTATCGGCCGTGCGATCACCGGATTTTGAGCGGCGTTTTGCGCGCATGCGCCGGCAGACCGTGTGCAGCGGCGGGAACGCGCCCGACCTGACGGAACTCAGGTGCCGGCGTCACCGTTCCGAACCGTGGCAGCCGGCGGAGCCGGAAATCCAACGAGTGAGGGCGCCATGTCGAGGGGGTCGCAGAGCCGCGCACAGTATGACGACGAACGGCGAATGGCGCTCGGCGCCCGGTTCAGCCAGGTTCGTGCATTCACCGAACAACTGGCCTCGTGCCTGACGCCCGAGGATCAGACGATCCAGTCGATGCCCGACGTGAGTCCGACGAAGTGGCATCTCGCGCATACCACGTGGTTCTTCGAGACATTCCTGCTCGGCCCCCACGATGCTGCATACGAGGTCTTCGACACCCGATACGGCTTTCTCTTCAATTCGTACTACGAGGCGGTCGGCCCGCGGCATCCACGACCGCAGCGCGGTCTGCTGTCGCGGCCCGGCGTCGACGACATCATGCGATACCGGCGGCACGTCAGCACGGCGATGGAGCGGTTGATCGCACATGCAGCCGACGCGACGTGGCGGGCCATTGCACCGCTCCTGGAACTCGGCATTGCCCACGAGGAGCAGCATCAGGAATTGATCCTGATGGATATCAAACACGTGCTCTCGTGCAATCCGATGCGCCCGTCCTACCGGGCGTCGGCGCCGGCGGTGCGTGCCGAGTCTTCCCCGCAAGGGTGGACGTCCTATGCCGGCGGCCTCGTGGAGATCGGTCATCGCGGCGACGGATTCGCCTTCGACAACGAAGGGCCGCGGCACAAGGTCTGGGTCGAGCCGTTTCGTCTCGCGAATCGCCCGGTCACCTGCGGCGAGTATCTGGCGTTCATCGAGGACGGCGGCTACCGCCGCCCGGAGCTCTGGCTGTCGGACGGGTGGGCCGCCGTCAATTTGCGCGGCTGGGAGGCGCCGCTCTATTGGGAACGGCGGAACGGCGCGTGGCTGATCTTCACCCTTTCGGGTCTGCGTTCGCTCGATCCGTCCGAGCCCGTATGCCACGTCAGCTACTACGAGGCCGATGCGTTCGCACGCTGGGCTGGCAAGTGGCTGCCCACCGAGGCGGCGTGGGAGACGGCAGCCGCAACGCTGCCGGTCGCTGGCAATTTCGCCGATCGCGGCCGTTTCCATCCGCAATCCGCGCCGCTGACCGAGGGGCCCGTCCAGATGTTCGGCGACGTCTGGGAATGGACGTGCAGCGCGTACACCGCCTATCCGGGCTTCCGGCCGCCGGCGGGCGCGATCGGCGAATACAACGGCAAGTTCATGGCGAACCAGATGGTGCTTCGCGGCGGGGCGGCGGTGACGCCGCCGGATCATGTCCGGGCGACATATCGCAACTTCTTTTTCCCGGATGCGCGCTGGGCCTTCAGCGGCATCCGCCTTGCGGAGGAGGCGTAATGGAAAGCTGCGTTCACGGCCTCGTCGACCTTGCGCCGAGCGAGGAGAATTTCCGGTACGCGGTCCTGGCCGGCCTCTCGCGAACGCCGAAATCGATTCCGTGCAAGTTCCTCTATGACGCGCGCGGTTCGGCATTGTTCGAAAAGATCTGCGAGTTGCCGGAGTATTATCCGACGCGCACCGAGTGCAGCATTCTGCGGCGATCGGCGGGCGAGATCGCCCAACATGTCGGGCCGGATTGCCAGATCGTGGAATTCGGCAGCGGATCGAGCACGAAGACCCGCATTCTTCTTGACGCGCTGCGGCGACCTTCATCCTATGTCCCCGTCGACATCTCGCGCGAGCAGCTGCGTGCCGCGGTATCGGCGCTGGCCTCGCGCTACCACGGCCTCGATATCGTCGCCATCTGCGCCGACTACACGGCGGATGATTTTGTGCCGGCGCTGCCCGGGGCGAACGGCACGCGGCTCGCGTTTTTCCCCGGTTCGACCATCGGCAACTTCGAGCCCGGGGAGGCCAGGCGCTTCCTCGCGCGATGCGCGCGCGTGGTGGGTGCGGGCGGCGCGCTTTTGATCGGCGTCGATCTCAAGAAGGACGAGGGAATCCTGAACGCCGCCTACAACGATGCGGCAGGCGTCACCGCGGCCTTCAACCTGAACCTGCTCGTGCGGATGAACCGCGAGCTCGGTGCGTCCTTCGACGTCCGGCGTTTCGCGCATGATGCGTTCTATTCCAAGGCCCAGGGGCGGATCGAGATCTATATCCGCAGTCTCGAGCGCCAGGTCGTGTCGGTCGCCGGACGGTCGTTCCTTTTCGCGCCCGGCGAACGGATCCATACGGAGAACTCCTACAAATACGCGATCGGCGAGTTCCAGCGCTTGGCCGAAGAGGCCGGCTTCCGCCCCGTTCGCGCCTGGACCGACCCGCAGGGACTCTTCAGCGTGCATCTGCTTCGCGCCTCGTCCTGAGGGGCCGGCACCGCGATCCAAGCGGAACCGTTTGCTCCTGCCGACGTTAAGCTTGCGACAGAGAGGGAACGGGCGAATGCGCTGGAAGCTTCTGGCCGCGGCCATCATGGCGTTGACCGCCTGCGCGCGGGAGCCGCGCGTCCAATCCTCGTCGCTCGACGTCGTAACCATCCGGTATTTCGGCGACCACGGCGGTGCCGTCGACGGCACGGCGAGTGAAAATGCGGACGCTACGGACGCCGGGCGATCTTCCGCAGCAACATCGCCGAATCGGGCGGCGACAAGCTGGCGATCTACGACTGTCGCGTGTAAGGCGCCGCCCTCAACTCTCGAAACCGCAATCCACGGCATTCTCGCCCCGCCCCATTTCCCGGAAACGGCGGGGAGAGAGGGCGTCCGCTCAGCGACGCGACCGGCGTGACCGGCTGCCGCGAGACTTCGTGCCTGCGTTTGCGTTGCCGTTCGCCTTGCCGAAAACCCGCTTGAAGATCGTGTCGACGTGCTTGAAGTGATAGTCGAGATCGAACTGCGCGGCGAGCTGCTTCGGCGGGATGTACTTCGTGACGAGCGGATCGGCCAGGAGGCGGTCAAGCAAGCTGCCACCGTTCTTCCACGTCTCCATGGCGTTGCGCTGCACGATCTTGTAGGCCTCCTCGCGGCTCATTCCGGCCTGGGTGAGGGCAAGCAGCACCCGCTGCGAATGGATCAGGCCGCCCAGCCGGTCGAGATTGGCCTTCATGCTCTCCGGATAGACGACGAGGTTCTCGATCAGATTGGCAAGACGGTTTAGCGCGAAATCGAGCGCGATCGTCGCATCGGGCGCGAATACGCGTTCGACCGCGGAATGCGAGATGTCGCGCTCGTGCCACAGGGCAACGTTCTCCAGCGCGGGTATGACCGCGGCCCGGATGATGCGGGCAAGCCCGGTGAGATTCTCCGACAGCACCGGGTTGCGCTTGTGCGGCATCGCCGACGACCCCTTCTGCCCGGGGCTGAAGTACTCCTCCGCCTCGCGCAGCTCGGTGCGCTGCAGGTGGCGGATCTCGACCGCGATCCGCTCGATCGAGCTGGCGATCACACCCAGGGTCGCAAAGAACATCGCGTGACGGTCGCGCGGGATGACCTGGGTCGAGATCGGCTCGATCGCCAGCCCGAGCTTCTTGGCGACGTAGGCTTCGACCCGCGGGTCGATATGGGCGAAGGTGCCGACCGCCCCGGAGATGGCGCAGGTCGCGATCTCGCGCCGGGCGGCTTCGAGCCGGGCGCGGTTGCGCGCGAACTCCGCGTAGAAGCTCGCGAGCTTGAGACCGAACGTTACTGGTTCCGCATGGATGCCATGGCTGCGGCCCACGATGGGTGTCATCTTGTGCTCGAATGCCCGCTTCTTGAGCGCGGCGAGCACCCGGTCGAGATCGGCGAGGAGGATATCGGATGCCTGCTTGAGCTGGATGGCGAGGCAGGTGTCGAGCACGTCGGAGGACGTCATGCCCTGGTGCACGAACCGGGCTTCCGGCCCGACATGCTCGGCGAGATTGGTCAGGAAGGCGATGACGTCGTGTTTGGTCTCGCGTTCGATTTCGTCGATTCGCGCGATCTCGAATTTGCCGCGGGCCCAGACGGCCTTCGCTGCCGATTTCGGGATCACGCCCAGTCGGGCCTGCGCGTCGCAGGCATGCGCCTCGATCTCGAACCAGATCCGGAATTTGTTTTCCGGCGCCCAGATGGCCGCCATCTCCGGTCGAGAATAACGCGGAATCAAAACTTCTGCCCCTTCGTTGAATGACGTGTCGCGGCTGTGTCCGGCCCGGAATGACGGCAAACATTTATCGCGGCATCCGGGGGCAATCAAAGCCGAAAGTGGTGCCGTTCGGCAGGCACCCGTTCGTGCCGTCGCGACATCATGGCTTCAGGATTGCCCGGCGGCCTGACGGGCGTGCGATCGACCGCGACGGGGGCGAAGATGATCGGGGCGTGCCGGCGGACTATCGGATCGCGGCGGGTCTGGAGGACCGCCGGTCCATGCCAGGGCGGTGTATCCCGATCGTCACGGGGCGCTACTCACCGCGCCGCGCCAAGCGCGCCGCCCGCCAGTCGGCAAACAGACGGTCGTTGTGGCGCTCTTCGATCTTTTCGAGGATCAGGGTGAGAAGAAGGCGCAGAGTCGTCATCGAATCGGCCCTCGTCGAATGGAGGTTGGATACCATCGGCCGATGACGAAACTTTGACACCCTCGCCGCTATTCTCGGAAAGGCGGAGAGGGTTTACCCCCGGCAACGAAGCGGTCATTCGGCCCGCTGTCCCCGCCGCTCGTTCGGCGATCGGCCCCGACCATCGGGGGGCCGTCGGCAATCCGTCCGGTGCGCCTTATGACGCCGCAGTCGGGACCGTCACCCCGATCATGCTGTCGCGCGTGACGAGCACGGCGAGCCTGTCCTCGTCCCAGCCGTCGGTGCCGGCCGGCCGCATGGGAAGCACGAGATAGCGAAGGTCGGCCGTCGAATCGACCACCCGCACCTCGACGTCGTCCGGCAGATGCGTGCCGAACTCCGCGAGGACGCCCCGGGGGTCCTTGACGGCGCGCGCACGGTATTCGGGGCTCTTGTACCAGGCCGGCGGAATGCCGAGAATCGCCTTTGGGTAGCACGAGCAGAGCGTACACACGACGAGGTGGTGCCGCTTCGGCGTGTTCTCGAGCACCATCACGTCCGGCGCGTTGCTGCAATCGATGCCCAGCTCTTCGGCGGCTGCCTTCGCGTTGGCGAGCAGTCGCTGTTTGAAGGCCGGATCGACCCAGGCCCGCGCGATGAGCTTCGCCCCGACCGCCGGGTTGCGGGAATCCATCAGATCAATCTGCCGGCGCAGGTCGTCAGCGGTGAAGACGCCCTGTTCGATCAGCAGCTCGCGAATCGCGCGTTCGAGCAACGCCGATTCGGGCGATGGGCCGTGCGCCGCGATCGGGGCATGTTCGTCCGGACCGTGGGGATGGTCCTGGTGGGCGTGGACGTGAGCGTCAGCCATGGCGTTCCTCCGCCGGTTCCAGCCAGTGCTCGTAAAGATCGGCGACCACCGTGTCGGCAGACCCGTCGCCTGTCCCGGGCCATAGTCCCGCCCGCACGAAGCGGACCTGATAGAGCATGCGGGCCGGCAGACCCGATTTGCCGAACGCGAGTTCCTCCGGGTTCGGGAAACTGCCGAGCTGCCGTTCGACGATACCCTCGCGGCCGCGCAGGTAGTGCGGGGTTCGGATGTGTACGCGGACTGGACCGGCTTCGGGCCAGTCGTTCCGCACGCGCACGCGGTCGCCGGGCACGAAGATGGTCATGCCTTGGCCTCGTCGGACATCTGCAGACGGAGCTCGGCTAGCTTGTTCTCGACGGCTGCGCGATCCAGCACGCCTTTCTCGAGTAGCAGGTCGTGGATGGCGCGCAGCCACTTCTCGTAATAGGACAACCTCATATATTCGTGCGGGGGCAGCGATTCGATCGCGCGCCGCAGCTCGTCCACGCGGATGATCCGTCGCGACGGGTGCGACAGCAGATACATCATCGCGTCGACGTTTTTGTCGAATTGGGTCAGCTCGTGCTCGGTCCGGTCGATCGGACGCGAGGCAAGGGGTTCGACGCCCCCGAGGTCGTGCGTGGCGCGGGGCGGGCTTTGGCTCATGCCGGCGAGCTTAACGCCGTGGCGCCGCGGCGTTCAAGGCGGGCCATGGTTGGCATCGCGGGCGCTCTATGGCTAGTCTCCCGCCGGCAGAGGGGAGAACGCCGATCCATGCACCAAGTGGAGATCCGTCCCGAGATCATCGCGCGCGTGATGCAGCGCCGCAAGCGCCTGCACCTCTTCGACCGGTTCGATCCGGTGCGGACGGCTCTGGTCACGATCGACATGCAAAATACCTTCGTCGCACCCGGCGCGCCGGCCGAGGTGCCGGCGGCGCGTGGTATCGTCGCGAACATCAACCGGCTGGCCGAGGCGCTGCGCCAGCGGCGCGGCCACGTGATCTGGGTGATCCATGCCAACCAGCGTGTAGGCAACGGCAGCGATTGGCCCGGCTTCTTCGAGAACTTCGTGGCCGACGACGTACGGACTCAGACCATCGACAGCCTCGTGTCGGACGGAGAGGGGCAACGTCTGTGGCACGAACTGGACGTGAAGCCTGGGGACATCCATGTGATCAAGAACCGCTACAGTGCGTTGATTCCCGGCGCCTCGCCGCTCGAGCGTATTCTGCGCGGCATCGGCGTTCGCACGCTGCTGATCGCCGGCACGAAGACGAACGTGTGCTGCGAATCGACGGCGCGCGACGCCATGATGCTCGATTTCGAAGTCGTCATGGTTTCGGATTGCCTCGCCGCGCTGTCGGACGAGGAACACCGCGCGACCTTGGAGACGGTCATCCAGCAGTTCGGCGACGTGCTTTCGACCGACGAGACGATCGCTCGACTCGGCATGCGCTAGCCTTCGTGCTTGCGGCCGATTCTGGTCAGCACGACGATGTTACCGATCAGAATGAGCACCATGCCGGCGAAGGCGAGCGGCGTCCATCGATAGTCTTCGAAAAAGGTCGAAAGCGTCAGCGCGATCACCGGAAAGACGACGCTTGCATACGCGGCGCGGTCGGGTCCGATGCGGCCGATCAGCGTGAGATAGGAGCCGAATCCGATGACCGAGGCGAAAACGGCGAGGAAGAGCAGCGAGCCTACATAGGCCGGTGACGGATCGAACACGATCGGAACCCCACGAACCAGCACGAAGGCGGTCGTGAGCAGGGCGCCGTAGGCCATACCGAAGGCGTTGCCCTGGACGACGGGGATACCGGCCCGCTGATTGCGGGCGGAGGCGATGTTGCCGAGCGAGGCGAACATGGTGGCGACGAGCGACAGGCCGAGACCGATGAGCCTGTCGCTCGACAGGTCGAAGGCAACGAGGTCCGGCCAGAAGACCAGCGCAAGGCCCGCGATTCCGAGGGCTGCGCCGAGCGTGACACGCGGCCGGACGGGAAGCCCGAGCAGCAGCGCGCCGAGGAAGATGTTTATGATGACGATGGTCGAAAACGTCAGGGCGACGAGTCCGCTCGTCATGTAGCCGGTCGCGAAATAGAAGATGATGTAGTTGATCGAAAAGAGCGGCAGCCCCTGCAGCGCGATGAACGCGTGTTGGCGCAGGCTGAAGCGGAGCGTCAGACCGCGCAGCCAGCACCAGCCGAGGAGCAGTGCGGCGGCCAGGATGAAGCGGTAGGCGACCGAGAGCTCGGGCGGGACTAGGCCGAGCTGCAGCTTGATGCCGAGCCAGGACGAGCCCCACACCGCGATCGTGACGAAATACAGGAAAACGTTGTTCATGAGCGTTGGCGCTGCTGGGAAGGCAGGGGCGTTGCGGGCGATCAGAACAGCCCGAGGCTGCGCAGGCTCGTGTGGCCCGTGCGACCGACGATGATGTGGTCGTGGAGCGCGATACCGAGTACCGCCGCCGCCTTGGCGACCTCGCGGGTCATCTCGATATCCGCCTTGGAAGGGGTGGGATCCCCTGATGGGTGATTGTGTACGAGGATGATCGCCGATGCACCGAGCTCGAGCGCGCGTTTGACGACTTCACGCGGATAGACCGGCGTGTGATCGACGGTTCCGCGCTGTTGGGTCTCGTCGGCGATCAGCGCATTCTTTCGATCGAGGAACAGGAGATGGAACTGCTCGACGGTCTCATGCGCGAGCCGGGTCCGGCAATAGTCGAGCACCTTCTGCCATGAGCCGAGGACGGGACGGTTCATGACCTCGGCACGGGCGAGGCGAAGTGCCGCCTCGCGCACGACCTTGATGATGTCGATCGCTGTGTCGCCGAGCCCCGCCTCGGCGAGACTCTCGCGTGGCGCGGCAATCACGGCGGCGAAGGTCTTGAAGCGATCGATGAGCGCCTTGGCGAGCGGCTTCACGTCGCGGCGCGGAATTGCGGCGAACAGCAGCAGCTCCAGGATCTCGTAGTCCGGCAAGGCGTCGCCGGCCTTCCGGAACCGCTCGCGGAGCCGGGCGCGGTGGCCGTGGTAGTGCGGCTTCTCGTTCGGCGCCGATGGCTCCGTCGCCGGCCGTTCGTCGAATTCGTTCACGCCTGCCGCCCCGAAATGCTCCGCCCTGAAGGCCGACAGCTTAGCATTCGTGCCGTTGTGAGGGCGAGGCCGCCTACAACCACCGGACGCGTTTCAGCGAGCGGGCGCCTGGCCATGGTCTGGCCGAAGAGCCCTGGGGATACATGCGGGCTACGGCTACGGCGCGGGAAGCCGCGGCGACGATGTTCCACGGGCGAGGTGCTTAACGCCGGACGATGAAGAGCGCCGGATCGTGCCGCGTTTCCCATCCGGCCCGCTCCAGTTCCGGCGCGTCGCTCTCCTCGGCCGGGTAGCCGAGGCAGAAATAGCCGATGAATTGCCACCCATCGGGAACGGCCAACGCCTCGGCAACCGCGACCGGATCGAGGATCGAGACCCACCCCATGCCGATGCCTTCGGCGCGGGCCGCCAGCCACAGCGTATGAATGGCGGCGACGGCGGAGTACGCCATCGTCTCCGGCATGGTCCGGCGACCGAGCCCGTGACCCTTCGTCGTCGTCGGGTCGACGAACACCGCCACGTGGCAGGGCGCTTCGTCGAGCCCGGCGAGCTTGAGGCGGGCATAGCGGGCGGCTCGCTCCCCCGACAGCTCGGCCAACGCCTCGCGGTTGCAAGCCTCGAAGATCGCGCGCACACGGTCGCGTCGTCCATCGTCGTCGACGGTGACGAAGCGCCACGGTTGGCTCAGTCCGACCGACGGCGCCAAGCAGGCAAGCCCGATGAGACGTTCGACCGTCCCATCCGGCAGCGGATCGCGGCGAAACCGGCGAACATCGCGGCGCCATGTCAGGAGATCACACAGCCTGGCGCGGAACGCGTCGTCGAAACGCGGCGGATCGCGCCCGGTAGGATTTTGGCCGTCACCCATGATCGGCCGACAATCAGAGGGTGTAAGGTGGCCGCGTGTAACCCTTGGGCGAGAGCGTGAAGATTTCGTACCCGGTCGCGGTGACACCGACCGAGTGCTCGAACTGCGCCGAAAGCGATCGGTCCTTGGTTACGGCCGTCCAGCCATCCGCCAGGATCTTCACTTCCCAGCGGCCGGCATTGATCATGGGTTCGACCGTAAAGAACATGCCCTCGCGCAGGACGACGCCGGTGCCGGGTTCGCCATAGTGCAGGACTGATGGGGCGTCGTGAAAGACGCGCCCCAGGCCGTGCCCGCAGAAGTCCCGCACGACGGAAAACCGTTGTGCCTCGGCATAGCTCTGGATGGCATGCCCGATATCGCCCAGGGTCGCGCCCGGACGTATGACTTCGATGCCACGCATCATCGCCTCGTACGTGACCTCGACGAGGCGACGGGCCTTCACGCCGACGTCGCCGACGAAATACATCCGGCTCGTATCGCCGTGCCATCCATCGAGAATCACGGTCACGTCGATGTTGATGATGTCGCCCTCGGCAAGGCGCTTGTCGCCGGGAATGCCGTGGCAGACGACGTGGTTCACCGACGTGCAGATGGACTTCGGGAAGCCGCGATAGCCGAGCGGCGCGGGGATGGCGCCGTGCGACACGATGAAATCGTGGCAGAGCCGGTCCAGCTCGCCGGTGGTGACCCCCGGCTTTACGTAGGGTGTGATGAAATCGAGCGTCTCGGCGGCAAGCCGGCCGGCTCGGCGCATACCCTCGAAGTCGTCGGGCCCGTGAATCTTGATCGTGCGGCTTTCCTCGGCCGCTTCGGCGCGTTTCAGCTGGTTCATGGCCCTTAATCTATGTCGGCCGGCGCCGCGTTGCCAGAGTGCACGGTAGCCGTTTGGACGGCCATGTCGGGCAGCTCTGCCGCGGCGAAGATCGGATCCGCATTGAGCGCGTGCAGCTCGGCGTCGGGCACGCTGAATGCAATCTTGGCTACGGCATTGAATTCCACCATGTCATGGTCCAGACCGGTGTCGCGGCAGGCCCGCGCCAGCCCGGTGAGAGCGGCGTCGGCGATCTCGGCGAAGTCGACGATGTAAGGGCCCGGTCCGATACATGTCAGGCGTCTCGCCAAGGCCTCGTCGGGATGGTCGAATGCCCAACGACAATGGTCGGCATCCCGGGAATGCACGCCACGGCAACGCAACGGCCGTGCCGCGTGGATAGAGCGGGTGCCGTCGACCAGGAACGCGCATGGCTGCTTGAGGCGCGCGCTCGATCGGAGAAAGGTCGCGCACGCGGTCATCGAGGGCGGAGAGCCGCCGCATGAGTGCCGCGCGGGCATCCGTAGCAAAGGCGTGCTCGACATACCGAACGACGGCAAAGACCTCGGCCGGCAGCACGGCCACGAGCCGGTGGCAGCACCAGGAACAACCGGGTCGGCAGGCGATTGGGGCGGCGTCCGCGACGTCGACGCGAGGTCGCACGACAGCCCATACGCGGTCGGCATGGGCCTGTGCAGCCTGCGCCATCGCCGACATTCGGCGCTCGCGGGGTGCGTCGCACGCGGCGTCGAGTGCCGCGAAGTAAACGGCGTTCTGGATCTCGCCGGCCTTGATCCGCGGCCCGATTCCGCCGTCCGGCGGCGTCGCCGGACGGGGCGGCGGTTTTGGGGGAGCCGCCACGCGCAGCGAAGGCACGATTGGCACTGCATGCCGGCGCGGAACCGGCACCGGGCGGCTGTGAAATGCAAGGAACGCAAAGGCATCGGCTGCATCGAAGCCCGGCGTGTCCCGTCGGGGGCCGCTACGGCTTCGGCGCCTCTGGTTCTTATGGTGCGTCTGGTAAGCCTGGAGCGGCGACGACGCTCCTTCCGATTCATGCAACGATTGTGGCCGATTCGGGGACGCTACTACTAGTGGCAGCATCGCTTGTCGCCCGACTCCCGGCTTATGCGAGCGTCCGTTGCTTCTTCCGGTGGAAAAAAGTGGGCGCGCCGCCGGTCGCGGCGCGCCCCTCGCACAGTGCATCTTGATGTCGGGGCGTCTTATGTCAGGCGCCCATCGCCTTCTTGAGGTTCTCGTCGATCTTGTCGAGGAACTGGTTCGTATTTAGCCACTTCTGGTCCGGTGAGATCAGGACGGCGAGGTCCTTGGTCATGTAACCGGCCTCCACCGTCTCGATGCACACGCGCTCCAGCGTCTCGGCGAACTTGACCACGTCCGGCGTGTTGTCAAAGCGGCCGCGATAGGCCAGGCCCCGCGTCCAGGCGAAGATCGAGGCAATGGGATTGGTCGACGTCTCCTTGCCCTTCTGCCATTCGCGGTAATGGCGCGTGACGGTACCGTGCGCGGCCTCGGCCTCGACCGTCTGGCCGTCGGGCGTCATCAGGACCGAAGTCATGAGCCCGAGTGAGCCGTAGCCCTGGGCGACCAGATCGGACTGCACGTCGCCGTCGTAGTTTTTCGCTGCCCAGACGAATCCGCCCGACCATTTCAGCGCGGAGGCCACCATGTCGTCGATCAGGCGGTGCTCGTAGACGATGCCCTTTTCCTTGAACTTGTCGGCGAACTCGTTCTGGTACACTTCCTCGAAGATGTCCTTGAAGCGCCCGTCATACGCCTTGAGGATGGTGTTCTTGGTCGAGAGGTAGACCGGATAGCCGCGCATCAATCCGTAGTTCATGCAGGCGCGCGCGAACCCGCGGATCGATTCGTCGAGGTTGTACATGGCGAGCGCAACGCCCGGCCCCGGGAACTCGAACACCTCGTGATGGATCTTCGTGGTGCCGTCGTTCGACTTGAAGGTGATCGACAGTTTGCCGGCCGCTGGCACGACGAAATCCGTCGCGCGATACTGGTCGCCGAAGGCATGGCGGCCGACGATGATCGGCTTGGTCCAGCCGGGCACCAGGCGCGGCACGTTCTTGATGACGATGGGCTCACGGAAGATGGTGCCGTCGAGGATGTTGCGGATCGTCCCGTTCGGCGACTTCCACATCTTCTTGAGGTTGAATTCCTTGACGCGGGCCTCGTCGGGCGTGATCGTCGCGCACTTGACGCCGACGCGGTATTTCTTGATGGCATTCGCCGCTTCGACGGTGACCTTGTCGTCAGTCCTGTCGCGGTTCTCGATGCCGAGGTCGAAGTACTTCAGATCGACGTCCAGGTAGGGGAGAATCAGACGTTCGCGGATCATCTTCCAGATGATCCGGGTCATCTCGTCGCCGTCGAGTTCGACGATCGGATTGGCGACCTTTATTTTCTTCATGTTCAGCTAACTCCGGAAAATGCCACGGGCGCGCGCGGCTTTTTAGCGTACTCGGTGGCAGAAGTCATGGCCTCGATCATGGCCCGGGGCCAGCCTCTCCATACGCAGCTACAGCTTGCGGGGCTGAGACGGAACCATGGGAGGACGGGCCCCGGCGATGGCCGGCAGAATGTCTTCGACCGTACCCACGACTGTGAAGAAATCCCGGAACTCCGGCCGCGCATACTGCGCATCGATGATCGACTCGATGAGCTTGAGCAGCGGATCCCAATAGCCACCGAGATTGCAGACCACCACCGGCTTGTCATGGAGGCGGAGCTGGCGCCAGGTCAGGACTTCGAACATCTCGTCCAACGTACCCGGACCGCCCGGCAGCACGGCGAATGCATCCGAGCGGCGGAACATGGCCTCCTTTCGGGTATGCATGCTTTCGACGACGATGAGTTCGCTGACGGCCCCGTGGCCGACTTCCGCCTGGATCAGATGATCGGGGATGATTCCCGTGACACGGCCGCCGGCCGACAGCGCCGCGTCGGCAATGACCCCCATCAGGCCGACCCGTCCGCCGCCGAAAACCAGCTCGATCCCCTTTGCCGCGAGAATGCGTCCGAGTTTCGCGGCTGCGACGCGATGTTCCTTGGCGCCGAGGTCCGAGGACCCACAATAGACACAGAGCGATCGAATTTCCGTCATTCAGCCATCGTACTTATAACGGGGGCCCCGCAGGCGGGGCATGGTTGAGGGGTTTTCCGACAGCACCTATCATAGATCGGCATGACAAACCAATCGTCGACCGGGGGAATAAACTGATAAGTCTAGTGTTTTTGTCCTCGGGTGACTCGCTGCGAATGACGGCGAATCACCCGAATTGCGGAGCAAAGCACATCCAAGGGGGAAGAATGACCAGAGTTTGGTTCGGTCTGGCGGCGATCGCCGCGGTTGCTCTGGTGGGCGGTTTCGCCGTCGCCGAGGCGCAGACCGGCGCCGCACAGCAGATCGCGCAGCGTCAGGACATGATGAAGGCGAACGGGCAAGCGATGCGCACACTGACACCGATGGTCCGCGGTGAAGCCGCGTGGAACCAGCAGGCAGCCGTCCAGGCGGCGACTACGCTCCATAACTCGGCGCGCCAGATTCCCGCGATCTTCCCGGAGGGCACCGGCCCGGATGCCGGCAAGACCGATGCGCTGCCGTCCATCTGGCAAAACTGGGCCGACTTCCAGGCAAAAGCCAAGGCGATGGAGACGGAAAGCGCAAAGCTGCTCGAGCTGGCCAATGCCGGCGATGAGGCAGGGTTCAAGGCGCAGTTTCCGAATGTCGGCCGCACCTGCGGCGGTTGCCACGAGCATTATCGGGCGAAGAGGAACTAGTCGGAGGATCAGGTGCGGCCGCAACGTTTCTGGCGGACCTTTGCGGTCGCATCCGTTCTCGCTTTCGCTGCCTGCACATTGCCAGCGGCAGCGCAGGCGCCGGATCGCGAGGCCGTACGGCGCGGCGAGTATCTCTTCAACGCCGGCGGCTGTCTCGGCTGCCATACGGACGTCAAAGGCGGCGGACCGCCGCTCGCCGGCGGCCGTGCCCTGCGCACGCCGTTCGGAACGTTCTACGGACCGAACATCACGCCGGATCCGGACCACGGGATCGGCCGATGGACGGAGGCCGATTTCATTCGGGCCATGCGCGAGGGCGTTCGACCGGATGGCGCCCACTACTATCCGGTGTTCCCGTACACCTCGTTCACGGGCATGACGGACGGCGACCTGCGCGATCTCTGGGCCTATCTCCGTTCGGTTCCGCCGGTCGCACGGCCGAACCGGGCGCACGAGGTCAAGTTTCCCTTCGGTTTTCGGCCGTTGCTGACCATCTGGAAGTGGTTGAACTTCACGCCCGGTCCGTTCTCGCCGGACGGTACGCGGCCGCCGGCGGTCAATCGCGGCGCCTATCTCGTCCAGGCGGTCGCGCATTGCGGCGAATGTCACACCCCCCGCGATGCGCTCGGTGGACTCGACTCGTCGCGTCTGCTGGCGGGTACACCGGACGGCCCGGATGGTGAGCGCGTGCCGAACATCACGCCGCACCCGGAGACCGGCATCGGCACCTGGAGTGCTGCTGATTTACTCGACCTCCTCAAGCTCGGCATGACGCCGGACGGCGACTTCGTCGGCGGTTCGATGGGGGAAGTCGTGCGCAACACGACGAGCAAGTTGAGCGACGACGATCAGCGCGCGGTCGTGGCCTATCTGCGGTCGCTGCCGCCCATCGAGAATCGCGTCACCCGCAGGCAGAACACGCCAGAGTAGAAGCATCGATCGCGCCAAACGCCGGTTGCGCGTGATGGCGGCTTTGACCTATGGTGCAAACGGACCGTGTCCGAATCGCGAGCGGCGAAGCTTTGCCGTGCCCTGTGGTCACGGTCGGGGCAACTGTCGGAACGGCGTGTGAATCGTTTCATCGTAATTGGCCTCGTCGGTCTTGCGATGGTCATCGGCGGCATCGTCTGGGCGTGGCAGCATCTCGCCCAGGACGAGGATCCCGGCGGACCGTCCGTGGCCCACGCGCCGGCGTCGGAACCGCAGCTTGCCGCCACGGAAGCGCAGACGGAGATGCACGCGCCGCCGATTTCGGCGCCAGAGCTTCCGAGCTTCGATGTCGTTCGCGTCAATCCGGCCGGTGATGCGGTGATCGCGGGCCGCGCCGCACCGAACGCCGAGGTCATCATCATGGACGGCGAGCGCGAAATCGGCCGCGCCCAGGCCGACGGACGCGGCGAATGGGTGTTCGTGCCCAACGAGCCGCTGCCGTCCGGCGCGCGCGAACTGAGCCTCTCCGCGCAGCTTCCGGACGGATCGACCGTCAGGTCCGACCAGGTCGTGGTGCTGGCCGTGCCGGAGCGCGGCCAGGACTTGGCCGGCCGTCCGGCAACGGGCGAAACGTCGTCGCTGGCGGTCGCAACGTCCCGCGACGGCGCGGCCGGCAGCCGCGTGCTGCAAGGGCCGGTCGACCGGAGCGACGGGGCGTCCCGACTGGCGCTCGAGACCATCGATTACGGCGAGCAGGGACACGTTACGCTTAGCGGTCGTGCGCCGCCCGGGTCCGAGGTTCAGGTTTATCTGGACAACAAGTCGCTCGGCCGCGCGGTTGCTGACCCCAATGGGGATTGGACATTGGTCCCGGACATGGAGATCGCGCCCGGCACCTATACGGTGCGCGTCGATCAGCTCGGACCGCAGGGTAAGGTCGCCGCCCGAATCGAGCTTCCCTTCATGCGCGAAGCCCCCTCACGTCAGCTCGCGGCCAGTCCCGGGCGCGTCGTCGTGCAACCGGGCAACTCGCTGTGGCGGATCGCACGGCGGACCTATGGCGAGGGCATCCGGTTTATCGAGATTTACGAGGCGAACAAGGCACAGATCCGCGATCCTGACCTGATCTATCCAGGCCAGGTCTTCGTCCTGCCGCAAACACACTGATGGGCAGCGTCAGACCGCGCGATTGTTGGCCGGTGTTGCACTCGCGAGCAGTTCGGCGAGCCGGCGCAGCGACGGCCTGAGCTTGAGCAGCGCTTCGGTCATCGACGTCAGCAGCGCCACGGGCGTAACCGGCTGCGGCACGACGACGTTGCCGCGGACGACAAGATTGATGGCGTCATCTAGGTCGATACGCAGACCGGACGAACCGGTCTGGGCTGCGACGAGGGCCTGGATGGCGGTTCGCGCGGTGAGCGACTCCGCGCTGTAGGGCAGTGGGCCGAGTTCGGCCGTCAGGACGATGATCCAATCGCCGTGAGCCGGTCGCGCTTCGGCCGTGAAGGTCGCGCCCTCGAAGTCGAAGCTGAACGAAAGGCGCTGGCGCGGGGTGCGTTGGACAGTGCCATCGGGGCCGATCCTGACGTTATCGACGAGGATGGCGAGTCCGTCGGACGCAAGCACTTCCAGCGTCCGCGGCGAATGTCCCTGCAATCGGACCGATTCCATGAAGCCAATACCTCTTGTCCGGAGACATATTGGGGCAAATCTGCTTTAAGGAAGCGTAAAGCGCCGTGCCGTACGGCCGTTTAAGCCTTCATTCCGGCAGGCGGGCCGGTAGAATGCGGGCGGTTCGCGCAAAGACAGATCCGAAATCGAAGACGTAATACCCAAGACCGATGAGTGAAGCCCTCAAGTCCGTGGTTGCCCCGATTCACCCGGCGGGGTTTCCGTTCATCGCGATCGCTGCCATCGGTACGGTAATCCTCGGCTGGATCTGGTCGCCGCTCGGCTGGCTCGGCGCCGCGGCGACGGCATGGGTCACGTATTTCTTTCGCGATCCGGATCGGGTCACGCCGACGCGCCCGGGGTTGATCGTCAGTCCGGCGGACGGTCGCGTCCAGCCGATCGTGCGCGCTGTTCCGCCGCCCGAGCTTGGCATGGGCGATCAGGAACTGACGCGCGTCAGCATCTTTCTCAATATTTTCGATGTGCACGTGAACCGGGTGCCGGCCGACGGCGAGGTCGTCGCCGTACACTACCGGCCCGGCAAGTTCATCAATGCCGCGCTCGACAAGGCCAGCGAGGAGAACGAGCGCATGGCGGTCCGGTTGCGCATGCCGGATGGGCGCGAAATCGCGTTTGTGCAAATCGCCGGTCTCGTCGCGCGGCGCATCGTGTGCGAGCTCAAGCCGGGTCAGGCCGTGAAGAGTGGTTCACGATTCGGCTTGATCCGCTTCGGCAGTCGGCTCGACGTCTACTTGCCGGACGGCGTGGCGCCGCTGGTCGTCGCGGGTCAGCGCGCAGTCGCCGGCGAGACCGTTTTGGCCGATCTTACCTCGGGCGAGCCGGCCCGCATCGGAGAGGTGCGTTGATGCTGCGTCCCGACACGCCGCAATTCGGGCGGTTGAAGTTGCGGCGGCCGCGGCTGAAGCGGCCAACCATGAATCAGCTCGTTCCCAACGCGCTTACCGTCGGTGCCCTGTGCGCAGGGCTTACGGCGATCCGCTTCGGGTTGATGGAGCGCTGGGACCTGGCCGTGTTCGCGATCGTCGTCGCGGGCATTTTCGACGGGCTGGACGGCCGTATGGCGCGGTTGTTGGGCGGTACGTCCAAGTTCGGCGCGGAGCTCGATTCGCTGTCCGACTTCGTGAGTTTCGGCGCGGCGCCGGCGGTACTGCTCTACATGTGGACGATGCATCAGTTCGGCGGGATCGGCTGGGCGATCGTGCTTGTCTTCGCGGTATGCACGGCGCTTCGTCTCGCGCGATTCAATACGGCACTCGGCGATCCCAGCCCACCGCCTTGGGCGCGCTACTACTTCACCGGCGTGCCGGCGCCGGCCGGCGCCGGACTTGTGCTGCTGCCCATGATGATCACATTGGAATTCGGTCCCGGCTTTTTCGACCGGCCGAGCGTGAATGCGGTGGTCCTGGTGGCGATCGCCCTGCTGATGATCAGCCGTCTGCCGACATTCTCGATCAAGCAGATCCGCATCCCGCCGTCGTTCATGCTGCCGACCCTGCTTTTCGTGGGAATCATGGTCGCAGCACTCGCCAGTGCGCCATTCACTACGTTCATCTGCGTGGGGGTGATCTATCTGTTGAGCATCCCGGTTTCGGTCTGGACGCAGATGCGTGCTCGTCGCTTGGCGCCGGCATCGGCGGACATGACGCCGGCACCGTCACTGCCGGCTGCAGAGGCTGAGGAAGCCCCGGCGCCCCAGCAGCGCCCCAACGAACCGGTCTGAGAGGTCGGTGCGCCCGATCGCTGCCGTCAGGACGGACCGAAATCGCCCGGTGACGCATCGGTGCGGTGCAGGCGCGATAGTCGGTCCGCGACGCGCGTCGGCTCCGGGATTCGATATCGCGGCGCACAGGCCAGCACGTAAACGATCGCCGTCTCCAGGCTGATGCGATGACCGACGGAGACGAAGATCGGCCGTGTACTCGCCCGGGTCCGCAGGGCAGCTCCGACGATCTGGTCGCCGACCGTGAGCGGCGACCAGGCGCCACGCGTCGGCGCAGGCTCGACATAGTGGCCGACGAGGCGCGATTTCGCCGCGCCGATCGTCGGGATGTCGGCCAGCAGGCCGATATGGGCGGCGATACCGAGGCGCCGCGGATGCGCGATTCCCTGACCGTCGACAAACAGGAGATCGGGCTTGGTCTCGAGCTTCGCGAGCGCCGCTAGCATGACCGGCGCCTCGCGGAACGACAGCAAACCGGGGACGTATGGAAACGTGACACGTTCAGCGGCGAACGCCGTCTCGACGGGTGCCAGATCCGGATAGCGAAGCAACGCCGCAGCCGCATACATCCGGCTCTCGTGCGGCGCCTCATGGGCATCCAGTCCGGCGACATATCTCACGGGCCCGAGGCGGTCGGACGTGACGACGTGCGACCGCAGGACAGATTGGAGGCGCCGGGCTTCGTCGGGCGAGGTCGGCCATGTCGTCGGGAGTCGAAGAGTCTTTGTGTTCATCGTCGCCTCGTCATGACCGAACGCCGCGAAACGTTCGCCGTTTCCACATGACGGGTGAAGCCTGAGATCGCCCGCAACGTCCAGGAAGCGGCGAAGGGGACAAGGCAGGTCTCGGCCAACATCATCGCCGTGAACCAGACCGCCGGCGAGACGGGGCGGCCGCGGCGCAGGAGCTGGCCTCGTCGGAAGGGCTCGGCCGGCAGGCCGACGTGCTTCGCGCCGAAATCGGCCAGGTTCCTCGATAAGGTCAGGGTCGCGTCGAGCCTGGTGGCAGGCGGATCATGCCGGACCGCATGCAGAGCACGGTGGTCCGGCCGGTCGCGCGACTGGTGGCAGGGTGAAGGCCGTCCGGGTGGCGCGAGCGGCTTGTGTTCCTGTTTTGTTCCGTATAAACTGGATGCCCGGATCTGGCTATGGGTCACCGGGTAATGCAGGGTTAATGCCATGGTCGTCGCGTCCCTTTCCGGTGCGCAGTTCCACATCAATCCGGACGGCGTCTGGCTCGAGGTCGAATCGCCGTTCGGCATGCGGGCCGCCGTCAATCTTGCTGAGCTCGGCGAAGGCTCCGAGGTGGCAGAGATCTTCCGCGAGTGGTGTCATTGGCACGTCGCACGCGTGGATGCGTCACAGGGCTGAGCGTCCGGCACGAACCCGGTGCACGGCCTTCTCAGGCTTTTGGAACGTGGAAACCGCCGTCGATGTGTGAAGGGCGTCGCCGGTGCCGAACGGCATCGCGCCGGCGGCAAGCGGTGCGACGGCACGTCCGACATCGATGGGCTCGCCCATCGCATGATCGGTGTGGGACCTTCGCCGGGTCAGCCGATCGTACTTTATCCCCGGCAACTGCCGTCATGTCGGTCTGGATGCCCGCCGGCCGGATCTCGTAGGTATGGATCCGGTGCGGCGCCAGCCGGACGGCGAACATTTTCGTCATCACCGACAGTGCCGTCCTGGACATGCCGTACTCGGAACGGTCGGGGCCATCGATGACCACGTTTGCCGACGAGACACCGGCAGGGATTTCGGGCGACTCTGTCCGCCTGGCAGCGGACTAGGTCCGCGTTCTGGCGAGATCGTCACCGGCATCGAAGGGGAAGTATGGTGGAGGAACGGCGCCGCACGGTTGGCCTCGCTGCAGACCGGCTTCGGGTGGAACTCGTTCCGGCGATCGGCGGGGCGATCGCACTCTTCGACTGCAGAGACGGCGGGCGGTGGATCGAAGTGATGCGGGGGGCCAGCGTGGACGGCCTTCGGCAAGGCGATCCGCGCGCCATGGAGAGCTTTCCCATGATTCCCTATTGCGGGCGAATCCGGAACGCGACCTTCCGGTTCGAGGGGCATACCTATGCGCTCGTCCGCAATTTCGGTGAGGCGCCGGTCTCGATCCATGGAAACGCGTGGCAGCGTTCATGGACGGTCGAAGCCGTAGCCTCCACGGCCGCACGGCTTCGACTGGAACACGACCCGTCGGACGCACCCGGCGAGTGGCCGTTCCGTTACCGGGCGCGGCAGTCGTTCACGGTCGCGCCGGGCATGCTCAAGGTGACTATCGAGCTCACGAACCTGGATCCACGTCCGATGCCTGCCGGATTCGGCCTTCATCCATACTTTCCATCTACACCTGGGGCGAAGCTTACCGCCTCGGTCGCGGGAATGTGGGAAAGCAACGCATCTCTCATTCCAAAACGTCATGTGCCGGTCCGGCCGGCATTCGGACGTATCGCCGACCTCAACCTCGACACGTGCTTCACGGGGTGGACGGGGCGCGCCACCATCGAATGGCCGGAGCGGGGCCTGGGGCTCGAGATCGAGGCGGACCCGGTATTCGGAAACCTGGTGATCTATACACCGCCGAGCCGGGCGTTCTTCTGCGTCGAGCCGGAATCCGCCGTGCCGGATGCGTTCAATCTGGCAGCGGACGGCGTCACGGAAACGGGCGCCGTCGTCCTTGCGCCGGGAGAGACGTGCGCTGGCCGCATTCGCTTCCGAAGCGTATCATGAACGCCGACAACAAGGCGTCATAGCAGGGTTGAGTCGGGACATGGACGTCGACAGAACCGATGGGCTTTTCGAGCAGCTGCTCGGGCACAACCTGCAGACCGCGACGGGCCGTCTCGTCCTTCTCGTCGCCGTCGTCGCGCTGATCGCGGCGGCGGTGGCGTGGCTCGTCACCGGCTGATCTGATCGGAAGCGGTTGAGCGCGAAGCGCGGTGGCCGGCTTCAGCCGGCCGTAACCGGTCCGGACTCGATTTCACGTCCTGAGTCGTCGGGCCGCGGGCATCCTCGAAGGCTAGGCGGCGCGGCTGCCGCGGATGAACCGTTCGACCTCGGGATGCCCGGAACGATCGAGTTCGTCGACACTGCCTTCCCAGATGATGCGGCCGGCGGCGAGCAGCGCGACCCTGTCGGCGATACGCCGCACGCTGGCGAGGTCGTGGGTGATGGTGATGGCCGTGGCCTTCAAGTCGTCCAGCGAACGAAGGATGAGCCGGTCGATAAGCGTGGTCAGGATGGGGTCAAGGCCGGCGGTCGGATCATCCAGAAGCAGGATGTCCGGACGCCCGGCAATGGCGCGGGCGAGGGCAACGCGTTTCTGCATGCCTCCCGACAGTTCCGCAGGATAGAGGTCTGCAGTCGCCGGCGGCAGATTGACGGCCGCGAGTTTCGCCCGCGCCAGCTCCTTCGCCGCCTCGCGCGTGAGACCTTCGCGGCTCATCGGGCTGAAGGCGATGTTGTGCCAGACGGGGAGCGAGTCGAACAGGGCGCCGTTCTGAAACAGAACGCCGAACCGGCGCAGGAGCCGGTCGCGCTGGTCGGCCGGCAGTCCGACCGTCTCTTCGCCATCGATGCGGATCGATCCGGCATCGGGTTCGATGAGGCCGAGAATGCACTTCATCAACACTGTCTTGCCGCTCCCCGAGACTCCGAGCAGGACGAGGTTGTCACCCGCGGCGACGTCCAGGTCCACACCGGCGAGGACGGTCTTGCCGTTGAATGCCTTGCGGAGGCCTCGGATAGAGATCTTGGGCGTGACGGCGCCGTTCGGCCGGACTGATTGCGCCATGCGAAAATTCGTGATCGGGAGAATGGTTGCGGACCAAGCCGCATCGCGCGGCGCCCGGGAGGATAGCGCCGGCCGCAGACGCGGTGTAGTCCAAAGCGGTCAGGGGGCAGGCGCGAACGGGCCGCCCGTTCCACGGGGGTTCCATCGTCACCAAATCGTCGCGATCGTTTCGACGTGCGCGGGCGGCGATGATTCGCCGCCCGCCGGGTTACGGCTCGATCCGTCGAAAAGGTTGACACCGGTCGAGGCAATCATCGATATCACGTCGCAATCCTCGGCAGCAGGAAGTCGAAGCAACCTCAACTTGTTCGTCGCAGCGTCATCCCGGGCACAAGCCAGTCGGCGCGTCGTCGCCCGTCGTCCAATCCCATCGGTACGCCCGTGCCGCGCGCATCCACCTCTTAAGCATCGCACACACTCGTTCGAAGGAGTCTGCAGGTGACCATCACCGAACCCATCGTCGACGCCCATCATCACATCTGGCGGCGAGCCGACCTGCCGTGGTTGCAGGGGCCGACCGTGCCGCGCATCTTCGGCGACTACGACCCGATCAAGCGCGACTACCTCATCGAGGAGTTTCTGAGCGATCTCGCTGGCACAGGAGTCACGCGATCGGTCTACGTACAGGCGAATTGGCCCACGAGCGGGGCGGTCGACGAAGTGGCCTGGGTGCAGTCGGTCGCCGACCAGTCCGGCTGGCCACACGCAATCGTCGGCTACGTCGATTTTCTGGACGACGGGGCGGCCGAGGTCATGAAGGCGCAGGCGCGATATCCGCTCATGCGCGGCGTCCGTCAGCAGCTTCATTGGCACGAGAATCCGCTCTACCGGTTCGCCGACCGGCCGGACCTGATGAACGACGAAAGGTTCCGCCGCAATTTCGCCCGTCTGCAGGATCACGGCTGGCTGTTCGAGCTTCAGATCTTCACGTCGCAGATGGCCGACGGGGCGGCGTTCGCGCGTGCCTTCCCAGGCATCACCTTCGTGCTGGAGCACGCGGGCATGCTGGAGGATCGCTCTAAGGAGGGCCGCAAGGCCTGGCGCGACGGGATGCGTCGGCTCGCCGATCTGCCGAACATGAATACCAAGCTCTCGGGACTCGGCACGTTCCTGCGCCGCAACGATCCCGACCATATCGCCGAGGTCATTCAGGAGACGGTCGAGATCTTCGGCCCGGACCGCTGCGTCTGGGGCTCGAATTTCCCAATCGAGAAGCTCTGGACGAGCTATTCCGCCATCCTCGATGCGGTGAAGGCTGCGCTTGCCACGCTGGACGCGGCAAGCCGCCGGAAGATTCTGCACGACAACGCCGTGCGGCTGTATCGGCTGTAACCCGACGGGCGGGCGCCGCCGGCACGTCGTACAGTGGCCGCCGTGGCGCCCCTTGCGTCGCCCTTCACATGAAGCCGAGTTCGAGCCGCGCGGCCTCGGACATGCGCGAGGGATCCCAGGGAGGATCCCAGACCAATTCGACCTTTGCTTCGGTGACGCCTTCGATCGCGCGTACCTTGGTTGCGACTTCGTCGGGCATGGCACCCGCCACCGGACAGCTCGGCGCGGTCAGTGTCATTTTGATCTCGACGACGCCGTCTTCGGTGACGTCCAGATCGTAGATCAGGCCGAGGTCGTAGATGTTCACCGGGATCTCGGGATCGTGCACGGTCCGCAGCATGTCTTCCACACGCGCCCGCAACGTGTCGGCAGAGGGGCGTTCGGCAGAACTGGGCGTTCCATCGTTCATGATTCGGTCCTCATGTTCATTCGGTCTTGACCGGCGCATCGGCACGGTCGAGGGCGGCGACCAGCGTGTGCCACGGCAGCGTCGCGCACTTGATGCGGATCGGGAACTCGCGCACGCCGGTGAACGCCGCGAGCTTGCCCAATGCCGCCAGTGCCTCGGCCGCCTCGGTCTCGTCCGGAGCCGTCATGCCGGTATGGAAGAGGTCGAACATGCGACGGAGCTCGGCCTCGGTCTTGCCCTTGATCGCCTCGGTCATCAACGAGGCGGATGCGGTCGAGATCGCGCAGCCCGACCCCTCGAAGCGTACGTCGGCCACGCGTCCGTCGCGGAGCGCGAGGAAGACCGTCACCTTGTCGCCACAGAGCGGGTTATGCCCCTGCGCACGGTGGCTCGCGTCAGGCAGTGCCCCGAAGTTCCGCGGACGCCTACTGTGGTCGAGGATCACTTCCTGGTAGAGATCGCGCAGCTCGTTCATGGGCCGAAGATCTCCCGGACCTTGTGCAGGGCTGCAACCAGCGCGTCGACGTCGTCGTGGCCGTTATAGAGGCCGAAGGAGGCGCGTACCGTCGCCGGCACGCCGAAGCGTTCCATCACCGGCTGTGCGCAGTGGTGTCCGGCACGCACGCACACGCCTTCGCGGTCGAGGATCGTGCCAATGTCGTGCGGATGGACGCCGTCGAGCACAAACGAGATGACGCCCGCACGATGCGCCGGCGTGCCGATCAGGCGCAACCCGTCGATCTCGGCAAGGGCGTCGATCGCATGGGCGAGCAGCGTTCGTTCGTGTTCGCCGATGGCGTCGTAACCGATCGCCTCGACGTAATCGATCGCGGCGGCCAGCCCGATCGCGCCGGCGATATGAGGCGTACCGGCTTCGAACTTCCAGGGCAGGTCGTTGTACTCGGTCCGCTCGAACGTGACGGAGCTGATCATGTCGCCGCCGCCTTGCCACGGCGGCATCGTCTCGAGGCGTTCGGCCTTGCCGTAAAGCACGCCGATCCCGGTCGGACCATAGAGCTTGTGTCCGGAGAAGACGTAGAAGTCGCAGCCGAGTGCCTGGACGTCGACTGCCTGGTGCGGCACCGCCTGGCAGCCGTCGATCAGCACAGGGATGCCTCGTTCCTTCGCAAGCCGGACGATTCGCTCTACCGGCAGGACGGTCCCGAGCGCGTTCGCGACATGCGGGACCGAAATGAGCCGGGTGCGCGGACCGATCAGGTGCTCGAAGGCAGTGAAATCGAGCTCGCTGGCATCGTCGATCGGCGCAATCTTGAGAACGATGCCTTTCTCATCGCGCAGCATCTGCCACGGCACAATGTTGGCATGGTGCTCCATGTTCGTGATGAGGACCTCGTCGCCCGGCCGGAGAAACGCGCGACCATAGCTCTGCGCGACCAGGTTGATCGCCTCCGTGGCGCCGCGCACGAACACGATTTCGCGCGTCGAGCGTGCGTTCAGGAACCGGCGGACCGTCTCGCGTGCCGCCTCGAAGGCGTCGGTTGCGTGCTGACTCAGCCAATAGACGCCGCGGTGCACGTTCGCATACTCGTTCTCGTAGACGGCACGCTCGGCCTCAATCACGGCCCTGGGCTTCTGCGCGCTCGCGGCACTGTCGAGGAACACCAGCCGCTTGCCGCGAACGTCGCGACCGAGGATGGGAAAATCGCGCCGGATGCGCGCGAGATCGAGACGGGGAGGCCGTGCCACATCGAGGGCGGTCATGGCCGTGCTCCTTTCCGGGTCCAGTCGGCGAAGGCGCGGCGGAGATAGGCCTGAGCCGGCTCTCCTTCGATGCCGTCCAGCAATTCACCGACAAAGGCGTCGATCAGGGTCGCTCGGGCTTCGGCCTCATCAAGGCCGCGGGCGCGGAGATAGAACAGCACGTCCTTGTCGAGATCGCCGACCGTAGCGCCATGGCTGCATCTGACGTCGTCGGCCAGGATCTCGAGCTCGGGCTTGGAATCGGCCACGGCAGCAGGCGACAGTAGAAGGCTCCGGTTGATCTGACGGGCATCGGTCTTCTGCGCATCCGGTGCAACACGGATGCGGCCCTGGAAGACGGCGTGCGCGCGGCCGTCGACCACGTTCCTGAAGTCCTGGTCGCTCGAGGCACGGGCCGTGGCATGCTCGACGCGGAGCGTCGTGTCGAGATGCTGATCACCCCGCGCGAGCGTCGCGCCGGCCAGACGAGCCTCGCCATTTTCGCCGGCGAGGAGCACGTCGAGCTCGTTTCGGGCGAGCCGTGCGCCGAGCGACAGCATGAAGGCGCGGTAGGCGGAATTCCGCTGAAGCCGCACCGATGTGGCGGCGGTATGGAAAGCGGCCTCGTCCTCGGCCTGAAGCTTGTAGTGCCGCAGCACCGCATTCGACGCGACCACGACCTGCGTCACGGCATTCGTCCAGTAAACGCCGCGGCCAAGGCCGACATGCGTCTCGACGACGGTCGCGCTCGATCCCGCCTCGGCGACCAGAAGATTGCGCACATGCGCCACGCGCGGTGCCGCACCGGGTCGCGTCAGGAACAGGAGCTGCACCGGGTCAAGGACGGCGCCACGGCCGAGATGAACGACCACGCCGTCCTGCATGAGCGCCGTATTGAATTCGACGAGCGCGCGCGCACTCGGCGCGTCGTCGACCGCCGGCGGCGCCGTAACGAGCCGGAGATCGGCCTCGTCGGCCTGCGACAGGCTGACCACGCGTGTGCCGGCGGGCAGACGGCCGAGATCCGACAGCGCCGGCTGGAAGCGGCCATCGACGAAAACCGCAAGGTGACAGTCGGGGGTGAGACGATAACCATCGACCACTGCGGTGGCGATGTCGGCAACCCCTTGCGCGATTGCCTCGACAAAGTCGGTTCGGGCGAGCGGAGCCAGATTGGTGAACTTCCACGCCTCGACCTTGGTGGTGGGAAAGCCGGTACGACGAAAGCGTTCCAGTGCGTCGCGGCGCAGAGACTCGAGCCAAGGAAGCCTGACGCCGCCCAGCGGCGTGCCGGCCTCGGCGAACCGGTCGTGAGCGATGGCGATGAACCGGTCGTGAGCGATGGCGATGGAGGAATCCGCGTTCATCATCGGCGCGTCCGATGCGCTGTCATGCCGCAGCCGCTTTGATCATGTCGGCATAGCCCTTGGCCTCGAGCTCCTGCGCCAGCTCCTTGCCGCCGGACTTCACGATTCGCCCTTTGACGAGCACGTGCACCCAGTCCGGGACCACATAGTTGAGCAGCCGCTGATAGTGCGTGATCATCAGAATCGACCGGCCGGGTCTGCGCAGCGCGTTGATGCCGTCGGCGACGACCTGGAGCGCATCGATGTCGAGGCCCGAGTCCGTCTCGTCGAGCACGGCGAGCTGCGGATCGAGCATGGCCATCTGGAAGATCTCGTTGCGTTTCTTTTCGCCGCCCGAGAAGCCGATGTTGATCGCGCGCGACAGAAGCTTCTCGTCCATGCGGAGCAATGCCAGCTTGTCGCGGGCGAGTTTGAGGAACTCGATGGCGTCGAGTTCGGGCTCGCCGCGGTGTTTGCGCACGGCATTGACGGCCGACTTGAGGAAGTTTGCGTTGGTGACGCCGGGGATCTCGACCGGATACTGGAACGCAAGGAAGATGCCTTCGCGCGCGCGCTCCTCCGGTTCCATCGCGGTCAGGTCGTGGCCCCGGTAGAGGATGCGTCCCTGTGTGACGTTGTAGCCCTCGTGACCGGCAAGGACATGGGCGAGCGTGCTCTTGCCCGAGCCGTTCGGTCCCATCACGGCGTGCACTTCGCCGGCCGGAAGGACGAGGTCGACGCCGCGCAGAATTTCCTTGCCCTCGACCTCGACGTGCAGGTTCTCGATGTTCAGCATACCCTGATGCCTCGTCTCGTTATCCGTCAGCCGACGCTGCCCTCGAGACTCACCCCGAGCAGCTTCTGCGCCTCGACCGCGAACTCCATGGGAAGTTTCTGCAATACCTCCCTGCAGAATCCGTTGACGATCATGGCAACGGCCTCCTCCTCGGACAGGCCGCGCTGCCGGCAGTAGAAGAGTTGGTCCTCGCCGATCTTCGAGGTGGTCGCCTCGTGCTCGACGCGGGCCGAGCGGTTCTTGACCTCGATGTAGGGGACCGTATGCCCGCCGCAGTGCGGGCCGATCAGCAGGCTGTCGCATTGCGAGTAGTTGCGCGCGTTCTCGGCGCGCGGCAGCACACGGACGAGGCCGCGATAGGTGTTCTGGCCGTGGCCGGCGGAAATGCCTTTGGAGATGATCGTCGACCGGGTGTTACGCCCGATATGGATCATCTTGGTGCCTGTATCGGCCTGCTGCCAGTTGTTGGTGACGGCGACCGAGTAGAACTGGCCGACCGAGTCGTCGCCCTGAAGGATGACGCTCGGGTATTTCCAGGTGATCGCCGAGCCGGTCTCGACCTGGGTCCATGAGATGCGCGAGCGGGCGCCGCGGCACGCGCCGCGCTTGGTTACGAAGTTGTAGATGCCGCCCTTGCCGTCCTTGTCGCCCGGGTACCAGTTCTGCACGGTCGCATAGCGGATTTCGGCATCCTCGAGCGCCACGAGCTCGACCACGGCGGCATGGAGCTGATTTTCGTCGCGCATCGGCGCCGTGCAGCCCTCGAGATAGCTCACATAGGAACCCTTGTCGGCGATGATGAGCGTGCGCTCGAACTGACCGCTGCTCCTGGCGTTGATGCGAAAATAGGTCGACAGCTCCATCGGGCAGCGCACCCCCGGTGGCACGTAGACGAACGAGCCGTCGCTGAACACCGCGGAATTGAGGGTCGCGAAGAAATTGTCGCTGTAGGGCACGACGGAGCCGAGATACTTGCGCACGAGCTCGGGGTGTTCGCGCACCGCCTCGGAGATCGAGCAGAAGATGATCCCCATCTCCTTGAGCTTGTCCTTGAAGGTCGTCGCGACGGAGATCGAGTCGAACACGGCATCGACGGCGACGCCTGCCAGCGCCTCGCGCTCCCTGAGCGGGATCCCGAGCTTCTCGTAGGTCTCGAGCAACTCAGGGTCGACCTCGTCCAGGCTCTTCGGCCGGTCCTTGCTCTTCGGTGCGGCGTAGTAGTGAATGTCCTGGTAGTCGATTTTCGGGTAGCGGACGCGCGCCCAGGTCGGCTCGTGGTCCTGGTGCTGTTGCCAGACGCGAAAGGCCTTCAGGCGCCACTCGAGCAGCCACGCCGGCTCCTGTTTCTTGGCGGAGATGAAGCGGATGGTTTCCTCGTTGAGCCCCTTGGGCGCCAGCTCGGACTCGATATCCGTGACGAAGCCGTACTTATAATCGCCGGCCAGGGCGCGGATGGTCTCGACGGTTTGGGGCGATGCGACCATGGTTACGTCATCCTGAGCAGTCAGAAATGCGGTACGCGCCGGTCATGCTGCAGACGTGACGGGGCACAGGCAGCCATCAGCACCTGTACCGGGATCGCCACCGCCACGTTTGCCGCGGTACGCACGTGCTCGGGGAGTCGTGCGATACGGCACATCGGATCGATGGCGGCGCGACCAGCCAAGCGACAGAGGCGCATGGGGTGTCACATCAAAATCTGACTAATTTTGTCAACTTTATCTGTGGCCGGACACCTCGTGTTTCAAGACCGGGATGGGGGCTGCGACGTGGTGGCGGATCAGCCCGGCCTGCCGGCAGGTTCCTGCAATGGAGCCTAACAGTTGCCCGCCCGCCATCGCGCCGTCTGTACGCTCGATGATACCTGCTCGGACATCAGGGGTGGCGGGTCGGTGGATCGTTTCGTCGGCAGCCGCTTTCGGCCGGGTTGCCGTTTGTCTGTATTCGCCCCTGCGCCCGCATGGGTTTTCAGATAGCAGGGTCAGAATCTGCCGGGAAGCGGCATATCTCGACCCCAAGCAGGCTGACGTGCTATCTGAATATCAACCGATCGTTGCAGATACTGCCGCCAAGTGGAGGAGGGCAGGTAGTGCGATCACGTATGGAGATGCAACTGGCGGCCGAGCTGCCCGAAATCCATCGGGTCGGTGAAGCGGTCGAGCGCTTCTGTGAAGAGAACGGCGTTCCACCGTCGGTCGTTCAGCACATCAATCTGGCCTTCGACGAGATCCTGACCAATGTCATTTCATATGGCTTCGATCCGGCCGGTCCGAAGGACCTCGCCATCAGTTTGGCCATCGATGGTAACGCGCTGCGCGGTTCGGTCATCGACAGCGGGCGCCCCTTCAACCCCCTCGAACGGCCCGAGCCAGACATCAATGCCGATCTCGACGATCGACCGATCGGGGGGCTCGGCATCTTCCTGGTCAGGAAGCTGATGGACCATGTCGAGTATCAGCGGGTCGAGGGTCATAATTGCCTGACCTTCTCAAAACGACTGGTGTCCACGGAATCATGACCGCCCGGCGATCAGACAGAACAATGGGGCAGCGGTCTCATGCCGGCATTGCCGGGCGTGCTATCCGACGGCATTCGGGCGGCTACCCTCTCGTCATGTGGGGCCGGTGCCCGAACGAAATGATCGTCGCTGCGGTCTTGAGCTAAGACACGCTTGGCCGATGCCGGCACCATACCAGGAATCGAAAGCGTCATTCGGTTTGCGGGCACGATTCGCGCTCTGCTTCGCGACAGTCGTCATCGCCGTACTCATTGCCGCCGGAACGCTGACCGTCGATCAGGTAGACCGATCGCTTCGTGACGCGGCGCGGACGCATCTGTCTTATGTCGTGACGCAGATAAGAGACGATATCGAGGCCGGCATGAGCCTCGGCTTCGATCTCACCGAGCTGAGGCAAATTCAGGATTGGCTGATTCGCGAGGCGCGTCAGCAGTCAGACATCCGGTCGATCCTCGTTTTTGACGAGCACGGCATCATCCTTTACAGCACCAATCCCGCCGAGATCGGCGAGAAAGTACCGTCTTCATGGCAGCACGCGGCCGCGGCCAGTTCAAGGCAGGTCTGGCATCTCCTCGAAGACGATACCCTGACTGCCGGCGCGTCGTTCTTCACGAATTTCGGGACGATATCCGGAACCATCGCTCTTCGCCTGCCGGTTGCAAACATCGCCCTTCAGACCGAACGTTTCGGGTGGAAGCTTGCCGGCGCAGGACTGGTCGTCGCCTTCATTAGCCTCGTCATCGTCGCATTCGGGGCGGGGTTCATCATTCGGCCGTTGTCGAGCAACGCGGGGGCAGTGGCAGCAGCGCTTGGCACGCTTGCCCGGTTCGGCATTACCGACCCGCAAAAGACGACCGGGCCGTCCGGACCTTCTGTCGATGTGTTTCCCTGGTACGGTCGCTTCGAGGCGGCGATACGGGGGCATCTCGCCCGCCTGAAGGAGGGCGAGATCGAAATCAGCCGGCTCGATGAACAGGCTTGAAACATGACGGCCATCGCATCGACGCACCTCCGGCGTTTGTGGCTCGGGTTTGGCGCGCTCCTCCTGCTGGTCGTCGTGTCGGGGGCGGCCGTCATGTCTTTCCTCGGTTTCCGATGGGCCGCCGACGAAGTGGTCAGCGCGCTCGATCAGCATGCGATCGCGGTCGCGCGCTCAGTCGAACGGCCGCTGGTGAGGGCCATCAGTCTCGGCATTCCCCTGGCCGAAATTCCAGGCGTACCGGCTTTTCTCGAGCGACGGCTCCATGCCGCACCGGGTATCGATTTCATCGCCGTCGTCGATGCGACAGGTGGTCTGCTGCATCAGGTCGGCAGTGAGCCGGGCGGCTCTCTCGACCAGGTACTTGCAAGCGACGCGCTGCGCCATGATTTCACGGAGACGGATTTTCATGTGGCGACCGACCACATCCATTCGATCGCAGTCGGCACGGACTTCGTTTTTGCAGTACCGCTGTTAGACGACGGCGCTCCTGCGGGTTTCGTCCTGGTCGGCGTCGATCGTTTTCAGATCACCGACGAGCTTGCGACGCCGATCCTGTGGCGGATTGTCGTGCTCGGCCTGGTTGCGCTCGTCCTCGTCGGCGAGTTTCTTGCCTTCGCCGTGCATACGTTTTGCACGGCGCCGGCAGGACGATTCGCTCACTTGGCCCAGGAGGTGGCCGCGGGACGACTTGAAAAGCTGTCGGCGCGCTACGGCGACGACGAGTTCGGCCAGTGCTTCCGTGCCTTGAATGCCCTGATCTTCCGTATTCGCGACGATTTCCAACGCTTTTGCGCCCATGCCGAGGAGGTCAGCAAGGCCGTCTTCGATGCCGGCATCGCGGCGCGGATCGGCGAGGTTCGCGCCGACGTCGACCGGCATTTCGGCTCCGGCATGACGGCGGTGCCGATCCGTTGGGCTGCCGGTGATGCTGCCGACATTCATGTGCCGGTATTCCTGTGTTGGACGGCAGCAGCCCTGTTGGCCGCGCAAGCGGGTGCCGGTTCGTCCGGCACGGTCTTGATCGCCGTCCTCTTGGGTCTTGCAATCGGCACGCTGCTGCCGGTCACTCACCCGAAGATGCCATCGCTTCGCCACGTGGTCGCCGCCGGCAACCTTGCGGGCGCCGTCGGCGTGGCGGCGATAATGTCACTGGCCGATGGAAGTGCAGCCTGGATCGGTCTTGGTCTGGCTGGTTTCGGCGCCGGCCTGACTGCGCGAGCGGCAGGTCGGTACGTGCGGGAGGCGGCGCTGGAATCCCATCGTAAAGATACTGTCCGCAGCGTCGGCTTGCGCTGCCTGTCCGGGATTCTCGTCGGTTCTCTTTCGGGCGGCTTTCTCGTGGTTGAAGCGGCGTCTCTCGTGGCGGCTCTGGCCGGGATTCTGACGCTGCTCGGTACTGCGGGGGCGCTCCGATTCATGGTCGAGCGCCCGGGTATGAGCAGGCGTGGTTAGACTCATGCTTTTGCGCACGCGCGTCGTCATCTTTGCAAGTTTTGCGCTGATTGCCGCCGTCGCGGCCGTCATTGCGATCGGTCAGGCTCGTGACGCCATCCGTGGCGCGCGCGAAGAGAAGCTTCGGCTCGAAATGTATCGCGCCGTCTGGAGCCAGATCCTGATGGAATCCGGTCAGGCCGTCGAAGGACGGGCCGCGGCATGGCTTTCCGATCCATCAATCGTGGCTGCGCTCGATCGCCGGGACGTGGGAGCATTGTCCCTTGCTTTGTCGGAGCCGGTATCGCAAGCCGGCAAGGTCGGCGAAGGTGTGCGTCTCGATCTGATGTCGACGGATGGAAACATCATCTATTCGTCGGCGAGTGCCGTCGTGCCGACTCCGCTCATCGAGCGTTCACAGCTTCAGGATGTCGTTACCGGCAAGCAGAGGCTGCGTGGCATTGCCCGCATGGACCAGACGTTGGTCTCCATCGTCGCATTTCCCATCATCACGGGCGGGAAAATCCACGGCGCGGCTGTCCTCGCGAGCGGCCTGACCATCCCCGTGCAACGCCTCTCGGCGCGGCTCGGCGTAGAAGTATATGTCGTGGATCGAGTCGGCCAGATGATCGTCGGTTTAAACAGGGCACGTTGGACTTCTCTCCAGACAAAAATCCCGCTGGAGGAAGACAGGGTCGTCGAGGTTGAGGCGGACGGCCGGCAATTGTCTGTCGCCAGTACCGTCATTACCGGTCTCGGCGGGGGGCGCATCGGCAGCCTGATATTGATCGAAGACTATACGGAGGCCGCGACCACGCGCATGCTGCGGCGATACGCCTTCGTCATTGGCACGGCCTTGATCATCGTGATCGCGCTCGTCCTTCTCCATCAGTACATGCGCCGGGCCTTCCGACCTCTTGACGTTGCGATAGGTGCCCTGAACGCACTCAGCCAAGGAGACACGCGAGTCTACGAAGAGCTGAAGGCCGGCGACGACGAGATCGGGCGTGTGGCCGGGGCTGTCGATCTGTTCCGCGTGAAGTCCCTTGAACTCGAGCGGCTCGCCAATCAGCGCGAGCGGCGCCGTCATAGGCAGGCACGCTTCATTCGCCGCCAGATGGAATCGCTCGCCGCCACATTGGATGACGAGGCCCGGCAGGCGATACTGGACGATCTGGTGAGAATCCAGGGCGCCGCGGCGACGGTCGACTCCGTCAACGACGATCTCGGCCTGATCGCCGTTACCTTCGAACGTCTGGCGGACCGGATCAGCAGTCAGCAGAAACGGTTGACCCAGCTCGTGAAGGAGTTGCAGGAAGCGTTGGCGACCAAGACCCAGTTCGTCGCGCTTCAGCAGGAACTGAGTATCGCACGCAACATACAGCTTTCTGCTTTGCCGAAGGTGTTTCCCGATCGGCACGAGGTGGACCTTTCGGCGCGGATGATCCCCGCGAAGGAGGTCGGCGGCGACTTCTATGACTTCTTCTGGGTCGGTGAGGACAAGCTCGGCATCGCCGTCGCCGATGTCTCCGGCAAGGGAATTCCGGCCGCCTTTTTCATGATGATTTCGCGGACGTTGCTGCGGGCGACGTGTCAGGCGGAGAGAGGGCCGGGCCGCTCCATGGAAATGGTGAATAACCTTCTGGTCGATGACAACGAGCAGATGATGTTCGTTACCTGTTTCTACGGGGAGCTCGATCTTCGGAGCGGCCGGTTCGTCTTCGTCAATTGCGGCCACAATCCGCCGCTTCTCGTCGGACACGACGGTAACGTGAGGCCGCTCGGTACTGGCGGTGGGATGGCGCTTGCGGTCTTTCCGGACGTTCCCTACGAGGAGCAGGAAGTGACACTGCATCCAGGCGACGCCATCGTTCTCTTCACCGACGGCGTCACCGAGGCCTTCGACCGGAACGGAGAGTTGTTCGGCAATGACCGTTTGGTTCGGTTGATGGCACAGGAAAGGATAAAGAGTGCCGCTCAAGGCGTCGATCGGGTAATGACCGCGGTGAACGAGTTTGCCGACGGTGCGGCACAATCCGACGACATTACCTGCATGGTCCTGCGCTATCGGGGACCGGTCGGGGCAGCGGGGATTTCCGGTTCTTCGGGCGACACGGCTGTCGCGGAGATGATTGGCCGATGAAAAAGCGCATCGACGACGCCGTCATACGGGACTTTGTCGACGGCGACAGCGAAGAACTCAAAGCGCTTTGGCGCGCGGCGGGGCTCGGCAACTATCCCAATCACCCGGATCAGGATCTGGAAAACATCCGTGCAACCGGTGCCGGGCGGATTTTCGTCATGGAACGCGACGGGCAGCTCGTTGCGACGGCGACGGCCGCAATGGACGGCCATCGTGGCTGGATCTACTACGTTGCAGTCGCGCCGGAGTACCAGCGTCAGGGACTCGGACGGCGCATCATCGAATATGCCGAGTCCTGGCTGATGTCGGCCGGCGTTCCGAAGGTCCTGTTGCTGGTGCGCGACACGAACAGTGCGGTCGCCGACTTTTATGAGGCGCTGGGTTATGTGCGGGAGCCCTGCTTCGTCATGGGGCGATGGCTGCGGTGCCCCGACGCAGATGAAGCCGTAGCTTCCAAGACGGACGGGGCAGCCGTAGCCGCGCCGGAACGTCGAGCCGGCTGATTCTTCGAAGGTTGATGGAAGGGGATATGAGTGCCGTCACCTGTCCCGTGACATCCGGGGCCGGTATCGGCATCTCCTCATGAAATCCAGGCTGCGATCGGCCACGCCCGCCGGCATTCGAAGCCGGTTGCCGCAGCCACGTGCCGAATTTTCCGTACTCGACGGATCGTCATCGGCGCGGGGCGGAAAGCCGCGGCGAGACTATGGCTGAAGTGCGTCCGGTACCGAACGATCGATTCGGGAAGGCAGGGCGAATCCGACCAGCGCCTTGCCGTCGCGTCGCACGCGTTGATAACCCCTGAAGCCTGCAGCGAGAAGTTTCCGTTGTCCGTCGATGTCGTCCGATTCGCAGAGCTGAAACGTGCTTTCGTCGAAGGTCACGTTTTCCGTGACGTCCTTGTGGACGAGATAGCGCCGCCGGCCATCCGGGAAGTCGGCGATGACCCTGAGATGAAAGCCTCGCTGCATCAGGTTGCTCCAGCTCGCTTCGTTCCTCGGCGACACCATGGCGCCGAAGTGCCGACGGCCAAGGCGCAATCCGTAGTCGATCCGCGCCTGGATAAGGCCATTATGCAGGCCATGCTGGCGCCAGCGGGATACGACCATGCAGCTCGCGAGGTGTGCGAACTGGTCCGGTTCGAGTTTGAGCGCGGCCACCATCTCGGCGTGGTCGGTACCGGACAGGCCGAGCGCGCCATAGGCGATCAATTCGTCCGCCTCGAATATACCGATGGTAAGACCGCAGGCCGCAATATGATCTTGGACGAACGCCGGCTCTTCCGGCACGTAATGGTCGGGGTCGTCGAGTTCGGCAATGACTTGGCGACGCAGTTCGATTATCGCCGGCAGGTCGGCCATCCCGAGCAGGCGGATGCTCAGGCCGTGCGGCAGCCAGCCGGTTGCTGTCACGTCCGGTTCGTTTCTGTTCGATATCTGCGTGCCGAAGGCCATCGGCTAGTCGGTCAGTACTTCCGCGAGACTGAGCAGACCGATCGGCGGATAAACCTCGATCTGTCGCGCCACGCGCATATTGATCAGCAGAGAGAAGCGCCGAAGCGTTTCGATCGGCACTTCCCGAGGCGAGCGACCCTCCACAAGGATCTGTTCGGCCTTGAACGCGGAGAAGCGGCCGATGCTGATCGCGCTGCTGAACAGGCCGACCAATGCGTTCGAGCGCCGCACGATGCTCTCCGTCGCCGAAAACGTCGGCAAACGATGCTGAATTGCCGCCGCCGTCAGCCGGGCGCCATTGGCGACGGCAACGAACGTGTCAGGGCCGATGTAAAGGAAATCTGCCTCCTGCTTGGCGATTCGTTCCACAAGGTGCGGGATGGCGTCACCGTTCGGCTTGCCGTCGACGATCGGAACCGCTTCGGGAAGGAGTTGAATGCCTCGGGCCGCGGTCAGCTCGGTCAGCTTCTTCATCGTCAGGACCGCGTTCTCCTCGTGCGGATTGTAGATGATGCCCAGGCTTCTGATGTCCCGATAGGCGGATATCGTGTTCAGCTGCACCTCGAGCGACGCAAGGTGCACGACACCGGTCACGTTGCGGTTGGGATGATCCAGATCGGTGACGAGCCGGGACGCGATCGGATCCGTCACCGTGGCGAAGACACCCGGAATGTCCATGACGTAGCGTTCCGGATCGCCGTCGTACGGTCCGAAAATGGCCAGTGTGGTCGGGGTTCCCCAGGTGTAGACCAGATCCGGGCGTACAGTCTTGATCTCCTCGATGATTGCGGCGATCCGGCTCGGGTCACCATGGGTCGGGCGGAGGATGAAGTCCGCTTCGATGTTGCGGCGTGTGAGGAACTCCTGAAAACCGATTTCGGTGTCGGTCGCCTGCTGGGGCACCACCATATAGATGCGGCGGCGTCCGCGGGAAGCTACGGCCGGTCCGGCGACAGCCATGCCGGTAGCTGTTGCTCCAGCTAGAAGCAAGAAGCGGCGGCGATTCATGCCGAATATCCTCTTCAGGTCTTACGGCCTGCTACTGCTGTCGGTGGTACGTTTGCGGAATCCGACGTAGAACAGCAGGGCGCAGACGGCAACAAGGATTCCGATACCGATGATTGCACCGTCATAGCCGCCATAGGTGATCAGTGCTGCTGCGAGGAATGGCGACAGAAAGCTGCCCATCCGTTCCACAAAGCGGAACACGCCGAGGACTGCGGCCGCACCGAAGCTCTTCACCTCTTCGTCGCACGTATCCAGGACGAGGGCGAGCTGCGGTGCACTGATCAGGGCCTGGGCTGCACCGAGGCCGAGGCTGCAAAGCGCAGCGGCCCAAAAACCATCCAGCCAGAGCACCACCAGGCAGGCGATGCCCGACAGGACGCCGCCGGCCGTGAGAAACTCCTTCCTCATGGCCAGGCGGTCGGAGATCTGCGCAACCAACGGCGACACGCACATGAAGCCGACGAAGTAGAGGGGAAGTGCTCGCCCGATATCTGCGCTGTCAGCTCCTGCCGAATTGAGAAACAGCGGGACGAGGTAGAAAAGGATTCCGGTCGCGGCGAGCTTCGTTGGCAACGCACTGGCCGCCACCAGCGTCACGAAGCGCCGGTTGCGGAATAACGTGGCGATGTAATGCCAGTTGATACTTGCCGAGTTGCCGACATTCGGCCGGCGGGTCTCGACGGCGCAGGCGTAGATCACGGCGCAGGACGCCAGCGCCACGAATCCGCCCAGCACAAACGTCGGGCGATAGCCGATCTGGTCCGCCAGGACACCCCCGAATGCCGGCCCGCATATGCCGGCTGCCAGCGTACCACCGACGAACATGGAGAACCCACGCGCCCTGCTTGCCTCGTCCGTGTTGTCGACGACAATGCCTTGAACTGCGATCATCAGCACGCCGTAGCCGACTGCGGTCACACATCGCCATAGGACAAGATCGTAGAAGCCGACTGACATCCCGGTCATCGCCAGTCCGCCCGCCCCGGCTACGGCGCCGATGATGAAGGCTTTCCGGCGCCCGACATGTTCGGACCATGCCGCGCCGAACATCTGCGCCAGCGCCCACACCATCATGAACGTCGAAATGGGCAACGCTGCGATCAGATGCGGCGACAGGTCGCCGACCCGGCCAGCGACTTCTTGGACATAGAGTGGAAAGAAGGGGCGCGAAAGTTCCTCAGCGAGCGCAAAAATGAAGATCGAAAGACGTGCGGCGACGACATTGAGCGATCGCGTTGCGTCCGGGACCACGTCATGGTCGACCGGGTCGGTGGCGGATGATTGGCCAGAACCGGGGGGGATGATGGCCTCCTTCATTTTCCGGCCGCCTTCGGCGAGAACCTGCACGACCGCGGAATACCAGGCCAGAATTCGCCCGTATTCGTCGCGGGCGCGGCTATAGAGCCTCGTTACGAGACGTCCGCGCTCGGCCTCGTCTGCCAGCCATCGCAGTTCTCGCAATTCCGCCGTCGTGGCATTGCCGATGAACAGCAGCACCTCCAGCGCGCAGAGTGCGGAGACGACCAGGACAGTGATGATGTCGATCAGCAGATCGCGGCTGAGCCGGTCGACGAAACGGCGGTCCACCCCCAGGTGAATCAGCAGCAGGGGGCGGTTCTGCACCATCACCGGAACGACGGTATCGAGTATCGCATCCGGCCGATCGAGGACAGGCAAGCTCCCGTTACCGTTTGCTTCGGCATCGCGTCGAAAAAGCTCGCGGCCCGCCGGATCGAGGATTCTGATGTAGCGCAGGTCGTCGCGGACAGCCATCGTGTCGGCAAGGATGTCTTCGACGCCGACCAGTTTGTCGGGCGGCACGCCTGCTTCCAACGCACGGGCGATCTGGGCGGCCAGGACCTCGCCCGCGGCGATCGTTCGTTTCTCGGCTTCAGGGAGAAGTTGGGGGCCGAAGCTGCGATGAGCCCAGGCCGCCATCATGGCAGCGGCCGTCAGAAGCACAAGTACCGACAGAATGAAGACGCGTGTGCTTACGGTGCGGATCGAATGCATGATCAGCCGACGGAGACATCCGCAGGAAACCGCTCATTCTTCGTGGCTTGCGTCGCCGTTTCGGCGGCGACCGTCCGGCGAAGAGCAGCCACGATCCGGGCTGCGTCGCGCGCCACTTCGTCGCGCGCATCAGCGATCAGGTCCGGACCTCGTTCGAGGCGCGAAACCAGAGTCCGGTACCGCTCCTCGGGGGACGTGGCGGAAGCGTCGGTCGGGTCATAGATCTGCTTGAGCGAGAGCCGCGTTTGCCGGGCCTGTTTTTCCAGGCGGCCCACGACGAGCCGTGTTCCGAGTAAGGAAAGCAGACCGCACACGCCGATCGTGATGACCGCGCCGGTAACGAGATAACCGGCCATCCACTGCTGTTTCTGGCGGGTGTCGCTTATGGAATAGCGAACGGAAAGGCCGCCGATGAGCTGGTCGAAATCATTCCGAAACGGCATCCGGATTGTGATTGTCGCATCGCCGGTTACGACCTGTATCGGGGCCGCATGAACCGCGGCCGCATCGTAATCCGCCAAAGCTTGCCCGATGCGGTCGCGGTCGCTCGAAAAGAGGATCCGCCCCGTCTCGTCATGGATATCGACCAGATCCGTCCGTTCCTCCCTGCCGGCTTCGCGCTCGACGAGCAGCTGAAGTTCGTTCAGCTCGGGCAGCAGCAACCCGAGCATTAGGACCCGCTGAATCTTCGAATGAAGTTCGGCCGTCTTGGTGGTCAACTGCGACGTCACCAACTCGCGCAACTTCATCTCGAACTTGAAATAACTGAGTGCCCCGGCCGTGCCGGCCATCATTACGGCGATCAGCACCAGGATAAGCCAGATTCGCCCGGACACCCCTCCACTACGCACGACGAGTCTCCATCATGAAGCGACCGCACGCGCGCGTATTTATGCCCGATCGGTAGGCCTGCCTCAAACCTTAAGCGGTGCCGGGCGGGTCGTCGAAATCGCATGACCGTGCGATGGGCCGGGGAGGCGCCAGTCGATACCCGGTTCCGCTGGGGCGCGGGGCGCTGCCGCCTCGGTTCGGGGCGCCTCCATGTCACGGGGTGACCGGCCGGGCGCCGGCACGCACAGCCGCTGGTCCGACGCATCTCGTCTTCGTCCGCGAGGTTTCTCGCCGCGCCCGCATCTCGAGATCCGCCGTGAAAGCGGACGTCATTTTCCGGCGCCGGATCCAGCCGGGGCAGGGAACC